>Ga0153980_1000023_pt1 | contig 208625 bp, 189 predicted proteins | sample TSGA064MetaG_FD_104722 | JGI IMG/M metagenome (GOLD analysis project Ga0153980, IMG submission 104722) | Attine ant fungus gardens microbial communities from Georgia, USA - TSGA064 MetaG | ecosystem: Host-associated > Fungi > Mycelium > Unclassified | place: USA: Georgia, Magnolia Springs... | reverse complement strand
TTTGCGCCCTTAGCTCAGCTGGATAGAGCGTTTGACTACGAATCAAAAGGCCGGGAGTTCGAATCTCTCAGGGCGCGCCATTATTTTCATAAATATCGGGATGTAGCTCAGCTTGGTAGAGCACCTGGTTTGGGACCAGGGGGTCGCATGTTCAAATCGTGTCATCCCGATTTTTATTTGCGGGTGTAGTTCAATGGTAGAACTTTAGCCTTCCAAGCTAATAGCGTGGGTTCGATTCCCATCACCCGCTTCATGTTTTATCGAAAAGTCTCTGTATATGCAGGGGCTTTTCTTTTATTTATAGAAAGAATCCCTCATTAAATGCCAATCTCCTTTTTATCCGTTTGATCAGTGAAAGAATAACTCAAACCCCTTCATTAAATTCTGCTATAAGAATCAAAAAATTATAAAAACACTCTTTAATTTATTGCGTCACTGTGATAAAGTATACAAAAGCTTGCTTTGCCGGTCATGTTCTTTATGTTTCGTCTGGTTTGTAACAATGGAAATCATGCAGATACGTATTCATTCATGTGCAATGAGCATACCAAGTCTAACTGTATATTTATGAAAAATTAAGAATAGGTATGAGTTGCTCGAATGATTAAAAGTACGTGAAAAAGGTATCATGCGACGGCAACTGACCATTGATCGAAGCAGAATAAGAAAATGAATAATAAAGCGTGTTTTTGTGCTGTAAATCAGGGTAAATCCCCATTTTTACTAGTAGAAAAATAAAGATTTTCGTACCATTTTATTGTATGATGTTATGAAGGTGTCAAATTTACGTGTACGAATGGAACGATCAGATGGGAGGATAAGCATGACTGAAACTATGGTAACCGCCAGCAAAAGCCAATCCAACAACCTGCTTCGGCGAGACGTGCGGTTCCTGGGCAACATACTCGGAGAAGTTCTTGTCCATCAAGGAGGCACGGAGCTTCTAGATATCGTTGAGAAGATTCGGGAAACGAGCAAATCGTTGCGTGCAGAGTTCTTGCCAGAACTTTATGCAGAGTTCAAAACGATGATCCAGGAATTAGACTCGGAAAATCGCCATCAGGTGATTCGAGCTTTTGCGATTTATTTTCAATTAGTTAATATTGCTGAACAAAACCATCGGATCCGGCGTAAACGGGATTATGAACGTTCTGCAGGGGACGCTGTGCAGCCAGGATCGATTGAAAAAGCAGTACAAGATCTGAAGGAACGTGGACTGTCTCACACAGAAGTAGAGGATATTCTAGAAGATTTATCGCTGGAATTGGTGATGACAGCTCATCCAACCGAAGCCATGCGTCGGGTTATACTAGACATCCACAAACGGATATCCGAAGATGTCATGTCACTTGATAATCCTACGCTGACGTTGCGTGAACGTGAACAGTTGCGGGAGAAGCTGCTGAACGAAGTCATTACACTATGGCAGACTGATGAGCTTCGTGACCGTAAACCGACTGTGCTTGATGAAGTACGGAACGGGATGTATTACTTTCATGAAACGTTATTCCATGTACTTCCGGATGTATACCAGGAGCTTGAACGCTGCCTGAATAAATTTTATCCTGACCATGACTGGCATGTGCCGACGTATTTGCGGTTCGGTTCCTGGATCGGTGGAGACCGGGATGGAAATCCTTCGGTAACTTCAGATGTAACATGGCAGACTTTGTTGATGCAGCGTAAGCTCGCTTTGCGTGAGTATCAACGGATTATGATTGAACTTATGGGACATCTCAGCTTCAGCACGAACATCATCCACGTATCGGATGAGCTGGTGCAGTCGATTGAGCAAGACCGTAGTTGTGTAACGTTGAAAAAAGTAGACATGTGGCGGAATGAAAAAGAGCCATATCGTATTAAATTGGCATATATGATTGCCAAGTTGAACAATGTTCTGGATGAGAACAAAGTAGGACAGCCTGACCGCTATGATAGCGCTCAAGGACTGATGGATGATCTGATGATTATCGATCGCAGCCTGCGTCATCACTTTGCAGACTATGTAGCAGATACGACCATTCGAAAAATGATTCGTCAAGTGGAGCTGTTCGGTTTCCATACAGCTGCTTTGGATGTGCGTCAGCACAGTAAAGAACATGAAAATGCGATGTCGGAGATTTTGGCCAAGATGAACATCGTAGAAGATTATGCTCGTTTGACGGAAGATGGCAAAATCGATTTGCTGGCTCGTTTGCTGGATGATCCTCGTCCGCTGACTTCCCCTTACCACCAATACACAGAGGGGACCAAAGAAACTCTGGACGTATTCCGTACGATCAAACGTGCTCAGAGCGAGTTTGGGGCCGGTTGTATCACAAGCTACCTGATTAGTATGACCCAAGGAGCAAGTGATTTGCTTGAGGTTATGGTATTTGCCAAAGAGGTAGGTTTGTTCCGCAAAGAACATAACGGTGAAGTGGTATCTACACTTCAAGCGGTTCCACTGTTCGAAACAATTGATGATCTTCATGCCGCTTCGGAAATTATGGAGAAGCTGTTCAACCTTCCGGTATATCGCGCAAGTGTGAGCGGACGGAATGAACTGCATGAAATCATGTTAGGCTACTCTGACAGCAACAAGGATGGCGGAGTTGTTACAGCAAACTGGGAGCTGCGTGTGGCGATGAATGCCATCACTGATGTTGGTAATAAACACGGCGTTAAGCTGAAGTTCTTCCATGGTAGAGGTGGTGCGCTCGGACGTGGAGGCATGCCTCTCAACCGCAGTATTCTTGCTCAACCACCACACACCATTGGTGGGGGGATCAAGATTACGGAGCAGGGTGAGGTTATCTCTTCCCGTTATTCCCTTCAGGGCATTGCATACCGCAGTCTTGAGCAGGCTACATCGGCTTTGATTACAGCTGCACTAAACGGTCTGGAGCCGCAAGAGTCGGACTCAGAGCGTCAGTGGGATAGCATCATCAAAGATATTTCCGAAGTATCCCTGACCAAATACCAGGATCTTATTTTCCGTGATCCAGACTTCTTTACCTTCTTCAAGGAATCGACACCGCTGCCTGAGGTTGGGGAACTGAATATTGGTTCACGTCCATCCAAACGGAAAAACAGCGACAAGTTCGAGGATTTGAGAGCGATCCCTTGGGTATTTGCTTGGACCCAAAGTCGTTATCTGCTTCCCGCATGGTATGCGGCAGGAACGGGACTTCAAAGTTACTATCAGGATAAAGAAGAAAATCTGATTGTCCTGAAAGAAATGTATGAAAACTTCCCATTCTTCCGTACACTAATTGATACGGTGCAGATGGCTGTTGCCAAAGCAGATCTGGTTATTGCGAAGGAATACTCGGCCATGACTTCTAATGAGGAAGCACGTGATCGCATCTATGGTCAGATTGAATCGGAATTCAAGCTCACCAAAGAGCTGATTCTGAAAATTACCGGAGAAGCTGAAATTCTGGACGATGTACCGGTGATTCAAGAGTCGATTCGACTTCGTAATCCGTATGTCGATCCTTTGTCCTACATGCAGGTCCAACTTCTGAGTGAGCTCAGAGATATGCGTGAGCGTGGCGAGGATGACACAGAGTTACTGCGTGAAGTGTTGCTTACGATTAACGGCATTGCTGCAGGACTTCGGAATACGGGCTGATCATTAAGCTGCTTAATCATTAATGAAGTGAATTTTCCAGCCAACAGATAGCAAAAAAACTTAATTCTTTCCTCAGCATGAGTGAGAGATGAAACGGGACTCCTTCGGGAGTTCCCGTTTTTACTGTTTTTGGCGGATATTTTCCGGCACAGTCTTGATTTTTGACCAAAGTTGATTTACGATTTGATTGGTGAATTACAAGTGTGGACGGGTATCAGAAGGCGGAAGACCCATCAGCATGTCTGGGGGAATAAGGGTGGACAATTTGGAGAACAGGCTTGTTAAGCTGGTACTGAAGGGTGACCAGCGGGCCTTTGCAGAAATCGTTGAATTATACAAGGACAAGCTATTTCATTTGGCATACCGGATGCTGAACAATCGTCATGAAGCCGAAGACGTTGTACAGGAGACGTTTTTGCGTGTGTTTCGCAATATGGAGAAGTATGATCCGAATCAGAAGTTCTCAACTTGGATTTACCGGATTGCAACCAATCTGTGTATTGACCGCTTACGGCGGAAGAAACCTTCTTATTCATTGGATGCAGAGCTGAATGATCAGGAAGGATCCGATGGTTATGCGATGCTTCCGAGCGATGATCGTACACCAGAGAGCGAAGCGCTTTTGTCTGAGACACAGACACTTATTCGGGAAGCAATTGACAGTTTACCGGCCAAGTATAAATCAGTCATGGTATTGAGATATTTACAGGACTTGTCGCTGCAGGAAATAAGTGATGTAACAGGTATGCCCGTAACAACGATTAAGACTCGTGTTCATCGGGGCCGTGATTTTCTGCGTAAGAAACTGGAGTATAAGTTGTAATTGTTAAACGTCTTTATTTTGGGCGAAATTATTTGAAACATATCCGAAACGGATGCGTATGTAATGTATGCAAGTCTTATGCGTGCTTTTTGGCGACGCAAGGACTAAGTGATCTAAGAAAGGATTGGCTCTCATATGGATTGCAACTCGGCCGTCTCTTTAATGCATGAATGTTTGGATGAGTCGTTGTCCCCGGCCCAGAAGGTTGAACTTAAAAGTCACCTTGTGACCTGTCCGGATTGTCGCATGCGCTTTAAAGAGTTGGAACAGACGGAAATGCTACTCTTTGCCATGAAACACTATTCACCGTCTGCCTCGGATGAGCTGACCAATCGAATTATGAATGCTCTGCCCCAGCCCAAGAGACAGCAAGTATGGCTCAAATGGGTCAAAGGACATCCCGCGCTGACGGCGGCAGCCTTCTTTTTGGTCGTGATGCTCTTTAGCGCCTGGAATTTCTGGAATCAGAATAACGAAATGGTCGTTAAGGGAAACAATCTGGACCAGATCGTGATTGAAGGAAACACGGTTATTGTTCCGGAGGGCAAGTCCATTGCTGGCGATCTTACGATAGAGAATGGAACTGCTCAGGTATACGGTGATGTAAATGGTAATCTAACGGTCATCGACGGACAGTTGTATCAGGCTTCAACGGCACATATTTCCGGTCAGGTAAAAAGTATTGATCAGGCGCTGGACTGGTTCTGGTACAAAATAACCAATATGGTAAATGAAGTGGCTTATCGCTAAAACAGGGTAAATTCTTCAATGGTATATACCAAGCAGGGTACCTCCAGATTGCTGGGGTACTCTTTTTTTATCTGATAACTTTGTAATTTATGGGATTTGTGTTGTTTCTGCGCAGTTTGTGACTCCCGTAACTTGCAACATGAACGTTAACGTTATAACCTAGATACTAAAGAGAACATACTACTACATATAGATAAGCTTTTTGCATAAATCCAAAGAGCGTCTTTCAATCAGCAAAATATAGATGGAAATGATTCTGTTCGTCTTTACGCTAGTTAGATCAGAGTGCTCGTTTCTGGCCAACTTTTGTACCTGAGAGTGAGTCTGAATGGATTATGCAAATGCGATAAAGGATTAATTAAATCCTAATGGGTTAATATGAGAGCAGGGTTTACTCATCAATGGGGATAGCGGGGGCTGGCTTATGAACTATTTTGCTGACTTAACGTGGAAAGAGTCCATTAAGGACGTTATCGATATATTGATCGTTACCTATATTATGTACAAATTGATTTTGCTTGTACGGGGTACCCGTGCGGTGCAGCTGCTTAAAGGCATTCTGTTCCTTGTAGTGATCTGGGCACTAAGTACGTGGCTGAACCTGTATACACTCAAGTGGCTGATGAACCAGATGTTTACGTTTGGTGTCGTTGCGGTCTTTATTATCTTTCAACCGGAACTGCGCCGTGGTCTGGAGCAATTGGGTCGTGGCAAACTGTTTGGACGCTCGGCAGCAGCAAGTGATGAAGAACTAACGGTGTTAATTGGTGAGATTATTAAATCCGTAAATTATTTGTCACGACGTAAAATTGGTGCACTGGTTGTATTCGAACGGGAAACGGGTTTGAACGATTACACCGAGTCCGGTATCCAGATGCAATCACTGGTCAGCTCAGAGCTGATGATTAACATTTTTATTCCGAATACACCGCTCCATGATGGAGCCGTCATTATACAGGGCAAACAGATTTCGGCGGCAGCCTGTTATTTGCCTTTGTCCGAGAATCCGTTTATTAGCAAAGAGCTAGGAACGCGTCACCGTGCAGCAATTGGGATTACCGAGGTTGCAGATGCGATCTGTTTGGTTGTTTCGGAGGAGACGGGACAAGTGTCGCTTGCGATGAATGGACAGGTTGTTCGTGATATTAAGGAAGAATCGTTGATTGCCAAACTGTACGAGGAACTGCGTCCAACATCCAATCTGACTAAAAAGAATGGTTGGACTACCTTCTGGAAACGGAAGGGGGGACGTAAAAATGGATAAATGGTTCAATAACAACAATTTTGCCAAAATTCTCGCTTTAGCGGTGAGTTTGTTGCTCTGGTTCATGATACATCTGGATGAAGTTCCCACTACGCCAACGATCACGACAGGGACAACTAATAAGGTTGTGGAGCGTACTGTGCCTGTTCAGCCTTATGGACTCGACAGTAACTCCTATGTACTTACTTCATTAAGTACGGATGAGGTACGTCTGGAGATTAAAGGGCAGCGTTCGATGTTAACTTCGATTTTTACGAATGATGATTATAAAGTGCTAGTGGATCTTAGTCAGGTGAAGGATGGATCCAATACACTGCCACTGGTGCCTGATCTGCCTTCTGGGGTTGAGGTAGTCAGCATGGAGCCTTCCATGGTTACGGTCAACGTGGAAAAATTGGGCACCAAATCGTTTAATGTGAATATTGTACCCGAAGGAGAACCATCCGCCGGATACAGCGCTGGAACGCCCGTTGTTGAACCATCTGGTCCAGTTAAGGTAACTCTGCCGGAAGGGCAACTTGACGCCGTAGCGAAGGTTCAGGGCAGTGTGAGCGTGAAGGATGCGAAGGATGACGTAACGCAGAAAAAAGTGAAGCTTCAGGCATATGATGCGGAAGGCAAGGTCATTGAAAATGCGATTGTAACACCAGAAACCGTTGAAGTCCGTATTCCGGTCAGTCAGCCCTATACAACTGTGCCCTTAAGAATCAAATATTCGGGACAGCTGCCGGAGGGAATGGTGCTCTCCACGGTTGAGCCAAGCGTGAAAGAAGTCTCGGTTTACGGAACAGAGGATGCGCTTGCGGGTATACAGTCCTACGACCAAGTAACCCTTGATCTTACACAGTTCGAGGAGGCAGGAACGTCGACAGTTAACGTGGACTTGACGCCGCCTCCCGGTTTTGAGAAAATCGAGCCTAGTTCGATTCAGCTTAAGGTGACGGTATCGCCTTACGATGAGCTTCAGGAGACGACCAAAGTCTTTCCGAACGTGCCCATTACGCTTACTGACGTGGGGAACGGGCTGGAAGGGACACTGGTGACTCCCAAAAGTGGCGGCTTGAATATTACGCTTAGAGGTTCTTCCACGATGCTTGAAGGTCTAAGTAGTGATGATATCAAGCTGACTGCGGACCTTGCTGGACTTACGGCAGGCACGCATGAAATAAAGCTCGAGGCTGACTTGCCTCGTTTTGCCAAACTGGATGAATCATCAGTTGATCTGAGCGCTACCGTCAAGATTAGCGAAAAGGCTGATGATACGACAGTTGCTCCCGGCGAGGATCCGAGTGATGAAGGAACGCTGGGGCCTGATCCATCACCAGCCGAAGTCGAGAATGGGGATACCGAAACTGCTCCTGGAGAAGAAGAAACAGAATCGAATACGGACAATCAGGAGCAGAGCCAGCAGGGGAATACCAGTCGAGGTAACTCCAATAACAGCGGTAGCAGTAATAGTGGCTCCAATCCGTAATAGAAAATGTGCAGATCAAAATTTTAAAAATAACGTTTATGCTCTTATATGATGCGAATAGAAGGAGTTAGATCATGGGGAAATATTTTGGTACAGACGGTGTAAGAGGTGTTGCCAATAAAGAGTTAACGGCGGAGCTGGCTTACAGCATCGGACGTTGTGGTGGTTATGTGCTTGCAGGCGGTGTGGAAAGACCAAAAGTGGTTATCGGTATGGATACCCGTATCTCGGGGCTCATGCTGGAATCCGCATTGGTTGCAGGTTTGCTGTCCATTGGCGCCGATGTAATTCGTCTGGGCGTTGTATCCACTCCTGGAGTGGCGTATATTGCTCGTCTGCTGAAAGCCGATGCAGGGGTAATGATCTCGGCTTCTCACAATCCGGTTGAGGATAACGGAATCAAATTTTTCGGGGGAGATGGCTTCAAACTCTCGGATGAGACGGAGAACCGGATCGAAGAGCTGATGGATGCAGAAACGGATCAATTGCCGCGCCCTGTAGGTGGTGGTTTGGGGACCGTTACTGTGGATGAAGAATCCCGTTATCGCTATTTGGACTACTTGAAAACAACGGTAAATGAATCGTTCTCAGGACTCAAAATTGTTCTGGACTGTGCTAACGGAGCGGCTTATGAGCTGGCACCCAAATTGTTCAGAGAACTTGGTGCAGAAGTTATTGCCATTGGCGCTGAGCCTAACGGCCTGAATATTAATGAGCAATGCGGATCAACTCACCCGGAGCATTTAAAACAAGAGGTGCTTAAGCATAATGCGGATCTGGGCCTTGCTTTTGACGGGGATGCGGATCGTCTGATTGCTATTGATGAGACAGGAGCTGAGGTTGATGGTGACTTCATTCTGTGCATCTGTGGTGATGCGATGAATCGTGCAGGCAAGCTGAAAGACAGTACCGTGGTATCTACCGTAATGAGTAACATCGGTTTCTACAAAGCAACGGAGAAACTTGCACTGAAAACAGCTAAGACTGCTGTGGGTGACCGTTATGTCATGGAAGAAATGCGTCGTGGGGGTTATAACCTGGGTGGAGAGCAATCCGGTCATGTTATTTTCTTGGATTACAATACAACAGGCGACGGCATGCTGACAGCGATTCAGCTTGTGGACACGATGAAGGCTTCCGGTAAAAAACTGAGTGAACTTAAGGCGCTGATGACCCAGTATCCACAAGTATTGGTGAACGTGCGTGTTGAAGATAAGAGTAAATACGAGGGCAATTCCGCGATTGAGCAAGCCATTGCTACAGTAGAGCAGCATCTGGGCGATAATGGACGTGTACTTGTTCGTGCGTCCGGGACCGAATCCCTGATCCGCGTTATGGCGGAAGGACCAGATAAAGATGAACTTGAACAATTCGTATCTCAAATTGCAGATGTTGTGCAAAAAGAACTGGTATAGGACCTGATCTATAGGCCTTCCAAACGCGGTTATTTCAAGGGAATCACTGTCTTATAAGGTTTAATCTAACAGGGTTTATGCCATACCAACCCATATTCCTACGTCCCGGCCTAGTGAGACCATGGGTCTGTTTATTCGGTCGGGATTGTGGGTAAATATGCCGAAATTGTCACAGGTACTTTGCTCCATTGCAAAATGAACCTGACGTGCATATAATGAGTGGAGTCGTCATTCAGACACAGAAAGTGAGGATCGTAAGGTACTAGTTACACAAGCGCCAGAGCTTGAAGTTGCGCGGGAAGGATTTTGATCAGTACAAATCTTGAAACAATGAAGATGTTACTGAGCAAGATCGACGGCAATCAAGCTGACGAGGTGGAGGTGTTCGGATTGTTCGGCGGGGACCTCCCGGTGATGCACCAGAGCCGTAAACCGGATTGCGGAAAATGGATGGGTGACTGTCCACACAACGCGCCGGTAGGTGCAAGATTCAACTAAAATTCAAATGAATGTGCGCGAAGAGCGTGAACACTGCGCGGACGGGAAAATGATGTACATTCATGATTGCATCTAATAACAGCTTATGACTGCGGAGCGGCAAGAGGCTGCTCTGATCATTGATAATTGAATAATTGAAAGTTTTCATGATACGTTAGGCAATCATTTTCATTTTTTCGATATGCCGTGCCAGCCTGTTTCTTTTCGTGACACAGTATTCATATACAAACGGAGGAAATAAACTATGTGCGGTATTGTTGGATATATTGGTAATAAGAACACTCAATCAGTATTGGTCGAAGGATTGAAGAAACTTGAGTATCGTGGTTATGATTCTGCAGGTATCGCGGTATTCACACCAAAAGGTCTGCAAATCACGAAAGCTCTTGGTCGTCTTGCGAACCTTGAAGCTAAGCTGGATGGTGCACCACTGGTAGGTAATGCCGGAATCGGACACACACGTTGGGCTACTCATGGTAAACCATCGGATGAGAACTCTCATCCACACACGGATGGAAGCCAGAAGTTCTCTGTTGTGCATAACGGTATTATTGAGAACTACCTGGATCTGAAGGACGAATTGATGGCTCAAGGTCACACGTTCACTTCCGAGACAGATACTGAGGTTATTTCTCACCTGATCGCACGTGAATACAATGGTGATATCGTTAAAACAGTGCAAAAAGTGACCACGTTGTTGCGTGGCGCATTCGCACTGGGGGTATTGACAGAGCATGAGCCTGAGAAACTCGTAGCTGTGCGTCAAGCAAGCCCATTGATTATTGGTATTGGTGAAGGCGAGAACTTCATTGGTTCCGACATCCCGGCAATTCTGGAACATACACGTAACGTGTACATTCTGAATGATGGTGAAATGGCTGTATTGACACATGATGCTGTCGAATTGATGACGATTGAAGGTAACTTTATTTCTCGGGAAATGATTCGTGTCGATTGGGATGCTGTAACCGCAGAAAAAGGCGGATTCGAGCACTTCATGCTGAAAGAAATTCATGAGCAACCAAAAGCATATCGTGATACAATGCTGGGTCGCATCGATAATGAAAGCAAAAAGGTTCAACTTCCTGAGTTGAAAATGACTGAAGAACAAATTAAAAATATCCGAAACGTTCAAATCATCGCTTGTGGTACAGCGTACCATGCAGGTCTGGTTGGACGTACTGTAATTGAGCAATTGGTACGTATTCCGGTTGAAACAGATGTTGCTTCCGAATACCGCTATCGTTCCCCGATCGTGAGCAAAGATACACTTGTGATCGTGGTGAGCCAATCTGGTGAAACGGCTGATACACTTGCTGCACTGCGTGAAGCACAGTCCAATGGTGCACATGTACTCGCCATCACTAACGTTGTAGGTAGCTCCATTGCACGTGATGCAGACGATGTGATTGCAACACTGGCAGGACCGGAAATTGCAGTAGCTTCCACCAAAGCGTACACTTCGCAATTGATCGCGTTCAACCTGCTGGGTCTGTACCTTGCACAAGTTCGTGGCACACAAACAGCAGAAGAGATTGCTCACACGCTGGCAGCAATGCAAGCATTGCCTGAGCAAGTGGAATCCATGCTGGAGCAAGCGGAAGCCATTAAAGGATATGCAGAGCAAATTTCCAAACATCAACATCTCTTCTTCATCGGCCGCGGTCTGGATTATGCAGTAGCACAAGAAGGATCGTTGAAACTGAAAGAGATCTCTTATATTCACTCCGAAGCGTATGCTGCGGGTGAGTTGAAACATGGTACGCTCGCATTGATCGAGGACGGTATCCCTGTCATTGCTTTGGCAACGCAGGAGAACGTTCTGGAGAAAACCGTGAGCAACATCAAAGAAGTGAAAGCACGTGGCGCAGATGTACTGGCAATTACGTACGAAGAGCACGTAGCGCCATTGCTGAAATCCGTTGACCAAGCGTTTGCGATTCCTAAGACGTTGCCACTGCTCAGCCCAGCTCTGTCTGTGGTAGCATTGCAATTGCTTGCATACTACGCTTCCCTGGCACTGGGTCACGATGTGGATAAACCACGTAACCTTGCGAAAAGCGTAACGGTAGAGTAAGGGAATAGTCTTTAATTTCAATGATGACAGAAGAAATAAAGTTCTATATAGACCGAGAAAATAAAAGGTTAGCTAGCGATGCTTCATTTAGCTAGCAGGCAAAGTTAGTGACATTAGAACGGGGTTGTCCCATAAGTCATAAAAATGGCTGGGGACAGCCCCGTTTTCTAAATTGTAAAACAAAAAGAAACCGTCCCTTGGTAAAATGGAGGTAACACCCAACCATTTGAAAAGAGATGGTTTCTTTTTACATTCAATACACTATGGATCAAGCTTTCTTGCTGATGGATTTGGAGAAATATATCTCCGAGCAACCACCTTATTCGTGTCGTGAACGACACTGTCCATCGCCTAAGTAAATGTAACACACCACATTCAAAGGTAATCTAGGCATTACTGTCATTGATACCTATATGCGGTAAATGAACGAATGCCCGGGACGACGGTGCAGCGAGGAAGGGTAGCCTTTCCGTTCAGCACTTGATCGAGCCGGAGAGTGTGTTTGGGCAAATGAAAAACAATCAGTGTTTCGAAGATTCCTGCTTCTTCTGCTTGCACACAATAAAGCCGCAATGACGTAAAAAGACAAACGGGATGAAGCAGGATAGACCTTTGCTTCGTCCCGTTTGAACATATCGGGTTATTACTCTTCATCGATATGCATTTTGTAAGAGCATGTGAGACATCTCATTTTCTAATTATTATAAAAGCCATTCATTAGATCTATCTGCGAATTCCTGAATAGAGCTCATAAACAATCCTGTATGATAGCCATCACAAACCGAATGATGGACTTGTAAAGACAATGGTAAATATATTGAATTACCTTCCTTAATGTATTTTCCTGCTGTAATAATGGGCAGAAGATAATTACTGTTATTATTGATATTTAAGTTAAACCCAGTAAATGGAGTCCATGGAAGAATAGAAATGGAAAAAGTATATTCAGGTATTGGTCTTTTAGGAAACAATTTCCCTGAACCTTTATATTTCTCTACATCGGAGAGGTAAAAATCATAAAACTCTTTGAAGTCATTCTTTCCAGTAGTCCAAATACCAGAGAATGTTTCAGATTCACTATCAAAAATCGTATAAAGCGGGTCTAACTTATCCCAATAACCCAAATCTCCCTCGCTATTGTAACCAGTTCTAAACGCTGTATTTGAGTTTATCACACGTGTCACTAAGAAAATTAATGCAGGATAAAATTTATATCCTTTTTGTTTAATGTCTCTGTATAGAACACTAATATCAATTTCTGTGGTTAGGCTAAAAGTCGTTTGTTGGTTCAAATAATGATTAAATATTTCTTTTCTATTCCAATTGTCTATATCAATTTTATTAAAGTTCATTTGATATGCCTCCTAATTTTTATCTAAAGTGAAATTAGGAGGCTGACTTGTCTGCTTTCTTCATTAGAATCAATCCTTTTTTAAGAGTCCCTATTATTCTATCATGAATATTTATCTGGAAAACAACACACTTCATCACAACACATGAATTCTGATTTAATTTGAAATAATAGAGTACACATCATTTTGTATCTGTATCCCCCCAGTCTGTCCAGTTTCAACCTTTACCTCAGTGGCAAAAACACCAGGCATACGCCCGTCTGGGAACCAGGGCATCTCTTTGTCGATTACAATAAACATGCCTTCTGCGTCACCGATCGGGGCAAATTGTTTTCCGTCTCCGGCAAAGGACTCAAGGTGATAGTGCCCATTCATTTTGTTTATCGTATCGGGTACATCATCGACAGGTAGACCGATCTCGCTAATGCATAGCAGCAACCTAGAATCAAAGGTTTCTTCGACTGCATTATCCAACGAATGGTGAGCGATGAACTCCATCAAATTACCACTCGGGTCATAGAAATAGAAAGCAGTTGCGTCCCAGTAGGGGAAATAAAACTCATCTTTATCGTCCTTGAAAAGCAAAGGAATGTTTCGAGCTTGAACCAACTTCTTGGCTTCAGCAAGTTGGTTTGTCGGAATCGTAAATGCCACATGATAGAAGGGCTTTTCCTGATCAGAAGTTTGCTGAAATGAAAGGATCGAATTTCCTGTGCGAAGCGATATGGACGATGTACTTTCCTCCAGCAGCTCCAACTCCAATAACGTACCGTAAAACTGCTTCATGGCCTCCATTTGATGGGTGAACAAGTTAACCTCTTTTATTTGCATTCAGGTCACTCTCCCTCTGAACTTATCCTTGATTAAAATAATCAATGGTTTTCTCAATAAATGCTTTGGCAGATTGGGTCAGGTAACGGTCAGAACGATGAATGATCTCAAAGTGACGGTAAGGGGCATCGTCCGTAATTCGGATGCTGCGTAGTGTCGGTTCATTCATTGCCTTGATCAGTGGATATGGCAGCACTGTTCCGCCAACGTTAGCTTTGACGAGACTAATAATGGAGGTTGCCGAACTTGTCTCCATGATCGTATTCAAGGTAAAGCCATATTTCCGGCAATAGCCATCAACTAGTTCTCTGCCTGTGAACCCTTCCGGGAACATTACGGTCTGAATATCGCGCAGTTCCTTAATTCCAATCTCATTTCGTTCAGCCCAAGCGTGGTTCTCCGAAACGACGAGTACATATTCTTCGCTGCACAAAGGAATGCGGACAAGACGATCATCAGAACTGGAAGTGAGCTCGATGCCAATGTCGACTTCGTTATCCAGCACTTGATTCAATACATAAATCGAAGAAACAACCTTTAATTTCACCTTGGGAAAATGGGCATGAAAATTAACGAGCAACGGAGTAAGACGGTAGTCCAAATCGGACGGTAGGACTCCAATCACCAGCTTGCCTCGCTGATCATTGCGGAATTCAGCTAACGCATCCTGAGTATTCTGTAAATGACGAACCATTTGTATACAATGCTCCAGGAACAGTATCCCCGCCTGAGTCATCACAATCTTTTTGCCTACCCGGTCGAACAAGGGAACGCCTAACTCATCCTCCAACGCTCGAATTTGTTGACTCAAGGTAGGTTGAGAAATGCCGATTTTATCTGCTGCACGTGTAAAATGGAGTTCCTCACAAACGACGATAAAGTTCTCCATTTGGCGAATTTCCATATACTTCTCCTCATATCATTGGTTTTTATAATCATTTTAATAGAAACTATTGTATTGTTCAATCATTGTAATGCTTCTATACTAGTCTTGCACCACAAAAAGATCTACAGCCTGGATCATTAGTGAATGCAGCTATATAACAATACATGAGGTGATCCATAGTGAAACTATTTTATATCGTTCTGGCGCTTATTCTGGCTTCATTGAATTTGCGACCACCCATTACATCCATTTCACCACTAATGAGTACCATACAAAGTGATTTGGGTATTAGCGGAATGACTGCAAGTCTGTTAACTACGCTTCCCGTATTATGTATGGGTATATTCGCTCCATTTTCCGTAAAGCTGAGCAGGAGGTCGGGGAATGAGGGCGCGATTGTTTTGGCATTAATCCTTATTGGAATGGGTACGGCATTGCGGTTGTTTGTGGGTGCAACGCCTCTGATGATGTTTACTTCATTTCTATCCGGTGTAGGGATTGCATTGGCCGGTCCGTTGTTGTCCAGCTTTATCAAGCAGTATTTTCCTACGCGAGTTGCTGCCATGGTGGGTCTCTACTCAACAGCAATGGTTGTGGGGGCCAGCTTTAGTGTTGGGTTATCGGTTCCCTTTCAAAATATCCTGGGAGGGTCGTGGAGGGGTTCATTATCGGTATGGGCATTACTTGCAGCAATTGCTTTACCGATCTGGATGAGATTAGCCTTGTCAGCAAGAAAGGATCGACAATCCGGGCAGATTTCTACTGTGAACGTTGAAGCTCTTCCAGTGAAAAATAGTCGAGCATGGGTGCTGACGTTGTTCTTTGGACTTATGGCAGCGATCTTCTATTCATTGACTGCATGGCTTGCGCCTGCAATCCAGAGCCAAGGATATACGAAAGAGACTGCAGGAAGCATCCAAACGTTGTTTACGCTGATTTCATTGCCGTCTACGTTGTTCATACCAATGCTCGTTCACCGTTACCAAAGACGTGTATTCTGGCTTGTTGGATGTGCGTTAATGGAGTTGATAGGCGTCTTAATGCTGAACCTGTCCGTCAGTCCTTGGCTGGCTGCGATCCCACTCGGCATTGGTGCCGGGGGACTGTTTCCCATCGCGCTGATGCTGCCCATTGATGAGACGAATAACGCTCAGGAAGCCAGCGCCTGGTCAGCCATGACTCAATCGGGCGGTTACATTCTGGGCGCGCTCGGTCCACTGGCAATCGGTTGGCTCCATGATACCACAGGCAGCTTTGTCCAAGCGTTCTATGGTCTGGCTATAATCATCGTGCTGCAAATCATGGTTCAGTTGGTGATAGGCAATAAAAAAAGCTTTCCAACGGTTCATGATAAATCAGAGTCCAGAGTTTGACGAAAAAAGATGCATATCGATGTAAGATCAAGATGAGGTCTCTTGAGGTATCATCTTCATGCTGGTTCCTGTTGCGGGCACACATTGCAAGTGGTTAGTTGGCGGCGATAGTTAAACATGGTCGAGTAAATCCAGATAGTGCTGTCTTAAGGATTCTCTTAAGGTATCGGGCTCGATGATCTTGATGGTCTTGCCGAAGTTTGCGAGATAACGAATGATGAACTCAAGCTCATGGGCTTCATACGACCCGACTAAATAGGCGTATCCAGTTTGTCTAGTATCAGTTCCAGGTTCGTTAATAATCCGCATGGATGGAAACTGTTCTTGCTGGAACAGCTCAATCCCGGCTTCATTGATCAGACATTTAAATGGGATAGCGCTCTCTGATGGTTTCCATAACGAGTGGGTATCCTGTAGATTGAGTTCATTAATATGTGGTATAGGTTCGATGTCTGTCACCTCAGACGAGGTGATTCGGTCACATCTGAACACACGGTAGGCCTGTTTATCAAGATCATACGCCTGGCAATACCAGTAGCCTTTCATGGCATAGAGGGCGATGGGCTGAATGGTGCGTATGCTGGGCTTAGTTTTATCGGGATTTGAGCTGTTTTCTGGGTTAATACTACTGCTGCGAATATGTTGATACGTAATCTGTATCACTATATTCTGAACAGCGGCCATTAATAGAAATTCCAAATGCTCACTATCCCGGATTTGCTCGGTGTGTCGAAAAGAGACCCGATGCTGGATTTGTTCAATATCCTGTCTCTGGTTTTCGGATAGGGCACTTAGAAACTTTTCGTGAATGGAACGAAAAGAGATCTGAAAGGGCAGGTTGGTAAAGCTGCGTAATGCCTGCATCGCAAAGTAGAGAGCATGAAGCTCACTCGTATTAAACGAAATGGGGGGCAGCTGCATCTGCTGAAGCAAACGATACCCGCCATAACGTCCATATTCGGCATAAATGGGAGCACCGATTTCCTCCAATGACGCGATGTCTCGTAATGCAGTTCTCTTGGATATCTGAAACTCCTGCATGAGATCTTGCAGGGTGAAGTGCTGTTTTTGATTGATAAAGCGCAGCATCTGGTTCATTCGTTCCGATTTTTTCATAATAGAACCTCTCAATGGTGCCAGAGATTGGCACCTTTATTCGTTATAGTAAACAGTGTAATCCAATCAAACGAAGGAGGCAATACAGATGAATTTTGAAGTGATCCCATTTCTGTCGATGAATGGTGATGCTGCGGCAGCCATTGCTTTTTATGAGAAGTACTTGGAGGCTAAGGTGTTATTCAAGAAAAATTACAAAGAGATGAAGGAAATGAATCCAGGGTTTGAGTATCCTGAAGGGCAGGATGAATATATTACACATTCGGTACTCCAGATCGGGGTAAACAAATTGATGATTGCTGAGGAAGAAATGGATACGAGTCGCCCTTGGCAGCTGGGAAACAGCACGTCATTATGCATTCAATCGAAAGATAAAAGTACGATGACAGAGCTGTATCATTCGCTGGTACAACATGAGCAGGTTAAGGTGCTGGTGCCTTATGAACAAAACGAGTTTAGTCCGGGGTATGGAATTGTCCGTGATCCGTTCGGAATCGTCATTCAGCTCTGTGTGACGGTGCATGATTTTTAATAACAGTAAAAATGAATCCGTTATGAGCCTGAAGGATAAATATCCTTTGGGCTCATTTTGAATTCTTTAGAAGTTGTGGTTTTCTACTCCCTAAACTTTCTGCAAACGGGCAGCGTCCAGTTTGGCAAGACGTTTCATCACTTTCTTCAGCATAACGGAGGCTTTGACACGGAGAGGAAGATCGTTGGATATTTCGATACTGTATGAACCGGCGAGAATCTGCTCTTTAAGCTCGGCGACCGATGCGCAGGGACGATCCAGCACATTGAATACACTGCCGTATTGCAGACACTGGTGGGTATCGCTTCCGGCAGTGACGGGTTTACCGAGGGACTGGGCGAACGGTTCAACCTGTCCGCGGCACGTCTCGATGCCGTATTGGTACATATCCTTGGCGTTCAGATCAAAAGCGTCCAAACGTCCCAACAAATTACGGTCCAGCTGATACAGCGGGGTGGACTCGCGGAAAGGGTGTGCGCCAATTTTGACCAAAGGCCAGGCTTCGGCCATATCCAGCAACTCGGCAAAAGGAATGAATGAACCTTTGGCTGTATATGGTTCCAGGCCGCTGCGGACGGCAAGGATATGTTCTTTTTGACCCACCAGCAAAATATGTCCTGTCTCCTGAATATCCACTTCCATGCCGGGAAAAATGCGCAGTCCATCTGCCTCGTAGTACTCTCCGTTATATGGATAGAGACGATCCAGCGTCTCATAGACCTCGTAGAAGTTGCGGGTGTTAAAATGTTCGGTGAGCGCGAGGGCTTCGAGCCCGCTGGCTTTGGCTTCGTTGACCATTTCGGTGAAGTAATCGACCGAGAAATCAGAGTTTTTGGATAATTTGCCGTGAGTATGAAGATCAATGCGCATAGAAGACACTCCTTTATTCCATGAATGGTTAATGGTATGAATAGTTACAGCATTTTATTTTGAATTACAGAATCTCGTAATACCCGCCGACCCAAAACAGCAGTGCAACATAGATTGCCGATCCGGCGAGAAATCCGAGGTCACGTGAGGTGATTTTCAGATGGGCGAGCTTCAGGCGTTTGGATTCGGGATGCTTCATGCCGTACGAGAAACCGCGTGTCTCCAGTGCTTCCACCGTTGTGCGGGAACGTTTGGCGGTAGCCAGCATGAGCGGGAAGAAAGACACAATGAATAGCTTCATATAGTAGACAACGAGTCGCCAGTAGAGCCATCCATGCCTTGAAGGGACTTGACCCCGCAGTCTATAGGACAGCATGATGTTGCGAAATTCACCGAACAGCACCGGCAATATGCGATAAGCATAAGAGAGGCTGAAAGAAAACGTCGCAGGCATGCCTAGCGCAAGCAACCCATCGCCAATCCGTTCCGGGTCCATGCCGGAAAAGACCGTAATACTCGCCAGCGAGACGATCGACAGCTTCAAGGTGAGCAGCAGCAGGGGGAATGCAGATTCCAGATTGCCGCCGAAGAACAGTGAGATGATAAACATCCACCCGACCTGGCCGATTAATCCCAAGCAAAGAATGATAATGATAAAGGGAGCGGCTCTGGACAGTACGGTGGTAGCCACCATCAACAGAAACATGCCGAGCAGCACAGTCCCGTTATGAACAAACCAGGGAACGATGGCAAAAAAGAGATACCAGATTAGCATGGCACGGGGATCAATCCGCGATAGGCTGGCATGTCCGCTGCCATATACAGTATTCATCAGCTCAAGCTGAATGCGTTCAATGGATATTTTGTCAAACCAGTTGCGGACAAGCTGCATGATGCGTATCCTCCTTGGTGAGTGATTGATTCAACAGGCTATTAACAAAAGCCTCGGTTGTCGGTGAAAGTGTCGGCAGTCCCATCCGGTGGGAGAGCTCCATGATCTGTGTAAGCGCAAGTCCGGAGCGGCGCAGAAGGGGTTCATCTGCAAATACGTCGGCAGGTGTGCCGTCTGCTTCCACCTGACCATTGTGAAGTACGATAACGCGACTGGCCCACTGGGTAACCAGCTGCATGTCATGCGTGGCAATGACGGTTGTTCGCACATGCTGATCCAGCTCATCCAGCACACCTATCAGTTCCTCGCGAGTGGCGAGGTCCAGATTGGCGGTAGGCTCATCCAGCAGCATAAGTGAAGGCTTCATGGCTGCACCGATGGCAAGTGTGACACGCCGTTGTTGTCCACCACTGAGAAGCCGGGCATCCCGCTCTTGCAGCGGAGTAAGCCGGAAACGCTCCAGTACATGTGCAATTTGCTGGTCAGCATCCGGGATGCGACGGTTCTTCATGAAATATGCGACTTCTTTGCGGACACTGTCCTCGATAAACATTTCGGAAGAGTTCTGAAAAATATAGGCAACCTTCCCCGCCAGCTGCTCCAAAGAGGAACGGTGCGTAACTTCGCCCAGAACACTGACACTGCCTTCCTGAGGTAGGCTAATGCCAGCTATCATCTTCAGTAAGGAGGATTTGCCGGCACCATTATTGCCAATCAAGGCAATCCGTTCTCCTTCATGGAGTGAAATATTAACACCACGAATGACTTCATGTTCTTTTTTGCCCAGTCCTCTGTAACGTAGTCGGGTTTGATGAAACTGAACGATAGGAATCAACGGTTCAGCAGCAGAAGCAATCGTTAGGCGCTCGGAATTCACCATCTGATTGGGAACGTCGTGTGCCAAGTTTGAATAGGATGAAGGTTCATTTTGCAAAGAACCGAATGGCATAGACGGGTAGTGCTCGGCAAAATAAACCTTTGCTTCTTCCACAGTAATTGGGAAGCGTTGTCCTGAACTTGAGGGGTCCGCATTTGTTCTTTCTCCCTGCGATAATTCCGCAGCCTGAACAGCTGCCCGTGTCACCTCAGGAGGCTGAATGCCAAGCCGCTCCAGATCGGTAATGCGATTCAAACCTTCCTTGACGGGAAGATTCCACAAGACCCGACCTTTGTCCATCAGTACCACATCCGCGCAAAAGTCGGCGATAAATTCAGTATGGTGTTCGATGACGATAATCGTCTTGCCATATTCCGTATTCAATCTGGAAAGGCACTCATAGATAAGTCTTGCATGCTGCGGGTCAAGCTGTGAGACAGGTTCATCCACGATCAGGATATCCGGGTCGAGCGATAGAGCTCCGGCCAGAGCGAGCAGATGTTTCTGCCCACCACTCAATTCCCAGATGTATCGGTTATGAATGGCATCCAGACCACACATGGCAAGTGCGCGTTCACCGAGCTCCCGATAGTTGGGCAGTCCGTAATTGAGTGGTGCAAAGCAAGCCTCGTCCAAGACGGTGGGCCGTACGAGCTGGTTGTCGAAATCTTGATAGACATAACCGATCTTTCTGGACAGGTCTGCAACACTTCGGCCTTCGGCCGGCATGCCAAGTACATGAACTTCACCTGAGAAGTCCCCTGTATAGAATTGAGGAATAAGGCCATTAAACAACTTGCAGAGGGTGGATTTGCCGCAACCGTTGCCCCCGATAATGGCTGTAAAACTACCTCGTGGGAGTTCGAGCGAAGCTCCGTTCAGGACAGGCTCTTCCGAGCCAGGATACGTAAAGATTACATTTTGAATGGAAATGGCAGAATCCGATGCGGGAACAGAAGCTGATGTGGACATTTCATTATGCATAAGGGCGATTCTCCGTACCGGGTACCGTTTTATTTTTGCTCCGTTTAGCGCGCATGATCAGTAAGGTCACCACGGCAACCAATGCAGCAGCTCCGATACTAATCCATATTGAAGCCGAACCATATTGATCTGCATAGTCCGTCTCCCAAACAGCGAAGTTGATATCCATTTCGGATAGGGATTCCGCTCCAAAGGCAAGTGCAAGCAGCAGCACACCAATCAGGATCAGTTTCGGACGGAAGAAGCCGATTCCTTCATACTTCATCCCTGGATTACGAGGTTTGATGCCTAGCAGCGGTTCAATTTTGCCATAGAGCAGGGGGACGAGATACAGCGTAGGCAGCAGAGCGAACAGGATGCCTGAGAACAGTACGTCATTCAGAAAGCCTACCCCTTCGATCAGCACAACACTTTCAGCAAGTCCAGGGACGGCTTCCAGCTGCTCTACACCAATCCACACTTTACCGATATCCACCAGTGAACTGAGGAACTGATGAATGATTACACCTGTCATGGCTGCAATTCCGACCTGTCTGCGATTGCGAGGATCACTGACCATACGTCCTGCGACATACATAGCAAAGGAAAAGGTAATGAATTTCTCCAGCTCGCCCAGTCCGCCGAATTGCCCCAGCATCAGCTCACCGAAGATCACTTCGCCAAGAGCCGCACCAAGTGCAGCAATCATGGGGTGGAACAAAATGCAAAGTGTCAGCGGAATGAAGGCAAAGTACTCAACAGACAATTCAATCGGTCCAAGCTGGAGCTTGGGAATAAGCTCTGTGAACATGTTGGACAAGCCGTACAGTGACATGGAAAGCACAAACACCATCATTTTCTGTGAAGACGTCAGCGTATAACGCTCAGTCATCTTCTTCATCGTTACATACCTCCCTGAAAGTTGGTGATCATCATAGCCACAGTCTAGGGGCAGAGTATTAACGGGAGAGAAGACATTTGTAAATCAAATGTAATTTTTATTACACAATCTAAAATTAATGAAAGAAATATTACATACATAAACCACTTCTTATTCTCTCAACTGATATACTGAGTGCAGAGCGAGAAAAGGAGTGCATACGGAATGAATTTGTTTACTCATAAAGAACAGCTGTCTCCAGGGCATCTGAAAATTGCTGATTTTGTTGAACGCAATCCGGAAGAGATTCTGTTCATGACAGAACAGGAGATTGCCGACAGGCTGGGGGTCAGTATTGCGACCGTATCCCGTTTCTGGCGGGCGGTTGGATATGATAATGCCAAAGCGTTCAAAATCCGGCTTCGTACATCCGAAGACACTACACCTGCCCTCAAATTAAATAAAACCATATCCCGCATGGATACGGATAGCCTTCCTGTTCAGTTACTGGAGGCCTCTGTCAGCCATTTGCAGGAGACGTTGTCTCATATGAAGCAGGGGGATCTGGAGCACGCAGCATCTATCCTTGCTGAAGCACGAAGAGTATATGTATATGCTCCAGGGCCCTCCGCTGGTTTAGCGGAATTATTGTCCTTTCGGCTGTCCCGATTCGGATTGACGGTCATCCATCTCGCCGGAGGTGGTCATGAATTATTGGAATCACTGATGCACATGCAGCAGGAGGATGTTGTGCTGCTGATGTGTTTTACAAGACTCTTGCCTGAAGCAGAAGTCATTCTGGATTATGCCAGAGAGACAGGCAGCAAAGCCGTACTTGTAACAGATCGGGAAGACCTGTTATATGGATTGGCGACGGAGTTATCTTTCTATGTCAGCAGAGGAGAGCTTGGCGAATTTCATTCCATGGTTACTCCACTCTTGTTAATGGAGCAGCTGGTGCTGGCGGTGGGATTGAGGCAGAAGGAGCAGGCGCTGTCCAAGCTGGAACGGTTGGCTGATTTGCGGAGTCGGTACGCAGACAAATTGCCGCGAGGTTGATAGATGATTAGGGCAGCTTAATACACAGAGACGACTACAGATAACATCAGAGGTATGGAAGGTTATACCATAATTAGGGGCGGTTAAACCGTCCCTTTTTGTGTTAGCATTTGTTTATAAAAAATAATGTTTAAACAGTTAGTTTATTGGGTATAAAAAGTCAAACCGTAACGAATTGCTAAAAATTGATTTGGGAGTGATCCAATTGACGGCAATTGGAGTATACAATAATAGAGTCGTCTCTATTCAGTTGGATACATAATTGCACTACAGCAGGAACTGCCAGAATGAGAACGGTTTAATTATGGGAAGAGTCAGGGAGTGGGGATCGCTTTGCTTAGAGTAGATGTGGAAAAGAAAGATGTTGTTACCGATGCGTTGGTCATTAAGGCGATGGAGAAAAGTCTGGCTATCATTCGATTTGATATGGATCGCCGGGTTACGTATGTGAATGAAGTTTTTGCTCAAACGATGGGATACACGGTAGCTGAGATGTACGGCATGCATCATGAGCAATTTTGTTTCGACGAATTCGCGAAAAGCCCTGACTATAACGCGTTTTGGAGCAGTATCTTTAACGGTACCAGCTTCCAGGACAAGGTTGAACGCAAGGATGCAAAGGGAAATCCCGTATGGCTTGAGGCGACGTATATGCCTGTCTATGATGAGTTGAATCAGAATATTTTGGGTGTGTCCAAAATAGCTACCAACATCACAAACCGTCAGAATAATATTTCAGCTGTCGTTAACGAATTGAAGACGATGTCACATGATTTGAACGAACATGCTGATATCGGTATTGAGCGAAGTCGTGAGCTCATGTCCAGCATCACGTATATATCTGAAGTTTCCGCTCATAACCGAGCGACACTGAATCATTTGCAAGAACAGGCACGTTCTATTCAGGGAGTTGTTAAAACGATCCGCGAAATTGCGTCACAGACCCAGCTGCTGGCCCTGAATGCTGCGATTGAAGCGGCGCATGCAGGCGAATATGGGCGCGGGTTCGATGTTGTAGCGAAGGAAGTACGGAAACTATCAGCCATGGTTGAGAATTCCATTAATGAGATTCGGGATAGTGTGAATGGGATAACGAAAGAGATTACGAACATTTCTGGAGGAACACAGAAGGTTGAAGGATACGTGGAGCGAAGCCAGCAGCAGATCGGGGTGGCACTGAATGATTTTACAACCATTGCGGCGTCTGCACATCTACTCGATGAGAAGGCACAGTACGTAACGAAAATTGTCTAAACCTTTCCAATTAAACTAAATTAAATATTGTACATAGGGAGCGGGCACCAAACGGGTGGCCTGCTTTTTTTGTTGTGAAAAAACCGGGAATTATTGTGAGCAATCAGGGAAACAATACTCAATGTTACCAAGAAAGTCTAGATAATGGGGTGAGCCGGATGTGGGCAAAAATACTTTCTTATTTGCCGGAGTGGCCAATTTGGGGACAGGCCTTTTTATTATTTTTGATACCGATATTGTACATGAAAGGGTATCAGTGGTTGCGATCATCCTTAAAGAAAGGGACCTTTTCCAATAAAGATCAACAAAATCAGGATGCATCGACCAATTCTTCTTCAAACGGGGAGTCTGGAAATTACGCAAATATACGGCTGACCGGGGACTATGCTAAGGATCTGATTAGTGTAAAAGCAACGTTTGGCCAAAACTCGGACGTACGTATACGAGAGTTTACGATAACAGGAACGAATACGCCAGCAGCTGTTATCTTCGTGGAAGGATTAGTTGATCATGATCGTTTAGATACTCACATCTTTACGCCCCTTATGATTAGGGGGGTTCCTGATACAGAGCGGGCTATATTTGAAGAACCGAGAGATGAAAATGAGCTCAAAGCTTACGTGAAAAGTAGTCTTTTGCCTGTTGGTGAACTTCAGGAAGCGGAGACTCTGCAACAAGCGGCGCAAGCGGTTCTTACCGGCAAAAATGCTCTATTTATTGAAGGAGTAGCCAGTGCTCTTCTTGTTGGCTCAGCCAAAGGGAAAAGTCGTAGCCTTGAAGAGCCGGTATCTGAGGCACTGCTTCGAGGGCCAAGAATCGGTTTTACCGAGCGGTTAAGTGATAATACCGGAATATTGCGGCAATTCGGAGGCAATAATGAGTTGTTTATGACCAAACATCAGGTGGGAGCCAGGGTTAAGAGGGATCTGGTTATTGCGTATATCGCAGATATTGCCAATGTCGATTTGGTCACCGAGGTGGAAAGACGAGTCCAGAACCTGGACATGGATATCATGCTTGAATCCGGTTATGTGGAACAACTGATTGAGGATGATGAACTGAGTCCTTTTCAACAGATTCAGAATACAGAGAGGCCCGACCGCGTAGTCAGTGGGTTGTTAGAGGGGCGTGTAGCTATTTTACTGGATGGGACACCATTTGCATTAATAGTGCCATCGACCTTTAGCATGCTGCTTCAATCTCCCGAAGATTATTACGAGCGCTGGATTCCGGGGACGTTTCTGCGTATGCTTCGTTTCTTGGCTGCTACGATTGCACTGCTAGCACCTGCTTTGTATATCTCCTTTATCTCATTCCATCCGGGTCTTATTCCGACCAAGCTAGCTTTAACCATTATTCAAACCAGACAAGGTGTGCCTTTCCCGTCTGTTATTGAGGCGCTGATTATGGAGACCTCGATTGAAATTTTGCGGGAAGCAGGCATTCGTCTACCCAAGCCAATTGGACCGGCAATGGGTATCGTAGGTGGTCTGATTATTGGGGATGCCGCAGTACAGGCCGGAATTGTCAGCCCGTTTCTGGTTATTGTTGTGGCAGTCACTGCGATTTCTTCGTTCTCCATCCCTACATATAGTGCCGGGATAACACTTCGTATATTGCGCTTTGTAGGAATGTTCAGTGCGGCGATTTATGGATTGTTTGGGGTAGTCATGTTTTTCTTGTTGCTCTGCAGTCATCTCGTTCGGTTAAAAAGCTTTGGAGTACCTTATGTCACTCCGGCTGTGCCTTACAGCTTATCGGATTGGAAAGATTTCTTTATTCGGGCACCTTTAGGAATGATGAGGAAGCGTCCAAGTATGATGCATCCAAAAGACCCTGATCGCAAAAAGTAGGCATATCGGATATTCAGGAGGTGAACCATGAATCGTAAACAAGACCAACTGACGACAGTTCAAGCCGCAGCCTTTATCATCAACTACATGTTGGGGGCAGGAATTCTGACACTTCCTCGAACCACGGTGACGGCTGCAGGTACGCCTGACGTATGGATTTCAATATTATTGTCCGGTCTGTTAGTTATGTTGATGGGTATAATCCTGGTGACCCTGTGCCGACGATTTCCAGGGAAGACCGTTTTCCAATTCACTGAGGAAATTACGGGAAAGTGGATTGCTTATGTCTTGGGAGTAATAATCATCGCATATTTCCTTACCATCTCGGCCTTTGAAATCAGGGTGATGGCTGATGTCACCGGTTTATATTTATTGGAGGGAACACCGGTATGGGCCATTGTCATGGTGTTTATGTGGATCGGTTTTTATCTGATCTCAGGAGGTGTCAACTCCATGGCTCGCTTGTATGAGATCATTTTGCCCATTACGCTAATTCTTTTTGTGCTTGCCATTTTTCTGAGCAGCGATCTGTTTGAAATTAATAATTTGAGACCTGTGCTGGGAGAGGGGATTATGCCTGTTATTAAGGGACTTAAGCCTACAACTTTAGCGTATACAGGTTATGAAATCATGTTCATAGTTATGGCTTTTATGAGAAATCCGGAGAAGGGGAAGAAGGCGATGGTCTGGGGAATCCTTATTCCTATGGGAATTTATTTCATCACCTTGGTGATGGTCATTGGCAGCTTATCCATCGAAGGCATGAAAACAAGAACGTGGCCAACCCTTGACTTGATGCGCAGCTTTGAAATCGAAGGTTTGGTCTTTGAACGATTCGAATCTTTATTGCTGGTTATCTGGATTATGCAGATTTTCTCTACTTTTACCATTACCCATTACGCTGCTTCTCTCGGATGTTCACAATTGTTTAAGAAAAAAATGCTGCCATTTATGATCATTTTGCTTCCCATCATATACATCATTGCTATGATACCAGAGAATGCGAACGATACGTTCAAACTGGGCGATGCTGTCGGATATGTTTCCATATATTTGTTTGGTATTGGACCACTTTTGCTTCTGCTGTTGAGTATGATCCGAAAAAAAGGAGGAAAGTACAATTGAGCAGGTTCAGAAGGCAATTTACTATTTTGTTCACGTTGTTGCTGCTAGTGTTTACATCAGGGTGTTGGAGTAGTAAAGAGATCGAAGATCTAAGTGTGTATGTGGGTCTGGGACTGGACGTGGCTGAAGAGTCGAAATTTGAAAAGAGTATTAATGCACAAGGAGGTCATTATCCCAAAAACAACAATTTTACAACTACCGTACAGATTGTTCCACGGATTGCACCCAAACAGGAAACTCAAAAAAGTACCGGTGCTTCCGAGGGACAAGCTTTTTTGAATGAAAGGTTAACTGGAGATTCTCTGTTTCAAGTCTTTCGTCAGTTTGCTCTAAGAAGAGACCGTCCGCTCATTGGTCATCATTTAAAAGTTATTGTTGTTTCCCATGAGTTGACCAAAAAATATAGCTTGGAGCAGCTACTTGATTTTATTTTGCGAGATAATGATATCCGTCCTAGTTCCCTTGTTCTGGTGAGTCATGGAACAGCCTTCGAAGCGCTTAGCTCCTTAGAACCTGGGGAAATCCCGGCCTTTTATTTAAAGGGAGTGGTGGCTAACTCGTACCGTTCCAATAAAATCCTCCCTCCTGTATCTCTCGCGAAACTTGACGGGAAAATGCAATCAGGAGCAAGCTTTTTGCTGCAGAATGTCATTACAGCTGAGGGGGAACATAAATTTTCAGGGGCAGAGATCTATAAAGGAGAAACGAAAAAGTGGATCGGCTCTTTTAACCAGATTGAGCTTGAAGGATTGTCCTGGATCACAGGGGAGGCCCAAGAAGGAGCTGTGAAATCGTACGCTCCACCTAATGGGCATACGGTGACTTATGAAATCAAGTCTACCAAGAGTAAGATTACTCCAATAATCCAAGGTGATAACATTTCTTTTCATGTAAAGATTGAATCAGAGGGCCAACTCATGGAAGATTGGAGTGCTCCAGAAATCCCTTCAACAGATAAGTATATTCAGGAATTGGAAGTAAAATTTGCTGATACAATAAAAGAACAAATACATCAGGTTATGGGTAAAATGCAGAATACCTATCGGGTGGAAGTGGCCGGATTCGGCGAGCAGTTACGAATCAAGTATCCGAAAGTATGGAAAAAAGTCAAAGAAAATTGGGATGAAACATTTAGTCAAATTCCTGTGACATATGATGTGAAGTTGAATATTAAAGATTCCGGTTCATCGACGGATTAAAAAAAGAGGGGGACGTCCGAATTTCCCCTCTTGGAATGTTATTCTTTTGCCTACGTTATTCAATAACCAACATACGAGGGGATGCTTCACGAATAACTCTTGATGAGAACCAGGAACCAAGAGCTGCCGCGCCAATGCTTAGGCAAGCGAACAGAAAAATGCCTCCCCAATTCAGGATAAGGGGAATCTGTACAATCCCGTATCCCGATAGGACTTTTTCAAGTAACAGGGGGAGAAGGTATACGCCTACAATGACTCCAAGCATTGAACCAATCAGAGCTAATGCAACTACTCCAGTAGCAATGGAGAAACGGATTTTTCCAGATGTCATTCCAATCGACTTATATATGCCATACGTCTTGCTCTCTTTGCGAATACTGATCCGGCAGGTGCTGAAGATAATGATAAATGTAACCAAAATGAACAGCAGACCAATTAGTGCCATGGGGTACACAAAAATGCTTGCAGCTTCTGCATAAACAGAATCCAGCAACGTTTTTTGCGTGACGATGGAAGCAGAGTCTTTGAACCGCTCATTCAATTGGTTAGCAATGGCTCCTGCCTGTGAAGGATCGTTGACATTGATAAACGCGACATTTACATCTCCATAATCCGGATTCACGCTTCGAACCGCTTGAGCTGTGATTCTTCCGGATACCGACAAGTCGGAGATGGCCTGATAGATTCCCGAAATCATGAACGTGCGCTTCTCTCCTTCAATGTAGAGATCAATGAGATCTCCCATATCCTTGTTGAACATCTTGGCAACACTAACCCCGATTGAAATTTCATTTTCGAGTTCCGGATTGTTTCCTCTCAACGTCTCAAAACCAAGATCTTGATAGCTTCCATCCAGTACTCTTAGATAAAGACTGGTAGACTGGCTGGCCACGTCGGTTGAATCATCTGGAAGGATAACTCCGGTGATGTTCCCTTGCCAGCCCACATTTTTGATGCGAGGGTCTTCTTCCAATACGTTCTGCAGCTCTGCTCTCGGAAACGTAGTTTTGTTTACAATGACTGCGGCAATGTTAGCATTGTCATAACCCCATTTGGCCGCCGTCTGATAGATTCCGGTAATGCTGGTCAGTACAACATATCCAAGGACAAGCACAGAGGCAGCCATCGTGGTTAACAGCAGCATCAGAACAGAGCTCTTGGTATTCTTGATCAGATTTCGTATGCCAATGACGGCGGCTACTGGCAGCCGGGCAAATCCAACCCGGTTGGCTAGAGGCGAATTCATGCGTCGGGCCAAGCGGGTATTTTCTGTTTCCGACATACCGTAGCGGATGGCTTGAACAGGCTCGATGCTTCGCGCCTTTTTGGCGTATAACACAACGAATAATATTACCAGCGCAAACAGCACTATGCCGACTAACATGGCTGCTCCGATGCCTTCCATCGGAACATCTCCATTGCCAGTTCGCAGAGAAGACACAGAAATGTTGATAATGAATTTGGATACAAACACGCTCATCGCCAGTCCTGGAATAACGGCAATGATGGACAGTAAAGCATATTGAATAACATAGGTACCGATTGTTCTCCCGGAGGTCAATCCCAGTGATTTCAGAATCCCTATTGTTTTGTAGTTGGCCAGAATGGCATCCGAAATGGTAAATCCAACGGTGATGAGAGCGATAACCATCATGACAGCACCCAGGAAAATCATAATGAATCCAATAATCTGATTGATAATCAGATAGAAGGAAGAGATACTCTCAAACTCCATCTTGGTTTCCAAGAAAGGGGCATTGGTCTCACTGTTGTAACGATCCCAGTAGCTGGAGTTGGTTCGATAATCATCAAAATGGATGCCCATCATATAATTATCTTTTCCTGCGAGTGTCTGGAAGTCATTCTGGTAGTCAGTACTGTTCATCCAGACCCTTGCCGCATTGGTGAATGGTGCACCGTAAGGTACATCGACTACAATAGCGGATACCTTAAGATCAAGCGCGGAGGACCCTGTTTTGAAAATGACGGTGTCTCCTACGGCTATATTATAAGCATTCGCCATTGAAGTGGGAATCCATACGCTCCCTTGTTCGGGAGCGGAACTCTGCGCACCACTCGAAAAGATCAGTTCATCGACGGTCCAAGGCGGCTGAGGGGTATTCATCATGTACAGATAAAGGTTGGGAATGTCCATGCCTTTGAAGGCGATGCCGGACAAGGTACGATACGTGAGCAAAGGTGAAACCTCAACTCCGTCCTGTTCAGCCCACCATTCATAGACGGCTTTAGGGTCATTCAGTCCTTTATCAAACGTCAATATTTGATGGGACCCGTTGGTCCGGCTGTGCATTTCGTTGAACAGATTACCCGTGTTGGCCAGAATAATAACCGCAGTGGATACCAGAAGTGTAGACAGCAAAATGAGCAGGGTGATAAACAGATTCTGTGTTTTATTTTTGCTCAGGTAGGAGAGGCTCAGTTTCAACATAGCAGCCATAAATTACTCCTTTCCCGACACAAACGCGAAGACCATCGATTCCCGATCCTGGATCTGGTGTTCGTCATATTTGTCAAACTCGAGAATACCTCCAACCTTGCCATCCCGGATAAAGATCAGACGATCCGCCCGGCAGGCTGCCTTGATATCATGCGTAACCATCACAACAGACTGTCCCTTTCGGTTGATATCGGTCAGGATATCCAGCACCGCTTTTCCGTGTTCATAATTGAGGCTTCCCGTGGGTTCATCTGCAAAGATGATGTCTGGTGAATTGATCAGCGCACGTGCAATAGCTGCTCGTTGCTGCTGGCCACCCGAGGTTTGGGAGGGGAGACGGCTATTCTGACCGTCAATATCCATTGCCTTCATGAGTTGGGTGGCACGTGCCTTGACCTCACTTTTTTTGCTTCCGGCAATGTAACCTGGCAAAGCGATGTTATCCTGGATGGAAAGATCGGGCACCAGATTGATACTTTGGTAGATGTAGCCGATTCTGCGGGTACGGAATTCGGACATTTCCCGCTCACTATAGGCGTCAATACGCTGATCCTGAAAATAAACCTCGCCGGCTGTCACATGGTCAAGCCCGCTCATCAGATAGAGCAGCGTTGATTTGCCTGAGCCGGAATTGCCCATGATGACCGTGAAGTCTCCTTCATAAATATCAAGATCGACGTTGCGAATGGCATGATATTGTTCACTGCCTGTATTGTACGTTTTGCACAGATTCTGTGCACGAATGATGATTTTTTTCGCCACGTATGATCACTCCTGATTGTAATATAGGGTTCATTCTAAAGGAGGGATATTGATGAAGCCTTATCAAATTATGAATAAAGTATTACAGGCACCATATGGCCAGACGGAGTCTCTTATTCGCTCAGCAGATCGGGAGATTAAACTGAAAGATTGTACCCTGTCCTTCTTTGCTTGAAAAGGAGATATGTCCTCCGTGCGCCTCAATAATGCTTTTGCATATAGACAGACCTAGGCCTGTCCCTTCGTGAGCGTTTTTGTTTGACCAGGAAGTCTGGCCTTTAAAATAACGTTCAAAAACAAAAGGCATGTCCTGTGCACGTATTCCCTGACCTGAATCAGCGATTGTAACATTGAGTTGGTCGGCTTCCAGCTCTACATTTATACGAATGGCATCTCCCGGAGAAGTATGCTTAAGAGCGTTCGAGACTAGATTGGAAATGACTTGTTCCATTCGAATAGGGTCCATTTGGATTAATACATTTGGAATGTTTTTGGGTGCTTCATAGATCATTCCACTGGTTAGAACAACATGTCCAATCGGTTTTAACATACGCTCAAAGGCGGGGCTGCTATATACTTCATACGGCTCCACAGAAATCTGCCCCAGCTCCTGTAATGCATGAACAAGCAGGTCCTCGACAAGACGAGCTGTTTTGTCCGTATTGGTCTGCATGACTTTCATATACTCCATCAGAGTTTCTTTATCGGAGCACATTCCTTCCAGAATGGCCTCTATGTACACTTTTACTGTTGTAATCGGTGTTTTGATATCATGAGAAATATTGGTAATGAGTTCTTTTTGCGCAGTTTCCTGCCGGATACGAAGTTCGCTTAAATGCATAATTTCTGTTCGCATCAGATCAAACATGGCGTATAGTTCGCTCATCTCATCCATGCGGTTATACTGTATCGGTTCATTATATTGTCCTTTGAGAATGGATTCGGCATGTTGCTTCAACTGATGAATGGGGGAGAGCAGCTGTGTCTTGAATTTTCTCTTCATCAACACCAGATAAATGCCAAGAATCATAGAGGTGATCAAAAGCGTACCCAAAATAAAGAAAGGGAATATTACCGTTTCTTTCACCGTAACCATTGCCTTAGGAATCGTGAAGAGGGCATTGCCAATCTGGCTTCCTTCGGGACCATCCATAACAGGAAAAGCGATGTTAAGCGAATCGTTTCCGTTCGTGTCCTTTACGGCATGATTCAGATCATAGTGCAGGTCTGATCGCAGATTGACCTGTTTTCCTTCGGAGGTGGGAGAAGAGGACAGCAATATAGTCCCATCCAATCCAACATAGGAAAGCTCGACCCCGTTTTCCTTGACGATAGAAAGAAGATGTTCCCGGACTACTGGTTCCTGCAGTAGATGATTGTTCTGCTCCAGGTCGAGCAGGATGGGGTTAACCCGGAGACGAACTTGCTGGATGGACAGAGTAGACTCAGCCGAATTTCTGCTTTCAAGTTGATTAAGAAATAAAACCAGACCGCATCCGACAAGAATCAACAGGAGGAAGAATGATGTTTTGAGCCATCGTGCGGACCAGGTGTTCAGTGACATGTTGCCTCCTCCGATCTTTGCCTATTCATGATTGAATTTGTATCCGACGCCCCAGACGGTCTTCAGAACAATAGGATGGGAAGGGTCCGCCTCAATTTTTTCTCTCAGTCTGCGAATATACACGGTTACCGTATTTTCATCTCCGTATGCAGCATATCCCCAGATCGCATCGAGCAGTTGAGACTTGGAGAAGACCTGATTTTTATTGCTCGCCAGATAATGCAGCAGCTCAAATTCCTTGGCAGAAAGAGAAATCTCGTTACCGTCTAGGGTAACTTTATAGGCTTTCTTGTCAATTTCCAGGTTAGCCAAACGTAGCAGATCTGTTTTGTCCCGCTCGCTCGCTAAAGTTAAACTGTCATATCGTCTAAAGTGGGCATTAATTCGTGCGAGTAATTCGCTCAGGGAGAAGGGTTTGGTCATATAGTCATCCGCCCCGAATCCCAGGCCGAGCACCTTGTCGGTATCACTGCCTCGTGCACTCAATATGAGAATGGGAATGTTGTTTCTCCGCCGAATTTCCCGGCATACGTCGATTCCGTCCATATCTGGAAGCATGATATCTAGAATAATGTAATCCGGCTGAAGCATATCCATCATCTGCAACCCGTCTTGTCCATTGCTGGCCACTGCGGCTTCATACTGATTTTTGGTCAAATAGTCTCGCAAAATGCGCGAAATATCATGTTCGTCTTCAATAATTAAGATTTTACGTTTGGTTTCCATTGAAATCTCTCCAGGTAATAGAGTGGTAGAGTATAAGACTAACCTATGTATGAATCTGTAAGAATACTATATTTTAACTATACAGGTTTGTTTTCGTGAAGTCATGGGAACTAGAAGAGGTTTTTTTGAAAGAAAGCAGCCGATTGAAAATCAGCTGCCTTCATCATGAAGAAAGAAGAGGATTGAGCCATAACTACACTTATAAATGCTCCAAATCGATGGATTGATGAGCCTGGGATTTGAGATATTCAGCCGGGGACATTCCAAAATGGGATCGGAATACCCTGTGGAAATAAGAATAGCTTGCAAAACCGCATGTTTCGGCAATATGTTCTAAGGTCATATCACTGTACTTCATACGCTCCAAGGCAGCGTTCAGCCGAATCTCAATCGCATACTGGATCATCGTTTGGCCATAGTGCTCCTTGAACAATCGCACCGCACGAGACAGGCTTAGTCCTGCGTAGCGGGCGGCTTCTTCGAGTTTGAAGGTGACGGTAGCATGTTCTTCAATGAATCGTTTCAGCTTCAGTGTCGAGGAAACAGAACGATCCGTCTGAATATTCTCCTTGATGGCCCGATCGATATAGAGGCACAAACCGCGCAGCAGTGCATCACTCAGTTCTATATTTTCCTCCAGCGGTCCACGGCGTTTCTCCAGGAGCATACTGCGCCAGAGACTGACCAATTTATCATCCAGCCCGATGTGGCTCACGGTCGATCGATGGTGACGCTTCCACCAGCTATCAATCCATTTCCCTTCACAGAACAAATAATAGTCTCCGCTGGACAAGCGGCCCTCCTTATGAGGTTCTTCTACCACGAGGTGATAGTCGTCTCCGGGTTTAAGCAGTAGTAAATCGCCGCCAGTCATCTTAAATTCTTCATCCTGCACATATACCTTGCAAGAGCCTTCGGTTTGCAGACGGAACAGATAAGTCTGCAACTCGCCCTTCATATTATGGTTAAACGCCTTATAGTGATAGGAATAGTCACATATCAGTACTGAGGTTTCCAAAAGATGTAATCCTCCAAATTTAAAAATTTGATCAGATAGTTCATGTTCTGACGATATTGTATATGTTCATTCTAGCCTGTTTTGCGTTAGGATGATACCAGATAGAGCAATGAAAGCAAATTTGAGAGCAGAGGTGCATCTATTATGAAAAAACTTAATATTGGTTTGCAATTGTTTACACTCCGTGATGAAACTGCAGCAGATTTCCGTGGAACTTTGCGCAAGGTAGCAGAGCTTGGTTATGAAGGTGTCGAATTCGCTGGATATGGTGACATTCCTGCCGAAGAAATGAAAGCGCTATTGGATGAGCTTGGACTAAAAGGTTTTAGCAGCCACGTTTCATTGCATGCTATGCGTGAAGATCTGCAACAACAAATCGACTACCTCAAAACTATTGGGGCTCAATATATGATCTGCCCTTACCTGATGCCAGAAGATCGTCCAGAAAATGCAGAAGGCTGGATCAAATTGTTTAAGGAATTGCAACAATACGGTGCAGAAGCGACCAAACAAGGTCTGATCTTCGGTTATCATAACCATGATTTTGAATTCCACGGTCAGGTTGGCGACGACAATGCCTTTGATGCAATGTTTGCTCAAACGACACCTGAAGCGGTTCAAGTGGAAATGGACGTATGTTGGGTACAATTTGCCGGACAAAATCCGATTGAGTATATCAACAAATATGCAGGTCGTCTGCCGTTGCTTCACTTGAAAGACTTCAGTAAAGACGAACAGGGCCAAATGAAGACATTGGAACTTGGACAAGGTTCCGTTAATCTGCCAGCTGTTATTGAAGCGGCTACAAGTGCAGGTGTAGAATGGCTGATCGTGGAACAGGACGTGTGCCAGAATCCACCGCTTGAAAGCGTAGCCAACAGCCATAACTGGCTGAAGCAGAATTACTTGAACCAATTCTAATTTATTTGTCAAAGGGGACATTTGTACATGAGTAAAATTAAAGTTGCTGTATTCGGCTGTGGAGCTATTGCCGAGCGCAGACATATTCCAGAGTACGCTGCCAATGAGAACGTAGAACTTGTCGCTTTTGCCGATCCGATCGTGGAGCGTGCGGAGAAAATGGCCGAAACTTACGGCGGTAAAGCTTACTCTAGCTACGAAGAATTGCTTGCAAGCGAAGAAGTGGATGCAGTCAGCGTTTGTACACCGAACTACCTGCATGCCTCAATGGCCATTGCTGCGGCGAATGCCGGTAAACATGTATTGGTGGAAAAACCGATGGCGGTTACAACCGAAGAAGGCGAGCAAATGATCGAAGCTGCCAAGAAAAACGGTGTATATCTGATGGTTGGACACAACCAGCGTTTGATGCCTCCACATGTGAAAGCCAAAGAAATTTTGGACTCCGGCAAGCTCGGTAAAGTCCTGAATTTCCGTACTTCCTTTGGTCATCCGGGTCCGGAAGGCTGGAGCGTAGACGGTGCAGAAAGCTGGTTCTTCCGCAAAGAAGAAGCGATTATGGGTGCCATGGGTGACCTGGGCGTACACAAATCTGACTTTATCCGTTATTTGCTGAATGATGAAGTGTCCGAAGTTGCTGGTTTCATCAGCACATTGCACAAAGAAAACACCAAAGTGGACGATAACGCAACTTGCCTGCTTCGCATGAAGAGCGGTGCAATCGGTACACTGGTAGCGAGCTGGACACAATACAGAGCAGGAGATAACAGTACGGTTCTGTGGTGTGAAAATGGTGTGATGAAGATCGGAACGGTAGAAGGCGACGAGGTTATCGTTGAGCTGACTAACGGTACGGTTGAGACATACAAAGTTGGCGCAATGGCTACCAACGAGAAACAAGTACCAAGCGGCGTTATAGATGCTTTTGTAGAATCGATTGTAACGCAAACACCTCCAAGCATTTCCGGTGAAGAAGGTCTGCGTTCCCTGCAAGTGATTCTGGCAGCATTTGAATCCGAGAAAACTGGTCAGATCGTGAAGCTGTAATCGTAACGATATCATCGTCATTACTTTGAAAGTTTGACTATGTAATATTAAAAAGGGGTTACCTCCAGAGAAATATTTCTGGTGGGTAGTCTCTTTTTGTTACTTCTTTCATGACTATCAGATATACGACCGTTAGCTGGCATTTCAAAAAGGACTGACCACTCCGCTACATCGCGGAAGAGTCAGTCCCTTAATCTTTAAACTTGGTTAAAATCGTAGATATCCGTATTAGATGCTAGGCTTCACATCACTGCCGAGATCCAGCCATGCGACTTCTTCAGGAGATAGGGCGATACGTGATCCTTCGTCACAGGAGAGCAATTCTGCCTGATTCTGGGCACCTATCAACGCACAGGTTGGAAACGGCTGATTTAATACATAAGCGAGAGCAATCTGGATGGGGGAAGTCTTTTTCGACTCGGCCAATTGTTCCGCCCGGTGCAAACGTTCCCAGTTGCCGTCACTGTAAAATACACGAACCAGATCTTCATTGTCCCGAACTTCAGGTGTGAATCGTCCGGTAAAGAAGCCGCGAGCCTGGGATGACCAGGACAGCAAAGGAAGCTTAGTACGTTCATGCCATGCCAGTGTTTCTTCGTCTGCGGATACGCAGCCTGCCCAGAATGGTTCGTTCGCTTTGGCGAGACTAAGATTCGGACTGCTGAATGTAAAACCTTTCAGACCGTTAGCAGCAGCATATGCGTTAGCTTCCTCCAGCCGCTTCCAGGTCCAGTTGGAGGCGCCGATCGCGCCGATTTTGCCGGATTCAATATGTTCATTCAACGCTTCGAGAATCGCGCCAACAGGGATGTTTGGATCATCCCGATGCAGGGCATAGAGCTCCACATGTTCCGTTTGCAGTCGCTCCAGACTGGTAAGAAGGTCACTGCGGATAGCATCAGCATTAACACGTGGGCCGTTCTGGTCATGATGTGCACCTTTGGTCAAAATAACGATCTTGTTACGGTTACCGCGTTCCTGCATATAACGTCCAAGCACTTCTTCACTCTGCCCACCACAATAAATATGCGCAGAATCAACGGTATTACCGCCAATCGCGAGGAATGCATCCATGTTCGTAGCTGCTTTCTCATAGGAATCATGGTAAAAATAATCGGTTCCTTTAATCAAACGGGAGATAGGTTTTCCTGCACCAGCAATTTCAATGTATTCCATAATTCAGTTCATCCTCTCTTCTTATAGTGTAATGCGTGTACGTTCTTCCGCTGAACGAAGGCAAGCTTCGAGTACTTTCATATTGGCTATAGCATCGGATGGATCGAAGCGCAGAGCTTTACCTTGAAGCACAGCTCGTGCCATATCGTCGCCCTGGAGCGAGTAATGATTGACCTGTGGGACTTCAATCTCCTTACGCTCACCGTCAACAGTTACGAAGAAGTTGGAGCTGCGATCCCGATTGCTGATAAAGGCAGAAGGAACCTCAATGATGCCATCCGTTCCAAGTACCTCCAGTGTGTTGCGGAAGGCTGCCCACATGCTGCTGTCAAAGGTGACGCCAATATGATTGTCGAACTCAAGCAAGCCGGAAGCCATCATATCCACATGATCATGCTCAGGGGAGAACATGCCAATGACGGTTGCCGCCGAAGGCTCTTGGCCAAGCAGCAAGCGAGCTGCACTGATGGAATAACAGCCGATATCATACAGGGAACCGCCGCCCCAATCACGCCGGAAGCGAACATTACCTGTCGAACCTGAACTGTTAAACGAAAATGTACTATGAATGCCGCGGATATCACCAATTTCTCCGCTGGCAATAATATCCTTAATCTGATCATAACGTGGATGATGTCGGTACATGAGAGCTTCAGCGAGATGCACACCAGCGTCTTCGCAGGCTTGCACCATTTCCTGAGCTTCCTGCTCCGTCAGTGCCAGTGGTTTCTCACACAAAATATGTTTACCAGCTTCTGCGGCGCGGAGTGTCCACTCCCGATGCAGATGGTTTGGAAGCGGGATGTAAACCGCATCAATGGAATCGTCAGCAAGCAAAGCTTCATAGCTGCCATAAGCTTGAGAAATGCCGAGTTTATCAGCAGTTTGTTTTGCTTTTTCTTCATCTCGACTGGCAATGGCAGTCACTTCATTCAACTCGGATTGCTGCAAACCTGGAATAACGGATCCTACGGCAATGCTAGCGCTACCAAGAATTCCCCAGCGCAGTTTTCGATCTGAATTCATTTGTTGTTTCCTCCTATGAATGAATGTATATTGTGATTATAAGTAATAGATCAATGAATTAAAATGATAATATATTGAATTCAATTAACACAATATTGTTTGGAAAGGAGATCGGTCCATGATGAGGCAAACGGTATTGCTTACCTTGCAGGATATTCCTTATTTTTGTTACCCGGAGTCCGTCGGCCATTATATCGATCACCCCGAACACACCGTTCTACGTGAGGCTGGTGCACTTAACAACTTTAATATTCACTATGTTGCTGCAGGCAAGGGATACGTGGAAGTGGAAGGAGTGGTGCATGAGCTTCGTGCGGGTCAGGCTGTACTGTATTTCCCGCAGCAGCGGCAGCATTACTACAGCAGCGAAGATGATCCATGGGATGTGCGATGGGTTCATTTTTACGGTGAACGGCTGCATGATTATATGATTGAACGGGGGCTGCATCGCAATCTGTTGTGGACGCTGCGACAGCATGCACCATGGGAAGAAGCACATATGGCCCTATTGAATGAAGCCGAGCAAAATCGGATGCTGCGTCCTGCCCAACTATCTACTCTGACCTACGCTGTACTGGCCGAGTTCGTGCAGCATGCGGTTCCACTGAAAAGCACACGCACAAGTAAGGCCGAGAGCCGTATCCTTGGACTGCTTCCACAGATGCAGCAGGAGGCATGTCAACCGTTTTTGTTACAGGATTGGGCGGATATGGCGGGTGTGAGTTCGTATTACTTTTGCAAAATGTTTAAGAGTGCCGTGGAAATGACCCCGATGGAATTTATAACCCGTTCACGATTACAGATGGCGAAGCAATGGCTGCTGGAGCGGCCAACGGCCAACATTGGACAGATCGCAGAAGAAGCTGGGTATCCCAATGCCAGTTATTTTAATCGCCAATTTTTGGTCCATGAAGGTATGACACCTACGGATTATCGCGGGCTGTACTACGGCTAGAGGGTACATGATGCCAATCAGTTTCACTTGTTGGTGTTCTTGAAGTTTGACAGAGTGTTTGATCAAGTCTATTATAGATAAATTAAATCCGTATATAATGAGGTGCCCTCATGAAATATTCGAAAGCTACAAATTATGCCCTGCATACCATGCTTTTTCTGGTTGCGACCGAACCGGAACAACTGGTCAGTGTACATCAGTTAGCTGAGATGCAGAAAGTATCTCCAACCTACTTATCTAAAATATTGACCAAGCTGGTCAAAGCCGGCATGATTGAATCGACTTCGGGTGCCAATGGTGGTTATCGGCTTAGCCGGAAGAATCCGGACCCTTCATTTCTGGAGATTATCCATGCCATCGAGGGTCAGGCTTCCCTGTTCGAATGCTCGCAGGATCATAACGAAGGCTGCCTGATTCAGCAGGTGATGGTTCGCGCAGAAGAAGAGATGGAGAGCTATTTGCACAATAAAAAAATGTCTGAGCTGGCTGCCCAGATGAAAGCTGCACATTCCGTATAACCGGAATCAGAGATGCAGTTGATCCTGTCGCTGCGCCTCTGAAGCGAGAATTAGAGATCCTTCTATCTCCCCGTTTAAGGGAGTTAGAAGGATTTTTTTGCTGTACTCGGATGAGGGTTGAAGTTGAAGTTATAAGTCTACAGAGGACTCTGGAAGAGAGCAATGTAATGTACACCCTCAGCATCAGAGTGCTTCAACGATAGGGGAAGATAGTTAGTATACAAACGTATAATATGCCATTGTACCTAATATGAGCGCGATGGTACAATAAGGAAGAAATTTATTAATACATATTTGCTTACATCTTAGATTTCTGGAGGAACAACACATGAGCCAATCAACCATTACAGAACCGGAACAACTGCTTGCACTAGAAAACATTCGGAACACCAAAGCTCGCTATTGCCGTTATATTGATACGAAGCAGTGGGATACATTAGGTGAAGTGTTTGCTCCGGATGCCGTAGCTGATTTCAGTACAGAAGGCAATCCAATCCCGGTATTAACAGGTCGCGACACCATTGTTCAAGTATTCCGCGATTTGGTGGATGTAGCCGTAACTGTGCATCATGTACATAGCGCCGAAGTTGAATTTGTATCCGAGAATGAAGCCAAAGTCATCTCTCCAATGGAAGATTGGGTGACGTTCCCTGAAGGCAATGACAATAAATCATTTCACGGATTTGGACATTACCATGAAACGTTTGTCAAAATCGATGGCCAATGGCTCATCCAGCATACTAGCCTGAAGCGTCTACGTCTGGATCTGTTTGAATAGTGTTTGTATTCATATAAAAGAATATTGAAACGATGATGAACAAACCCCCAAGAGCGCTATAGCTGCTCCTCTTGGGGGTTTGTTTTGTTCAAGCTTTTACTTTTACTCAGGCTTGCATGCGGATTTGCTTAGAGTGAAAGGGTTTGACGTTTTTCTTTTGACAATTGTTGAGTGACAACAAGCATGCCTAACGAAAGCAGAACGAGCAGCAGACATACCCAATAGGAATTCCGATACCCCCACACTCCCGCTGTCCATCCCCCCACTAAGCTACCAAATAATCTTCCCAACGTGGAAGCATTGGAATAGAGTGTTGACGCATAACCGGGCATGGACGGAAGCAGATCCTGCATGTAACTGATCCCGATAGCAGAGATGACGGCGACAAAGAATGCGAGCAATAGTTGTCCAGCCAGCAAGTGCCACAGTTCCGTGGAGAACAAAACTATTACATAATAAGCGGCACCCATCAGAGAGCCCCATAACATGAGAGAGCGGTTGGGATATTTGGAGGCGAGCAGACCCAAACCTAGCATAATCGGAATTTCAAGCCCTGCGCATAAACTGGAGATCCAGCCAACTTCCCGGGTTCCCCCGCCCAGATGATGAATAATGAACAGAGATGCATTCAGGTTATTCATCCAGTGTGCCATATACAGAAGTGTGGTAATGAGAAACGGCATGTAGATTCTTGCATCCTGATGCAATTTTATGTGTATGCCACCCGAAGATGCACCGATAGAAGGAGGCTCGGGAGCTTTTTTTAACAGAAAGAAAAATAATAACGCATTGATTAAAAAAATTAAACACGTTGAGCTGAAAATACCGGTGTATCCAACATATGCAATCAGTAAAGTTCCGAGTAAAGGTCCCGTAATAAACCCCAATGAAAACGCGGAGCGCAGGGTTGAATTGGCCACAGCATGATCTACGTCCGTTGCGGAATTAACCGCTTCTCTTGCTGCTGCGAACAATTGTGGCATGGCGGGAGATCCTAGTGCAGTCAGTACCGTCATATAGATGAATAATAAAGTGAAGTCGTGAATCCACAGATACCCGGCAAATGCAAGAGCATTGCAAATCATGGCAGATATCAGAATTTTTTTGCGAGCTCCAGGTTGATCCGATCGTCTGGCGATCCAGGAACTGAACAGCACACCCGCCATAAGAGTTACGGCTGTGAATAATCCGAATGTAGCGATGGATACTTCGAGGCGGGTTGTAAAGTACACCGCAAGAAAGGGCGCGCTGATTGAAATAGCCATACCTTGCAACAACATACAAACGAGAAACAGCCGGTATGTAGGGATACGAAATAGTGAATTAAACTGTTGAAGCTTCATGTGCGAAAGACATCCCCTTGGTTTTATCATTTTCAAAATATCTATACAATCTGATTTATAATATAAGAATAACAGAGATAAAGTAATACGTATTGATATCTTATAGTCTAATAACAAACAAACAAAGCCAGAGATCAGACCCTATCGGTCCAATCCCTGGCTTTCTTATATGAAGTATCTATTATAAGTAAGATCCTTTAAAACCTTTTTAGTGTGAAGCGACGGTTTTCTTCCGTGACTGCATTCTCAGATACACCTGGGAGAAAATAATGGATGCCAGAGCAACCACAGTCATGCCCCAGAAAATATTTGTATAAGCTGATGATAATGGTAATTGCTGCATGGCTGTCAATGCCACGCCAGTTACGGCAACACTAAATGCTCCACTGAAGAACTGGCTAAGCTGGAACAGTCCCATGCCTGCACCTACTTGATCCATCGTCAAATTGCCTGACAACTCATTGGAGACACTCGTTGTCAGTGCAGAGAAGCCTACGCTAAGCAGAATGTATACGGCCATAATGGCATAGATGCTGTCGTCTGCAAAAAGAGCAAACAATCCGGCAGCAGCGAGCAGCAACCATGGTGCGAACTTGAGCAGTTGTGTATTGCCGTGTCGGTCAATCATGCGGCCAATCCGATTGGATAACAGCATGGACACGATTGCACCCGGGAAGATGACAAGCCCAGACTGGGCCGGAGTCAGGCCATACAGATGTGCCAGAATTTGCGGTAGCAGGAACAGCGTTGAGAAGTTGTTAATATACGAGACAATCCCCAGTGAGCTGAGCATCATATATTTTTTGTTTTTGAACAGAGCTGGTTGCACAAAGGGATCAGCCGCACGGCGAATTCGTAGCCAGAACAGGACCAGTGCAGCCGCACCAATAACGAGGGTTACCCATTCACGTGAAGTCAGGAATAACAGGACACCGGTTGTTCCAATCGCCAGTAACAGCGCGCCGAGCAAGTCGAATGAACCCTTTTGCGGCATCTCACTTGGAAGCAGTCTGAAAAATACAGGGATCAGAAACAAGGTTAGTCCGGTAACGATAAACAGATCATGCCATCCGAGGAACTGTGTAATACTGCCACCGATCACAGGTCCAAGTCCAAGACCCAGTGAGCTGGCAGACATGACAACAGCCATGGATTTACCCCGGCGGTCACTCGGAATGTAACGAGTAATAAGAACGATCGCTAGCCCTGGTACAGAAGCTGCACCCGCAGCCTGAATCAGGCGCGCAATGAGCAGAAGGATAAAATGGTTGCTGAAGAAACCAAGAACGGATGCCGCACCAAGCAGTGTAAGACCGGTCGTAAACAGGGTGCGAATTGGCACAAAATCCGATAGACGTGAGAACGTGATTGAGGAAATAGCAAAAACGATAGAATAACCAGTGACAATCCAGGAAGAAGAGACAGACGAGAGCATAAATTCGGCTGCAATTTTGGGCAGGGCCAGATTGAACATCATCGTATTCATAACGACAAGCACAACCGTGAAGCCCAGCAGACTTACGATTAACCCTTCCTGTATTCCTGCTGTCCGTTCCCCAGATGATGCAGTTGCGGTGTTGTTCATAAAAACCTCCTAGATTGATGTGTATTTCGCAACATTTCAGAAACAGTGTGTAACATTTGCAAAATGTGGTATAGAGTAAATCCCATGCTTGGCAGCAAGGGATACATAAACGAAATGTGTTCGTAAGTTCGAATGGTATCGAACATTAGAAATATATCATGGAACTGTGTTAAAATACAATGGATAGTCTGAAAAAAAGGAGACTACAACGATGAAAATTTTGCACCATCCTCAAGTGGAGGATATTGAACTTTCTTCCGTATTGTACGCTTTAAGTGATCCGATCCGACTTGGGATCGTAACCGAAGCAGCCAGAAATGGTGAGCAGCCATGCAGTCATTTTCGTGCACCTGTTGTGAAATCCACGATGTCACATCATATTCGGACCTTGCGGGAAGCCGGAGTCATTCGAGTGAGAGTGCAAGGAACACAGCATTTCCTGACGCTAAGATCCGAGGATCTGGAAGTGCGTTTTCCTGGTCTATTGCAGCCTTTGTTACAAGCGGCAGCTCAGTCCGAAATACATGATTCCTAAATAATGTCCTTTCTTCAAGTTGAAGAGGGGACATTTTTTATATGTGGCATGTTCCATACTGCTGCGACATTCTATGTCGTACCATGCCCTCTATAATAACGGTGAACACACAAACCATATCGAAAAGAGGTTCACATACGTTGGCAAAAACAAAAAGAGGACGCGTCCTGTGGAATCTACCATCCCGAGGAAGAGGAACATGCCCGGTGTGCAGCAACACCCGGATTAAATTGTTGTATTCGCAAACGAAAACAGATGGTACGAGTATGAAAGTATGCAAGAAATGCTCCAAAGCTGTGCAGTCCAGAGTGGATAAAGTAACCGTATAACTTAACAGGCCTGTTCTTCGGAACGGGCCATGTCTTTTGGTATAATACAATTACGAAATACGGAATGAGTCAGGGGGGCGGGGAAATGAGCAATATGCATCGTATTCACTGGTTTGACGAGCAGATTCGGAGTGGACGTTTTCCGAACAGTAGCCGGCTTGCACGTGAATTTGAAATATCCCGGCGCCAGGCCCAGCGCGATATTGAATATATGGCGATTTCTCTGCGTGCCCCCCTGGTGTATATCGCAAAATATCGGGGGTATTGTTACGAGGATCAGACCTACCGGCTGCCCCATTTATATATGACGGAAGAAGAACAGCAGGTGCTTAAGTATCTGGCACATCGTTATCGGCATTACAATTATGAGCAGGCGGATGCGGTAAAACGTGTGGCGCATTTGCTGGAGCGTTTTACGCTCGAGGAACAGCAGACGGGAAGCAGTCAGCTTCCTGTGTTTAAAGCAGATCCGCAGCAGCTTCAGTTCTTTGAGATTTTGTCCCATGCGATTGCTGAATCCCGCAAAGTACATATCCATTACAGAGATCATGCCGGAGAACGGCAATTTACCTGGTGTCCATTGAAGATGCTGTCCCAGTTCAACGCCGATTATGTGGTCGGCTATGAAATGGACCCTTTACAGCAAACGGCCATCCGGCTGGAGGGCATGATTCATGTGCAGATGATGAACGAGACGTTTCAGTGTCAGACAGACGGGTTGCTGGGTGCATGGGAAGAGGCGCTGCCTGTGCGTAAACCGTATGTCGCTGAGATAAGACTGAGAGAAGTGCAGCAAACAGAGCTGTGGCATGGATATCGGATTCGGGAGAAGCAAGATCAGGTTCACTGGATTGAATTTTATGATACGGATGCTTTCCTACAGCATTTGTTTATTAGCGAGTGGGAGGAACTGTTGTCTCCAACGTGGCTTAGACGCAAGCTTCAGCAAAGTGCTGAAGGAATAATCGAAAGGCTCGCCCTACAGCGCAAGGCAAAGTGAATTAGAGCAATCATGGAGAGGAGATTTTTTTTGACTGAAGTTGTGTTAGAAAACCTGATGATGAAGCGGCAGTCCAAATCATATGTGGATAGCCTACACGCTGTATTGACCCATGCGGGTCTGTTTCAGGGTTCCAAGTATGTGCTAGCCGGATATACGGGTATGGCATTCAAACTTTCAGTGCATCGCAGACTGCTGCCCATGTCGGTTACAGCCTATGGTCAATGGGGCGAATCCCATCGCCCTGGAATCGATAACTTGGGGATATTCACGATCTGGGATGGGGGACGGACACGTCATCCCACATTCGGGTATTACCAGCGGGATGCGGTAAATTGGGTGAAGCGCAGTCTGGATGAAGGCATCGGGGTGATCTACTGGATTCCGGAATTTGGTGTCATTCATGGGTATGATGACAGTGATCGCATCTTTTACGTGCAAGATGGCTGGGGCAAGGAACCACAGATTATGCTGTATGACAATTTCGGATTAAACTTCACCGGGTTTTGGTATTGTCAGGTCTTTGGTGACCAGGTACATATGCCTGAACAAGAGATGCTGATGGAATCATTGAGATTGGCAATTGAGGATTGGGATATCCCTTATCGTCTACTGCCTGATCGGAATATCGTTTCGGGCAGAATGGCTTATCATGTGTGGGTGCAAGCCCTTCGGGGTGGGGATTACGATGCATCGGGTGCTGCGTATATTTTGGAATCCTATTGCCAGTCCCGAACTGAAATTCAGATGTATTTGCAGGATGTGCGGGGGATATGGCCCGAACTGGACCAAGCCTATGCATGTTATGAACAGCTTGGAGCATTGATTATACAGATGAAGGCATGCATGATTCAGGAACATAACAGAAGGATTATGCAGGCAGACGCCACAGAGAAGCTGGCACAGGTTTTATTGGAAGCGAAAGCACTGGAAGAGCAGGCTGTTGATTATTTTCGTTTGATCTCCTCGAAGTATCCTGATCGTAAACGCAACACTGTACCACGGTGGGGAGCACATTCAGCAAGGTAGGGGGAGGGAGGATAAGGTGATGAGGAGTAAAATACTGCCGGATTTGATTCGTTTTCCACAGACTCAGAATTTGGCAGATGAACAACGATCCTGGAGCGGTGCAGGCTCATACATCGATGCGATGTATCGCATTCTGATGCACAAGCAGTGGACGGATTTACCGCGTCACATGATTGCGGGTATGACCGCAAGTGTATTTCGATTAGTAGTGGATCGGCGTCTAACGACAGAATCGATCTCAGCGTACAACTGGATGGCCGAGAACTTTGTAGCTGCTGATTTCATTGGTGTCACGTCTGGACAACACGGGGGATTTTCGTTCGAGCCGACCTTTCCGCTCTATCAGAAGCAGGCACTGTTGGATATCAAAGCCTCCATTGACCGGGGTGTAGGGGCCATACTGTGGCATGATCAGTTTGTCATTTGCACTGGATATGATGATGGTGAGCAGATGCTGTATATCTGTGAAAGTGAAGGAACTGAGGTTGTTCATCTGTCCTATGATTCTTTTGGTCGGAACAGTACGCCTTATTGGTATTATCAGATTCTTGAATCCCATACAACCGTAGACATATGGGAAGTGTGTAAGGAATCATTAATTCAGGCTGTGTACAAATGGGAGACCCATGATTACATGCTGCCACCTCAGGATTACGCCTGTGGACCCGCTTCTTATGCAGCCATTGCTGAAGCCCTACAATCTGATGCATATGAAACCGATCAAGCTGCCATTGTTTTGCGCTATTATGCCCAATCAAGAAAGGATATGGCCTCCTATGTTGCAGAGCTTGAGCATTTGTCCAATCAGATGAATCATGTTGTGCAGGAGTATGCGTTATTTGCAGACCTTTATGCACAGATGATGGAGAAGGTTGAGGATTCAACAGCGTGGGATGCGAAGGAACCGGGGCATGTGCTAAAGGTGATCTGTCTGATTGAGCAAGCAAGGGAAACGGAACAGCGTGCCATCGATGCCATTAAGCAGGCCTTCCCAGAGACGATTGGCAATCGCTTTGAGGACATTGGATTAAGATGAATGGAGCAGCACACATGGTTCAAAATGGAAAAAGTACAGATAAATAAAACCGGAATTGACCCTAAGTGCGGTCGTTTCCGGTTTTATTTACGTTTACCTTAGCCACATCTATGGCCGTAATGACGTCTTCATACATTAGCTGCCCTAGCATTATAGTCTCGCATGAGCTTCAATTCGAGTTGGCTCAGATGGATTGCGGCGGGGCCAACATTCTGGCTACGTTGTCGAAGCTTGCCTGCCAATCGGCCGTGATGATGCTTCCGATGTAGCCATCTGGGCGAATCAGGACCAGCGTGTCGCTGGTAATGCCGTAGATACGGGTCAATTTGCCGCTGGAGTCATGGAGGACGTTCTGATCGGACTCGTGCACGGTATCAACGACGTAGCAGTGTAATTCGGCACCGCTGGTTGGCCAGTTCAACTTGGGGACTACCTTGGCAGCGTTAGGGCCAAATGCAAGCAAAGTGAAGTGAGGCCCTTGATAGATGTTGAACAGACGCCGTTCCCCACCAGGTCCGGTGCAAGGAGCATCTGGCGCCCGGTCACCAACATGAAGGGTTTTCGTGGCTGATTCTTCGCCTGACGCGAGCGGCCCACCATGGTACGAAAGTCTAAGTTGTCGCTCCTCGTCTCCACGCTTGAGGCTAGCCAGGCGATTTTTGTCTAGCTTGGCGTACAGCTCGCTGGATTTGCTGAGGACGCGAGCGGCAATCGGTTGACGCTCAGCCTCGTAGCTTTCAAGCAGACGATCGGGTGCCCCAGCAATAACCTGCCCTATTTTCCAACCAAGGTTATAGGCATCCTGTATACCCGTATTGAGGCCCTGTGCTCCGGCCGGGGTGTGCACATGAGCAGCATCGCCTGCAATGAAGACGCGACCCGACCGATAGTGCTCAGCCAGTCGAACGTTGGGACGAAACACCGAACTCCAGGTAATGTTGTAGAGACGCAAGCCTGTAAGCTTGTGGAATTGAGCGGCCAGTGCGGCTTCGTCAAGGTTAGGCTTTTCATCTGGTGCCAGCCTGATCATAACTTGGAACTGGTCGGAGTGTGGCAGCGGACAGGCTCCGACAAACGTGCCACGTGTGCGTGGCCACATATGCCACCTATTGCGAGACAGTTTGTCGATCGAGCCGTCGATGATGAGTGTACGGTCAGAGTCGGTAGTCTCTCCAATAAATCGGATACCTGCCCCTTTGCGAACGATGCTCGAACCTCCATCTGCTCCGACGAGATATCTGCTGCGCACCTTCTCCCCGGAAGAGAGAGTCGCCGTTACTCCATCGGCATCCTGCACAAATTGCTCCAACCCGTTGTTAAATTCAATGGTTAAGCCTAGGCGTTTCAGTAGGCGATGTAAGATGGCATCCGTTTGGTGTTGCGCCAACAGAAGAATGTTTGGATACGGATTGTTCGGTGTTGGTTTATTTTGCTGCTGCATGCGCCAAGGTACAGTTAACGGTCCAATATGAAAACCCGCAAGCGGGTAAATACTTCCCTCTGACTGAGCCTCTTCCAGCACGCCGAAGTCCTCCAAAACCTCCTGGGTTCTTGGTTGAACTCCCTTGGCGCGAGAACCTTGAAAGGCGTGAGGGGATTTGTCAACCAGTCGAACACGAAGGCCGCGTCGTATCAAGTCGACTGCAAGAGCGGACCCAGTTGGGCCAGCTCCAGCGATGAGTACGTCAATATCGTAATGTTGGGTCAGTTGAATCTCCTCCTGATCACCCATATCGCAATGGATTAGATATCATATTTTGTTTATTGTTTCTGGGAAACTTTTTAATTTCCGATGAAACAATCATAATTCAACCCCTTACTGCTGTCAATATTGTTTCCAAGAAACTTTAATTGTCGAACATACCCTGATATACTGGTGTTAAGCTAACAATCGTTGGAGGAAAATAGAATGATCAACCCATCGGAAAATCAAAATAGAGATCACTTAATCCAAGAAGTATTGGAAGCAGTGAAAGATATACAGATCAGATTCCAAACAGAAGAAGATGAAGAAAAACAGTGGCTGATCCAAAATAGTCCTAATCCGGCTGTAGAAGAGCTAATCAAAGAAATGACGGTGACGATGCTGCATGTGCTGGATGCTATTGGGACACTCGAGCCAGTAAACGGGATAACCATTTCAAAGCAATTCGGTTTCTCCAAAGGGACGGTCTCCAAGATTACGAGAAGACTCGTGTCTCAAAACATCATCGTAACCGAGTCACTCCCGGATAACAAAAAAGAAGTTCTGTTCCGTACCACAACGCTCGGAAAAGAGATTTATCGTTTGCATCAGGGCCTGCATCATCAAATGGATCTTGGGGTTCATCATTTCTTGCAACGGTATACCGAAGATGAGTTACAGTTTCTCGTCAACACCCTCCATAAGACGCTACATACATCATGGATTCATTTGGAGACAGAGGAGGAGGCTATTGAATCCGCCCGAAGAGATGCACCTACAAGCAAGGTTTCAGAAGCTTATAAGGCTAATCACTCTTCGTCATTGACCGATGAAATGAACGAAATCATGTCTATGCTCAACAAGTTGGATTCCCGTAATTTGAAGAAAGCCAAAACGATTTTGAATGATGTTTTTTTTGCAGATTATGAGGACTAGTTAGCAGCAGCTTATTTCATATGGAATTGGCCTGAAGGGTTCTTCGAGCAAAATGTAGCTATAACAAAATACCGGATAAGGCTGATAAGCCTATCCGGTATTTCTTCGTATTTTGCCGCATCAGAGTCCATTGCGCATCCTTATTCCAACCTGTACAAGAAAAAATAACCATAAATTCGATTTTGGGGGTAATGTGTAGCTCCCTTTGTTCCGAATATTATAATAGATGGTCTTTTTTGGATGGAGGATATTGAAGGACAACAGGGGGCGGGAGTATGGTGCATAATCCGGAAACCATTCAGGAATGTATCGAAAAGGCACGACAGAGGCTCTACCAGATTGCAAATTCTCATAAAGAACTGTGGCATCCGGAGGTCATTCGTCAATCGATGGTTCTGGATGAATTAATTAATCAATATAACAACGCCATTCGCGGAAAATCATCCCGAAGTAAATAAATGTGCTATAAACCTCGGGATGACATGATGCGAATGCAATTCAGTATACGAACCTATTCTTTTACAGCTCCAAGCACAATTCCTTTGACAAAGAAACGCTGCAAGAATGGATACACGAGCAGGATTGGCAGTGCCCCGATAAAGATCTGGGCTGCGTTCACCGTACGCTGCGACATGTTCTGAAGCTGCGTTGCATCGACATTCATATTGGAGAAATCCTGCTGTACAATAATCGTTTGCATCAATGTAGCGAGCGGATATTTGGCTGCGTCATTCATATAGATCAACCCGTCGAACCAGGAATTCCACTGCCCCACCATGGTGAAGAGGGAGATCGTAGCAATGGCCGGCATGGACACAGGCAGATAGATGCGGAACAATGTAGTGATATGGTTGGCACCATCGATGAACGCCGCTTCTTCGAGCTCTTTGGGTACGTTACGGAAGAAGTTCATCATGAGAATTAGGTTCCAGACCGCCACAGCGCCCGGCAAAATCAGAGCCCACAGGGTGTTGATCAGTCCCAGTTTTTGAATCAGGATATAGGAAGGGATCAGACCGCCGCTGAACAGCATCGTGAAGATGAAAAACCATGCATACAGCGAACGTCCCTTGAAATTCAGACTTTCTTTGGACAAAGGATATGCCGTCAGGATGACCAGCACCATACTGAGCAGCGTTCCGAACACGGTACGTTGCACTGAGATCCAGAGCGCGCTGAGAAAGTTACTGTTACCAAACGTTTTGGTATAGGCATCGACTGTAAAATCAATCGGCCAGAGCGTTACCAGATTGGCGGAAGCTGCCGCTTTACCGCTGAAGGAAACCGCCAGAATGTGGATAAGCGGCAGCACACACAGCAGCGAGACGGCCGCGATGAAGAACAAGTTGAAGCCGTTAAATATACGGTATCCGGTCGTTTTGTGATACACCTTAATTCCTCCTTAGAAAATGCGGTAATTGGCGATTTTGTAAGCCATCCGGTAGGCAGTAATAACGAGGAACATAGCAACAAAGGATTTGAACAAACCAACCGCAGTCGCAAAGCTCATTTTGCCATTCAAAATACCCATCCGGTAAACAAACGTGTCAATAATATCGCCTTTATCATATACAAGTGGATTGTACAGGTTGAAAATCTGGTCAAATCCGGCATTAAGAATATTCCCCAGTGATAGCGTTCCCACTACAATGATCATCGGCACGAGTGCAGGCAGCGTAATGTGTAGGGTCTGCTTAAGCCGTGTTGCCCCGTCGACTTCGGAGGCTTCGTACAGAGCAGGGTTAATGCCCGCAAGGGCTGCAAGAAAGACAATGGTACCAAATCCGAATTCCTTCCATACATCACTGATGACCACCGTTACACGGAACCAGTCGCCATCTCCCAGAAAGAAGATCGGTTCAATGCCAACGGCTGCCAGAACCTGATTAATCAGTCCGCCTTCAGGGGAAAGCATGTCCAGCAGGATGCCGCCCAGTACAACCCAAGACAAGAAGTGGGGAAGGTATACCAGCGTCTGGGAGAACCTTTTGAACGTGGAATTCCGTACTTCATTCAGCAAAATGGCAAACACAACCGGGGCCACGAGTCCGGCCACAATCTTCATGGCGGCAATCAGTACAGTGTTCCAGATGACCTGAACACTGTCCGGATATTCGAACATGAATCGGAAGTTATCCCATCCTACCCATTTGGAGCCAGTGAATCCTAGCCATGGTTTGAAATCCTGAAAAGCAATAATAATGCCGCCCATAGGCACATAGGCGAACAGCAATGTGAGCAGTACCGAAGGCAGCAGCATCAGATGCAGCGGCCAATTGCGTTTGAAATTCCAGCGGGTACGTTTGCGTGGATTGTGTGTTGCCTGCCGCACCGGCGTATTGGTCGTTAGTGGTTGTTCCATAGCCATCAGGTCCCTCCTTTATATCGTCCAGCCTCTGCATAATGAGGCCAGTCAGCCTCTGCAAATAGTGGAGCAACTGAATTATAACAATGGAAACGGGCGGGCTATAGAACAACATTTCAAGGCGGATGTTGATTTATTAACTTGTTGAAAACGTATACCGAATAGTGACTCATTTGAAATTCAGTATAGATATGTAAGGGGTTTCAATATAAAATAGGACTTCGATGTGTATCTTTACTTTAATCTGGGACAGGGTGAAGCAATGAAATTTACAGTATTCTCAAAAACAGTTATGCTGCTGGTCTGTTTGCTGGTACCGATTCTGCTACTCTATACATACGCAAATCAGGCGAATGTGGACATGGTTGTCGAAGAGAAGCAAAATTCGAGCTTGAATCAATTCAACTATTTTAGCTCTCAGGTGGATAAAAATATTGAACAGCTCTCTCTTTATGGGCTGACTTTACTACGCGATCCAAGCATTTTGCATTATCGTTATATGACGGAATCGACGAGTCAGTATGAGAAAAACAGCATCTATCTCGATATTCTCGACAAATTGTCGCTGTACCAGTCCACCAGCCGTTGGAAGAACGATATTACCATTGTGCTGCCTCAGGCAGAGTTGGTATTGTCCACCATGTCGAATCGGACGGTCTTTAATGAGAAGATGTTGAAATTTCCACAGCCAGGCCGATGGCAGTTGAACGAAGGCAGCTTCACTTATTTCTTTACGGATAACTACGAGTGGAATGAAAAACCTGTGACTACGGATGTGCGGACGGTGATGGAGATTAATTTTGACCCGATGAACATTGTTGCCATGCTGGATGATTTTAAGGAGGCACAGGGAGGAGATCCCTTTCTTCTCGTCCCGGGCAACGAGCCACTATTAAATCGCAGTGCAGACCCTGAGTTAGTGGAAGCTGTGATGAGGGACATGCCATTAACTGAACTGGATAGTGAAGGCAACCATCAGCTTGAGGTGGGGGGCAAGAAGTACTTGGTCAGTTATGTACTCTCCAAACAGCTGAACGGAATCTATGTTAACCCGGTTGTGCTGGATGATTTGCTTACACCGATGGACAAGAGCCGGAATATGTTTATAACCTCGATTTTGCTGCTGCTCGTACTCAGTATTGGTGCTGCGCTGTTATTATATCGAAAGGTACAGGTGCCGATTCAACGTCTAATGAGAGGATTGCAGCAGATTCGCAAAGGACAGCTGTCCACCCGAATTCCCGTCGATCATTCCCGTGATGAATTCGCTTATCTAACGCAGAGCTTCAATCACATGGCAGAGCAGATTCAGGAGCTGATCGAAAAGGTATACGAGGAACGCATTCGTTCGCGGGAAGCGACGTTGAAGCATCTTCAATCACAGATTAATCCTCATTTCCTGTATAATTGTCTGTTTTATATTAAAAATATGACGCAGCTCGGCAACCGCGAAGCAGTTATTGCCATGTCGCTCAGTCTGGGAGATTACTATCGCTACATCACACGTGATGAGAACGATATGACGACCGTGGAAGAGGAAATTCGGCTGTTGGACAATTATTTGTCCATCCAACAGATGCGCACCAACCGTTTGTCGTATGAGATTGCTGTACCGCAGGAACTGATGCAGCAGTACATTCCAAGGCTATTGATCCAGCCTATCGTGGAGAATGCAGTTATTCACGGCATTGAACCGATGGAGGGCAGCGGTCACATTATAGTTACAGGCATGGCAGCACAAGAGCAAATCGATGGAAGGGAATACACACGATACAGCCTGTTTGTCGATAACGACGGTGTTACTTTGACGCCGGAAGAGATTGCAAGTCTTGAGCGGGAAATCAATGAACCGATGGGTGAAGAAATTGGCACGGGCACCTGGAATGTACACCAGCGGCTCGTTACACGATATGGTCATTCTTCGGGGCTTCATTTTGGAGCGATCCCTTATGGGGGGCTCAGTGTGGAAATACGATGGTTTGAGGAGGAATATCCTAATGATGAATCTAATGGTCGTGGATGATGAACATTCAGCGGTGGAATCGATTGCAGCCTCCATACCGTGGAGAGAACATGGGATTGGGCACGTGTATAAGGCGTACTCGGTGAAAGAGGCATTGCAGCAAATGGCGGCACATCAGGTCCATATTATCATCACCGATATTCGTATGCCGGGTTTGTCCGGCCTGGATCTGGTGAGTCATATTCGTCAAAAATGGGAGCGGACCAAATGTATCATTTTATCTGGCCATGCATCCTTTGATTATGCGAAGCAGGCACTCCGTCATGGAACAGTGAGTTATCTGCTGAAACCAGTGCGGGATGAGGAGCTGATTGAAGCTGTGCAGCAGGCCTCCGTCCAGATTCGACTGGAGGGAGAGAAACAGTTGATGCACCAGCGCGCCATGTATTCGGTGAGGGAACATTTACCGGAGAAGCGGGCGGGATTAATGAAGGATGTACTGCTCGGACATAAATTTGTAGAGAGCGAACTTGTGGAGAAGCTGGAGCAATTAGAGATTGGCTTCCGTCCTCAGGATAAAATGCAGCTGCTGCTCATCCGCTATGATGACCCACAACCAACGCACAAAGCATTCCGGCTGATGAAATACGCCATCTCCAATGTGGTAGAAGAGATCTTTGGAAGCAGCTATCATCTCTGCCATACAGACGATGCGTATGATGATCTCGTCTTCATGGCAAGTCCGAAACAGGCACAGTCTGAACCGGAACTGCTGATGGGGCGGCTCGGAGAACGGCTGCTTCACAGTGTGAAGCAGTATTTAAACGCAACGATTTCACTGTCAGTCAGCCGGATAGGCCGTTTTCCAGAGCAGGTTCCACAATTGTATCATCAGGCTGTAAGTGCCTTGCGCAAGCAGGCGGAAGCGGGCAAAGGACTGCATCTCAATGCGGCTGCCGGCTCCCATGGAGCAACATTGAAATCACTTGCGGCGCTCTATGAGCCACCCGGACTGACCGCACTGCTGGAAGCAGGACGGATGGAGGACGCGAGTCGCAAGATTGATTCGATTTTCGCCGAGTTATCGGATAGTGTGTTCCCAGAGCATGTCTATGTTGCTTTCCACTATCTCGCAGCAGCCTTCTCGTACATGGCTCATCGGGAGGGCAGGCAGTTGTCCGATGTCCTCGGTGAGCAGTATCAGCAGCTATTGAAGGACGGTTACGGCGTGTCTCTTCGGAGTCTCGAAGCATGGACTCGGAGCGTGATGGAACAATGGGCTCAAAGCACAACCGACACGGGTCAGGAAAGTGGATCAAACATGATCAGACAGGTCCAGCAATGGATTGACAACCATCTGGGCGATGATCTTTCCTTGCAGGTTATTGCCGGGGAGGTGCATCTGCACCCGGTGTATTTGTCCAAAATGTACAAACAATCCACGGGTGAAGGCATCAGTGATTACATTATCCGTTCCCGAATGGAACGTGCTGTTCACTTGTTGAAGCACACGAACATGAAGATATATGAAGTCGGTCAGGAAGTGGGTTATAACAATACACCATATTTCATTCAAGTATTCCGCAAACATTATGGTCTGACCCCCCAGGATTTTCGGAACGGTTAACAAATCAATATGAACATTGAAATTGTGATATATGTTTGCTTCCCCGGCTGCACTATCCTTTTCATGTAAGGGCATTCAAAGTGATTGAGGAGGGGTTTCATGTATAGAAAAATGATGACTGCATTGCTTGCACTGACGATGGTTGCCGTAACGGCATGCAGTTCGGGGGCAAAGGAAGAACCATCCAAGGAAGCGGCTACGCCACTTGCGCTGCAAGACGGTAAGTATGAACCTGCGGTTCAGTTGAGCTATTTGCGAGCCTGGAATGATGATACAAAGTTCAAGAACGGAGAGACTGCACAGAACAACGTGCATACCAAATGGGCCAAAGAGCGTCTGGGCATCGACCTGACTACACCTTGGGCTGTGTCCGTGACGAATGATGCTTTTTACACGAAGCTTCGTCTCTCCCTGTCGGCTAACGAAGAGCTGCCAGATATCGTCTCCATCCGTGGTGACTACAATCTGGTGCGGGAGTTGATTGAGTCGGGTAAATTCGCCGATGCAGGTGAATTGTTCGACAAGTATGCATCCGACACATGGAAAGGGGCTGCTGAATCGGCACCGGAAGAGTGGTACCCGTATATGTATGAAGGCAAACGTTATGGTATTCCGATCTTCGACTATGCCTACAATGGCGACCCGGTTATGTTTATCCGTGAAGACTGGCTGAAGAAGTTGGGACTGGAAGAACCTAAAACGATCGATGAGCTCGTGACGGTAATGGATGCCTTTACGAATCAGGACCCGGATGGTAATGGTAAGAAAGATACGTACGGTCTGACGGTCGGCATGAAAAATGCCCTCAATACCTGGATGACTGAATCTGGCTGGATCTTCGGAATGTATAACACGATGCCAGGACAGTGGAATCTGAATGCAGAAGGAACACTGGAATACGGCTCGGTTCAACCGGGTGTAAAAGAAGGACTTGCAACGATGAAAGAATGGTTGTCCAAAGGCTATCTGCCAAAAGAAGCTGGCGTATATGACGAGATCAAGGCTGCCGAACTGTTTACAGCAGGCAAAGCGGGAATCATTGTCGGACCACACTGGATGCCGAACTGGCCGATCGATGATGTGAAGAAAAATGTGGACGGTGCTACCTACAAAGCAATTGCCCTGCCAACCGGACCGACTGGCGAGAGCCATCACCACGGTTCAGGTGCAAGCAACGGGGTCGTGTTGATCAACAAGGATATGGAAAACCCAGAAATTTTCTTCACATATCAAAATTATTTGTTTGATAACTTCGCGAATCCAGAAGTGGGTGGGGAGTTTGAACATGGCTTTGCCCAAGGATATGACTTTGATATTGTAGACGGCAAAGTGCTTGGTGAAGCCGAAGTGAAAGACGGCGTATCCCCTCTGAAGTATACACTCACTTATGATGGTGCCCGTATTCCGAACCTGATGATGGATACACTGGCTGAGCTTGCTACTGGCAAGGAGCCTGAAACACCATTTGAGATAAATACAAGTATTGCAAACAAACCTGAAGTGTTCGCTGCGGCTCAAGTTGTAGTAGCTCACAAGGATGATGCAATCAAGAACAAGTTCACGGGTGCACCTACGGATACGATGAAAATGAAGAAAGATGCGCTCGACAAGTTGGAGAAAGATACGTTCAGCAAAATCATTTATGGTCAGGTTGGTCTCGATGAATTCGACGCGTTTGTAACGAAGTGGAAATCCATGGGCGGCGATCAAATCACAACTGAAGTCAATGAATGGTTCAAAACAGTCAAATAATACCGTGAATGATTCACCAGATGAATCATACTAAAGTAATAAAACAAAGAAGAACTCTTTCGTGAATACACCGGATTTGGGCGGGAAATCGTCTGAATCCGGTGTTTTTGTTTGGTATGCGGAATCCATAGACGCATGTGGAAGAGCCTATCCATTAATTTTTAAGGGTTACAACCGTGCGTAAGACTTATTGTTCCGCAGATGCGTGAGAGAGTAGAATAATAAGTAATATACGAACATCAATACGTATTTTTAACATAGATGGTTTGAGGAATGATCTAATAAATGATAAATGGGAAGGCGGTCGAAGCATGAGTACACGCTATGATCAGGCACTGGAAGAGATGATTGAGGTCATTGAAGAATGGTTTAGTGAACAGATGAAGCGGGATGACCTGGAAAAGGCTGTGAAGCGAACAACGCTGCAAATGGGGATCTTTAATGATATTTTGCTGGATTACAGACCTGGTCGGACCACGGTAGACAGTGTGGATCTCGGATTGGATGAAGGATTGAAATCGAAGAATCCTGGTCCCTTTACGGAAGAACAGGTGCGGAATGAGATCCAGCCCAAGCTTGTAGAAGTGATTCAAGAGAAATTGGACAAGCTGGTGGATACACCGTTGATCGACTATCGGTTTACCTTTCGCGGGAAATTCCCAACGACAGAAGGAAAGCTGCAAGTGACCCTGCTCGAATATATCAACGAAGGGAAAAGGCAGCAGTTGCTTGAGTGCATTCATACATACGTAGACCAAAAGCTGCTCAAAGGTTCATATCCAACAAAGCCGCTGGAATCCTTCTTTTTGACGCGTCATCTGCTTGACCCGAAATTGTTCCCTGAACTGGACGTAACGTGGACTATAGCACAGTATGAACGCATTCAGGAGTTAAACAAAGGGCGTCAGGAAGCTCTGGCGGAGCATCGTGGTGATATTATCCGTGCGATAACGTCATGGGCGGAGAATCATTTTTTGCCACGGTACTTTGATGTACAGTCCTCTGCATACAGTGCCAATGTATATACACTTAAGCCAGGTGCTTCTTTGGAGGAGGAACAGCCTCAGAGTGAGCATGGGCAGGATATGGCACAGCCTATCGATCTGCTGCTGTATGCAGCCGTGATGATTCTTCGTTATGAGCCAAGTTACAGTAAACCGAAAGGCCTTACTTTCCTGGAACTGGCCAAACAATTGGGAAGTAACCGTGCAGCGCGAATGATGACGGAAGGTAGCGGAACCTATGCCAAGGAAGATATTCATGTGAAAAATGAGCAGGTAGAATGCACGGCCAACGACGTGTTCTCGATCATTACGATCATCATTCGCAAGGAAGAAGCGTCTGCATATGAACAGGCTATTGCTTTTATCACCCGTTTGCTAAAGCAGGGCTTCCCCAAAAGTTACAAGATCAAGCTTAAATCCAGCGCGAAGCAGTATCTGCCGATTAAAGGGCTTGCGAAGTCGGATACCCATCGATTTTTTGCAAACGTACTGGAGTACCCGGAGCTGCATCCGCTGCTGGAAGAATATGCACGTACAGCGATCGAAGAGTTCGAATTTTATGCGGATACAGAGGGTGAAAAGAACTGTATGCCAGGCAGTTACGCAACCTTTGGACTTGGATTGGCAGATGAGCGGTATTTCCCGTTGGTTGAATATTATATGGGTGAAGTGGATGATGAGCACCAGTTGGTACAGGATAAATTCACCGTTGCCTTTGTTGAGACACATGGTGTAACGGCAAGCACGGTACCTGCATTAGTTGCTTGTTTGCGTCGTTCTACGGATTCCTTGAAGCTGAAGATCCAGCCAGAGTTGGAGAATGAGGAGAAGCTTGAACTTCTGTTTCAATCGCTGCAAGGGATGGAAACCTATGAAGTGGAGCGTGTGCTGTATCCGATCTGGGGCAAGGTAGAGAAGCTTGCAACGCTGGCACGCAAGGCGGATGGTAGACGGAAAGAGTTGCTGTTAGAGCTGTTAAAAGCAGCAGGGAAATAAGGATATATCCGTGAGGACTTTTCAGGGTTAATGTGATGTATAAGGATACAAGTAAAGGTGGATGAATGTATGAAGCCATTAAATCGGGATGTATGGGAAGGGATGTCTGCTCAGGAAAAGGAGGAGCGGTTGCGTGATTTGGTCAATCATTTTCCCACAGGTATGAAGTATGAAGGGCTGGAGACATTTGAACGATTCGGTCAGCGAATCGAGACAGGTGTATTTTCGTATGATGAGCAGCGATTTGTGTTTGTGCCTGGTGATCGGGTGACACTTGGCTGGGATCGTTGGCAGGATGGGATGAATGAGCAGACTTCCTCAGATTTACTGGAGACGGTCAGTGAGTATGGTGTGGAGGACGTGGATTCTTTTTTATGTAGCCAGATGTCTCCGGTTAGGGACGTGCACATTGCTCCCATGCTGGTGGAGTGCAGCAGCCATTCACTCGGCTGGATTGAAGTGACGGAAGCTGAAGCGATGGCGCAGGAGAATGCCTATTTTGCAGAAGAGTTGGAGAAGTTTAAGCTGTCCGATCTGAACCAGTACGAACTGCATCAAGAGTTTCGTCTGGTTCGTCAAGGTAAGGCAGTACAGATATTTTGGTTCAATGAAGATTTGACGTTGGAGTATTTAATCGAGGAAGAAGCAAAAGCGGGTTTTGGTTTGCTTACGGAAGATGAGTGGGAGTATCTGTACGGAGGGGGCTGCCGCACGTTATTTCCATGGGGGGACAGCTTCGACTACACGATGAAATTGAAATATTTTGGTAGCCTCGAAGAGGTGGAGGAAATTTTGGGTGAATCTGCAGAGTCGGACCCTTCCCTAGTAGTCGAGAATGACCGCCCGTATGATCTGGAGCTTCCCAACTTTTTTGGCATCCAGTTTGCTGGAGACCCCTATAACTATGAGCTTACGCTTGATGCGTATGGAAACATGATACCCAAAGGTGGCGACGGTGGCGCAATGATCTGTGGAGGTATGGGACCGTTGGTCGGCTTCTTACCGGCTGCGGCCGTGTACTATCGTGATGGTAATGCAGGGGAATTGGACTGGGAGGATATGATCGATTATATGAAATATCGGAGAGTGATTCATTTAGCGGATTGAAGGCTGTGTTTACAGCAAGAACATAAGTAGGGAAGGGGAACCAGAATGGTTAAAGGACCGGAATTCAGCTGGATAAAGCATTTGGGTTTCGATTGGCCCGAATAGATGGTACGCAAAAGTCATTCCCCACAATTCCTAGACACAGATACCTCTGGATACAAAGGAACATCCTATCGGCAAGATGCCTTTAAGAAGTATCTAGTTTGTTATGAGGCGGAGGGCATTCGTTTCAGTGCAGGTACGCTGGTGCTCTTCTTTCTTAACGTATTTCTCCTTATTCCAATATTCAGTGTTCCGTTCCAGTTGTTATATGCTTTTATTCTACTGCCAATTCTGGCAGTTATGAATGTATGGGCCATAGCTCTAATTATCGTGCCCCGAAGGCTGCAACTGAATTATGTCCTGTTTCGCGGTGTATTTGGGGTCGTCTGTTCATTAGGCTTTATCATTATGATTCAAAAGTTCGCCTATGGCATGTTGGGATTGACAACACCGTGGTATGCGATTGCTTCGTTTACTTTATATGGTTTGGCCTTATTTCAGTATTCCAAGTTTCATTTGCACAAACTGAAACAGTCTACGCATGGCGAAAAAGCGGGGGTAAGCGCCCAAATGCCCGTCACTACGTTAACCTTGGTGACCGGAGCAGGATATATACTGGCTAATATTTCTCTTGCATTTTTCACGCAACAGACGATTGTTGTTGTACTTATAGGTGTGTATAGTATGTTGGCTTTTGTTGTTTTTCATTTTATTATGGATCTGCATCGCTATTACTGGCTGCTGCACTATCGGCTTAAATAGGACAAAACACACATCGAATCTGTCCCCCTCATCATAGGAAGCACAGAATGATGTGTGTTTGTTATGTTGTATGATTTTCGTATGATTCCTTGATTTTTTCTGCGAAATTATTTCACTTTTTGCACAGATACAGCCATTTGCTCCAGCTGTGTATGAGTCAATGCATTATTTGCCGAGCTGAGGGTTACATACCGATCATCCAGTTTGAATGTCAGCATGTCAGTTTGATCCGGTGTATACCACTTGGCGGTAACGCCGGTTGGCAATTTAACATTCTTGCCGTCATAGCTGAAGGAATAGTCTTTTGGTGACACAGTGACATTCATGTGGTTGAAAACAAAGTTTACACCATCGCCGCCAGCAGCCACGCTTTTGAATGAATCTCCGGCAATCATGTGTTGTGGTGCGTATGCAGTCTCAAATCCTTGGAATTTCGAAAATGCTTTGCGGATAGCAGCCGACTGGTCTTGTGAATATTTTACATCGGCGAAGCCCGTAACGCCCTGATCATTGCCTTGGACCTTTTGCACAGTTACAGCTACTTGCTGCAACTGAGCCTGAGACAGCTTATGGTCAGGTGAGCTTATTGTGACATACCGATCATCCAGTTTGAACGTGAGCATACCCGTTTGATCGGGTGTGTACCATTTGGCTGTGACACCATTGGACAGTTTTACATTTTTTCCATTGTAACCGTCCGAATAATCTCTTGGAGACACATCCACTTTCATATGGTTAAAAGTAAAGCTTACTCCATCGCCGCCAGCACCTACACTTTTGAACGTATCACCTGCAACCATTTGTTGAGGAGCGTATGCTGTCTCAAAGCCATCGAACTGTGCAAACGCCTGTTGAATGGCTTCTTTTTGCGCTGCGCTATAGGTTACATTGCTCAATGTGGAAGGATTGCTTGGAGCTTCGCCGATGATCACCTGTCCTTTTTTACCGTCATACGATACAGGTACATGCAGCGCATCAGCAATGGCACGTACAGGCAGATAAGTTGAATTGTTGTAAGTGATTGGAGCCAGTTTCTTGCCGTTGCCATCCGTTGGTGAGTATGCCGCACCGTCTACATTGAAGCTGATCCCATGATTGAGATATGCCGAGATTTTCTCCAGTTGTGTTCCTGCGAATACGCCCGTTGCTCCTGTTAATGTCATGCCCAGTACCATCATCGTTGCTGCGGATTTCTTCAAGTTTTTCTTCATGTGTATAACTCTCCTTTAAATTGTGTTATTTATAATGGCTTGCTGTCCTTATGGCTTTATATTACCCGCTGAACATATCCAGAATAATTCTGAATTATCTCCAACTTGTAAACATGTGTAAGGATCTAGGCATTTGGAATTTGTTATTTAGGAGAGCATTCACATAGTAGATGTTGAAGAAGCAAGGAGCAGGGAAGTAGGAGAGATTGCAGCTGACTTTGAGCGGGGATATACACACGAAGAAAATTCTTTCAGCAGAAAAAGTCTTTACGAACAATTACATACGTGGGTGATACGTGGACTCTTGGCCATCATTAGAGAGAGGGGAATGGTTCGCCAAACCATCCCATATGTACAACGAAACCTTGAAATAATCGAAAAGTTCAGACATGTACTTTGCTGAGAGTAAGGGCTATTCAGTTCACTAAATACAGGACGAAACCGCCTATGCCGAGAACGATGGCACCAACGTATACATAGGTAAGTTTGCTCAGATTTTGTTTGGTCCTGCGATCATACTCGGGGTTACTGGTTTGATTCGCTTTTGAATTCCCGATGATCATGGTAGCAATTCCACCGAACAGGGCAATGCCAACAATTAAAATATAGGGCAGCAATGTCATGCGATGACCTCCTTCATTGAAATCAATCGTTCTTTTCATTGTACTTCAAGTTTACCCTGGATGTAAGATTTTGTTGATAAATTAAGGAAAATAAAGTTCTTCACTTACAGTATGTATGCAGTGTTGAATGGAGCTGGATCACTATAATTTTAAAATTTTAAATTTGAGATAAACCCTGTCGTGGCGCGTATTTGCGGCTTTCCTGGATGGAGGCTGCAATTTTTTTTTTTTTCAGAGAGGTGATCCAGATTAAAGAACCCTGCGTTACACCCTATGAAGACGACGACGAGGAAACAAAGGATAAACAAAACTAATCGAGGAGTGACACGTAATGAAAATGAAAATGAAGAAATTTATCGCACCCATGCTGAGCTTAACGTTATTGATGCCGGGAATCGCCGGGGCTGCTGCAGCACCACAGACACCGATGACTACAATGAAAGCAAGTGTCAATACACCTGCTGCGGACCTGAGAGCGAGCCTGGATCACCTGTTATCCGAACACTTTGCACTCGCGGTAACCGCAATGGCGAAGGCATATGACGGAGCAAAAGATGCAGACGCAGCTTACAAAGCACTCGACCAAAATGCATTAGATATGCAGCCGGCAATCGCTTCCCTGTACGGTGATGCGGGAGCCAAAGAATTCGAACGTATCTTCCGCGCTCATAACAAATATACAGATGATCTTGTGAAAGCAACTAAGATGGGTAACCAGGCTGGAATCAAACAGGCACAGAATAATATCAACGGTTTTGTAGAAGAATTCTCTACATTCTTGAGTACAGCAACCGAAGGCAAATTGCCAAAAGCAGCAGCCAAAAATGCTTTGAAAGTACATGAAGATCTCGTGCAAAAAGTATTTGATGAATATGTCGCTGGTGACTACACCGATGCATACAAAGCTTACCGTGAAGGTTTCAAAGAAATGTTCGACGTGAGTAAAGCACTTTCCACAGCAATCACAACACAAATGCCTGAGAAATTCGAGAACAGCAAAGCGGACACACCAGCAGCTGATCTGAGATCTGCACTGAACCACTTGGCTTCCGAGCACTTCGCATTGTCGGCTCTGCAAATGCAAGAGCAGTATGATGGCCGAACAGCGGCCTCCAATGCATTGGTTACAGCTGAAGCTGGAAACACAGCGGATTTCAAAGCAGCGATCGCTTCCATTTACGGTAATGACGGTGCCAATGCGTTCGAGAAAATTTGGGTAACCAACCACGTGAATGCACAAAGCGACTATGTAACAGCCGTTAAAAACAATAATGCAACGGCTCGTGCAGCTGTCGAGAAACGTATTGACGGATTCACAACGGAGTTCGCGACATTCCTGGATTCCGCTACAGCGGGCAACCTGCCAAAAGCTGCCGGACAACAAGCATTGACTACACATGAGAAGCAAGTACAACAAGTATTGGATCAGTATGCTGCGGCTAACTACGAAGGTTCGTACACGACTAACCGTGAAGGGTTCAAAGTGATGTTTGGTGTAGGTCAAGCCCTGGGTAATGCCATTGTGACGCAATTCAATGATAAATTCCAAGAGCAACCCACTACACCAACAATGCCTGAAACAGATACAACAACTGTATGGATGCAGCTGAACAGCAAAACGCTGAAAATCAATGACAAAACAACCAACATGGACACCACGCCAATGCTCTGGAAAAACACAACCTACATTCCACTGCGCTTCTTGAGCGAAGGAATTGGTGCAACCGTGAAATGGGATAAAAAAGCACAGCAAGTAACCGTTATGGCTGGTAATGATACATTAAAGTTCTGGGTGAACAACAACGTTATGGAAGTGAACGGTATGAAGAAAAATGTTGGTGCAACGGTCTTTGTTAACAAAGACGGACGTACACAAGTGCCACTGCGTTTCATCGCAGAGCTTCTTGGCTGGGATGTAAAATGGGCGCAAAAAGATGGCTCGATCACACTGACTAAATCCATGTAATTACTATTTATAAAAGAAGAACGAAAAAAGCTGCCCCATACGGCAGCTTTTTTCTATTGTCGGTTCAGTGTCTATACCTCATCATACTTGGTGAACCTACAATCCAATCTGTATCACATGGACGCAAAAAGGCCACATCAAAATATTCAAATATTTGGTATAATCAGGACAGTCAGCAACCTCGCCGCAACGTGTTGTTGTTAACGGTACGGTGGTGGACTGTACATAATCGTAATGACTAGCCCGTTGGAGTCATGTATGTTGTATTATTATTCGGTATGATCAAACATGAAAAGGGGGTTCAAGCGGATGGACACAGCTTCAAAGCCTGAGCGACGGGCAAAACATATTGATACCCGTCTGTTTATTGCCTGGGCAGTATCAGTCATTGCGACTGGAGGCAGCCTTTATTTTAGTGAGATTAAGGGATACATACCCTGCGATCTATGCTGGTTCCAACGGATCTTCATGTATCCGTTAACGATTTTACTTGGCATAGCCTACTTCAAAGATGATGTGGGAATCACCAAGTATGTTCTTCCGCTGAGTTTCATTGGAGGCGGAATCTCGTTATACCATGTAACAATCCAGCGTATCTACTCGGCTACAGGTAGTTCAGTGGCATGCGGACAAATTCCGTGTTATACCGATTATTTGAACTGGTTTGGTTTTATCACCATTCCGTTACTTGCACTGATCGCATTTATCATCATTATTGTTATGCTGTGGGGAATTGGCAAAACATCAAAATCTTCTTCATAAGAAAGGATAGATGATTGATGAGCGGACAAGTCCGTTGGTTCATGCCCTTCATCATTCTGACCCTCCTGATCGTGGGGTGTTCGGAACAGAAGCAGTCCCAGTCAGGTGAGATGCCGGAGATGATCAAGGTGAAGCTCATGGTACCGGACAAGGTGTCCATTAAGGAAAATGTTGCCTTGCAGATCCAGCTTACACAAGGGGGGCAGCCTGTGAATGATGCGGACCATGTGCAGTTTCAGATCTGGAATGAACAGGATGAACCCGAGGCACCATCTCTGGAACAAGGCATGATGAGTGCAGAAGAGCTTGAAGCCAAGGGAGCCATCACCGCGAAATCAGCAGGTGAAGGATTGTACGAAGCAAGCTACGCGTTTGAGCAATCCGGAGTCTATATCGTTCAGGTCCATGTCACTGCTGGTACAATGCACACCATGCCCCGAACGAAGGTAACTGTGGAAGAATAAATCGATAAATACAGCCCGATAAAGTTTACGTACAAGCCACTTCCGGCTGCGTCGTTTATCGGGTTTTTGCATGTGTAATTCGTAATTATAAATTTCTCGTTTTTATACCTTGACCTTGAAGTATACTTCAAGGTTTATCCTTGATGTATTACAACATGTTGGAGGTAAGATCGATGAGAATTTTGGAATGGATTTTGGTCATTGTGACGGTTATTAGCGCCGTAGTGATGTGGATGGCTCCCGAACGTCGGGCAGTGAAAGTGGGGACGTTGTCGGCACTGGCACTGGCTATTTTGTTGCATGGGGTAATCGATCATTTTCGTGTACAGATGCTGCCCACCTATATCGTGGCCCTTGTTTTACTGATTGTATTGGCGATTCAACTACGGAAGTCGGGACGCCGTATGCAGAACAGACAACAATCGAAACGTCGTTCGTGGTTCAAAACCATCTTGGCATCTATTCTAGTGCTGGCTCTCAGTGGAGGTTCAATGGTGCTGACGTCGCTTTTCCCTGCATTCACGATGCCTGAACCGACAGGTTCATTCGCCGTAGGCACCTATTCCCAGCAGTTAACGGATGAATCTCGGGAAGAGACCAAGACTGCTGAAGCGGGTGATAAGCGAGAACTTATGATTAATGTCTGGTATCCTGTAGATCAGGAATCAGCCAAAGGATTACCGCTAGAACATTATCCTGCCGAGTTGGGAGAGGCGATCAGTCTCGTATTTGGCATTCCACCGGTGGTGTTCAGTTACCTTGATACGATTCCCACGCATGTGGTTAGAGGCGCTGAGGTGTCTGCCGCACAGAGCAAGTATCCCGTGTTGCTGTTCTCACCTGGCGTACGCTCAGCACGCTTTCAAAGTATGACCGCGATTGAGGAACTGGTTAGCCACGGCTACATTGTTGTTGGGATCGACCATCCGTATACCTCTGCCCAAGTGACATTCCCGGATGGACATGTTGCTTCTTATGAGCCGGATCCTGACGATCCAACGTCAGAGGCATTATATCAACATAATATTGAAGGTGTTGGCATTCGTGCAGCTGACGCAAGCTTTATACTGGATACGCTCACCCGGTGGAATTCACATGATCCGAATCAATTGCTCGAAGGCAAGCTTGATCTGGATCATGTCGGTATCTTTGGTCACTCCTACGGAGGTGCGACAACAGCGGAAGCGCTGGCACAGGATAGCCGTTTCAAAGCAGGACTCAGTTTGGAAGGCGGATTCTGGGGGACCGTATCCACGACAGCCTTGAAACAGCCGTTTATGTATATCATGTCAGGTGAAACAGCCAAAAGTTTGGATCAGAACGCCACAGCCAAGGATAAAGTGTTCTATCCCGAGTTCGAACCCGATTTGGATCGGGTGATGACAAGCAGTCTTAATGACACGTATTACTTGACCGTGGATCATTTCTTCCATCAGAGTTTCACGGATATTTCGTTAATTTCACCTAGACTGTTTGCCAAGGGTATAACACCAGAGCATAATGTGGACATCACAAGATCTTATACATTGGCCTTCTTTGACCGTTATTTGAAGGGAGAAGAGCAGCAGCCTTTGCTGGAAGGGCCGTCAGAACGTTTTCCCGAGTCTACTTATGATACAAAGTATACCAAGCTGCGGAACGATCAGGCAGAATAACGCGGAGACGGATGGAGGTGTAGCTTGAAAACCATGACAAGAGGAGAGTTAGCCAAACGTACGGGTGTGAGCATGGCAACGCTCCGGTATTACGAGGACAGTGGAATTTTGCCTGCTCCCCGTCGTTCCTCTAACGGATATCGTGTGTATACTGAGGACTATCTGGTTAAAGTCAAATTCATTAAGGATGCTCAATCGCTGGGTTATTCCTTAAAGGAAATACAGGATACGTTGCAACTGCTCGGTCAAGAGGACATGGAGAGTGAAGCATTAAAAACACTCGTACGTGACCGAATTGAAGAGATTCAGCTTCATATTGATAACCTGCAGCGGATGCAGACACTTCTTGCGGGGTTGCTCCTGACGCCAGAGCATGATATTCACAATTACATAGAATCTTTCCGGATCAATAAGGAAGATGGCAATTCATAAAAAAACCTGTAACTAATAAACACCTTCATAGATCATCCCTGACGCGCTTGGCGTGAAAGATATCTTTGAAGGTGTCTTTATGTTTCCGACTATAACGATTCAAGCAAATCAAAACATGCCTGCTTCGCGCAGGAAATGGTGCAAAATATCCGTCTGATACTTGATCCGGTCTGATCGGGTCAGACTCCAGCAGGTCTCCACCGTAACCGAACGGGCTTGAAGCAGGCGAGCTGCGGCTGTTCGTGCTGAACCGGGCAACTCGTGTTGCTTCAGATTGAAGTGCCTGTCACGAATGGGAATCGAACGATTCATTCGCCCTATAATTCGTTTGCAAACCGGAACAGCCTTGCTGCCTGGATTGGTAATCAAGGTTTGTCCCAGTACCCGTGAGCTGCGTTGGGATAATCCATTGGCTTCATGCAGGTCCAGCCACCAGGCAGGTCCATATTGATGTGCAAGCCGAAAGACAGCGGAAGCAAGCGGATGTTTGGCTTTGCCAGAAATATGCCGCGGGAAGGTGCGATTTAAATCAGGTTTTCCTCGGCTTTTGTTTCGGTAAGCGTTCTGATTCACTCGTGGAATAATAATGAGGAGTCCACGAACCACGTGTCGACGCCCTGCCATGCAGTCATTAGCCAGCTTCTGCGCAGCGGCCATGCTGGCGGTTTCATTACCGTGAACTCCCGATGTAATCATGATGACGGGTCCGGGCTTCGTGCCACGAATGAGGTAATAGGGAGTGGCGTGTGCACTGGATGCAGCAAGTGTATGTTTGGTAACAAGCATGACACTTCACCTCCGCTATTACAGTACGTCATGTCCTTCCCGTATGTAACGGCATTTGAACAGGCCCCCATCCAGTTCTGAATAAAATAGGCCAGTCAGTACACTCGATGAATAATATCCTCGAAATCCGGTTCTTTCATCTCGACATCCTCAATCTCGCCCCATTGTTCGAGCTGCTTCAGAATGTCCATCGTGCTCCACTCTTTTCGATTTACCTCCACAGTGACGATCTGGTTCTCTGCCCCTGTGATCTGAATGGCGGATGATATAGCGTCCGGGATGTGATACGAACCTCGATACGTAACTCGAATAAGTGTTGGCAGACCGATGGTGTCGCGCAGAGAGGGGATGGAGCCGTCATACGTAAGTTGACCGTGATTGATCACCATCACCCGATTGCATAGTTGCTCAATGTCGTCCATGTCATGGGTGGTCAGCAGAATTGTTTTGCCAAACTCCTCATTTAATGTACGAAGAAATTGACGAATGTTCCGCTTCGCGTTCACATCCAGTCCAATCGTCGGTTCATCGAGAAAAAGCAATTCCGGGTCATGCAGCATGGAAGCTGCCAGATCCGCACGCATCCGTTGTCCAAGCGAGAGCTTGCGGACAGGCGTAGCCCAGAACGATTCCAGATCCAGCAGTTCGGCGAACTGGGCTAATCGTTTCGTTTTGTCCTCGGCACGGACTCCGTACATTTCAGCCAAAATATCATACGAATCCTTCACGGGCAGATCCCACCAGAGCTGGCTGCGCTGTCCGAACACGACACCGAGGCGTCCAACCGTGCGGCGTCTTTCCTGGTGAGGATTCATACCACCGAGCAACACCTCACCCGAAGTCGGATGAAGGATGCCCGTCAGCATTTTGATCGTGGTGGATTTGCCAGCCCCATTGGGGCCGATATATCCAACAAATTCTCCTTTGCCAATATCAAAGCTGATGTCTCGAACCGCTTCCTTGGACAGATACTCACGTGAAAACAAGGTGCGCAGCCCGGAGAACCGGCCCTCACGTACCACAGGGGTTTTGAACTCCTTTTGCAGATGCCGCGCTGTAATCATAGTCATGACGATATTCTCCTCCTTAGCTACCTGTACTTTGATATTTGGTTATACCGAATTTCCAGAAACGCAGACTTGCTGCCAGACTCAGGATGGCTACAACAACAATCGCAACAAGAACCCATGCACCTAATTCGCCGCGAAGCAGATAGAGTGATGGAACATAGTTCACGAAACCCACCGGGATTACGGTCAGCAGAATGCCAGACATCCATTTGGGATACAACGTCAGCGGATATTGGGCAGCCGTACGTGCCGCATCCTCGGTGATGGTCTGCAATTCCTCAATGCGTGTGGTCCAGAATCCAAGCGTTGCCGTGGCAAGCCCAATCGAAAACAGAATGATAGCACCGGTCAGGATGATGAGCAGAGAGAAGGGGATGACAGTCCAGCCGATCTGTCCGCTATGCATCATGCCTGCCAGAGACCAACAGAGAATAAACCCGCCTTGTAACACTTCACCAGCCATGATGCGGAAGTTTTGTGGCAATAAGGCCAGCAATACGGGCATAGGACGGGTTAACAGTTGATCGAGTTCGCCGCCGACCAGATATTTTTCCAAATGATGCACTTCATTGCCAAACGTTCGATATAGTGTCTTGGACAGGGTCATGATCGCGAAGAGGTAACCAATCTCATGAAGGGACCAGCCTTTAATGGCTCCGAATTTGTGCAGCACCAGAGCAACCATCAGAAACTCGGAGATTTGAATCAATGCGGCCAGCACGGAGGCCATGACGAAATTGAACTTGTATTGCATCCGACTGCGGATGCTTGTTCGAATGAGCATTTTATATAAAGTGAACCAGGAAGTTGTTTTCATCCGCCCTGCACCTCCACTTTACGGCGCAGTACCTGGGTGATCGCCAGACAGACGAATGTCATGAGGACGCACCAAATCAAGGTTCCCCATAACAAGGAGCCATTTTCATAACCCAGATAGATTCGGGTCGGGACATAGAGCAGGAAAGGATAGGGAGATAACCAAGCAATTCGTTCCAACCAGTCTGGCAGCCATTCCAGCGGAATGAAGAAACCAGCGAGCAGATTCATCATGGCGTGATTACCCCAATGCAGCCAGGAGGACTCCGTCGTCCACATCGCGGTGGCGCCAATAATGTAATTCATACAGATGGATAAATAGGATGCGCCGGCAAGACCAATTGCGGCAAATAACAGGGTTGAACCTTCAGAGGGCCATTGCAGAGAAAATACGATGGAGAAGAGCAGGTAAATCGGAATGCTTTTGTACACGAACTGGTAGGCAATCTGCCCCCATTCACGTGCCATCAGGTGGGTGAACAGATGAACCGGCCTCATGAGATCAAGCGCGATCTGCCCTGTCCTGACCGTGAGTGGAATACCAAGTCCATTGGTGAGAAAACCCGAGATCCAGAGAGAGGATTGCGTAAACGCAATGTAACTGATCATCCCCTGTGTCCCGTATTCTCCGAGAGAATGATCGGCCCCGATGCCAATCCAGAGACAGGCATACATGTAACCGAACATGGCGCTTGCCAGGTTATGTACCATGTGGGCACCGCGGTATTGCAGGTTCCGGGAGTAGGCTTTGGAAGCCAGAGTGAAATAAAGCATGTGACACCTCCGATAAGTTGGTTGAACGGCGGTTCCGTTCACTTCAGTCAAGGCGAAAAAGAGAGAAGGACAACAGCATACCAATATATTCCTTCACAGGCAAGACATTTTTTTGGCATATACCGGAAGAAATGAGGCTGTTCAACAATGCGCCACAAGACAGTGGTTTGTCAGTTCCTTTATAATTGGGGAGCAAAGACGCAAACGTTTACAATATGAACTATTCAAATTTTAAATATTCCGCCGGGCATGTGCCTGACGATTGAGGATACAGCTTCAACAATCCGGCAAGAGAGAAGGTTGGAATGAGGAAAATTGCATGGGTCACGGACAGTACGAGTACACTCGATCCGCTATTTGCTGAGCAGAATCATGTGTACATCGTACCGCTGCGCATTGTTTTTGGAGAGGAATGTTATCGGGAGACAGAAGACATCTCGTCGGAATTGTTCTATGAGAAACTTGACGGAGCTTCACGCGCAAGCAGTTCACAGCCGCCTATTGGTGAATTTATTGAACTGTATGAGTCGTTGAAAGGCCAGTACGATGAGATCATTACCATTCATTGCTCCACTGCGCTTAGCGGTACGCTGCACACATCAATGCAGGCTGCAGAGATCGCAGGGGTGACGGTTACCGCCATTGATTCCAGAGCAGGCGCGTATCCGCTGCGGGAGATGATTTTGCAAGGACTGGAATGGCAGAAGCAAGGCCATACAGCCGCCGAAATCAAACTTCACATCGAACAGATGATTGATAACATGTCCTTTTACCTCATACCGGCCAGTCTTCAGCATTTGCACCGCAGTGGGCGGGTGTCGGGGACCCAGCTTATTCTTAGCCAATTGTTGAAAATTCATCTGCTGCTTCGATTCGAAGAGGGCAAAGTAGTTGTGAATGAGAAAATTCGTACGTTCAAACGGGCCAAACAGCGTATGCTGGAAGTGCTCAAGGTGGATATGGGGAAAGTGAAGCATGTATGCATCATGCATGCAAACAATCAGGAAGAAGCCGTTACAATCAAACAGCAGATTGCAGATCTGCTTCCCCGCCTGAAGACGGAAATTATGCCTTTTATCCCTGTAGTAGGCATTCATGCAGGGGCGGGCACGATTGGACTGTGCTGGATACGAAGCGAGACGGTATAAGGTTGTACATGAGACCTGGCAGGAGGTTCACTTTGAAACATGAAGTGGCGATCCCGTCGGGTTTTTCGTATTTCATTGCCAATTGCTGCAAACTGTGAGGTAATAAAGGAAAACGTTCATGTTGGAGGGAATATCGTGTCAAGTTATCGCTTGCTGCTTGTTGAAGATGATCGCTCAATTAGTGAAATGGTCGGGCCTTATTTGGAAAAAGAGGGCTATGACGTCTCTTATGCATATGACGGATTGGAGGCGGAACGTCAATTCAGCCAATCACCGTCAGGTTATGACTTGGTCATTCTCGATCTGATGCTGCCACATAAAAATGGGATGGAAGTGCTCCAGACCATCCGTGCCACAAGTCTGGTGCCAGTGCTCATCCTGTCTGCAAAGGACGGAGAGGTGGACAAAGCCCTCGGACTGGGCTTCGGTGCGGATGATTACTTAAGCAAACCCTTCTCGCTGATCGAGCTGACCGCTCGGATCAAGGCGGCTATTCGTCGTGCCAACTATACCGCACAGCCTGCAGCTGCAACTACTCCGAAGGCACAGCGCATTCACATTGGCGGACTTGTGGTTGATATGGATACGTATGAGGTGGAGCGTGATGGCATATCTGTAAAGCTTACTTCCAAGGAATTTGGCATTCTCAAAATGTTTGTCACCCACCCTGGCAAAGTATTTACCAAGGCTCAAATTTACGCTTCTGTCTGGAATGATCATTATTACGGCGACGAAAATATCATTAATGTCCATATGCGCCGTCTACGCGAGAAGCTGGAAGTTGATCCCTCCAACCCCCGGTATATCAAAACATTGTGGGGTATCGGTTATAAGCTGGAGGTGGACCCGGCGTGACGTTGATCTTTGCTTTTTCTACCGGGATCTTGGCTCTTGTTGTCATTTTGTTGAGCGTAAGGCTGCATAAACGCAGTACCCATCTAACTTACATACATGAGAAATTGACCGCTATTATAGATAAGAACACATTTGAACGCCTACTTGTCTTCAACAGTGACCCCCAAATCAGCCAGCTCCTTAAGGACATGAATCAGTTACTCGATCATGCACATCGGGCTAAGGCGGGTTACGCCAATCAGGAGAAGGAGATGCGCAACATGCTCTCCAATATCTCACATGATCTGAAGACGCCGCTTACGGTTGTGCTTGGTTATAGTGAAACGCTGCTGCACAGCACTTCCCTAACCGATCAGGAGCGCATGATTATGACTGGCAAAATCCAGGATAAAGCACAGGAGGTGCTGCGTCTGATTCATTCCTTTTTTGATCTGGCGAAGCTGGAGTCGGGGGATAACGAGCTTGTATTGACCAGGGTCAATGTAAGCGAATTGTGTCGCTTGAAGATGATTTCTTTTTATGACATGTTAACGAATCTGGGGCTGCAAGTGGAGCTGTCCATTCCTGAAAGTGATGTCTTCGTCAAAGGCAATGAGGAAGCGCTGGACCGTGTGCTGGATAATCTGATTACTAATGCTATGAAATATGGAGCGGATGGCAAGGTACTTGGCCTTTCACTCGACTATTCAATAGGCGAACAAGTGACTCTTAGCATCTGGGATCGGGGCAAGGGCATTCCTGAACAGGAGCACAGCCGTGTATTTGAACGTATGTATACGCTGGAGGATTCTCGTAATCGTCTCTATCAGGGCAGTGGTCTCGGTCTGACTATTACCAAGCGGCTGGTGGAGCGGATGAATGGAAGTATTGAGCTGCATAGCGTACCTTTTGTACGAACTGTATTTTCAGTTTTTTTAAAACCTTGTTAGGCGCATTTTGCAACTTTCCCGTTAAGCTTAAGGTTTTTGTAAGATTTGATTAATAAAAAAGAAGACTTTTCTCTTTACAATACAGATATAAGAACCCGTCAGGGACGAACGTAAAGGAGAATATCAACATGACCTATATTGCGCGGACGATAGATGTGACCAAGACATTTGCAGGGACAGAGGTTGTATCGAACGTCAATATGAGTATCAAGCAAGGGGAGATTTACGGATTTCTTGGTCCGAATGGGGCGGGGAAAACGACCATGATGAAAATGCTGACCAACCTGGTCAAACCGACCGTAGGCGAGATTGAATTGTTCGGTGAAAAGCTCACTCCTACTTCTTATGAATTGCTGAAACGAATGGGCAGCATCATTGAATATCCTTTCTTCTACGATAAGTTGTCCGCCAGGGAAAATCTGGAGCTTCATTGTGAATACATGGGATTCTATAACAAAAAGATCATTGATAACATGATGGAGAATGTAGGTCTCAAGGACACAGGCAAGAAGCCAGTTCGCGACTTTTCGCTGGGGATGAAACAGCGTTTAGGCATTGCTCGTGCGCTTATCACAACACCGGAACTGCTTATTCTGGATGAACCGATCAACGGACTCGATCCAGTAGGCATCAAGGAGATGCGTGATTTGTTCAAACGTCTCAGTTCCGAATATCGGATTACCTTGCTAATCTCCAGCCATATCCTTGGGGAAATTGAACAGGTAGCGGACACCGTTGGGGTCATTCGGAACGGGCGTCTGGTTGAAGAAGTATCGATGGACAGCATTCGCGGGAGTCACAGCGAGTACATTGAGCTGCAAACGTTGGACCCGCGTAAAGCGACCTATGTAATGGAACATCAGCTGGGGTTGAAAAATTATAAAATGATCGATGACCATACCGTACGCATTTATGATCCGGGCATTGCTCCATCGGAACTGACAAGCAAGCTGATCGGGCATGGCGTTGAGATTGAATCCATTTTCAAACGAGCTCATTCATTGGAAGAACACTTCATGAGCTTAATGAAAGGGGATGGGGACGTTGCTTAAACTGATCCAGCTGGAACTGCGCAAACATCGGTTTGCCCGAAACTTCAGAACGGCAGGAATCGCCAATCTCGCCCTTATCCTGTTTCTCATCATGATTGGATTCACCGATCAGGGGGCTGAAGATTACGCTTTTGCCGATTACCACGTCTCCTTCATGTTAATAGATACGTTTGCCAGAGCCGTGTTTATTATCTTTGGCGGTGCGCTGATAGCGAAACTGATTATTAGTGAGTATCGAAATAAAACGATGAACGTCATGTTTACCTATCCAATCAAGCGCCAGAAAATTATTGCTGCCAAGTTGATTATTATCTTTGTTTTTACCTTTGTGATGATTTTGTTAACCGATCTGTTAATGGGAGCCTTGCTGTTTATCACAAACCAATTCTACTCCTTCATTCCCGATACGTTGACGATGAGTGAGGCACTGGTACTGCTGCTGAAGTACACGATTAGTTCCTTGTCCGCTGCAGCCATGGCTCTGATCCCTCTATTCTTCGGAATGCGCAAACATTCGGTCACGACCACACTGGTATCGTCCATTCTGCTTGTACTTGTGGTGTGTTCAGGATTCAACGGGCCTACATTCTCCATCAACACGGTTATCGTGATTCCATTAACACTGGGGGCAATCGGACTGTGGATTGCGTCGCTGTCCATGATTCGTCTGGAGACAAAAGATGTGAACTGATTCCTTTGGAAACCATACTCCGTATGGCTTCACATGCCATTGACATCTGCTCGTACAAGGGATAGGATAATGTCAACTGAAGGACGAAGGAGAATGCAACTACCATGACGATTCCAAAAACATTAACAATCGCTGGTTCGGATACGAGCGGCGGTGCTGGGATTCAAGCAGATTTGAAAACTTTTCAGGAGCTTGGTGTGTATGGCATGACTGTGCTGACTACTGTTGTGGCTATGGAGCCTGATACGTGGGATCACCAGGTCTTTCCTGTGGAATTAAATGTAGTCGAGGCTCAACTGCGCACCGTTCTGGATGGCATCGGTTTTGATGCAATGAAGACGGGCATGTTGGGTTCTGTAGACATCATTGAATTGGTTGCGAAGCACATCCGCCGGAGCGGACTGCCACAGATCGTTATCGATCCGGTAATGGTCTGCAAAGGTACGGACGAAGTGCTGCAACCTGAGAATACAGAAGCAATGATCGAATTCCTGTTGCCGGGTGCTGATCTGGTTACCCCGAATCTGTTTGAAGCATCGCAGCTCGCGAAAAGTGGACTGATCCGCTCCAAGGAACAGATGGAAGCTGCAGCAGCTGCTATTCACGATCATGGGGCGAAACATGTCCTGATCAAGGACAGAGGCGTGATTAACCCGGGCAAAGCGATGGATCTTCTCTATGACGGAACGAACTACGAATGGTTTGAAGCCGATGTTGTTGGCTCCGGATATACACACGGTGCAGGCTGCACTACATCTGCGGCAATTACCGCAGGTTTGGCGCGCGGTCTTACCGTGAAAGAGGCTGTTCGTGAAGGTAAAGCCTTCGTGACCAAAGCGATTGCTGGCGGATTCCCGCTCAACCGCTTTGTTGGCCCGACGTTGCATGTAGCACACCGACTGGAGAATCAACGCTAAGCGGTGCGCACATGTAGTGTGTAATCGCGGAGATATAACGTGGTCTCAGCCGAAAGTAGCTGTCAATGAGCAGGGGATTGCTCGTTGGCGGCTTCTTTTTTGTGCGAAAATGTATGGAGTTTAGTAACTTCTGGTATATATTAATCGTATATAAGATGGAGTTCATTCCAGAACATGGCTGGACACACGGACGACACACGGAATCGTTATGTTAACAACAGAAAGCTAAAAGGAGAGTCGGCCATGGTCAGAACAGTGCTTCTGGTGGAAGACGAAAGCCGCATTCGTGAGATTGTGGCCGATTATTTCATAAAAGAACAATGGAACGTTATTGAAGCAGAACATGGGGTAGAGGCGCTGGAATTGCTGGCACTGCATGAGGTGGATCTGGTCATCCTGGATGTGCTGATGCCGGAAATGGATGGATGGACCCTCTGTGGGCATATTCGTTCCCAATCGACCGTACCTATTATAATGCTGACTGCCCGATCGGAAGATGATGACAAGATTCATGGCTTCCAGCTCGGCGTGGATGATTATGTTACGAAGCCCTTCAGTCCTCGTGTACTGGTGGCACGTGCAGAGACATTAATGAAGCGAGTAGAGGGTGCTGTTAGTAAGGAGCAGAGTGTGATCCGGTTTGGATGTGCCACACTTGATCCCTGGGCGCGGCGGCTTGAGAAGGATGGAATTGAAGTGGAGCTTGCTCCCAAAGAATATGACCTTCTGCTGTATTTAACTCGCAATCAGGGAATTGTACTGTCCCGTGATGCCATACTTAATCGGGTATGGGGGTATGACTTTGAGGGTGATTCGCGTGTGGTGGATACCCATATCAAAAAGCTTCGCAGCAAACTTGGGGATGAAGCCAAGTGTATCCGAACGGTTATCGGTACCGGTTATCGATTCGAGGCCGAGGCATGAGACGTAACGGTGTAACGATGAAACTGTTTCTGGTCATGGCCGGGTTTCTGCTTCTTCTATATGGAACAACGGTGATTGCCCAACTGGTATGGTTCCCGGACTTTTACCAGCATCAGAAGATCAGCAGCATTAAGAAAAAATTAACGAAATTCGAACAACAATATTCCACTGGACATTGGAACGATGTGCAGCTGGCAAAGGAAACCGGGAAGTTCATGCGGCAGAATCAGTCGCATCTGGTCATCCTGACGAATACAGGTAAGCTGGTCAACGACCCATTCCACATCGTGCTTCTGCAAGAGGATGGCAAGCAGGTAAATATATCTCTGTCGTTGTTTATCAACAGTGAGAACGCAGGATGGCTTGCTTCACACTTGAAGTATGGTCAGCAATTGACCGTTACAGGCTCTGCAAGTGGAATGAATGATCCTATGGTCTATCCGCTGAAGATAAAGGATCAGAGCTCCGTAGTCAGCGGAACGGAAGATTTTCAGGAGTTAACAGAGCCGGTAGAAGAATGGTCAGGAACACTGAAGGACGTTGTTCTTCCCAACCTGGGAACATGGAGTCAGAGACAGGGTCTGCTCGTGCAGGCGCTAGATAGCCGCTTCCCACTATCTACGGAAGACCAGCTCAGTCTCGCCAATGGGAAAATGATTAATGAGGAATGGACCGATAGCTGGAGTGGTGTACGAAATGTGCTTACCATTGCTCCGGTGCACAGCTCCGGACCCCAGCAGCAGCTCATTTTTTCCCTGACGTCCCTGCAGGAGATGAGGGAGGCGAGTGAAGCTACACAACTATTTTATGCGTATTTTGGTATAGCTGCATTTGTGCTGATTGTGTTCCTTTCACTGCTTCTGTCCCGAATTGTCACCAAGCCGTTGCTTGCCCTAAACCATGTTGCCAAAAAGATGTCGACCCTTGATTTCACTGTGAAATCGCCTATCCGCCGCAACGACGAGATTGGCAGTCTGTCCAATAGTCTCAACGCGCTGTCCACGACATTGGGTCAGACTTTGGAAGAACTAAGGCAGGCGAACAGTCAGATGCGTACCGATATGGAGATGAAGCAGCGGATTGAACAGCGTCAACGAGAGTTTTTTGCCGATGCATCCCATGAACTCAAAACGCCTATCAGCATTATCAAAGGCTACTCCGAAGGGCTGAAAGATGGTGTCAGTGAGAGCAAACGTGAGCGTTACATCGAGATCATTGCCGATGAAGCGGTCAAGATGGAAACGATGGTTGAAGAGATGCTGGATCTGGTACGGTTGGAATCCCAAGCGATTAAGCTGAACACCGATGCAGTGGCTCTTGGAGATATGATTGAAGATATTGCCGGACGTCTGGGTCCACAACTGAAGGAAAAGGAACTGGAGGTCGTGTTGGTCTCCACCACCGAACAGACCGTTGAGGGAGACCGCAGCAAGCTGGAACAAGTCATCTATAATATGATGATGAATGCTATACGTCATGCTGTCCCTAAGACCGATATTATGATTGAGATCAGCAGGCCGGAAGGGCAGGTTCGAATCTCGATCGAGAATCAGGGTGAGCAGATTTCGGAAGCGGAGCGGCAGTACATCTGGGAAAGATTCTACCGCGTGGAACGCTCGCGTAATCGCAAAATGGGGGGGACCGGGCTCGGCCTGGCCATCGCGAAGCAGATTCTCGATTTGCATGGATGCAGTTATGGCGTGGAGAACACGCCGGACGGAGTCCGTTTTTATATTATTTTTCCTAATGCTTAGTACGAAGGGGAGTCAAGTCTATGAAATCTTTACCGTCCATTCTAACGTTGGGCAACTTAACTTCAGGCATGCTGGCTGTCATTATGGCTATTCATGGCGAGTTTGCGCTGGCCGTGACGATGATTTGGGTAGCCATGTTCTTTGATCTGTTTGACGGGTTTGCAGCCCGCAAGCTGCATTGTGAGGGGGAATTCGGCAAAGCGCTGGATTCACTGGCTGATGTTGTTTCGTTCGGGACCGCACCCGTGCTGATCCTGTATTTGAACTCCATGAATGAGGTAAGTGCACTGGGTATGGCGCTGACAGCATTATTCCCGGTTTGTGGTGCATTGCGTCTCGCCCGTTACAATTGTCAGAAGACGGCAAGCCATGGTTTTGTAGGTATGCCGATTACGTTTGCAGGCGGCCTTATGTCCTTTTTCGCGCTCTGGAGTCCTTATTTTACTCATGGTGTAGCTTATCTTGTCATTATCGTATTATCCGGTCTAATGGTTAGCCAAATCCGATTCCCGTCTCTAAAACAAGTGCTAGCCCCCCATGAGAAGGATATTGTGGAACCGAAATAAGGAGCGAGTCAGTATGGAATTTGCAAGAGAATTTATTGGTCAATATGGTTATTTCGCAATTTACGGACTACTGGCTCTTGGCGTGATTGGCATGCCTATTCCGGATGAGGTGATGATGACCTTTGTCGGTTATCTCGCCTCCATTTCGGTGCTGAATTATTCGGTGTCCATCGTTGTCAGTTTTGGTGGAGCGTTTACTGGAGGTCTTCTGAGTTACACCATTGGCAAAAAGGCCGGCCGACCACTGGTTGAGAAGTATGGTAAATGGGTCGGGGTCAACGCCAAACGTCTGGGCAGGGTAGAGTCCTGGTTTTTGAAATACGGGTACTGGTCCATTATACTGGGCTACTTCATTCCAGGCATTCGTCATCTGATGTGCTGCTTCTCCGGAATCAGCCGCATGGCTATTGGCCGATACGTCCTTGTCTCCAGCATTGGCGCGTTTATATGGTGTGTTGTCTTTATATCGATCGGCTTTTACGTAGGTGTGTTAACTTAAAATGGGACAGCCTGTTATGAACAGGCGAGGATAAAGACCTCTTGCATGTGAAGGGGTCTTTTTTGTTGTGTATTAATTTTAAATAATCCTGAACTGCAACGAACGATAGTCTAGCCTGCCTCAGCGAGCTTGAATACACGAGTACGGTTCTGACTGAAAGAACTTTGCAAGAGTGTGTAACGAGAGTATATGCATTAGCCTAAGTGCCTTTCACAAGTAACCTTTTAGATTGCATCAATACTAACGAACTGGAATGCGCTTATTTATGCGATTAGGATACTTTTTAAATTCTAACGAATCCTATCATCCTTATTTTCATAAAAAGTTTGATATATGGCTGTAATTGAATCAATTTCGCAGAAATAAGGTGGCTTGGATTCGTTAAATGATGGAGATGATGAATTCTGGTGGAATAGAGTGTCTCAGGTTCGTAAGGCATACGATCGATATCGTTGTCTACCACCCACAACGTGCAGCATATGCTGCTCAACCAGCCTATGCAGAATTCTGCGAGAATGTTGATCGGTTATTCGCAAATGGACTGCTAGTTCGGAAGGGGTAAAGGGACGCAAGAGACGTCTGGCATAACGGATACACTCCGCTTCAAGCCAATTTAAAGATGCGGGGGTATCCGTGGTAACGAATTTCCCCATAAAGGAAAGTACCAGCTGTTGGCAGCGTTTGGGTTCTTCCTTTATTGACAGATAGGCTATAGGCAAAAATGTCCAATCATCAAGTGTTAGCAAACAATGCCGCCAACAGAGATCCTTAAAGCGCCGCACATCGAGATCACGGGCGTGGGGCCCATATCCTTGTATCTCTATACCTCCCTTAACTCCGTTACCTGGCAAATAAGCCAGATCAAGATATCGATAGCCGTTATGAAAATCCCGAACCTCCCATTCTGGTTGCAAATGGTTGAAGTTCCTGACAACGGGAAACCAAACCGAACGTAGAAATTCCAAAGTACCATGCTCGAGTCCATTTTCTATTCTTGAACGCACTCTAAGGTTCGTTTCCTTCTCCAGAAGTGAGTGTATCCATTCCTCATATGCCTGTTCAAATCCATTGCTCATCGTAATCATTTCCTCCTTATGTTCGTCGAACGAATATTATAAAAAGCAAAAAGCCGCTCTGAACATTTCCTACCTTCTCTTAATCGAAGGTGAAAAATGTATCAAAGCGGCGTGTGCTTCACGACCTAGGTTTAATATTTAAGAACAAGTATAACGTTAATGACCGAATAAATTCAACACTCTAAAAATTGACTCATCGATACAGCTCATGAATATCTTTTAATGCACATTAATATCCCTATTTCATGTGGTACTTCAGTTCTGGTTATAAGGTATAATTCCAACATCTTACTGAGGAACAATATGGGGTACTGTGAACTATATTGTACAGCATCAGTACCTACATCTAATACTTACATCTGCATTAATAACTCGTACCCCGATTTTTGTTTACCCACTTAGATGGGATTCCTCAATCCCTTTTTCAACACGAGTTTCCCCTTTTTTGCGTGCAAAGGTGATTTTGAGTAACGGTGGCGTTACCAGCGTTGTAACGATAACCATGATAACCACACTGGTGAAATACTCAGCGTCGAGTAATCCGGAAGCAAGTCCGGTGGAAGCAATAATAAGAGCAACTTCACCCCGGGAAATCATGCCTGCTCCAATGGCGAGGGAAGACGAGCGATCAAATCCGGTCAGACGCGCACCTGCTCCTCCGCCCAGAAGCTTGGTTACAATGGCAATCAGACTGATAACGATAATGAACCAGATCTGTGAACCCACGCCGTCAAAAGTCACGTTCAAACCTATGCTTACAAAGAATACCGGAACAAAAATCCCGTACGCGATCGGTTCAAGTTTCGTTTCGACCTCATGTTTGAAGTTCGTTTGGGAAATGGCGATACCTGCTGCAAAGGCCCCGATAATGCCTGCAACACCCATCCATTCGGCAAAGTACGAAAAGCCAAAACATATGATTAATCCGGCCGTAATAACGGTCTCCGTGACCTTCAGCGGTGCCATCCACTTCATAATGCGTGGAACAAGGAACCAGCTGGCAGCGATAATAACAACAAAGAATAGCAGCTTCTTGCCAATGAGCAGAGGGATTGAAGTATCGGTTGCACCTGTTCCGAGCAAACTCATCATGACAGCGAGGATGACAACAACGAGTACATCATCGACGACAGCGGCTCCAAGAATCGTTGTACCCTCACGAGAGCTGAGCTGATTCATATCTTTGAGCGTTTGAACCGAGATGCTGACCGAAGTGGCACAGAACAATAGTCCAAAGAACAAAGCGTGTGTCTGCGACATGCCGAACGCAGCGGCAGCGCCATAACCTCCGATGAATGGCAGAATGATACCACCCACGGCAACCGCAAAGGCTGCCTTCCAATTTTTCTTCAATTGTTCCAGATCCGTCTCGAGTCCGGCAATGAACATAAGCAGCAGTACCCCGATTTCAGCCATGTAATGGATAAAATCACTTTGTTGTACCCAGCCGAGCAGGGCAGGTCCAAGAATAACACCGACGATCAATTTACCCAATACGGATGGCTGACCGAGTCTTACCGATAAATCCCCAGCCAACTTTGTAAAAATCAAAATAAGTGCAAGAACCAAAATAAATTCCATAGGTGTACTCCTCTCCAGCAGTAGCGTTTATAGGATTACCAGTCCAAGGGGGGATCATTCCAGGCCTAGGAACAGAAAAAGGCATAAAACGGCGTATGTCAGCGTGCCGCTTTATGCCTTAAAAAAAGACAAGGAGGGCCCTTGGTGACAGGCTCCTCCAGTTCAACGCGTATGTGATTAATTGCATTAATTATACCATGAATACAGGATGGGGTAAACCAGTGGTGGTGGGCTTTTAATGAAAATGGCCTGAAAGGGGTACTTTAAAGGTACCTGACGAGGCTTTTTGTTCAGAGTGTTGTCACTTAACAGTCGAGAAATGGCAAGATATAATGAGATAGAACATAGAAGTTAGGATATGAGGAGGATTTTTCATTGGGCAAACAGGACAAAGGGGACCCGAACATTCAATCCAATCAGATTGCCCCGACCAGTAATAAAAATTTTGCAGGTCTCATTATTACCATTTCCATTATCGCCAATGTCATTATTTTATTGTTGTTCTTTGCACCGTCGATCGGATACAAAGGCGATGTGGCCTTTGACATTACCGTGCTGCCACGGTTTAACGCTGTGTTCAACAGCTTCACCTTTATCTTCCTGCTTGCGGCCTTGATTGCCATTATCAAGCGGAATGTGAAATTGCACAAACGTTTCATCCTTGCTGCATTTTCAACGACCCTTTTATTTCTCGTTACGTATTTGTCGTTCCACTATTTGTCTCCGGAAACGTCCAAATACGGCGGAGAAGGCATTATTCGTTCCATCTATTTCTTCATTCTGATCACACACAGCATTCTGGCAGCGATTATTGTGCCGCTTGCGCTGTTCACTCTTGTATGGGGCTGGACGAATCAATTGAAGAAACACCGTAAAATTGCTCGCTGGACGATGCCAATCTGGCTCTACGTGAGTTCCACGGGTGTAGTTGTATATCTGATGATGGCACCGTACTATTAATAATTTCACATATCATGGGCATATCCGGCTCGCCGTGCGGGTAATGGTTTCATGGAAGGAGGATTCACGCTTATGTACAGAGTCGTATTGATTCGCCATGGACAGAGTATGTGGAACGTGGAGAACCGTTTTACCGGTTGGACGGATGTGGATCTGACGACCGATGGTTACGGAGAAGCGCGTAAAGCGGGAAAGATCCTGAAGGAACAGGGTTTTGATTTTGACTACGCTTATGCCTCAGTACTCAAACGCTCCATTCGAACACTGGATATTGCACTTGATGAAATGGACCGGATGTGGATTCCGATCACGAAGACGTGGAAGCTGAATGAACGTCACTATGGGGCGCTGCAAGGACTGAATAAACAGCAGACTGCGCTGAAGTATGGTGAGGATCAGGTGAAGGAGTGGAGACGCTCCGTTAGCGTATCTCCTCCAGCACTGGACGAAACTGACGACCGGTATGTTCAGGATCAGGACAAGTATCAACGGCTGGGCTGCACCATCCCGCGTACCGAGAATTTGATGGATACATCGAAGCGGGTTCTGGAGTATTGGAATGCAGAGATCAAACCGGTTGTGTCAGCGGGCAAAAGGGTACTTATCTCCGCGCACGGCAATACGCTTCGTTCACTCGTCATGCATTTGGACCAAATGTCCGAAGCAGACGTAATGGCGCTTAATATCCCGACAGGCATTCCGCTGGTCTATGAACTGGATGAAGATCTGCATCCGATCGGGCATTTCTACCTGACTGCGGATGGATCCACGTACAAACATGAGGAAATGACTCATGTCGCACCGCCGTCCGATTGACCGGACGATTGTTATGACCAAGTAGGTTATACAGTAGTAACGATGATTTCGACTTATACTTATACTGCACGTTAGAAGATGGCTCCTGAATTCTCAGGTGGCCATCTTTTTAAGTTATAATAGCCATTCTCTAATTTTAGCGATTGCATCTGACGTTTCGTTTTTCTCCTAGAGGGTAATCTCAAGCAAGACACGATGTACATTAATCCTGAAGGAGGAACAACATATGTCTAAAAAAAGTGGAATTATTGTAACAGCCATTGGAGCAGGCGTGACTTACTTGATGAGGAACAAACAAGCAAGGGATAAGCTGTTCAGTACGGTATCAGGACTGATGAAAAATTCAAGTTCATCTTCAAAACCGACTTATGGAAGCAAAAAAGGTTCACGTGTGATTTAAAATAGATTTTGATATAGGAGTCAATTAGCATGAGAAGCCCGGAGCTGGTATGGTCCCGGGTTTTTGTATGCGCTCATATGTTACATGCGATTTTTGCCAGCAAGAATGATACAATGGAAACTTGCAGAACGTATGGAAGGGGATGTACAACATATGAAGAAAAATCGTCTGGGTTCATCCGAACTCATGGTAGGTGAAATTGGTCTAGGCTGCATGTCGCTTGGAACCGAAGTGAAACCTGCCGTAGCCTTGATTCATGAAGCATTGGATCGTGGCGTTAATCTTCTGGATACCGCTGACCTGTATGATGCAGGATTAAACGAAGAAATCGTGGGCCAGGCTATCCAGGGACGCCGGGATCATGTCATTGTGGCGACCAAGGTTGGTAATCGTCGCATACCGGGAAAAGAAGGCTGGTCATGGGACCCGACTAAAGCCTATATCAAACAAGCTGTACGAGACAGCCTGAAACGGCTGCAGACGGATTATATTGATCTGTATCAGCTGCATGGTGGCACTCTGGATGATCCAATTGAAGAGACGATCGAAGCCTTTGAGGAACTGAAGCAGGAAGGTCTTATTCGGTATTACGGCATATCCTCCATCCGGCCTAACGTGATTCGTGAATATGTGCAGAGAGCTTCCATTGTCAGCGTGATGAATCAATACAGCGTTGCGGATCGCCGAGCCGAAGAGGAAGTATTACCTTTATTAGAGCAAAATGGGATTAGCGTTATCGCTCGTGGACCCGTGGCAAGTGGGGTTCTCGCCGATTCTGGTGCTGCCAAGGCAGATAAGGGTTATTTGGATTATACTCCTGAGGAGTTGCACATCATACGAGAAGGCCTGAGCCGGTTGGTTACAGACAATCGCAGTATGGCTCAAACGGCCATTCGTTATGCTTTGGCGCATCCCGCTGTTGCGGCTGTCGTGCCAGGTGCCAGTTCGAGAGAGCAGTTGTTGCATAATATTGCTGCTTCGGAATCTGCACCACTTACGGCTGCGGAGATTAACGAAATACGGGAGCTAAATCCCGCCAATCTCTACAAGCAGCACCGTTAAACGTTGGTAGCCTATTTTCAATTGTAACTATACGAGGTACAATGAAGGTCAACCATAAAGAATCAAATAAGGGAGAGAAGACATATGGAAAGAATTCAAAGTGAACAACAATATCGCGATACAATCAATTCTGACGGGCTGACCGTCATTAAATTTGATACAACCTGGTGTCCGGATTGCAAAAACCTGGATCGCTTTATCGGGGACGTTATCGACCAGCATTCAGATAAAACTTTCTATGCTCTGGATGCAGAAGAGTTCCTGCCGTTTGCCGAAGAGAACGGTGTACGCGGCATTCCAAGCCTGCTCGTATTCCAGAACGGCAAGAAAATTGCGCATCTGCACAGCAAATGGGCAAAAACACCTGCTCAAATCTCGGAGTACCTGCAGACCTTGGAGTCCAAGGTATAACCATAATCAATTCGTTTAGATCACAGTAGTTATATGGAACGCCTCCTATCACTGATAGGGGGTGTTTTTGCTGTGGGAGGAGGGATATAAGGGTAGAAGTGAAAATCGGCTTGTTGATGAGGTGGTTGCAAATTAAAATGGCGGCCCGTTTCCGAAGGGAACAGGTCGCCATTGGCTTTTTGTTACATGACTTGAAGATAGGGTTACATCATTAAAATGATAAAGAATACGGCTGCCAGCACGAAGCGATAGACTGCAAAGACGGTCAGACTCAGTTTTTTCAAAATGGACAGGAATGTCTTAATGGCAAGCATGGCTACGATAAATGCGGCAATGAATCCAATCGCGAAGATTGGGAAATCGGAGGTATTCAGATGATCGATACTTTTGTATAGATCATATCCTGTGGCTCCAATCATAATCGGCACAGATACCAGGAATGTAAATTCCGCTGCAGCAACACGGCTTACCCCTGCGAACAGACCTCCCGAGATCGTCGAACCGGAACGGGAGAAGCCTGGCCATAATGCGAGAATCTGAAAAAGACCCACTACAAATGCCTGTTTATACGTAATATCGTCTACATCATGGGTTGTAATGCGTTCGCTGCGGTGGCTCCAACGTTCAGCGACAATCATCAGAATACCACCAATAACAAGACTGTACAGCACCGTTTGTGCTCCAAACAGATGCGCCTTGATCCAATCCCGGAATACAAGTCCAATGACCACGGCCGGAACCATCGCCAAAAAGATATGTATGAGGTTCAGGCGGGAGGTGTAGCTCCTTTTGCCTCCGGTGAAGCGGAACATATCAATGAATTTGTTCCAGTACAGCACAACGACAGCTAGTACAGCTCCGAGTTGCACAACCACCTCAAACGTTTTGACTGACTCGTTGTCCTCCGATAATCCCAGCAAGTGGGCAGTCAGAATCATGTGTCCGGTCGAGGACACGGGCAAAAACTCAGTCAAACCTTCGATGATGCCCATAATAATCGATGATATAAAGTCCAATTCTCTTCCTCCTTGAAATGCAGATGACAGCTACAGGCTGTCCTGCGTGACAATGCCGCTCATTAGAGCAAGGCTATCATCTATTATGATCACAAATGCGCTCAACTTCAACTTATGCTCGTAATGAATTGTTTAAAACCATATTGACAAAAACCTAGTTATCCAATAGGATATACATTAACTGACTGACTGATCAATCGGGAGGATAGGAAAATGTCTAAAAACAACCATTTGGAACCCGGAGAAGAACGCCGGGACCAAATTATACGCATAGCGATGGAACGTTTTGCGACCCAGGGCTACCATCAGACGAAAATTTCCGATATCGTCCGGGAAGCGGGCGTCGCTCAAGGCACTTTTTACTGGCACTTTAAAAGTAAGGAAGCCATTGCCTCGGAGATTGTGTTAACCGGCAGGGAGAAGTTGCTTGAAGCGATTGGACAAGGCTACCGCAAGGATGCCGGATCGGTTGAGGATATGGTAAGAGCTTCGGAACGGCTGTTTACCGACTTATTCTCCTTTGCAGAGGACAATCGTTATTTTATGGAGTTGTTGCTTAAAGGTATCGTGTCGGAGGATTCGGTACGTGGTTTGGTCGAGGAGACACGGGGGGCAGTGGAACAAGCGTTTCGCCACAACATGCAGCGGGCTATTGAGCTGGGCATGCTGCCGGATTCCATGAATGTACCGCTCCGTGCTGCGCTGCTGGTTAGCATGATTGAAGGCATGATTACGCGCTGGCTGTTTGGCTCGGAGGAGCTGCACAGCGAGTTCTCGTCAATGACAGCAACAACATTAGCTGCGGAGGCGGCAAGCTTTGAATTTTACGGACTGCTCGGCACATAAAGGTGTGCGGGCCCTGGAGCTTCTTTTCAATAACTGGATTAAATATTCACATGATTAAGCCAGCAGCAGGGAATAATGGATACAACTGCGGTTGAGGAAGATAGTAAACAGAAGTTTCAACAAGACATGACTACATGGATGAGAGGAAGTTAATGACATGAATAAAACATATGGAATGAAATCTCGCAAAGGCTGGACTTTAACAGTCCTGCTGCTAATGACCGTGCTGGTGCTCAGCGCTTGCGGCAGTAAAGCTACGGACAATGGAAGCAGCAATGGAGCACAGGCGAACAATGAACTGGAGCAGATCAAGTCTGCTGGCGTCATCAAAGTGGGCATGATGGGTACGTACGCTCCATACAACTTCCTGAACGATAAGAAAGAAATGGACGGCTACGATGCAGATATCGCACGTGAGGTTGCGAAGCGTCTTGGGGTTAAGGTTGAATTTGTATCCCAAGAGTTTTCCGGCCTGACACCAAGTTTGCAAGCCAAAAAGCTGGATGCCATCATCAGCCAGATGACGATTACCGATGATCGCAAGAAAGTACTGGATTTCAGCGATCCGTATATTACGAACGATGTGAAAATCATTGTCAAAAGTGATAAAAATGACATTACCAAGCTGGAAGATTTCAAAGGTAAAACGATTGGTGTAGGCCTCGGTACCAATGATGAAACTTATCTGCGTAACGAAGTGCTACCTAAAGTCGGCAATTTCACTATCAAGACCTATGACGATGTTATCACATCATTGAAAGATCTGGACGCTGGACGGATCGATGCAACGATCAACAACCTGTACGCGCTGAAACCGATTGTAGATGCTAACGGCTTCAACATCAAAGCCGTAGGTGAACCTATCAAGAGTGATCAGGCAGGTATTGCTGTGCGCAAAGACAATCCAGAACTCGTAGCAGCACTGAATGACGCTCTCAAAAGCATGAAAGATGATGGTACGTATAATACCATCTTCAAAAAATGGTTTGGTGAAGAGCCTGCGCAATAATGAACCTGCAAGGCGAAGGGAAGTTTGATCTATGGAACTGGTATTTGAGAATATCCCCTTCTTTCTGAAGGGGGCTTACTATACGCTGTATGTAACTGTGATCTCCATGTTTTTTGCCTTTATTATCGGAGTACTAGTCGCTATCGCTCGTCTGAAGGGGCCTATGTGGCTTAGGTTGATCGCAAGGTTTTATGTATCCATCATGCGGGGAACCCCGCTGCTGGTGCAATTATTCGTTATTTATTTTGGGTTGGTTGATTATGGCGTAACTTTAGGCTCCCTAACGGCAGCTTGTCTAGGGCTTAGTCTTAATGCGGGTGCATTTCTGTCCGAAACGTTCCGCGGAGCAATTCAAGCTGTACCAAAAGGGCAGACGGAGGCCGCATATGCTACAGGCATGACACCGGCTCAAACGATGAGAAGGATTATATTCCCCCAAGCGGTGCGTATCGCGATCCCTCCAATGGGCAATACGTTTATCGGCATGCTGAAAGAAACATCACTTGTGGCAGCCCTCGGGGTTACGGAGTTGCTTCGCTCGGCACAGCTACTGGTCGCGCAATATTACGTTAATATGCCGTTTTATCTGGCGATTGGCGTGATCTATTGGATCATGAGTATCGGATTCTCGGCCATTCTGGAACAAGTGGAGCGCCGGCTGGCCCGGGCTTACTGATAGGAGGGGAGAACCGGTGATTACAACTACAGGATTGACCAAACGTTTTGGGGAAAATGAAGTTCTCACAAATATAGATCTGCATGTCGATGCGAAAGATATTGTGGTTCTGCTGGGACCCAGTGGATCAGGCAAAAGTACGCTGCTGCGCTGTCTGAACGGCTTGGAGGAACTCTCTGGCGGCAAGATTGAAGTAAATGGTGTTGTAGTAGACAGTACCGACTCGCAGCGAATCCAGCGGGCACGGGTACTTGAAATCCGTCGGCAGACTGGCATGGTATTCCAGCAGTTCAATCTGTATCCGCACAAGACGGTGCTTGGCAATGTGATGGAAGGGCTCGTGACTGTGAAAAAAATCAAGCGGGACGAAGCGGCCGAACGTGGCCGGATTCTGCTGGATCGAGTAGGCCTATCGGACAAGCAGGATGCATATCCATCCCGTTTGTCTGGTGGACAGCAGCAGCGCGTAGCCATTGCCCGCGCACTGGCCATGGAGCCTGAAGTGATGCTGTTTGACGAGCCTACCTCAGCCCTTGATCCTGAACTGGTGGGCGAAGTGCTCTCCGTTATGAAGGAGTTGGCACAGGAAGGCATGACGATGCTGGTCGTTACACATGAGTTGAAGTTTGCCCGGAATGTGGCTAACAAAATTGTCTTTATGGCGGATGGATCGATTGTGGAAGAAGCAAGTCCACAGGCCTTTTTTGAACACCCGACCCAAGAGCGGACACGTCGTTTCTTGCAGCAAATTACTGAATTCTAAGAAAGAAGGATAACATCATGAATGTAACAACGGTATGGAAAGGCAAACGCGCGTTTACTTCCGAAGGACCCTCTGGCTACGCAGTTGGCATGGATGCCACAGCAGCTTATGGTGGTGACAGCAAGGGTGCTACACCCATGGAATTGTTACTGGCAGGTCTCGGAGGTTGTATGGGGATCGATATCACGATGATTCTGGATGCTTTCCTGGACAAAATTACTGGCATTGAGATTGAAGCACAGGGTACACGCAGTGAAGGTATGCCGAAAGGTTTTACTGCCATTGATCTGATCTTTAAGGTAGACGGCGATATTCCGGATTACCGGATCTGGAAAGCCATCCAAATGGCTGAAGAGAAGTATTGTGCAGTTTCCGCTTCGCTTAGCGCAGATATTCATCCCAAGCTAATTCTGAATGGGGTAGACACACCACGTCCATAACGGCATATGGATAACTCCTAGTTAATTTTTATAAAAGTATATACTGAAGAGGCGCTTCCAGGTATGGGAGTGCCTTTTTTTGAAGCCCTCTTGCAGGGCTTTTGCTGTTATGTGGTATGATGAATTGGAAGGACAGGCGTAATATGTACTGACCTTTATATGTAAGCGCTTATAGGCGACGGAAGGTGCAGATATGTTTAGAAGGCTCATACGAACATCCAACAATCTTAAATTAAAGCATAAATTGCTCATATCCTATGTACTTGTCGTCATGATTCCGGTACTGATTATTGGACTTGCTGTAACCGGATACTTTCGGAAGCAGGCGCTGGACAATGCCATTGGACAAACGATCAACAACGTGGAGAAGGTCAAGAGTCAGACCGCCACACTGCTGCGTGTACCCACAGATATTTCCAACATTCTGATGTTCAACAATGAATTGAAGGAAATTGTGAACAAACGGTACGAAAGCGTTGTGGAGCTGACGTCGGCGTACCTCGCTTACAAAGATTTTCAGGAATACAAGCGTCTGTACCGTGAGGTGGCTGGCATCCGGTTTTACTCCACCAATCCGACACTGATCAACAATCTGGAGTTCATTCCGGTGGACAAGCAGACCAAGGAGAGCTACTGGTACCAGAAGGCGCTGAAAACGACGAGCATCGGGTGGTTCTACATTCCTGACAAGGGAGATAATCCGGTGCACAAGCTTAGTCTGGTGCGCAAAGTACCTTTTGCCGAATATCGGACCGAGGGTGTGCTCATGATTGTAATCAATCAGGATGAGCTGAATGGGTTGTTACGTCAGGAACCCTTCGAGACGTTGATTACGGACGAACAGGGTTATGTGGTTGCTGCCAAAAATATCGAGCTTGTGGGCAAGACACTGGACGAGCTTGATTTTGGTGTAGATCTGCAAAACCAGGCCAAAGGTACAATTGAAGCTGATTTTCAGGGTGAGCCGTCCAACATTATCATTGATGAGATCAATCCGGGATCGAGCATAAATAGTCTGAAAATCATCTCCGTTTTTGCCACCAAAAATATTGTCAAAGACGCGAATACCATTAGCATGATCGGTATGCTCTTTATTACGCTAGTGCTGGTCATTGCATTGTTGCTTGTATACATCATTTCATTTCTCACATCGAACCGATTGTTACGCCTTAGCAAACACCTGAATAAGCTCGCGCTAGGTGATCTTAACGTTACTTCCCGTATTGATGGAAATGATGAGATCGGACAACTGTCGAGGCAGTTCAATTACATGGTGAAGAGCATTAATGAACTGATGACTCAAGTGGTAGAGGCAACGGAACAGAACAATCAATTGGAAATCGCGCAGAAAGAGATTAAACTGAAAATGATGGCCAGCCAGATCAATCCTCATTTTTTGTTTAATGCACTGGAGTCGATTCGCATGAAAGCCCATATCAAAGGCGAGGCGGAGATTGCCAATATCGTCAGGCTGCTAGGCAAACTGATGCGCAAGAGCCTTGAGATTGGCAGCGGCAAAACGACGTTCAGAGCCGAACTGGAGATGGTACGTTCTTATCTGGAAATTCAGAAATTCCGTTACGGCGACCGTCTTGCTTTCCAGATTCATATCGATCCCGAGGTGGAGAAGATATACATCCCTCCTTTGATCATTCAACCTCTGGTTGAGAATGCGATTGTGCATGGTTTGGAAAATAAAGAGGGCACGGTCCGTGTGAATATAAATATTCGTTTGGTCGATGATGTTGTCCAGGTTTGTGTCGATGACGATGGAGCAGGCATTACGCCGGAGCGTCTGGCTGAAGTGATGCAGTTTATCTGTGGACCGGAAGAGCAGGAGAAAAGCCGGATTGGTATGCGTAACGTACATCAACGTTTAACGTTGACCTACGGCGAGCCATATGGGTTACAGATTAAGAGTGTGTATGGGAAAGGAACAGAGGTTTCTTTCACCTTGCCAGCAGGAGGAGACCAGCATGTATAAAGTGTTATTGGTAGATGATGAACCGAGCATACGTGAAGGACTGACAACGATCATTGATTGGGAAAAATACGGCTTTCAGGTTATTGCTACAGCTGCTAGCGGGCGTGAGGCCATTACGCGCTTTGAAGAACTGGAACCAGACCTGACGATCATTGATATTCGCATGCCAGGCATGACCGGGCTGGATGTCATTGAAGAAGTGCGGCAGCACCATCCGGGTTCGCATTTTCTGATCCTGAGTGGATATGCCGATTTTGATTATGCCAAGAAAGCCATCAGTTTTGGCGTGGATGGGTATCTGCTCAAGCCGGTGGATGAAGAGGAGATGATCAGTGAGCTGGAGCGGATCTCTTTGATGCTGACACGGGAGCGTGAGACACTGGCCCGCCATGCTGGTGAGGATACAGCCTACCGGGAGCACCAGATTGAAGCATTGCTTTTTGACAGCCTGGAAGGTACGGAAACGATGGAAGCGAATGCGCTAGGGTTGAATTGGTCGCAGTATCAGGTTGTACTGCTGGAGATGCATGCCGAACCTGATATACAGCGGGGGAGTGTGGTGAAACGCAGACTGGCGGAAGCTTTTGACCAGAAGGATCGGGGGATTGTGTTTTCGTTCCATTCCGGACTGGGACTGTTATGCAAAGAGCCTGTTTTAACTTTACAATCTGCGCAGCGTTTATATGATGAGTTGGAAGGGCTGCTGGGAGAGTGGAATATTCACATGTACACCGCAGCAGGTCAACCTGTAAATTCCACTGCAGACATCGCACATTCATATAATCAAGCCAATGCCGTATTAGGTGGGCGTTTTCTGTTCACGGAACAACGTATTATGTTATGGAGCGAAGTTGAGGAGAGCAAAAGTGCTGCTGGGCCGACTGTTGTAATAGAGGAAGTAAATAATGAACCGGATGAAGCAGAGTTGGCGGACAAGCTGTATTATGCACTCGATATTCGGAGCAGTGAGTCCGTGATGCGTGTGCTGACCGAGATGGAGGAACGCCTTATCCCCCATCATCAGACAGAACAGTCGATTAAGACGGCGTTCTCCCAAGTGTTTTCATTGGCGATTAACAAACTTGCGGCAACCAATCAACATATGCAGTCCATTATGCAGGAGCATTCCGTTCTCATTACGGAGGTTTATCATCAATTAACGCTGCTGGATCTCAAAGTGATGGCTGCTGAACACCTTAATCGGCTTATTCAACGCATGGGTGGAGGCAGCAAAGATACGGTACTGAAACAGATGATTGAATTTATCCGTCGTAATCCCGGCGAAAATCTCAAGCTGGAGGTACTCGCAGAGGTATTTAACTACAATAGCAGTTATCTGGGCAAGCTTTTCAAAAATCATACCGGGGAATATTTCAATGCATTTCTCGATAAGGTTCGAATGGAGAAAGCGAAGGAACTGCTCGATGAAGGCTTAAAAGTGCACCAGGTAGCCGCAAGAGTAGGATATGCCAATGTGGATTACTTCCATAGTAAATTCAAGAAGTATGTTGGTGAATCACCTTCCGCATATAAACATGCTAGAGAGGTCGCCAGATCGCAGTCAAAGGATCCCTCAGGAGAGCCAGAGCGGGAGTAATCCATGTTTTTGAGGGTTATACTTCTGTCGTATGGTATTTCTCCCGACAGGCTAAAAACGTTTTCGGACTTATAGGGAATATGAAGGACCTTTGAGGTCCTTTTTTTTGATTTCATATAAAGTAAACGATTGCTATAAAACGTTTTCGATAATTTCCATTTTCAAATTAAATTCCCTTTTAATCTCACAAATTAATAATAGACAGCGTCACTATCACTAATTTTATAGATATATTATCGGATTTTATAAGGGTATATCTAATTTTTATATGATTTTCTCTAAAATCCAGCTGGTATTTTGAAAACGCTCTATCAGGTATGATTATTTTATAAATCAGAGGAGGGGGAACGGAGATGGAAACGCTAACAGAAAAATCCGCTTCCGCGAAAAAAAGCAGTGACCCCAATCCGTCAACACAAAAACGGCGGAACAGAATTTGGGACAGCATGAAACAGCAAAAGTATCTCTATCTTATGTCATTGCCATTCGTAGTTTGGGTTTTTGTATTTAACTATCTGCCACTATGGGGATGGACGATGGCTTTCCAAAACTATAAACCAGCTAGATCATTCGGTGATCAAGAGTGGGTTGGTTTTAAACACTTTGTAGAGCTGTTCAGTGATGATCGCTTCTATCTGGTACTTCGAAATACGCTTGCAATGAGCTTGATGGGGCTGGTTGTCGGTTTTGTCGTGCCGATTTTCTTTGCGATTCTCTTGAATGAGATGAGAGGCATGTTCTTCAAGCGTGCAGTGCAAACGGTATCATATCTGCCTCACTTTGTATCCTGGGTCGTAGTGGCAGGGATTATTACCAAGATGCTCTCCACCGATGGCGGGATTATCAATGACCTTTTGGTAAACCTAAACATTATCGATCAGCCGATTCAGTTCATGGCTAAGGGTAATCTGTTCTGGTACATTGTAACCGCTTCAGATGTGTGGAAGGAAACCGGTTGGAATGCAATTATTTATCTGGCGGCCATTACCGGTATAGACCAAGAACTTTACGAAGCTTCTCGTGTAGACGGAGCGAACCGTTGGAGACAGATGTGGCATATCACGCTGCCAGGCATTCGGACTACCATCTCCGTACTGTTAATCATGTCCATTGGGCATTTGGTCAGTATCGGAATGGAGAAACAGTTATTGCTGGGTAACAGTTTGGTCACCGACTACGCGGAAGTTCTTGATCTATACGCGCTCAATTATGGTTTGAATATGGGACGATTCTCGTATGGTACAGCCATAGGCATATTCAACTCCGTTGTCAGTATCATCCTTCTGTTTACTGCGAACGGCTTGTTCAAAAAAATCACCAAAGAAAGCATCATGTAGGGAGGGGACGACATTATGGCGAACAAAGCATTCAATGCTACTCGGGGCGATAAAGTGTTCGATATATTCAACATCCTCGCGATGACCCTGGTGCTGATTGTAACACTGTATCCGTTCCTGAACGTACTGGCTATCTCGCTCAATAACTCGACGGATACGGTACGCGGAGGAATATACTTGTGGCCTCGTGAATTCACATTGCAGAACTACAAAACGATTTTCCAATACGAAGGGTTACTACAAGGTTTGCAGATTTCCATTCTGCGTACGATTGTAGGTACGGTGCTTGGTTTGATCAGTTCTTCCATGATCGCCTTTACACTGAGCAGACCTGACTTCGGTTTAAGAAAGTTTGTATCCACAACGCTAGCACTCACGATGTACTTCTCCGGTGGTCTGATTCCGGTGTACCTCCTGATGCGTGACCTGCACCTAATTGGAACGTTCTGGGTATATGTATTGCCAGGTATGATCAGCGCGTTTAACGTGTTCATCATTCGTTCCTTCATTGACGGCTTGCCGTATGCCCTGCAGGAGTCTGCGAAGCTGGATGGTGCGAATGACTTTACGATCTATTACAAAATCATTTTGCCTCTTTGTAAACCGGTACTTGCAACCATCGCGTTGTTCTTGGCTGTAGGCCAGTGGAATGCATGGCTCGATACGTACCTGTACAACGGCTCAAAAGCGCATCTGACCACGCTCCAATACGAGCTGATGAAAGTGCTGCAAAGTACACAGCAAGGCTCGGGAGCTGGACGTAACGCCAATGACATGGCACAGCAGATGACACAGATTTCACCAGAATCCATCAAGATGGCGATCACGATCGTTGTTACGGTTCCAATCCTGGTTGTGTATCCATTCCTGCAAAAGTATTTTGTAGGTGGTATGACACTGGGTGCAGTAAAATCTTAAGCAAGTTTATACAGGCCGCCACATAGATAGAGCGGCCGTATACTAAAAGAAGCATCAGGATGCCCGAAGCGCAGCCATTTGGCCTGCGCTTCACCGTATAGGGCTGCGGAGTGGCATTCATGAGGCTATAGACAGGGACAAAAAAGTCCCGGATAGACATATGAAACGGGAGGATTACCATTATGGCAAGAAACAAAATGAAGATTGCACTGGCTCCAGTGCTTGCGATGTCATTGCTCGCAGGTTGCGGTGGAGGAAACAGCGGCGAAACGTCGTTTAAGGATACTAGCGGTGATACGTCTCCGATTACTTTTGACTTTTTTAGCGTCGATCCCAGTCCGAACTGGAATGGTATGAAGGATGAAGTGGGTAAAGTCCTTACAGAGAAAACAGGAGTCACCCTTAACGGTGAGTTTGCCGTCAGTGGTGGTCAGGATAAAGTTTCTTTGATGGCAGCAAGCGGAGATTATCCGGATATTGTGTCACCCAAAGGAGAGCTAAGCAAGCTCGTGGATGCTGGGGCAATGGTCGATCTGACTGATCTGATCGAGCAATATGCTCCCAATCTGAAGAAGCTGTATGGTAATTACATGGACCGGCTGAAATATAGCAACGAAGATCAAGGGATATATGTGCTGCCTACGTACTATGCGGTAGATCAGCAGTATTTTGACGCAGGTGGCGGTTTTGGGATTCAGCAGCGTGTATTGAAAGAGCTGGGATATCCTGAAGTACGTACACTCCAAGATTATGAGAATGTACTGAAAGCATACAAAGAGAAACATCCAACGATTGATGGTCAGCCAACAATCCCGTTAACATTGGACGCCGATGACTGGAGAATCATGATTACGGTAACGAATCCCGCATTCTTCGCAACGGGAGCTCCGGATGACGGCGAGTACTATATTGATCCTGAGACATATGAAGCAAGCTTGCATTACAAACGTCCGGAAGAGAAAGAGTATTTCCGTTGGTTGAACCATATGTACGCAGAGGGACTGCTTGATCAGGACAGCTTCGTCCAGAAAACGGATCAATACAAATCCAAAATTGCAAGTGGACGTGTACTGGGCGTCATTGACCAGGATTGGGGTTATTCTGATGCGGAGAACGCATTGAAAGCAGCGGGCAAAGATGAAGCGACCTATTCACACTTCCCAGTAACTCTGTCTAAGGATATCAAGGATCATTCCTTCCAGGACCCTGGTTTTGTATCTGGATGGGGTGTAGGGATCACAACATCAAATCCAGACCCAGTTCGTACAATTAAATTCTTCGATTATCTAGCTTCTGAGGAAGGCCAAGTGTTGATGAACTGGGGTATTGAAGGTAAGCAGTATGAAGTGAAAGATGGCAAACGTGTGATTCCTGCCGATGTGCTGGATCAAAAGACAAACAATGCTGCTGTTTTCCAGAAGGAAACAGGTATTGGCCTCTATACCAATATGACTGGTCACTATGGAGATGGTGTCAAGGATTCAACGGATAACTATTACACAACGAATTTCCCTGAACAGATTGTAGCGGCGTATTCCGATGCGGAGAAAGAGACACTCAAAGCATACGGCGCAACAACGTGGAAAGATCTGTTCCCAAGTGAAGATGAGTTCCCGGTTAAACCATGGGGAGCAGCGTACAATATGCCGACTCCAGGTGACTCGGATTACAACGTTATTTTCCAAAAAACACAGGATATTATCCGTAAGCGGATCCCAGAAGCAATCCTCAGTTCTCCAGAGCAATTTGATGCCATCTATGACGGCATGATTGCTGAACTTAACAAAGCAGGAGCAGAGGACATGGAAAAACAATACACCGAGCTGGTGCAAAGCCGTGTTCAATTGTGGAGCGGTGAAGAGAGCAAGTAATGTTTTTCAGTAAACTTAGTTTTTTCGAAAAAAGGGCCCAGGCAACTGGGTTCTTTTTTATACCTAAAACGTTTTCTAAAAAACGTTTTCTTTTTTGTAAATTCGCTATTGACAAGGACTTTTAGAGGGATTATTATTCAAATATGAAAGCACTTTCATTACTGGTTTATCAAGGCATGTATACGAATCTCTTCACTCAAAAGGAGTAAGGATTGGTTCCTCAAATTACTGGATAGAGTGAGTGTTTTTCACTTCTTTTAGAAAACGCTTTTTATGTTATAAAATCAAACGTTTTACAATCAGAATCACCCGATTACGGTATGTGCAGGTCAGCCTGTTCTACAATAGATAGCTTCATTTTATCCATAAGGGGGATTACACATGAAGGGCAAAACACCAAAAACATTCGCAATGCTTCTGTTAGCCAGCGCTCTTGCCATTACAGCAGGATGCAGTGGTAGCGGAGGAGGAACTACGGCTTCAGAGACACCAACGGACACTGGGGATACGACCAGTCCAATCACCTTTACGTTCTTTGGTGCTGACGCAAGTCCAAACTGGAACAATATGAAGGACGCAGTCGGCCAAGAAATTACGAAACAAACAGGTGTTACAATTGAAGCGGAGTATGATGTGAATAATGGTGGCGACCAGAAGATACCTTTGATGGCTGCCAGCGGTGATTACCCTGATATTATCTATCCTAAAGGTAACTTGTCTAAGCTTGTGGATGCAGGCGCGATGCTTGACCTGACCGATCTGATTGATCAATATGCACCAAACCTGAAGAAAATCTATGGGGACCAGATGAACCGTCTGAAATACAGTTTGGAAGACCAGTCCATTTACACAATCCCAACGAACATGGGTGTAGACAATGTAGCGTTTGACGCAACAGGCGGATTTGAGATTCAGCAAAAGGTATTGAAAGAACTTGGCTATCCAGAAGTGAAAACGCTTGAGGATTATGAGAAAGTTCTGAAAGAATATTATGCTAAACATCCAACCATTGACGGACAGCCGACCATTCCGCTGACGCTGAATGCAGATGACTGGAAGATTATGATTACGGTAACGAATCCAGCCTTCCAGGCAACCGGTGGACCGGATGACGGTGAATATTACATTAACCCTGAAACGTATGAAGCGGTACTGCACTATAAACGTCCAGAGGAAAAAGAATACTTCCGCTGGTTGAACAAAATGTACAATGAAGGCATCCTGGACAAAGATACATTTGTGCAGAAGGATGACCAATACAAATCTAAAATCGCAAGCGGCCGGGTACTGGGGCTGATTGATCAGGAATGGAACTATGGCGAAGCTGAGAATGCATTAAAATCAGTTAACAATGGCGAGAATACGTATGCTCACTTCTCTGTATCCCTTAACAAGGATATTGTGGATCATACATTCCAACCAACCGGATTCGATGGATACGGCATCGGTATTTCCACAACTGCAAAAGACCCTGTACGTATTATTAAATTCATGGATTGGCTCGCCTCGGATGAAGGCCAGGTGCTGAGAAACTGGGGTATTGAAGGCCAACACTACAATGTTGAAAATGGCAACCGTGTCATCCCTGCTGATGTGCAGGATCGCAAAGTTAATGACAACTCGGCGTTTACCAAAGAAACAGGTATCGGAATGTACAACATCTTCAGCGCTAGATATGGCGATGGTGTTAAAGATTCCACAGGTAACTACTATACAACGAACTTCCCTGAGCAGATCCAAGCAGGTTATACTGCCGCAGAGAAAGAAACATTGAAAGCTTATGGCATTACAACGTGGAAAGATTTCTATCCTTCTGAAGATGACTTGAAGCTGAAAGATTGGGGTGCAGCATATAACATGCCAGTACCTTCGGATACGGATTATAATGTAGCGTTCCAGAAAACACAGGATATTGTCCGCAAACGTATCCCTGAAGCGATCCTTGCGAAACCTGAGAACTTCGACAAAGTATATGATGATCTCCTGGCAGAGCTTGATAAAGCAGGTGCGGTAGAGATGGAGAAACAATACACCGTTTGGATCAAAGAACGTGTGGCGCTGTGGACAGGTAAAGACGTGAAATAATCATGAAAATAAGGCATAATATATGAACATTTTCATTGCAAAAAAGGTCCCTTATAAAGGGCCTTTTTTGTTGTTGACGTAAGGGAGAGGATAGCATATAATCGGTAATGTAAGCACTTTCAGTAAGCGTTTTAAAATATTTTCCGAAAACGTTTTATGTATTTTGGTAGAGAGTTTTTATGAGTTAGGATTTGAGAAAAAAGATTTAAAATTCATCTTTTTAGTAAGCGCATACAGAAATGTGTCTTACGGGCGGTATCCTCAGGCTTAAAGCCTGTTATACAGATAAAACCTTCATAAATAATAGGGGGACTAGACAATGAGAGGCAAAATGAAAGGCAATACACCCAAGACGTTTGCAATGTTGATGCTCGCAAGTGCAATGCTGGTTACAGCAGGCTGCGGAAATTCGGGAAGCAAAGAGGCTTCCGAGTCCAGTGGGACCGAACCGGTTACCATTACCTTCTTTGGTGCGGACGCAAGTCCAACCTGGAACAAGATGCAGGATGCAGTCGGTAAAGAGATTACCAAGCAAACAGGCGTTACGATTGAGGCTGAGTATGATGTAAACAATGGTGGCGACCAAAAAATTGCACTTATGGCTGCCAGCGGTGATTACCCTGATATCGTTTTCCCAAAAGGTAACTTGTCTAAACTTGTTGATGCAGGCGCGATGCTTGACCTTACCGACCTGATTGAAGAGCATGCTCCTAATTTGAAAAAAATATACGGGGACCAGATGAACCGGCTGAAATACAGCACGGAAGATCAGGCCATTTATACAATCCCAACCAATATGGGTGTTGATAATGTTGCGTTTGACGCGACAGGGGGATTTGAAATTCAGCAAAAAGTACTCAAAGAGCTCGGATACCCTGAAGTGAAAACGCTTGAGGATTACGAGAATGTTTTGAAAGAATATGTGAAAAAACACCCAACGATTGACGGACAGCCGACCATTCCATTGACGCTGAATGCAGATGATTGGAAAATTATGATTACGGTAACGAACCCGGCATTCCAGGCAACAGGAGCACCGGATGATGGAGAATATTATATTGATCCTGAGACCTATGAAGCTACGCTCCATTACAAACGTCCAGAGGAAAAAGAATATTTCCGCTGGTTGAATCATATGTACAATGAAGGATTGCTGGACAAAGATACATTTGTGCAAAAGGATGACCAATATAAATCCAAAATTGCAAGTGGCCGTGTACTCGGTCTGATTGACCAAGAGTGGAACTACCAAGAAGCTGAAAATGCACTTAAATCAGCGGGCAAAGATGACAGCACATATGCTCACTTCTCTGTATCTTTGAACAAGGACATTGTGGACCATACGTTCCAACCAACTGGATTTGACGGATATGGCATCGGAATCACAACTTCTGCCAAAGATCCGGTTCGCATTATCAAATTCATGGACTGGCTCGCTTCAGACGAGGGACAAGTTCTGAGAAACTGGGGTATTGAAGGCGAACACTACAATGTAGAAGATGGTCAACGGGTGATTCCTCAAGACATCCAGGATCGTAAAACCAATGATAACTCCAACTTCACCAAAGAAACAGGAATCGGAATGTATAGTGTGTTTAGTGCAAGATACGGGGATGGCGTAAAAGATTCCACGGATAACTACTACACAACAAACTTCCCTGAGCAGATCCAAGCTGGTTATACTGCGGCAGAGAAAGAAACGTTGAAAGCATATGGCATTACAACATGGAAAGAATTCTATCCTTCTGAAGATGAGTTGCAACTGAAAGATTGGGGCGCAGCATACAACATGCCTGTACCTTCAGGTACAGATTATAGCGTAACGTTCCAGAAAACACAGGATATCGTCCGCAAACGTATTCCTGAAGCTGTTCTGACAACAACTGCGAACTTTGATAAAGTATACGATGATTTCCTCGCTGAGTTGGACAAAGCCGGCGCAGTCGAAATGGAGAAACAGTATACCGTTTGGGTTAAAGATCGTGTTTCCCTGTGGACAGGTAAAGACGTAAAATAACGTAAGTTATAGTAAATAGGCAGATAAATAAAAAAGACCCTGAGATAGGGTCTTTTTTGCTGACCATGTGATGTTTAACATTGACGCAAATTTCGAAATCAAATATAATTTCCTTACTGTAAGCACTTTCAGATGAACGAGATTTAGCCTTGTAGGAAAATGGGTAGGGAGCAAGTAAAACATTATTTTGAGTGGTTATTTAGTATTTTCGAAAACGTTTTAGTAATGGATTAAAAAATAGTTGATTCATGAACAGGAGTTATCTATGTCCCTATTTAATGAGAGAACAAAAGAAAATCGTCTGTGGTATCGTCAGCCCGCTACTCGCTGGGAAGAGGCGTTGCCTATCGGTAATGGTCGCCTTGGCGGTATGGTGTACGGCGGAGCAGCGGATGAACAAATCCAGCTAAATGAAGATACATTGTGGTCCGGATTTCCGCGCGACACCATTCAGTACAGCAGTCAGCGGTATCTGAAGCAGACCCGTGAACTGATTATGTCCGGGCAATATAGCGAAGCTGAACAATTGCTGAACCGTGAAATGCTCGGACGTGATGTGGAAGCTTATCAGCCGATGGGCCACTTTAAGTTGCAGCACGATGAACTGGATGGGAATTCGTACGATGAGTTTGAGCGGGAGCTTAATCTCCACACTGGCATTACAACAACGAAGTATTCATACAAAGGCATTCGTTATGTACGTGAAGTATATGCCAGTGCGCCAGATGATCTCATGATCTGTACCATCACCGCTGATCGTGAGGGATCTGTAAACGTAAGTGTTACGTTGGACAGCCCACATCCTTATCATGTTCAGACTTCAGGCGATGCACTTACTTTGTGCAGTCGCTGTCCGAGTCATGTTGAATCGAATTATTTCAGGGATCATCCGGAGTCTGTCATCTACGAAGAAGATCGGGGAACGGCTTATGCTGTGCGATTGGCCGCAACTGCGACGGGCAAGAATGCCGAAATATCGGTTATGGATGAGAAGCTTCATATTCAGGGAGCGGACCAGGTTATTTTTTATCTGGCAGCGGCGACTGCTTTTGACGGCTATGATGTGGCGCCTGTTAAGGATAGTATGCTTCTGGATCAGGAGTGCAGTGAGGTAATCACTAAAGCGATGGCTCATGGCATGAAGGCTCTTCGGGAGCGACATGTGATGGATCATGGAACTTTATTTTCAAGAGTATCTATTGATCTGGGCGAATCAGCGAATGAAGCATTGTCTACAGATGAGAGGTTGCAAGCTTACCAGGATGGAGCTAATGATCCCGGCTTGGAGGCCCTTTATTTTCAATATGGCAGATATCTATTAATGGGTAGTTCACGTGAAGGAAGCCAGCCAGCCAATCTGCAGGGAATATGGAATCAGCAGGTGGAGCCACCCTGGCACAGTGATTACACGATTAATATCAATACCGAGATGAATTACTGGCCGGCAGAAGTATGCAACCTGAGTGAATGCCATGAGCCACTGTTTGGTTTGTTGGAGGATTTAAGCGATACCGGGAGAAGGACGGCACGAATTTTATACGGAGCGCGCGGCTGGACAGCCCATCATAATGTGGATATTTGGAGGACATCCACGCCTACAGGCGGAGACGCAAGTTGGGCGTTCTGGCCAATGGGCGGCGTGTGGTTGACTTCTCATCTATGGGAGCATTACCTGTTTACCCGTGATCAGCAATTTCTTGCGGAACGCGCGTATCCAATCATGAAGGAAGCGGCACTCTTCTGTCTCGACTGGCTGGTGGAGGGACCAGACGGGTATTTGGTTACGGCTCCATCAACTTCTCCAGAGAACAAGTTTCTCACCGAGGAAGGTGAAGCTCGCAGCATCTCCATGGCTTCGACGATGGACATGACATTGATTCGTGAGCTGTTCGATCGATGCATTCAGGCAAGCAAACAGCTGGATGTGGATCAGCAACTGGCGAATGAGTGGAGCGAGGCACGCAGCAAGCTCTATCCATTCCAGATTGGAAGCGAGGGGCAGCTGCTGGAATGGTTTAAGGATTTTGCCGAATCCGAACCGGGGCATCGTCACGTCTCCCATCTGTATGGTCTGTATCCGGGGGAGCAGATCAATCGACTGGATACGCCTGAACTGGTGGAAGCAGCGCGAGTGTCACTAGAACGTCGCATCTCACAAGGTGGCGGGCATACAGGTTGGAGCTGTGCTTGGTTGATCAATCTGTATGCGAGGCTGCTGGATAGTACACTCGCACATCAGTTTGTCCGTACACTGCTGGCTCGATCCACGCATCCTAACCTGTTCGATGATCATCCGCCGTTCCAGATCGATGGCAACTTTGGTGGCACTGCCGGTATTGCCGAGATGCTATTACAAAGCCATTTGGGCGAATTACATCTGCTGCCAGCATTGCCTGAGAACTGGGCGAGTGGCAGTGTGAAGGGGCTTCGAGCACGAGGTGGATACACGGTGGCAATCGAGTGGACAGAAGGCAGACTCTTAAGCGCCGAAATTAAGGCTGATCACACTGGTTCGATAACCATTCGGAGTGCATACCCACTGTGTGTGGATGGAAACGACAAAGACGAGGGGCAGCTTACACCTCAGGGTGATTATGTAGTTATTTTAACCATGACCGCAGGACAGACGATCTGCGTGTCATCATGAGACGGAGGAGTAAACGATGACAATTTTTCAATTTCCACAAGATTTCCGCTGGGGAACAGCAACAGCTTCCTATCAAATAGAAGGGGCAGCGCACGAAGGAGGACGCGGTGTCTCCATTTGGGACACGTTTGCCCGTACGCCCGGCAAAGTATTCAATGGAGACAATGGTGATGTGGCTTGTGATAGCTACCACCGTTACGAAGAAGACATCGAGCTGATGAAAAAGCTTGGGATCAACACCTACCGATTCTCCATCGCCTGGCCGCGTATTATTCCTGATGGAGATGGCGAGATCAATCGGGAAGGATTGGACTTCTATCATCGATTCGTGGATAAGCTGCTTGAAGCAGGAATCGAACCTTTCTGTACGCTGTATCATTGGGACTTGCCCCAGTCACTTGAGGATATCGGAGGTTGGGGCAATCGCAGGACGGTGGATGCATTTGTGAAATATGCTGAAGTTATCTTCAAGGAGTTTTCCGGTAAAATTAACTTCTGGCTGACTTTCAATGAACCATGGTGTATTGCGTTTCTGTCCAACCTGCTTGGTATTCATGCGCCAGGAAATAAAGACCTGCAAACATCCATTAATGTAGCTCATGGACTGCTGGTGGCTCATGGTAAAGCTGTTCAATCGTTCCGTCGCTTGGGTACAACAGGTCAGATTGGTATTGCACCTAATGTATGCTGGGCTGAGCCTTACAGTAAATCTCCAGAAGATCAAGCCGCTTGTGATCGGGCGATTGCTCTGAATACGGATTGGTTCCTAGACCCGATATACAAAGGATCGTATCCACAATTTATGGTGGACTGGTTCGCAGAAGCTGGTGCTACCGTTCCAATTCAGGAAGGCGATATGGAAATCATCTCGCAGCCTATTGATTGGCTGGGCATTAACTATTACACCATGGGAATCAATCGTTTCAATCCAGAGGCGGGTGCATTGCAATCCGAAGAGGTGGATATGGGACTTACCAAGACTGATATTGGCTGGCCTGTGGAATCACGCGGACTGTATGAGTTCATGCACTATTTGCAAAAATACGGAAATGTGGATGTTTACATCACAGAAAATGGTGCTTGCATCAATGATGATTTGGAAAACGGCAAGATCAATGATGATCGCCGGATTGCATACTATGAGCAGCATTTGGCCCAAATTCATCGGATTATCAATGATGGTATTAATCTAAAAGGCTACATGGCTTGGTCTTTGATGGATAACTTTGAGTGGGCGGAAGGATACCGTATGCGTTTTGGTCTAGTGCATGTGGATTACCGTTCGCTGGTTAGAACACCTAAAGAAAGTTTCTACTGGTATCAGAATGTGATCAAAAATAATTGGGTGGAAACACGAATTTAGGCCGCTCTTCAATGTTGAGGAAGTAACGTTGTGAACTTATCATTAAATAAGTAATTTAACATTAGTTCAATTGTTAAAAGCAGGGACAAACGTGTTTAATTAAATAGAAGGCGGTACATCGAAAATCCGATGCACCGTCTTTTTTTGTTATTAATTTCAGCGAAGAGAGCACATGTTCATGAAGGTTTCATAAGGTCAAAGCAGTTTCATGTTATGAGAAGAGTGTTTTTGGGTTATAAGAAGTAAGAAGAAGTGATTTGGTTCTTGTCAACAGTTAAAATACAAATAAAGTGTCCAAATTGCGAAAGAAATTTGAACATTTGTTGACTAAAAATCATAATGATGTGGTATATTGGTATAAGGAAAGCACTTACAAAAAGGGAAAAGGAAGTGTTTACTATGGCATCGAAGACAGCAATGGTAAGCCAATTGGAGCGTAAAGATAAAAATATGCGGCGTGCAGTGTTAACGATGACAGTTCTGGCTTGGGTTGCCCTCATTACGGGAGTAATCATGTGCCTGATTAACCTGAATGATTTTAATGATCGTAACCTCGGATTAATGGTAGGTATCGGTTTCTTGGTGGGTAGTGTATTTATTTACGTAATTGCCAAATCGATTGGACTTGTTCATACACGCCGGGAAGACGAAGGCGCCGATTAAATAATCTTGCGTTATTTCGTTCATAATAAGACTGGATGAGCACCCGGAATCCCAGTCAATAAAGCCCTTTGCGGATTCGTTGATACTGTTCAACGGGACTGCAAAGGGTTTTATTTTGTGACTTGAAGTGTAAAGATTACAATGAGGAAATATCAAGTGTGCAAGCGATTTGTGAGAAAAAATTCACACATTTAAGGTGCAAAATCGACAAATTTGTTAACATGAACAAAAAAGTTGCTCATTTCTGATATCTTTAGAAGGAAGAGAGTAGTATACTGTTTTTTCAGTATGAGCGAATTTAAGGAGAGGGGATCAAGATGAACAAGAAACCTAGGTCGCTAATTCGGATAATCATTCCGGTTGTCCTGACGTTGGTTACAATTGCATTGATTGTCTGGCCAATGCTGGCAGGCGGGCAGTACGTTGTTCTGGATCCGAAAGGGCCTATTGGCGCTTCGCAGAGAGATTTGATTGTCATTTCGACAATTCTGTGTGCAGTCGTTATTGTGCCTGTATTGATTTTGTCTGCTGTAATTGTATGGCGTTACCGCGACAAACCGGACAATAAATCTGCTTATGAGCCTAACTGGTCTCATAGCACAAAAGCGGAGGCTATCTGGTGGACCATTCCAATTATCATTATTGGGTTGCTGGCGATTGTAACGATTCGCTACACCTATGATCTGGAACCTTCGAAGCCACTAGCTTCCGAGAAAGCACCGGTGACCATTCAAGTATCTTCATTGGACTGGAAATGGTTGTTTATGTATCCGGAGCAAGGTATTGCAACGGTCAATACGTTGAATATCCCGGCAGACCGGCCCGTAAAATTTGAGCTCACCGCGGATTCACCGATGAACTCGTTCTGGATTCCGCAGCTTGGTGGACAGATTTATACAATGTCGGGTATGGCGATGACCTTGTACTTGCAAGCTGATCATGAAGGTCAATATTGGGGTTCAGGTGCCAACTTTACCGGGGAACACTTCGCCCAAATGCGTTTTGATGTCAATGCTACATCAGAAGAAGATTTCGACAAATGGGTGAGAGAAGTGAAGCAACAATCCCAACCGCTAACGCAAGAAATGTATAAAACTCTGGCGGAACCGGGAACAAGCAATGTAGCTTATTATTCTGCCTTCCCTGAAGGATTGTTCCAGGACATCGTGACCAAGTATGTTGTTAATGGTCAAAGTGCCCACAGCAAGCACGGTGAAGCTTCAGGTGCCAAAGAAATTACGACGAACGATGTGGACAAGAGTGCTAACTAAAGATTCGAAAGGAGGCCCCCAATGTTAGAGAGACTTAAGGAGTTTGCATCGGAGTTTTTCGTTACCGGTGATCCGCTGATTTATGGTGCGGACGTGGCGATCGGAATTACGATGATTACCATCGTAGCGGTGCTGACTTATTTCAAAAAATGGGGCTGGCTCTGGCGTAACTGGTTAACTACCGTCGATCACAAAAAGATCGGTATTATGTATATTATTGCTTCCATTATCATGCTCTTCCGTGGTGGTGTGGATGCACTGATGATGCGTCTTCAGCTAGCTATGCCTAACATGGATTTCTTACATCCCGAGCATTATAATCAGGTCTTTACGACTCACGGTACGATCATGATTCTATTCATGGCGATGCCATTTATGTTCGGTTTATTTAATGTGATTGTACCGCTTCAAATCGGGGCAAGGGACGTTGCGTTCCCATTCCTGAATGCACTAAGTTTCTGGTTATTTTTCCTGGGAGCAATGCTGTTCAACCTGTCCTTCGTTATCGGTGGTTCACCGGACGCAGGTTGGCTCAGTTATCCGCCTTTATCGGAGCTATCGCATAGCCCGGGGGTGGGACAAAACTTCTATATATGGGGTATTCAGATTTCGGGTATCGGTTCCCTGGCTACCGGTATCAACTTCCTGGTTACCATCATTAAAATGCGTGCGCCAGGCATGAAATGGATGAAAATGCCGATGTTTACATGGTCGGTATTCTCCACTTGTATTATCATTCTGTTTGCATTCCCAATCTTGACTGTGACACTTGCTTTGCTCTTCCTCGACAGGTTTGCGGGGGCGCATTTCTTCACACTTGATCTGGGCGGTAATCCGATGATGTATATCAACTTGATCTGGATGTGGGGTCACCCTGAGGTATATATCGTTGTCTTGCCAGCATTCGGTGTGTTCTCCGAGATTGTAAGTACATTCTCGAAGAAAAAATTGTTTGGTTACAAATCAATGGTATTTGCGATGCTAATCATTAGCTTCCTGTCCTTCTTTACATGGGCGCATCACTTCTTCACGATGGGCTCGGGAGCAGACGTTAATGCATTCTTCGCCGTTACCACGATGTTGATTGCCATACCAACAGGGGTTAAGATATTTAACTGGCTGTTTACCATGTTCCGGGGAAGGATACGCATGGATACCCCGATGCTATGGACAATAGCATTTATACCATGCTTTATCGTCGGGGGGATGACGGGAGTTATGTTGTCCGTTGCACCTGCTGACTTCCAGTTCCACAACAGTTACTTCTTGATTGCCCACTTCCACCAAGTATTGATCGGTGGTGTAGTATTCGGATACTTTGCAGGTCTGTACTACTGGTGGCCTAAAATGTTTGGATTCCAACTACCTGAAAAACTGGGTAAATGGGCTTTCTGGACTTGGAATATCGGTTTCTATGTCTGCTTCATGCCGCAGTACGCTGTCGGTTTGATGGGTATGACACGTCGTCTGAGCACCTACGGCTGGGATACTGGCTGGTGGGAATTGAACTTTGTATCCACAATCGGGGCATTCCTGATGGGTGTCGGATTCTTGTTCCAGGTTGCACAAATCGCAGACGGCATTCGGAAATACAAAACACTCAAAGCTTCTGGCGACCCTTGGGGTGGTCGTACGCTCGAGTGGTCGATTCCTTCACCTGCTCCTGAATATAACTTCGCCATTACACCGCGCGGAGATGATATTGATGAGTGGTGGGAAGAGAAAGAACGTCGTGCCAAAGGAATTTATCCACCTGAACAGCCGCTTGAGCCGATTCATATGCCTAAAAATTCCGCGATTCCGTTCATCATGTCTATATTCTGGTTCATCGCCGGTTTCGGCTTTGTATTCGGATGGCTGTGGATGGCGATTCTTGGACTCGCTGGCGTAGGAATTTGCATGATCGCTCGTTCATTCTCATACGATACGGATTATTATATTCCGGTTGACGAAATTAAGCGTACCGAAGCGTCGTTAAGGGGGTCGGTATAAATGGCTCAAGCAGCCGCGAAGCACGGTCATGACCATGCACATGATCATGACCATGGTCACCATGACCCGCAAGAATTGAAAATACTCGGATTCTGGTTCTTCCTGATTTCCGACGTTATCCTGTTCTCCGTATTGTTCGCAACCTTTATTGTGTTGCGTGACAATACGGCGGGCGGACCTGTGTTGTCTGAATTGATCAAAATGCCTGGCGTTATTGCCGAAACATTTATCTTGCTCACAAGTTCATTTACAAGTGGACTTGCCGTTCTTGCCATGAATCAGGGCAAGGTGAAGCAATTGATCAGCTGGCTGGCAGTTACAGCCGTTCTGGGTGCGAGCTTTATCGTCCTGGAAGTAACAGAGTTTATTGAGTTGATTCATGAAGGGTTCAGTTATACAACGAGTGCAGCTTCTGGTGCATTCTTCACCCTTGTAGGTACTCACGGACTTCACGTATCGCTCGGTCTGATCTGGATGATCGGATTGATGCTGCAATTGAAAAAACGTGGAATTACCGATGTAACTCGCGGTAAAATCAACGTAATCAGCTTGTACTGGCACTTCTTGGACGTCGTCTGGATTTTCCTCCTGTCGATCGTCTATCTGATGGGGGTGATGTAGATGGCAGAGCATAACTCACATGAGTCCCATGGCCATGAACAGCATGGTTCACTCAAGTCCTATGTCATCGGCTTCATTCTGTCCGTTGTTCTGACCATTATCCCTTTGGTAGTGGTTTTGAATGACATGATGGGCAGAACAGCAGCGCTGAGTGTCGTTCTGGTAACAGCAGGACTTCAGTTTGTGGTTCAACTCTTCTTCTTCATGCATATCCGTGAATCGGAGAAACCGCGCTGGAATGTAATGGCTTTGATCTTTGGTCTGTTGATCATGTTGACCATCGTTATTGGTTCCATCTGGATCATGTTGAACAATGCAGTTGCACATTAAGATTCATACAATAGCTTAAGGGATCTCCCGACTTTGTTAAAAGGTCGGGAGATCTTTTTTTACCTATTTGATTAAACAGGATGCGGGTAGAGTAAGGAAAGGGACAGATGAGTTAAAAAAAGGCGAAAATAATGTCGAAAAAAGTTCTTGATTTTTTTTCTCGAATCCGTATACTCAGACATATAAGTAATCCGAAACGTTTTGGAGGAAAGCAATTGGCTACAATCAAAGACATATCACAAATGACGGGATTTTCGATAACTACCGTATCCAGAGCTCTGAATGGGTACTCGGACGTCAGCGATAGTACGCGCAAACTGATTAAAGAAGCTGCCGAAACCCTGAATTATAGTCCGAATGGTCTAGCCAGAGGCCTGGTCATGAAGGAAACCAAAACGCTGGGGTTGCTCGTATCAGGCATGACGTACAAAAACATTGATAACAACTTTGTTTTTGAAGTGCTTTGCGGTATTAATGACAGCGCTGCCAATTCGGATTATGATCTGATTTTGTTTAGCACGAATACAGCGAAGCAAAAGATGAAAACGTACACCCAGCTGTGCAGGGAACGAAAGGTGGATGGCGTCATTCTTCAGGGTGTGAAGACGGATGACCCCTATTTACAGGAAGTATTGGATAGTGACATTCCTTGTGTATTGATTGATATACCCATTCACAGTGAGTATGTTGGATTTGTATCAACGAATCACAAACAAAGTGCACAGACTGCTGTAGAGCACCTTATTAGTTTGGGTCATCGGCAGATTGCCATGGTGAACGGTTACCCCGAGGCTTTTGTTTCTAAGGAGCGCTATGAAGGATATTCCGATGCTATGAGCAACGCAGGATTGAGCTTGAACCCGGAGTGGATCGTAAACGGGAATTTCACAGAAGAGGAAGCTCAGGAACAAGCTACTGAGTTGTTAAAGACATACCCGGAGATTACGGCCATCTTTTGTGCAAGCGACATGATGGCTCTGGGTGTAATGAAGGCTGCGAATGAACTAGGCATCTCTATACCGGATGAATTGTCTTTAGTGGGATTTGACGACATTCCAACAGCTGCCTATTTTCAACCACCTCTAACCACCATCGGTCAGAACATGTATCAGTTGGGACATGAAGCTGCAAACCTGCTGATGGGCATGCTTAGATCGGAAGACAGTCCCAAATTTAATATTTTGCAAAATGAATTGGTTTTGAGATCCTCGACAGCCAAACCAGGTCGCTAAATTTAGTTTAGCTGAGAAAACGGTTAGCGGTTCGCGAGGGTTGCAAAATGAACGAGATGAAGAGAGCACCGAAATGTTTTATTAAATCCGAAACGTTTCGGTATTATTTTCACACAAATCCAAAACGTTTCGGATACAACATAAGATAGACATAGGGGGAATACACATTGCTGAAATACGACGCAGGACAAGGAGAATGGAGTAACTGGCTGGTAACTGAAACCGGGTTTGATCCGGCTCATCAAGGGAAAGGCGAAGCTGTGCTCTCACTTGGAAACGGCTACATGGGTCTTCGCTCTGCAACGGACGAGAATTATGTTGGACAGGTGCGAAACTGGTTCGTAGCCGGAACCTTCAATAAGTTTGACGAGCATGAAGTAACAGAACTCCCGAATGCAGCAGATGTGACGGAGCTTTCAATCACCCTGAACGGAGAAACCTTCAGCTTGGAAAAAGGAAGAACGATCAGCTACAGTCGTCAACTGAATCTCAAAAACGGTGAGCTGACTCGTAACGTGGTATGGCAGAGCCCATCAGGAGAAAGCTTTGAACTTCAATTCCGTCGCTTTGTTTCCTTGAGCAACCGTCATCTGGTTGGTTCATCCGTAAGTATCAAGCCACTGGATGGTCAGGCACGTGTTCACATTGCATCCGGTATTAATGGACAATGGACGAACTCGGGTGCCCAGCATTTCACGGAAGGCGAAAAACGCATATTTGAAAAGACTTATATTCAAATGACGTCAACGACGACACAATCGGCTATTGATTTTGTAACCAATACAGTGCATCAATGGCAGCTGAATGGTGAAAAGGTTGAGCCGGAATTGCGTCAAACGATGGGACGGCGCAAGGTTGGCATCGAAGGCACAGTAACCGTGGAAGCCGGACAATCGGTAACACTGGAGAAAATCTCGAATGTGCATACCAGCCGTGATCTGGTGTACAACAACGGTGGGTATTCACTTGATCAGATGCGTGAATCGGCGCTGACGGAGCTGAAGCAAGAGTCGCAAAAAGGGTATGATCAGCTATTTCGTGAAAGCGCTAACGCTTGGGCAGATACCTGGTCCACGTACAACATTGAAGTGGACAGTACAAGTGGATATGACCAGCTTGCCATCCGTTTTGCCATCTATCACCTCGTCATTATGACACCTGCGCATGATAATCGCATGGGTATCGGGGCGAAAGGATTAAGTGGTGAGGGGTACAAGGGACATTCCTTTTGGGATACGGAAATCTTCATCCTGCCCTTCTTCATCTACAGCAATCCCAAGATCGCAAGATCCTTGCTGGAATATCGATATCAGGGGCTGGATGGAGCTAGAAGCAAGGCCAAGGAGAACGGATTCGAAGGAGCCATGTATCCGTGGGAAGCAGCCTGGATCGAAGATGGCGAAGTTACACCGGTATGGGGAGATGTAGATATCGTAACCGGAGAGCAGACGAAGATCTGGTCCGGCTTCATTGAACAGCATATTACATCTGACATCGCTTATGCCGTTTGGCATTATGTCCAGTCTACAGGCGATGAAGCTTTTATGGAGCAATATGGCTACGAAATCATTTTTGATACAGCAACGTTCTGGGCCAGCCGTTTGGAGTGGGATGAGGCCAAGGGCCGTTATCATATCAATGAGGTTGTTGGACCGGATGAGTATAAGGAACATGTGGACAACAATGCATTCACCAATCATATGGCTCACTTCAATATGGAACTGGCCATTCAATATTATGAAAAGCTTGAGCAGGAGAAACCTGAGTTGCTCAAAGCATTGTCTGTGAAGCTTGACCTGACATCTGCTCGGGAAGCGTGGAACAAGCTGGATCAAATGTATCTGCCAGGGCCAAATGAACAAGGACTTATTCCACAAGATGATACTTACTTGCAGAAGAAAGTCATTGATCTTACCCCTTATAAAAATCAGACGAAAGTCGCCAGCATCTTCAATGACTACAACCTGGATCAGGTTGGTGAAATGCAAATTTCGAAGCAGGCTGACATCATGATGCTGTTCTTCCTGCTTGAAAATAAATTTGAACCCGCTATCAAACGTGCGAATTATGATTACTACGAGGAAAAAACATTGCATGATTCCTCATTGTCTTTGTCGACGCACAGTATTCTTGCCAGTGACTTTGGTGATCGTCCGCTTGCATATGATCTGTTCCGCCGGGCTTCCGAGATTGATCTGGGTCCGCATATGCATTCTTCGGATGCAGGCATCCATTCAGCTTCTCTAGGCGGAATATGGGAATGTGTGGTGATGGGATTCGCCGGAGTTCGCATGTTGGATGGCCAGCTTCATCTCGATCCAAAGCTGCCTGAGTCCTGGAGCAGTCTGAAATTCCCGCTCTACTGGCAAAACCAGCTGCTGCATATCACAATCACGTCCGAGGGTATTCTAATCGAGAGTGATGCAGAGGAAGAAATTTCTCTCCTTCTGTCCGGTCAGCAAGTTACTTTCAGCAAACGGTTTCAAACCTTGGTTTAATATAAATCCATGTGGGAGGTCATTTAAATGAAAAAAGGGTCCGCAAGTTTGGTCATGATGCTGATTTTGGTATTCGTATTATCCGCGTGTTCTTCAGGTGGAAGCAACAGTGCAGAAGGTGGAAAAGGAGAAAAAGTAAAACTCACCTTCTCTGTATGGGGAGATGTCAACTCCGGTGCGGATGAAGTGAAGCTTGCGGAAGAGTTCAATGCTGCACACCCGGATATCGAAGTGAAATTTGAGCCTATTCCAAGTGAGGGTTATGGAACAAAACTCACTACATCCCTGGCAGCAGGTCAGGCACCAGACGTATTCCTGGTTGGTGAAGGTGACTACTACAAATACGTGGATAAAGGTGTAATTGAGCCGCTTGACGATTATTTGAGCAAAGACACCGCGTTTAATCTGGATATTTTCCAAAAGGATCTCATTGAAAATATGAAAATCGAAGGCAAACAATACTACTTGCCTAAAGATTTCAACCCACTTGCTCTGTGGTACAACAAACGTATGTTTGACGAAGCGGGAATCCCTTATCCAACAGATGAATGGACATGGGATGACATGATTGCAACTGCACAAAAACTGACTAAAAAAGACGGCAATAAATATACTCAATTCGGATTCAACGCAGGCAAATGGGAATATCCGATCTATACGTACCTGTGGGATTACGGTACAGACATTGCGAATGAGGATGGAACAGCTGCAGAAGGCTACATGAACAGTGAAAAAACGATAGCGGCAATGGAGCAATACGTCTCTTGGTCCCAAGGAGATAGCCGTGTATCCCCGACGCCACTGGATTCCGAGACGCTTGGCGGAGATTCATCGATGTTCATGACAGACAAGCTCGCTATGATGATTACAGGTCGTTGGATCAAAGGTGATCTCGACAAATCGGATGTTCAATATGGTTCTGCACTTATTCCACAAAATACGGACGGTACTCGTTCAAGCATCATCGCAAGTGCGGGTTGGGCGATCAACGCAGCAGGTAAAAATAAAGAAGCGGCTTACGAACTGGTGAAATGGCTCTCGGGTACAGATGCACAGAAGCTTCGCTCTGCGAACGGTAAAGTACTGCCAGCGACTGTGAAAGAACTGGACGAAGTCAAAGCCAAAGAAGTAGCAGACAAACCGGTCATCGAAATGATGGATTATGCTAAAAAACCGGTAACTATGCGTTCTACAAACGGACCTGTGTTTGTTGAAGAATTCACCAAGGCGCTGGAAAAAGTGCTGCTTGGCAAACAGGATGTCAAAGGCGCTCTGGATGAAGCTGCGAAGAACGTTGACAGCAAAATCAAGTAAAAACCATGCGGGTGAGTCGGCGGCCATGCTGATTCACCCTCTTCATCAAGGAGGCTGCTATGCGTAATTCTAAATCCGAGCGTGCCGGGTATTGGTTCATATTGCCCTGGCTTATAGGCTTGTTGCTCTTTACCATTGGTCCAATGTTATTCTCTCTGCTGTTGGCTTTCAGCAAATGGGATATTATTACCGGCGTACAATCGATCGAATGGGTCGGTCTGGATAACTTCAAAACGATGTTTCATGACGAGCTGTTCTATCAATCGTTGAAAGTTACCTTTATTTTCGCTCTGGTATCCGTACCGCTGTATCAGGTGGCATCACTGCTTATCGCCTTGCTGCTGAATATGCGGAACAGAGGGATGAAATTTTTCCGATTGATCTATTTCATGCCATCCGTCATTCCAGCTGTAGCGGCATCAATGATGTGGATTATGATTTTCAATCCGGAATACGGCATTCTGAACCGGGCGCTTGCCTTTTTCGGCGTACAGGGGCCAGCTTGGCTTCAAGATCCGAGTTATGCGCTGGGCGCACTGATTGTCATGGGTTTGTGGGGCGTCGGCAATACGATCATCATTTATTTGTCTGGCTTGCAGGGAGTTCCCGAAGAGCTGTATGAAGCTGCCAATCTGGATGGAGCGGGACCGTTTCAACGGTTTTTCAACATTACATTGCCTATGATTTCTCCAACGGTGTTCTTCAACGTAATTATGGGTATCATCGGTGGATTCCAGTATTTCACACAAGCATTTGTTATGACCAACGGGGGACCGCTGAACTCGACCTTGTTCTATAACTTGTATCTGTACAATAAAGCTTTTACCGATTTTGAAATGGGTTATGCTTCGGCATTGTCCTGGGTATTGTTCATCATCATTCTGGCGTTTACGCTGCTGGTCATCCGCAGTTCTTCAATGTGGGTCTATTACCAGGGCGATAACGAAAAGGATTGAGAGGAGGACAAATGATGAATCAAGCAACGACACGGAAACCGGTCTACTCGAAACTATTCTCTATGCTCATGCTTCTTGCTGGTGCGGCCGTCGTGCTGATCCCGCTATTATGGACGTTTGCAACGTCTCTTAAAACACCTGCCGAGGTATTCAAAGATGATTTTTTCCCGGCTGTATGGATGTGGTCTAACTATAAAAATGCCGTTCTGGCCATCCCGTTTTTTACATTTTTGAAAAATACGCTGATTATTCTGATTCCGGTATTAGTCGGTACGGTATTCTCGTCTGCCCTATGTGCGTATGGTTTCGCCCGGTTTAACTTCCGCGGCAAACGCACGCTTTTCCTGGTGCTATTGGCGACGATGATGCTGCCTTCACAGGTAACGATGATCCCGATGTTCATCATGTTCAAGGAAATCGGCTGGGTTGATACATTTTTACCACTCATTATCCCTGCATTTTTCGGTGGCGGAGCGTTTAACATCTTCCTGATCCGCCAGTTCATGCGCGGTATTCCGCGTGATCTCGATGAGTCCGCTTTTGTGGACGGAGCAAACAAAATGCAGATTTTCACTAAAATCATGCTGCCGCTGTCCATGCCGCCACTGATTGCTGTTTCCATCTTTACTTTTATGGGCGTATGGAATGACTTCCAGGGACCACTCATTTATCTGAACTCTAGTGAGAAGTATACGTTGGCACTTGGTTTGTCGATGTTCAAAGGGCTGTATAACGTGGAATGGAACATGCTCATGGCTGCAACGATGCTGATTATGCTTCCGCCACTCCTTGTGTTCTTTGTTGCACAAAAATACTTTATTGAAGGCATTTCTATCTCTTCTGCAATCAAGGGCTAATCGTCTGTATTAATAGAAGAGATAAGCGGTGAGCCAAACCGCAGAGGAGGACTACCATGGCCACATTAACAAGCAGACATCCATTTAATTTGTATTATAACGCAGGTGAATATGTAAAGATTTGCGGTACCCAGGACGGATACTTTCCTGATTTTGGGCATCATATGGCTAACGAAATGGGGGGTGTATGGCTGCATCCGATCAAGCTGCTGGACGGCTTCTGGCTGAAGGTAACCGATCTGGATCGCAACATTGCGGTATGGGCAAGGGCAGACGGATTCACAAGTGAATCCTGGGGCGGAAGCCGGTTCGATTATGATCACGGATTGAGCCATATTCCGGTATCCATTGAACGCAGTCAGTTTGCCCCTGATTATGAAAAAGGCATGGTCGCAGAATATGAGATCAGCTCTTACGGAAAAGGAACAACCCGGCTTAAGCTGGAGCTGCTGTCACGTACCGATCTCCGTCCAGTGTGGTATTCCGATGAGATCGGAATTATCCCAGGAGCAGGTGAAACGGCAGAAGCCATTACTTCGCGCAAAGTCATCGTCAAAGATGATGCCCAAGACTGGTACGCCATGATTGGAAGTGACCTGCCTGGAACGGAAATGACCGTTGGTCCTGAAATTTACGGACCAGAACTGACGGCAGGCAAGGGAATAGGCATTTCATTTGTAACCGAATGCACGCTGGAGGAGAAGGATGTGTTTCGCTTCCGGTTATTTGTTGCCGGTTCGGAGTCGTCCCGTGAAGCCTGTGAGCAGACTTATGCAACCATCGAACGTAACCATGTCAGCTTGAAAGAGCAGAAGCAGCAGCTCTACGACAAGTTGGATCAGCGCGCAGTGCTGACCATTGAAGGCGAAGATGAGCTGAACGAGCAATTTGCCTGGGTGAAGCGCAATAATCAGTGGCTGGTGCAGCAAGTGGACGGAATTGGTCGTGGATTGACGGCAGGTGGACCCACGTATCCGTGGTGGTTCGGCTGTGACAGTACGTATGCACTTCAGGGTGTACTGGCTACAGGAGACCATCAACTGGTGCGGGATACGTTGAATCTGTTGCTGGAGAAGTCCAAGGAAGCGAACGGTAATGGACGTTTTGTGCATGAAGTGACCACCATAGGTGCGGTGTCTAATCCCGGCAACACGCAGGAGACCGCACACTATATCGCCTTTGTATGGGAAATGTTCCTGTGGACTGGAGACGATGCACTCCTGCGCGAGCATTATGACTACTGTGTCCAGGGAATCGACTGGCTGCTGGGTGAGATGGACCCGGACGGAGACCTGTTCCCTTCTGGTTACGGCATCATCGAGATTGCCGGATTGAATATGGAGCTTATTGATAGTGCTGTATACACGGCCAAGGCACTTCAGGCGCTGGAGCAGATGAGTCTCTACTTGGGTGAAACGAAGCGGTATCAGACATATCAAAAACTGGCCGAACAAGCGGTACGTGCGGTGAATGATGTGTATTGGTCTGAAAAAGACAGCCTCTATGCGGATGCCGTTGCACCTATTTCCGATATTGTGCCCAAGGTGGATTACATGGTTTCTCTCGCTGAAAAGCAAGGGATCACAGACTACCGGGAGTACGTGGAAGGATTGCTTGCCGATGCAGGCGAGAATCAGAAAGACCGCGGTTGGCTGCTGAACAAAAACTGGGTCATTGTCACTCCAATGGAAGCAGGAATTGCCGATCAGGACAAAGGACAGCGTGCGCTGGAAGCGATGCGAAACCGCGACTTCATCGGTGAATACGGTACGTATCTTGCTGCCATGTATCAACAGGGCACGATGACAATCTCTACTGGAGCACATGCAGTTGCAGAAGCGGCGTACGGGCATCCGGATCATTCACTGGATTTACTGCGCCGAATGGGGAAAAGCTTCTCACGTGTAGTGCCAGGTTCTTTCTCGGAGATGTCCCCGGACTACGGCTGTGTCGTGCAGGCGTGGACCATCTATGCACTTGCTGTACCAGTGGTACGACACTTCTTCGGCGTTCAACCGGAAGCACAGCATCGTCGTGTAACTTTATCACCTGATATGCCGCAGGCATGGGGCAACAAAATATGTACTCTGGAGCATCTGATGGTAGGCGATGCGGAGTTTGATATTCATTTTGAATCCCGTGAGGGCAAACGTTATGCGAGCATTTCCAATGCATCGGGTTGGACGGTTGTTCTGGACTGGAAGGGCGAGAAACGGGAAAGCAGCGAGAAACAAATTGAATGGCAACTGTAAATATTTTTTGTTGAACTCATATAGAGCAATGACATGGGGAGGAACGGAAAGATGAAAGGGAACGGAGCGCTTCAAGCCGTTATTTTTGATTTGGATGGAGTCATCACGGACACAGCGGAGTATCATTATGTTGCATGGAAACAGCTTGGAGAAGAGCTGGACATCCCGTTTGACCGCGAGTTCAACGAGCAGTTAAAGGGCATTAGTCGCGGAGAGTCGCTGGCGCGCATTTTACGTCTGGGTGGCAAGGAAGATGCGTTTTCGGCCGAGGAAAAGGAAGAATTCGCACAACGCAAAAACGAACATTATGTCTCCTTGCTGGACTCGCTGACACCCGAGCACACCTACCCTGGAATTCGGGATTTGCTGCTTGAGCTGCAAGCCTCTGGCATTCCTGCGGTGATTGCCTCTGCGAGCAAAAATGCCCCTCAAATTCTGAAGGCGCTGGAGTTGGACACGTTGTTCCGCTATGTGGTACATCCGGATTCCGTACCTCACGGTAAACCAGCACCTGATCTGTTCCTGCGTGGAGCAGAAGAAGTGGGTGCTGACGTTAAAGCCTGCATCGGTATCGAAGATGCGCAGGCAGGTATTGAGGCCATCAAATCCGCAGGCATGATCGCCGTGGGTATTGGTGAAGAAGCTGTACTTAAAGGTTCCGGAGCGGATGTGGTATTGAAGGATACGATACAGCTGACGTTATCTTTTCTGGAGAGCACGTTGAGAGAGAAATCACCGAAAGAGGTTTAATAAACCAAAGTAATGCAAGAAAGGAGAGATGCAGCATGAACCGGGCATGGTGGAAAGAAGCCGTTGTATATCAGGTCTACTGGCGGAGCTTCCTGGATGCAAATGGAGACGGCATCGGGGATTTGGAAGGTTTGATGCTCAAGCTCGACTATATTAAAAGTCTGGGTATAGATGTCATCTGGCTTAATCCCATCTATGAATCGCCGGATAAAGACAACGGATATGACATAGCGGATTATTACCGCATTATGGCGAAAGCCGGAACGATGGAGCAGTTCAAGCAATTGCTGGACAAGGTCCATGAATTGGGCATGAAGCTCATTATGGATCTGGTGGTCAATCATACATCAGAGCAGCATGCATGGTTTGAAGAATCACGTTCATCTGTAGATAATCCGAAACGCGACTGGTATATATGGAAGCCGGGGAAACCGGATGGCCCGCCGAACAACTGGCGCTCCTATTTTGAACCGTCAACGTGGACTTTCGATGAGCGAACGGGAGAGTATTACTTTCATTCCTTTGCGAAGGAGCAGCCTGATCTGAATTGGGAAAATGCTGAACTGCGTCAGGAGATCTATCGGATGATGCGTTTCTGGCTGGATCAGGGCATTGACGGCTTCCGTATGGATGTCATTAATCTGCTCGCCAAGCTGGAAGGCTTCCCAGATGCGGAGCATCCGGAGCATATTGATTATCTGGGCAATAATCCGGGCATTCATGAATATTTGCAGGAAATGAATCGGGAGGTTCTCCAGCATTATGACATTATGACCGTGGGAGAAATTCCGTTTGTTACACCAGAGGATGGCCTTCTGTATGTGGGGGATAACCGGAAAGAGCTGCATACGTTATTCCATTTCCAGGTGGCGGATGACATGCCTACTTGGGATCTGGCACGGTACAAGGAAATTCAGGAGAGCTGGTATGAAGCATTCCGTAATGAAGGTTGGAACTCCCAGTTCCTGAACAATCACGATCACACAAGGCAGGTTTCGAGGTACGGCAATGATGGACAATACCGCGTGGAATCGGCCAAACAACTGGCGACCATGATTCATACTCTTCCGGGAACACCGTATGTATTCCAGGGAGAGGAGATCGGCATGACGGGAGTCCGGTTCTCTTCCATTGATGAATATCACGATATTGCAATGAAGAACAAATATAAGGAAGAAATCGGTAAAGGCCGTGCGCCAGATGAAGTGCTCCACAGTCTTCAGCCGCTGAGCCGGGATAATTCCCGCACGCCGATGCAGTGGGACAGCAGCAAGCATGCCGGGTTTACCGAAGGGCAGCCGTGGATGCAGGTGAACCCCAACTATGAAGAGATTAATGTGGAGCGGGATTTGGCCGCACAGGACTCCATATTTGCATATTACCAGCAGCTGATTGCGCTGCGTAAAACGAATGCGGTTATGGTCTATGGAGATTATCGTGACCAATCGGCAGGGGATGAGCATGTCTATGCATACAGCCGCAGTCTGGATGGAGAGACATGGTTGGTCATGCTCAATCATTCGAACCAGGAGCAGTCCTATCGTCTGCCTGCTTCCTTCGCTGATCGAACCACGAATGCCCGCTTAATTATTGGCAATCTGGATCGGTCAACCTCCGATGAGGTTAGAAACGGTACCGTTCGTTTGCGTCCTTATGAGGCGCTCATTTACTCCTTGTAATACATCGCAAGATCACCAGAGCCTGGCGGGGATTTTCCCGTCAGGTTCTTTGATTTATCCCAACATTGAGGCACTAGTGTTATATTTTTATTTAAGAAAAATGATTTTAGGAGATGTATTAATGAAGACTAAGGTTATACGTTATTATCGTTTTGGCGAGCCGAGCGAAGTGCTGTGCATAGAGGAGAAGGAGTTAGTGCCCCCTGGCCCGGGTGAATTAGCGGTGAGGATGTGCGCTCGGCCAATTAATCCTTCAGATGTCATTCCTGTTCGAGGCGCATATCCGCATCGGACGGCATTGCCAGCTGTACCTGGGTTCGAGGGAGTGGGAATCGTGGAGGCAGTAGGACCGGGAGTATCCAATCAACTGTTAGGCCAACGCGTTTTACCTTTGAGAGGTGAGAACACGTGGCAAGAGATTGTGAAAACTTTGGATCGATATGCAATCATTGTGCCTGATGATATTAATGATCAATCGGCAAGTCAGATCTACATTAACCCGATAACAGCTTGGCTGATTTGTACGGATATACTTCATCTTACGTACGGCGATACCTTGATTGTCAATGCCGGTGGTTCCACGATTGGGCGGATCTTCGCTCAATTATCGAAGATTCTGGGATTTCGTATGATTGCGCTCACAAGAAATGATCGCCATACGGCTGATTTATATCGCCTTGGCGCATTTTCTGTCCTGAATACGATGGAAGAGTTGCTACAGGAGAGAATTGCAGAGTTAACGGAGGAACGTGGCGCTACTGCGGCCGTCGACTGCATCGGAGGTGCAGACGGAGAGCAACTCGTAAGTTTTCTAAGGCCGCATGGCACGGTAATCAGCGTTGGACTGCTCTCAGGTATCTCACCGTTATGGCATGAGATTACCGGCGGAACACAAGTCAACGTTAAACTCTTTTGGCTGAAACATTGGGTAGAGCGATGTTCGCAAGAACGATGGGAACAGGTATTCAATGAAGTAATTGAGTTAGTTCGAGAAGGACGGCTATGGATGGCAAACATTGGGGCGACGTTTGGATTGGAAAATGTGAAACAGGCCATTGCAGCCTCTGAATCGAGCATCGAGGGAAAGATTCTTCTATTAAGTTGATGCAATAGATTGTAAAAATATTGAAGTATAGGACGCTGTTCGTATTATGAGGTTAGCCAATAAATACTGGTTAACCTTTTTTATTTTCGAAAAAAGGTACACAAAAGATACAAAATGAACTAAAATGAACTTATATGAACATTATCTGACTAACGAAAGGAATGGATTAATGATGCAAAACCGTTATGCTGCACACCCCAATGAAGTAAAAAACTATGATACATCCCGTCTGCGCGAGGAATTCCTGATGGAGCAATTGTTTGCCACGGATGAATTGGTAACGGTATATTCCCATGTGGATCGTTATATTGTAGGAACGGCTGTACCTCAAAGCAAGGATATTGCACTTGAAGTGAATCTGAAGGATATCGGAACGGACTTTTTCCTGGAGCGTCGTGAAATCGGTATCATTAATGTTGGAGGCCATGGAACCGTGACAGCTGACGGCCAAGGATACGAGATTGGTGCGAAAGAGTGCTTGTATATCGGCAGAGGTGTAAAAGAAGTCGTGTTCAAGAGCAACGGCCACGATCAGCCGGCTCAGTTTTATTTTGTATCCACACCAGCTCACCACACATATCCAACAGTAAAAGCAACGCAAGAACAAGCTCAGCCGAACCATCTCGGCAGCATCGAAAGCTCCAATGAACGGACGATTTATCGCTATATCCACCAGGGAGAAGGCGGAATCCAGAGCTGTCAGCTGGTGATGGGCATTACGGAACTCGACAAGGGCAACATGTGGAATACCATGCCTGCACATACCCACAACCGCCGTTCCGAAGTATACTTGTACTGGAACCTGCCGGAAGATGGCGTCGTATTCCACATGATGGGCGAGCCAAACGAAACACGGCATCTGGTTGTACGTGACCGCCAGGCTATCATCTCTCCAAGCTGGTCGATCCACAGTGGTGTCGGTACGAGCAGCTATACCTTCTGCTGGGCAATGGCTGGTGAAAACCAGACGTTCGAGGATATGGACGGCGTGGCGATGAAGGACCTGAAATAATAAATTACAAATATCTTTTTTAAGTTGAACTCAAGAAGACATGAGAACGGAGGGGACAGAAAGGACCTGAAAAAGCGAAGCTAAAAGCTTTCTGAAAAGAAAGCTGCTTCGGAAGCATAAGCTTGCCTTTATCACCGGATTTTCCTCTTGAAGAAGGGGATCAAAAAAATCTGGGGATAAGAGCGATCGTAAGGTTTTCTGTACCCGAAGTGTTATGTGTTAAACTTGTTATTCACCTTAATAAAGATGTATAGGAAGTTGATCTGTGATGAATCCATTGAAAAGACATGAAAAAATTATGGAGGCTCTGCTGGAGAGGCAGGAAGTCACCGTTAGTGATCTGAGTGAACTGCTGCAAGTGACGGGCAAGACCGTACGGGAGGATCTCGATAAGCTGGAAGGCATGGGATTGCTCGTACGTGTCCACGGGGGTGCGATGCTGGCTCAGAACGATCAGTACGGCATCCTCACAAGTCGCGGGGCTACGGAAAAGCATCATTCGGAGAAAACGGAGATTGCCGAGCGAGCCCTTGCTTATATCCGGCCAGGAGATATTGTTGCGCTGGACGGCGGAAGCACCACGTTGGAGATGGCGAAGCGAATGGATAATCAGCCCATTACTGTGGTTACCAATGATTTGTTCATTATTGCTGAGCTGACCAAAAAGGAGCAGGTGCGATTGGTTGTGCCCGGCGGAGCAAGAGTCCGTAATATGCTGGTGGGTGACGATACGGCGGCCTTCATTTCCGGTCTCAACATTCACAAGGCGTTTATCTCAACGACGGCACTTCATCCGGAATTTGGACTTTCTATATATACAGGAGATCTGGTGCCGCTAAAAAAAGCAATGATCTCTGCTTCACAGCAGGTCTATGGCGTCGTGGATCATTATAAATTCGGACAATTTGCTCTTCGGACCTTTGCACACTGTTCGGAGCTGGACTGTATCATCAGCGATAGTCGCTTGGATGAGGAGACAGCAGCTCTATACAGGCAAAATGGCATCGAAGTGGATTATCAGAGCTGACCTTCAGTTCCACAGTGGTTACGTGACTGCCGAGGCTGAAGAACACGGTTTGCAACCCAATAACCATGCGGAGGAATCATTCATGAACCCATTTGATTTGAGCGGACAAGTTGCACTTGTCACTGGTACATCAGGAGGTCTGGGGCAAGGAATGGCAATTGGCCTTGCTGAAGCCGGTGCGGATGTTGTGCTGGTGTCTTACTCCAATCCATCCGAAACAGCGCGTGCCATTGAGGCTCTAGGACGCAAAGCGTATGTAATTGAAGCTGATTTGAGCCGTGAGGACGAATTGACCGGGGTGTTTGAAAAGGCATTAGCCTTTCAAGGGAGAATTGATATTCTGGTCAACAATGCGGGAATTATCCGTCGTACACCTGCAGCCGATCACGGTCAGCAGGACTGGCACGATGTCATAGGTCTTAACCTGAACACGGTATTTTTCCTGAGCCAGTTGGCCGGCAGACATATGATTGAACGGGGAAGTGGCAAGATCATTAACATTGCCTCGATGCTGTCTTATCAGGGCGGAATTAACGTACCGGGATACACGGCCAGTAAACATGGGGTTGCCGGTTTAACGAAAGCACTTGCAAATGAATGGGCAGGCAAAGGTGTTCAAATCAACGGGATTGCACCAGGCTATATGGAAACAGACAATACGACTCAGATTCGCGCCGATGAGAATCGGTATCGTGACATCACGGCACGGATTCCGGCTGGACGCTGGGGAACACCTGAGGATCTGAAAGGTCCGGTTGTTTTCCTGGCATCGGCGGCTTCGGATTATTTGAATGGTCACGTACTGAATGTGGATGGCGGCTGGATGGCTCGTTAACACTGTCAGCGATCGATGCAAAGGAGGCAATGACATGAAACTTGGTATTCTTGCGCATACGTTTGGCAAACAACCTACAGCACAGCTTGCACAGACCATCGCAGATAACGGATTTAATTCTGTCCAGCTGGCACTAGCCAAGGCCTTGTCGGATGTGGATTCGGCCAATGGCAAGCTGAGCCCTGGACTGGCGAACGAGATCGGAGATCAATTTGCACAGCGTGGAGTCAAGATTGCGGTACTGGGTTGCTACATTAACCCGATTGATCCTGATCCTGTGGCCCGTCGTGCAGACATTGAACGATTTAAGGAGCATCTGCGTTATGCCCGGGATTTCGGTTGCAGCATGGTGGCAACGGAGACTGGGGGCCTGGATACGTATCGCGACTCTCATCCGGACGGGTATGAAGAAAAGGCATGGACGGTGCTGCGAGAGACGGTAGAGGAACTGGCGGAAGAGGCGGAAAAGTGGGGCGTTCATGCGGCGATTGAGCCTGTATCTACTCATACGCTTCATACACGTGAACATATGATCCGCCTGTTTGAAGAAATTCCTTCATCCAATCTGGGCATGCTGTTCGATCCTTGTAATCTGATCAAACAGCCGCATGTGGCTGAACAGTCTGCATTCCTGCGTGAAGTGATGGAAACGCTGTATCAGCGCATCATTGTCATTCATGCCAAAGATGTGGCTTTCAATGCGCAGGGTGAGAAATTCAATCCGGTGCCGGGTGAGGGCATTCTGGATTATCCGTTATTCTTTGAACTATTGAAGACGTATAAACCACATATCGATATTTCATTAGAAGGGGTAACGGCGGAAGAAGCTGTCCCGGCGGCCAAGCATTTACGTGAGATATGGAGTGGCGTTCGGGTATAAACGGTACAAATTCGCGCAGAAGTTCAGCAGGTGATGGTTGCCAAAAAATCCGGAAAACCTTTGCGGGAGCAGAGGTTTTTTTGGTATAACGATCTTCGTAATACATAATTAATATTTCTTATCGGAAAAATCGGAAATACTTCTTTTCAAAAGCGACATCTTGTGAGAGAATATGGAAAACATACGCCACCATGTCATGACAACTAGGGATTTACCAAACGTATAAGTTAAGGGAGGAAACAGATTTATGTCAAACGAACGTGAGCTTTCATTTGAAACATTGGCAATCCATGCCGGCCAGGAGATTGATCCGACTACCCATGCACGTGCAGTACCGTTGTACCAAACAACATCCTACGGATTCCGTGATACGGAGCATGCAGCCAATCTGTTTGGATTGAAAGAGTTTGGCAATATCTATACACGACTGATGAATCCGACCACGGATGTGTTCGAACAGCGTATTGCCGCACTTGAGGGAGGCGCGGGTGCACTGGCTACCGCTTCCGGTCAGGCAGCGATTACTTTCTCTCTCTTAAACATCGCAGGTGCGGGAGATGAGATTGTGTCCGCAGCGAGTCTGTATGGAGGCACGTACAATCTGTTCTCAACCACACTACCGAAACTTGGCTTGGATGTAAAGTTTGTAGATTCCAGTGATCCTGAAAATTTCCGGGCGGCGATTACGGATAAAACAAAAGCATTGTACGCTGAAACGATTGGTAATCCGCAAGGCAACGTCCTGGACATTGAAGCTGTGGCAGCGATCGCCCATGAACATGGCATTCCTTTGATTGTAGACAATACATTCCCAAGTCCATATCTGCTTCGTCCAATCGAACATGGAGCTGATATTGTTGTTCACTCGGCTACCAAATTTATTGGCGGTCACGGTACTTCCATTGGTGGAGTTATTGTAGACAGCGGTAAATTCGACTGGAAAGCGAGTGGCAAGTTCCCGGGACTGACAGAACCGGATTCCAGCTATCATGGTGTTGTATATACGGAAGCGGTTGGACCGATTGCTTATATTATCAAAGCTCGTGTACAATTGCTGCGCGACTTGGGTGCAACGATCTCACCTTTCAATTCATGGTTGCTCATTCAAGGACTGGAGACACTGCATTTGCGTGTAGAACGTCATAGCAGCAATGCACTGGCTGTGGCGCAATATCTGGAGAAACATGAGGATGTGGAATGGGTAAGCTACTCAGGTTTGCCGAGTCACCCTTCCTATGAACTGGCACAGAAGTATTTGCCGAAAGGCCAGGGAGCTATTCTGACCTTTGGTATCAAGGGCGGCGTGGATGCAGGACGCAAACTGATTGAAAATGTGAAGCTGTTCTCCCACCTTGCCAACGTAGGTGACTCCAAGTCACTGATCATTCACCCGGCTAGTACGACGCACCAACAGCTGACAGAAGATGAGCAGACTGCAGCAGGCGTTAATCCTGAGCTCATTCGTCTATCTATAGGTACAGAGAATATTCAGGATATCCTCTACGATCTGGAGCAAGCCATTAAGGCTAGCCAGCAATCAAGCGTTAGTGTTTAATTCATAACGTTAATACATTCATTACCGCGAGCCGCTTGTCCTTATGGACGAGTGGCTTTTTTTAATTTTACATCGGCTAAGGTGAAAAACCCATTTACAAATACAGAGCACAGGCATATAATAAAGCAAAAGTTGTATTGGGTAAAAATAATTGCATAAGTACAAAAATGATTATCATTCTCATTCAAAATGATTTGAAAATCATTCAATAACCATGCTGCTGCGGGATTCCCGCAGCAGCATGTGTCATTTTTAGGGTATTAACAATGGCTCTCATTCTCAATACGACTTCAATACAGGGGACATGGATGCCGCAAAGTGCAATCCACAACCCGACATTCAGAAAGGATTGTGATTCATATGCAAGCGATACACCAACCCATTCAAACCCAAGCCAAAGCTGAACAGCGTTCAGCCAATACACCTGGCCCAGGCCGAGGGCGCAAACCGGACTTTCGGGCTATGCTGCGCAACAAAGAAATGCAAGCTGCTCTGGGCAGTGGACTTTTGATGCTTATTGCCTGGGCGACGGCCTCATGGTCTAACCCGTTATCCGTACTACTATATATTGTTGCGTATGCCATAGGTGGATGGACCAAAGCAAAAGAAGGCATTGAAACACTGGTCAAGGATCGTGATCTCGATGTGAATCTGCTCATGATTGCAGCGGCGTTGGGAGCGGCAGCCATCGGCTACTGGAATGAAGGCGCCATGCTGATCTTTATTTTTGCGTTAAGTGGTGCACTGGAGAGCTATGCAACGGAGCGCAGTCACAAGGATATTTCATCACTGTTGGCGCTCAAACCGGAAACGGCGCTGCGTATTGAGGACGGGAAAATGAATCTTATATCCATCGATGATTTGCAGCCGGGGGATCTGTTGCTGGTCAAACCGGGCGAACTGGTTCCGGCGGATGGTGTCGTGTACCGTGGTAGCTCTTTTATCAATCAGGCCTCGATTACAGGCGAGTCCTTACCTGTAGACAAAATTGCTGGTGACGAAGTATTTGCAGGTACCGTGAACGGCGAAGGTGCTCTATATGTGGAAGTAACCAAATCCGCTGAAGGATCGTTGTTTGGCAGAATCATTAAACTGGTGGAAGAAGCACAGACGGAAGTGCCGGATTCCCAACGCTTTATTGAGCGTTTCGAGGGGATATACGCCCGTATTGTTGTCGCCGTAACGGTGCTGGTTATTGCGGGAACACCATTATTGCTTGGTTGGACATGGAATGAGGCGTTTTACAAAGCAATGGTCTTTCTGGTTGTAGCTTCACCTTGTGCCCTGGTTTCTTCCATTATGCCGGTCATGTTATCAGCGATGTCCAGCAGTGCACGTCGCGGTATTCTCTTCAAAGGTGGCGCTCATGTGGAGAACATGGCCCAGACCCGGGTGGTTGCTTTTGATAAAACGGGGACATTGACGATGGGTACACCACAGGTGACCGATATTATAACGGCAGACGGATATGACCGGACACAGTTGTTGGGCACGGCAGCCGCCATTGAGAATCTTTCGATGCACCCACTGGCTCGGGCCATTGTGGAGCAGGCAAGCAAGGAGGACATCAACCTCCCGATTGCTGAACAGGTTCAGGCGCTGACGGGCTGGGGGATTGAGGGGAAAGTAGACGGTGTTCTCTGGAAAATTGGAAAAACGGATGAATTGGATACGCCCCATGTTAGTGAGGTAAATCATGCAAATGATACAGAGAAGCAATGTACTGCTTCTGATACGAACGATTTTACTGTATGGCTTGGCATACGTGCCCAACTGGAGGGAGAAGGCAAGACCGTGTCTGCCATCACAGCGAACGGGGAGATGGCCGGACTGATTGCGATGAGGGATACTGTGCGTCCACAAGCGGCCGCAGCGGTGAAAAAGCTGGAAGAGATGGGGGTAAAAGTGGCTATGCTGACAGGTGATCGTCCCGAATCAGCAGCAGTGATCGCCCGTGAGACAGGTGTGAGCCTGGTGTACGCAGGTCTGCTACCCGAAGATAAAGTGAAGCAGGTACATCTGCTTCGTGAACAGTACGGGCAAGTGCTGATGGTTGGGGATGGCGTGAATGATGCGCCTGCACTTACAGCGGCAACGGTTGGCATGGGCATGGGTGTATCAGGCAGCGGCACGGCACTGGAAGTAGCGGATGTTGTACTGATGAATGACAATATTGAAGAAATCGCCTGGGTGATCAGGCAGGCTCGTCGGGCGCAGCGGACGGTGAAGCAGAATATGTTTTTTGCCATCACAGTAATTCTGGCTCTAATCGCGGGCAACTTCTTACAAGATGTTGCATTACCATTGGGTGTGGTAGGCCATGAAGGCAGCACGATCCTGGTTATTTTGAATGGACTAAGACTGTTGCGATAACGAAATCCATCTGAAAATGACGACGTTTGAACCTTGGGTCAGCGGGTAATGATTCGAAGAGACGATTCCAGAGGAACGTTCCACACGGAATATGACTTAGGGAACGTTGTTATTACAACATTACCAAGCAGATCGGTAATTTGCCGCTGCAACGATATGACAATCAAGGGAGCTGTGAAATATGGGACGTTACGTACAAGTGGAACCAAATGTGAATGTATTTGTTGAAGATATTGGCCAAGGAACACCGGTTGTCTTTTTGCACGGCTGGCCAGTTAATTATAAAATGTTTGAATATCAATTAAATGTACTGCCGAATCACGGCATTCGTGCCATTGCCATAGATTTCAGAGGGTATGGCAAGTCGGACGCACCGTCCACAGGCTATGACTACGACCGGATGGCGGACGATGTTCGTGCCGTGATTGATGATCTGGAGTTGACCGACGTGGTACTTGCAGGTTTCTCCATGGGTGGAGCGATTGCCGTCCATTATATGTCCCGCCATGCGGGACATGGTGTATCCAAGCTGGCGCTAATGTCTGCCGCGGCACCAGTGTTCACGCAGCGTGATGGTTATCCGTATGGATTGACTCCAGCACAGCTCACCGAGCAGATTATTGAGCCGATCTTCGAAGATCGTCCGAAGCTGCTGGAGACGTTTGGCGGCATGTTTTTCGCAAAGCAGCACAGCCAGCCGTTTATGGATTGGTTCCATGCACTCGGCATGGAAGCTTCGTCTTACAGTACGATTAACAGTGCGATTGCCTTGCGCGATGAGGATTTGCGAGGTGACCTGAGTTCGATTCAGGTACCTACAGCCATTTTGCACGGGAAGAAGGATGAGATCTGTCCGTTTGAGTTTGCCGAGGAGATGCATAAAGGCATTGCCGGTTCTCAATTGATTGCTTTTGAGGAGAGTGGTCATGGGGCATTCTATGATGAATTGGAAAAATTCAATGCCGAATTGATTCGATTCATCAAATCCGAATTGTGATCGTATAACGACCTTTACAGAGCGTTCCAATTATTTCATTCAATCTTCATTTGTGAACAAAAAAAGAACCTGGAAGTTCAGCGAACCGCTGTCCTTTCAGGTTTTTTGCCGTACATTCTTGTGTTCATGTGAGGGCTGTTCTTTGTTCTTTTCCATTAAAAGAGTTCAGTCAGACCAATCATCGTGATCAGTCCAAGCAGAAAGGAAACCGTTGCCGCCCGTGCATTGCCGTCGCCGTGGCTTTCGGGAATCAATTCCTTGTACACGATGAACATCATCGCACCCGCTGCAAAGGCAAGACCGTAAGGGACCAGACCGGAGACCAGACTACTGAGTGTGTAACCAATCATGGCTGTAACAATTTCAACTGCACCCGTCAGTGTGGCGATACCGAGCGCCTTGAAGCGACCGATGTTCTGATTGACAAGGAAGAGGGCGACCAGAAATCCTTCCGGCGCATTTTGCAATCCAATGGAAAAGGCAATCAGATTGCCAAGTCCTGCATCACTACTTGCGTAGCTGACACCTACCGATAGCCCTTCGGGCAGGTTATGCATGGTGATAGCTGCAATGATCATGAAGGCTTTGGCTTCAATTTTGAAAGGTATCTTCTCGGGATTTTCCAGATCCACATGGGGAATCTTCATCTCCAGCACAAGCAGAACCATGCTGCCCAGCATGATACCAAGGGCAAGTACGAACAAATTGGATTGCCCGAGTGCTTCCGGTATGAGATTGTACACCGAGGCAGAGGTCATGATGCCTGCTGCGTAGGCAAGCAAAATATCACGCAGGCGGTGTGTTACTTTGCGCATAAATAGAATAGGTATGGCCCCAAGGCCGGTAGACATGGCTGAGATAAAGCTGCCAATGAGTGCATCGTTCATGCTTCCATTTTCCCTCCTGATGAAGACTTCTTCATAATCGCTGCCGAGCATTGACACCGTACATAAAAGAGATCATAATGAACAACAGATTAGAATGATTATAAATTAGAATTCCGTTTCTGCATAGGTTAATTGTCATAACGGGCAGTTCATGTGGACATGATGTAGGCTTTCGTTCTAGTGTATGCAAAAGCCTTTGCTTTTGATGCCGGAGAGCCTGACCTTTTTGTAGAACCCGGGGGAGGAACTATACATGTATAAATCAATTATTATTGGAACAGGCCCTGCAGGGCTGACAGCAGCAATCTATCTGGCACGTGCCAACTTGAATCCACTCGTTATTGAAGGACCGCAACCTGGTGGTCAACTGACAACAACAACAGAAGTGGAGAACTTCCCAGGTTTCCCTGACGGCATTATGGGTCCTGAACTGATGGACAACATGCGCAAACAAGCAGAACGCTTCGGTGCAGAATTCCGTACAGGCTGGGTAAACAACATCGATATGAGCGAGCGTCCATTCAAAATTCAGGTTGAAGGCATGGGTGAACTCGTATCCGAAACCTTGATCCTGTCTACAGGCGCATCTGCTAAATACCTCGGTATTCCTGGAGAAGAAACGAACGTGGGCCGTGGTGTCAGCACATGTGCGACATGTGACGGATTCTTCTTCCGCAATAAAGAAATCATCGTTATTGGCGGTGGCGATTCCGCGCTGGAGGAAGCGAGCTTCCTGTCCCGTTTCGGTTCCAAGGTAACCTTGGTACACCGTCGTGAAGAACTGCGTGGTTCCAAGATTATGCAGGATCGTGCACGCAGCAACGAGAAAGTGGAAATGGCATTGAACCGTACCCCGCTTGAAGTAATCGCAGGCGAAAATGGGGTTACTGGACTGAAAGTATTGAACAACGCAACGGGTGAAGAAGAAATCATTCCGGCTAGCGGAGTTTTCGTTGCAATTGGTCACACACCAAACACTGGATTCCTGGGCGGACAGATCACAACCGACGAACACGGTTATATTCTGACTACACCAGGCACATCTGAAACCAATATCCCAGGCGTATTCGCATGTGGTGACGTTCAGGATACACGTTACAAACAAGCGATCACAGCAGCAGGTAGCGGATGTATGGCTGCAATGGATACAGAGAAATATATTGAGAGCTTGGAGCACAGCGCAGTAGTCCTGTAAGGGAAGAGCTGTTTTGATCAATAGATTAGCTATAAAAAAACAATATGAGGTGAATAAACATGGAAAACGTAATTGTATACACATCAACCAACTGCCCAAACTGCAAATCAGTAAAAAGCTTCTTGGCTGACAAAGGCATCTCTTATGAAGAGCGCAACATCGAGACAAGCGATGAGTTTGCACAACAAGTATGGGATATGGGCGTACGCGCTGTACCTCTGACTGTCATTGGTGAACACCGCATTCTGGGTATGAACAAAACTCAATTCGCCAAAGTGCTGGACGCTTAATTTACCCTGTATAGGGTAAGTTCAAGTCACATGCAGCTATTCCGGTTCGCGCGAGCCGTTTGAATATATATTGGAGAAGCCTTAGTCCGAATCAGGACGGAGGCTTCTTTATTTGCAATATGAAAAATCCCCTTTCACAGCTACAACAGAGCACATGTTTTCATGAACTCTTTTGTGGATGTAAAAGGGGATTTGACGTTAAAATCAAACATATTTTATCTAAAAAAAGATACTCATAAAGGTCTGAAATACTACATACACCAGTACGCCTGACAGCATGTACATGAAACCAGCCTTCTTTTTGCTCTGAAACAATCGAAGTATGCCAAGGCTGAACAGCGGCGCAAGCACGATCAGGAACAGGAGTACGGTGACAAACATTTGCGCCGAGATATCTGAAGTATCCACGTAGGTCACGAATTTTCACTCCGTTTCGTCATCGGAATTAACACGGCGACATTCATGTCGCCATGACAAAAATCACATAACCCTATTATACCTCTGGATTTCTTTAACAAAAAGGGAGGAAATGGGGCAAAATGATGTCAATTTTCATCAGTTATTAGACGGACACTCTTATTTTACCTAGAAATTGGGAAATTGCTGAGTAAGCGGCACCCACACGTGTGGACCGACTGCCCAGCCCAGCCCATTCTATTTGCAAACTGCGGCGATGGTAGGGAAGAGTTCGCTCCTCCACCACTTGTTTCAGCGCCGTTTCAATCCAAGGTCCTGCTTCAGAGAGAGGGCCGCCGATAATGATGCGCTCAGGATTGAAACTGTTGACGATATTAGTGATGCCCACCCCCAGTTTGCGGCCGATTTCTTGGTATAGTTTCAATACATCTTCATGGCCTTGCTGTGCATAATCAATCAATTCCCGTGTCGTATGTGCCGGCAAAAGCAACTGATGATCCGGGTGCTCATAAGCTTTCTCCGAAGCATATAACTCCCAGCAGCCACGATTACCACAGGAGCATGGTCTTCCTTCTGCTTCAATGGACATATGGCCTGTTTCTCCGGCATATCCCCAGGCTCCTTTGTACAGCTCGCCATCCACCATAATGCCTGAACCGATCCCGATGCCTGCACTAATGTAAATCAGATGACGTACACCGATACCTGCACCAAAATTCAATTCTCCATGCGCACCTGCATTCGCTTCATTGTCGATCGTGACAGGTAACTCGAATACTTCTTCCAGCATGGCACGCAGGGGAACCTTCTCCCACCCCAGGTTGGGTGCAAAGAGCACCGTTCCTTCTTCGTCCACCATGCCCGGCACCCCGATTCCAATACCAATTACTCCGTGAGGGGAGGGAGGGGCTGCCTGAATCAGATGTTCTGCCGCAAGTTTAAGCTGTTCAAATACAGAGGACACATCATGAAATTCCAACTCCACGGCATACTCTGTGATAATATGGCCTTCCAGATCGGTAAGTACACCTTTTAAGTGGGTCACGCTGAGTTCCAAACCTACGGCATATCCCGATGTACCGCGAAAAAGCAACATCAGAGGTTTACGTCCACCGCTGGATTCCCCTGGGCCAATTTCCTGTAAGAGTTCATCATTAATGAGATCGGCAACCAGATTGGATACCGTTGCTTTGTTCAGCCCTGTAATCTCGGATACCCGCGCACGGGATAGGGGGGCATGACGCCGAATCGTATCCAGGACGATCGACTTGTTTATTTTTTTGACCAGCATCTGGTCTCCGGTAATTTTCATATCCATAAGGCACTCCTATTCTTCTATAAAAGGGTTCAGACCCGCAATCCGTAAACAAGCTATTCGACTATTATAGCGTAAACAAACGAGCAAAAAAAATTTTATTTATACTTTGTTTAACCAATAGACAAAGTATAACCGATGTGTTAGGATAACGTTGTAAACGATTACTTTCAAAACTATTGAGGAGGCATTTTACATGGCCTATTTTGAATCCGTTAATAAAATTTCATTCGAAGGTAAAGATTCCACGAATCCATTTTCTTTTAAACATTATAATCCGGAAGAAGTTGTAGCTGGCAAATCGATGGAAGAGCACTTCCGTTTCGGCATGGCTTATTGGCATACATTAACAGCAGGTGGTAGTGACCCGTTTGGTGCAGAAACTGCTGTTCGTTCTTGGGATAAATACTCCGGTCTGGACCTCGCGAAAGTCCGCGTGGAAGCGGCATTTGAATTTTTGGAAAAAATGAATCTCCCGTTCTTCTGTTTCCACGATGTGGACATCGCACCAGAAGGCAACAGCCTGCGTGAGTTCTACAGAAACATCGATACGATCGTTGACCTGATTGAAGATCACATGAAATCCAGCGGTAAAAAATTGCTCTGGAATACAGCAAACATGTTCTCCAACCCACGCTTCATGTTTGGTGCAGCTTCCACTTGCAACGCAGATGTGTACGCTCATGCTGCAGCGCAAATCAAGAAAGGTCTGGAAGTGGGTAAACGTCTGGGCGCAGAAAACTATGTGTTCTGGGGCGGTCGTGAAGGTTATGACACATTGCTCAACACAGACATGCAGCTGGAACAAGACAACATTGCACGTATGTTCCACATGGCAGTAGACTACGCGAAGGAAATTGGCTTCGATGCACAATTCCTGATCGAGCCTAAACCAAAAGAGCCAACCAAACACCAATACGATTATGATGCAGCAACTTCCATTGCCTTCCTGCAAAAATACGGTTTGGACAAACACTTCAAACTGAACCTGGAAGCTAACCATGCCACACTGGCTGGTCACACATTTGATCACGAGATCCGCGTTGCCCGTACAAACGGCATGCTCGGTTCCCTCGATGCCAACCAAGGCGATATGCTGATCGGTTGGGATACGGATGAGTTCCCGGTTGATATGTACGATGCTACATTGACAATGTACGAAGTATTGAAAAACGGTGGTATCGGCCGTGGTGGTGTGAACTTCGACGCCAAAGTACGTCGTGGTTCCTTCGAAGCAGACGATCTGTTCCTCGCACACATCGCGGGTATGGATACGTATGCTAAAGGTCTGAAAGTAGCAGCAAAATTGATTGAAGATCGCGTATTCGATGACTTCATCGAAAAACGTTACAGCAGCTTCAGCGAAGGTATCGGTGCAGATGTGGTTGCAGGTAAAGCAACACTGGCTTCCCTTGCAGAGTACGCGCTGAACAACGAAAGCCCACGCAAAAATCAATCCGGACGTCAGGAATTGCTGAGAGCCAAACTCAACCAATATATCCTGGCTGACTAATACCGGGTCTCATCTGTGCAAGGCATGGCATGTGACGACCATGCCAGCCCTGTACAAGCTTGTACCACGGAACGCCTGAACAAGCATGACATTCGGACCGTTCCCGACTTTCCCCTGGGAAGGCGGGGACGGTTTTTTGATACCGAAATGGATTGAATTTCATGAGTATCAAGGTTTGCATGTCCATTACTAATGACAGATATATGTCGTTGGCACGATTTCCAGCTACAGAGACGAGTACGTTTTACTCGTTTCATATCCATGTGTGTTCATGATTAAGCATGCAGAATGGAGTGAGCAGAAAGGACCCGGAGGAAGCGAAGCGGTCGCATTTATCCCCGGATTTCTCCCTTGTTAAAGGGATGAAGGAAATCCGGGGGTAACGGCGATCCAAGGGTTTTCTGATCACGGAGTGACTCTCATGTAAACTTGGATTCTTCGTGGATATAACCAGAGATAAATGAGAGGAGTTAACCCATGAGTTACGTAATTGGTGTCGATCTGGGAACAAGTGCAGTCAAAACTGTGCTGGTTAACCGTGAGGGGAAAGTGGCGTTTGAAGCTTCCGAGGCTTATCCGCTGCACCAGCCCAAAGCTGGATACAGTGAACAGAATCCCGAGGATTGGGTAGAGCAGACAATTGTTTCACTGCGCAAATTGCTGGAGGTGTCCGGCGTACATCCTTCGGAAATCGAAGGACTGAGCTTCTCCGGACAGATGCATGGATTGGTGCTGGTGGATGCAGAGGGTAAACCGCTGCGCAATGCCATCCTGTGGAACGATACACGGACAACGGCTCAGTGCCGCCGCATTGAGAAAGTACTGGACGGGAAATTGTTAAGTATTGCCCGCAACCGTGCGCTCGAAGGTTTTACCCTGCCCAAAATCCTGTGGGTACAGGAGAACGAGCCTGAACTGCTGCAACAGGCAGCGCTGTTCCTATTGCCGAAGGACTATGTACGTTATCGCCTGACAGGTGATTATGCCATGGATTATTCGGATGCAGCGGGCACATTGCTGCTGGATGTTGCAGGTAAACAGTGGAGCAAGGAAATCGCGGAAGCTTTTGAACTGCCTTTTTCCTTGTGTCCACGTCTTGTGGAGTCGTTTGAAGAAGTAGGCACATTGCTGCCTGAGATTGCGGATCAAACAGGACTTGCAGCCGCAACGAAAGTCTATGCAGGCGGTGCGGACAATGCTTGCGGAGCCATTGGCGCAGGCATTCTGAGTGAAGGACAGACGATGTGCAGCATCGGAACGTCCGGGGTAGTGCTTTCTTATGAAGAGCGTAAAGATCTCGATTTCGAAGGCAAAGTTCACTTTTTTAACCATGGCGAGAAAGATGCCTTCTATATTATGGGGGTAACGCTGGCGGCAGGATACAGCCTGTCCTGGTTTAAGGATACTTTTGCAGCTGACAAATCATTTGATGTGCTCTTGCAGGGCATTGATGCGATTCCAGCAGGAAGCAACGGGTTGTTGTTTACGCCTTATATCGTTGGTGAACGTACACCGCACCCGGATGCAAACATTCGTGGCAGCTTTATCGGCATGGATGCCGGTCATAAGCTGGAGCATTTTGGACGTGCTGTGATGGAGGGCATTACGTTCTCTCTGCGTGAGTCCATTGATATTTTGCGTAACGCTGGCAAAACAGTCAACGAAGTTATCTCCATAGGTGGTGGTGCCAAAAATGAAGCCTGGCTGCAAATGCAGGCCGATGTCTTCAATGCTACCATTGTGAAATTGGAAAGTGAACAAGGTCCAGCAATGGGGGCGGCGATGCTGGCAGCTTATGGCTGTGGCTGGTTCCCATCTTTGCAAGAATGTGCAGCAGCGTTCATTCGCCCTGCCAAATCCTATGCGCCTAACCCGGAAGCGGTTAAGGTGTATGACGGACTATTTGCACTGTATCAGGATGTGTACGGGCAAACACGCAGCCTTAATGACCGTTTGGCCGAGTACCGTTAATTCAATGTTTTCCGGTAAGGTAATGACTTAAGGTCATTCAATATGAATCCAGTTAACTATTAAGCCAATGAAATATTACATTAACAAGGCACCTGCGGAAGCGGGTGCCCTTTTTGTTGTTGTCCAAGAAAAGAAGAACATATCGTTTTTGAAGGTTCCTAAACGTCATGAAAGGTTACCCTGCCAGACATAACCCTGTTCCAGACGCGCATAGATTAAATATTGAGGTTAGTAGAGGTTCAGCCAATTAATCATCCATAACACATCAGTTATTACGTGTGACAGACTCAGCCTGGAGGTGTGGAGTTGGAAGATCGTGAAGAAACCACGAGGCCGCATGTCACCTTGTCCATGATTGTCCGCAATGAGGAGCACAGGTATCTCAGACAGGCGCTCGAAACTCACCGGCCGTGGATTGATCGTGCAGTGATCATTGACGACGGAAGTACGGACCATACCGTTGCTTTATGCCAGGAAATGCTGGAGGGAATTCCACTTACGTTGATTGTGAACCAGGCCTCCTTGTTTGCAGATGAGGTAAGTTTACGCAAGCAGCAGTGGGAGACAACAGTGGCTACCGGACCGGAATGGATTTTGAATTTGGACGCGGATGAAATTCTGACAACGGATTTTGGGACTGTTCGGAATCAACTGTTGGGTGGAGCGGAGGACGCCATTTATTTCAGGTTGTTTGATATGTGGAGCGATACACATTACCGGGAAGATCAATACTGGCAGGCTCATGCGTATTATCGGCCATTCATGGTTCGATACCGACCGGAATGGAGCTATGAATGGAAGGAAACTCCTCAGCACTGCGGCCGTTTCCCGCTAACCATTCAGCATTTTGCCTATGGATGCCACTCGCCTCGGGTGAAGCATTATGGTTGGGCACGTGCAGAGGACCGGATTCGTAAATACGAGCGCTATCAGGCACTGGACCCGGATGCAAGATATGGCTGGAAGGAACAGTACGAATCCATTTTGGATGCAGAGCCCAGACTCCTGCAATGGTCGGAATAAGGGGAAGGAGGACTATAGATTTGAAGAAGGAAAAAGAAAAAGGTAATGAAGAGCCAAAGGAAAAGATTCTTATCGCAAGTCCTGTTCGGCAGACAGCCCCGGTACTACGTGAATTTCTCCAGTCCTTGGAATCGCTTGAGCGAACGACTGTGACGACAGACTATCTGTTTGTGGACGACAATGAAGAAGAAGCGGCATCCAATATGCTCCATGAGTTTGTACTTCGGCATGAAGGCAGCCTTTTGGATGCCAATGTAGATGAAGCAAATGCCAATCAGGGAAAAGGAATATACAACAAGGACGAGAGTGGGCATTATTGGCGCGACGAACAGATCTGGCGAGTAGCCGGACTGAAAAATCGTATTTTGACATATGCCCGTGATCAGAAGTACGATGCCGTGTTCTTGATTGATTCCGATCTCGTTCTTCATCCACGTACATTGGAACAGCTCGTATCGAACAGGAAGGAGATCATCTCCAATATCTTCTGGACACGATGGCAGCCGGGCACAAGGGAAATGCCACAAGTCTGGTTGCAGGATGAGTATGCTCTGTTTCGCAAGGGAGGCAAACGCAATCCAGGGGAGGAAGCAGAGGATGAAGGTACACAAACGGATGCATTCCTGAGGCAATTGCGTACCCCGGGTTGTTATGAAGTGGGGGGACTGGGGGCGTGTACTCTTATTCGCAGGAATGTATTGGAGGCCGGGGTTTCCTATGACCAGATTCCGAATGTATCGTTCTGGGGAGAAGATCGCCATTTTTGCATCCGTGCTCAGGCATTGGGGTTTCGTTTATATGTGGATACACATTTTCCGTCCTATCACATTTACCGACTATCGGAATTGCCTGGAGTGGCTGCTTTTAATCGCAGAGCCATACGCGGAGAGGAATCGATCCGTATTTCGCTGTGTATGATTGTGAAAAATGAAGAGGCTTCCCTTGCCAGATGTCTGGACTCGGTTAATGGGATCGCTGACGAGATCGTGATCGTAGATACGGGTTCGACGGACCAGACACGTCAGATCGCGGCTCGTTATACGGAACGCATTGTTGATTTTGAGTGGGTGGATGATTTTGCGGCAGCACGGAACTTTGCCTTTGAACAAGCAACAAGTGAATATATATTATGGCTGGATGCAGATGATGTGTTTGAACCGGATGACCGGGTAAAGTTCATTGAATTGAAGCGTTCCCTGGACCCTGCTGTGGACAGTGTCACGATGGATTATCATCTGTCGTTTACAGCGGAAGGAAAAGTGGCATATAGTCTGAGGCGGAACCGGCTGGTGCGCCGGGATCGGAATTATCGCTGGATCGGTGCAGTTCATGAATACCTGGAAGTGGCCGGTCATTTGCTGCATAGTGATGTGGCAGTCACGCATAAGAAAGATAAGGAATACACGGATCGCAATCTAAAGATTTATCGCAAACGAGAACAGGCAGGGGAGGAATTCTCTCCGCGTGATTTATATTATTTTGGCAATGAACTGAAAGACCACGGGCATCTTGAAGATGCAGTGCAGTACTATGGAAAATTTTTGGACACCGGGCTGGGATGGGTGGAGGATCAGATTGCGGCATGCCAGAAAATAGCTGATTGCGAAGCGGCGCTTGAACATTCAGAAAAGGAAGTCTCGGCATTGCTGAGATCCTTTGCGTTTGACTTGCCAAGGGCAGAGGTTTGCTGCCGATTGGGTGGATATTTTGCCGACCGTGCTGATTACCCCAAAGCCTTATACTGGTATGAACAGGCGACCAGCGCCGTACGCCCGACTGATCCAATGGTAGTATTGAATGAGGCTGCCTGGACATGGATGCCGCATTTACAATTGTGTGTGTGTTATGACCGGATGGGCAATCGGGCCAAAGCCAAAGAGCACAATGACATTGCTTTGATGTACCATCCGACACATCCCAGCATGTTGTATAATGACAAGTATTTTAAGGATCTGGAGAAAGATAATGTGCTGGAAAATGCTTAGAACAAACCTCTCTAATGGAATAAAGAGGATGAAAAATCCTTTCTCCATGGAGAGGTTTTTGTGTGTTCAATTAACTGTATATCTGAGACTTGGATCCACGCTCTTTCACAAGAAATTGGATCAAATGATTTCATCCAGGGGACGATATGCTTTACAATAGTGACTAACGGAAAAGCGGTGATAACGAATACTTGTCTTCGGCTGCCGAATCTATGAAACAAGGGGAAGTTGGCATGAATCTGACGGAAGTATTATTGGAATCGAGACTGGTGGCTATTGTTCGTGGTATTAGCCGGGAATCTGCTCAGGCAGCAGGGCAGGGAATGACCGATGGTGGAATCCGACTGATGGAAGTGACACTTAACACACCTGGAGCACATGATATTATTGCAGACTGGCGCGAACGGCATGAGGGTAAGGCTTATATCGGGGCAGGCACGGTACTGAATGTGCAGATGGCCAGAGAAGCCGTTGCAGCAGGTGCTCAATTTCTCGTGTCTCCGAATGTCGATCTGTCTGTTATTGAATATGCTGTAGAACATGGAGTGGAGATCTGGCCCGGTGCGATGACTCCAACGGAGATTGTGGCTGCCTATGAAGCGGGAGCAAAAGCGGTGAAGCTGTTTCCAATGGCGAGTATGGGTATTCCGTATTTACGTGAAATCAAGGCTCCATTGAATCATATTCCACTGCTTGCAACTGGAGGAGCCACTTTGGATAACATTGCAGATTATTATGCCGCGGGTGCGGCGGCAGTGGGCCTTGGAAGTGCACTTTTGCCAAGAGAAGCACTTGCGGCAGGGAACGATGAGCAGATTGCTGCTTGCACTCGTGCATTTGTAGAAATAGCGAAAATCGAGGGTTAAACATTGAAGCCAACGGAAGTGGATTAGACACATCAGGGTATATATAAGAAGAGCTTCTGTACTATTAGATAATATAAGAAGTGATGTGGATTAACGTCCGGTTAACCTTGCTGTCGTATGATGGAGTTAGACCAGAAAACGGAGAGGAGTGACACCAGTGAAAGCTAAAACGATGATTGGCGGGATGATTGCGGTTGCCGCGGTAACTGCGGGTGGTTTATGGAAGGCAGCGGTGAAGAGTCAGACCCCCAAAAAGATTCCGATTACGCTTACACCGCCTATGCCATTTGAGGATATAACCTTCGAGAGTGGAGGCGGGCGAGTGCATGGCTGGTTCATTCCGGCTGGAGCTCATATCCCGAAGCCTTGGCCGTTGGTTATTATTGCACATGGCTGGGGCTCCAACCGATCCCGTGTCCTCCGTTATGCACGTCCCATTTGGGAAGCGGGTTACGCCATCTTTATGTACGATGTTCGAAGCCATGGAGCCAGTGATCCGGTTAAAGCAGCTTCAGCTTACCTGTTCCGCGATGATCTGCTGTCAGCATTGCAGTATACGTCTTCACGGCCAGAAATTGATCCAGCAGCAATTGGTGTGCTTGGGCACTCCTTGGGCGGACTAGGCACGATCCTCGCTGTGACGGAGGGCATTCCTGTATCAGCGGTGATCACGGACTCCATGCCATCCCAATTCGAGGTTATCGTCAGTTCGGAGCTGAGACGGCGCCGTCTGCCTCTGTTCCCCCTGGCTCAGCTGATTCCGCGAATCTGGTTCTGGCGGCTTGGAGAATCTCTAAAAACATATCGTCAGCGCGATCCAGTCATGCTGCTGAATGAACGGCGCAAGGGAATGCAGCTTCCAATGCTTATGGTTCATTCCAAAGGGGATAACTTTATTCCACCAAGCGAACTTGAATATTTTATGTCCAAAGCGGATCCGCCTGTAGAGCATTTATGGGTCAATAGTGGAGGTCATAGCTGTTCAGAAGAAGATCCTGCCTTCTGGAATACGGTGATTCCTTTTTTGAAAACACATGTAAAGGTGCAGGCACAGTCCAATGAATCTGTTATACCGAACGTCAATATAGAGAAAATTCAGCCCACTTGATACTCAGGCTGATCCTCGAAACGCCAACCCGGTTGGCGTTTTTTGCTGTTTCTATAAAATATGCAGAAATTCACATTTGTAAAATTGTTGGGAAAATGACGATTAAAAAGGAAGCTTATGGTATCATAGAATAGACTGGCAATATTCATGCGAGGTTATTTTGCATGCATCCTTGTATGAAATTGAAGGGAGAGGTCCAGATTTGAGTTTTGATTGGAATTTTAATGTGCGATTCAAAATGTTTACAGCCAAAGCGGCTACAGCAGCCATGGCAACTTTGCTTCTGGCATCACAGACACCAGGGTTTGCAGGCAGCGCGTCGGCAGCGACAGCGGAACAGGTAACAGAATCCGCAGCGGGGGAAACGGAACAACAACTTGGATTAACAGACAACGAGGTGCCTGAAGGAGCCAAAATCTCCTCCAAGCAAGCCAGCGAGAATATACTGAAATTATTTCCATTGTTAAAAAAGGCGACGATTTCATCCGTACGATTCGATTCACCTAACTCTTACCCACCGCCGGATTACAAGGCGTGGGAGATTGGCTTTCAAATTGTCGAAGGAAACCATACGATGGGATTTAGCGCAACGGTACATGCGGGCACGGGGGAAGTGCTAAGCGTACATTTGCCTTCTGATTTACTGGATAAGCAGTCTACTGATTCTGATGTCAAATTGACCAAAGACGAGGCTGAGGTGCATGCAGAGGCATTACTGTTCAAAGCTATTCCCGGATTGAAAGAAAATGAATATGCTTCTCTTGGAGATGTGTATCAATTTACTGCACAGCAATCTTTGTTTGGCAGAACGGAATATCGATATGGCTACCAGCTCAAGCATGAAGGTTTGTTGTCTGAGGCAGAGACGATCTACATAAGTGTGGATGAAAGTGGCTTGGTGACTGGCTATTCAAGAAGTACAACCGGAGCTGAATATCCTTCATCGAAGTCGGCAACATCGGAAGTGAAGGCCAGTCAACGTTTTGAGGAGCAATTTGATGTACAGCTCGCCTATATCTCGACTGATCGTCTATCCTCGCCCAAAGGACAAAAGTATTATCTTGGTTATATGCCGAAGAATTCCAGTATGGTTCCGCTGGATGCTAATACACTGGAGCCAATTAACGAGATGACTGGAAAAGCTATTGGCGATGAAGATTCTTTACAGCAGAATAAACCTTTAAAAGGAAGTGTAGCTCCTTTTGTCGCAGCGAACGGTCAGAAATTAAATGCACAACAGGCCGAGAATATCATTAAAAAGAACTTTGATATTCCGAAAGGTTACAAGTTGGAGCATAGTCAGTTAAGCAAAGGTGAGTACGCTAGTCCTAACAATCAAGTATGGAGCCTTAGCTGGAGCAATCGAAATGCGAATGTATCCTACATGTTCATGCGAGATATTTCAGCACAGGTAGACGCGCTTACTGGACAGATTTATAGTTACAGCTTGTATCAACGGGTGGAGCCGGGTGCTTCGCAGGAGAAACCAGAGGATGAGAATGAGACTAAGTCCGTAACCCGGACACAAGCCGAGAAACTTGCAATCAATAAGGTGATTTCATTGGTTCCGAATGCATCAGAACAATTCCGGTTGTCCAGTGTGCTTGAATTTGAAGGTGCACGTACATTTATGTTCCAGCGCTACATGAACGGAATTGCGGTTATGGATGATACAGTGCAAGTACAAGTCCTGAAGGATGGAGCCATCAACGAATTTTATACAAGGATTGCTGCAACGCCTGAACAGTTGCCTGGAAACACCAAACCAGCCATCAGTTATGAAAAGGCAAAGGCAACCTATCTGGAAGCATTCAAGTTAACACTGGCTTACTCCCGCTACGGTGGTTATGCCATGAGTACCGGTCAGGTCGTTCCCTCGGGTGTGAACCTGGTTTACCAGCCTACACGAGATGGAAATTCGATTTCCGCCAGTTATGAAGTACTTGATGCTAATACTGGAGAATGGAAGTTTTTATATGGTAGCGGAAGTGCCACTGCGAATGTTGAACCTAGTGATATTTCAGGTCATGTGGCGGAGGCTGCACTTCGGAATATGACTCAACATGCCGTAATTCTTGCAGATGAGCAGGGTCGTGTATTCCCAGACCGGGTCATCACAAAGGGTGATTGGTTTACCTATCTGGCAAGAGCGGTTAACCCGAATATGGATATGTATTACAGTGGAAACGGGAGCGAGAAGCTATACGCTGACATTACCCCAGAGAGCCCTTATTACCAAGCTGTGCGGACATTGATCGATCAGCGCTGGTTAGCGGGTGCCGACGCTGAAACGAAGCTAAATCCAGAAGAGGAGATGACTCGTGAAGAGCTGGCGGTATTGCTCGTGCGCATTTTGCGCTATGAGAAATTAGCCGGATTCTACACATTGCCATCGGACCTTCCCAACCTGGCAGATGCCAGTGCAGTCAACAACAAGGGAGCTGTCTCCCTCAGCATCAAGCTGGGATTGTTGCCTTCAATCGAAGGACGCTTCATGCCTGCACGCAAAGTGACGGTTGCCGAAGCGGCTCAGGTATTGGAACGTCTGGCCAAGCTTCAGGGCAAGACGGATACCTTTATGAGCGGCAATCGATTATATTAATTGGAGTTTGTTGCATAAATGCCCGGAAGAGTCATATGATGAGGATAACGGGTAGGTTAGGTTTGTTTTACTGAAGACAGGGGGACCTTCTGCGGAGGGTCTCTTTTGATGCTTTTCGACAAAACTAGAAGCCTGCCGTCAATCCCTTTTGTGATACAATGAGGCATGAGAACTTTGCAAAGAGAGGTGGTATCCTTTCATGGGCAAGCACGGAAAACGAGTGATAACCCTGCTATTGGCTGGCTGTCTCGTCGCTGTGGCACTGCCACATGCAGTCGATCTGGATCAGCTGTACGCGGCGTCGGGAACATCGGACATATCCACGAATACGGATTTGCGCGAGACGTTGCTTAATGCAATGTCCCAGCGTACAGAGGAACTTGTTTTTACATACAAAGGCAATGTGAAAGGCCTCAAAAAACAGTTGCAGAGCTCCATTGACGAAGCAATGACCAGTGATCCGTATATTCAATATACCGTTAAAAGTTACGCATTTAATTATAAAGGCTCCAATGTATCCGCAGAGGTACATGTAAAGCTGGCCTATCGGGAAACGAAGGAGCAGACCGATTATGTGAATCGCAAGGTGACTAACGTGCTCAAAGAGATCATCGTGCCTGGCATGACGAATCATGAGAAAGTTAAAGCCATTCATGATTGGATTGTACTTAACCTTTCCTATGATACATCCTTGCAGAAATATACTGCATACGATGGACTTGTTACCGGCAGTACCGTATGTCAGGGCTATTCACTGCTGGCTTATCGCATGCTGGAGCAGGTGGGTATAGAGAACCGGATTGTGGAAGGAACGGCGGGTGAGCAATTACACGCCTGGAATCTCGTCAAGCTGGATGGCAAGTGGTACCATATGGACACGACATGGGATGATCCTACTCCTGACCGTAAGGGCAAGGTAAGTCATAGTTATTATTTGCTTAGTGATGATGAGATGGCACGTGACCATGTTTGGACAGCTAAAGGCAAGTATCCTGCTGCATCTGCACCCTATCGCGAAGCTTTGCAAACTTTGATGAAGGCGGGAGGCAGCAAAGCAACCGCGTACCAGAAGCTTTATCATACACTGGAATACTCGCTCTACGACGAAAGCGATGCAATTAGTGGTCATTCCGCGCTGAAAACAAAAGTTCAGAGTGTGCTCAAGGATGGCGGAACCTCACTGACTTTCAGATACAAAGGTACTGAGACAGGACTAGTAGAGGATTTGCAGGATTTGTATCAGCTTGGCATGAAGTCGATATCGTATTACGTGTCCAACATGGAGGATACCGTCGATCTGCGTGTGAAGATTACCTGGACCATGTGACAGTAGAATTTGTATGAATGATTTTATAAATAGGACACACCTTATGGTGTAGAAAGGACGCTCATGGTGAGCGTTCTTTTTTGCGAGGGTAATGCTATCCCTAAACTTGGACGAAACAAAAAGGCATCCTTCTTTCCAGTGGAAAAAGGATGCCTTTGCAATATCATTAATCGTTTGTTGTTGTAAAATCACATTCCTGTAATGGTACAACTTTTGTTTTCTTAATAAATTTATAACCCAGCCATAAGATCAGGAATAGTGGAACACTTAAGTAAGCGACGAGGGCTCCGCTCCAATCGATCTGATCGCCCGTGAACGCCTGATAGTTCTGTCCAATAATGACGATGATACATAACACAAAAGCAAAGATCGGACCAAATGGGAACCAGCGTGCACGGTAGGGCAGATCGTTCAAATCCCGACCTTGAGCCACATACGCACGGCGGAAGCGATAGTGGCTGATGGCAATGCCGAGCCAGGTGATAAACCCACACATACCAGATGCATTCAGCAGCCAAGTGTATACAATACCATCACCAAAAAGGGAGGCTAGAAAAGCAAGCATACCCACCGCTGTGGTCAAGAGCAGGGCATTCATGGGAATGCCTTTTTTGTTCAACCGACCTAGGAAGCGAGGCGCTTTGCCATCCCGGGCAAGTGCATACAGGACACGGCTTGAAGCATACATGCCCGAATTCCCGGCAGACAGTACAGAAGTCAGAATAACGGCATTCATGACGGAAGCAGCAATGGCCAGCCCTGCTTTTTCAAAAACAAGCGTAAACGGACTAACTCCGATGTTGTTCAGATCACCTTTAAGCAGATTCGGATGGGTGTAAGGAATGATCAGACTGATGACTGTAATCGCCAGAATGTAGAAGATCAGAATACGCCAGAACACTTGCCGAATAGCGCGAGGGACATTTTCACGCGGATTTTCACTCTCACCGGCTGCGACACCAATGAGCTCTGTTCCTTGGAAAGAGAACCCTGCAGCCATAAATACACCGAGAACCGCAAAGAATCCGCCATGGAATGGTGCATCCCCAACAGTAAAGTTGCTGAATCCAACCGCTTCTCCACCGATAATGCCGAAGATCATGAGTACACCAACGGTAAGGAAGATGATCACTGTAGCGACCTTGATAATGGCGAACCAGTATTCCGACTCTCCATACCCTTTAACAGACAATACATTTAGGGCAAAGATTAATACGAGAAACAAAAGACTCCACAACATGGATGAACTGTCAGGGAACCAGTATTTGATGAGTACGGTTGCCGCAGCGAGTTCTGCCGCAATGGTGACCGCCCAGTTGTACCAGAAGTTCCAACCCATGGCGAATCCAAGGGCCGGATCGACAAAGCGGGCCGCATACGTATTGAATGAACCGGAGTCGGGCATGAAGGTAGCCAGCTCTCCGAGACTGGTCATTAGAAAGAAAACCATAATGCCGACGGCAGCGTACGCAATCAGTGCACCGCCGGGGCCTGCATTGGAAATGGCTGTTCCGCTTGCAAGGAACAGTCCTGTGCCAATGGATCCACCGAGTGCAATCATGGTCATATGCCTTGCGCGTAATCCTTTTTTCAGGGTAGGTCCTGTTGTAGTTTGGTTATTGCGGTCTTGCATGGAAACACTCCTTCTTTCAGCGTACTAATGGGTTGAGAACAATGGAAAATAACACAAAAGACCACAGGCGTTAGCCTGCGGTCTTTATTATCAATCGTCCGCACCTCGTCGTCCCAAATGTTTAAGATAGCTCAACACAGAAGAAAACATACCCTCCAAAGCAGGCATCCTACATCTGTGACAGTTCTGCACCTTTCGGCAACAGCCCCAGCCGCGCTGGACAACGTAAGGAACCGTCCTGCGGGCTTCGGCGGGTGCACCTTTCGGCTGAATTCATAAGCGGCTCCTTAGCGCCTCCTTCAGCGTACTGATCGCACCCGCGACCTCTACCTCATCATCATGGATGAGGTGTATCTATTGTCTATGAAATTATAAATCACAGAACGTAACACTTCATGTTCTGTTTAGCAAACAGACAATTAGTATAACCCCCATGGTATTCCAGTGCAATAACAATTATTGGATATGAATCGAAAGGACTATTCCGACGTCTTGTTACGCCCGGCCATCTGCTGCCATACGGTTCCGGCTGCCTGTTCCCCCGATTCAATCCGTTCCAGTGCCATTTTGGCTTGCAGGCTGACTTCAAACTCAGGGTCATCTGCTGCTTTCCGCAGAGCTTGCTCTGCTTCTTCGGTTCCCACTTCGTACAGAAAGCGGGCTGCACGCCAGCGTACAAGCTTGCTTTTATCCGTTAACGTAGCTGTCATGGCTGCCGTTGCTGCGGGATCACCAATATCGGAGAGGGTATCTCCGGCAGTCCGGCGTACAGCAGGTGAACTATCCTGTAGAGCTTCGTACAGCAGTTCCATCGCTTCTGGTGTGCGGATATCACCTAGATATACAACAGCCAGTCGGCGAATCTGCATTTTACTATCATGTAGTGCATGGGCAACAAGTGGCAGTCGTTCTACTGTGGGCTCCATACCATCAAATGCAGCGTAGCGAACATTCCAGTCTTCATTATGCAGGGCCTCTTCAAGCTCGGCACCATCCAGCTGTCGGCGACGCTCCACGAACTCTTCGGAATTGGTGCCGTGTTCAATAGCTTGTTGAATTACACGTTCCAGACGCTCAGGGGGATATGCTGCTTCCAGCTCCTGTTCCACTTCTCTTGCAATTTCAGGCAATTCCCCGTATCGGGCGCCGTAATCACTCAGTTTCCGTTCCTTGATCAGTGTTGCGCTGGCGACTTCAGTAACGGCTTTGACGAACCGATCTGAGAGCGAAATGCGCTCTTCCTTGGCGCCGGCTTTGACCCGAATTTGCATCGGCACACCTCTGAAGAATTGAACAAATACCTGTGCTTCACCGAAGTGTTCACCAGAGGCATCTTCAGATTCAATCCAGTCCAGATCAATTCCTTGCTGCCCGAGACGACTTTGAACTTCGCCAAGAATGACGGACCAATCCGCATTTCCCTTACGGTCTAGCGCAACGAAGTCGGTCGTATGGAATACACTTTTTACTCCAGGAATATGAAGCATCTGGCGAATAAACGCTGGAGCAGACCGTTCGTTATCCAGTGTATATGTTCTGCGGATTCCGTCCTCCAGACGTTCATCCAGATGCAGCATCATTGTATTGGGACTGGGTGTTGGTTCAATGGAAACAATATTCATCGGTTCATAACCTCCTGTACCGGATTCATTCTTAAAGTTCCCGCAATGAGCACGGGCATATCCCTATTTTACATGAATTGCAGCAAACTGCGAAATGGGTAATGAACCTTACACAGTTTGTGAAGATGTACGAAGATAGTTAACACTTCTTTTATGTTCAAACACGAACATTTTTAAATGAAGATTGGCACAATAAGAAGAGAGAATGAACTGGAGGTTATAACTATGGAACCCATTACCGTACTTTCAGACGGAAGTCGTGGTATTGATTATGACATTATGATTGAATTGTTGCATGAATGGATAACAGATGAACAGAGGGAGTCAGCAGTGAAGAAAGAAAAGAATATGCGTAGCGAGGAAGGGGCGGAATGGGGCAAAGCTCACTATTGTATCGTAGACTATCAGGACGCAGGACAAGCCGTTTCTGCAGCAAATGCCATTCGGGCTTTTATGCCTCACATTCCTTTACTGGTGATTACAGATTTCCAATCCCTGATTCGCAAGCGCCATTTACAGCTTATTACGGGTACAGGTCTAATGAAGTTGGTGCTTTGGCATGAGAAAGAACCCGACAGGCTGATGATGGAAACCCAGCGGTGGTTGCATTCTTTTGCATACAAAACAAAAACAGCTCTGCCCTCTACCCGGTCGATGAGACGATGACAGAGAGAGGACATGAGCCGCTATTTAATTTCACAGTATACTAAATGACGTATTTATACCCCGTTCCCCAAACCGTTTTGATATATCTTGGATTTTTGGGGTCGGGTTCAATTTTTTTACGCAGGCTGGAGATATGCACATCAATTGTACGGTCCAGATATGCCCGTTCGGAGCCTTTAATTCGATCCATGAGTTCATTGCGGGTGAACACTTTGCCGGGATTTCGGTATAGCTCCTTCATAATTTCAAACTCAATATGAGTGACCTCGATTTCAATACCATTTACAAACAAGGTTCTTCTGTACTCATTCACACTGACGTGTCCGACAACTTCAGCAGGCTTGTCCTCTTTTAACGGCTTGTCCGTGTAGAAGATGGACGATCTGCGCAATAATGCCTTAATTCGCGCATCAAGCTCTTTCAGACTAAAGGGTTTACATAGGAAATCATCCGCGCCATTATGTAATGCTCGCAGCCGATCATTCAGCATGGTGCTGGCTGAGATCATCAATATAGGGACTGTCGAGTGCTGCCGAAACGCATCAACCAGATCATTGCCGTCTGTTTCAGGTAACATTAAGTCAGTCACTACAATATCGGGCTGGAATTGTGGGAAAAGTTGAAGTGCTTCACGTGCATGATGTACCCGTTCAGTAATGTAACCCTCCTCCTCAAGAAAGAAAGCAATCATGTCGGCCAGATTTTTCTCATCTTCTATAAGAAGAACTTTGATAGACATTGAGGTCACACTCCTGATGAAATGAATTTGTTAAGAAACTTCTAGAAAAATGCCGTAATATGTGCCGGAAATGCTGCTAAATATTTAATGTTTGTATTCCAGAATATAGGATGCATATGTAGTGAGTTCTATAGATTTGAAGCCAAACTTCAGTATTTTACCATGAATGAAGGTCATTTGCCGATCATTCAAAATTTCCCAAAGCTACATTGAGTAGTAATTACAGTATAATGTATCAGAACGGTTTGGGGGAAATAAAGTAGCTTTTACGAGCTTTAATCCATAGGAGGTATGAACGTTGTTGTTGAATGCAAACATAGAAATCAATCATAAGGACGGCTGCCTGTGGACTACATAAGGGTAAATAAGGTGTTGGAGTGGATGGTAATCAAACTCCGTATTCCGTGGTTGGGTACGGCTATACTTATTATCCTTGGTACGCTTGGAACGATATTTCCGTTGACTCTTTTTTATGGGGTACAGCTCTTGTTTGGTACAGCCGCAACTTTTATTGCCCTGCGCTTACATGGAGCCATATACGGATTCACTACTTTGATAGCAATTTGTACTTTGGGTGTGTTATACGGGGGTCTAGTCCCAAATAGTTTTTTGATGATTGGCGCTCATACTATTGAATTAATCTGGATGCTGGGATGGCAGCTGCGCTGGAAAAATGGAAGTGTCATGAAGGCCAATGCTGCATTCTGGGTCGCGATGTTATTGCCAGTGACCTGTTATGGATACATTATGGGCATGAATCTTGAAGAATTAAAATATACCTATATGCATGTCGCTGTGACCAGTATGGTTAACGCGCTGATTGCAGGTATTGTGGTGGACTTCTGGATTACCAATGGCGAATTGAAGTCGAGACGAACAGGAACCATTCCGCTTACACGAATTGCATTTAAATACGTCGTGGCCTTTGTAGTCATTGTCTCCCTTGTTCTGTTATCGGCCGACAGTCGCAGACAGCTAGGTCAGATCAATAACTCCATCGTATCTAATCTAAAACACGCTGCGAATGCCGTGATCAAGGATTTAAATGATCAATATCTAACCGAAGAGAATATGCAGCAGAGCATGGAGCGTTATCATCATCTGCTGGATGTAAATGTCATCATCCTGGATCCAAATAATAAGGTTGTAGCTTCTGGATTGGATACGCTTCCGAAGGGAGATTACCTGGATATCAACAAATATCGTTTTCTCAAGCCAGGGGAGAACAGTATCCTATTCCATTCCGGGGATGCTTATTACAGCGATGTGCTAACTCACTGGAAACAGGCATCTTTTATGTATGAAGCAGATATGACCACGAGTACTCCTTATCGAGTTTTTGTTGAGACTAACTCGGCCAATTATTACAAACGTATTGAGGCGATTTATCTGACTACGCTTCAATCTTTGTTTATCATTTTCGTGGTTTCCATGATTGTGGCTGCTCCACTTAGCAAGAAAGTCGTAAGTCCAATGAAACGCCTCACACGCATGACAGGATCTCTTCCAAGGCTGTTATTTCGTAATGGTAAGATGGATTGGCCGACAAGTCACGTTACCGAAGTACAGATTCTAATTGGCAATTTGCGCAAAATGGCCGATGTGCTACTGGAACAATTCGAACAGATTCGTCAGGACAAGCTTACGCTGGAAGACAGGGTCAGAGAACGAACCAAAGAGCTGAAGAATAGTGAAGAAATCAAACGGGCAATCATAGACTCATCTATTGATGCCATCATTGCTGTGGATTCAAACGGGCTGATTATCGAGTTTAATCCTGAAGCCGAAAGAATGTTTGGATTGAAACGGGAAGAGGTTGTTTTAGAAAAAGAGGCGCCATCCCTTTTTCAGGGAGCGAGCTGTATGGAAATCAAGGGGATGCTACATCAATGTGAGTATATTCGGGGGAAACGGCATGTCATCGTCGAAGAGATTTCAGGTATTCGCCGGGACGGTTCGGTTTTTCCGATTGAGTACAAAATTGTAGAAATTCAGCTGGGCAATAACGAAACGCTGTATAACTTATTTATCAAGGATATTACCGAGCGGACAAGAGCGGAGGAAGACCGTGTACGTCATGCGCTGGCTCTGGAGAAGCTGAATGCTGAGCTGTTTTATGAAAAGGCTGCCATCCAGGAACAACGGGACATCAGTGAGCATTTCATTGAATCGGTTCGGGAAGGTCTGGTCATGTCTGATCGTTCTGGCACTATTACAATAGTTAATAGAAGGATTGAAGAAATGTTTGGCCTCGGCGATTTTTCAGGCAGATCCATTGAAGACTTGGCTCAAGCTATTGATAAGCGGATTTTAACCTCTGAATTTAATCTGGTAGAGCAGACGCGCGCATTTTTAAACGGGGAAAGGGCCTTTATTGAGACAGAGTTTATATTTAATGACGGGGTGAAAAGTGTGTTTTCCTTATATATGAAACAAATGGATGTTCCGGGTAAAAACCATGGGTTTCTTCTAGTGTTTCGTGATCGTACAGAGGAAGAGCGTCTGAATCGGATGAAAAACGAACTGATCAGCGTGGTGTCACATGAGCTTCGTACCCCTGTAGCGACCATTATGGGCTATGTGGAACTGATGATGATGTATGATCTTCCCGCTTCGCAGCGTCAGGAGTTTATGGAGAACATTTCTTCAGAAGGTGCACGCCTGAGTAGTCTGCTGGATGATGTACTTGATATTCAACGGTTGGACAATGAAAGCATGACTTACCACATGACATATGTGCCGTTGCTTGAACTGGTTGAGGGTGTAGCCGAGCAATGGAACATGACATCGATTCAGCGCATCCATGTGCACGCGTTTAATGGAGATTTTTTTGCTTATGCAGATCAGAACCGGATGATTCAGGTATTGCACAACCTGATTGGTAATGCGGTCAAGTATTCACCTGGAGCGGACAGAATCGATATTACACTGTGGGAAGAAAAAGAATGGTTGTGCCTCGACGTGCGTGATTATGGAATAGGTATTCCAGAGAACGCGCAGGATATGCTGTTCAAGAAGTTTTATCGTGTAGATAATTCGGGTCATCGCCAGATTGGCGGAACAGGGCTGGGACTTTACATTTCTCGCAAAATTGTAGAGGACCACCAGGGTACGCTAACCTTTATATCCGCACTGCACAAAGGAAGTACGTTCAAGGTTCGATTGCCCAAGCAGGACGAACTCTTGTAAGACAAGAGAAGCCTTTATCTACTAGGATGCTTACATCCTGAATAGATAAAGGCTTTTTTGTTTTTCTAAATTTCCCGGATAAAAAAACAACTTCTTTTGCAAACTGTCTATAGAGCCATAATTTGCATGCCATGCAAAAGGAGGACGGCAAGTCTATGTTCCGTAAACAAGAGAAAACCCTTATTATCGTCTGTCTGGTCGCAGCCGTGATCGTGCTGTATGCCGTTGTCAAAAGTATTATCCGGATCATGAGTTATTGAGGCATATCGTCACACAGGCGATATGAAGTCGTACATAACGATTATGCGAAAGAGGAGTGTAACCCCATGTCATCCCTGGACCCTGTTCTGCTCAGCCGGATGCTGACCGGTCTAACCTTGTTTGTGCACATCATTTTTGCCTCCATCGGTGTAGGCGTTCCACTCATGATCGCCTTGGCTGAATGGCGCGGATTGCGCACCAATGATATCCATTACACCTTGCTCGCGCGCAGATGGGCGCGAGGTTTTGTCATTACCGTTGCCGTTGGTGTGGTTACAGGTACTTCAATCGGTTTACAGCTAAGCCTCCTGTGGCCGATGTTTATGCGGGTAGCGGGGCAGGCAATAGCCTTGCCGCTGTTTATGGAGACGTTCGCCTTTTTTGTAGAAGCGATCTTTCTTGGCATCTACCTTTACACATGGGACCGTTTCAAAAAGAAATATACGCATATGCTGCTGCTGATTCCGGTGGCACTGGGATCCTCTGCCTCTGCGATATTCATAACAACAGTGAATTCTTTTATGAATCAGCCTCAGGGGTTTACCCTGATTAATGGCATCATGAAGGATATCCATCCGATTGCTGCGATGCTGAATCCGGCTACCCCGACCAAGGTATCGCATGTGCTCGCATCGTCATACACATTGAGTGCGGGTATATTGGCAGGTATCGCTGCATTCAGCTTGCTTCGTGGGCGGGATCATGTGTATTACAAAAAGGCACTTAAGCTCACAACGGTATGTGCGCTCGTATTTGCGGTCAGCACCGTCATGATTGGAGATTCTTCCGGTAAATTTCTAGCGAAATACCAGCCGGAGAAGCTGGCAGCAGCAGAGTGGCATTTCAAAACGATGACGAAAGCGCCGCTGGTCTATGGGGGAATTCTTGACGAGAATAATGAAGTGAAATATGCCATTGAGATTCCCTATGCACTTAGTATACTGGCGGGAAACAGACCGGATACGGAAGTGAAAGGGCTCGAAGAATTTCCGGCCGATCTGAGGCCGCCGTTGTCCATTCACTATATGTTTGACCTGAAAGTAACGACTGGCGTGATCATTCTGCTAATTCCGGTGCTTTATGTGTTCCGTCGCTGGCTGCCGGGGCGCAAACCTTATCCCAAGTGGCTCTTGCTCGGTATCGTCCTGCTTGGGCCCTTGGCCATGATTGCCATTGAGCTGGGCTGGATGTTCGCCGAGGTTGGCAGACAGCCATGGATATTGCGCGGGTACATGAAGGTGTCGGAAGCAGCAACAACATCATCCTCAGTAGGCTGGATGCTGGTTCTGTTTATTCTGCTGTATCTGATCCTTTGCTTCTCAGCGATTCGGGTACTCAGCAAGCTGTTTCGTAACAAGGAGGCAGAGAAGGAACTGGAGTCTCTCGGTCTGGAAGGAGGGATCGTGCATTGAGCTTTGAAATAGCGGGCATCGCGATTTTGTGGACGTTTCTGTTTGGATATCTGATCGTGGCTTCGATTGACTTTGGAGCCGGATTTTTCAGCTTTTACAGCATATTAACCGGACACGAGAACAAAATCCATAACATTATTCAGCGCTATCTCTCACCCGTGTGGGAAGTGACGAATGTGTTTCTGATCTTTTTTGTTGTCGGTTTGGTCGGATTTTATCCGGATAGCGCTTTTTATTATGGGACAGCCTTGCTTGTTCCAGGTTCATTGGCGATTGTACTGCTTGCGATCCGGGGCGTGTATTATGCCTATAATACTTATGGGAACCATGGGCAGAACAGCCGGATCTATATGGCATTGTATGGAGCGACGGGATTGCTGATTCCGGCGGTGTTTTCCACCATTTTGGCGATATCCGAAGGTGGAATTATTGAGCAGGTGGGCGATCAGGTGTTTTTTCGCTGGCGTGAGTTTTTGACGAATCCGTATACCTGGTCTGTTGTATTACTTGCGCTGGTAAGTGTGCTGTATATTTCAGCGATGTTTCTTTCCTACTATGCCAAGCGAGCGGAGGACGAGACTGCGTTTGAAGTTCTGAGGGAGTATGCACTCCTATGGAGTCTGCCTACGATCTTTGCCAGCTTTCTGGCATTTTTGCAGATTAACAAACAGAATCCCGCACACTTTGAGCAGATGTTGAATATCTCATGGATGTTTATCGCATCTTTTATCTGTTTTGTGATCGCCGTCTCGCTGGTATGGAAACGCAAATATTTGGGCTGGTGCTTTATCGCCGTCATGCTGCAGTTTGCCTTTGCCTGGTACGGCTATGGGCGTTCGCATCTTCCATACATTCTGTATCCGTACATTAATATATACGACAGCTTTACGAACAAGACGATGGGTATTGCGCTTATTACGGCGTTCAGCCTGGGATTGCTGGTGCTCATTCCTTCACTCGTGCTCATTATGAAGCTGTTTCTGTTTGATGCCAATTATGTGCGAGGTAATGCTGGCAAAAAGAAAGGATGAGTCCGTTCATGCTTCCCAACATGCTGTTCCTCATGATTCCACGGTTGCTTCTCAGCTCTGACGCGGGGGTGACGGGTATCCCCGGTATAACGGGGTTGAGTTTTTTTGAGACCTTTACCATTATGTACGCCCCACCACTGATCATCGTGGCTGCAATTGCATTTTTGTTCATCTATTTGGCAAAATGCAAAAATCCAAAGGATTGATTCATTGGTACGTACTTTCCAATTCGGGGTAATCTTTTGTTAAGATACGAGGAGGGGAGGAGGGCCCTTTCATGCCGAAAATCCGTTATAACAACATTGATAATGTAAGTACGGACAAAACGCTGAAGGAATTCAAGCAGTGGAGGGAGCAACGGCGCAGCAAAGTTAAGGATTATTCCTATACCGTGCCCAAGCACCCACCTGAACTGGATTATCTGCACGCCAACCGGGATGAAACCACGATTACCTGGATTGGGCATTCCACGTTTTTTATTCAATATCATGGACTAAACATCGTAACAGACCCGGTCTGGGCCGAGAAAATGGGATTTCAGCGCAGGCTCGGTGCCCCTGGTATTCCAATTCAGGATATTCCGCCTCTGGATGTTATTCTGATCTCACATTCACACTATGATCATTTGCATCTCGCATCGCTGCGGAAGTTGGTCACAGCCAAGACACTGCTCATTGTTCCTGATGGTCTCAAGCGTAAAATGGTGCGCAAAGGATTCCATCGGTGTCATGAGATGAAATGGTGGGAACACATTGCGCTTGGCGGAGTCAAAATATCCTTTGTACCTGCACAGCACTGGACGCGCCGAACCCTATTTGATACCAATACGTCCCATTGGGGCGGTTATGTATTGGAACAGAATCACCCGGCAGTCATTCCGGCAGAGGAAAGTGCCGCGACGAGCGAAGGTGACGATCATAAAACTTCTCGAGCAGCAGAAACCGATGATCCAAAAGAAGCGTCAGCTGATCATTCTCCTGGCGGTCCGCCAGTGATTTATTTTGTAGGGGATACAGGATACTTCCAGGGATTCAAAACGATTGGTGAACGCTTCGACATTGGTGTCACGCTGATGCCCATCGGTGCGTACGAGCCGGAATGGTTTATGACATCTCAGCATGTGACACCGGAAGAAGCGTTGCAGGGATTTGTAGAATCGGGTTCCCAGCTCATGGTCCCTATGCATTATGGAACATTTAAGCTGGCGGATGACACACCCAAGGAAGCACTCGATCGAATGGAAGTAGAACGAGAACGACTGGGAATCAACGCGGAACGTATTCGGATACTAGGGCATGGCGAGACGCTCCGCATACGGCACGAGAAAAGTAAACAAGACTAACAAAAGTGAGTTAGATATGCTAATGTAAGGGTATACCCGCATGAACAGTAGATTTACCAAATCTTTAACGATTAAAAAGCGGCCAATTTTCGAATTTGCCGCTTTTTTGTGTTATAATATGGTGCCAGAATAGGCTTCGGGATATTGAATCCATGATTGATGCAAGTTGCTATTCATGCAGTATGCAGAATATTAAATAAAGGATGGTATGCTTAATGATTAGTACAAGCGGCATCACGCTCCGCTACGGAAAACGTGCACTTTTTGAAGATGTGAATATCAAGTTCACACCAGGCAACTGTTACGGTCTGATCGGCGCCAACGGAGCCGGCAAATCAACATTTTTGAAAATTTTGTCCGGTGAAATTGAAGCAAACTCGGGAGAGGTGCACATCACCCCGGGCGAACGCATGGCCGTTTTGAAGCAAAACCACTTTGAATATGATGAGTATCCGGTTCTCGAAACCGTAATTATGGGCCACAGCCGTCTTTATTCCATCATGAAGGAGAAGGACGCGTTGTATGCTAAAGCGGACTTTACTGAAGAAGATGGTTTGCGCGCAGGTGAGCTTGAAGGTGAGTTTGCTGAATTGAATGGTTGGGATGCTGAGCCGGATGCAGCGGCACTCCTGATCGGCCTTGGTATCGAACGTGACATGCATGAGAAGAAAATGGTTGATCTGAGCGGTAACGAAAAAGTTCGTGTCCTGCTTGCACAAGCCTTGTTTGGTCGTCCAAACAACCTGTTGCTCGATGAGCCTACCAACCACTTGGACCTCGAATCCATTCAATGGCTGGAAAACTTCCTCATGGACTATGAAGGTACCGTTATTGTGGTGTCCCATGACCGTCACTTCCTGAATAAAGTTTGTACACACATTGCAGATATCGATTTCGGTAAAATTCAACTGTACGTAGGTAACTACGATTTCTGGTATGAATCCAGCCAATTGGCACTTGCTTTGCAACGTGATGCAAACAAGAAAAAAGAAGAGAAGATTAAAGAGCTGCAAGCCTTTATTCAACGTTTCTCTGCGAATGCTTCCAAATCGAAGCAAGCGACTTCGCGTAAGAAACAACTCGACAAAATCACGTTGGATGATCTTCGTCCATCGAACCGGAAATATCCGTTCATCAACTTCAAACCTGAGCGCGAAGCGGGTAAACAATTGTTGACCGTCGACCGTATCAGCAAAACAATTGATGGTGTGAACATGCTGAATGACCTCAGCTTTGTGGTGAACAAAGGGGATAAGATTGCCTTTGTTGGCCCGAACGGTAATGCCAAATCGTTGTTGTTTGATATCCTGATGGGTGAAACAGAAGCGGATAGTGGCGAATACACTTGGGGTATTACCACAACTCAGGCTTACTTCCCGAAAGACAACTCCAAATATTTTGACGGAGTAGATATGAGTCTTGTGGACTGGCTTCGTCAATATTCCAAAGATCAGGATGAAACGTACCTGCGTGGATTCTTGGGTCGGATGCTGTTCTCAGGTGAGGAATCCCTGAAGAAAGCAAGTGTACTCTCCGGGGGCGAGAAAGTTCGTTGTATGCTGGCGAAAATGATGCAAACTGGAGCCAACGCCCTGATTCTGGATGAGCCAACGAACCACTTGGATCTGGAATCCATTACTGCACTGAACAACGGTATGATTGATTTTGATGGCACTATGCTGTTCACATCGCATGACCATCAGTTCATTCAAACCATCGCTAACCGGATCATTGAAATCACGCCAAATGGTATCATTGATCGCCAAATGAGCTATGATGAGTATCTGGAAAGTGATGAAATTAAAGAATTGCGTAACAAAATGTATCCGGTAGAAGCTTAAGATAAACTACTCTGTCTACATTGAGTCTAGTTAACATGGTTGACTAGAGGTTATATCAAGATAAAAAAAGAACCGCGAGCACTCCAGAGGAGGCTTGCGGTTCTTTTTTTGGTCATACAGGGTGATCCTGTAACCATAGAAACATCTCATACAAGAGCTTCTTGCGGTCTAGGATCCGCCAGTACGGCGGCGCTGATTGTTAGGCTTTTTGTTGTTTTGGCTCTTCATTGCTTTAGGGCCGCCTTCAAAATAGGCACTGGATTGGTTACCTGTGTTTGCCTGTTCTTTCTTCTGTGCCAGTTTCTGGCGTATGGCATCCTGCAAACTGATTTTTTTCGGTTCGTTATTATCGCTCATCGTTATTTCCCTCCCGGTCTTACAGTAAGCCGTCCAAATTGGACGGGATGTACTCATTTTATACGTTTTACAAAAGCCCCACAAGGGCAACCTGATAAAATGCTGAAATCCTTCACTTTTTTGACTGGACCAACATTTTTTCTCTTCACCTACAGCCCTGCGGTCTGGCAACTTTGTTTCGGCTTCCCTACAGCAATGCAGCTTGGCAACACTGTTTCTATAGACCCACACGGTACGCATTTGGTACCATGGAACAACCGTAATACGAAACGTTAAAGGAGTGTCGCCCGGTTTGAATGCCTATGAAGAAATACGCAAAGGAGAGCGCGGAGCTTGGGTCAGTATTGTGGCCTATCTGGTCTTGTCTGCTTTTAAATTGATCTGCGGATATTTGTTTGCTTCCAGCGCTTTGCTGGCGGATGGTTTTAATAACCTTACAGATATTGTTGCGTCTGTTGCGGTATTGATCGGACTTCGCATATCCCAGAAACCACCTGATTCCGATCATGCCTATGGTCACTTTAGAGCGGAAACAGTCGCTGCCCTAATTGCTTCATTTATTATGGCCATGGTTGGTCTGCAGGTATTGGTTGAAGCGGTTCGTTCGTGGTATGAAGGAAACTTTGTAGCACCAAACCTGTGGTCAGCAGCAGTTGCGATTGTCTGTGCGCTGGTCATGCTGGGCGTCTATCGTTACAATCATCGTCTTGCCAAACAAATTAACAGTCAGGGTCTGATGGCTGCGGCCAAAGATAATCGTTCGGATGCTTGGGTCAGCATCGGGGCTGCGGTCGGAATCATCGGTGCACAATTTGGACTTCCTTGGTTGGACAAAGTAGCAGCAATTGCTGTAGGTCTGTTAATCTGTAAGACAGCTTGGGAAATTTTCCGGGATTCAACACATCGTCTGACAGACGGATTTGATCAAAAAGAACTGACAGACCTAAGATCATCTGTGGCCCGGGTGCCTGGTGTTGAAAAGATCAAGGACGTGAAAGCACGTGTACACGGCAGTCATGTACTGGTGGATGTGGTTATTGAGGTGGATGGAGGACTGAGCCTGATTGAAGGTCATCAGATCTGTGACCGGGTCGAAGATCGCCTGAAACGTTCACATAATATTATGCATGTACATGTGCATGTGGAGCCGAAGATGGAAGAAGGCAGCACAGGAAGCCCTTGAAACCGGGAGGGACAAACCGGAAATAAGCGCATTTGAAAGGAAAAAGAGGACAGCCGCTGCTTGCGTGCTGTCCTCTTTACTTATCGTTAGAACGATTATACGATACTATTGAATAGCAACGTGGATCCAGGCTTTACCTTTCCACGTATATACTTGTACCCATTGACCGCCATCGAATCCGTCTACAACTTCACCTGTCGTATCGATGACTTGGGAACCCAGTGCTCCGATTGGTTTGCCATTTGGTGCATCATAGAACCATGTGCGCTCCAACAGGTTGAGCAGCATCGTAGGGACCAGAACCTCATCTCCTGCCTTCACCACAGGCTCATCAAAGATTTTGTCGTCTGTTGTTGATGTTGTTGTTTCAGTAGTCGTAGAAGTACCTTCTGTACCCGTTGTGTCTACTGTTGTGCCAGTTACGGTCTCAGCTGTGCCTTCTACAGTCTCTACAGCAGGTTTGTTCACTTCAACAGCAGGGGTTGTTGTGGTTGTCTGTGTTCCCGTTTCTGGAGCTACCGTTCCGGTAACCGCTTCCTCCGCACCTGCGGCAGCAGCCATGGAACCCATCAAAGTCAGAGCAGCGGCAAAACTTACGATTTTTTTCATTTGTTTTTCCTCCTCGGTTAGGTATGTAGTTTGTTGTCCTGTGTTAAAAGTAACCAAGCAAGCTTACTTATGAATCACAAATTATAACAATATTTTCTTGGATTCTCCAGTGTCAACTGGAGCATATGTGGGTATAAGGAGAGCTTGTAAATATCATACTTCGGTGGCAGAAAACCGGGTTGGCTATCTCATAATGGTCCTGTTTTTATGATGTAATCGGGGAGAAGCGATGGAATAGACCAGAAGGGAGCGTAATACATAATAGATAAGTCGTAATGTGCTGGGGGAAGAATTGTTGCAAAAAAGAGATTGTGAACGCACAAAAGCCTACCGGCTTTTGCAAGCGCGATAGGCTTTTGTATGTATCGAATGCAGTTCATAATTGGGAAGCCCCATTTATCGCATTCGGCTACGTCCCGTAATCAGGGAGATGACGAACAGTACAACAAAGATGAAGAAGAGTACTTTGGCAATGGAAGCAGCTGCCTCAACAATACCGAAGAATCCAAAAATACCTGCAACAAGAGCAATAATTAGAAATAGTACCGACCATTTCAACATGGGTATCATCCTTTCGTTTATGAACTTGGTAGCGAGAAGTGTTCGTCTCACTGCCGTGTGTAGTTGTTCTTTAACCGAGGCCTTTCGGGTTGAAACATTGCGATATTTTACCAGGAGGAGTTGTTTTTACAGTTCATATCCTATTTGTTTCGCCTCGGAAAGGGTCGGGTAACTAAGCAATAACAAAACCGATTTATACTGGAAAGTGAGGTTCTTTTATGATCTATCAAATTAGTGTGGCTTTAATTGCAATTGCATTTGCAGTACTTGTATTCTTCTTAATTCGTACCTTGAAGTCCGCTCAGGGTTCACTCGACAATGTGTCACAGACACTGCAGGAAGTTCAGAAGACCATTGATGAGCTTAGTTATGAAGTCAAACAGACAGTAAGGCATGCCAATGATATTACCGTTGATGTGCAGCACAAAATGAAACAAATTGATCCCGTTATGGAATCTGTACAGAACCTGGGAGAAGTGCTGAACGAAGTGACGGAAGCAGCAAAACAGGTGTCATCCACTTTGATGGCCAAGTTTCAAACGAAACGCAGCAGCACTGAACAGAGCAAACGTTCAGAAGTAGCGAATGTAGTACAGACACCGCCTGCTACACCGACAGATCGGACACTGCAATCCTATGAAGCTACATATCATGATGATGCCAAAGGCGGAAAAAGCTGGCTAAAATATGTGGATGTAGCCGCTAATGTATGGCAACGTATGCGGAAATAGCATGACCGTTTTGTAATCAATAGACGTCTTCAGAGCGGTGATGAACCTGATGAAAGGGTGAGAATCATGATGAAACTACTGCTTGTTATGTTTAGCGTAATTTCTCCCTTTTCCGTTCAACCGGCAGCGGTACCCGCTGCTCATGATATGCAATGGACGGTAGTGGAAGAGGAGACACCAGAGATCATTCTGGCTGCTGATCGATCCGGACCTGTCCAGCACTTTCGGACTCTGAATGACATTTCTCTGGATGACAGCATCGATGATATTTTAGCCAAGAAAGGCCAACCTGTTCATAAGGAGAATGATCCATACCTGGGTTGTCCTGAGTATCAATTCAAAGATGTAATGGTTGGGCTCTGCGAAGATACGGGAGTGGTTAATTATGTGCATATTGATGCTTCCGAGAAACGTCTGAAGCTTAATCAGGAATGGATTGATATGAATATTGAAGCCATTCGAGATGTTTTGGGCAAGCCGTATTATGTAGCAGAGGATGGAGAAGTATTTCTTCGGGGAAGTCAGGCGCTGAAGGTATACATGAAGCCAGGCTCCAATCATATTGAAGGAATAGACCTCTTTGACGAATCGGTTTCCTAGGATTGGTTAATCCACAAGCGTTTCAACCGGATATCATATGGTTATATACTAAGTAGCTCGATAAAGAAGATCAATCAGAGGAGAGTGGAAACGATGAATTCAACCAATGCGCAAGCTTATGCAAAAGTGGTAGAAAACGGAGTCCAAGCGGTAGAAGCGGTGAAAGAGTTGCAGATTACCGGATACCTTGCTGATCATATCTTCGTTCTAGCCCATGAAAAGGATCGTACAGATCGGATTGCCGATACGGCAGATGCCAAAGAGATTGGCATCAAGGAAGAAGGCGTATTTGATTCCTTGGCGAATCTGTTCCGCTCCCGCGGTGATGAACTCCGGGCCAAAATTGTTTCGATGGGCTTCACCGAAGCTGAGGCAGATTTTTACGAGAGTGAACTTGATAAAGGCAAAGTACTTGTGATTGCCAAAAAGAAAGAATAGCTTAGCCGATACACAGACGTAAGCTGGAGCCTTCTGAGAATGGACAAGCTTCAGAATCGAGTGTTTCGCATCATTCAGAGCTTTCAAGTGGATGACGCTGAATGCTTAACCAAAAACATAGATAAGGAATGGGGATATCCCCATTCCTTATCTATGTTTTTGCAAGTTTGGAAGCGGGATCAGAACGCAGCAAAAACAGGGTTACCAGCGGGTGAATTCTCCTCCGATGGTGCCATTTACTGATAGAAGTTTTCTGCTAATACGATTATAGTTATACTAGGAATTATTATGTCTACTGCTGTGTTGTATGCGAAATTTGTATAATTAAGGTTGTTAGCTGACCTGATAAGAATCGACAAACCCGGACGCCACAGATAAGGAGATAGAAATGAGAATACTTATTGTTGACGACAATCCGACGAATGTCATTATCATTCGAGAAATTCTGAAAAAAGAAAACTATCGTGACATTGTAACGGCAAGTTCTGCTATGGAGATGTTTGAAGTCCTAGGGATTGGTGAGGAAAACAATGAACTTCGTCCCAAGCCGTCGGATATTGACCTGATTTTGCTAGATATGATGATGCCGGAGATGGATGGAATCGAAGCATGTAGTATTGTGCAAAAATTCGAAAATCTCAAAGATATACCTATTATTATGGTAACCGCGATCGGAGATTCCAAGAAATTGGCTGAAGCACTGGATGCAGGAGCATCGGATTATGTGACCAAACCCATTAACAAAGTCGAACTGATGGCTAGAATTCGTCTTGCGCTTCGTCTGAAGCAGGAGAAGGACTGGCATAAAGAGCGTGATCAGCGGATTCAGGATGAGCTGAAACTTGCGGCGATGGTGCAGAATGCTGTGTTAAGTCCGGCTATTGAAGATCCGTTGTTTCACGTCAATGCCATATATAAACCTTCGTTTGAACTGGCTGGTGATTTGTATTCCTGGTATCCGCTCGGTGAAGGCAGATATGGAGTCTTGCTGCTGGATATGATGGGGCATGGGATATCTTCATCCCTATTTACCATGTTTATTGCTTCCGTGTTGAAAGACACCGTTACAACGTATGTAGACCCGGAGAAGGTTATTCAAGAGCTGAATCGTCGCTTTAATCAGTTACATCTGGAAAAACAGCTGGTGCAGTACTATTTTACAGCGATATATCTGGTCGTAGATACACGAATGAAGCGTATTGATTATGTTAATGCAGGTCATCCGCCAGCACTCTTTTTCCGTCAGGACGGAAGTGTGACGACGTTTGACAGCGTCTGCTGTCCTGTTGGTCTGTTCGACAAGATGGATATTGAACCACAGACGATTCACTATGAAGGAGATGGGCACATTGCCCTTTATACAGATGGTTTAACTGAAGCCGTTCAAGGTGATCAGGAAATGCAGCAGGCGTTTCTGAAGGAAAAACTGGCGGGTTCCCACCAGTGGGATGAAGCGGCCATGCAGGCGTTATTTTTCGATGATGAAATTCCGCAGGAGCGGGATGATGATAAATGTTTGGTGTGGATTACCTTAAACAAAGGGGTCGGAGCTGAATGAAAATCAGAAATAAACTGCTGATTGGCTTTACCGCTCTGATGGCTATTATGATCGTGCTTACGTTTGTGAGTTACGAACGGCTGAATAGCAGCAATAAACAGCTCGATCAGATGTATCAGGAGCGATACCTTAAAGTCAGATATACTTCTTCTGCACGTGGAGAGGTCAATGATATAGCCAAAGTGCTGGCTAACTTGTTGCTGAATCCCAACAATTCGATTAGTGCCGCAGACAGTGAGTTGAAGGCCATGCAGGAAAAGGGCGAACGCTACCTTGAGGAAGTACGGGATCGGGCAGACAGCGCACCAGAGCACCAACTGGTAGATCGTGTGAATACGGCCTGGGAAGCTTACAATGCTTATGCCGCGAGACAGGTCAGCTTAATGTCTCAGAATCGGGTGGAAGATGCCAATAACTACCGGAATTCAACCGGCTTGGCGGTGCAGAAGGAAGCTGTAGACAGCTTGAATGCCCTGTCCCGTTTTCAGGACCAGGAGATAGATACCGAGATTAAAGACGCGAATGCAGCCTATATGCGCGCGGTTCAGATTACCGTAGCCATCATGATTGCCGGATTGTTACTCGCGTTGGGTGTCATTATGTGGGTGCTGCCAAGTATTACACGGGGTCTGAATACCGTATCCATGATGATCACCAGCTTTGGCAAAGGCCGTTATCGAACCATTCGCCGCATACAGGTGAAGTCTACCGACGAAATTGGTCAAATTGCCACTGTGTTCAAGGATGTCTCCAATGATTTGGAAGAAAAACTGGAAGTTGAGAAAGCTTATTTACAAGCACAGCAAGATCAGAACTGGATGAGTTCCAACATAGCCAGAGTTCCGGAATTGTTGCGAGGTATAGGATCGATTCGCCAGATCTCACAGATGTTTATCAGCGAATTTACACCTGTACTTGGAGCTCAATTGGGTGTTGTATACCTGATCGATGAAGAGAAACATCCGGATGAACTGAGACGTTATGGCGCATATGCGTTTGAAGAGAATGAGGATGTGGGCAAAGAGGTTTACCGTATCGGCGAGGGATTAATTGGTCAAGCCGCGTTGGATATGACGCCTATTATTCTGGAAAAAACGCCAGAGGATTATGTGAACATCGGATCAGCAACGGGATCATCGCGTGCTTCTGGGGTGATGATCTATCCTGTCGTATTTGAGGATGAACTGATTGGTGTTGTTGAACTGGCTTCGTTTGAAGGGTTCACCAATCTGCATACACAATTGTTCTCACAGCTGATTATGAATCTGGGTGTCATTCTCAACAACGTTCGACGTCGTTTGCGGGTGGAGGAACTGCTGCGTGAATCCCAGGCGCTCACGGAGGAATTGCAGGTGCAATCCGAAGAGCTTCAGACACAGCAAGAAGAGCTGCGCCGTTCCAATGAGAATTTGGAAGAACAGACGGGAGCCCTCAAACGTTCTGAAGAGCTGTTGCAGCGTCAACAGGAAGAATTGGAGCATTTCAATACCGAGCTGATTGCGAAGACACGTGCACTGGAAGAACAGGTGCGAGAAGTGGAAGAGAAGAACGACGAGATTGAGAAAACCAAAACACAGTTGGAACAGCAAGCCATGCAATTGTCGATGACAAGCAAGTACAAGTCGGAGTTTTTGGCAAATATGTCGCATGAACTGCGTACACCACTTAACAGTCTATTGATTCTGTCCCAATTGTTATCAGAGAACAAGGATGGAAATCTTAGTGTGAAACAGCAGGAATATGCTCAGACGATCTATATGTCCGGTGCGGACCTGCTGAAAATGATTGATGAAATTTTGGATCTGTCCAAGGTGGATGCAGGCAAAATGGATATCAATTATGAAACGATGCGAATGGAAGAGCTGACCAGCTTTGTTCAACAGAATTTTGGTCCAATGGCAAATAAAAAAGAACTTAATCTGAATATTGAGTTCGACAGCAATTTGCCGGAATGGGTATATACCGACAGCCATCGCGTCAAACAGATTTTGCGGAATCTGTTGTCGAATGCATTCAAGTTTACCAATCGGGGATCGGTTAGCCTGATTGGACGGAAGATGAAAACAGAAGAGCTTCCTGGGTACCTTAATACGAACCAGGAATATGTAGGCTTTACCGTGAAAGATACCGGGATTGGAATTCCATCCGACAAAACAGATCTGATCTTTGAAGCATTCCAGCAGGTGGACGGCACAACCAGCCGTAAATATGGTGGAACAGGCCTGGGATTGTCCATAAGCCGCGAACTTGCCCGCCTGCTTGGCGGTGCTATCCAGGTAGAGTCTTCCGAGGGTGTGGGCAGTTGCTTCACCTTGTTCCTGCCGGATAATCACGAAGAAGAAATTCAGGTGGGCGACGCGGTAAGAGAAGCAGCAACCACATCTGAGATGGAAAACTTCAGAGAGGTACAGACGATGCGTTCGGGCAGACAGACGGTGCTTACACCTGATCCGGATAGCACTTCGTTCATGGAGCTGCCTAAAACCGAATTATCTGTACAAATGCAGCTGGAGGATGATCAAGAGAACCTAATGGAAGGTGACAAGATTCTCCTCATTATCGAGGATGATGTGAATTTTGCGCACATTTTGTTGGATATGGCGAGAGGCAGAGGATTTAAGGCTATTGTGGCGCTTCAGGGAGACAAAGGACTCGAAATGGCCCGTCATTATTTGCCGGACGCCATTATCCTTGATATTCAATTACCTGTGATGGATGGCTGGGCGATTCTGGGCGAACTGAAAAGCAGCTCAGCGACACGTCATATCCCGGTACATGTCATCTCAGTTATTGATGATATGAAACAAGGTTTGATGATGGGGGCCATTGCTTATCTGAAAAAACCGTCCAGTAAAGATTCGCTGGATAAAGCTTTCTCGCATATCGAATCCTATACAGAGAATCAACTGAAACGTCTTTTGATTGTGGAAGATGATGAAATACAGCGTAAAGCCATCATCGAACTGATTGGTCACGATGATGTTGTAATTACAGCAGTGTCCACTGGCAGTGAGGCTTTGAATGAATTGCACAGTCAACGCTATGACTGCATGGTTCTGGACTTGATGCTGACAGATATGACCGGATTTGAGCTGCTTGACCAGATTCGGGACGATCAGTATCTGAATGATCTGCCGATCATTATTTATACAGGTAAAGAGCTGGACAGCAAAGAAGAGATGAAGCTTCGCAAATACGCGGAGTCCATAATTATCAAGGACGTGAAGTCACCTGAGCGTCTGCTCGATGAGACAACGTTGTTCCTGCACAGGGTAGAAGCTAATCTTCCGGAAGACAAGCGTCGAATTCTGCAGAAGCTGCATAACAAGGAAACCTTGTTTGAAGGTAAGAAAATATTGCTAGTGGATGACGACATCCGTAATGTGTTTGCTCTTTCAAGCGTACTTGAAGGCTATCGCATGGATGTGACATTTGCGGAGAACGGTCGTGAAGCTCTGGAGATTCTGGATAAGAACCCGGAAATCGACCTGGTGCTAATGGATATGATGATGCCGGAAATGGACGGTTATGAGGCTATGACACGGATCAGACAGATACCGAAATTCGAAAAATTGCCGATTATCGCCTTAACCGCAAAAGCAATGAAAGAGGATCGAGGCAAGTGTATTGAGGCTGGAGCATCCGATTATGTGAAAAAACCGATCCAAACGGATCAATTGTTATCCTTAATGCGGGTATGGCTGTATTCGTAACCCGATAGTTTGGGTAATGAAGGACAATACATCTATTACGTAAGTAACAAATGGAGAAGTGGAGAGAAAATATGACACCGTGGGAACCTACCGAGGCGGAGGCAGAATCGATCCGCATGCCGCAAGAAGAAGAGCGTGAACTGATCGAGATCGAGTTGCTGTTGGAAGGTATGCACCGTTTATATGGATATGATTTCAGGAACTACGCGTTACCGTCGTTAAGACGCAGAATCTGGCATTACGTACATGCCGAAGGATTGAAGACCATTTCTGGTTTACAGGAAAGGGTGCTGCATGACCGTTCTGTATTTGATCGTTTTGTACAGAATCTGTCCATCCCTGTAACGGAAATGTTTCGTGATCCAACCTTGTTCCGATTCTTCCGGGAACAGATTATTCCTATACTGAGGACTTATCCATATATTCGAATATGGCATGCTGGCTGTTCTACAGGGGAAGAAGTTTATTCCATGGCGATTATGCTGCATGAGGAAGGTCTGTACGACAAGGCAAGAATATATGCAACAGATATGAATGATCGTTCATTGCAGCAGGCCAAGGAAGGCGTATATGGCATTGAAAAAATGAAACTATATACTACAAACTATTTGGAAGCCGGGGGCACTCGTGCATTCTCGGAGTATTACACCGCCAAATATAATTCCGTGATATTTCATCCTTATCTACGGAAAAATATTATTTTTGCCGAACATAATTTGGCAACAGACCGGTCATTTAACGAGTTTAATGTAATCTTCTGCCGCAATGTCATGATTTATTTCAATGACGAACTGCGGAACCATGTGCACGGACTTTTTCATGAAAGTTTGAGCCACTTCGGCATCCTAGTTCTGGGGTCTAAAGAATCGATACATTTTACGGAATTCAGCGATGCCTACGAGCCGTTAGACCGGACGGAAAAAATATACCGGAAGATTAAATAGGGGGTTAGGCTTAGTCATGGGGCTCAATGAACCAATTCACATATTATTGGTAGATGACCGCCCCGAGAACCTGCTCGCTCTCGAAGCGGTTCTGGAATCGGAACAGTACAAGCTCGTTAAGGCAACCTCCGGGGAAGAGGCACTTCGCTGTTTGCTGAAAGACGAATTTGCGGTCATTGTGCTGGATGTGCAGATGCCTGGGATGGACGGAATTGAGACAGCAAAATTAATCAAGGCGCGTGATAAGTCCAAGGACGTGCCAATTATTTTCATCTCTGCAAATAGCAGAGAGGCAGAGCATTTATTTGCAGGTTATTCGGCAGGCGCCATTGATTATATGGTCAAGCCGTTTATCCCTCAGATTTTGAAATCCAAAATCGAGGGCTTTGTAGAAATGTTTATCACGAATAAACGTTTGAAAACACAGACGATGCTGCTGCATCAGAAGACGCAGGAACTGGAGAAAATGAACCAGCAGCTCGTTCAGGCCAAAGAAGAAGCGGAAATCGCTGCAAACGCGAAGACAGAGTTTCTTGCCATGATGAGTCATGAGATTCGTACACCGATGAATGGCGTTATCGGTATGGTTGATCTGTTGATGGAAACGGACCTGAAAGAAGATCAGAAGGAATACGCGGACATTGTACGTCGCAGTGCCGATGCACTCGTTACGGTGATTAACGATATCCTTGATTTCACCAAGATGGAGTCCGGCAAAATGGAGCTTGAAGAGCATCCGTTCGAACTTGTTTCCTGTATTCGTGAAGTACTGAGACTGTTCGCGGTTGAAGCTGGCAAAAAGAATATTGAGCTGGAATATTTCCTGGAAGATTCAGTACCTGAATTGATCTATGGGGATATGGCTAGACTGCGCCAGGTCTTGTTGAATCTGATTGCCAATGCGATCAAGTTTACGGACCATGGAGGCGTGTATCTAATCGTATCCGTTAGTGAGGAAAAAGACGGGCGAATGACGCTGGAGTTTGCTGTAAAAGATACAGGAATAGGCATAGCGCCAGACAAAGTAGATCGTCTGTTCCAGCCGTTTTCCCAACTGGATACATCTATGACACGTAAGTATGGTGGAACCGGACTGGGGCTGGCTATATGCAAAACGCTCGTTGAAATGATGGGTGGAAAAATATATCTGGATACATCGGAGCTGCGTGGTGCAACATTTGTATTTACGATTCAGGCTCAGCGGTATGTCGAGAATGATCTTTCGACAGGTATTGGGGAAGATCAACTTACAGACATTAAAAAAAATTATGAAATGCATCCAAGTGTATTAATCGTCGATGATCACCCTATTAATCAGAAACTAATGTCTATTATGCTCGGCAAGCTTGGACTCGTCGCAGATATTGCTGAAGATGGCAAGAAGGCGCTGGATATGGTTTTAGCGAACCGCAACTATGATTATATATTTATGGATTTGCAAATGCCTGTGATGGATGGATTGGAATGTACTCGCAGAATCCGTGAAAGTCTTCCTCAAGACCAGCAGCCGGTTATTATAGCGATGACCGCCAATGTCATGGATGGTATTCAGCAGCGGTGTTCCAATGTTGGTATGGACGATTACATCAGCAAACCTGTGAAAATGGGTAATGTGAAACAGAAGTTATCCCGATTTCAAGAAGAGAGGCAAGTGTTCAAAACCAATACATCGGCCATAAATCAGGCCAATTGAAATATTTGCTAATTCGATTACTGTTTCATATGGGCTGTAGATGGGTTATTAGGTAAAGAAACCATTGATCAGGAGAGAGATGTCTAATGAATACAAATAAAAATGAAAAATTCAATGCAAGAACAGAAACACATGACGGCGTGTGCACGGTGTATCTGACTGGCGAACTGGATTTGTCAGTTGCTCCTGAATTCCGTTTGGTGATGGAGCCGTTAGTGGACAACAAGGAACAAGATTTGATCATTAACATGCAAGACTTGAAGTACATCGATAGTACAGGGATTGGTATCCTGTTATCTGTTCTGAAAGCACGGCATGGAATGGAAGCTCGCTTTGAAGTACAGGAAGTTCCTGCGCAAATTCAGAAACTTTTTGATATGACGGGTATTGCCAAATTCTTTGTCTCACAGAAGAATTCCCAATAGGAAAGGATCGAAAAAGGAATGAATGCAGAAGTTCAAAGAGTCACCCTTAATTTACCGGCGACAGCTGATTACGTTGATATTGTAAGACTCAATCTATATGGTGTTGCGTCCAAAATGGGATTTTCTTATGAGGACATTGAGGATATGAAGGTTGCTGTATCCGAGGCCTGTAATAACTCTGTACTGTATGCTTACTCACACGAAGGTGGCATGGTTGAGGTTGTGTTCGAAGTGGACAGTGACACGCTGGCTATCACCGTCAAAGATGAAGGAGCCAGCTTCGAGAACATTAACCCGGCGGTATCCCGTGCAGGTCTCCACGACAAAGAGCTGACAGATGCCCAAGTCGGTGGACTTGGATTTTACCTGATGCAGGCTCTGATGGACGATGTCAGTGTGGAAAGTGAGACGGGCAAAGGTACGAAAGTAGTACTCGTAAAACGTCTTGCAAGAAGTGAGGAGAAAGTATGAATGAAAAAGTGACTCCCCCAGAGTCCATGTCTGAAGCGATAGGTTTGATCTGGGAATACCAGCAAACCCAGGATAACGAAATAGCAACAGTTCTTATCCGCAAATATGAACCGATGGTGAAGATGGCAGCAGGCAAAATTGCGCGAAACCGACCCGATCTGTATGAGGATTTATATCAGACCGGGCAAATGGCTCTGATTCGTTTGCTTAAGCAATACGATATCAATCTCGGTATTCCGTTTGAGCCCTATGCCATGAAGAGCATGATCGGTCATATGAAAAATTATTTGAGGGACAAGTCCTGGTATATTCAGGTGCCTCGTAGAATTAAGGAAAAGGGAGCACTTGTCCAGCATGCCATTGATGAATTGACAGTGAAGCTGGAGCGTTCACCCGGTGTGAACGAGATTGCTGAATACCTGGATTTAACCCCTGAGGAAACCATCGAAGTCTTGGCTGGTCGGGAATGTTACCACTATGTGTCACTGGATTCTCCGCTATCACAGGATGAGAGTGCAGCCACTTTGGGCGAACTGATTAGTTCTGATGTGAATGACTTCGATTCGGTTGAGAAGCGGATGGACTTGCAGCAGGCATTGGGACAGTTGAAGGAACAGGAACAAAAGGTGCTTATTTTGGCATTTCAGGATGGTCAGTCGCAGCGGGCAATAGCTCAGAAATTGGGAGTCTCCCAAATGAGTGTATCCCGTATTCAGAAGCGAGCCACTGAGAAATTAAAGCAGATTATGTCGAACGCTTCATTATTATGAGATGCAGATCGGTGATGATATTGAGCACGGCATAAAGAAGGACACGTGATTCCAATGGAATGCATACGTGTCCTTTTTTGGGATCAAGGATTTCCTAATGAACAGTATGAATGCAGGAGTGGATGTTTGTGATTGTGGATAAAGTCAAGCTGGAAGCGCGTCGAGACAAGGCTATCTACTCAGACCATTGGGAATGGTGGGATTGGGTGGCACCGGATCAGGAAAGTATGGCTGATGCCTTGGAGGAACTAACGAACGCATTTCCAGAAATGCAGTACTGGCTTCGCAAAATACCGGAGGTAGAATCCAACTACCTGTCCGTCCGCTTCATGAACGGCACAGAGCCCGTAATATTTGGGTCATTATTATATGCAGTTAAAAATGAAAGAAATGATCAACGTAAAGATAATCAGATGTTTTTCTATGTGGATCAAGAAAGACTGGTTACCTTGAATGTAGATGACAATACCAGAGGTATTATGAATACAGGTGAACGTGCGGCCATGTTACAACAATGCAGTGAAGCCCGGGACGGTATGTTTGTGCTCTTTCGTGCGATCTTGCATTATTACCATGTGGGTATGGACCATTTTGAGATGAATCTGAGGGAATTGGAGCGGACGATGGAATCTCGCAATGCTCGCACATTGATGGATCAGATCCTTGCGGCCAGATTTGAGTTGCTGTATTGGAGTAATCTGTTCATTCCGTATTCCGAATTGATGGCCGCCGCGAGGGAAGCTTATCTGGATGAATTGAAAGAGAATCGTTTTTTCCAGCAGCTTCAGCACCGGATCGAACGGATGGAGCGTTTGTTCAAACATTATGAGACAGAGATTGATACACTGATCTCCATTGATAATGCCATTTCAGGAGTGCGGGGCAATGAGATTATGAAGACACTGACCCTTGTAACCTCCGTATTCACACCTGCAACGGCTGCAGGAGCCATATGGGGAATGAACTTCGAGAACTTACCTTGGATCGACAAAACATGGGGTGTTGTACTCGTCCTTGCGCTTATAATCATTAGCATGATCGGCATGTATGTATGGATGATGATGAAGGGCTGGACAGGGGATCTGCTCAAAGTGAAGTCCTCCCAGCCGTCGGCCAAAGAAACAGAGAAGCGTGCCAATGGCAAACGAAGGCGATGACTTTGTCAGCCTCACCCTGTGCCTTTTATTTTTTGTAATCTTCAATGTATCCCAGTAAGTCCGCAATATATTGCCCCACAATCGGCATGTTTACGAATTGACTGAGAATAAAAGCGAGCAGACCAAGAACGACAAAGGTTCCTACCGTCAAACCCAAACCACGTGCCATACCTGCTGTAAAATTGGTAATGATGCGTTTTTTGGGACTGCTGTAGTTTTCGATAATATCCTTAATCTGAGATTTTTCCAGACTATCTGCAATCTGATCCAGCCGTGTGTTCAGACGTTTGACTTCATGACGCAATTCAAAAGGGTGTTCGCTGGTATCATACTGTTGTGCGGGTTTTGCTCCGGTAATGGGTGTATTGCCGTTCATTGTGACTTTACTCATGTTCTTCCTCCTTTAATCTCACAGTGGATAAAAAATAGCCAGCTGGAATACAGCTGGCTATTGGTCACTCGATCCAAAGCCTTACAGGCTGGTCGAGTTTATTTCTTTACGTGCATCTTCCTTGGCTTCTACGGAAGCAGCAGCTACTTCTTCTGAAGCTTTGGTAGCCTCATTGGCCACGTCAGCGGAAGCCTTTCTCACGGATTCCATAACGTCATTGCGTCCTTGGTTTACCGTTTTTGCAATATCAGAAGTTTTGGAAGAGACCGTTTTAGCCAGTTCGGAAGCTTTATCACCAACAACCGCTGCAACTTCTTTGGTGCGATCTGTAACGATCCCCACTTTCTCGGAAAGGTCGCCCCGCAATTCGCGTCCTGGTTTAGGAGCAAAGAGTAGTGCGGCAGCTGCTCCCAGCAAACCTCCGATGAAAATTCCTTTGGCGAAAGTGGAACCGCTTTGTACAGGATATTGTTCTTCTGCTTTATTCATGTCAAATCACTCCTTCTTCAATTTAAGAAACGGATACGAAACAACGAACACCTTGTTAACCGATCAGGCAGCCTGTCTGAATAGTCTGGACACAAGTCCTAGCAAAAAGACAAAGACTGCTGTACCAATGATGGCAGGAATTACGGCAAAGTTACCGATGACCGGTCCCCAGTTACCAAGCAAGAGTGCTCCCAGCCAAGCACCGGCAAATCCGGCAACCATTGCACCGATGATTCCTCCAGGCATGTTATGACCGGCAAGTGCATCACCGATTACACCGATAATGACTGCCATCACAATGCTGATAATGATACCCCACATAACAACCGCCTCCTTTATGCTTAATGTAGGATGGTGTCTGTTCGCGTTTGCTTACTTCGTATATAAACGCCGTGCTTCAAGGTGAAACAATCAATCTAGAGAGAAATGTACTGGAAATTGTAGGATAATACAATTCAGGCGGAACGTTGAATCCCTTTAATCATGCAGAAGATCCAAGTCAGTCCAGCCGCAAATCCGGTGAAAACATCGGTTGGAAAATGTACCCCCAGCATAATACGGCTAAGGCCGACCATGAATATAAATAGGATTCCGCAAAGGATAGGCAGAGCAGTGCCGGACGCACGTTGATGTCGTTCAATTCCCCAGATGACAAAAAGCATGCCATAAAACCCCATTGAGATCATCGAATGACCACTTGGAAAACTGTATCCATGAACAACGAGCAGATGTTCCAGCTCAGGTCTGCTGCGCCTGAATATTTCCTTCAATAACGAGTTGAGAATCCACATCATGGCAAAACTGCTGAGTAACGCATACCCATATATGAGGAAACGGGGACGACGCTGCCACAAGAATAAAATTGAAAAACCGATAGCTGCGATGGCTGAAAGCCTGAAGGAACCGAGCGCGGTAATGAATGAGATGAAAGGCAGCAGATGAAGACGTGAATCCGAGTTCAGATAAAATAACTGCTGGATTCGGTCATCCAATGAAAGGATAACATCATTACCTAGCAACGCTCCTAGTGCCGCCAGCAGGAAGACGACCGAAACGCTGGCTATAATTCCGACACAAGCCCAATTGACCAGTGGACGTACAGAGGTTTTGCGAGCTAACCCGGAAGTGGGTGAATGCGTTTTGCGCAGCATAAATGAATATCTCCTTCAGTGATGGGTAGTAGGTAGATAAAGATTGATTAAGGATTACCCGAAATGTCTGTCGAAAAAACTGTAAAAACGTCGCTTTTGTACTATACTATTTAAGATATCCCATGCGGCGTCGTGACGCAAAGCAGAGATGAATTCGGGAGTATAAAGGAGAGAACTCGCATGGAGAGTGCCCTGTTAATTAAAGAATACCGTGCGGGCGTTATGGAATGCGCTCATTACGGACACATAAGCATTACGGATGAGAACGGCAAAGTTGTATATTCAGCCGGCGATCCTCATTTTAGAGCGTTTACCCGTTCGTCCGCCAAACCTTTTCAAGCTATTCCGGGAATCCGTGCTGGTATTGCCGGGCATTATGGTCTGACACCTCAGGAGATTGCCATTATGTCTTCTTCGCACCGTTCGGAGCCGATGCATATTCAGGTGCTGGAGCAGATCGAAAGCAAAATAGGATTAGGGGAGGAGTGCTTGATTTGCGCACCGAGTTATCCCCTCAATGAAGAAAGCCGAAATCAATGGCTACGCGCCCAAGGAGAGAAGCGTCGTATTCTACACAACTGCTCCGGCAAACATCTGGGCATTCTCGCATACACTCAGATGAAACAGGCCGATTTGGGAAGTTATGCAGAGCCAGAACATCCGGTACAGCGTGAGATTCTCGAGACCATGGCCTATATGGCAGGGATTGAAAAGAAAGAGATTAAACTTGGGACGGATGGCTGCGGCTTTCCGGTATTTTCGTTGCCGTTATCCGCATTATCAAACGCATATCTGAAGCTGGCTTGCCCGGATCTGATTGAGGACCCATCTACACGTTCAGCTGTAGAGACCATTACTGGAGCCATGAACGAATACCCGTTAATGGTAGGAGGAACGCAACGTGTGGATTCCGTGCTGCTTGAAGACAGCAACATTGTAGCCAAGGGTGGCTTCAAGGGTGTGTTTGGTTTTGCCCTGAAAAAGGAACGCCTCGGAATTACGTTCAAAGTGCTTGACGGTTCGGAAGAAGAATGGGCCTATATTGCCCAATCCATTCTGGAGCAGATTGGCTACAGCAATCGAAAAACCATTGAACGACTGGCAGAAGTATATCCACCTGACATTCGGAACGACGCTGGTAAAGTCGTAGGGCGGGCAGAGAGCGAATTCAAGCTTCACTCACCTGAAGAAAGCGTATAACCACATGTAAGGGGCGTGATTAGAATTCCCGGACCACGGGTAAAGATGACATACCAACTGGTATTGATCTATAGAATTCTAAATATACACGCAAGAACTGCTGCGATAGTGCGGCAGCTCTAAACCCTTGGAGGTGGATGAATATGATTAAAGTAGTGACATCGGAAGAAAGGCACACGTCGGATCGAGGTTGGATACACAGTGAATTCAGCTTTTCCTTTGCGGACTATGATGATCCAAGCAATGCCCATTTTGGTTGTCTTCTGGCTCATAATGACAACACACTGATGCCGCAGGAAGGCTTTAAGCGACATCCACATCATGACTTGGAGATTGTTAGTTATGTAATATCAGGTACATTGAAACATACGGACAGCATGGGAACGGAGCAATTGTTGGAACCGGGGACGGTTCAGGTCATGAGTGCGGGTACAGGGGTAGAGCATTCAGAGACTAACCCTTCCGAGGATGAACCGGTACGCTTCCTACAGATGTGGTTCCTGCCATCCCAGCGTATGTTGAAGCCCTCGTATACCAATCGTCGTGTAGAGGCTCAGGAGCACCTGAACCGTCTTTGTCCGATTGTATCGGGGCAAGGGGGAGAAGGAGCAGAGGGATCATTGCCTATTTCACAGGATGTAACTTGCTATCTATCCCATCTGGAATCTGGAAAAAAATTAATGTACCCTCAACATGAAGATAGGCGTACACATCTCTTCCTAATTAGTGGCCATATTGAAATTGTATGTTCAGATGGCAGTTTCAATCTCAAGCCGGGTGATGCTGCACGAATCCGCAAAAGCTGTGATCTGCAAATTACAGGTACAGGCAGCGAGACTGCGGAATTTGTATTGGTGGATTTGCCTTGACGAAAAAACAAACGAAAGAGGACCTGTCTCCACTGTGATGTGGAGACAGGTCCTCTTTTCCATGAGCATGGTCGCCCTAAGATTTGCGGAGTTTACCCAGTTCGGAAGCGACAGCTTCCACTTCAGAGATACTGAGATGCTCCTTGCCCAGGACCATCTCATACAGGTCAAACAAATCTTCATACTTGTCGAGTGGGAAAGCTGAAGCCTGCATGGCAGCTCCACTGGCCATCCGCAGCTTCGTTTTGATTGCTTCAATCATATATTCCATGTTGGCTGCGCTTGCTTGCGTTAAATCCATCGTTATGTCCATCCCTTCCGTATCGGAAACTGTTGTCATTGTATCATGATTGGACAGGCCCAGGCCAATGCTTTTGCGGCGAAATCAAGCATCGGGTAAAATGAGGAATATAAGAATAGAGCCTTAGGTAGGGAGTACATGGGTAAAGGAGGTAAGAGATTGGCAGTATATAAGCGAGAATTGGTTCGTCATCAAAGTAGGGAAGCCCGCCAAAATGTGCAGGGAGAAGACTTGGTATTGTTTTTTAAGCACATCTATAAGCTTCATTCACCGGATGAAATCACCTTTGTCTGTATTGGGACGGACCGTTCCACTGGAGATGCTCTGGGCCCACTGACAGGCAGTCTACTGGAGGAGTATGGAGTGAATCATGTTATAGGGACGCTGGCTTCTCCTTGTGATGCGGATACGCTGGAGAAGAGGCTGGCGCTTGTCCCGTCACATCATGCCATCATCGCCATAGATGCTTGTCTGGGTCCGAAACAGGCAACAGGTACATACTATCTTGCGGAACATCCACTTATTCCGGCAAAATCGGTTGGCGGCAAGCTGCCACCGGTGGGTCATTACAGCGTGGCTGCGGTAGTGAATGCTAATGGACCGAGACCTTATTCCATTCTACAGATGAGCTCGCTTCATTTCGTTATGGGCATGTCCAGAACAATTGCAGAGGCGGTCGTCGAAGCAGTGAAATACAGATAAACGTTTCATTAATGATATGCAGGCTTAATAATATACAACTTGAATTAATTTAATTCGCGCAGAGAGAGGGATTTATATGGAAAAAGTGATGTGTGACGGAACGACGATTTGTTATGCCGAACAGGGTAAGGGAGAAGCACTCATTTTGCTCCACGGATACTGCGGCAGTTCATCCTACTGGGATGAAATAGTGCCTGAGCTTGCACGCAGCTATCGTTGCATCGTACCCGATCTGCGTGGACATGGCAAAACGGACGCGCCTGTAGGTAGTTATACCATTGATCAGATGGGAAATGACGTATTGCAATTAATGGACGAACTAAAGGTGGACAAGGCTGTCCTACTTGGTCACTCCATGGGCGGATATATCGCACTTTCTATCGCACAGCGCCATCCAGAACGATTGAATGCCTTCGGCTTGATTCATTCCACAGCGTATCCGGATAGTGAAGAAGGTAAGGAAAAACGCCTTCGCGCAGTATCTACCATTCAGACGGAAGGCATTGTACACTTTGTAGATGGTCTGGTTCCCGGCTTGTTTGCACCAGAACATGTGGAATCGCTATCGTCACAAGTGACACGTGTGAAGGAAATTGGTTACCAGACAGCACCGCAAGGGGCAACTGGAGCTGCACTGGCTATGCGTGAACGGCCGGACCGCCGTGATGTATTATCAGCTACACCGCTTCCCGTCCTGTTGGTTGCCGGCGAAAAGGATGCTGTCATTCCGCCGGAACGAACATTCACAAGTGACAAGCCACATATTACACAAGCCGTGATTCCTGGAGCAGGACATATGAGCATGTATGAAGCTCCGGAAGAATTAATTCAGGTCATTAAACAATTTTTGACGGGATTATCGAAATAATAATGGTACATGAATAGAGTATCCGATGATTTCGCCTCCTTGGCGGAGCGTCGATACCTTGCTAAACCCCTGCACCGTTCGCTCAAGAACGGCAGGGGTTTTAGTTGTTTAGGGCCAGAGCATAGGGCGAGCTATAGGCCATGTTTTGGCTTTTTGTCATGGCTTGAATTAAAATGATGAGAATGGATCATTCAAGTGAAACTGGAATGTACACGATCGAACGATGAGGGGGCACATAACATGTTCAGGAAAGATTATCTGCTCCGCATGATGGAGGAAATGACAGAAGCGATCGGCAAAGTATTTACACTCAAACAACAGCGAAAACATACGGAGGCTTTGTCCGAGCTGGACGAGCTGCTGCGTAGGCAGTTTGGACTAAATTTATCTCTGCTGAACTCACTGCCGGCCGAAGATGTCATTGAAATGTTCCGTTTTCGCGGCGTCATTGAAGTGGACAATCTGCAACAAGCCGCCAGGCTGATCGAAGAAGAGGCGTACATTTATAATGAAAAGGCCAAAGTAGAGGGCATAGATGACCAAGAAAAAATGGAGTCAGAGGATGAAGCACTCATTCGTCTGATGAGATCCCTTCATTTTTACCTGTACGCACTGAATAATGGGGCTAATCCGAAGCTGCTGGATGCACCAGATCGTGTGGAGGGAATACTGGAGCAGACGAAACAATACGAACTTCCGGCACGAACAGAAAAGCAGCTTGCCCTATATCGTGAACAGCAGGGACGGTATGATCAGGCAGAGAATAGCTGGTACAGACTGCTGCAGGTAGACGACAGCCATCCCATTCAGTATCGGGGTGAGGTACAGGCTTTCTATGAAAGGTTAAGACAACTGGAGGATGAGCAATTGCTACAAGGTGGCTTGCCTCGTGAGGAAGTGGAAGAGGGGCTTGCCGAGCTGAACCGTTAAACCGATGAATAGGCCCGTTAACTTGGAGAGGGAACGGAATTGTGTTATGGTAACGGTTGACCAAACCAAACCGAAAGTGAGATGTACCCCCGTGGATTCATTGCGAAAGCTTATACAAGACATCTTTGAACAGAATTCGCTGATTACAGCGACCTGGAGCCAGCTGCGCAGACGGGACAATGTCTCGTATACGAAAGTGCAAGTCAAGCCGGTAACGCTCAAGAATCAGCTTCATTATCAATTCGCATTTCATTATACCAACAAAGTGCTGCACGAGAATTTGACTCCGGATGAAGCGGCAGAGCGCATGACTTTGCTATGCGAAGAGACGTTTCGTCAAGGACTGCTCTGTACTACAGACGCAGACTATCAAATTTTGATCAGCAAAAAATATAAAGTGTCCATCCTAACCAAGTCGGCTTCCAAAACTGCGGTGGACCTCTCGCATAATCGCAAAAAGCAATATGTGCTGGAAGATGGAGTTCCCGTATCGTTCCTGGTCGAGCTGGGGATTATGAGCGAGGAAGGCCGCGTTTTGGCTCGCAAGTACGACAAGTTCAGACAGATCAACCGCTTCCTCGAAATGGTACAGGATGTCATCCCGCATCTGCCGGAGGGCCGTCCATTGACCATTGTTGATTTTGGTTGCGGAAAGTCTTATCTCACCTTTGCGTTGTATCACTATTTGTCCGTACAACAACGCAGATCACTCAACATTATTGGCCTGGACTTAAAAGCCGATGTTATTGAACACTGCAATGATCTGGCAAACAAATTGCATTATGGTGACCTGAAGTTCCTCGTTGGGGACATCGCTGACTACGACGAGCTGAATGAGGTGGATATGGTCGTAACGCTGCATGCCTGTGATACAGCAACCGATGCTGCTTTGGAGAAAGCCGTTCGTTGGGGCGCTTCCGTCATTCTATCTGTACCGTGCTGTCAACACGAGCTATTTGACCAGATTGAATCCAACGTGATGAATCCGTTGTTATCACACGGTATTCTGAAGGAACGTTTCTCCGCTTTGGCAACGGATGCCATTCGGGCCAAGCTGCTCGATCTGATGGGGTACAAAACGCAGCTGCTCGAATTTATCGACATGGAGCATACACCGAAAAATATATTAATCCGTGCCGTACGAGGCCAGGCTGGGCAGACGGCTGACATGTGGAACGAATATACCGCATTCCGTGATTTCATTCACGCAGATCCTTATTTGGAGCGGGCATGTGCGGACTTGCTTCCAGGTGACGGCAAGCTGAAAGAAGCTGCGCCGAACCATGGGGCAGATGCGAGCCAAGAGAATTCAAATGAGGAATCGATCAAAGGTGTCACCCAAGATGCCAGTCACTGTGATCACTGTTGAATGTACGGGATAATGAAGAGTGAAGCATGATGTTTGACGGCAGAAGGTAAAAAGGATAGATACATGATTGAGTTATTTGATCCTTTGAGACGATACAGATCGTCTGTCATCGCCGTTGACGGGACATACTGGTAAGAGGGTCCCGTGAAAATATATATAATGTGCCAAAGGCATGAAATCAGGCAGAAGACCCTATTGGGGCTTCTGTCTTTTTTGGTTTGAAATTAATTAAGAAGAATACGGAGACGTGAGAAAGGAGGGAGGCGCATGAAGGAGGCGAGATCAGATAAGAAGGCTAGTCGGAGCAAGATTAGTGATACAGATAGGCTGGACAAGGTGGACGGAGGAAATCAGGAAATTGTATTTTCCGGATTATCAGAAACGGCATTAACGACAGTTTTAGGTTTAATTGCAGTAGCTTTACTGTTGACAGGGTGTCTATGTAGGGGATTGTTTTATGCTACGGACGTATATCCCATGGTACTCATGGCATCAGGAAGTGTACTTATTTGGTTTGTTTTGTTCATTATGTGCTTTAATGCACCGAAGACGAGAGGGCAGTTAGGGATTGCTCAGTGGTTGGATTACCTCAAACGACTATATGAGGCGATTATGCAGTATGCTCACTTCCGCTGGATGCTTTGGCCCCTGGCGATAGCAGTCTGGTTTGGCCTGCATGTAGGGATGGGGACTGTCAGTGTACAGGGAAGCTTGGAGGCGATGCTGCGCTGGAGCCTTCTGGCGATATTTGCATTACTAACAGTTATGTTGGCCGCACGCGCGAACGGAGCGCGATGGTTTGCCTGCGGCTGGCAAATGGCAGGGGGCCTGCTTGTGCTAAGCGGAGTGCTTGCCGCGTGCGGTGTGCTGCCGTTGCCCTATGGGGTCATGCGAACTACTGACCCCGAGATCAGCTCCGCCGGAGCCCGGCTCGGCGGATTGCTGCAGTACCCTAATGCGTACGGTGCCGTTGTTGGCATGTACGCATTGGAGCGGCTGGCTGCCGCCGCGCGCGCCATAACCCGGCCGTTGTCGGCCGGGCGGCTCATCGCGGCAGTGCTGCCGCTCATGCCCGCGCAAGCCGCGCTCCTGCTGAGCGAGTCGCGCGGCGCTTGGCTGGCGACCGGCTGCGCCGCGGTCGCCGCCTTCGCTTTGCAGCGGCGCGGTGCCCGCGTGCCGCTGCTGCTGGCCACGGCCGCGCCACTGGCGTGCGCGGCCTGGCTTTACCGCCAGCTGGCTGCGGCCCAGCTGGCGCCTGCACCCGTGCCCGGCCTGCTGGCACTGGCCGGGGCATGGGCAGCTGCGCTGCTCGGCACGCTGCTGCTGTGCCGTTTGTGGCACAGCGGCGCTCGTGCACGCGCCGCTGCCCTCACGGCCACAGTGCTGGCGGGAATCACCGCCGCCACTGTGGCCGTGGCCTCCACCGCCGACCGCATGGCGGCTGGTGTGGGCACAGGGCTGTCACGCCTTCAGATCTGGCGGGACGCCCTGAAGCTCTGGACCGAGGCCGCATGGCTGGGCCACGGGGGAGAGACATGGCGCAGCATGTTTCGCGCCATCCAATCCTCGCCTTATGTCGGAGGCGAGGTCCACAACGGCTTCCTCGATCTGGCTCTCGATACAGGCGTGATCGGGTTGCTGCTCCTCGCCGGATGGTTCTTTTTCACTCTGCGGACGATGTGGAGGCAAGCACCTCAGCTGCTGCCTTCGGTTATTGTTTTTGGCCTCCATGGATCAATGGACTTTGACTGGAGCTTCACCTTCCTCTGGATGATGTTCATTTGGCTGGGGGGCTGGGCCCTCTCGTTGCCAACTCTACAGGAATCCGAGGCTGACAAAAAGCGGTCTCGTTTTCTCCGTCCGTTAAGCCCGTGGCCTCAACGGATATTCACCATACTGATCGTCATGTTTTGGCTCGGCGGCACAGTCTGGCTTGCTGGACAACAGGTGGCGGCAGAACAACAATATCGTTTAGCTATGTCAAAAAATATAGAAGGTGCTGAACAAAAGGTGCTGCTTACTGCGGCGTACAAGTTTAACCCCTACAGGCCGGACATCGCCATCTCCCTGTCCCGTACGCTTCCAGCGAAAAAGGCTGAATCCATATTGGTGCAGAGCTTGTCCTGTTCCCCTGTTTCACCCCAACTCTACGGAGAGCTGGGGCGGTTGGCCGCTCAATCGGGTAGAGGAGAATCGGCTGGGAACTATTTTGAACAAAGCCTGGCCCTGAATCGCTTTGACGCGTCCAGCCAGTCCCAAGCCTTGTATTGGATGGAACAGGCCTCACGGAGGGAACTGGCGTCAGGTTATGCTGAACGAGGAAGGCAGACCGCTGCTGCTGGAGTAAAGATGTACGAACGTTATAGAGAACTGTCTGAAGAAGTGGCAGCAGGGGAGAAGAGAAATGATCGGCGTTTTGAGCTTGGAGAAGACGCGTTACGTTACGGGAGTAATTTGCGCCTCCTTGCTTTTGATCCACTTGCTTCAGAGGTGAGCAGAAAGAGTCCCTGAATATCTGACCTCATGTAACATCGATGGTGAACAAAATCCATGAAAACATTGATTCAATATTTAACATGACGAACGATCTTGCATGGTTCCAACGAAAGTATTGCTCCACACCTCAGTTCAGGTATCCATAATCGATCAATATGCTTTACAATTACCTGTTCGATTACCTGTTCATTGCTCTCAACCTACAACCGGTATCCGCCAAACGCATTCTTAAAGGCAGCTTGCAGCGGTTCTACCTCCACACCCCATAGAGTCGCTATCTCTAAGCTGACATCCGCGTTCCACCATTCGCATAATTTTTTGCGATTATCCCGATTTTCTCCGATCCAGAGCAGATTGGCGATGACCTTCCCATAATACAATTCTTCCGCCTGCTTCATCAGCTCGGGGGAGGTATACACCTTTAACTTTTTGGCTGTTCGATACAGTTCTTTGCTGCATGCTCTTCGGATACCTCGGGCAGAAGGCAGCTTCTGGCCTGGGGTGTTATGTTTGATCGGGGGAGTACCGGGTGCTGATTTGAATGACATTTTCTCACGCTCCTCTCCCGATACCATATGCAAACGGCTGCCTGCGGGACACTATCCCAGACGGGTGAAGTAGCAACAGCTAGAGGCCTGTGATAAAATAGGGACGAACATCCATGGTGCGGAAGGGCACTGCCAATCAGGATGAAGAAAGAGGGTCGAGATGGACGTTATTCATAACATTGTCAATCAATTATTCGATTGGATTCAGAGTCTTGGATACTTTGGAATTATGCTTGGACTAATGCTTGAAGTTATTCCGAGTGAAATTGTACTGGCATATGGAGGTTTTCTCGTTTCACAAGGCCATATTAATTTTTTCGGTGCAATGATTTTTGGTACCGTGGGCGGTGTCATAGCCCAGCTATTTATTTACTGGATTGGCCGTTATGGCGGAAGACCTGTACTTGAACGCTACGGAAAATACATATTGATCCAGAAAAAGCACATCGACCATTCCGAAGAGTGGTTCCGCAAGTATGGGACAGGTGTCATTTTCACGGCGCGTTTTGTTCCGGTCGTAAGACATGCCATATCGATTCCTGCCGGTATATCCAAAATGCATACGGGTCGATTTATTTTGTTGACAACCCTCGCTGTTATACCTTGGTCTGCATTGTTTATATATTTAGGGATGATACTTGGAGATCAATGGCAAAATATCAACGAGAAAGCGGCACCTTATATTATGCCGATTCTGCTCGTTGCTCTCGCACTTATGATTATTTATGTACTTATTAAATGGATGAATGCTCGTAAAAAGAAGGGAAGTGTCTAGTTATGGGAAAACCAAACTTGTCTCACAAATTCGGTAAAGGTCTGCCACCGAAAGAATTCATTGAGAGCATGACGAAGAACCAAAGTGAGTTTCAGGCAAACTACGACAGCTTTGCATGGCCAAGCGAGGATGATCGTGAATTTTTCGAAAGCCTGAATCACCGCGATGATTTGCGTGTGTTAATTTTGGCTGCTGACTGGTGCGGCGATGTGGTACGCAATGTTCCAGTCGTGTTCCAGGCACTGGAAATCTCCGGCATTCCGACTGAAGTTCTGATTTTGGAAAATCACCCTGAAGTGATGGATGAGTTCCTTACGATGGGCGGACGCTCTGTCCCTGTCGTTATTTTTGCAGATACGGGAGGACATGTACTGGGTCAATGGGGACCTCGTCCACAACATGTGCAGGAAGTTATGGTTGAATTCAAACGTAACAACCCAGACCGTGAAGCAGCAGATTATCAGGATAATTTGGCTGTTGCACGTCAAGAGATTGGTAAACGTTATGGGGAAGGAACGGAGTCTAATGCAGCTATTATTCGTGAGTTGCGTGAACTGATTTCGGGTTACTAAGCCGATATGCTTAACATTCGTACATTTTCTTTGGGACCGCTCCAGACCAATGCGTATCTGTTGCAGGGTGATGATCCAGGTAAAGCCGTAATCATTGACCCGGGAATGAATCCGGGCCCATTACTCAAAGCCATTCAAGACCTGGAGATTGAAGCGATCCTGCTCACTCACGCTCATTTTGATCATATGGGCGGCGTGGATGAAATTCGCAAATTGAAAGGCTGTCCCGTTTATTTGCATGACTTGGAGAGTGATTGGCTCACAACGCCGAAATTGAATGGTTCTTTGAACTGGCCGCAGGCTACCCCGCCGCTTTCGACAGATCCAGCTGAATATGCCTTGGACGAAGGACAGACGTTGAACTTTATTGGCCATACGTTCAAAGTGTACCATACACCAGGGCACTCACCAGGCAGTGTAAGTCTGCTATGTGGTGATGATCTTTTTGCAGGTGATGTTCTGTTCCGTATGGGTGTAGGCAGAACGGATCTGACCGGAGGCCGTGAACGGGATCTGATTGATTCAATCCAGAACAAGTTGTACACCTTCTCGGATGAGGTCAAAGTGTATCCAGGTCATGGTCCCAAAACGACAATCGGTTATGAGAAGAAGCACAATCCTTACGTGTCTGCAAGATGATCCGACAATTTATGTGAAGAAAGTCTGGACAAGTGACAACTTTTTCATTAGAATAGCAATTAGTTGTTACAAGCGTTAAAGCACCATCTAACTGAAGCAATACAAAGAAACACCCTAACTTGCGAAGCACGCAGACTGTGGTCTATACCCGGTTTGCGTTCTTTTTTTGTTTTCAGCCACTTTTTTTATCAAAGTTACATCCGTTTAACCCTACATACAGTTCGTTGACAAGTATCTACAGAAGATCGTTCTAGTCCATTTAGCAAGTCGAATTATAATGTGCATGAGATGATAATAGTCAGAAGAATGATGAAAGAAACAATAGCTAATGAGAGCGAGGAATTAGAAGTGGAGAAAAAGCGAGTGATCCAGTTGGGACAACGTGCCGAGAACCTGATCATCGAAGAAAACCGACGAACAATGGAAAGTGGCAGAATAGAAGCAGTTACCCAGCGTCCTCAACTACATAATTACATGAACAATGAGATGAATCCAATTAAGGATCAACAGCAGAATATATGGAGAAGTCGTTTATTAAGCAGCGGAGCACGCAACCAACCGTGGTTCGACAAACTGCAAGATTACCGAAATGAAGTCTGATTGCCCGGGAAATTGTCGGCTTCAGATTTTTTTGGATTGAATTGAACGTTTTTGCAGAGCCTGTCGTAATAACATAAGACTGAGCGGAGAGCAGGTGATGATTCGGATGGAGGCAGCCGAACTGGAAGAGGTACAGAGAGCGATACAGGGAGATGACAGTGCACTGGCAGAACTACTGCAGCGCCATTACTCTTTTGTGTATAAGTATCTTGTCAAAGTAACGATGGACCCCAACGTTGCTGAGGAAACGGTGCAGGATACGATGATTCGATGTATGGAAAATATTCATAGATACGATGGCTCGTCTGCCTTTTCGTCATGGATGATTACGATTGCCACCCGTATATATATCGACAAGACTAGGCGCAGACGAAGAGAACAGATTTGGCTGGAAGCCATTCGTAATCAGGCTGTACGGAAATTGCGATGGCAATTTGAGAGCCGGAATGAAGAATGGACAGATGTCATGGATGCCATGACAAGGTTAACCCCAGAACATCGTATTGCCGTCCTGTTGAAGCATTATTATGGTTATGGCTATGATGAAATTGGTGAAATGCTGGGTATTCCATCCGGAACGGCGAAGTCTCGAACTGCCTATGGCCTTCGTCAATTGAGAAAGGAGCTGGGTTGAGCATGAGCAGATCTGAGGAACAGGATGAACAAGAGATTCTGATGCGAATGCAACAACAGATGAAAGTGCTCGATGATGCGTATGAGCCTGTAAACATTCCTTCATTGGCCTCCATTGAAGCCCAAGTCAAGGAACGAAAACAAATGAGACGACGAGCCAATCGGATTGAAATGATTTTGTTCTGGATTGTGGGACTGTTCATTATCGCTTTTGGTATCTTATTGTTCCATTCGGCTCCAGCTCTATATTTGGGTATCCAGGCTATAAGCATGTGTGCAGCGATTGCCGTGGCAGTAATCTGGTCAGGGCGACGCCGGAAGGAGACTCGTCATGAATGATCTGCATTATTCTTTAAATGAAATTCCTCTCATATGGCTTATTCTGATTGGTATACTTTTGCTGATACAGGGAACATGGATCTTTCAGGATGCACGCAGACGTGGCCGTTTCCCCTGGTTATGGGGATTGTGGGGCATTACTGGATTCCCAACACCTTTGATCATATATTGGTTTATTGTGGTGCGAGCAGATCGCAGACCCCCTAAGCGAACGTCGGGAAACTCATAGAGTTAATGGCTTAAAAAAAGATTTTGCACAAATGTTTTGTTTAATTCTAGTAATCGTAGACATCGCTATTCTTTTCTAGTAGACTATACAAATAATAAAAAGATAGACTACCAGGAGGTTAGACGATGCTGCGATTAGGAGAGAAGGTTGTCATCGTCGCGGATGCGTTTGAGCAGAATCTTCCTGTGGGGGAATATGGTTTCATCATCGCTTATGACCGGAATCCGGACAATGCGTTCGATTACGTGCTTCGAGTGCCGCAGGTGAATCGGAACTTTTTTGTTCCATCCGGCGACGTCGATCTAGAAGAGGTTCTGCTGAAGCAGGAAGCTGAGCGGGTCGAGCGAGAAGCGTTGATAGATTACGCCCTTGCGACACACAATGAGAAACTGTTTCATCATCTGATGAACGGAGATTTTCAAGCTGTGGAAGAGGAAGAAGAAACCGCGAACGATGTTATGTCACAGGCGGATTTTATAAAGCAGGTTAACCTGCGTGCATGGATTTAGAATTTTAAGAGTCGGCTGATGCCGGCTCTTTTTTGATTAGATTGAAACATATAAATCTTGAAGCCCCTCATTATCCTGGTTCTGCGCGTAAAAATTCAATTAATTAGGTTTTGAAATTTGTATTAAAGGAAGACTCCACCGTTTGGGGTTATTTTGCATATTCGGTAACTCGGGTCATTTGCATTGAATTGTCGAACTATCTCACCTATAATGAAAAAAGTTATCTTGGGACTTTAGCCCGTTAAACGGACGATCCGTTTTCGGCGGTTTCAGGAATTAGAACGAATGAAGGAGGCATCCGGAAATGAGTATTTCGAATAATGACGTTCAGCATGTGGCCAAGCTGGCCCGGCTTAATTTAACTGCTGAAGAAGAGCAGACCCTGACAGGACAGCTGAACGCGATTTTAAAATATGCTGAGAAGCTGAATGAACTGGATACAGAGAACATTGAGCCAACCACTCACGTGCTGCACGTCAGCAATGTGATGCGTGAAGATGAGACGAAGGAAAGTCTGTCGATTGAACAGGTCATGCGCAATGCACCAGAAGAAGAAGACGGGCAATTCAAAGTGCCTGCTGTAATGGAATAACGGATAACCGGAAGGAGGACGAATTACGTGAGTTTATTTGAACAATCGTTGCCGGAGATACATAACAAGCTGCACGCCAAGGAGCTGTCGGTCAGCGATCTGGTGAATCAGGCATATCAGAACATTGGTGAACGGGATGAAAAGGTTAAGGCTTATCTGGCGTTGGATGAAGAGCAGGCGCGTGCACGTGCACGTCAACTGGATGATCGCCTCGTCAGTGGTGAGGAGAAAGGTTTGCTTTTCGGTCTGCCTGTCGGCATTAAGGACAACATCGTTACGAACGGACTGCGCACAACGTGTGGTAGCCAGTTTTTGCGCAATTTCGACCCGGTGTACGATGCAACAGTTGTCGAGAAGCTGAAAGCGGCGGATACCGTGACGATCGGGAAGCTGAACATGGATGAATTCGCCATGGGTGGTTCCAATGAAAATTCAAGCTTCTACCCTGTACGTAACCCATGGGCACTCGATCGTGTTCCGGGCGGCTCAAGTGGTGGATCTGCTGCGGCTGTTGCGGCAGGAGAAGCTTATTTCACATTAGGATCAGATACAGGGGGCTCCATCAGACAGCCTGCTTCCTATTGCGGCGTTGTCGGCTTGAAACCGACCTATGGTCTCGTTTCCCGCTTTGGTCTGGTTGCATTCGCATCTTCCCTGGATCAAATCGGACCTTTGACGAAAAATGTCGAGGACTCTGCCTATGTGCTGCAAGCCATTGCTGGTTATGATGCCAAAGATTCGACATCCGCGAAAGTGGATATCCCGGATTACTTGAGCGGACTCACAGGGGATGTCAAAGGACTTCGCATTGCTGTTCCGAAAGAATACATTGGTGAAGGCGTTGATCCTCAAGTTAAAGAAACCGTCCTGTCTGCCCTGAAAGTCCTCGAAGGACTCGGCGCAACATGGGAAGAAGTATCCCTTCCGCATACCGAATATGCGGTAGCTACGTATTATCTGCTCGCTTCCTCAGAGGCATCTTCGAACCTGGCTCGTTTTGACGGCGTACGTTATGGTGTTCGTGCAGACAATCCGGAAAACTTGCTGGATCTGTACCACCAGTCCCGTAGTCAAGGTTTTGGTCCCGAAGTGAAACGACGCATCATGCTTGGAACCTATGCACTCAGCTCGGGTTACTACGATGCATATTATCTGAAAGCTCAAAAAGTGCGTACGCTAATCAAACAGGATTTCGACGACGTATTTGCCAAATATGATGTCATCATTGGGCCAACTGCGCCAACAACGGCTTTTAAACTTGGTTCCCAAGTCGATGACCCACTTACAATGTATCTCAATGATATTCTGACTATCCCTGTCAGCCTGGCTGGTGTACCCGCAGTTAGCATCCCTTGCGGATTCTCGGACGGACTGCCTGTCGGCATGCAAATTATCGGTAAAGCTTTTGATGAAACAACCGTACTGCGCGTAGCGCATGCGTTTGAACAAAATACGGAATTCCACAAGCAGCGTCCGCAGCTGTAGACTGCCCGGAACGGAGGAATATAGAAATGTCCGCATCTAAATATGAAACGGTCGTTGGACTTGAAGTCCATGTCGAGTTGCATACAAACTCCAAAATCTTTTGCGGCTGCTCCACTGCCTTTGGAGCTCCGCCCAATACACATACTTGTCCGGTCTGTCTCGGACATCCAGGCGTATTGCCTGTATTGAATCGCCAAGCTGTAGATTACGCGATGAAAGCAGCCATGGCCCTTAACTGCACTATTGCTGATGTCAGCAAGTTTGACCGCAAAAACTACTTCTACCCCGATTCTCCGAAAGCTTATCAGATCTCACAATTCGATCAACCGATCGGTGAGAATGGCTGGATCGATATTGAAGTCAACGGTGAAACGAAGCGAATCGGGATTACGCGTCTTCATCTGGAAGAAGATGCAGGGAAGCTTACCCACGTTGACGGCGGCTATGCTTCATTGGTCGATTTCAACCGTGTGGGTACTCCGCTCGTGGAGATTGTCTCCGAGCCAGAGATTTCTTCTCCGGAGGAAGCTCGTGCATATCTGGAGAAATTGCGTGCGATCATGCAGTACTGTGATGTATCCGACGTGAAGATGGAAGAAGGTTCACTGCGCTGTGATGCCAACATTAGTTTGCGTCCGCATGGACAGGAGAAGCTGGGAACGAGAGCCGAACTGAAAAACATGAACTCCTTCCGTGGTGTTCAGCGTGGTCTGGAATATGAACAATTCCGCCAAGCGGAAATTTTGGACGACGGCGGCGAAGTCGTTCAGGAAACTCGTCGCTGGGATGAGGCTCAAGGGAAAACACTGTCGATGCGTGGTAAAGAGCAAGCGCATGACTATCGTTATTTCCCAGACCCGGACTTGGTGAAGCTGCATATCGATGCAGCCTGGAAAGAACGGATCAGAGCTTCCATACCGGAGCTTCCGGACGAGCGTAAAGCCCGTTATACCGCTGATTATGGACTGCCTAATTATGATGCAGAGGTTATTACCTCTTCCAAAGCGGTCGCTGATCTATTTGAAGACAGTCTGAAGTACACCAAGGATGCCAAAGCCGTATCCAACTGGATTATGGGTGATTTGCTTGGTTACTTGAATACAAGCAACCTTGAATTGACTCAAGTGCCACTGACTGGCCAAGGTCTGGGTGAGATGATAGGATTGCTCGAAAAAGGTACAATTAATAGTAAAATCGCCAAAACGGTATTTAAGGAAATGCTGGAGAGCGGCAAGCTTCCTCAGCAAATCGTCGAAGAAAAAGGTCTGGTCCAGATTAGTGACTCAGGTGCTATTCTCGCCATTGTGGAGCAGGTTGTTGCGAACAACCCACAATCCGTGGAAGACTACAAGGCTGGTAAACAGAAGGCCATTGGTTTCCTCGTTGGTCAAGTCATGAAAGAAAGCAAAGGCAAAGCCAATCCGGGACTAGCCAATCAACTGCTTACAGATGTACTGAACCGCTAATCCATCCGGTGAGGCCGGACAGAAAGAGGCTCGTCCCTGTGACAGCCTCTTTTTGTTAGGGGCACAAGTTTGATTGTATTGTCCAGGATTCCGTGATGTACGAAGGAGATGAGGAAGGTATGAAGATTCAATCTTTGTCATTGAGTGATGTGGAGACCGTAGGTCAGCTCTGGCGACTGCAGCATGTAGCTTATCGGCTCGAAGCCGAAATCATCGGTTTTCAGGAAATTCCGCCTTTGATGGATACGATGGAGACGTTACAGAACTGTGGAGAGTCCTTTTTTGGCTATATGGACACGGATGGTGAATTACTTGGTGCGGTTGCAGTGGATGAGGAAGAGATCAATACGTTGACGATCACACGTATGATGGTGCACCCTGATCATTTTCGTAAAGGAATTGCTGCTGCTTTGATGACGTATGTGTTTGAACAGTATCCGGATCTTCCGCGTTATATTGTTTCCACAGGGACGCTGAACCAGCCAGCCGTGAAATTGTATACCAAATTCGGTTTTAAGCCCGTGGAAGTTGTACAGATTGCACCTGGAGTGGAATTAACGACATTTCATAAGAATAAAGATTAATGATGTGAACAACTTGGAGGAGGAATACCGGCTTTGGGCAATCCCTGGTTCATAGATGAGTGGCACATTTTATTACGATTATTACTGGCCATGCTGCTTGGAGGGCTTGTAGGTCTGGAGCGGGAGCGTTCCAATCATGCTGCCGGTCTGCGTACCCATATTCTGGTATGTCTTGGATCTGCACTAATTATGATGTTGTCTGTTTATGGTTTTAAAGATTTTGCAAATGAATTAAACGTAAGGATTGATCCGGCCCGTCTGGCTACAGCTGTTATTACTGGCGTAGGTTTTCTCGGAGCTGGCACGATTCTTTTTACCGGCAAGTCGATTACTGGGCTGACAACAGCAGCTTCGATTTGGGTTGTGGCAGCCATCGGACTGGCAACAGGCGCGGGATTCTTTTTTGCCTCCATCGTGTCAACCGCATTGGTGTTACTTAATCTCTGGGTATTCAACAAGTTGGAGCTTAGGTATATAAGGGGGAACAAACTGCATGTCGTTACCCTTCATACCTTGTCTGAGCCCGGTTTTCTGGAACAGGTATCTTCATTTATGGAGCAGGAGAAGATTAAAATCCGTAAAATAACGGTTAATGAGCAAGATTTGGCTTATGCAGAAATGATATCGGTTGAACGCAAAATTGAAATTGTGTTGCATGTTTACATGCCACATGAGTTCAGTGCAGTGCAGCTCGTATCCAAGTTAAGACAGTGGGAACATGTAACGAAAGTGTCGGTCGAATAAATGAATTAAACCCTCTGAGGCCTTTAGTGCCGGAGGGTTTTTGCTCATAACCATATTTCTTCCAGTTACTCTCCTGGCTCTTTAGGGTACTATCTAACCAAATGCATGAAGAGCGGGAACATCAGCCCGGAAGAAAGGAGTCGTTTATGAAACGGAAACGTCAGTCGAACCATAATTCCAGCGGAAAGCGCGGAAAACCTGTCCGAAATCGGACCCACAAGTTTATTGCCGGGTTACTAAGTGCGGTTATTCCGGGTCTGGGCCATATTTATCTCCGACTATACATGAGAGGTCTGACTTTCATGATGCTTGTGCTTTTGGATCTGTCAGCACTTTTGTATTTCTCAACTATTGGTATACAGATCAATGTACCATTGCTTATCCTGCTGGCGTTGTTTATTCCGGTGATTTACTTTTACAATGTATTCGATGTATTGCAATCTGCGGACTGGGTGATGATGCGCAGGAGAAGAACGGTTACGCACAATAGCTCGGACAAGCCCATCCCTTATGAACGTTCTGCAGGGGAAGCTATGATGGTGTGGGAGAGAGGCATTTCATTTGGACTACTTCTGATTGTAGGAGGGTCGCTGCTGGTATTGTTCTTTCGCAAACCACGTTGGTTTAAAGAGCTAATCGCTGTGTATGGCGGATATACTTTTGCTGTTCTGATGATCGCAGGAGGACTAATCCTTTTCGGACGGGAAATCTGGGTCATGTTTCGCAAGAAGAAAATCTAGTGTGATCTATTCAAGGAGGGATAGCCATGAACCGTAAAGTCCGGGTCGGCCGCTATACGGCTGCCGCCTTACTCGTAGCTGTCGGTGTGTTGTTGATTTTGGATAAACGGTGGGGAACGGACTATGTATATGAGATGGTCGATTGGTGGCCCCTCTTGCTCATTGTATTAGGTGTGGAGTACATACTGTTGTTTTTAGTGACACGTCGAAGAGGGAATGCAGCTTCAGGCGACCAGGGTGAGAAAATGAAAATGCGTTTCAGGCCTGATGCGAAGGGTATCCTGACGTCCCTCGTCTTGACAGCTTCTGTTTTTATCGTTTCAGAGCAGGATCACTATATGCATTTGTGGAACAGGGTGAGTCTTAATCTGGGAGCAGCATCCATGGACTACAGTCAGGCAGCAGGATATATGGAAGATAAGGGCACGATTCGGGTGCCTGTAGGTATGGATACATCGGACCTCGTTGTTGAGGGCGTGAACGGGGATATCTCGGTACAGCGGGGGGAAACAGAAGAGATTGAGGTGCGCACGGTAGTTTGGGTGGATCAGACAACTGAAGTGCAGGCCAAAGCAGTGGCGGACGCTTCCTTTGTTGAGGCAGACGGGACAAAAGTGATTCATATCAAGACGACAGGTAAAACGTATGGAGAGAACGAAAAAACACAGCCGCGGATGAATATCACCATAACGATCCCGGATGATCGTCGTTTTAATCTCGATATTCGAACGTCCAATGGAGCCATATTGTTGAATCGTCCAGAAGCCATAAGTACCATTTTGGCTGAGACCGGAAATGGACGGATACGAATTACGAATGCCGTAGGTGATATTTCCGGTAAAACACTGAATGGTGATGTCGTTGTGGCCAATGCGATCGGAAATGTGGACTTGAACAGTAATCGAGGCGACATGAAGGCCCGTGGGGTTTCTGGAAATGTGAATCTGACTACACAAGTCGGAAGTATTAGCATCGCGGACTCTGTTGGAGAGATCACAGCGGATACCCGAAACGGAAATATTAATGTAGACGGCGCAAGTTTGGCAGTCAAAGCTCAATCCCTCAATGGCAGTATAAGTATTGTATCCGCCAAAGTGGGCGGTGACTGGGACGTTTATAGCGCTGTAGGTGCTATTAACATTTTGATTCCAGAGCGGGGGGATTATAGTCTCAGTGGTTCCAGCAGTTATGGAGATCTGCAAACGAATCTCCCGTTTAAAGTGAAGAATAAAACGATTGAGGGTCAGCTTGGTGAAGGAGAATATACGGTTAAAGTTGAGGGGAACAGCGACCTCACTATTGATCGTAATCCTGCAGTGCCTCCTGTTGGAACGAATTCACTGGATTCGGAAGATACGAATGATAACTTGGAACAAATGACCGAAGACGGACAGAATTCCCAAGACCAAACGTCCGAAGTTCCCTGACTGACGCGTTGACAATAAACTTGCAATCGCCGTACAATAAATATAAACTGGCAAGGTTACACGGCAGGAAAAATGTAAAGTCGTTGTTCCAGCCGAGGATCAACTCTGAATGGAGAGAACATGTGATCACACATTCTGTCTCTACAGAGTAATGAAAGGTAAGGCGGTGGGTTTTATGGCAACACGTGTCCAACATGCGTTGGAGCATCTGAAAACGACCGGTGTCCGTATTACACCCCAGCGTCATGCCATATTGAACTATCTGATGGAATCCATGGGGCATCCAACAGCCGATGAAATTTACCGTGCGCTTGAACCCCAGTTTCCCAGTATGAGCGTGGCGACTGTATATAACAATTTGAAGATGTTTCTGGAAGCCGGCATGGTTCGGGAATTGACATACGGAGATAATTCAAGCCGCTTCGATGCCAATGTGACGGATCATTACCATGTTATCTGTGATAAATGCGGCAAAATTGAAGACTTCAGTTATCCTTCGTTAAAAAGCGTCGAGCTTCAGGCGGAGTCAAGTACAGGATTCGAAGTACATGGGCACCGATTGGAAGTTTATGGTGTTTGTAAAAGTTGCAGGGATTAAGAGAGTTGAATTACAATATTAACGTGCAGAATTCAGATTGGATTCTTCACGTTTTTTGTTTTTAGGACGATAGAATGTATATAGTCTCAGCAGCAGTTTAGCTATTTCATGATTCAGGATGATTAACGGAGGTAGACGTTTGAGTAGAAAAAGCAGATATACACGTCAGAAGCGCCGCTCGTTCTGGCCTGGATTTTTGGCTGCCTGTGTTGTCGCAGGCGGTGCTTATTGGCTAATAACGAATGTTTGGCTTAATCAGATTCATGAAGACCCCGACTGGATTGGCATGAATCAACCTATTTTTGTGGACGGACAACTAATGGATGGCGAGGCGTCAGGAACGGGAGATCAGCTTAAATTGCCTGTATCGGTGCTGCAAGAGGCGATCGATTCCGGAATACGTTATGAAGCTGACACAGGAGATATCATTATTGCAACACCGCAGCGAGTGCTCCATATGAAGGAAGGTAGTACGAAGGCGGAACTTAATCATCGAGATTATCCCATGACGGTTAAACCGGAGGTGGTTGGCGGAGAAGCTTATATTCCGCTCAAACCTTTAAAAGAAGTATATGGAATAGCTATACAGGAAGATGCTACAACGGGTGCCGTGCTGCTGATGCGTGGAGGTGACACCATTCAATATGCGGAGATTAATACATTGTCTTCCAAAGCAGACAAAACGGTTCCGTTGTACAAGCGCGGGGGAGAATCTTCTTCTCCCATTATTGCCGATATGGAGCAGGACGCGCGAGTAAGGGTATGGCAGACTGGTGATGACCAGAGCATTGTTCAGTTGGATAATGGTTATGCCGGATATGTGGCCAATAAGTATGTCACTCTTACGGAGAAAAAGGAACTGGACAAGCCTAAGTTCACCCTTACCGCGGCGGAGAAAAAGTGGCAAAATAAACCGGTCAACCTGGTTTGGGAAGCTGTGTACAATCGACAGCCTGATGTGTCTTCGATTGGTAAGATGCCTGGAGTTAATGTGGTCAGCCCCACGTGGTTCCATATTACAGATGGACAAGGCAACGTAAAAAGCAAAGGGGATAAAGCATACGTCAACTGGGCTCACCATTCCGGCATGGAAGTGTGGGGCTTGATGGATAACAGCTTTGATCCGGATATTACGAAAGAAGCCGTGGCCTCATATGAGACACGTACGCATATTATTGAGCAGATGCTGGAGTATGCACAGACGTATCATTTGGACGGCATTAACATTGACTTTGAAAATGTCTATACAGATGATGGACCGAACATCACACAATTTGTCCGCGAAATCAAGGCGATGGCTCGCATACATGGCTTGATGCTCTCGGTTGATGTGACGCCGAAATCGAACAGTGAGATGTGGTCCGCTTTTCTGGATCGTCGCTCGTTAGGCTCCTTTGCCGATTATATTGTCGTTATGGCATATGACGAGCACTGGGCTGCAAGTCCAAAGGCCGGTTCGGTTGCCTCGCTTCCTTGGACTGAGTCTTCTATGAGACGGATCCTGGAAGAGGATGAAGTACCATCCAACAAATTGATTATGGCTGTGCCTCTATATACTCGAATCTGGACGGAAGAGACCAATGATCAAGGCGAAGTGAAAGTGTCTTCCAAAGCGGTAGGCATGAGCACCATCGCAGATCTGATTAAGGAAAAGAAACTCAAACCTGTTCTCGATAAACAAAGCGGACAGAATTATGTGGAATACTCCGAAGATGGGGCCACTAAGAAAATTTGGATAGAGGATGCCGTTTCGCTTCAGGCACGTGTTGATTTGGTTGCTTCGTTGAAATTGGGTGGGGTAGCTGCATGGAATCGAAGCTTCGCCAATGCATCGGCATGGGAGACGTTAAAACAAGCAGGGTATTCGAAATGAAATAAACATGAAATAGCTTAATTGAACTTATATATTAATTAATTTAGAAGTCTTTCTGAAATTCAAAAAAAAGGTCCGGTGAAGATACCGGGCCTTTTTTCTGTCTATGGGCTTTGATGAAAAGAGCATCTAGCTGTTGGAACTCATGCCATGATCTGTGTCGGAAGGGGCTGGAGGTGTGGAATGCGCTTTCAGTTGTGAACTAGTTGTATTGGCCTGATTAGGGTCCAGGGTAAGGATGGTATGACAGAACATACAACGATCTGTCTTGCCGAGCATTTTGGTCAACTTGCCACATTCCGGACAGTCCACTTGTACTGCGCTGGTGGAAAGCATACCAGCCCAGAAATAAATGGCCAGACTAGCCATCATGGCAATCAGGCCGATGACAAGTCCAACAGCGGCAAATACTTTGCCTGCATGTCCCCAGAACACAATTCCGGCAGTTCCCAGTACCATTAGGCCCATGCCTAGCATGGTCAGTAGTAGTCCCCAAGTGCGAAAAGCATTAATTTTTGCAGATTTAAAAATCATGAAAAATGCTCCTATCGTATGAGTAGTATCGGACCTGGATAAGAAGGAAACCTTTGTCTGCATGTAGAATTACATTATAACTGACTTGGCGCTTATCTGCCATGAATTGTATGGAGGGAATCGTGGAACTAAAGAACCTTGCTTTTTTGTCCGAACAGTCGGAAGAGACAGGGGCAGTTGGGGCTATCGCTTATTCCCATCCGGGAGATCGATTCCACGGTTCCCTAATCCAGGATTTTGAATTACTTGTACTTGTTGTTCATAATACCGACCAGCTGATATCTAAGGTTGGACACTACAAGTATGGTGATCTTCGTTATCAGATGATCTATGTCAGCCGTCATGAGCTGCAGAGCAGTGTAATTACGGGAGATAACAATAACATCATGCAGTGCCTGATTGAAGGTGAGATTATCTGGGAGGCGGATAACGCCTTGAGCGATTTGAGAGAGGAACTATCTGCTTTTGGAACCGAATTGCGTGAGCAAAAGCTGCTGCATGAATTCGCCAGTTTTTTGAGAATGTATGTGGAAGCTAAACGTTACATTCAAGAAGGCCATGTTGTTGATGCCTATTACAATGTACTTGAGGCTCTGGGGAACTGGGCTAGAATTGTACTTATTGAACAGGGGATCTACCCGGATCATGCCGTTTGGACACATGTGCAGAGTTTGGATCGTGCTTTGTGGAAGCTCTATCAGGAGCTTACAGTAAGTTCGGAGACGCTGGAACAGAGAGTCGAGCTTGTACTGCTGGCATGTGAATTCTCAGTGATGTCCAAAATGAGCGATTGTTCCGGATTACTTCTGCGTGTGCTTGGGAGTCGAAGAGAACCGTGGAGTATGGATGAACTTGTTCATCATCCACAGTTGAGATTTGTACGGGAGGATTTGCCGCTCATCCTTCGTAAGCTCGTTTTTCGTTCTATAGTAAAAGAATCGGCAGGCTGGCCATCCTTTATAGGAGGAGATGGACGGGAAATCCGCTATTGGATTGAGGCTTAGATACTCGTGGAGCCTGTCGTTAAATGGCTTATAAAGTGGGAGGGGAAACCTTCCTTTTTTGTTTGTTTAATAATTTATAAAAAGAGGTTGACTCTTATTCAGGAAATATGATACATTATATTTCGTTCCTCAAATGAGCTTATCGTCAACAAATGATAAATTCTGCTTAGGAATAGTGAAGAACGAAAGCTTCAAAAAAGAAATTAAAAAAAGTCCTTGACGAAAACAAATGAAATGTGATACATTATTTAAGTCGCCGCCGAAAACACGGTTGAGACGAAAATGAGTAACGCAAAGCGAGTTTGATCTTTGAAAACTGAACAACGAGTGAGTAATGATCTTGCTTGCAAGATCGACGCTGAGAAATTGGTACACGTCTTCGGACTGTATGATTTCGAAGCAAAATAAGTGAGATTTTTAATCTCGTCAGTTTCAAAATGAGCTTATCGCTCTTTTCAATACTTTATTGGAGAGTTTGATCCTGGCTCAGGACGAACGCTGGCGGCATGCCTAATACATGCAAGTCGAGCGG
>Ga0153980_1000022_pt1 | contig 215546 bp, 187 predicted proteins | sample TSGA064MetaG_FD_104722 | JGI IMG/M metagenome (GOLD analysis project Ga0153980, IMG submission 104722) | Attine ant fungus gardens microbial communities from Georgia, USA - TSGA064 MetaG | ecosystem: Host-associated > Fungi > Mycelium > Unclassified | place: USA: Georgia, Magnolia Springs... | reverse complement strand
GGGGGAGCATGGTTCTACCTATGGCGGCAATCCTTTGGCCTGCGCAGTCGCTATGGAGGCATTACAGGTTGTGCTGGATGAAGGTCTGATCAGGAATGCACGTCAAATGGGCGATCTATTTTTGGAAGGATTACGGAAGATTGCAGCTAAATTGGACATCATCACCGAGATTAGGGGTAAAGGACTGTTGACCGCCATTGTAATCAATGCCAGTGAAGAAAGTGACTTGGCCTGGAAAATCTGTCTGGAGTTTAAGGAGAATGGCTTGCTGGCAAAACCTACCCATGGCAACAAGATTCGTTTGGCCCCACCACTGGTTATTACCGAAAGCCAGATTAACAGCTGTCTGGAGATAATCGAGCGATCGTTGACTAATGTGACTGCACGATGAAGAAAATGATTGAATTGATCAAAAATAGGTCGGATATCGGTGCGGGGACCAGAGGTTCTGATTTAGGAATTGATGCTATTGAGATTGCGGCGATCAATAAAGGTAGTCAGTATTTTATCAATTATCCTTTTGTGGATGTGCCTACCCGAAATAGTTCCATTTATCAAAATGATAATCATCCTTTCGGTAAGCATATTCAGCAGATTTACGAGCAATGCAAACAAGTAGCTTCCACTGTGGAGGACAGTCTGTCTGCTGGTAATTTCCCGCTGGTATTTTCGGGCGACCATTCTTCGGCAATGGGCACAATCAGTGGGATCGAGTCGGCTTATCCAGATAAAAAATTAGGGGTGATCTGGATTGACGCCCATGCAGATATTCATTCACCATATACAACCCCTTCTGGTAATATGCATGGTATGCCCCTTGCTGCGATGCTGAATGAAGATAATTTGTCCTGTAAAATCAATGAAATTGATCAATCAACGCAGGAATTCTGGAATAAGCTGAAACGTATTGCCGGACCGGCCGAGAAGATACAGCCTTCGAATTTAATCTATTTTGGTGTTCGAGATACCGAGGAGCCTGAGGATCTGCTGATTGAGCTTTTAGGTATAAAAAATTACCGCGTCGAAGAAATTCGTCAACGGGGCATTGAAGACTGTGTGGCTGAGGCATTAGCCAATTTGAAGGACTGCGATATGATTTATATCTCTTTTGATGTGGACAGTATGGATAGTGAATTGATTTCGGACGGTACAGGGACACCGGTTCCCAAGGGTTTTATGCCAAAGGAAATCGTGTTGATATTGGAAGAAATCATCCGTTCGGAAAAAGTAACCTGTCTGGAGATTGTCGAAGTAAATCCGCTGCTGGACAATAAAGGAAATAAGATGGCTGAGGTCGCTTTTGATATTTTAGAACGGATAACGCCTTTGATTGAGCTTAAATCTGGGTATTGATCGGTAGCACGACTTTGTTGCGATTGATCTTGGCTTAGGTTAGCCGCTATGCCAGCTGTATTTTAACTGCAATTAAACAAAATGTTCTGTAGTGTACCTGTATTAATATTTAATAAATCAACAGGTGCCAAGGGGTGTTCGATGCTAAGATCGAACACCCCTTATTTTTTTTCTGTTTTCAGGGTTAGCTTCCTGACAGTAGCTATGGAAAAGTTCTATTCTCAGGCAATTCGCTTCCACATGGTTAGGCCAATTCCTGTTTATGGAAGGGACTTCGTTGCTAGTAACCTACGTCCAACATGGCCCATTAAAAGTTATTTCCTTACTGTTTCTTTGGTATTATACCAAAGAAACAGTAAGGAAATAGCAAAGATTATGCAAGCCTGTTCCCTAGGAAGTCCGAAGAAATGGCCTAGAAACGGTAAAGAATAAGCAGAGAAATACCAACGAAAAAGTATGCTTTTTCTCCTGTTGAGCTTGTGATGTAGATTGTCCTTTGCGGCATATTAAGTTTAATCGGATTTAATATTTTCTTAACATGTTTCCGCTTAAATTTGCCTAGCGATTATTTACTGCAAAAATGAGGATCTCTTATAACATTATATTTTCGGTTGTCATTCTGATACAACTTTTTTTCTCACAGCTGACTACGGCGCAAGTTGATTCATTTAAGGAGATTCGGGTAATAAGTCAAAACTATCCGGATTCAGCGATTACCTTAGTCAAAAAACGTTATGCGAAAGCCGTCAATGACCGTGATCTACTACTGCAGGGAAATTGCTTACAGGCGATCGGTTGGTTGTGTGTCAATCAGGGACATTATGCTCAGGCCCAAGATTATTATTTTCAGGCAGACCGTATCTATACGCAGCTCCATGCGAAACAGGCGCTGGGATCCAACTGGACTGATATTGGCGAGCTCAATATTTTTAATAAGCAACATCATGTCGCGAAAGAATACTTTAACAAGGCTTTGTACGCATTTAAAAGTGAAAATGACCGAAATGGCGAAGCTTCAGTCTTGGGAAATATCGGCCATCTTTTTGAAAAAGAGGGAAATTATGATTCAGCCTTTGTCTATCAAAAGCAGGCTTTGACGATTTACCGTGAACAGGCGAACCGCAACGGTGAAGCCAAGATTCATGAAAACCTGGGCAGTATCTACGAGGATCTGGGCAAATATGACAGCGCCTATGCACATTTTGAAAAGGCGAGTAATTTGTATCAGGAAACGCAGGACAATTATGGAAACATTGTGGTCATGAATAACATGGGGGATATCTTTCGAAAAACAAATAAATATTCCGAAAGTATTCGGCTAACCCAGCTCGCTTTCCGCTTGGCTGAAAACCTTGGAGATGTCTATCAGATGGCATCAACGACAAAAGATCTCAGTAAAACATACGCCTTAAGCGGGCAGATGGATAGTGCCTATTTCTATGCAGAGCGGAGCAGAAAACTCGTGTTGGAACTTTATAGTGTGGATGGGGCCCGTCATACCGCTTTCTTTCAGGCACTGTATGACATGAACCAAAAGGCGGAGGAAATAGAAAAACTACAGACCAACAAACGGATGAATTCCATCTTGCTGCTGGGCACAATCCTCGTACTGATCTTATTGAGCATACTTTCTTATGTGCTCTATAGCCGGCAAAAAATAAAGATCAAAACACAGATCGCAGAATCACGCAAACAGGAAGCGGAGCGCGAATTGGCTGAAATAGCGCTCAAAAACCAGCTGCTAGAAGACAAGCAACTCAAACAGGAACTGACCCTGAAAGAAAAAGAACTTACATCGCATACGCTTAACCTTATCCGTAGCAATCAATTTCTGGAAGAACTACGGGAAGAACTGAAGACCTTGGTCAAGGATGAACGAAGGGATCAGAAGAAACCGATGCAGCGCTTAGTGCAGCAGATCGGTGAACATATTACACAAGGTATCCATTGGAAAGAATTCATGGGCACCTTCGAGCGTGTGCATCATAGTTTTTTTGAAAAGCTTATCAAGCTGTTTCCCGATCTTACCGCCGCCGATATGCGCCTGATCGCGTTGCTAAAAATTAATCTCAACAATACCGATATCGCAATTCTTTTGGGGATCTCCCAGGACAGCCTTCGGGTAGCCAGACACCGGTTAAGGAAAAAACTAAAATTGGAACAGGGTGAGGATCTCGCAGGATATCTTCTCCGCATTTCATGATTTCTTAACATAAGGGTAATCGAACTTTAATGGCGTTTATTGTAGGTGTAAGTGGCTTTATTTCAATTATTTATTTTTTATTGTTTCCCTGTTGTCTAGTCTTGTTTTTGGTTTGTTTCTTTCTTGTAACGCCAAAGATTTTGTGAATCTGTTGCAGGCATTCATATTTGCAGCAACAATCAAAGATTCATAATAATCTATTAAAAATGAAAAACGTTTTAACGGTATTGCTTGCCTCCAGTATTTCGATCAGCGCCGCTTATGCGACGAAGATCAAGGGGAAAGTTCTGGATGGACAAACAGGGGAAGCCATTGTCGGTGCTACCGTGTTCCTCGAACAAAGTGGTTTGTCAACCAAGACGCAACTGGATGGTTCATTTGAATTCAAAGGTCTATCCGCAGGTATAGATAAAGTACATATCCGACATGTGGCCTATGCGGAACTCGTCAGGGAGATTGAGATAAAAAAAGAAGATACCCCTCATTTTACGTTTCAGCTTACCTCAAGTGAGCAGACGTTAATGGAGGTAACGATCAAGGGACAGCGCAACGGTGGTGATGACGATCCGAGTGCCCGCCGACTGGAAAAAAATGCTTCACAGGTCATGAATGTGGTATCGGCCAGGGCAATTGAAATCTCTCCAGATATTACGGTGGCAAACGTTGTGCAGCGTGTTTCGGGCGTTTCAATCGAACGCAATTCAAATGGCGAGGGCCAGTATGCGATTTTAAGGGGAATGGACAAACGTTATAATACGACTTTGGTCAATGGTGTGAAAGTACCCAGTCCGGACAATAAATACCGCTATGTACCGCTGGACTTATTCCCGTCCGATATGTTGGAACGATTAGAAGTCTACAAATCGCTGACACCAAATATGGAAGCAGATGCCATCGGCGGTGTCGTGAATATGGTGATGAAATCCGCACCGAGCAAACTCTTCTTTCAGGCGAATCTGGCTACAGGTTATAGTCAACGGTATTTTAATCAGGATTTTGGTGGTTTCTCCAGTAGCGCTGTGTCGTCAAAGTCGCCTTATGAGCTACATGGAAAAAATTACAATGCCACTGCCGCTGATTTTGATCGGGGCACATTGAACTATACGTTTAAGAAACCTACACCAGATCTTATTGGTAATTTGACGGTTGGGAGCCGTTACTTGAATGATAGGTTGGGTGTAATATTGGGGTTGAGCTACCAAAATCTTTACCGTGGCAGTCATTCCATTTTTTACAAATCTTCGGTCAATAACACCAATCCGAATGCGATCATCTCCGAAAAGGATGATCGGCAATATGATGAGCAGCAACAGCGCCTGGGGGTGCATAACAAGATAGACTACCGATTGAATGCCAATCATCGGCTGAGTTTTTACCAGATGTTTGTGAATCTGAATAATCTACAATTGCGCGATGCGGTCAATACAATTTATAATGGACAGTATGATCCGAGTATCGGCAATTCTGAACTGACGTATGTGACCCGGACCAGAAAGACCGAACAGCAGATTTACAATGGTAATCTACAGGGTGATCATCATTTTCTGGATAACCGCTTGAACTTCCGCTGGTCCGGTGTGCTGTCATCCGCCCGCAATGAATTGCCGCAGAATACGACAATTAGTTTGGATGGTATCGAAGAGAATTTTCAACGCAGACGGACTTCCTTGGTCAATAGGTCTCCGGTGACTTATCGCTGGGAGCGGAATACGGATGATGACCGTGCCGGATATTGGGATCTTGCGTATAGGGTGCCGTTGGCGGCGAATAAACTGGAGCTGTCGACCGGTGGGTTGTATCGTGACAAACAGCGGAGCAGTTTCTATAACAATTACAATCTATCTCCAATTGCCAGTGAAGCGAAGTACCAATATGGCGTGGATTTTCAGGACTATACGGATTTGAATCTCACGGTAAGCAATCCGACGGGTGCCGTACGGAATCCGCTGACCTACGATGCCAGCGAGAAAACCACCGCTGCCTATGGGATGTTCAACTATGAGAATGACAAAATTCAAATGATCGGTGGTATACGGATGGAGTACTCTAAGCAAGGTTATAAATTGTTGTTTCCGGATGGTGAAGAAAGACCGGAGGGCTCCCGGACCTATACCGAATGGTTGCCTAGTTTGACCATGAAATATCACCTGGATAGTAAGCAGCAGTTTCATGGGGCATATTATCGAGCATTAAACCGCCCGGGTTTCTATGAGGTGGTGCCATCGCGGGTATTAAATGAAGAATTCTGGGAACGCGGAAATGCGGATTTGAAACATGCACTAGCGGATAATTTTGACTTACGTTATGAGTTATTTCCGGAGCCTTCATCGCAATTTCTTGCCGGGCTATTCTATAAGAGGATTAAAAATCCGATCGAATATACCTTTCAGCCTGATGAAATTCGGGGGCAGGATGTGTACTATATGCCGGGTAATTTTGGAACGGCCAACAATTTCGGTGTAGAGTTGGATTTTATTAAATACATTCAAAAATTCGGTGTTAAAGCCAATTATACCTATACTCATTCACGGATCACCACACCGAAAAAATCTCGTATCATCAATGAGGTCACACAGGATCTGGATCCAATCCTCGTGGATCAGACCCGGCCTCTTCATGGGCAGGCAGCCCATATTGCCAATCTATCTTTGCTGTATAAGGATGCAAACAAGGGGTGGGAGGGACAGTTGGCTGGATCTTATACGGGTTCACGGATCAATTCGGTATCGGAATTTTTAAATGCCGATTTATGGCAGAAAGGATTTATCCAGCTGGATGCTTCCATAGAAAAGAAATTCAACGCGGGCTGGGCGGTTTTTGCCAAAGCAAATAACCTGTTGAACACGCCCATGGAACTTTATGTAAAGGGGAAAAATCCAGAAAATGATAAGATCGCCGAGAAAATAGTGGAAGGTGGCAACACGCTTATCCGTAAGGATCTATACGGTCAGAACTATATCCTTGGTTTACGTTATTCTTTTAAGAAATAAGCGTCTGCACGAACTGTTTACCAAAAATAATTCCATTGAATTTAAACAAAGAACGCCCATCTGAACGATGGTGGAAAAATATTTACAGATGAAAAATAACTTTATTATTCTGCTCATTTCCCTTGCGATGGTAGGGATGACGGCTTGTGAGAAAGCAAATAGCGATGTGGACACCTCCGATGCCAATGGTAGTGCGATAGGTGAGGTAACAGGCATATGGAGCAAAGGTACCGTACAGCGTATCACGGGGGATATCATTATTCCCGAAGGAAAGTCCCTTACTATTGAGGAAGGTGTAACGGTGCTGATGGATCCGGACAATAAGCCTGAGATCGTTGTACTGGGCAACCTGTATGTGCTGGGTACAACCGAGAGCCCCGTGAAATTTACGGTGGAGGATTCTTATAAAACCAAAGAAAATGAATTTGGAAAACTTTGGGGCGGTATTTTGGCTGCGCCAAGCTGTAAGGAACTGGTTTTGGATAATGCGTATTTAGAATATGGTGGTGCGGTTACCTCGGATGCATCGACTTCGGTGAAGATGAGGCTTTACAAACAGAAGGCGGGAGAAGCGCTACCTGCTTTGTGGTTTTCCAATGTGGAAGGGAAATTGATTGTTCAAAATAGCACGATCAGTCATTTTTATGAAGACTGTACTTATATTGAAGGGGGTAAAATTATCTTCGCTAACAACCGTTTCTTTTCGAATGGTGTAACGGGTGGCGAGGCGATGAATTTTAAATCGGGCTGTCTGGCTGATGTGGCTTACAATTTGGTCTACAGTGTCAACACCAATGCGCTGAAGCTTTCCAACTCCGGCGACCGCACACCGCAAGCGCATATCATTGTTTATAACAACACCATGCTCAATACGGGTTGGCGTAGACCGACTGCTAAGGGGGGCTCTATTTGGCTGGAAGCTTCGGTAAAAGCAGAGATCTACAATAATCTTTTTGCCAATACACGGTTTGGTGTTAAACGTGATGCCAAAAATCCGGAAGATAGCCGCTCGGTTTCGAGCAACAACTGGTATTATGGCTATGATCAATTGACGGTGGACCAATTTCAGGTCGGAAAGAATGATATTGTAGGCGGTACCAATGATGTCAGAGGTAAAACCGCTGGCGATAACAATCCTAAATTCACCGCATACCCATTGGAAACTGCGGTTAGTAACTATGTGTTTGATTTAGCCTGGGATTTCCATCTACAGGGAAATTCGCCAGCACTAAAAGCCGGCACATCCGCTTTTAAGCCACATTTTATGGATGGCTTACTGCTGTCCAATGGTTTATCCTATATCTCGCCAAAGCCCGCGACCTATGTCGGTGCTTTTGGTGCCAAATTTTAATTAACGCAATAGCATGACAACTTTAAAAACAACACTATTTTTTTGTCTGGCAGCCTCAACATTGCTGCAGACCGCCTGCAACAACTCTCAGTCCGGTACTTCCGCAACGGATACGATCAAACCGGTCATTGTTACTGATGCAGTACGATATGACTCCGACGATCCTGCGATCTGGATCAATAAGACCGATCCCGGCAAGAGCCTGGTCATTGCTACGGACAAAGATGCGGACGGTGCTTTATTTGTGTATGATTTACAGGGGAAAATTGTTTCGGATAAAGTGGTTTCTAATCTGAAGCGCCCCAATAATGTGGATATCGCTTATGGATTGCTGTTGGGCGGCAAAACTGTCGATATCGCTGTTACGACCGAACGTATGACCCATAAGTTACGTATATTCTCGTTGCCCGATATGAAACCAATTGACGGAGGGGGATTGGATATGTTTGTAGGCGAGACGGAGCCAGAATTCAGGGATCTGATGGGTATTGCACTTTACACATCGTCGAAAGGTGAAATCTATGCGATTGTGGGACGCAAAAACGGTCCTAAGGAGGGTTATTTAGGTCAGTATTTACTGGAAGATAACGGTGCTGGCGTCGTGAAAGCAACCTTAGTCCGTAAGTTTGGCTCATTTAGTGGAAAAAAAGAAATTGAAGCCATCGCCGTGGACAATGAACTGGGCTATATCTACTATTCAGACGAGCAGGTAGGGGTAAAGCAGTATTATGCAGATCCGGCGAAGGGAAATCAGCAGTTGGCCCTTTTTGCGACCGAAGGCTTTAAAGAAGATCATGAGGGTATTTCCATTTATAAGCTGACAGATAGCACAGGTTATATCCTGGTCTCCGATCAGGGAGCCAACCGCTTTCAGATTTTTAGCCGTGAGGGAACAAAGGCCAACCCATTTGAACATACCTATTTGAAGACAGTGCCTGTTATGGCCACGCAAAGTGACGGTTCGGAGGTCGTGTCTTCCCGTCTAAACGACAGCTTTCAACATGGTTTATTTGTAGCCATGAGCGATGATAAAACTTTTCATTATTATCATTGGGAAGATATTGCTGGAAAGGACCTGAAAATGAAATAATCTTTTGGAAGAATTGATAATGCATAAAGAACAACAGCTGTAAAAGGAATGTACAGCTGTTGTTTTTGTTCTAGATAATCTGTTATTATCACAGCAATTTCCTTTACCATCTACATTCTCCATATGCTGACCGAAAACAACGATGTTAGTCGCCGAATACTGTTTCCACTCCGGGCAAAGTTTTCAATTCTGTTTAGCTGTGTCTTGTGTGCTGGTTACAGGCACTGTCTGGGAATGGATAGGAATTCTAAACCAGAAGGTTGATCCTTCACCCAGAATACTGTCCACGCCAATTTTACCTTGATGTTTTTGGATAATTTCCCGGCAGATAAAGAGTCCGATCCCGAATCCGGAAGCGTAACTATCCGTTGAATCATTCACCCGATAAAACTTATTGAAAATTTGTTGTTGGTGCTTATCACTGATACCCCGGCCTTGATCGCTGACCTTAATACTGAAATACGCATTATCCACAGCAATATCCATAATAATTGTAGAATTGGTCGGAGAGTATTTTATGGCATTGTCCATAAAATTAATAATGACCTGCTCGATCTTATCCCGGTCAGCCACGATTTCAACATTTGAATCGGTCGCTCCGGTATAACGAATGAGATGCTTGACAGGTTTTAGCGAATAGATATTTTGAATGTAATCTATTAACGTACAGATCCGAAATGTGTTTTTGTGAAGCAATAACTTGCCCTCATTAAGCTGAGATACATTCAGAAAACCATCGATGAGCCCGCGCATACGTATGGCTTGCTCGTTTGACTGGTGAAGATATTGTAGCCGTCTTTCCGAACTGAGCGTTTGCTCTTTTGCCAGCAGTAATTGGATATATGCAATCAGAGAAGTCAGTGGCGTTTTGAGTTCATGGCTTGCGATACTGATGAAATCCAGTTTTTTTCGTTCCTCTTCTTTATCATTTGTTTTATCGAATATGGCACCATAGACAATCTGTCGGTCAGATTCTGCTGTTAATTGTCCACCGCCAACAGAGCGGAGCCATTTTACTTTCCCTGTTTTTTTATCTTCTATTTCACATTGACAGTCAAAAGGTGATTGTTTGGAAACTACCTCCTGAAAGATATGGCGTACTTTATCCCGATACTGTGGTAAGATCTGCGCGAAAAAATCAACTTCCTGTATTTCCCGCTGAGCATCGAAGCCAAAGAGTTCACGACATTGATCATTAAGCTCCATTTTCCGCGATTCTAGATCGATGGAGAAGATACCAATCCCAGCTGCTTCGACGATCATTCTAAACTCCTGGTCTTTTTTTGTAATTAAGGTATTTATGGCCTCCAATTTTTCGCGCTCTGCGTGCTGCTTTGTGATATCCAGGGTAGTTCCGGCAAACCATTCCGGTTGCTGGTTGGAATCAAAATACATTTTTCCTTTGCAATGGAGCCAGCGCAATTTTTGATCTTCGGCTCCAATGGTGCGGAACTGTACATCGTATACCCCTTTATTCCGGTAACTTAATGATTTTTTGACCTCTTGATCTATCCTGTTCCTGTCATCAGGATGTATATAGCGTAACACCTCCGTGTAAGGGACGGTTTCACCATTGGCAAAACTAAATAGTTCACGAGTACGCTCATCCCAATGCACGATGTAATTCTTGCAATTTAAGTTCCAAGTGCCCATTTCGGCAGATTGCAACGCGAAATGATAATGTTCTTCGCTTTCGATGATCTTTTTCAGGGCGTCTATCAGCTTTAGATTTAAGTTTTTAGGCCCCCTGTCCGGTAATGGATATTTGCTTAAACTTGTTACAGCTTGCACATCGCCGCCAAGGCTATATTTTGGTGTCAATAAGTCTTCTAGGAGCTGCTGTTCAATATTATTTTTCTCCGTGACCTGTTGCGCCGCAGGAACAGGATCGGACAGTAGCGTTATTGCGTGATATAGTCCATAGATTTCTCCATCGGCAGTGATCAATGGACTATATTCCATTTTACAATTGTATGAGCCGGACTGTCCTGCGATATCAAGTTTAATAGCCACCTGTTCTTCTACCGGACTTTTTGGGTTGAACCAGACCTGTTTTAATTTGGAGACACATTCAAGTAACTCCTGTTGCTGAAGGGAGTCTTCCAGGCGTTGTCCAACGGCACTTTCATCACACTTCCACAGCTGCAGCATTTTCATACTAGCATAGGATATATGGAGATCCGGGCTATCGTAGATTGCACAGGCTCCCAATGAGGACTTGAGTACGGCTAAAATATCTTTGTCGGAACGGATCATAAAGTGTCAAAAAAATTAAATACTGTTTAGTTTAAAACAAATATTGTTCCCTTTCCGTATTCTTTCTATACTTTCTTTGAATTTTAAGCCAAATGTAGTCTTTTTTTTATATCAGGACTCTAATAGAATATGCGTATGAAGTCCTTTAAATGGATAGAATTTTGTATCTTTATTCGGTTTGTACCAGTTTGCAAAGAAGACAGGAGGGGAGCTGGGGTACAAGTTGTTTCCTGATCTTTCCAAGGTAAAAAATGCAGCTGAACTCCATGGTGGCATACTGTTCGGATAAAGAAGAAAAAAATATATTTTTATTAAATACTGTAAATGATGAGTAAGGTTAAGATACTGTTGGTTGAAGATCACATGGTCGTGCGTAATGGTATTAAATTGTTATTGGAGTCTCAGGAGGGGTTTGTTGTCGTGGGTGAGGCATCGAATGGTGATGAAGCGCTGCAACTTCTTAACACGGAATTGTTGCCGGATATTATCTTAACGGATATCAGCATGGATCACATGGATGGTATGGAACTGCTACGGATCATCAAATCAACGTATCCGTCCATTAAGGTTGTCATTCTCTCGATGTTAAACCAGATTCATTATGTTATTGAAGGATTTGGACTTGGTCTTTCGGGGTATCTGCTTAAAAATGTGGATTATAACGAACTTCTTTTTGGCCTGAACCATGTGGCCAATGGGGGTAAATATGTCAGTGAAGAAATTAGTATGGCACTGCTGGATCAAGTAATTTCCGGTGAGAATTATACGGATATACCAAATCGATCGTTATCGGACTTTGATATCAGTGAGCGTGAACTGGAGGTGCTGAAATTAATTGCTGACGGCTTCACAAATGTTGAGATTGCCGACAAAATCTTTTTGAGCAAACGCACAATAGAAGGACACCGACAAAGTCTTATCGAAAAAATGAATGTAAAAAATACTGCGGAGCTCGTTAAAGTCGCATTCCAGTCAGGTATCTTAAAATAACACCGTTCATGCCTGCTTGTCTCCAGGCTTACTTTTGTTTTGCGATAGTTGCTTTGATTTTCGCTGACTGTTGATCACAAGTAGGGCCGATCCGATGAGAACAAATGGAATACTGAGGAGCTGCCCCATGTTTATGAACAATGAACTCTCAAAATCTTCCTGATTGATTTTGAGGAATTCATCCATAAACCGAAAAGAAAATAATAGGATCAACAAGAGTGCAAAGCAGTTTCCGATGTTGTTTTTTAGGATAGGTTTTGTCCGGAGGTAGTTCAACAAAAGGAATAGCAATAGACAAAATAAAGCTTCGTACAGCTGTGCGGGATGCCGTGGGATTGGGTCAATAGCCCTGAAGACAAAAGCCCAGGGGAGCTTTGTAGGGGTACCGATGATTTCCGAATTCATCAAATTCCCCAGACGGATACAGGCGCCAGCAACAGGAACAACCAGTGCAATTCGGTCGGCTACCCATAGGAAAGAAAGCTGCTTTTTCTTTGCAAAAAAGAAAATAGCAGCCAAAATACCAATTCCACCACCGTGACTTGCCAAACCACCTTCCCATATTGCAAAGATCTTTAAGGGATTACTGAAATAATACGATGGGTCATAAAATAAGACATGGCCCAGGCGTGCCCCTATTATCGTCCCCAGGACAATGTATATACTCAACTGATCCAGAAACTCAACCGGCCTCCCTTCTTTTTTAAATAGGTTCCATAGTACCCTGTAAGATAAAACTATTCCCAGTAGCCAGAATAATCCGTACCAACGTACAGGGTGATTGATGATCGGTATGATGAAGATATCACTGCTGACATCCCAAGTGATGAAATTTAATACGATATTGCTTGTCATTAAGGGCTAATGTTTTTGAGTTTATACAATGAGTATGCGCTGGCGTCTTTTTGTTACAGAAAATTATTGAAATAAATCCCGCAACTAGGCTATTTATTCAGAAAACGGGCCTTTTATGACGAATATTGATACGGAGGATACACTTATTAATTCGCTTGATTTACCACTGTTCGATCCAGTATATTTGTTCGTAAATAAGAGCTATACTTAAATATCAGGAAAGTTAAATATTTTTGAATTCAGATATATTGTTTTGTTGGGAATATTCCGATATTCGGTTACTTGTTGGCGGAGCCATCATGAAAAGAATGCTGGTATCTATTTAAAACCAAACGAAGGCCTTATGATGGCCATTCAGAAAGAACAAAAGTAAATTAATAAAAATGTTGATGAAGAATTATAGAACGGGAGCATTTCACTGTCTTATGGCACTTTTACTGCTCGTTCAGCTATTTTCCTGCCATCAAAATAAAAGTCCTGATCCGCATAAGAATACCGTAGTCACCAACGACTCACTTGAGCTAAGTTATGAAAATGTACTATTGGCCTATCTTTCGACACAGGATTTCAAAAGTGCCGCTGTCGTAAAAAAGAAGAGCACTGAACTGCTTAAAGACGGTTATTTTGAGCATTCTCCTTACCGCTCTATTCTGTTGGCCTACGAGTATTTATTGGATGACACTATAGATTCTGTTGAAATTGCCTTAAAAAATCTGGAAGGACACAAGTTGTCTCCGGATTTGGCCGTTTTAAAGGACTATTTGAGGATTCGTGCCAATTTCAGTTTTCATGATGTGACGAGCGGAACGATGGTGGCACAGATTATTGATGCAAAGGAGTATGCTTTGGCACATGAAAGTGTATTTACTTTTCTGTTCTATAATCTATTGGCCAATGCTGAATATCGACAGGCAGACTACCGGCAGGCATTGAAAGATGTCGAATCCTGGTATCATTATCATCCCAATAAAACGAACCCGCATGTCTCTCAGGCCTATCAGGAGATGAAATTTATGCAATATATGGCCTTACATGATTTTGAGAAACTAAAAGGGACGTTGGACAGTTGCCGGCATTATGCCAATGCAACAAAGGATTCGGCCATTATCATGCGCATGTACGATCTACAAGCGCAGTATTATTTTAGTATCAATAACAATCCGAAAGCGGTAGAAGCATCCCGAACATATTTCAACTATCTACAAGCCTCCAATACACTCAATGCTTATGTATATGCCAATTTGGGCAAGAATTTTCTGAACAATAATCAGGTGGATTCGGCTATATTTTATTTTAATGCCGGTCTCCGATTTATCAAAAAGCATAAAGTGAAGCATAATAAGATGTTTTATTATAAAAATCTGCAAGTAGCATATGCATTAAAAGGAGATTATGAACGGGCATATTTTGCACTGGATTCAACATTTCAAGATTATAAACAAAGTACGCAACGGATTGAAGCCGAGAAAATCAACGATATCAATACAAAGTACCAGACGGAGAAAAAAGATCAGGCGATTACGTTGCTACGAACCACTAATGCCTTCAACCATAAGATCCTGATGCAGCAACGCTGGATATTTGTGATTCTATTGGCCCTGGTATTCAGTATCGCATTTTTTATCTATTTCAGAAACAAGCAGAAATTACTGCAAAATATCAACCAACGGATTCTTGCTGAGAATAGGCAGCTTATTTTGGAACAAAAAACTAGGCAGAATCAACTTAATCCACATTTTATATACAATGCCATTGCCAATCTACAGGGCTTGATCAGCAGCGAGCAGAAAGCTAAAGCCAACCAATACCTGCTCTTATTGTCCCGTCAGATTCGGGATATCCTTGAATTGAACAGGGAAGAATACATTTCGTTGGATCAGGAGATTAAATCATTAAATAATTACATACTTTTACAACAGATGCGTTATCAGGATGTATTTGACTTTCAGATCAAGACAGATGATCTGGACCTGGATGATGTCATGATTCCGCCAATGATCATACAGCCATTTGTGGAAAATGCCATTGAACATGCGTTTAAGAACTTGCCCTATAGGGGACAATTGACGATTTCTTTTCATGCACATGAAAATCAATTGCATGTCAGCATCTGTGACAATGGCTGGGGGATGCAGGTCCATAAAGAACAGGTTTCCCACAAGACATCGTTATCGCAGATCATTACGAAAGAACGACTGGAGCTGTTGTTTGCGGACGCAGAACCGAAAGCACGAATTGAAATAACGCCAAATTATACCGATGATCAGCGTGGTTATAAAGTCGAAATTTATATTCCACTTGTTTTATATTTTAACTAAAAAATCAATATTATGAAAGTTTATATTCTTGAAGATGAGTATAATATATACTTGTATATAAAGTCACTCCTGGATAGCATTCCTTATGTTCAGATCGTGGGCTATAGCCCTTCCATTGCACAGGCTGAGCGAGAATTGCTGGCTTCTAATCCCGATTTGATTTTGGCGGATATTCAATTAAAAGATGGCTCGAGCCTGTCTTTTCTGTCCGAGCTTAAGTTGGATATCAATACGATTTTTATTACAGCATTCAATCAATATGCCATTGAAGCATTAAATATTGGTGCCATCGCCTATTTATTGAAACCTTTGGTGCCTGAGCAATTTATAGAAGCCATTGAAAAATGCTATAAGAAGAATACAGAATACAGATTCAATAGCATGCAGTTGAATATGGCCGAGAGTTATTTAAAGGCACCAAATAAGCCCAAAAGAATCGCTCTGCGTACTTTTGAATATACACAGATTGTGAATATCGACGATATTTTATACTGCCATGGCGACAAAGGCTATACCACATTTTATATCAAGGACAACAAGCCTATGATGGTTTCTAAAGTACTCAAACACTTCGAAACCATGCTGCCCGAAACAGAATTTATCCGCTGCCATCAATCCTACCTGATCAATGCAAACTATATCAAAAAATATTTTAAGGATGGTCAATTGGAAATGGCAGATGGCAAAATGATTCCGGTAGCGACAAGGAAGAAGGATGTTATCCAGCAGTTTCTGAATGATTTCTAATGAAAATACCCGTTTCTTTGGGAATGAAACGTTTACTTATCCTACTTTTTAATATTTAAAAACTAAAAAATATAGCAACTTCGTTTTAATACTAAATATATTAGTATTAAATTTGCTTAAACTTAAGACGGAGGTGGCTATGCAAATAAAAGAAAAACAAGCTTTAATCGGCCAATTGAAAAAAGACCTGCTGGTATGGCAGGGAATAAAGCAAAAATCAGCTGATGTGCTTCCAATGGGGCTTGGCCCATTGGAGGAGGCTTTTCCCAACGGGATTTTTCCTAGTGGAGTGATTCATGAATTTGTTAGTTTTGATCGGATAGGAGGTGCCGTTTCTTGTGGTTTTATAGCCGGCTTGTTGGGCAAACTGATGCGAAACGGTGGCATTTGCGTTTGGATAAGCGGCTTTCAAACGTTATTTCCTACGGCCATTAAATCTTTTGGTGTTGATCCTGAAAAGGTCATTTTTGTCCGTATGGGCAGGGAAAAGGACCTGTTATGGGCAATGGAAGAGGCGCTGAAATGTGAGGGAATCACAGCTGTACTGGCGGAGATACATCAATTGGACTTTGTACAGTCGCGGCGTTTGCAGCTGGCTGTGGAGAAAAGTGGTGTGACAGGGTTTATCCTGCAGCACAATCCGAAGCTATTGGGGGCAACAGCCTGTGCCGCACGCTGGAAAATTAGTTCGCGGCCTAGTCAACTGGAAGATGGGCTACCGGGAATTGGTTATCCAAGCTGGGATATTGAGTTACTTAAAGTGCGGAATGGAAATCCGGGGCGATGGCAGATGACATGGACTGCGAGCGGTTTTGAACCTGTTGCTAAAACAAGATCGCGTACGGAAGAATGGGAACAATCTTATGTTAATCAGGGATTGGCATGAAAAAACGATTTGCCTCTTTATGGTTTCGCCATCTAAAAACAGATTGGATGACTGTTGGACAACCTCAACTCAAGGAAATTCCCTTTGTATTGGCAGTTTCTACGCATGGCAAGCTGATCGCCAATGCCTGTAATGCCTTAGCTGAGCAGGAAGGTGTGTATCCCGGTTTGGCCATTGCGGATGCAAAGGCTTTTTTACCTGCCTTAAAAGTGGTCAATGAACGTCCCGGATTAACCGAAAAGTTGCTTCGCAATATTGCACATTGGTGTATCCGGTATACACCGTTTGTGGCGATAGATCTGCCCGAAGGAATTATTTTGGATATCAGTGGTTGTGCCCATCTTTGGGGGGGAGAAGAATCTTATTTACAGCATATCGTCTCCCGGTTTAGACATTACGGTTATGACGTACGTGTAAGTATTGCGGATACGATCGGCGCCGCCTGGGCAATTGCCCGTTTTGGAAATGGAAATGCCATTGTTGAGGCGGATAAACAGTTTGATGCTATAGTGGATTTGCCCACACAGGCACTCCGGCTGGAGGCAACCGTGCTGCAACGTTTACAAAGTCTTGGATTAAAAACAATCGGAAGTTTCGCGCGCATGCCACGCACAGCTCTGCGCAGACGCTTTGGAAAAGATTTAGTCCTCCGACTGGATCAGGCTGTCGGAGATGAGGATGAATTTATTGTTTCTATAAAACCTATTTTTCCTTACGAAGAACGTTTGCCTTGTCTGGAACCCATTCGCACAGCTAATGGCATCGAACTTGCCCTACAGCAGCTGCTAAACAACATCTGTAAACGTTTAACCGGGGAAGGTAAGGGTATTCGGGAAGCAGTACTACAATGCCATCGGGTGGACGGGAAAATAGAGCAGATCAGTATCGGAACCAATCGGGCGACAGCACATCAACAGCATATATTTCAGTTATTTGCCCTGAAAATCGCACAGATAGAACCAGCACTAGGTATTGAGCTGTTTATATTGGAAATTCCCAAAGTTGAAGAGGCAGACCCTGTTCAGGAAAATTTATGGAGCCATCGTATCGGACTGGACAATCCCCTGCTAACCGAATTATTGGACCGTCTCAAAAGCAGGGACCCCGCCTGTGAAATTTCACGCTATTTGCCTGCGGCACATTATTGGCCTGAGCGGTCCATGAAAATGGCCAGTTCAGCACAGGAAGTACCTACTGTTGATTGGCAAATTGACAGACCTCGCCCCACCCGCTTACTACATATTCCCGAACCGATTATGGTCACAGCACCTATTCCGGATTATCCGCCCCTGTTATTTCGTTACAAGGGGGAAGTCCATACGGTTAAGAAGGCAGATGGACCCGAGCGTATTGAGCGGGAATGGTGGATAGATAAGGGGGAGCACCGTGATTACTATGCTGTTGAGGATGATAAAGGCCGACGATTTTGGCTTTACCGCTCAGGGCATTACGATGACCGTACACCCAATCAATGGTTTTTACATGGTTTTTTTGCATAATGACGGGCTATTGTGAATTACAGGTGACCAGCAATTTTAGCTTTCTGGAAGGAGCTTCTCATCCTGAGGAACTGATGGAACGTGCGGCGGCATTGGGGTATCACAAAATTGCGGTGACAGACCGGAATAGTTTTGCCGGTATTGTTCGGGCTCATACCGCCGCTAAAAAACAGGGGATTACTCTTATCCCGGGCTGTCGTCTGGACCTGCAGGATGGCCCAAGTCTATTGGCATATCCAACCGATAAGGAAGCCTATGGACGTTTATCATCCTTATTGACCGTTGGTAATCTGCGTGCCGAGAAAGGCAAATGCTCGCTCTATAGATCTGATGTTTATCAGTATAAAGAAGGAATCAAATTTATCATTTGTCCCCCCGACAGATTAACGGCCAGATTTGAGCTTGAAGGGGAATTTATCGCATTTGCGACGGAATACAGACAGCAATTGGGGACGACTTTGTATTTAGGTGTCAAACGGCTCTACCGTGGTGATGATGCAAAGCTCTTGTTTCGTATGCAGCAACTGGGTGAAAATCTTGCTATCCCTCTTGTTGCTTTAGGTGATGTACATTATCATATTCCCGAACGGCGGGAATTACAGGATGTTTTGACCTGTATCCGGGAGAAATGTACGATTCGGACCGCCGGATTTAAATTATACCCCAATGCTGAGCGTTATCTGAAACCTATTGCGGAGATGGAGCGCCTGTTTAGGCCATACCCCGAGGCCATCGCCAGGACGATGGAAATAGCAGCAGCATGCTGTTTCTCGCTGGACGATTTAAAATATGTTTATCCGGATGAATTATCATCCAATGGACGTACTGCACAGGAAGAACTGGCTTATTTGACCTGGAAGGGGGCAAAGAGTAGATTTGATGACCAGATCCCCGATGCCATTCGTGATACCATCCAAATGGAACTTGATTTTATCGAACGAAAAAATTATGCTTCTTATTTTCTGACCGTCTATGATTATGTACGTTTTGCAAAAGAGAGGGGTATTTTGTGCCAGGGACGCGGTTCGGCTGCCAATTCTACCATTTGTTATTGTCTGGGCATTACCTCGGTCAACCCTGCTGAGTTTAGGCTGCTCTTTGCCCGGTTTATGTCTGATGCCCGGGATGAACCACCGGATATAGATGTTGATTTTGAACATGAACGCCGTGAAGAGGTGATCCAGTATATCTATGAGAAATACGGCCGCAACCGTGCGGCTATTGTGGCCACAGTGACGCAGGTACGGGCTAAAGGGGCAGTTCGGGATGTTGGAAAAGCGATGGGGCTATCCATGGATACCGTTGGCCGTTTGGCGGGTGTGGTAAGCAGTCATTGGGATGAGGATATTGATCTGGAACGTTTAATGGAGCAGGGATTTAATCCCGAAGATCCGCACTTACGTAAAGTGCTCGAACTGACCCATCAGTATATTGGGTTTCCAAGGCAATTGGGGCAGCATACCGGCGGTTTTGTCATTACCCAGGGCAATCTCCATGAACTCTGTCCGCTTGTGAATGCGCGTATGGATAACCGGACCAACCTGGAGTGGAACAAAGATGATCTAGAGGCGCTGGGTTTCCTGAAAGTGGATGTATTGGCATTGGGCATGCTGACCTGTATCCGGAAGGCCTTTGATCTTACCAAAAGACATTATGGACTGGATCTGACTTTGGCAGGCATTGGCGCTGACCATGACCCGAAGGTGTATGATATGATCTGTCACGCCGATACATTGGGCGTATTCCAGATTGAGAGCCGGGCGCAGATGTCCATGCTACCGCGGTTAAAGCCGCGGGAGTTTTATGATCTGGTTATCGAGGTGGCCATCGTACGTCCGGGACCGATACAGGGGGATATGGTACATCCTTATTTGCGTCGGCGTAACAAAGAAGAGGGCGTGGACTATCCCAAAGAGGAAATTAAAGCAATTCTGGAAAAAACCTTAGGGGTTCCGCTTTTTCAGGAACAGGCCATGGAGATTGCAATTGTTGCAGCTGGATTCACACCCGCCGAAGCGGATGAACTGCGACGCAGTATGGCAACTTTTAAAGCAAAAGGACAGGTGTCGTTTTTCAGGCAGAAGATGATCGATGGCATGGTGAAGAAAGGGTATACGGAAGAGTTTGCCGTGCGCGTCTTTCGCCAGCTGGAAGGATTCGGAAGTTATGGATTTCCGGAAAGCCATGCGGCCTCTTTTGCACTGCTGGTCTATGTCTCTTCATGGATAAAATGCCATTATCCCGATATTTTTGCGGCTTCCCTGCTCAATAGTCAGCCTATGGGATTCTATCAACCGGCACAGATCGTTATTGATGCCGAGCGGCATGGGGTGAACGTTCTCCCAATAGATATCAACCATTCCCTTTGGGATAACACCCTAGAAGGTGATATGGGCAAACAGCATGCCCTGCGCTTAGGCCTTCGTCAAATTAAAGGCTTTTCGGAAGAAGAGGCACAGGTGTTGACCAAAGGGCGTAAACAGGGGTATTCGACGATCACGGCGATGATGGAAGCCGGAGTATCCCTGTCGGGACTGGAACGCTTAGCCGAGGCAGATGCCTTTCGTTCGCTTGGCATCGACCGTAGGCGAGCACTGTGGGAAATCACAGCTTTGGGTGATCGCCCCATTGGTATATTCGAAGGAAAACCTTCATCATCAACTGCTGAAGGGCAGATTGAATTACCTTTGTTGCGCCCCAGCCAACATGTCGTAGCGGATTATGCAAGAACGGGGCTGTCTATCAAAGCACATCCGGTGAGTTTCCTACGTGACAAATTAGACCTGCTCCATGTTGTTCCAACTGAAAAATTAGGGCTGATAAAAAATAATATGCCTGTTAAAGTCTGTGGATTGATTACCGTACGGCAGCGTCCGGGGACTTCCAAGGGCGTGTTATTTGTTACTATTGAAGATGATACAGGCTTTGCAAATGTGGTCATCTGGAGTAAAGTATTTGAAAAATACCGAAAAGAAATCCTCCGGGCGAAATTATTTATGGTCGCTGGTAAAGTACAGGTTGAAGGTGAAGTGATCCATATTATTGCCGAACGCTGCTTTGATATGTCTGGTTTATTGAAAAATCTGGCCGAAGAAGATGAGCAGGTAACACAGGTTTTTTATAAAGGACGAAATTTTCATTGATCTTCCATTTATTAATCTCATTTTTGAAATGCGTAAAGTAGGTACGACAACTGGAATCACCTGAAAAGAACATAAAATTAGATGAACAAAAATATTCTCGTTAATAAAATTGAAATCGAAAAAGAAATCATCATCGATTTGATCAAACAAGATGATCGCGACGGTGCCATTGACCTGATCGCCAACCGTGCAAATGTAAAATTTAAAACGGCCCGTGATATTGTTCAACTATTTGACGAAGGTGATATAGATCTTTTTGATGGCAAAGACCTGTTCTTAGTTGATTACGACGAAATGTCCAATAGCGAAACTTCAGCCAGGGGAGAGCCTGAACCGTCTTCTTTTTTGGAAGTAGAACGGGACAAAAGCAAGAGGGCGGGGAGTAAGAAAGGCTTAATAATAGGCTTTGCTGTGCTTGCCTTAGGTTTTGTTTTTTTACGCTATGTTGTTGGTTTTAACCATATCGGACATCATCTGTCAGATCTTGCTCAAGTGTTTGATAAAAATGATGGAGGAGCAGCGGCTTTGGATGCTGATACTGCAGACCGAAAAGTCTCTTTGGAACCCGGTGTCACCAGGGTAGCTGATGCAGAGGACTTCCGGCCTATCGATACCAATCTTCTTCCTCCCGAATTCAAATCGGCAGAAATGGAGAGGATTAAAAATGCTCAATTCGATAAACTGATCCCCGCAAAGAAGACTCCAACAGATGAAGATGCGCAATTAGCTTTAATTTACCTTACAAATAGACGATTGACAGACGTGATCATTCAGCAAAAGTTGAATATTAAAATTGGACAATGCTATGAAAACCCCAATAAAGAGGGCAACAAACACTGTGTAAGCTGCATGATATTACTCTATAATCGGGAAAAGAAACATTGGCAGGAAGCTCCTGATGGGGAGAATTTCTTGGACAATGCCTATGATTTTTATCTTCCCGATGGAGGCGATACATGGGAAGCCAAATCTTTAAGTATGCACATCCCTTATGACTACGCCCTGTTTAAAAAATACGAACCAAAAGACTAATGTAGTCTTCTTTACTCCTATACTTCATGGTATTATTAGACTTCACAGTCATGCTTTTGCTGAGCGGTAATAACGTTACGCTTCTTTTTCCCAGTTGCGGGTAAGAAGATAATACAACAGGCCACCAATAGCAATAATAAAACAGATACTGTGGTAGCAGAGCCGTAAGCTACAGTAATATTGTTCAGCCGGAAAAAGGAATTCCCATTTTCATGTAAGAACAGGCCGACAACAAATGTAATACCGAGGCAGATGGACAGTTGCTGTACGGTAAGGTAAATCGCGGATCCCACGCCGATCAATCCCTTGCTGAGATCTTTTAAGGCTAGGGTCATCAGGGATGGTAGGACACTACCACAGCCAAGCCCATAAAAGAAAAAGAGCAGATGAAGCTGATCGCTTGCGACATTTACCTTATTGAGAACAAGTAAATGAAGAAATAGGCCCATAACCATTATTCCCAGTCCGATGAGTACAACGGCTTTGCCATGGCGTTGAATAAACCTGCTGACCATGATGCTGGCAACAACATAGCCTATACCCTGATAGACGAATGCGATGCCTGTCATTGTTGCTGTATAGCTTTTGTGATGCTGTAGATAATTAGAGTTAATAATGAAATAAGCATCTTGAACCATGTAATACGCTAATGCCGCAATCAGTCCCAGATTGAAAACCTTGTTGCGGAAAAGGGAGAAGTTAAAAAGCGACTGTTGTCCCGTTTTGTATAGTTTCTTCTGCTTTTTTAGGAATAATAGTGTAAAGATAAGTGCAGCTGCCAGCAATAGGATAGACCAGATCGGCCAATGCAGCTCAGGGCCCATGACCAACGGAGATATTATGCCCATCAAGAGTATAAATAAACTCAGCATCGGTATAAACGAAATTGTGGATCTGGGGTTTGGCTGGTCCCGGGGGACATAGCAGTAAGCAGCGATACAGGCGAGGATACCTATTGGAATATTAATTAAGAAAATAAGGCGCCAGCTTTCATGAATCCAGGACTGATCGGGAAGTAACCCCCCGAGCAGCTGTCCGATCACCGAGGCAATACCTGCGATGCTACCATATATCCCCAAGGCCATAGATCGCTTTGAGGCGTCTTCAAAAAGCACAGTGATCAGAGCGATACCCTGTGGTACCATCATACCTGAACTAATCCCTTGCAGTAATCTCCCCAGTAGCAGAAGGTAGATATTGGTTGACAGCCCACATAAAATTGATGCAAAGGTAAAACCGGCCATACCCATGACATATAATTTTTTTTTGCCAAAATAGTCTCCGGCATTGCCTGCATTGATCAGTAGGCTGGCATAACCAATAATGTATAAGATGATGATCCACTGGGTTGCACTATTGCTCAGATCCAGGGCTTGTTGTATGGTCGGTAGGGAAACATTGATAATGAATAGATCGATGACAAACAAAAAGATGCCAATGGATAGGATAAAAATGTGAAGCAAATCTTTAATTCGGAAGCGCATATAGCCAAAGTTTTTGATAATTTTATAGTCAAAAGTAGTTTGGATATTTTTTATAGTCAAGTAGTTATAAATGATGTACTTAGTATGGTTTTATGAACTAATGGTCAGTATGAGGTGATTATGGATGAAAAAAAAAGTGAATTTTTTGGAAGTTGTTGTGATGTCAATGGTATTTTCAAGATCATTGGTGGAAAATGGAAGGTTTTACTTATCAAAGCCATTGCAAAAAAATGCCCTAAACGGTTCGGGGAATTGCGAAGGGAGATGGCTGATATGGCGCAGACCACATTGACCGTACAATTGCGTGAACTGGAGCGCGATGGTATCCTTTGCCGACAGATTTATGCAGAATCACCACCGCGTGTAGAATATAAGCTGAGCGAAATGGGCAAGACTTTGCTGCCGATTATTGAGCAGCTGGATGAATGGTGGCTGCACTATAAAAAGAGTTAAGATGAATCGCGCCTGTAACACGATAGACATGAGCCATACAACAATGTATTTTTGAGCTACACAACAAAAATTGACCGGTTGATTTTTGTGAACTTTGGATAAAAATAGAAGATCATGAAAAAGATAAATCGGTTTTTAATTAATGGCGAAATTGTACTACCTCATGGCACGGAGAGCTTCGATTTGATCAATCCGACCAATGGCCAGCACATAGGTTCTGTTGTACTTGGTGATGAATACGATGTGTATTTGGCCGTTGAGGCGGCAAAACAGGCCTTAAAAGGATTTTCTCAATACGGCATTTCTGAACGAATAGCACTGCTTCGGCGTTTAAAAGACGCTGTAGCGGGCAAAAAGCAGGAACTAATCGACGTGATGGTGCTGGAGTATGCAATATCGACCCCTTAGCGTCTTTCGGCGGCTTTAAGCAGTCGGGAGTAGGGAGGGAGTTTGGTGTTTTTGGACTTGAAGAATACCTTGAATCAAAAACTATTTTAGTGTAATTAGTGGTTGCATTTCTTTTAGGATCTTGCTATAGGTTAAGTGCGCAAGATCCTAAAAGAAATTTATCCCGATCTTGGTTTTGAAGATCTTTCTCATTTCTCTTTTGCTTTAAAAGGGGAGTCTGGTAAAGCGCTATCTTGGCCTATAATAGATCAATAGCCAAATAATCTGATGCCGTTGATCTATGCCTGTAAGGCTTCCTTCATTTTTTCGATGACCCGAGCTGAAAGATCAAGATCTTGCATAAAAACAACTTGTCCCGTTGATTTTTCCAGGATTGTTAAGTCTGAATAATTTTTTCTGAATGTAGAAAAAATTGGCCTTTGGGCAAATGGTAACTGTTTATCAATAATGGATACCTTATAGCTGCTAAAAGGGTAATCTTTTTTTCCGATGCTTATGTGGTCGTTGTGTATAATACAACGATTCTGCCGATAGGTAGAGAAAAGTAAGGCCGGCAGTAGCACAAAGCCAAAAAGCGAAAAGGCACCAAATGAAATAATTGTACTGGTACCGGCAATAAGCCCCATAAGATTATAGAATGATCCATACATAATGAAGGGAGCTAAAATGCTGTAGAAAATAAGTGTACTCCGTGATAAGTTGACTTTCATAACTTGATTTTAATCTGATCTGTGTATACGCAAAATTACCAAAAAGTGCAGATTTCTAATTCATTAACCGATTATCGATGGACTTCCCTCTATATTCGGGTACGCTGACAGCATAATTGCGGCATTACGTCTTTTTCACACTAGCTTTAAAACTGTTTTAACGCTGTTCAGGATTATGTATCCTTTTACCAGCATTCAGAATTCATTGTTTATATAACCTGTGAGGATTGCTTTTTTGTGTCCTTTGCGGTTCCGAGTAAAACAATAGTTAATATTATACATGCGGTACCCATCCAGTCTGTAAAGGCAAATGGGGTGTTAAGCCATAGTACCGCCAGCAATGCCGCAGATAAGGGTTCAGCGGAGGCAAGGAGGCTGGTCTTTTGTCCACCGATTAATTTCACGGCTGTGAGATAGGCATAAAAGGGAATTAGCGTTCCAAAAATAACAATAAACGCTGTATAGGCATAAGTCTGCATATCCCAGACACCGGCTACCTCCCAGGGAACTCTGACAAAACAAAATGCAGCTCCGCCGATAAGCATGCCCCAGCCGATGACAATGGTTGACTTATACTTACTTAGGAGATAAACAGGTTGTAAGGTATAAAAGGCAAGTGTTACCGCAGACACCAGCCCAAAGAATAGGGCGATTCCAGAGATCGAAAGCGTGCCCATTTTACCATGGGTGACCAGTAGAAATGTACCTAACACGGCCAGTATAATTGCCAGGCATGTTTTGCCGTTTGGAAATTTTCGCTCTTTTAATGCAATATAAATGGCGATCATCACTGGGCCGGTATATTGCATGACCGTTGCTGTAGCAGCATTGGAATAGTTGATCGCCGCAAAATATGAATATTGAACGGCAAGCACGCCAACAATACTGAATAAGAGCAGATCAATAACATCTCTGCCGTTGCGCCAGATAGTCCATAGGTCGCTGCGGTTGCTTGCTCCTGCAAGGATTAAAAGGACGGCACCAGTGATCAACATTCTAATGGTAATAAGCCATTCAACATTTATGCCTCGTTGCTGAAAAAGAAATTGGCCAAAAGTTCCGGAAACACCCCAAAGTATAGCTGCACTAACAGCCAATAAAAAGCCTTTCAAAACTTTATTGCTATCTGTATTATTCATCTTAAGTTAATGATCTCTTCGGGTGCAGTGCTATAATATGACCTCATTGTCTGTCGTTCCGGTGGCCAGGATATCAGCAATACTCTTTAATGTACGTTGAGAAATTTGGGTGAGTGCTTCCGTTGTGAAAAAAGCCTGATGTGCCGTTACTAAAACATTTGGAAAACTCATCAATAACTGGATGGTGTCATCTTCTATAATAGCTGTGGAGAGATCTTTGAAAAATAGTTTCTCTTCCTGTTCATACACATCTATTCCTAATAATCCTATTTTACGCTCTTTCAATGCACGAATGGCATCATTTGTATGAATAAGATTACCACGGCTTGTATTGATGATGGTAACCCCGTCCTTCATTTTTGCCAGTGATTCTTTATTGATGAGGTAATGGTTATCTGGTGTAAGTGGACAATGCAATGAGATGATATCGGAGTCCATAAATAACTGGTCGAGACTTTTGTATTGAACACCGGCTACGATCAGATCCTGATCAGGATACAGATCATAGGCAATGATATCTGCACCGAATCCAAGGGCAATCCGGATAAATGCTTTTCCAATTTTACCTGTTCCGATAACTCCAATCTTCTTCTGATGGATATTGAAGCCCAACAAGCCATTTAAGGCAAAGTTTTGCTCACGGACACGATTATAAGCTTTGTGGGTTTTCCGGTTGAGTGTCAATAGCATCGCCATCGTATGTTCTGCAACAGCTTCAGGAGAATAAGCTGGGACACGACAGACCGGGATACCGAATTCTTTCGCGGCCGCCAGATCGACATTATTGAAACCTGCACATCGCAGGGCAATCAACTTTATACCTTTCTGTGCAAGGACTTCGATTACCTGCCGATTCAACTTATCATTGACAAAAACACAGACAACCTCTTCGTTTTCAATTGCATTGACAATATGAGGGCCAAGATGGGTTTCATAAAAATTGAATTGAAAACCGTAGGTCTCGTTTTCCCGTTCAAAAAAGACTTTATCGTAAGGTTTGGTTGAAAAGAAAGCTATTTTCATAAAATTGTATTTCTATGTAAATATACGGTATTAATTTTTTATTCGGTTTAAATTTTGTCGAATAAATAGAGCTAATTTTTGCGAAATGCCCAATAAAAGCGCTAAATTAGTTTAAAATCACCATAAAGTTATCCGATTAACTTTTGGACATAAAAATCACATCATCATGAACTGGTCTACTCAAATTACAGCGTTATTAGGCACAGCATATCCGATTGTACAGGCACCTATGTTTGGTGTAACGACACCGAAGATGGTTGCAGCAGCTGCTGCAACCGGCGCGCTGGGCACATTGGCACTAGGAGATGTACCCTACGAAAAATGCATCGCTGCCATTGCGGCAACAAAAAGGTTGACAGCACTGCCATTTGCCGTTAATATCTTTGTTAATAGCATTCCCGAGGTATCCGAAAAACTAAGATCTCACTATAGTAAAGTTAGTTCATTTATAGCGACACTGGCTCATCAGCACGGGTTGGAGGTGGAGCTGCCAAAGTTTGAGGAAATTCATCTGACGGATTATCGGGAACAGGTTGCGGCCATTATCGCAAGCGAGTGCAAAATCGTTAGTTTTACTTTCGGCAATCTAGATGAACCGAGCATAGCTTTATTAAAGGAAAATAATACACTTCTTATCGGCACTTGTACCTCGGTTGCTGAAGCGCAGATCCTGGAGGAATCAGGTATCGATATTATTTGCGTACAGGGACTGGAAGCTGGGGGACACCGTGGAAGTTTCCATGCGACTGCCATTCCGCAGATTGGCGGACTTTCTTTGTTGTCGCAAGTACATGATCATATTGACAAGCCATTGATTTATGCTGGGGGTATATACAATGCCCGAACATTGCTTGCCGCAAAGCAATTGGGAGCTGCAGGTTTTCAGGTGGGCAGTTTATTGCTTAAGTCTAGGGAAAGTGCGTTACTGGATTTTGAGAAACAACGTTTAAGCAGGGTACAAGAGTCGGATATCATTTTGACGCGGAGTTTTTCGGGTAGATTTACGCGGGCAATCATAAACACTTTTATTGAAACGTTGGATGGAACGGACTATATTTTACCTTATCCCTATCAAAATAAATTAACGAATGCCTTAAGGAAGGCAGCAAAGGCAAAAGGAAATACAGATTTCGTCGGTATTTGGGTTGGACAATCCATTCATCCTTATCGGGACGGTTCGACCGGGGATATCCTTCAGGAGCTAATTCGGGAAGTTGAAGGGGTGCAGTTAAATAATGCGATAAGTCACTAGACGATGTAACTAAAAATACAATAATGTCACAATTTCCTAAGGGTGTAGATATTGTTCTACAATAATTTATTCCTTATTCTTCTTTTATATAGAAAATGATTAAATTAGAGTTAACTAAGTTATAAACAGATTCATATGGAAATTAAAACATCTTCAAAGTTTGTTGCCGAACTAATTGGAACATTTGGTTTGGTACTATTTGGTTGTGGCGCAGCTGCTATTGCTGGCGCCAATACCATGGGGGGACTTTCGGGGTTAGGCCTCCTGGGCATTGCGGTGGCATTTGGTCTATCGGTTGTGGTCTTTGCCTATGCCATTGGTGGAATTTCAGGCTGTCATATCAATCCGGCGGTGACAGTTGGGGTACTATTGGCAGGAAGAATGTCTGCTAAGGATGCAATCGTATACATCATTGCCCAATTTATCGGTGCGCTTTTGGGGGCATTTGTGTTGCAACAGATTTTAAGCGGTCAATTAGCAGGTTTTACAGCTGGCGAATGGGCGTATGGGTCTAATGGATGGGGGAAAGGTTATCAGAATGAATATGGTACTGCTTCGGCCTTTCTGATTGAAGCCGTTTTAACTTTTCTCTTTCTTTTTGTCATACTGGCAACAACATCAAAGGTAGGAAACGGTACGATGGCGGGCTTAGCCATTGGATTTACATTGCTTTTAATCCATTTGGTAGCCATACCCGTTACCGGTACTTCGGTTAATCCTGCCCGTTCATTCGGCCCGGCAGTGCTTGCAGGTGGCAAAGCATTATCACAATTGTGGTTATTTATTGTTGCACCGCTAGTGGGGGCCGCGCTTGCTGCGGTCGTATGGAGAGCCCTGGAACCTAAAGATTAATTATTATAAAGAGCACAAAAAAGCGCGCAAGTAAAAATAGGACTTGCGCGCTTTTTTGTGTCTTGAACTCCTGTTTCTAACCAATGGTCGTCCCGTAGTTATACCTGCTGTAAACCTATGCCTCTTTTAAATCGCTGATAAAGGCTGCGACTTTTTCCTCATCGGTGGCCCAGGAGGTGATGAGTCGAATGGCGTCATAATCCGCATCGACATTTTTCCAAATATAGAATTGATAATCCGTGCTCAAGTGTTCTATAACTTTTTTTGGTAGGATCGGAAACAGCTGATTTGTGGTGGACTGCGTTAGGAAGGTATAGCCTCTTTCTCGGACCGCCGTCGCAATACGCATCGCTAGTGTATTTGCTTTCCGTGCCAGATCGAAATACAGATCATCTTTGAAGAGTTCTAAAAACTGAATGGATAGAATACGTCCTTTGGCTAACATGGCACCTTTTTGCTTGATCGCATAATCAAAATCGGTCGCCAATTCGGGTTTATTAAAGATAATGGCTTCACCTAAAAGCGCACCATTTTTTGTGCCGCCAATATAAAAGACATCAGTATACTGGCTGATGGTTGCAAGCGTTAAGTCGTTATTTTCTGCGGTAAGAGCGTGCCCTAACCGAGCCCCGTCCATATAAAGTAACAGCTGGTGGGACTGACAAAATTGATAAAGAGCTTTGATTTCGTCACTGCTGTAAATCGTGCCTATTTCTGTCGAATTAGAAATATAAACAATGCGTGGCTTGACCACATGGGGAGCAAGTGCATATGCAGCTAAAACTTCGGCGATATCCCCGGGTCTTAATTTTCCATCTACTGTTTCAGCTGTAATCACTTTGTGTCCCGTGGCTTCGATGGCACCCGTTTCATTTGCAGCAATATGTCCTGTTTTTGCACTTATTACGGCCTCATGGACACGAAGGAGGAATGAGATAACCAACAAATTCGTTTGGGTACCTCCTGATACGAAATGGATTATTGTGGCTGGATTATTTAATTTTTCTCTTAAAACTGCTTTTGCCTCTTGTGCATACTCGTCCTCTCCATATCCAAGTTGTTGTACCAAATTGGTTTCAATGAGTTTATCCAAAATGCGGGGATGGGCTCCTTCCGAATAGTCGTTTTTAAAGTTGTACATAGTAAGTGTTTTCGCTCTGGGATCCTTTTTAATATTTACTAACAGCTTTCGCTCTTTTTCCTGATCCTTGTTTCAAAAAATAGATGCCAGAAAAGCTGATCGCCGTTTGTGCATTCAAAAGTATAAATAGCTTCTTACTTTTTTCTGCTTTTGAACAAAAAAAATATTATAAAGGAAATCATCACCAAAGCTTGCGGCGGAATCGGAAAAGCGGCGTTCATCAATGTCCAAACCGCCTGTCAAGGTGATCTGACAAGCGGTTTTGGTTTTTAAAAGAGAACGAACAAATGAAATTTTATTCTAATAAATTATAGACACGGACATAATCAATTTCAAATATTGCCGGAAATATTGTGTCGTCGACACCTTCCTTACCACCCCAGTTGCCACCGACAGCCAAATTGATTAACCAATGGAAATTCTGGTCAAAGGGCCATTCCTTGAAACTCTTATTTTCATTGTCCACGTGGAAAATTTCCTGCTCATCAACAAAGCCTTTGATATAGGTTGGCGTCCAGTCGATACGATAGTTGTGAAACCTGTCGGAAACGCCGGATACCTTTTTTTTACTTGTTTTCTGTGTGTTTATGCCATGATTGTACGCTTGGGTATGTGTAGAAATATGAACCACATCCTGATCGTATCCAACATGTTCAAGTATATCTATTTCCCCCGAATTGGGCCAGTCACCATATTTCCAATCGGTAGGAAGCAGCCAGATAGCGGGCCAGGTGCCAAGGCCTCGCGGTAGTTTTGCCCGAGCCTCAAATCTGCCGTAAGTGAAATCCCCCTTATTCTTGCTGGTCAGCCGCGCGGAGGTATAGGATTTACCGCCTTTATTTTCTTTTTTCGCTGTAATCTTCAGGACGCCATCCTGGACCAGGGAATTTGATCGTGAAGCTTCCATATAATATTGTAATTCATCGTTTCCCCAGCCGTCATAGAGAGAACCGATATCGTAGGACCATTTGCTTTTATCCGGTAAGCCCGAGTAATTAAATTCATCAGACCATATCGGCACTGGCGAAAAGTGATAGACTTTGCCGCTGGTCTTATTTGAAGTTGATTTCACATAAAAAGGAATATTTGCCGTCGCAACGTTGTTATTTCCATCGTTTGCATATACAAATAGCCGATAGGCACCTTCTTCGGAAGGAGCAGTTAATGTACCCTTTTCGTCGGAGCTATTTTTAAGAAAGCCGGCTAGCGCCTGTGGTCGTTCTTCACGGTCACCACCTTCTTTAAGGTCAGTGCTCTCATGGAGAAGTTCCCAGCGTATCCTTAATTTATCCCCGTCGGGATCGTGTACAAAAACTTCCACGGGATAGGTCTTACCGGATTCAAGATAGATAAAATCTTTTGCCTGCCTGTTGTCCAATAAAAGGGAGTCCAGTTGCGGAGCTCGATTGTCGGGCCAGTTGCCCGACCAAAGGTATTGCATCACATCGACAACCTCATTTTCTTCCCCTGCTTCGGTAAACAATCCATACCAGGTTGGCGTACGTTCTTGTTTCTGTCCCCATAGGAAGACATAAGAGCCCAGACAGTTCTTATCCTGACCGATAGAGGCTTCGTATCGGCTTTTATAAACGGTTGCTTTCTCGTGGCTGGTCTCTTCAATCGATGCACCCCAAGGTGTTTGTAGGCCTTCCCAATGGCCCGTGGGACCCCATTCTGTCACGATATAGGGTTTGTGCCAGCCTGTTTTTTGCAATTGCTCAGGTACGGAGGCAAGTCCGCCATACACCTGCACGGCAATAAGGTCCAATGCCGGACATTTGCTTTTGATATAATCAATTTCCTTTTGATTTATACCGGCGAGCATCGTGGTGACCAGGTGATTGGGATCTAATTCATGGATCATCTTGGCAATGGCATTGACAGCATCCCAGACCTTGGGATTACTGTAATGCAGGTTGAGTTCATTGCCGATTCCCCAGGCTAATAGGGCCGGATGATCTTTGTATTTCAGGATCACTGTGCGTAGGTATTCTTTTTGTTTTGAAACAGCTAATGGATCGTTGTAATCGAAGCCATGCCGTTCTGTTTTCACGTCAAGACCCAGGGTTACCGTAAGTCCCAATTGTTGTGCCTTATTCAGGATTTCATCCGCTTGGTAAGGGCTCCATGTGCGTATGGAGTTCCCTCCATACGCTTTTAATTGTTCCATATTGCTTGTTCCGCCCGCACCTTTGATGAAGTAGGGCTGCCCGTTGCGCATGATCGTAAAGCCGCCGCCGACCTTAGTAATTGTTGTTTTAACAGGTTTCCCTTGCTGTCCCCATCCGATGGGGAGGAAGAGAAGGTTGAGCAATAGAAATGTGAGTAGTTTTCCTGCTGTCATCATTTATCGAAAGTTAGGATTTGCATCTATTTGAGTTTGTGGTATAGGGATGAACTCACTTACGCCGGGAGTGAATTTTGCACCGAATACTTCTTTTGCCTTTCCTGTACGGACCAAGTCATTGAAACGCTCGCCCCACCATTCACAGGCAAATTCGGCGCGGCGTTCGTCTAAAATCTGATTTAAAGTGACATTGTTAATTGCTGTTAGTTTGGCACGTTCACGGATCAGACGAAAAGGTTCATCACCATTTTGTCCCTTCCTGACTTTGGCCTCCGCATTTAATAAAAGTACATCCGCATAACGTAATATCCGCACATTATTGTTCGCTCCATATTCCAGTCGACCTGCCGTCATCTGTGATTTTGGGAGATAAGCCTTGCCGTTGAAATATTTGACACCGAAGGGATTTCCATAGACAACATCGCCACTTGGTGTTGTTGCCGTGGTTGCCGGGTTGCCGTTAATGCCACAATATAAAATTGTCGTTTTTAGGCGTTCGGTTTCGCCTCTATTGGTTAAGAAATCGACGATATTTTGTGAAGGCGGCACCCAGCCGGCACCAGAAATAGGGCTGCCTTTTTGATCACCTGAGGGACCTTGCCACTTGAAAAACGTTCCCCAATCAACACCGGGACGAACAATATCCCCGGTTCCCAATCCAAAATCTGAGTATTGCAGTTCAAAGATAGATTCGTTTGACAGTTTTCCCGGAATTTTAAAAAGTTCGTAGTAGTTGGGGTATAGCAAAAATTTGCCACTTGCAATAATCTTGTTTGTAGCATCGAGGACCTCATTCCAATGGGGACTCCCATTATCGTTTCCGGCCAAATCTGCTGCGGCTTTAGCTTTTAAAAGAAGTGCGGAATATCGTGTTACCGCACCAACATGCTTGGATTGATTAGGACGAGCATCTTCAAGATCCTCCGAACAGGCATTCATTTCATCAATGATAAACTGGCGGACCTCTGCGGCTGTACTTTTATTGATTGTGGCCAGGCGACCGATATTATCGCTGTCAATTAAAATAGGTACATTTCCAAACAGACGTGATGCCATAAGATGGGCATAGGCCCTTAGGAACCTGACTTCGGCCTTGTATTGTTTATTGAGTTTAATGTCGGCTGTATTTGATGCGGGGATTTTTGCAGCGAAATTATCCAGCTCGATCAATGCGTTGTTTGCTGCAATAACGAGACTGTAATAACTGATCCAAGATTGATTTAACCCCCAATACGATTGAATTGTGACATCATATTGAAAATTTTTGATCCCCATTAATTCGGGATTATCATTTGGATTCGGTGCAGCCTGTTGGTAGTCGTCATCGCGCATACAACGAATTGAAAGATCAATCCAATGTACTAGATTATCATCTGAAGCCGAACGATATACACCGGAAACAGGACCATACATCAAAGCAGTATTGCTGTAATCGATCTCCTCAGAACGCTGTTGGTTTTCTAAGGGTTTGTCCAAAAATTTACTACAGCTCGATAGGCCAAAAGAGACGCCTAAGCAGCTTGCAATCAGGATATATTTAAAAGTTTTCATGCAGTTTAAATTAAAGGGTTGATAGTTAGAACGATACTTTGACACCTAGACTATAAGTAGAAGCGATCGGATACACATTGGCATCGAATCCCATTCCGGATATTTCTGGCGTAAATCCATTGTATTTGGTAAAAATAAAAGGCCGGTCAGCTGTTGCGAAAACACGTATTGGTATTTTGTTCAGATCAAAGTTATAGCCCAATTGTATGTTCTGTATTCGTAGGTAAGCTCCACTTTCAACAAAAAAGGAACTGGCTTGAAGATTCCAGGGGGCAACGGAACCTTTTGCGGAGGGATGTGTATTACTGCTTCCTTCTCCGGTCCATAGGTTTTCGATAAATGCGGCATCTGCGTTCATCTGATTATATTTTCGGCGCATTGCACGATTAAGATTATGAATCTTGTTGCCGGCTACACCTTGAAAAGCAACACTTAAATCAAATTTTTTATAATCAAATGCTAAGTTAAATCCATAAGTAATAGTGGGAAGGTAGTTGCCCAGGTTGATGCGATCTTTCTCATCGAGTTCGCCATTGTTGTTTTGATCTTTGTATTGAAGATATCCCGGTAAAATCGGTGTATTTGGATTTTGTTGGTTGTATATTTTTGCAATAGGATCTGCATCAATCTGAGCCTGGTTTTGGTAGACCCCTGCGACTTCATAGCCATAATAGAAGTTAATGGGCTGATTAAGTTCTATCCGTGCCGGAAATTCCGCTGACCATTCCGGATAACCATTCATGATATTTTCCAGTCCACCAAGATTCTTTACCCGATTTTTTAGGGTGGTTAGGTTTCCGCCTATTGCATATCCGAAGTCACCGACCTTGTCTTTCCATTGCAAACCGATCTCCCAGCCACTGTTTGTGACACTGCCCCAGTTGCCATAAACACGATCCCAAGAAAAGGGGATAGGCCGGCTAAATGCAAGATCATTTGTCGTGCGGTGGTAATAATCTACTGACCCTGTCAAACGATTGTTCAACAAAGCAAAATCTAGACCGCCATCCCACTCTTCAACAACTTCCCAGCGGACTTGAGTGAAAAAACGGCCGACGCGGTATCCGGGTACTCGGATACCGTTTGTTGCTCCCTCGCTGCCAAATATACCTGAGTAGTTGTTGCCAGAATAGATCGTCGCATAACCTGCATTGGGCTGGATGCCATCGTTCCCCAATTTACCCCAGCTTCCACGGAGCTTTAACTGATTTAAAAGCTTTTGGTTTTCCATAAACTTTTCGCGTGTCAATACCCAGCCCAGACCTACCGATGGGAAATAGCCCCATTTCGTTTGGTATTTTGAACTTCCGTCCGCGCGGAATGTCGCGGTCAACAGATACTTGTTGTCATAATCATAAGTGCCTCTGGTAAAGTATGATATTCCTGCATTTCGAGATCCTCTTTCACCATAACCGGTGGCTGAACCGGTACCTTGGGCATCTACACCAACATACCAAAACTCTTCTGATGCAGGTACATCATTGGCTTGTACCCAGGTTTCTCGCCAGCGTTCCTCACGTGAGGACTGGCCTAATAATAGGGACCAGTGATGCTTGCCAGCCTGATCTTTATACGTTAAGAGGTTATCTAAAATATAATTGGTATTGCGGGCTTGTGCTGACCGTAAAAAGGAGCGGTCATTGCGCTGATCATTATCAATATAATAGACAGGATTATAATTTATATTGTGTGTGGACTGATACCGTTGGCTAAGCTGTGAACGAAAAGTGATTTTATCCTTCCACAATGTTGCTTCCAGATAAATGGTAGGCAGAATCTGGAAACCCTTTGTTTGGTTTGTATTGTAAAAGGCCGTTGCAATGGGATTGTTGTACCAAAAGCCGGATTGCATGCCGATCGCTGTACTCGAGCCAAATTTCTCCGGTTTGGCAAGTTCCAGGGAAGGATCATAGACCGGATAGAGCGGAGAGGCGAAATAAGCTTGTCTAAAAGCAGCATTATTCGGTGAGTAGGTTTTGAAGTTATTGAAATGTGCACTAAAACCCGCCTTTAACCAGTCTGTTACTTTGGCATCCGCCTGCATGCGGATATTGTATTTTTGGTTCATATTGCTGGCATCCATAATTCCATCCTGTTTGACATAATTAAGTCCCAAGGAATAGGTGATTTTATCGGACCCGCCCATGATGTCGAGGTTATGGTTGGTGATCAGGGCTTTGGAACGCAGGAGTTCGTTGAACCAATCGGTGTCCATCGCCGGATTGGTCTCGGTACCGCCAAATTTTTGCACCGAACTTTTTACAAAGGCTTCATTACCAATGGCTGTCGCATAGGCTGCATATTGCTGTGCATTGGCCATTTTGAGGACATTTGTAGGTGTTTGGAAACCAGCGAAACCATTATATGTAATTTTTGATTTCATATTGAGGCTTCCTTTTTTTGTGGTTACCAGAATGACACCATTTGCGGCTCGTACCCCATAAATTGCGGCACCAGAAGCATCCTTTAAAACGGAGATGTCAGCGATATCATTTGGATTCAGGAAGTCAATATTATCCATGAACATTCCATCCACAACATACAGCGGACTTTCATTATTGAAGGAACCCACCCCACGGACACGAACGGAGGGTGATGAGCCCGGTGCTCCCGAACTTACGATTTGCACACCCGCAACTGTACCTTGTAGCGCATCCATTGGATTGGAAACAGTACGTTTGGCCATTTCTTCCATATTTACTGTGCCAATAGGGGCCGTTAGGTCGCTCTTGCGTTGGGTACCATAACCCACGACAACGACTTCATCGAGATTGAAATCTCCTTTTTGTTTGAGTTGAATAGTTAAAGTGGTTCCGTTTAAGGGGACTGTTTTTGTTTCATATCCCAGTGATGAGATGATGACATAATTGAAGTTGGAGGGAATGGCGAGTGTGAAGTCCCCGTTTTCATTGCTACTTGTGCCTATTTTGGAGTTTCCCTGTACAACAATACTGGCGACAACAGGATTACCCTGTTCGTTTGTAATCCGCCCACTGATTGTTCTGCTCTGTGCACTGACCATATTCGTTAGGCAGGAGAACAGCACAGTACTGGCAATAATACTGATATTATTTTTCATGTGTAATGAATTGAAATTTAGGAATTGTTTATAATTATCAAGAACCAAAATTAGCCTTAGAAATGTGATTAATGAATTTTAAGGGTACTACAACATTACTTCATGTTGGGTTTTTCGGCTATAATTCAATATATTTGGGGTACGTCAAGTTTACGTCAGCCAATTGAAGGGAATTATTATGAAGTGTTTTGCCATCCTGTTTTTTATGCTATTTTCTGCTTTTTCAAATGCACTATCTGCACAGGATTTGCTTGGCTTGCCTTTGGTCTACAATTATAGTAAATCCGTATACCAGGGTGGGAGCCGCACCTGGGATATCAAACAGGACAGTCATGGCATCATGTACTTTGGTAACAGTGAAGGGCTGCTGACTTTTGACGGACGATATTGGAAAACATTTTCCTTGCCTAATCACACCAATATCCGTTCGATCTGGATTGATGCTGATGATCGAATTTATGTTGGTGGACAAGGTGACTTTGGATATTTTGAGCGTTCACCGCAATGGGGTTTAGTCTATCGGTCATTGCAGGATTTGGTTCCCGAAAAATATAGGAACTTTGCAGACATCTGGAATACCGTTGGCGTAGGGCAATCGGTCTTTTTTCGGGGTACCAATGTGATATTTGAATTAAAGGGGCAAAAGATTCAAGTACACCCAGCGGCTGTGGAATGGTATTATATGGGACAATCAGGGGGGATGCTTTATGCTCAGGATAAGAAGAATGGCTTGCTGGAGTTTCGTGATAATAAATGGAATCCCTATCTAAAAGACTTGCCTTTTAATGATGTGAAAATCGCTTCATTGATGCCTTTTGGCAAAGATCGTATGTTGTTGTCGACCTTAAATAACGAAACTTATTCGTTATTTAATATGAAATTGACACGATTGAACGCACAAGATGGCGACGGTAGCTACACACCGTCCTTAGCAAAAATTGATGATTCAACCTTTGTTGTCGGCAATGCTAAAGAAGGGTGCCACATACGCAACTTAGCTGGAAATACAATACAACGGATCGGTGTCCGCGAAGGTCTGCAAAATAAGAATGTCACCACCGTCTTTGTGGATCGGCAAAAGAATATTTGGATCGGTACGGATAACGTGATTTCTGTGATAAGTTATGGAAGCGCCATTCGGTATCTAAGACCCAATATGGAGAATGATGTGACCGGATATTCCGCCCTGATCTTTAATCATACACTCTATCTCTCGTCCTCCAATGGTGTATATTATGCAGGTATAAAAAGCGATCTAATAGATCAGAGCCGTTCACCATCCGTATTCTCCCTTCTTCAGGGGAGCGATGGCGGAGAAGCATGGCGGCTTGAACAGCTCAATGGGCAATTGCTTCTTGGACACAATAAAGGGTTATTTCAGATCCTGGGGCATTCCATCAGACCATTAAGCCGGGGGATAGGAACGTGGAAATTGCTTCCGCTAAATATGGTGTATCCGATTGAAGAGAGCTTGGTCGGTACCTATCAGGGATTGGAGCTACTGCATTTTCATAATGGCGTTTTCTCTTCCAGTGGCGCGCTTAATGGGCCGTCCGATTCTTTTCGGTTTCTTGAACAGGATGAACATGGAGCAATGTGGGCTTCTCATCCTTACAGGGGGATCTATCGCCTAACACTTTCACAGGATAAAAAGTCATATCAGGCTCAACTCTACACGCAAAAGCATGGACTCCCCGCGGATTATCAGAATTATGTGTTTAAAATAAAAAATCAGGTGGTCTTTGCGACCGAAAAAGGGCTTTACAATTATGACTATGCTAGGAAGCGATTTGTGCCAAGCAAGCAATTTGCTGCCTTTAAAGATCTGACCATACGCTATCTAAGGGATGACCAAGATGGAAATGTCTGGTTTTGCACAAAGAAAACAGTCGGTTTGGGGCAATTTGATCCAAAACAGGAAACTTATCATTTGGTTAATTTCCCAGAAATAGAAGGTATGAATACCTCAGGCTTCGAACATATTTATAGTTTTGATCGAAATAATATCTATGTAGGAGCAGAAAAAGGAGCGCTTCATATCAATTATGATAAATATTTGAAACAAAGTGCAAAACCTATCGCTATACTATCGCGAATTGTCGCAACAGGGAAGGGAGATAGCCTTATTTTTGGCGGTTTTTTTTCAAATGCTTCAAAACGGGAACAGGCGTCTGCAAAGGATAGCGTTCTACAGTTACCCGCTGTTTTCAATTCTTTCCGATTTAGCTTCTCCTCACCAAGTTATGGCATACATCAACACCTCGAGTTTAGTTATAAACTTTCGGGATATGACGAGAATTGGTCGTCTTGGGCCCAGCATTCAGAGAAATCATACACTAATTTGCAGGATGGCAAATATACCTTCTTAGTGAAAGTACGGAACAACCTCAACCAAGAATCTAGTGTGGAGGAATACAGCTTTATCGTCTTGCCGCCTTGGTATAAGACTCTATGGGCAAAAGTAGGTTATTTTCTGCTTGCTATCCTTGCTGTATTGGCATTGATTCGTGTGCGAAAAATTGAACAGGATAAGCAACAATTGAAACATGAAAAGCAATTGGCTCAACTGCGCTATATTCATCAACTGGAAATTGAAAAAAATGAAAAGGAGATCGTGAAGTTGAATAATGAGAAACTGGCCAATGAAGTCATGACCAAAACAAAAGAACTGGCAAGTACAAGTATGCAGTTACTTGAAAACTCGGGCGCATTGATTAAAGTGAGAGATGAACTGGCTAAGTTGGATACGGGTGAAGATGAAACCTCCAATCTAAAACGTATCAATAATCTATTAAAAGACATCGAAAAGAACAGTGCCAACTGGAACCAGTTTGCCAGTCATTTTGATGAGCTCAATGATGGTTTTTTAAACAAGCTAAAGCTAAGACATCCGGGATTATCTCGTAATGATCTTAAAGTATGTGCCTATCTGAAACTTCATTTTACATCCAAACAGATTGCGCAGTTACAGAATATTACCGTTAGGGGAGTTGAAATCCACCGGTATAGATTGCGTAAGAAATTGCAGGTTGAAACGGAGCTGTCATTAAATGACTATCTAAATGCGATTTAAGAAAATTAAACTGATAAAATAAAATAGGATAGCCTATTTTTATAAAGCGTAATCATTACATTAGACCATTAGATCTGGATAACAAGTGATCAAAATATGAAAAGATTCTTTTTTATTGTCAGCATATTATCAGCATTTTGCATGGGCTATGCTTTTAACGCAGTGAAGAACGGGGGGATAGAACCTCCAGTAAAAAGAGTAACAGGTATTGGCGGAATCTTTTTTAAGTGTAAAGACCCAAAAAAAATGCGCGTATGGTATGCCACTCATTTGGGACTGAATACGAATGAATATGGTGCAGTATTTGAATGGTACCAGGGCGCTGACAGCACCAAAAAAGGATTTTCCCAATGGAGCCCTTTTAAAGAGGATACGAACGATTTTCGACCCTCCGAAAAGGATTTTATGATCAACTATCGTGTCGAAAACCTTGAATACCTAGTTGCTGAATTGAAAAAAGAAGGAGTAGATGTTCTGGATGAAATCGAGACATTTGATTATGGGAAATTTGTCCATATTATGGATATCGAAGGGAATAAAATCGAACTATGGCAACCCAATGATGTCGCTTATGAAAATCTTGGAAAAAGCGTGGGCGCCAAAACCACGAAGTAATTTTCACAGCCGCATAGTGAGCTGTTTTTGCTTTTTTGCGTATGAATGGATTGATCGGTCCAATAGAAGAGCAAAAAAAGCGCCGGCGATATAAGCGAGCAAATCAGACCAAAGAAAACCCTGGCCAAATAGTAACCGCAGGAGCGGATGCATGCGGACACTGATCAATAATGGATGTTGTACCAGTTGTAAAAACTCTATTGTGAAACAAAAGACAAGAGTACTGACAAAACAAAAGTTGAACGATCGGTGGAAAAAAATAAACCTGCATAACCAGTAGACCATAAATGCATACAGACTATCGCCGACAAAAAGGGGGATAAACACCACTTTTCGCGATAACAATCCTAACACTATTGTTATGCACATTAAAATCAGGTAGTGAGTTCTTTTGAATTCCATCGGCACAATTTTTTTAGACTGTTGTTTGTAACTTCGTTCTGAATAAACTCCGCTAATCCTTTGTTTATTGCTATAATGTTCTCCAGCGAGGTGTTCCATCATCAATAATTGAGCTGGTAGTCTAAAAAATACGTTTTCCTAGTGTTCCCTTATTGAAAAACCTTTTGTTCATATTACGCTAGGATAATGGCCAAATATAAAAAGAAATTATTGTACGGAATAAAAAACGTACTTCAAAAATGCAGTGAGATCGGACCGGATAGATTTTGATGGAAGGAATCTGTATAAGATTTTATTTTAACGATTTTTGACATTTTATTATAATGACTATTTTATATTTTAGGGTGATCAATTGACTTATGCCAAAAATATTATTTCTGTTAAGCCTTTTTTTTAGTTGCAACATATTATTTGCTCAAATCCGCATCATTGATAGTCTGACTGGTGAGCCTGTGCCCTTAGTGAATATCTACGCAGAAGATGGTACATTACTGGGCGTAGCAAACACGAAAGGGGAGGTCGCACCAGATTCACTTCTGAAAAGTGCAAATTCAGTACTCATATTACAGCATATCTCCTATAATAATTATCAGGAAACAATTGGCTCGTTACGAAAAGAGAAAGTGGTTAAATTAATCCCTCGAAGGATTAAAATAGACGAGATCACTATTGCGGATAAAAGCAAATATGACTATCTGATTCTGAGGGGTTATTTTAGAAATACAACTTTTTTTAACAAGCGAACACGTTATTTTTACGATGGTATTATTGAATATTATATTCCATTGAAAGACAAAAAAGGGAAGGTCTACCATCGAATTTTGGATTATCGCATTTTCGAGGACTCTCTCGCTGCCAAAAATTTTAAAGAAGTAATGGGCAATTTTTTGAGTTGGAATCCACATGTGATGCGGATGAAGGCACAATCTGTTATCAATAATCTTCCGCCCAAATTTGTGCTGGTTCAGGACAAGGAACGGAAATTAATCAAAACGGGTAATCTGAATACAGGATATATCCAAAAGACAACACGTGGTGATGTGCAGGTCTATTTTGATGTCATTCCGCCTAATAGCCAAAAGGAAGTCAGTTTCTTCAAAATTAAAGGCCAGCAATACACGGGAGTGACGATGGAAAATTATACAGGGACAAATCTCGAACAGCCCGAGCCAAGTAAATTGGTCAGTAAGGTGGTGATGAATGTAGGGGCTATTAAAAGAGGTAGTAAATCAGAATTTGTCCCTTTCGATTTTTTGAGTGAATTTTATACACAGGAGCGCAAATTCATTACTAAAGAGGAATTTAAGGCAGTAAAGAAAGAGCTGACTTCAGGTCTCTGGCTAGAGTTGAAAAGCAGGTATGCCAGCAAATTTTGGCTGGACAATCCTAAATTTGGCATCCCACAGTTGAATCCGTTTATTGAGAAAAAGTTTGGTAAGGAGTTGCTCGAACTAAAGTAAGTCAACAGTCCGGGTATTGCTCGATTTGGATCACCTATTTCTAACGATGATGGTGTCGTTATTATAACATAAATGTCCCAACAGATCCATCGTTGCCAAACTGGCCGATAAGTCCTTTTGGATCTTTTTGTAATGACCTTTTGTAATATCCAATTCAAGCGCAATAGAAAGTATTTTCATGCGATTTCCATATTTATCCAATGGATAGATGAAAAAATAATTTGACCTACCTGCATATTTTATTGAAAATATCTGTCGCTTATAGGTATCATAGGCCGGGCCTATGACAAAATCATGATCTATATAATGAAGTGATTGAGATCGTTGAAAGTTTCGGCGGAGTTCTAATCGATCGCCATAGATCGTTAATTTGGTGGCAAATCTGGCGTAAAGGCAATAGCAAAAAAAGAGGAAAGAAAATAAAGCTAAACCTATCAATATCCAGGAGAAATTCTGCTTCACCGATAGGAGATAGCAAAGTCCCACCAAGACGATCAAGGGGGGAATCATATAAAATGTCCATTGATTATTGGGATAGTATACTTTCATGCGCTATTCTGGTTTGCTAAATCCTGGTTTTTACTTGAAATCGACTCTATACCAGTTGGAGCTATTCCCTTGTGTAGGATACGGTTTCAACCGAATTTCCAAAAATCTTCTTCTGTCCCTTTTGCTGTAAGAAGATTTCATGCTGTGCTATTTCAGCGGCGATCTTATAGATGACCTGTGTGTCATACTGAGGATGGATCGTTGCAAGCAGCTGTGCTTGCTGGCCAAAAATCTGAAGCTGATTTACCAATGAATAGTTAATTTTCATTTCATAAATATCCTTTAAATGGATGTCCAGATCTGTTTTTTTCTGTTGTTTGATGACCAGATGATGGCGATCGATAAGTACTTCTATTTTTGGATTGATAATCTGCAATAGCACAACAAATGGACCTATCACAATGATCGCAACCAAAAAGCCAATCCCTTTGGCTGATCCGAAATTATTGACGGCGTCGGCCATTCCATTGATTCCGCCATAGATAATACTGAAAATAATAAAAACAATAAACAGATAGGCGAATCCAAAGATTAAGCCTTTCTTAACGTTGTGTGATTTAAACTGGAAAGTCTTCATAAGGCGAAATTTGATATGTTATCTTCCTATTCAATATTCATTAATTGGATAAAGATATTTATATTTATCCAATTAATGATATAGACTTGGATAAGAATGTATACTTTCTTGTTAACGTACCGAAACTTGAAAAATAGTATTCAAATTGAACGAAAGAATCTAGGTAAAAAGGGGACCTATGCCACGGCAATTATGTTCGGCCTTATTTCCCTGTTGGGTTTTTTTTCAGTTTTTTGGGATTGGAAGTCGAGTATAGCACCCGTGGTTTGTGTGATTGTAACCTATTTTCTGAACCGTAGGATAATGATCTTAGAACATTTGAAATGGTTTTTCTTTGGATTGATTCTCGTGGGTCTACTTTTATCTTGGGGGATTCAGCTGTCCTTCTGGGTGTTCATCTTACAATTTCTGGCATTAACTTGTTTTCTGGGTGTGATAAGTTCTGTAAACACTATCCGGGATGATCGTCGCGATATTATTTTTTCAATGAATGCGGACCACTTTTCTTGCCTCTGTCCCGGGAATAATGATTACAAGGGCTATGCACTCAACCCTATGGGGTATAAAAAATACTTTATGACAAAAGATATTGATTCCATTCAGCAGGACAGGAGCGGGTTGCTCATTGTTGTAAAAGGAGAGATTTTGCGGCCAAGGGAATTAAGGGCATCTGAAATAGCACAAATTTTAGCCTATTTCAATGCCAAGGACATTGAATTAATAGCGGCTATTCCTTCTCCGCATATTTACCGAGAAGAACGGGAGCTTGCATGGGTTAAGATTTTGGTTTTTGGTATCCCATGTGCATTAGGTGGCCTTTCCATTTATTTCTTGGGCAATAACGGACGAAATATAGTCGTCAGCGCAATCAGTATTTTGCTGACCATCTTATTGGTACTTTTGCTATTGAAACTTGTCAATATATGGAAAAGGGGCTCACTAAATAAGTAATGTTTATTTTAAGAAATTAGCATACCAATGCCCTGATGATTTTATGGTGCGTTGTTGGTTTTGAAAATCGACATACACCAAACCGAATCTTGGGCGATATCCTTCGGCCCATTCAAAGTTGTCTAAAAAGGTCCAGACAAAATAGCCCTTCACATTTACGCCTTCTTCTTTTGCCTTATGGACATTTTGTATGGCTTTTTGCAGATAATCCATCCTTTTGGGATCATGTACCTGTCCGTGTTCAATTCGATCTTGAAAGGCGGCACCATTTTCAGTGACAATGAGGGGTGGCATATTAGGGTAGCTGCTGAATTTCTTTAACATATGGTAGATGGACCCGGGGTATACTTCCCAGTTCATTTCGGTCATTTCCACTTTACGTTCCTTGGCTGTTACGATCTTGGCTTGGAGGTAGGGAACAAACATGGCGTAACGGATCATCTCACGGGTATAATTTTGAATACCGATAAAGTCCATGTCAAATTTTAACTCTTTCTCGTCGTCCGGTTTCATGTATTTTTCAATTCGGTTGAGAATTTTGATTTCCTGCGTGGGATAGCCCATACCCAGAAGTGGTTCGATGAACAACCTGTTGAGTAATACATCGGCTTTCTTTGCCGCAATAACGTCTTTTTCTCTTGAAGTGAATGGCTCTACATGGGAACACGAAAAAGTAGTTCCTACCCGACTATCTGGTTGTAAGTACTTTATGATTCTGGCGCCATGAGCCTGTGCTAATGCGGCATGATGGGCAGCAGCAAGAAAATTGCCCAAGCCTTTTCTTGCCGGAGCGTGCACACCAAAGAAGTAACCTGCAGCCGTAAATACGGTGGGCTCATTGAGTACCATCCAGTTTTTGACGCGATCTCCATAACGGGCAACACAGGTGCCGACAAATTCACCGAACCATTCCTTGACATCACGGTTTACCCAACCTCCTTTTTTTTCCAGGGCATGTGGGAGATCCCAGTGATATAAAGTAACCCAAGGAATGATACCCAATTCCAATGAAAGATCGATCAGCCGATCATAGAAATCCATGCCCGATGGATTGGACCGTCCGATGCCATCCGGCAAGATGCGGCTCCAGGATAGGGAAAATCGATAGTTAGGGATATGCATTTGCTGCATTAAAGCAAGGTCCTGTATGTAGCGATTGTAGAAATCACAGGCCTGATCACCATGCTGATTCTGAAATATACGGTTTCTCTTCTTTACAAAGATATCCCAGATGGAGGGACCTTTGCCCTGATGATCATGTGCCCCTTCGATTTGATAGGCAGCCGTAGACACTCCCCATATAAAATCTTTGCCAAAGGCATCTTTGGTTAAATGCATTTATTGAAATATAGTTGCCAGTGACGTCGACTGACCTGAATATGAATTAATTTTTATGGAATCTTAGTGGTGAGTAAAATGAACTGAACCGACCTAAAAAGATTCGAAATATAATCCTTTGGAAAAAATAGTTGATCGTTTTCATAATTGATACATTAAAGTGTTAACTCCAATAATTATCCCACTATAAAGGAACGAAACTGATATTAACTGGATATGAATTATTTATTAAATATATGAAAAAATATCGACTAATCATTAGTCATACCTAGCAATCAAACTGTACAGTACCAACAAATGGATACGCAGCCGTAGATAAAATGACTATGGTTCTTGATTCTTCATAATCACGGGGGCTGGAGATGACAAAGTCCAGTTTGCCGTCTCGATCCAGGTCGCCAATAAATTCAAGTTCAGTCGCTGTGTCATGATAGGCAGATTGATCTATCAACGTACGCGTGTATTGACCATTAATAAAAAGCTTCAATGTATATTTTGCGTTTGGTTTCCGGTCCTCATCTTTATAGAATTCAATCCCCGAAGCGCGCAATTGATAACGGTCATTTTTATAGGTAAACTCGAATGATTTATTGGATGGGATAATCTTATTTGGGAAAGAGATGCTGTCTACAGCGCCATGTTGTATGTTAGCTATATTGAAAAACACCAAAACATCATTCTCCGAGTCTATGGTTTCTGTGGGCAATCCTGAACAGGGTTCCTCCTTTTCGTAAGTAATCTTATATTTTGCCTTTCCTACATAATATTTCCCGTTTTTACGATATAGTTCCAACCAGTTGTCATTAATTACTTTGGATACATTATTATTCTCCCAGACCCGATAGGCAAAGGGAAGCAGGAGATGCCCTTTTACCATTGAATCCGTTGGACTGCCAATTGCTGCAGGGAGAGCTTTCTTAGAAGAGATTTGCTGGAAAGATATCGTTGTATCCGTTGAAATTGGTGATTTTTTTTGCGTCAAATTCGTTGTCTTATTTTGACATGCCGATAATATAATGACCGAAAGAATGAAGAGGCCTGTAAATTTCAAATAATTCATGTATCGTATTTTACAGTAAAGATAAATAAAATATACCCCAGAATGCTGTATCGGTCAGAGGTGAAGTATTTTTTTAAACAGTTATGGAATATGCTAATTTATCGCATCCTTTCGAAAAAAAACAGGATATTTAGTAAATATTTAGCGTCATATTTTATGAAAAAATACATTTGGTTATTGTTGATATGTATCCCGGTCTTGGGATTTTCGCAGGAGCATGGTCCAGACAAGCAGTTGACAAAGTGGAACGAGGTCGAACGGCTTATTTCCTTAAAAAACTATGAGCAGATCTTACCCTTATTAGCCGATATTAAAGCCGAAGCTCGACGCTCCAAAGATCATGCTGAATGGATGCGGGCATTTTTGGCCGAGAGCAAAGTCTTGGAGGTAAACCAATCCGAGGATTCTTCTTTTTTGCGTATTCAGAAACATTTTGAAGACAATATCCGGAAAGCTGAAAAGATAGAAAAAGCGGTCCTTCAAAATTTTTATGCAAGCTATCTATTTTCCAATATTAATCGGTATGCAAGTAAAAGCCAGAACAAATTTGTGGCAATAGACGCAAAAGGTAAAATACAGATGATTGATTCTATTTTTCGCCTGTCAATTTCGGATGTAAACGGATTAAGTGCTCAACCCATAACACGCTGGAAAGGTCTGTTTGTCGAAAGCCGGAACCTTAGTCTGAATCCTACACTCTACCATTTTCTAAGCTACCAGTACCTGGATTTTTTGAATACATTTAAGGATGTCAGCACGGCGAATAAGGATAAACTTAAAGCGAGATTGCTAACTATCAGTACCGAAAATAATTATCCGGATGCGCGTAGCTATATCATGTCCAATGATTGGAAATGGAATCATATCGAAGAAAGCGTGGACGAGTACCTGAAAAATATAGCGGGCAATAAAAGTGACTATAACGCTTTTTTATTGTATCAGATAGCGGTGGCTTTCAATGATATTGGGAAAAAGGCTACGGCAGTTACCTATCTTGAAAAAGCCTTAAAAGAATACCCAAAATCACCATGGATTTCGAATGCAGTTAATTTAATGAAGGAAATCAGGAAGGCTTCCATTACCTTAAATTACAAGAAAACGGCACCGACTGAAGAATATGTACCAGTCCAAATCTACCACACAAATGTAGATAGCATTTATATCCGGGTGTATAATACAAGCCTGATGCCGAAGCGTTCAAAGGACTATACGGTAAAATATGATTCTGTAAGTTATCGGACTACAGTAGATGCGGCGCTGATCTATGAGGAACAAGTGGCATTGAAAACGTTTGGTGATTATACAACGCACAATACAATTTATAAAATTAACCCGCTTAAAGCAGGTACTTATACCATTTTGGTCGGGAATAATATGTTTTTTCAAGATAATGGGCAGGAGCAGGATGTCGCTGTATCTCAGCTTATCATTTCAGATGCATTTGTACCCGGAAATATAGCTGTAAAATCTACCGATGAGTTTATATATTCGGGTTTGTTATTGAACAGAAAAACCGGAGCACCCTATACCAATCAAAGCGCAACATTGTACCATCTTGTAGATAATGCTCTTCCTAAATTGATTGCGCAATTGAAGACCAATGCTGTCGGCGAATTCAGCTTTAAGTCGACCTACCCACCCAAAAATGAGGGCTATCTACGCAATCATGCATTGTTGCTACCTGGGGAAAAGACATTAATTCCTTTGGATAACGAAAATCAAGTCTATTATCAAAACAACCTGAGCCAATCAGCCGAAAGCAATAATAAGCGAAATATGCGTGCCCTCAGCTTATTGGATAGAGCAATCTACCGACCAGGACAAATCGTTTATTTTAAGACAATTCTTTACGATGATCATGTACAGCAGGGCAAGGTCTTAGAAAAACAAACTATTAAAATCTATCTGCAGGATGCCAATCGTCAGAAGATCGACTCGATCAACTTGACTACGAATCTGTTTGGGTCCGTCAACGCGAGTTTCCAGCTGCCGTCAAAGTCATTGAATGGAAATTATAATCTCTTGGTATTCTACAACTCAAAACAGCTTGATCAACACTATTTCCGGGTCGAAGAATATAAGCGACCGACATTTGAAGTAATTTTGGAGCCGAATAAATTGACCTATACGGCCAAAGATACTGCGGTATTTGTTGGCAAAGCAGAGAGTCTGGCTGGCGTATCGCTGGTCGGTTCCACAGTCAAGTATAAAGTATCATTCTATCATGCGAGGGAGGGAAAGAATATTGTTTATAGCGATTCGACAACAACCGTTAATGAAAAAGGAAATTTTACCATTCGGGTACCCTTGATGGACCGTCAGTTTGCCGGACTGAAAGACTATGTATTGACGTATCAAGCTGAGGTGGTAAATCAGACAGGGGAGATGCAGGCGGCTTCTGGTGCTTATGTTTATTCGTCTCGTCCATGGCAGCTGCAGATTCAGGTTCCAGCTCTTATGGAAGAAAAGAAATGGCGCGATGTTACGATCTTAAAGCAAAATCAAAACGGGTTTCCGATGAAGTTCGACGGAAAGGTTACGATTTATAAGTTGGAAGATGTCAGCATTCCTTTGACAGCGGAATACCAAGGGAGTTTTGGACGGGTAGAATATCACCTGCTTTCAAAAGAGCTTTATAGTAAGTATTTCCCACTTTATTTTGATCCTGTTTCCCTCCAAAAAGAAGAGAAAAAGACCAAAATAGCCAGTTATGATTTTGATAACGCCGATACGAGTAAGATCATCCTGGATTCATTAAAATTCAACTGGGGGAGATACCAGATCGAAGCCATCAGTATACAGGAAGGCGATACCGTACGCACGGTTAGCTATACGAGTTTATATCGGTCAAAAGATAAGAAACTAAATGAGCAGGAGTTTTTCTCTTACCGGTTGGATAAAGATAAATACAAGATCGGTGATCGGGTCACCATCATGCTGCAGACTGATGTGAAAAATGCAAGTAAACTGTTGTTATTGCGCGAGAGAAACGCGCAGAAATTAGATACAAAAACCCTAAATTGGAAAAATGGGCGTATTGACTATCAATTTGTCTTGGATGAAAAAGATGTCATGGGACAACTACAGCTGAATGCACTTTTTGTGGTTAATAATCAGCTGGCGCTAGCACCAATTGTGATTCCTATTTATCAATCAAATAAGGAGTTAACGATCCAAACCAAGACATTTCGGGATAAAATAACGCCCGGTCAAAAAGAAAAATGGAGCTTTATGGTCAAGCAGGAGGATAAAACAATAGCTACAGAAGTGTTGGCTACGATGTATGATGCATCCTTGGACGCATTTGCTAGCAATGCTTTCGGTTCTTTTCAATTGCGTTATCCTTATTATCCAAGGACCAATTATTACTACATCAACAATGCTTTTAGACAGCAGATCAGTTCGAGAGATATGTTTGTCTCGTATTACTACGGCGCTAATGCCGATAACCAACGGAATCAGATTTATGACTATGGTTTGTTATCAAACCTAATGGATAACCAAGCCTACATGTCAACAGTGACCATGTATGACGAGTTGCGGGACCCGGGACTGCGTGCTGAAGTTGGCGCGATACGCATCCGCGGTGCAGCCCGTGTAACAAAGCAGTCGCGACCTTTAGCCGCTTCAGCAGTGCTCTATGAACCGGCAGTCGTAGGAAGTACGGTCAATGAGGAGCTTGCCGAATTTGGAATGGGTGCTATTGAAATGGATGCCCCTGCAGACAATCAGTTCAAGCTGATTAAGGCCCGGACCAATCTTCAGGAAACCGCTTTCTTCTATCCCAATTTATATACCGATGAAGCGGGTAATATCAACTTTGAATTTGACAGCCCCGAAGCATTGACAAAATGGAAGTTATTACTTTTTGCGCATACTCAGGAACTGGCGTCAGTTGGAGGCACCTATTTTACGCAAACACTAAAACAGCTGATGGTGCGCCCGAATATTCCACGCTATTTTAGAACCAGTGACCAGATCTCGATCAAGGCGCAAATTCAAAATATGACGAAGGAGCGCATTCAGGGAAATTCGAAAATAGAACTTATTGATCCACGAAATAATCAGGTCGTTTCGGCGGCTTTCCAGATTGATTCCGTCCTAAAAAACTTTAGTGTAGCAGCATCCAATAACACAACCGTCGAATGGACTTTGCAAATCCCCGCTGAATATCCAACAATACAAATTCGCATCCTTGCGGCTGGCAATGAGTTTTCTGACGGTGAAATTATTGAAATTCCGGTATTACCAAATAAAATTCTGGTTGCTGATTCGGAGAAAATTATTCTAGAAGCAGGAGAATCCAAAAGATATACGTTAAAAGGAAATACTAAGGATAACCTCATGGGAAGGATACAAGTGCAAAGCAATCCTATATTGGAAATACTCTCTGCACTGGACTATTTGAAAAACTATCCCTACGAATGTAATGAACAATTGAGCAGCAAATGGTTTGGTCTCAAGATGGCGCAATACATACAGCTACATTATCCTGCTGTGACAGACTATTTCAAGAAATTGGATGTCGGATCAAAAAAAGGACGATTAGAGGAGAATAGCAGTTTAGATGAGTTCAAAATGGAAGAAATGCCCTGGCTACGGGAAATGCAGGGAGATAAGGAACGGTTGAAAGCAATTGCAGCATTTTTTAACGCTGATATACAATCGGAAATCAGTACCGTTGAACAGAAGATAAAAAACAATCAATCCAAAGATGGTTCGTTTGCCTGGTTTGACGGTGGGCAAGCCAACACCGAAATTAGCATCCGTATGTTGGAAATCTTCGGGAAGGTACTCTATTTGGACAGAACCTTAATCAACAGTGATATGCGTGACCTTGCTTTGAGGCTTACACAATACCTTGATCGCGATCCGGTCATATTTTCGTCCAAAGCCAGTGTGGATGTTGGAATAGACTATTTGTTTGCGCGCCGGTACTGGACTGAATTCAATCTTTTACCGCAAGATTCACTCCGATCCCTTCAGCGCAAATTGCATAATTCCTCCTTAAGCAGTGCCGGTCGAAATGCGGGACTGGCGGCTAAAGCATGGATTGTTAACCAGCTTTTTGGGCAAGGTAAACAAAGTCTGGAAATTAAAAATAGACTTGATCAAGAGGCGATTGTAGATGTACAAAAGGGAATGTACTGGAAAAGTAATTTGAATCAATACAATAAGATTAGTTTACAATCTTATCTCGTCGAAGCGTACAAACTAAATAACCCGGCGAAGCTGAATCAAGTCACCCAATGGATCTATTATAACAAACAGGTCAATCATTGGTCTAGCACCTGGATGACAGTTGATGCCGTATATGCGCTATTATTAGCGGACAATCCGAAGGATTTTGTTACCGGAAACACCGTGCGTGTTTTGATCAATAGGGAAGAGGCTGAACTAAGTAACAATGTTTTGGGGGAAGTCAGTAAGCAATTTGATCAAGTAGAACTGCAAACTGATAAGGCTATTCAAATACAAAACAATAATAATAGAATTATTTCTGGAAGTATTGTCCATCAGTATTTTGCTGATCTTGATCTGGTGAAATCCAGTACAAATGGGCTTTCAGTTCAGAAAGTATATCTGGTCGAGCGAAAAGGCGAGTGGGTAGAATCTAAGGAGGCCAAATTGGGAGAACGGATCAAAGTTAGAATTACAGTAATCAATGATGACCCCATTCAATATGTTCATCTGAAAGATAGTCGCCCAGCTGGTGTTGAGCCTGTGTATAGCCCTTCTGGATACCAATGGCGTAAGGGGTATTATTTTAGTTCAAAAGATGCTTCGACAAATTACTTTATGGATCGCCTGCCAAAGGGGAGATCAATCTATGAGTATGAGGTTAAAGCCAATAATCCGGGCACATTTAATTCGGGAATTACTACGGTAGGATGTATGTATGATCCCGCCATTAATGCACGTAGTGCAAATGCCATATTGACAATTATTCTTTAGTTGCAATTGAACTAAAAGATCTACTTCCGAATCATTCGGAAGTAGATCTTTTTATGTGATCATTGCTCTACTGATTTAAAAAGAAATTCCCATACCTGAAACGCTACCACCGTAGTTGGATCAAAACCGACAACTACCTTTTTTTCTCCAATCGTTCCAATACGCTAATTACTGATGTTGAAATTGAAAAAGGGCATGTTTTACTTTATTTGCGTTAATAGTATTTAAATATATTGAATATAATAAAGTTTTTTACATTGTTTTTTTAGTGTTTTAAGAAATTATAAGATTATATGTGTATTTGTTTGATTGCATATTTTTTTTTAGTAAATATTGTGATCGAATGGAGAAATATATCAGATTGCGTCATTTTATAAGCTTGTTTTGAAATTTAAAAATATAGCCTACTTTTGTTTAGAATTTGTCTAAATAAAAGATTTAATAAAGTTTAAAAACCATCACAATTTTTATGAAAAGATCGATACTTTTTATCGTTTCAATCTTGCTGTTCTTCACAGCATTTGGCCAGAAGGCCGACCGTATATCCGGTAAGATCATGGTAGATCAATCCGTTGTTGCCAAAGATGCTATTGTACGACTGTTAAATACCTCTTATCAGGGGCGGACGAATGCTATGGGAGAATTCTATCTTGACCATGTTCCTCCAGGCGCCTATATTATGCAAGTCAGTCTAAATGATATTGAAATATTACGGGAGAATATTCATATCGATAACGGGACAACTGTACTCCCAACAATTTATGGGACTAAAAATAATTATTACTTAGATGGCGTTACTGTATACGGTTATCGACGAAATAAATTCTTGGAACGTGATAGCTCAAAAGTTGCAAAGGTACGGCTGGGCTATATGGAAAATCCACAATCCTATTCCAATGTCAATAAGGAATTGATGAAGGAGCAATTGACAACCGATCTGTCGGAGGCAGTTAAAAATGTCGTAGGTATGGTGAAAGTGCAGGGAAGTCCGGGCCGTGCGTCAGATGGTGCTATTTATTACAATCTGCGCGGATTCCCAACAAAAATAGGTTTGGTGGATGGTCTTCCCGCAAATACGAATGGTGAAATAGATCCTGCAGATGTAGAACGTATCGAGGTTATAAAAGGGCCTTCCGGTACTTTATATGGTGGAGCGGCAACTTCATTCGGTGGATTGGTCAATCTTGTGACCAAAAAGCCTAAGGATTATTACGGTGGCCAAGTATCTTACTTATTTGGTAGCTACAACTTAAATCGCCTTACAGCCGATGTATTTGGGCCCATCACCAACAATCGTAAGACCTTGTTCCGACTAAATACTGCTTATCAGTACCAAAATGGCTTTCGCGATTCGGAATTTAGAAAATCATTTTTCGTTGCGCCAACGTTTAGCTATGAGGTCAATGATCGCTTAACGTTTAATCTCGGTGCACAGATATACAACTACGAAGGTACCAACACCCCATTATATTTCTAACAAGGACGCGTCCATTTATTGCGACAAGACCCGAAGATCTCGGATTTGACTGGAATAGATCCTATTCAAACAATGATATCACACTGAAAGTCCCATCCATTAATATCAAAGGTGAGGTTAACTACAAAATTTCGGATAATTGGACTTCGCAGACGTTGATTTCCAGAAATTTCAGAAAAACAGAAGGCATGTACCAATACCAATTTATTCGGGGGGATAAAAGTGATGCTTTGCTTGAACGAAATGTTCAATGGCAGAATACAGAGGGAAGTTCGACGAGTATCCAGCAGAATTTCAATGGAAGTTTCCAGATCGGAAATGTTAAAAATAAAATTTTGGTAGGCCTAGATTATCTTAATCAAACCTTACGGAATAATAACTCACCCATTGTTGTGTTTGATACGATCAATGGGCTGGATTTAGAAAAAGGTTATTTGTCTATTTCAAATCAGCTGGCTTCGCAAAAGATCCAGCTATCTACGAGACCGCTAATTCGAAATTACTCTTCCAGCAACATCTATGGCGCTTATCTATCTGACGTACTGTCGCTGACGGATCGCCTAACAACTATTTTGAGCTTGCGATTGGATCATTATAACAGCCGTGGTCAATTGAACTTAAGTACAAATATACGGGCAGGTAACTTTAAGCAAACGGCGCTTTCACCCAAATTTGGCGTGGTGTACCAAGTTCTTAAAGATAAATTGTCCGCTTATGGTAACTATATGAATAGCTTTAGCTATGTTGCTCCTGCAAGTAATGAGTTAAGTCAATATACCAATGAGATGAAACCGCAATTGGCCAACCAATGGGAAGCGGGGATCAAAACCAATTTCTGGAATAACCGTTTCAACTTTACCGCTTCCTATTACGATATTGTTGTCAATAATATGACCCGTATGGAAAGTGTTAAATTTGAGGGTAAAAACTACAACATAACAATTCAGGACGGCGAACAACGCAGCAAAGGTATTGAGCTCGAATTGATCACCAATCCGATCAAAGGGCTAAATATTCTTACGGGTTATACCTATAATGATAGCCGGTATCAACGGGCTGATTCTACGGTTGAGGGGCGTCGTCCGGCTTCTGCAGGTCCTTCACAGGTTTTTAACTCCTGGATCAGCTATGTGTTACAGGCTCCAAAATTACAGGGATTGGGTTTTGGTTTTGGTGTAAATCACGTAGGAAAACAGGTTTCTGCTGATAATTCTACAACAGGGAAATTTGTATTTCCCTCCTATACCTTGCTTAATGCTTCGATCTCTCTTGAACGTGATTTCTATCGTTTTGGTGTAAAGATGAACAACATCAGTAATGCACATTACTTTTCTGGACAGGGGGTCGTTGTCGCCCAAATGCCAAGGAATTTTGCAGCCGAGCTGAGTCTCAAATTCTAGCAAAAATGCAGTTAAAAAAATACTGAAAATAGCATGCTCCCAAGGCGATATACAGGCTTTGGGGGCATTTTATTGATAGCTGGGGTCGAAGGCATGATACAGTGTGTTCGCTATTTTATTTCAAATTCAGTATATAACGTCCTTTTAAATTCAAGCACCTCTGGAGCGATCTTAAAACCCTCGCCGCCATAAGCTTTATTAAATGTTTCCAAAGCCATTCCTGTTCTATATCCTGTAGATTCATTCGAGGCGCTGCCATCATTTGATAAAAATAGCAGCTTTCCAATCTTTACATCCGCTCTTGAGGCCAACTTTTGGGCTGATTTTAGTGCATCATCATATGCAATGAGGTCGGCTTCCCGAAGAATACTATCGGCTTTTGAATGGTCAAATGCAATTGAACCAATGCCGCTGATTTTTGTTTCGAGTAACCTACCCGTTAGTTCCGTGAATTTGGATAGATCGTGTAAAACAAAATCGATGGTCTGTTGCGCTTGATAACCGACAAATTTATTTGTATTTCCGATAAACTGATAGTCCTTGTTTGCCGAAACACTACTTGTTTTGATATCCTCCTTTTTATTCCCATATTTTCCAAGTATGGCGATGACACTGTCAACGGTATTTTGTGTTTCCCTTACAGCATCCACCATCCGTGGTTTTGTAAATGCCGTATTTATCGTAAGTGTAACCTGGTCAGGCATTATTCTAATTTTTCCCTCGCCGCTGACCCGTATCCGGTCTTTGTTGTCACTGGAAACAGATTGGCAGGATATCATCAATAACAAACCGCTGCTGACAATTAGCGATAATAACTTTATTTTATGTTTCATAGCGTAACGATTATTAGGCTGAATTTTATGAGTAACTAACCTAATATACTAAATATTTGGAAAGCATCTGTGGCACCTCGCATTATAAAAGCGAAAAAAATGTACAAAAAAAGCAGACACAATAATTGCGTCTGCTTTTGTATAAAAGGTTGCTGTTTTTAATAAATACTTTTAGCATACGTTTTAAGTTGCTTCTGTAAAGACTTTCGAGCCATATGGATACGTGTTTTTACCGTCCCTTCCGGGATTTGCAAATGCTCGGCGATTTCATAATATTTAAAACCTTCCAAAAATAATGCAAACGCATTATAATAATCTTTTGGTAATTTATTGAGCGCATGCTGTATATCCGATGCAACAAAGTTATTTTCGCCACGATTAGTTGTGATCTCATTCACATAACCTGTACTTATGTACTCGTTGCGGTAATTTTCCAACCGTTTATTGCGAGTATACTGGTTAATATACGTATTCTTCATAATAATATATAACCAGGACATGAGCTTTGGATGTTTTAAAAACTTTTCTATGGAAGATAGTGATCTAACCATAGTTTCCTGCACTAAATCTTCTCTTTCATCTGGATCGCTTGTAAATTGCGCAGCCAAATATTTTAATGTAGGTCTCTTTTCCTTAAACAGTTGATCGATTGTTGTATTTTCCATATTATCAATTTTAAGTGTTTATTAGTGCCTAGACTACTACAATTAGGGTGCTAGAAAAAATGGGTAAAAGTGATGCTTTTAAAATTAAAATTCGGTTTACGTAATTTTGTTTCTGATACAATTGTCTGTTTTTCAGTGTATTTGTTTCGTTTTGCTACTGATAATCAGCTTTAGCGTTAAAGGGAAATTAAGGTGTTTTTTACTTTAACAACAAGTGTTTTCCTTGTGGAATTCCACCCTTTATCCCGTGGTACTACGTATTTATACGTAGTACTATAAACTATACAGGAATATTTAACGGAGTTATCAGATTTTAAAAACTGTTCAAGCTTGAAAATGGTTATTAGTCATATTACGAAAAGCGGCATACTATGGGGAACGATGACAAAAATATATATGTAGATCAATCACAGGAAAATGACGGGGGGCAGGATCTGAATCAGATGTGGGGAGGAAGTCAGGAAGATTTTTACAAATCCATAATCCGGAACCAACAGGAAGACTTGGGGCGTATAGGGCGTTACTTTAGGGATGACCTCGCTCAAGAATTATATGGAATGCGTATATCATTACAGAATTTTACAAATCGGCATGGTGACTTTGAAGAACTACGTTGCCTACGTGATTCTTTAACCTCGTTGGTGATTGAATTGCGAAACAAAGCCATTGTGCTTTACAATCCAATTTTAAATGATTTAGGAATTTTTCATGCAATTGATGAGGTCGTGGCCTCATATAAACAAAAGTTAGGTTTTAATATAGATATTATCCTTGATCCGGATTTAAAGGAGCTTCATCATCATATTCAGGTGCATCTTTTTAAATTGCTTACAGCACTATTTGAATATCTAAAAGACGAAATGCCTATTCAGTCAATTTCAATATCTGTACAGCTCATTGATTTCGCCGTATTTATAAAAGTTTTGCCTTATTTTAAAGCGGATAATATACTGCAAAAAACCAGAAGCGCAGATAGCCCAATGCGGTTAAAAAAAGTAATGGAGCTATACAGTGCTAAAATTATTAACGATACCACTGAAAAGGGTATGACACTTAAATTAAACATTTAAAAAGACGATATGACAAAAATCCTATTGGTAGAAGACCATATGGTGGTACGTAATGGTATAAAATTACTGCTGGAATCCCAGGATAGTTTTGAAGTTGTTGGAGAAGCGTCCAATGGTAAAGAAGCTTTGGATTATCTAGATTCGAATCCAGATTCCTTACCCGATATTGTATTAACGGATATTAGCATGGAGGAAATGGATGGGATTGCGCTTTTGCAGGTGTTACATCAACGCCATAAAAATATAAAAGTGGTTATTCTCTCAATGTTGAACCAGATTAATTATGTCATTGAAGCATTTGAATATGGTCTTAGAGGGTATTTGCTGAAAAACGTCGGTTATAATGAATTACTATTTGCGCTTAACCATATCGCCAATGGCGGTAGATATATGAGTGAAGAGATATCAATGCTACTGCTTGAACAGATACGATCTGGTCAACGCTACGCGCAGCATCCGATGGGGATACGTACTGATTTTGAGATTTCCGAAAGGGAACTTGAGGTTTTGGGGCTTATCGCCGAGGGCTATACCAATATTGAAATTGCAGATAAGATTTTTTTAAGTAAACGTACCGTGGAGGGGCACCGCCAAAATCTTATAGATAAAGCTGGCGTGAAAAATACCGCTCATTTGGTCAAGTTTGCCTTCGAGAATGGAATATTAAATTAGTATTCCATCCCAGATAGGACTGTGATTGGACAGTTGGTTTTATGTCGTGATACCTAGTCATAAAGGCGGATCTACCGCGCGTAATAAATAATTCGCTAAAAGTGAAAAACCGAAAAAAGATACAAATTGATCTTTTATTGATACGAAATCGCCTGTGATATAGCAATTAATTCTTCAATTTTAGGTTACACTCAATTTGTATCCGGTGAAACAGGTAAAATTTATTACATTGCTTTTTATGCTTTGCGCCATACTACCCCTAGACTACGTGATGGGAAGGGATAGTATTGTCTCATCTGTGCGTGGTTCTGACGAACAGGCACGGTCACACGAAAACGGAATTTTTCAGGCCGATCCCACGATATTCTTTCATGGTGGTTACTACTATTTATATGGTACTAATGGGGATGGTGACAAGCAACAGGGTTTTAAGGTGTACAAGTCCGAAGATTTGCAGCATTGGCAGGGACCGATAGGTGCAAATGCAGGGTTCGCTTTAATCGAAGATGACGTATTTGGAAGTAAGGGGTTCTGGGCCCCGCAGGTGTGGTCTGAGCAGGGGAAATTTTACATGGCATATACAGCTGATGAGAAAATTGCGATCGCTGTCAGCGATTCTCCTATAGGCCCTTTTAAACAAAGCCTACCTAAAACTCTTATGCAGGGCGGAAAGCAGATCGATCCCTATGTATTTAGGGATAATGATGGCAAAAAATATGTGTTTCATGTTAGGTTAATGGAAGGAAACCGCATCTTCGTCGCTGAATTGAAGGATGATTACTCGGGGATTAAGGAAGAAACATTAACAGAATGTCTACATGCATCGCTCCCTTGGGAGAATACCGCTGGATCCGCATGGCCAGTCAGTGAGGGACCTACTGTTTTGCGACAGGGTAAGTATTATTACATGTTCTATTCGGCCAATGATTTTAGAAATAAGGATTATGCGGTAGGTGTAGCTGTTGCTGACAATGTATTCGGCCCTTGGAAGAAAATAGAAACAAATCCACTATTAAGCCAAACCAACAGTAGGTTTGCGGGCACTGGCCATGGCGACCTATTCCAAAAAGGAAAACAGTGGTACTATGTTTGTCATACACATTTTTCTGAACAGCAAGTTGCTCCAAGACGTACAGCTATAGTACCTGTCGATCTTGTCTCCAAGGAAGGGAGTGGGAGGATAACACCTAAGTTTGATGCTACTAAATTTCAGTTACTTGAGATTGCGGACAACTCTGGTCCGTTCATTGATGTCAGTTTCGGCGATCCGTTCATTCTCTATGATAAACCCAGTGATCAATATTACCTGTATGGAACCGGGGGTACAGAAAATGGGTTTATAGCATACAGTTCCAAAGATCTCATCCATTGGAAGGAAGCCGGAAAGGTGTATGATGGAAAGCAGTCTAAAGGCTGGGGAATCAAAGACTTTTGGGCGCCAGAAGTGTATGTCGTCAATGATAAATACTATATGTATTACAGTGCGCACTGGAAAGAAAATCCTGAGAATAAGTTGGAGAACTATCGCATTGGTGTAGCGGTTGCAGATAATCCGGTGGGACCATTTATAGACCTGACGGGTAAGCCCCTATTTGACCCCGGCTATCCCATTATTGATGCCAATGTTTTTCGTGATACCGACGGCAAAAATTATTTGTTTTACTCCCGTTGTTGCTATGAACATCCCGTTGCTTCAGAAATTGCCGATTGGGCTAAATCTAAATGGGGGTATAAAGATATTGAGGAAAGCTGGGTCTATGGTGTTGAATTGGACAGCAGTATGCTACAGGTTATTGGGCAACCTGCGCTGTTAATACGTCCACCATTACAGATGAACGATCGGCAGTCGGAATGGGAAAGTCGTTCGGTATCCTCAGGCGAAATCAACAGAAGATGGACGGAAGGGTCATTTTTAGTAAAGGCAAAAGGCCAATATTATATCATGTACTCCGCTAATTATTTTGCTGGCGCAAATTACGCCGTCGGTTATGCTACTTCTAAGTCTCCTTTGGGAAATTACAGTAAATCGGAAACTAATCCAATTATACAAAAGAATACCGATCACGGCGGAATTATTTCAGGCACGGGGCACAATAGTATTTTTAAAGATCGCAATGGTAAACTACGTTGTGTTTATCATGGGCGGACAACAAAAACAGGAGATAAGCGGATGGTGTTTATCCGGGATATTAGCTTCAATAAAAATAATCAATTACAAATCCAGTCAGATTGATCTTGGAAGCTACGCTGTATCTTTGGATATTGCTGGATTTTTCACAGGCTCATTCCAGTTGGATTTTTCTTTACTTGATTGCTTTATCTCTTCGGTGCTGTTGTTCTCCTGTGTATGAACGCAAGTTGAATCTGCTTTCTTTTGTGGTCGAGTATGACCTAAATCTGGTTGGGTTATTTCCTCGGGATCGCTATTCGTTGAAACAGGAATGCTGCTCTCATTAAACAAGCACTTGCGATACCATCTGTTACTAAAATAGTAGGCAATAATCAAACCTTGTTTTACTATCGAATGCTGCAATATCTTTTCCATTGTTTTTAATGATTGAATGAGTAGGTATAGGTATACCTTTTATACCTATGCTTTAATGAGAGAACAATCCAATTACTCAATTGGTTTAAACTAATTTGATTCAAACCACATCCCGATGAAAATGGTTCTTTAAACGTGGAACCCAAGGATAAAATTGTTATGATGATATTAAACACTTTAAATATCGCATTTATTGCTCTGATAGTGCAACCGCAGGAACGGACAGAGGCATTAAATACCGGAAATTCGAATGAGTGGTACACAGAACCGGGTATTTGGCTCTTTATCCTTATTTTTATTTTTGTTATGGCACTCGTTATTTACCGAAAATTAGTGAAGAAAAATTAATCTATTTCCTATAATTTTATTTCCTTTGTCTTATCCGTCAAGATCGTATTGCATCAGTCATTTAGCATATGATCCGGAAAAGGCGCTATAATAGGGAAATAAAGGTGAACTGTTGTCCCGACACCAACCTTGGATTCGACTCTAATGCTTCCCCCAAGACGTTCCATGACACGCTTGACAAGTGATAAGCCAATCCCCGTTCCCGGAATCCCGCCGACATTATCTGCCCGGGTAAACATTTCATAGATATGTGGTAAATTTTCTTCAGGTATTCCTATACCGTTATCTTTGATGCAATAATAGGTCATATCATCCCGGCTGCTGCTCTCAATGTTGATTGTAGGTTTATTGGATTGAGAAGAATATTTAATAGCGTTTACAATGAGGTTTGTAAATATTTGATAAACAGCACTTTTTTCGCCCCATATCGGTAGTAATTGCCCAAAACGGGGTTCACAGTCAGCTGCATTATACAACGTTTTATTTTCCTGAAAGATACGTTGTAGGGTGTAAGCCATCGGAAGCGGTTCTTTATCCAGAACACTCGCCCGATGTTGGCTTAATTGTACCATATTGTTGATAATATCCTCAATATTGGTGACGCTTCTGCTGAAATTTTGATACCATTTGTTGGTTTTAGAAAGGTCAATGTTGTCGGAATGTTGTTGCAGAAATTGAATACCCATTTTCAGGATGGATAAGGGGTTTTTCAGGTCATGGGATAGCGTATAGGTAAACATTTCCAGTTCATTGTTCAGACTCAGAAGTTCCTCATTGAGCAATTGCCTTTCTTTAAGTTTTCTAAATATGGATTCTTTAATAATCTGATTGAGACGCAAGACAAAATTGATTTCGGCATCGTTCCAAGGTTTGGCGACATCATAACGGACATCCTCCCAAAATTCCAGTTTCGCGGATTTCTTAGAAGCTTTTACGCCCGGTCCAATTTGCATTACACGACTTTGGCTCGCTTTTCTAAACCATACAAGATAATAATCATTTTCCAAACCAACTTTGAGATACATTAGTCCTGCAAAATTTAATTTTTCCTTGAAATAATGCTGATGATTTAATCTGAAGTTGTAATCCTTAAACAGCGCTTTATCACTATGTTTTTGGAGAAATTGAATGATTTCATAAAACAGTGATTTATGTGGTGTATGGCCGTGATTGAAGACGTCGCCCTGATTAAAAATAGAAAGGCCGTCTGCATTGACCAGTTGGGTGAGCGTATCTATGTGCTGGACCAATGCGCAATTAACCATTTTATTCTCGGACAAACTTTTTTTAAGCTCTTCTTCTGCCGAATTAAGAAGCTCTGTTCTTTCGAGCAGGTTTTGCTTTACGTGGCTTTCATACTTATTGGTTGCCGCTTGGATAGCAAAAGTACAAAGTTTCCGTTGTTGTAGATCCACCTCTTTTTCGTGAGCATGTTGTGCAACGACAAGTCCCCAAAACCCATCATCTATACAAATACGGAAGAACAATGCGCTCTGGACGTCGATCTTTTCGAGAAAAAGCTGATGAAGTTGAGGAAGCGGACGCAAAAGACTGGAAAGTGTGTCTATGCTATCTTCCATATATACAAAACGCTGCTTATCTTTTTTGATATTGGGGATATAGCGATAGGAATAGCTGCTGTAATATTCCATTGCTTCTTGGGGCATGAAATCTCTGGAAAACTCTTTCCCCCTAAAATAAGGTTTGCCGTCAGCAGTATGTTCGGCGATCACCTCACTGTATCCGGTTTCCTGAATCTGCAGGACAAAAACACGATCATAATTTAGTAATCTATTGATTGCTAAACAAACCCTATCCCAATTGTTGGGTTGGATTGTGTCGAGTAAAAAGTTAAATTCATTTATTTTTTTTGCAGAAATATATTTTTTATGCTGTCGTTCCCATTCAATATAAAAATGACCTTGATATAGTTTGATCTTGAAATAGATACGATCCTGAAACACTTTTATGGGCAGGATATGACGTGACTGTCCGTTTTCACGTAATTCACTCAGGACATTTGCGATCTTTTGGATAGCATCACCAAAAGCTTTACCAAAACTTTCGAAAAAATTTGCGCGTAATAGAAGGGCAGTAGGCAGATTGGCCTTATCAGCCGCGAATTCGCTCAGAGCTACAATAGTATATTGTTCATCCAAAACAACAAGACTACCAAAATGCTGAAGTTTGATTGCATTTTGATTGTTAGATTGAAAATCAGTGTTCATAGTAACCCAAAAACTCCTTAAGATATAGGCTTAAATATACGAAAAAAATTAACACAAATGGATGACCTATCGTTGGTTAACAGGATATTTTTATTGATTAGGTTGCTTTATTTGATTTTATTTTCTTAAAAAACAATTATATTATACATGATACGCTTATTGCTGATTCAATTTATGATCTATTCAGGTCGTATTCGGTCGGCGAGGCCTTTAACGAGGAGTTTCCATTGCGGATAAGAGGCGCCAATTTTTGCAGCCAAGCCAATAATTAAGTTCCTGAGATTATCGGCCAGACGATGATTTTCTACGTTAATGATTTCGTTCCGTCCTGCATATTGAATTAGTATGCTGTTCCGTCGTTGTTCTACAAGAAAGGTAGAAGAGGAGACACCCTCAAAAAAATGAGCAGTATCTTTATTCTCGGGGTGTTTTGGATCAGGACATGGTTTTAGGGTCAACGAATAAAGTTTATATTCATTTGTTTCATCCTGGGTAATATTGACGACATTTACCCAGTCATAACCCGCACTGCTCGGCAGCCCCGGACCGGGAATATTTAGTCTGATGTAGTCATGTAACGCTAGCTGACGGTCAATCGGAAGACCGTTGCTGTCGGTCAACTGGAAAGTTGTGGCGGGGATTTTTGCAAGTTCATACCAGTAATTGACATCCAAAAGATAGGTGCATACAGTCTCAAAAGCCAAGTCGGCCATTGCAGCGCTCTCGAAATCGACTGACTCAAAGCAATCAAGCTTCTTTCCTTCTTTCTGTTCAGGAATAATATTTTTCATGCCTTTTTTGATTAAGAACAGTGCTCAGTCCAATATGGTTTGACAGAAAATAGCGAATCATTGGCGGGTAGCCTAAGGATAAGGAAAAAATAAACGAACAATGGTGCCTGTCTTTAACTGGCTTGAAAGATTGATGGAACCACCCAACCTTTCGATCAATTGTTTTACCAAGGATAAGCCAATGCCAGAGCCAGCCATATGACTACTGTTACTCGCACGTTCGTGGGCAAGAAATACCCGAGTTAGTTCATCTTCTGGGATACCAATGCCATTGTCCTCCAGAAAGTAGACAATCCCCTTTTCCGTCTGTTCACTATAGATATGTAAGGAATCAGATTTGGTTTTTTTAGCATATTTTACAGCGTTCGCAATTAAGTTCATAAAGATTTGATAGACTATTGTGCGATTGGCATGTAATGGATAGAGATGCCCTATGCGAAATGACACGGTCAATTGTGGATAAAGCAGTTTTACTTCAGCTAAGCAGTGATGTATCTTTCGATCCATGGCAATACACTCGGTTTGATGTGTATTCGTACGTGCTTTACTGACCTGTAGCGTTTGATTTATAATGGCCTCGATATTTTGAATTGAATTTGCAATATTGTGGTTCCATTTTTTGCTCACATTGGGATCTAGTTCTGGATTTCGCATTAAGAAATCATTGCCCATCTTAAGGACGGCTAAGGGATTTTTTAGATCATGTGATAAGGTATTGGCCAGTAAATCTAATTGATGGCTAAACGAGATTTCTTCTTCCTGCTTTTTTATCTGGTTATAGACCAGCTTACGTGCAGTGACATCATGCGCCGTATGTAAAATAGCATAGGTGCTACCGGTCCCATCCACAAGTGCTTTATATTCAAAATCGAAGTAACGGGTCGTTTTTGTACTACCATCGATAATATCCGCAGGCGTATCCGTTGCCTGATAGGTAAGCCCCGTATTCCATACTTTTTTGAGAATAGAAGAAAATCCCTCTGCTTTAAACCCTGGGAAGCAAGAGCAAAACGTTTCACCTAGAATTGTACGGTCTGTACACCACATATCCAACATTGCCTGATTTGCGTAGGCAATATGAAGGTGAGGGCTATTGTAAACCGCGGTAGCGAGAGGCGAGTGATCAAGAACAGCTAATAGGGAAACTTGTTCGTTAACTATCATATGAATGTGTGTAGCAATTGATTGGTGGAAATAACTCCGGTATGCTAAATTAAGATAATTTTATTTATCCAACAGCTAAGTTTTTTACTGATTGTATATTTTCTAGCTCCTTTTGTTGCAAACAAAACTGAACAAAAATATTATTTAGTATGCTTGAAATACTGTATTTCACGTTCATGTTTCTTAGCGGCCTCCAGACTATCAAAAGTGCCCAGGTTTTTACGCTTATTGGTTTCTTTATCTGGATGCTTGGAATAAATTCGGTATTTCCCCGATTTGAGTTTGCGTATCATGGAACAGCTTTTTTAAGTCTAACCCAAACTTGCTCGTAGTTTGGCGAGCAAGTCATCGGCTTTTGTATTTTCAACCTTTATCTTCCTTATCGTAGGCCGCTTACCTTTATCTTTTTGTTTGATGATCTTCAGCAGCTCGTCACTATATTCATTTTTATAGCTACTTAGATCGAAAGCCTGACTATGCTGTTTAATAAGTTGCGTGGCCATGTCCATTTCTGCTTTTTGTATTTTTACTTCAGCAGGCAGCTTTAATTCATCGAAGCTTCTTATTTCCTGTTGATACCGGATTTTGTTCAAAACCAAAACGTTATGATAGGGTTTTATGATTGCCAGGTGTTCTACATTACGCATCACAAAAGCGCCAAGTCCGGCTGTTTTAGTTTTATCCAGGGCTTTCAATAACAGCTGATAAGCTTTTTCACCACCTTTTTGGGGCTCAAGATAGTAGGGTGTCTCAAAATATATACTGTCGATATCGGCCAATTTGACAAATGCGTGTAAATTGACGAGTTTTGATTTCTCTGGACTGGCATCTTCAAAATCAGCATCTTCCAATACAACATAATGATCTTTTATAAAATATCCCTTGACAATATTATCCCATTTCACCTCTTTGCCCGTCTGTTCATTGACGCGTTTGAATTTAATGTTGGCTAAATCTTTTCGATCGAGCATGTCTAAATCAAGACTACTGCTTTCTGTTGCGCTATATAGTTTTATCGGGATGTTTACCAAACCAAATCCGATTGCTCCTGTCCAAATGGCTCGCATAATAAGTTCTTTTTATCGCTATCTGATAGCTAGATTGCTTTTATTAACGATTGTTCTCAAGTGATAACCGCTACAAAGTCGAAATAGTTTGGACTCTTCAAAAAAATGGAGCGTTTGTTCTTTCTACACCTGGCGAAGTAATCCAAACTTTTCTTTCTCGAATTGGTTATAAGGGCATGGCTTATCTCACAATATGGATTTAAAATCAAACGAACCTTTCTGGTTAATAAAAAATGGACTTCTGGCAACTTATCCCTCTCTGCGCGAGGACAAAGTCTGCGACGTTTTAATCGTTGGTGGCGGAATCACCGGCGCACTGATTGCCCACCAGTGTATATCAATGGGGAAAAAGTGTGTGCTGATAGATAAACGGGAAATCGTCAATGGGAGTTCGGCGGCGACGACATCCATGTTGCAATACGAGATCGACACGCCGCTTTATCAGTTGAAGGAATTGATAGGCGAGGAAGGTGCGATTGCCAGTTATGAAGCTTGTAGCAAAGCAATAGACAATATCGGAATACTTTCACGCAAGATCGGATCCAAAGCTGGTTTTCGGACAAAAGATTCATTATATTATGCTTCGCGCAAAAAGGATATTGCTTGGTTAAAACAAGAATTTAACGCCCGAAAAGCTGCCGGGTTTAAAGTAAAATGGCTTGGTGAAAATGAAATCAAAACCAGATACCATCTGGAGAAAGCCTACGGCGGAATACTTTCCGAACAAGGAGGGAGTATAGATGCCTTTTGCTTTGCGCATGAACTGTTGACTCACAATGTCAGGCATGGATTAGAAATTTTTGACAAGACGGAGCTTATTACTGTGAAAAGCAATCTACGGGGCCATGCGGCAAAAGTATCTACAGGTGCAATGATCCGCGCAAAAAAGATAATTTATTGCACTGGATATGAGACAGTAGGGGTAATCCCAGAGAAATTTGTAGACTTATTAAGTACTTTTGCCGTTGTATCCGAGGTAGACCCCGTTCTTTATCAACGGTATAAAAACGTATTGATCTGGAATACTTCCGATCCTTACCTTTACATGCGAACGACTGATGATGGCCGATTTTTGATCGGTGGCGAAGATGAAGAATTTCGTAACCCGCAAAAACGTGATGCATTGATCGCTAAAAAAGCCGATAAGTTGGGGAGCTCTTTTCACAAGATTTTCAATAGACCTTTTTTTACAGATTTTAGCTGGGCTGGAACCTTTGGTGTCACCAAAGATGGTCTACCCTATATCGGTGAACATAACCAGTTTAAAAATACCTATTTTGTTTGTGGTTTTGGGGGGAATGGAATCACATTTTCGGTAACTGGAATGGAAATGGTTGCCTATTGGCTAGCACATAAAAAACATCCCCTCACCGAATGGTTTAGGTTTGGACGCTAGGGTTTAGCTATATTTTAACAGAAAGCGAAATAGTTTATATTCCAGCATACTACCAGTCAATTTTTCTTTGATGACAGGGAATTTATCCTCCAAATATACCTGTTGTATAACCGGATGGATATAATAATTTTGTGACACTGTTTTGGTATTGCCCAATTGCTTGGCGACTGTCTTTATCACCTCATTTAGTTGTTTTTTTCGCGCGTTTAAATTGTCGCTCTGTTTTGACTGGGAGAGTAGGTCGAACGCCGCTCTGCTGGCACCCCAAATACGGATATCTTTACAGCTGATTTGGCCCGGACAATGATGACGCAGGTAAGCGTTGAATGTACGTCCACAAAAACTGCCCTCACAGATTTTTTTATCAAGCTGAAATAGGTTTTTTCCTTTCAGTTGGAGCAGTTCGCCAAGTAGTTTTGCCAGTTGTTTGTTTCGCCAGGTCTTTTCCTGGAAAACCCCTTTTTTTCCTTTATAAGCAAATGTGATGGTATGATCCTTTATGTTGATATGCCGTTTTTCAAGAGTACTGAGACCATACGACTTGTTTTCCAGCGTATAACGCTTATTGCCAATTCGCATAAGCGTACTGTCCATTATTTTAAAAGCAATTGCGCATAATTTTTCCATATCCCAGTCCTTATTTCTCAAATGTCGAGAGCTTATTTTTCTAAGATCCTGCAGATACTGCCCCATGTAAAGGACATGTTTAAATTTCTCCGTTTGTTTTTGATGGACAAATTTTGGATGGTAGATATATTGTTTGCGGTTCTTCTGGTCGAAACCATAAGCCTGGAGATCATTTCTTGCGCTCTTTGCAATCCAGACATCTTTCCAGTTCGGTGGAATGACCAAATGATGTATCCGGTCCAATATCTTTGGATCGGTGATTTCTTTGCCTGAGTTATCAAAATATTTAAAGGTTTTTCCAATTTTCCGCCTCCTGTAGCCTTGTTTATTTTTGATCTTCATATAGCCGTTTTATTTAGTAACAACTGTTGAGATTATGCTGTTGAATAATAAAGAGATCCTCATTATCGATAAATAAGGATCTTCTATGGTGAAGTTGGATGGTACTTAATTATAATGCACTATCCCGTAATGTTTTGATGTATTCGTGTGCTTCCAATTGTATGGCCAGCTGTTTTTCGATCAGTAGGAGTAGGTCATGTGTGATTTCCCAATCTTGATTGTCAACAACATCTTTATAGGTCTTTGTAAAGGCATCTTCGCCCTGTTCACAACTTGAGAGCAGCGTCTTTTTGTCGTTGCCGGAGACGGCAGATTTAATTTCCATCCATATTCTGAAAAGCTTACCGCTGATCATTGTACCATCAGTAGCTGCCCTGGCCTGCTGCTCCAGATAAGGCTTTAGCTCTTCAATAAATAGTTCGGATTGATTCATATAATCAACGAAAATATCGTTTAAGGTATCAATATGAAGGCGACCTGCAATCTCGATTGCTTTCTTATACCCGGCAACGCGATCGTTGTTAATCTGTATAAGATCATTGATCAATGTGCTATCATTTATTGTTATCGTTTCCATTTATTTTAGCGTTTAAAATAGCTGATTGAATTTCACTGTTAGAACGAATGCTGGAGCTGTTCCGTTGGAAAAAATAGTAGTATGCGTATTTCTACCCTTTTGTAACTTTTTGATTGTCTTTAAAAAAATGAAACACGCTATTCTGGCGCTTGAAGGTAAATCGTCTGGCAAAAATAGAAGAGATATACGCCTCTTTTAACAGGCGTACATCTTATTTTGTTTTAGCTGGGTAGGAAGGTTTCTTTTCCTCTTCCACATTAGGCTTAGTTTGTTTTTTGTTTATTGAGCTGGCCGCATCCGGTTGAACCATCGTTTTGTTATTTCCTTTACCAATAGGACCGCCACAAATGATCAGCAAAACCGGCAAATACCGCTGATCGAATGCTGTGATTTTAGATTTCATATAGCTATTTTTTTAATGTATTGTCAAATTAATGTGAGGAACTCTGCTATGTTAACATTCAAAAGAACATTTGGTTTTATTGTATTCGATATACTTTTAGCTGTTTTTGCAGCTTCTTGCGGGTCATATGTATTCTCGTCTTTATCGTCCCTTCCGGCATCCCAAAATAGGAGGCAATTTCATGATATTTGTAACCCTCCAGAAATAATTGAAAGATCTGATAGTTGTCTTCTGAGAGACTGCACATGGCCTTCTCAATATCATCCGACACAAATTTATTTTCACCTTTATTCGCTTCTGTCGTATTGTACGCCTCCAAACCAATATAGGTCTCGTGGATATCCGTGGTTCTTTTGGCTTTGCGGTATTGGTTAATATAAACATTCTTCATAATAACATACAGCCATGACATTAATTTGGGATGCTTAATAAAGTCATCGATCGACTTTAATGCACGAATAAGCGTTTCTTGAATCAAATCCTCCTTTTCATCAGGATCGGTGGTGAACTTTCCTGCGAAATGTTTTAATAGACTTCTTTTTTCTTCGACGAGTAAGTTTAAATTGGAATTGTTCATGATATCTATCGTTTATTTAAATTGATTGATTTTCTGAACATATTGGTGCAATTAGAGTGCTAATTTTTGCCAAAATTCGGATGTAAACCTTTGTTTAAACAGTTAAATGCGGAAAATACGTGTAGCGGAAGTTTTATACATTGTAGCTTATTAGCTACATAAAAAGACGGTTTATTCAAAAAAAAAAGTATATGAATAAATTGTTTCAGGCTCTTTTTATGGCTCTTCAATCGGGTATTTATTCCCCTAAGAAATGTTTTAATTACGGGTGTAGGTTACTGGTATTCCATACCCCGCAATGTCCAACTTTTGAGGCAACACGGACAGTTTTTCAATTTTATTGAACTAAAGTTTCCTGAACAGGGTTCCTTTATTAAGAATGAGCACACAAAAATAAATTACATATGAAAGAGATAAAGAAATTAATAGCTATCATTGGAATCGCGCTACTCTGTAGCACAACATTGTTTTCCTGTAAAAACTCTTCGAAAAATGCGGAGGGAAACGGACAATCAGATAATATAGCCCCAAGTGATGCCGACGAAACAAGGTATAACTTAAGTGAGCAGCAGAAGATGAGTATGCAGAAAGATACAACCTTACTGGACACTGCTCAAAAAGATAGTACAACGGGTGTCAAACGTTAAGATTGCTAACAGCAAACTCATAGAAAAGAATAATCAAAAAACTCCCGTCACATAGGGAGTTTTTTGATTAGGTGCGAATTACTTGGATCAGGCGCTCCTTAGTCATCTTATGACGGCCTTTTATTCCGATTTTCTTTGCTTCCGCAAGTAATTCTGTTTTACTTCTTTCCTCCAAATCTGTGCTATTTCCGCCTTTTTTTCCTGAGTCCGGTGTATTGGCGATGCGGGCAGATTTTTCTTTGCTATAACCCTCACGGCGCAAGGCCTCATATTTCGCGTCATCTTTGATCTGTTTACCATGATTTTTAGTCATAACGTCTTGTTTAGTTGTTGATTATAAGCCTTTCTCCTCAACGTCTTCCTCCTGATCTGAATCGGGAGGATAGATATCCTCTTCTTTATGATCCGGTTTCTCCGGATGTTTTTCGTGGTCCGGATCTATATGGTCCAGGTCATCTCTGTCGCGTTGTTCTTCCTCTGTCGGATCGGGGCCTTCGGCGTTTTCCGGATAGTATTTGTCAGGGGTTACTTCTTCCAAGTCAGGAACTCTAGGAGGCCTGCGGACTGGTGTACCTTCATCTGTACCCGGATTAGTGCCAATAGGATCTATTTCGTTCAAAAGCAAGAAAGCATCTTCGAACTTTAATGGCATACCACTACGAAATTGAATTGTTGTTCTCATATTTCTATTCTTTTTTTGAAAAGAACAATTCCCGGATTCGAATCGTTGTGATTATGTGAAATAGCTTCGCTATTGTCTGGACAAGATTGTTTCTACATCAAAAATGAAATTAATAATAAATACAAAACTTTTCAATCGTGTAGCTTGTTATTAAATTAAAGTAATTTATTAAAAAAGATACTATGAGAAAATTTGCACTACTTTTATTGGTTACAGGCGGCATTTGTCTACAGGCAAATGCACAGAAGATTGAAACCACACCACAGATGTCGTCGGATGTCGGTATTGAACCTATTCGCCAAGGTAATTGGATGGTAGGTGGATCAATCGGTAGTCTGGGCTATAGTTTCGAAGGAAAATCATTTAACGCTGCACTTCAGCCACGTGCTGGTTATTTTGTGTCTGACGGGCTTGCGATAGGTGCTCAGGCAAACCTTGGATTACACACTAAAAAGGACGAAGATAACGAATGGACCTACGGTATAGCGCCGTTTGTTCGTTATTATTTCCCGAACGCAGGATCGTCTACCGGCCGTTTTTTCGGACAAGGTGATATTGGTATCTCCGGGAGTTCCATTGGCAAAAGTGCATCCTTGGCCGTGGGAGCAAATGTTGGTTATGCCCATTTTATCACGCGGACAGTGGCTTTGGAAGCAACTTTTGGTTATAACTATAGCAAAGCAAGTATCAATACCGGCAGTGGAGCCAGTGGCCTTGGTGTAGGTGTGGGCTTCCAGATCTATTTGCCGGGAAAAAGATAACATCAGTATAACTGGCAACCTTAACAGTACGTTTCCACCCCAGCTGGGGTGGAAACTTTTTTTTGTGGGTCATACGAATATATAAGACGTATAAATACTTGTCCCTGGCATAAAACACTTGTTTTGATAGTAAACGTTGAAATTGTGAAACATTTAATCGCTGACTACTGTTCTATAATAAGATCAGAAAGGTTGACAACAATGGCTAGAACAAAAGATATCGGATTGATCCTTAAGGATCGAATGGGGAAATGGTCTTCGTATACTATTCCTCTGCTAAAAGAGTGTCATCTGAAAGATAAGATTGTCAGGAGCAATGAACTTGAAGGTATATTCGTTATCGGGAGTATTGCCACAGGTTTGTATATATTTTCCCTCTATAAGAATCGTTTTATTGATTTAATGGGAAAGAGTATTGGGATGGATGAAATTTGTGAACATTTCAATGAATATAAAGAAAACTTAATATAAAATATATCAATTCATTTTTAAACTAAAAAGTAAGTATTATGAGTAATTTAACATGGAAAGGTCGTTGGAACGAATTAAAAGGTAAAGTAAAGCAACAATATGCTGATTTGACGGATGACGATTTGTTATATGCGGAGGGCAAGGAAGATGAGTTGTTAGGTAAGTTGCAACAGAAAACAGGAAAGACAAAAGAAGAAGTGGAAGATTGGTTAGATAAAATGTAAGTGTTCGATTTGAGTTTTAAACTTACATATGAGAAAAAATGCGGTCAATTAATTATTGACCGCATTTTTGTGTTTTATAAGGAGAAGATTGGTTTGTCTAACTTAATGGCGAGTCGATACACTGCATTCATTAAGCCCACATGACTATAGGCCTGTGGGAAATTTCCCCATTGGCTGCCGTTATCTTCGGTGGCATCCTCGCTAAATAGTCCCAGATGATTACTATAAGTAAGCAATTTTTCCAATATTTCTTTTGCTTCTTCAACTCTTCCTACGCAAGCCAGCGCTTCTACATACCAGAATGCGCAAACCAAAAATGTAGACTTGGGTTTACCAAAATCATCTTGATGTTTGTAACGGTAAAAGAGTCCATTTTCGCCTTTAAGTTCTTTCTCCAGCGCTTCAAGATGTTGCCGTGCGCGTTCAGATTTAGGGTTTAAGTAATCCATTACAATTAACTGCAGGGTGCTGGCATCTAAATTTTGGCTATCCAAGGCATTTTGGTAGACCTTTCTTTCTTCGTCGTAACAAGCTTCGATATATGCGGACGCTTTTTCGAGGAGTACTGCGGCGCGTTGTTCCATATCCTGATAGCCGTTTTGACGGGCGATAAGTAGTGCCGCCTTACAGCCTACCCATTGGAAGAGGTTGGAATAGCAGTGATGGTTGGCAAAATTTCTGAACTCCCATATTCCGGCATCTTTCTCATCTATGGTCGCCTCAATTTTTTCTAGAATAAAATTTACCCAACCCAAGACATTTTTGTTCTCGTGGATTTTAAAGCGTTGATCTGTAAAGAGGGGGAGCAGGGCAATCATAGCCTGACCATAAACATCATTTTGGATATGCTCAAATGCTTGATTTCCAATGCGGACAGGGCCGCTGTCACGGTATCCCTTTAAATAGGGAAGAATATGCTCGGTAAGTTCCGAATTTCCGAGTATGCCATATAACGGTTGCAGCCTTCCTGGATTATGATGTGTAATACCAGCGATATAATTAGCAAAACTTTCCATCTCCTCAAATTGACCAATATGTGTCAATGCGGTCAAGACATAGTAGCTGTCGCGTACCCAGCAGTAACGGTAATCCCAATTTCTCCCAGAGCCTGGAAATTCAGGTAAACTTGTGGTTGAGGCGGCAATAATTGCACCTGTATCTTCATATTGATGCAATTTGAGCACCAGGGCCGAACGGATCACTTCCTTTTGGTAAATATTTGGAATACTGCAGTGCTTTATCCAGCGCTGCCAATAGCCCAATGTTTTTTGAAGGAAATCCTCACAAGTACTTGCAATAGCAGATTCGAAAGCTGCATCATAAGTCAAAACAAGATATTTATTTTCGCTGATAATTGTCAAGTTGTCATCCTGAAAAAAATGGGAGATGGGAACATCAGTCGTTAAACGGATGCGCTCACCAATTTCAGCGCTACTATATAAAATATGGTTGCTTCCCCGTGTAGCCTTTAACATATTACGACCATAGTTTCCCGTTGGCTGGCATTGGATATTAACACTTGGGGCACCTCTTAGCGGTTCTATTTTACGGATTAACATCAGGGGTTTAAAATAGCGGCCAAATTGTTCAAATCGTGGCGCAAAATCGGTGATGCGGTACGCGAAAGATTCAGTATGGATTTCTGTGCAAAGAATATTGGAGTTTTTGATATAATATTGTTTTGTCTCTAAAATTTCTTCCTCCGGGGTTATGGCAAAACGTCCGCCCTGGTTTTTATCTATTAGACCGCCAAATACAAAACTATCTTCGAAGGAAGGCCAACATAACCAAGAAATGTTACTGTCAATGCCTACATGGGCAATATAGGAGCAATTGCCGATGATACCGGTTTCATAAATGTGTCTGTCTGCTGTTGTGTTTTCCTTCATTATTTTATAATAAGTTGATTTAAAAATTGAAGTACATCTTCCTGTTGATCCAAATAATATTTTGCTGCTGATTTATTACTGCCCACTTTGATACTTATGGTTGACTGGGGTAAGTATTTGAAAAGATCTTCGTCCGTAATGTCATCTCCAATCGCCAAGAGGAAATCCGCTTTAATATGCCCGGCAATTTCTAAAGCCGCTTTTCCCTTGTTGACCTCGGTATTTTTCACTTCAATAACAGCGTTGCCATCAAGAAGCTGCAGTCCATAGTCATTTAACATCGGATTTAAAATTTCTTTCAATTCTGCAGCTTTAAGTTCACCAAGTCCAAGTTCCACTTTACGGTAATGCCAGGCTAAGGAGTAGGGTTTGGCTTCTATATAGGCACCGGGAGTCTGATCGGCCAGTTTTTCCATGAGTTTTTTGACTTCAGGCATCCAATGGAGCGCCAGGCCTTTTTTGTAAGCCCAGTTGAAGTTAGGAAAATTGGACCAGATACCATGTTCCGCAACCAGATAATAGGAACGCCCATCAAACCAGGTGGATAGACTTTCTTGTGCACGGCCACTAATGATGACCAGTGTATTGAGCGGGTCTGCAATAATACTGTCCAGGAGATTGTACAGCAGGACCGTTGGACTGGCCTTCTGGGCATGATTTTGAAATTTGACTAGCGTACCGTCGTAATCTAAAAAAAACAGTCTGTTGCGGCTTTTTCGGTAACGTTCGGCAATACTGCTAAACACCTTGTCGGAAATTCGTCGTGCCCATTCATCACGTTGTATCGCTTTTGTTTCCGCCAGGCGGCTGATAAACAAACGAACCCAATGCTGCACGTTAAATTTCTGTATAATCTGACGGTTGGCTTCTGAGCGCTCGCGAACCTCCTCAGGGGACATTTTAAGAGCCTGATAGATGCTTTCCGCAGTTTCTGTCCGATTATAAGGATTGACGATGAGCGCATCGACCAACTCCTTTGAAGCGCCTGCAAATTCGCTGAGGATCAATACACCGTCACTGTTGGTGTTGCTGGCAATATATTCCTTACTCACGAGATTCATGCCGTCCCGCGTCGAGGTAACCATACAGATGTCTGATGCCAAATACAGCCCTATAAGTTCTTCAAATGGGAGAGATTTATAAAAATAGAGTACCGGAGTCCAGCTTAGATTACCATAGATGGAATTTATCTCACTTACTTTTCGATTGATTTCATCTTTTAGTTTTTTATACTGTGATACTTTATCCCTTGATGGAACAATAAGCATATACAACACAACTTTAGAATGCCATTCCGGATACCTTTCCAAGAAAGTGAGAAAAGCCCGTAGTCGTTCTAATATTCCCTTACTATAATCCAGCCGATCGACCGAAATAATTATTTTCTGATCGGGAAAATGACTGCGAAATTGCGTCGCAATGGCATTTACCTCCGGAAGTGAGCTGGCATGGACAAATTTATCATAGTCGATCCCCATCGGAAAAGACTCGATGAATATATGTCTGTCTTTGTGTTTGAGCTGATTGTGACCACAGGGAACGTTTAATATTTTCTTGCAGGAGTTAAGAAAGTTTTGACTATCTGCGAATGTATGGAAACCAACAAGATCAGCTCCCAAGAGGCCCTCAATCAGTTCCCTCCGTTGTGGAATATTCATAAAAAGCTCTTCCGAGGGGAAGGGGATATGATGGAAATAGCCAATATTAAGTTCTTTGTTTTCCTGACGTAAAAGTTGTGGGAGCAGCATGAGTTGGTAATCCTGTACCCAAATACAATCCGGAGATTGTTGTATAGATAGAGCAGTCTCGCAAAATTTTTTATTGACCGCTACATAAGTAGACCAGTATTCCCGATCAAAGTGTATATAACTCGGTTGGTAGTGGCAGATCGGCCAGAGGACCTCATTGGAGTAACCCTCATAAAAATTTCGAATTTCTTCTTTTGAAAGGAAAACTGGCAGCAGGTTCATCGGTTTGAGCAATTCGGTGATTTTTTCCTTTTCAGCATCATCTTTGGGAACTATCCCCGGCCAGCCTACCCAGAGGATTTCGCTGGAATCAAATGCTGAATTCAAGCCGGTGGCCAAACCTCCAGTACTTGGTTTGATGATAAGTTTGTCTTTTTTTCGTTCTATTTGTATCGGCAGCCTATTTGAAATAATTATTTTCTTTTTATTCTTCATAAAAGTATTAGATCGATTTATTTGCAGTGTAGAAGAGTTATAATAAATATAACGATGGGTACGTAATCTATGTATGTAAACAAGTCGCGGCTGGAAATAGTTTAGAATAAATCAAATAATCGCGATTTTAATTTTTTAGGTTGACGCCGAGTTTGTGTAGCGAAGATAGTTTACCTATTTTGATCTTTCGATAGGGCGCGGAGGAAAAAAAAGAAAGACCTAAAGTGAACACTTTAGGTCTTTTTTCGACATATTCAGTATTATGATATACTGGCTATGCTTATTTTTTCTTTGTGGAGTCGATCATTCACAAATTCATCCAATATTTGTCCCAATCGACCGGAAATTTCACCAAGAATGCTTTCCCAATCTTTTACAGTGCCATCGCAGTTGTCAGAAACAATTTTGACACTATGAAAAGACAGATTTTTGAGAAAACAAAAACTTGCAAGTGCATAAGCTTCCATATCAAAAGCCAAAGGATTCAGGTGCTTAATATCTTGATAAAATGCTGAATTTACATTGATGAAACGATCTGATGTCAATAGGGCGTTTTCATAATCAAATTCTTTCAGGGAAACAGATTCGATTGAACCTTGGCCTTTTAGGAAAAGCGTGTTCTCCATAAAGAATCCGTCGGTATAAGCGTCGCCTTGGGCATAGTAATTTGGGTACAGTACGTGACCGATTGGGTATCGTGTACATCCAACCGTGCCTACATTGACTAGAACCGGGCTGATGCCCAGTGCCTTGATCTCCTCATATAGCGTTGCCACAGATAAGAGTGCGTTCACTTTCCCAACACCTATTTCATAGATGATGGTCGATTTATTGTCGGTAGTAAAAGATAATTCATTTTTATTTGCTACCAGAATGATTGTTTCAATCTCTTTGTTAAGGATCATTTAGTTTTCTTCAATATAAGGGTATTCGAAAGCGAGTTCTCCAGCATTAATCAAATGTAAGAAATTGACACAGGCCTGTTTTGAGGAATCGAAATCCATAAACGTGTAGTTTCCGCAACTGATTGGATTTTGAAAAGGTACCTCATAACCCTCGGTCAAAATCGTTTCGAGTACTTCTTTCATTAATTCGGCAACAGCTTGCGGGCTTCTGTCTGTGCCAGCTAAGACGACATAAAATCCCGTACAACAGCCCATTGGCCCAACGTAGATCACTTCGTCGCCTAAGATTGTTCTAATTTCTGTAGCAAAACAGTGCTCCAAGGTGTGCATCACCTCTGGAGATAACATTCGCTCCGGAGAATTCGGTCTGATCATGCGGATATCGTATGTCGTATAGCTTTCAATGGTGCTGTTATTGGTATTGGAAGCTTTGGCATATATCCCTTGTTTCAATTTGGTGTGGTCTACCGTGAAACTATTTACTTTTGCTTTTTCTTTTGTATACATCTTATTCTGTGTATTACTGTAAAGCTTTGGGCTTCACAGGGGTTAAAAGTTGAATTTAGAATTTCTACAAAGGTAGTAGATATTATTGAAAAAGGTGGATAAAAAAGCTATTTTAACACTTCATAATGTTCTACGGTTGGGAAAGGATCATAATAGTGATGTAATAGTTTTTCCCATTCCTTAAATAAGTCAGATTCTCTGAAGCCAACAGTGTGGTCTTCTAATGTCTCCCATTCAACCAATAAAATGTATTGATTATCCTTTTCGATGCATTTGCGTAGCGAATGTGTGATATACCCTTTGCTTGCGCTGATATACTGGCAGGCAGTTTTGTAATCACGTTCGAAATTAGACTGTTGTCCCTCGATAATTTGCAGTACGGCTACTTCTAAAATCATAATTTGTTTTTTTAAATATATAGTCAAGTAAATATATCAAATATTTCCGCGATAAAAAAAGGCTAAGTTTCAGCAATAATGCCTTTCCGGCTTTCGGAAGCAAGAATATCCAAAACGAAAGGTATTCCAGGGTTACGGTTTTCGGCATTCCAGACCAAGGAAAGCGTCGTTCGTTGGGGCAAGCTGTCCAGTTCAAGGAAGCAGACATCAACCCGATAGCCATTCTTTAATGAAGCGGGGACAATGGCGACACCCAACCCCTGGGCTACCATATTAAATATTGTTAACGCGTTTACGGTACGCAAGGTGACTTTCGGTGTAAACTGATGGTCCCGGAAAATACTCATGACCAGATCGTAATAAGAATGACTGTAATTTTTAGAAAATAAGATAAACGATTCATTCTTTAATTCGTACAGATTTGGTTTTTTCTGTTTTAATAATGGATGGTTTTTAGGCAGCACCAGGCTAAAATGTTCCGTATAAATAGGAAGACTACGTAGTCCTATGGGCGTATCGGAAAGACGGACAAAGCCAAAATCAAGTTCCTTCTTTTGAATCAGGTCCAATTGGGTTTCATTGGCAAGTTCATGTAGCGATAGCTCAATATCCGGTTGTTTTTGTTTGAGGTTAATCAATAATTGAGGTAATATTGTCTGTACTGCCGAGCCGATGAACCCTAGTTTTAGTGTACTGATCTTGCCATTGGCCAAGCTCTGGAGCTGGGTTTCAATTTGATCTAGATGCCTAAACAAATCTTTAACCTCATCAAAAAGATAATTGCCTGCCTCGGTGAGAGATACCTGTCGTTTATTCCGCTCCAATAGCTTCACGCGGTAGTTCTCTTCCAGCTGCTTGATCTGCCGGCTCAGCCCGGGCTGGGCGATAAATAACCTTTCAGCAGCTTTTCTGAAATGCAGCTCCTCGGCTAACACTTTGAAGTAAAGAAGGTGTCTGAGTTCTATCTGATAATTCATGGTTATCAATTGATGATAAAAATGGTATTTCTAATTATTAAATATAGCGGCTAAATTTGATAAAAGCTTTATAACGATGGAAAAATTTTTATACGGCAGTGGACATTTGACTTGCTCCATCGCCTTAGCAATAGCAAAAGGAAATATTAAAGGGGAAATTTCGGCACAAGTAAAAGCAAATATCGATAAGAGTGCGGCCTATGTGCGCAAGATTGTCGAACGTGGACAGGTTGTGTATGGTATCAATACCGGCTTTGGTCCACTCTGCACGACTTTAATTGATGCGGATCAAACGCAGTTATTGCAAGAAAATATTCTGAAAAGTCATGCTGTGGGAATGGGGGAGCCGATCGCTAATGATCTGGCTAAAGTAATGCTTATATTGAAGGTGCACGCATTGGCGAAGGGCTTTTCAGGGGTTCAGTACAGTACCATAGAACGCATTATCTGGCATATCGAACAGGATGTCATTCCTGTTGTTCCCAAGCAGGGTTCAGTTGGTGCCTCGGGTGATCTGGCACCGTTGTCCCATCTTTTTTTGCCTTTGATTGGTCTGGGGAAAGTCAATGTCAATGGGGAGATTTATGCAACGGAGACAATTTTGGCGAAGCATGACCTTAAGCCGGTTCATTTGAGCGCTAAAGAAGGGCTAGCATTGATTAATGGAACACAATTTATGGCCGCTCATGGTGTAAAAGCTGTCAGTGAGTTCAATCGGGTGCTTCAGAACGCGGATATTATCGCAGCATTGATGATTGAAGGGCTGAATGGCTCTATTAAACCATTCTTTTCCGAACTACATGAACTGCGGCCACATGCAGGTAACCGTTATGTTGCTTCAAATATCCATGCTTTACTTTATGGGTCGGCTATTTTAGAAAGTCATAAAGATTGTTCGCGCGTTCAGGATCCGTATTCTTTACGTTGTATTCCACAAGTGCATGGCGCTTCGCGTAATGCTTGGCTTCATTTAAAGGAGACGATCGAATTAGAAATCAATTCGGTAACGGACAATCCAGTTATTATAAACGATGAATTAACGATAAGTGGCGGTAGTTTTCATGGGCAGTCCATTGCCTTACCTTTGGATTACGCCACGCTCGCAGTTTCTGAAATTGGCAATATATCGGATCGCCGGGTTTATTTATCCTTAGAGGGGCAAACCAATGGGGTTCCAAAATTGTTGATGAAATCGACAGGACTCAATTCTGGTTTTATGATTCTTCAGTACAGTACAGCTGCTATTGCAAGTGAAAATAAAGGCTTGTGTTTTCCTGCTAGCGCAGACAGTATTCCGACATCGCTGGGACAGGAAGATCATGTGAGTATGGGCTCTATCTCCGGTAGAAAGCTGCTTCAAGTCATAGATAACGTGGATAAAATTCTGAGCATCGAACTATTGTGCGCGGCGCAGGCGAAGGATTATCATCACCCGCTGCGGTCTACTCCGGCATTGGAAGCGGTTCATGAACGCATACGAAAGTTTATTCCACATATTGAATCTGATCAGCCAATGGAAGCTTTGTTGAGCAGTGCATTGGCATTGGTCAAATCGGGCGAGCTAATTAGCTTACGTCGTCAAAGCAATCCACAGCAAGCTGTAACGATGGAACTGATAGAACGTTTTGATACATTTTAAAGCTACGTGACAATGGAAAAAGATTTAAAACTGATAGGTCCGTTCAGGCAAATATTGACAATGGACGGTATTCCATTAAAAGGCGCTGTAAAGGATGCGAAACTGCAGGTGATTGAGCAGGCGGGAATTTTAATCGAAGGTGAGCTTGTCCAAGAGATAGGTGATTTTGATTTTCTGTACCAAAAATGGCATGATAAGGCAATTCTTGTTCGTCTTGAAGGTGATCAGGTTGCATTACCCGGTTTTGTTGATTGTCATACCCATATCTGTTATGCGGGACAGCGGGCAAATGATTTCGCACTTCGAAATGCAGGTTCTTCGTATCTTGAAATTGCAAAAGCTGGTGGCGGAATTTGGAACACTGTTGCCCATACAAGGGGTTGCACGGAGGAGGATCTGGTACAGCTTACTATCGACCGGGCCGCATTTTTATTGGCTCAGGGAGTTACAACTATTGAAGTTAAAAGTGGTTATGGGCTTCAGGTTGAAGAAGAGCTTAAGGTACTACGTGCGATAAAAAGAGCAAATGAACTCGCTGTGGCGGATCTGGTACCCACTTGTCTGGCTGCCCATATGCTGCCCCGAGACTACAATGGATCTGCAAAAGATTATCTTGATCTGATGGAAACAAACCTTTTTCCTAAATTGAAAGCACAGCAATTGTCCAATCGCGTGGATGCTTTTATTGAAAAAACAGCATTTGATGCGGAAACGATCAGGCCATATTTGCAACGGGCCAAAGAAATGGGCTTTGATCTGACGGTCCATGCGGATCAGTTCAGTACTTCAGGAAGTCAGATCGCCGTGGAATTAGGGGCGCGATCCGCCGATCACCTGGAGGCGTCCACAGCGATTGAAATTGAGCTTTTGGCGCAGTCTGATACAGTTGCCGTGGCTTTACCTGCGGCATCAATTGGTATCGGTTGTGCCTTCGCCCCAGCACGAAAACTGCTGGATGCAGGCGCATGCCTGGCCATCGCCAGCGACTGGAATCCAGGCTCTGCACCAATGGGCCAATTGCTGACCAGCGCCTGCATATTGGCTACGATGGAAAAACTAAGCAATGCGGAAGTTTTATCAGCGTTGACTTTTCGTGCTGCACAAGCCCTGAATCTACATGATCGTGGCAAGCTGCTGAAGGGAATGCGTGCGGATTTTATTTTATTTCAGACCGATAATTATCAAAATATTACGTATTACCAGGGAAGTATGGGGCCTTCTGCCGTGTGGAAAAATGGTAAGGAAGTATTTTCAATTGAACGATGATGGACAATACATTTAGTCGTGTAGTTGCGGAGGGCATTCCTTCGCAGCTGCCACCTGCAACAGAACGTGACTCGACAGTAAGTCATGCGCCACGACGTAAGGATATTCTTTCGAAAAAAGAAGAAAAACTGGCCTTGAGAAATGCGCTCCGTTATTTTCCGAAATCATGGCATGCTGAACTGGCATCGGAGTTTTTGGCAGAATTAAAGGAGTATGGCCGGATCTACATGTATCGTTTTAGACCTGAATATGCGATGTATGCGCGGCCAATAGACGTGTATCCTGCAAAAAGTAAACAGGCGGCTGCCATTATGCTGATGATTCAGAACAATTTGGATCCAGCTGTTGCCCAACATCCCCATGAGCTGATTACCTATGGCGGCAATGGTGCTGTTTTTCAGAACTGGGCACAATATAGGCTTACGATGCAATATTTGTCCCAAATGACGGATGAACAGACTTTACACATGTACAGTGGGCATCCTATGGGCTTATTCCCATCATCCGAACATGCTCCCCGTGTGGTGGTGAGTAATGGGATGATGATCCCGAATTACTCCAAGCCGGATGACTGGGAGCGCTATAATGCGCTTGGCGTTACGCAATATGGACAGATGACGGCTGGTTCTTACATGTATATTGGGCCGCAGGGGATTGTTCACGGGACTACAATTACTGTCATGAATGCTTTCCGTCGGCAGTTGCCTGCCGGAGAGTCCATTCAAGGAAAGGTATTTTTAACCTCGGGGCTGGGCGGGATGAGTGGTGCCCAACCTAAGGCAGGTAATATTGCGGGCTGTATAACTGTATGCGCGGAGGTTAACCCTGCGGCTGCAATAAAACGGCATCAGCAGGGATGGGTAGATGTGCTGGTTGAAAATATTACCCAATTGGTGGAGCAAGTTCGGACAGCAATGATTCAAAAACAGACAATATCCTTTGCTTACATTGGCAATGTCGTAGAAGTCTGGGAGGCGTTTGACCGGGAGCATATTTTTGTGACTGTCGGATCGGATCAGACATCGCTCCACAACCCTTGGTCAGGCGGGTATTATCCGATGGGATTATCTTTTGCCGAATCCAATACCCTGATGACTACTGATCCTGATAAATTCAAACAATTTGTACAGGCAACATTGGTTCGCCATGTAGATGCGATCAATAAGCATGTCGCTAAAGGAACATATTTCTTTGACTATGGCAATGCATTCCTGCTGGAAAGTAGCCGTGCCGGAGCTGCCATATTGGACACTGAAGGGGATGGGTTCCGCTATCCTTCTTATGTTCAGGATATTTTGGGGCCGATGTGCTTTGATTATGGATTTGGACCATTTCGTTGGGTCTGTACCTCTGGCGGGGCCAATGATCTGGAAAAGACAGATCAGCTCGCAATGGACGTATTGACATCCCTTCAGGCCATTGCTCCGAAGGAGATTCAGCAGCAAATGTTGGATAATATCCAATGGATCAAGGAGGCAGGTAAAAATAAATTGGTTGTCGGATCGCAGGCACGTATTCTGTATGCCGATTCCAACGGACGTATCGCGATTGCCAAAGCATTTAACGAAGCCGTCAGAAAAGGCGACCTGGCAGGCCCAGTCGTTTTGGGGCGTGACCACCACGACGTCAGCGGGACGGATTCCCCTTATCGGGAGACAAGCAATATCTATGATGGTAGCCAGTTTACAGCTGATATGGCTATCCATAATGTAATAGGTGATAGTTTTCGAGGTGCAACTTGGGTGTCTATCCATAATGGCGGCGGTGTCGGATGGGGCGAAGTCATTAATGGTGGCTTTGGCATGCTGCTTGATGGTTCCACTGCTGCTGAGGTTAAACTGGAGAAAATGTTGTATTTTGATGTAAATAATGGTATTGCAAGGCGTGCATGGGCGCGGAACAGGGAGGCAAATCAAGCCTTGGACAATGCAATGGCGAGCAATAGCGCGCTGTTGGTTACCCGTGCGCAGCTGGTGGACGATGCTATTATCGATGAATTGTTTAATGAAGATTGATGAATCCTTTACTTAATCACAAAGAATTATATACCCGTGGAGACCGGGCCGTATGGAAAGGACGGGTTGACGGCCAGGAAAGAGATTGGATGCGTTGGCACCAGTTGATGGAGTGTATAGACTTGTCCGCTGACTTCAGTTTGAGTCATTCGTTGGTTTTTTTGGGATTTTGTAGTGATGAGGGGGTTGGTAGGAACCAGGGGCGGGTAGGTGCGAAGGATGGGCCAAGCGCAATAAGGAATGTACTTACTAACTTACCGGCTCATTTTTCAGCTGAACTTAAACTTAAAGATGCTGGTGATATTGTGCTAAAAGATAATGATTTGGAATCTTCGCAATCTGCTCTTGGAAAGGCGATATCCTCCATTCTTAAAGGCGGGGGATTTCCCATTGTTTTGGGCGGGGGACATGAGGTAACCTATGGCCATTATCTTGGGATCAAACACTTTTTGAACGATCCGAAATGCCAGATCGGCATTATTAACATCGATGCGCATCTGGATATGCGTGAAATTTCTGCAGGGCAGGGGAATTCAGGTACAGGATTTTTTCAGATTGAAAAAGACCTTAGCAACATAGGTCAATCATTTCACTATTTGGCCATAGGTGTACAGGAAATCAGCAATACGAAAGGTCTTATGGCTTACGCAAAATCTAAACATACCCAGATTATTGAACGGAAGGATTTGGTCGCGGACAGACTCACTGCGCTTCGGAGACAGATACAGGATTTTGCCAGTCAGGTGGACTATGTATATCTGACTATTGACCTGGATGCATTTGCAGCGCCTTATGCACCGGGAGTAAGTGCACTAGCATTCAATGGTATAGTTCCTGATGAATTATTTTTCGATTTGTATAGTGCTATCATCGAACTTCCCAATTTGAGGTCGATGGACATTGCTGAGTTAAACCCTTATTTTGATATTGATTCCCGTACAGCCAAATTAGCAGCAGATCTTGTTTTTAAGTTTTTAGATAGGTTTTAATCTATTGTATCCCCAGATAGCTGCCAGTGAAATGGAGCTTGTCTTAAATAATAAAAGCAGGTTAGCTCTTTTAATCCTAGATTTAACCTGCTTTTTATGTGCTCTCTTTGGACTAAAAAAGTACATCCGCCAATTCCGGTTCTTTGTCAAAGACAGATTTTGCATAAGGACATAAGGGAAGGATTTTGAGATGTTCTTTTCGGGCAAAAGCAACTGCAGCCATTAACATTTGCTTGCCTAATCCCTTACCTGTGTAGTTTTCGCTGACCTCGGTATGGTCAATGATAAACTTTGTTGGACCAGCCCAGGTGTATGTCATTTGCGCGACTGATTTTTCCTGATCTACTACCTCAAAACTGCCATGTTTTTCGTCGTTTTTATGTATTACTTCCATTGATTATAATTTAATGTGTTATCTAAAAGTAGCCACAAAATAAGCAAAATCAAATCAACAGCCTTCCTGTACTGTTGATTCTGTTGAATATTGCCTAAAATTGACCAAACGATCATAAATGGTGGTTGAACCAACAATTTTTGGAACCCCAATTACTCCTTTTGTTAATAAACTTTAGAAAAAATACACTTATACTAAAAATGTTAGTATATTTGTTTTAGGAATGACTATGAATCGAAGCAAAAGACAAGAGTTTGCCATTGTGGATATCGAGACCACTGGCGGTAATGCAAAATCCAGTCGGATTACTGAAATTGCGATCGTTATACACGACGGTAATCGAGTGTTGCATCGTTGGGAAACTTTGGTAAATCCAGGGGTGGAAATTCCGAATTCTATTTTTGCGTTGACCGGCATCGACAATGACATGGTTAAAGATGCACCGATGTTTGAGGATGTGGCCTCAGATCTTCACGCTTTATTGAAAGATCGGGTGTTCGTTGCGCACAATGTCAATTTTGATTATTCTTTTATTCGCTTTCAGCTTCAGGAAGTAGGAATAGAGTGGTCTTCAATTAAATTATGTACGGTGCGTTATGCCCGTAAGATCAAGCCTGGACTGTTATCTTATAGTTTGGGCCGTTTGTGTGATTATCTGGATATACCGATTGAAAATCGGCATCGTGCAGGCGGTGACGCGGATGCCACGGCGATCCTTTTTGCGTACCTTCGCGCATTGGATACAACGCAGGTCTTTCAGGAAATGATCAAACATAAGGCTATTGATCAGCGTTTTCCACCTCATTTAAATCTTAGTGAGTTTGAGCAGCTCCCAGACACCCCCGGTGTGTATTATTTTCACGATAGAAATGGAAAAGTAATCTATGTGGGAAAAGCAGTCAACATCAAGAAGCGGGTATCATCACATTTTACAGGTAACAATATTCAGGCACAACGGCAAAATTTTTTAAAAGAGATCTATCACATCAGTTATGAATGTTGTGGAACGGAACTGATATCCCTATTGCTGGAATGCGCTGAAATTAAACGGCTATGGCCTAAATACAATCGGGCACTCAAACGTTACGAGCCGAAATTTGCCTTATTTTGTTATGAGGACCAAAATGGTTATCTCCATTTGGCCATTGGTAAAATGAATCGCATTCAGGATTGTATTCAGTTATTTCAGCGGGAATATGACGCTATTCAATTGCTGCAATCCTTTATGAAAGAAGGCGAAATTAATGTCCAGTTTTGTCATTTTGGCACTGCCAGTTTGGCAATTAAATCCACAAGCCGGGGTGATTTGCCCGATCGTGAGCTACATAATACGCGGGTTGAACGCTGTATAGATGAATGGTTAAAGCGGAGGCCTTCTTATGTATTTATAGATCAGGGACGAAATGTGGAAGAAAAGAGCTGTATCGTTATTGAAAATGGCCGATTTTATGGCATGGGCTATATTGACCAATATAGCCAGTATGCCAGTCTTGATGATATCAGAGCAGCAGTTAAGGTTTATCCTAGCAATCATTATATGCTGGAGCTGGTACGACAGATGGCCGAGCGATATCCAAATAAGGTACATTTCATGAATAATAATCCTATGATGGGGCTTGTCGCTGCGGAACCTGTCAGCAACTATGACAAAATTACTTCTGACAGGCTCTTCCATTAGTCGGATCAGACGTTATAATTTGCAAAACTGAATTGTGGCAGCGGGTTTCGTCATATTAATCTCAGTTATTAGTTAAAAAAATGTGAAATAAGAGCCAGCGTTTTCTTTTGGTCTAATAGTTGAAATATTCCTTGTGTAGAATAATAAAAAAGACTTTTCATAATTTAGGTTAATAATTGGTTAGTTAAGACCTGGGGCTCCCAACCTCAGGTCTTCTTTTTTGCATTTAAAAAGCTAATTTTCTGTAGTGTTCTTACAGAAATACAGTACCCGTGACGCTAGGCCAGATCCAATGATAAGTCGAAAGACACTTTTTTAACATGTTTTCGGATGATATTAATTGCTTGTTTTTCAGTTTTTTGTGATTTGTCCCCCCTTTTGTCCCCCCTTGTTTTTTTCTCTATAGAGTTAATTTGTTCTATTTTAGCCTGAGCATACTGTAATGGCGGAATTAGTAAACAAAGATGGGGCGTTTTCTAAAAGTAGCTGCGGTATATCTTATCCATATCTTTATATATAAAAGGGCCTCGGCCCTTTTTTCACCTTATTATTGCGATGAGTTATTTTTCAAAGACAATCAAAAGAATCCCATTTTCTATTAAATAGCGTGTTATAGCTAAATTTTTACATAGATGTTATTCTTCCTTAGCAAGAACGCGATCAACCAATTAAGAAAGACAAATAATAGCGCGAATAGTGCCGATCCCAGTGCCTGATTTGTCCAATTTCCGAATGCTGCCTGATAAGTAAAATCCCAAAGATTTTGTCTTGTATCTGGTATCAAAATAAAATTGCATATCGTTGGGATAATCCCACTTAAGCAATAGATGAAAAGCGTGTTCTTCCCAAAGTCGTCAAATAAGCTGTAGAGTGGTCCCTTTATCTTTAGAAACTCAATAAGATAAATCAATAAGGTTAAGAAAGATAAAGCTATTCCTGTTGTAAATATGCAATAGCTGCTGGTCCAGATTTTCTTATTGATCGGAAATACAAAGGACCATAGGTATCCGGCGACAATTAGAGCTACTCCCCAGACGAGCAAGTAGATCAGTTCTTTTTTTCCGGCTAATTTTTGGATGATATATTTTCCGGTAATATAACCAAAAATAGTTTGGCTGATTGCGGCGGGAGCACTCCAGAGATCTTCCGGATCAAATGCTGTTCCTTCACCATGATAGAGATGGGATGCACCAAAAAACTTAATATCCAGTGATGTTCCGAACCATCCTTCCAGACTATAGGGATCATTAGGGTTGCCTATATAGCAAAATAACCAGTAGAGCAATAACAGAAGGATGCTTACCATGACAGCTCCCTTATCTCTGAGGTAATAGATGAGCAGCGCGCTACAAAAATAACACAAAGCGATACGTTGTAATACACCAAAATAACGGTGTTTTTCCACTGGAAGCCACTCCAATTGATGCTGACTGTTCCATTCAACAAATGGGAAGATATTTAAAATAAAACCAATCAGGAACAACAATAGGAACCTTTTGGTGACTTTCTTGAGAAATACCGGCGATGGAGTTTCATCTATTTTTTTCAGGGAGAACGCCATGGAATTTCCTACGGCAAATAGAAAAAATGGGAAAATAAGATCTGTAAAAGTACAGCCATGCCAGGAAGAATGTTCCAGTTGCGTATATACATGGTGATAATTCCCCGGATTATTGACTAGTATCATAGCTGCTACTGTAAACCCACGGAATATGTCTAACGATTTAAAGCGATTCATAGATTGAGTTTAAAAAAGGCCGCTTTAAGTAGTTTTCAACTTAACTAAAGCGGCCTTGGGGTTGGTCATTAATAGCCAGGGTTTTGAACCAGACTAGGATTTGCCTGCATTTCCAATAATGGTATTGGTAATAACAGGCTATTTTGGTTAAAATTATATTTTATTGAAGTAGGGGGGCTTACTGTTCCGTCGTTACAGGTATACTTAAGCTCGTTCAGGTTGTTCATGACGTCCACGGTAACACCATAACGATTTAAATCATCCCAGCGTTGTCCCTCAAAAGCGAGTTCCAAACGGCGTTCATTGAGTATAATTGACTTCAGCTGATTTGCATTGCTTGTTGTGATATTGGGTAATCCTGCACGATGGCGGATTAAGTTAATGGTGTTAATCGCATCATTGCTGTTGCCCAGTGCATTTAGGGCTTCTGCCTTTAGCAAAACGATGTCTCCGAGGCGGAGTAGATAGAAGTGGTCTCCACTCTGAAAACTATTCGCATGCTTTTGTTTGACATTGAATGGAATCTTGGTACTGGCATCACCACATGGATTCCAGAATTCGTCGGCCCAGGGGACGGAAAAGAACCAAATATTGGCATTTTTTCGTTTTGTATCACCAGCCTTATCATAAGCATCTACGAGATCCTTGGAGGGCGTTCCATATCGGCGCCATTCGTTTTCATTGATCAGGCCATTATCGTCCAGATCAGGAAAGAAGAAGGCTCCGCCCCAACAGCTTAAGTTGGGACTCCCCGCTACATAAGGGATTTCTATGATTGACTCATTGTTATAGTTGTGCGCTCCGTCAAAGAGGTCAGCATAATTTTGAAGCAATTGGTAACCGCCTTTACCGTTGATGACAGCATTTGCGTATTGAAGTACTTTGTTGTAGTCGCGGTCGGGCCGCTGTGCCCATATCTTAGTTAAAAGGGCATTTGCAGCACCTTTTGTCGCACGTACTTTGTTTATGGATGGCTGTCCAAATCCATCAGGCAGATTATTTACTGCAACCTGGAGGTCCGAGTCTATAAAGTCGTAGACCTCTTCTGTGGTCGATCTTTTGATACGGAGGACTTCCGGGTCTGTGCTGTTTGAGTGCTTCTCAATAGGAACTCCACCATATATTTTGACCAATTGGTAATAATGGAATGCTCTCAAAAAAGAAGCCTCGCCCAGGATTTGCTTACGTCGCTCTTCAGAGAAAGTAGGGTCAGTGACTTTTCCTACATTGTCAATGACAATATTACATTTTGAAATGGCCCCATATAATTCTTCCCAGTCTCTTCGTACCATGTCATTCGTATTAGTGATGGTATTGAAATCAATTTGCGCAAAATCAATCTCACCACCACCTGCGGCATGTGCATTATCAGAGCGGATATCCGTCTGTAAAATCATTTCCCATTGGTAGTAATTTGCGTTACTACCCGGTCGGGTACCATTTCCAATGAAAGAATTGTATGCACCATTTAATGCTTTTTCAATATTGTCACCCGTGAGATAAGCATTTTCACTGGTTACGGTGGATGTCGGTTGTACGTCCAGAAATTTCTTACAGGAAGTAAAGAATAAGGATGCCATTAAGGCTATTGTGAGGGATGTATATAAATTTGATCTCATGTTATTCAGATTAAATGGTTAAAAGGTTAAGTTTAAACCAACGATAAAGGTGCGTGCCTGGGGTGAGGTGCCGAAATCGATACCCGGAGACATATTGGAACTTACCGTATATTGATTGGTCGCACTGTACATACTGACCTCGGGATCTAATCCAGAGTACTTCGTAAAGGTCAATAAGTTCTCACCGGTCACATAAAAACGCAACTTGTTCATTTTCCATTTTTCCAGGACTTGTTTGGGTATTGTATAGCCAAGTGTCAGGGATTTTAATCGTAGATAGGATCCTTTCTCAACAAATCGGGACGAGATCTTGGTATTGTAATTATCCTCCGTGTTGTTAAGATCAGGACGTGGCATCGTACTGTTTTTGTTTGTTGGACTCCAACGATCGAGGACGGTTGCACTTTGATTTCGGGGCTCCCACATACCCTCGGTATAAATACGTGTCGCATTGAGGATATCATTCCCCTGTACACCCTGTAAGAAAAAAGATAAATTAAAGTTCCTGTAACTGAAATCGTTTGTCATACCGTAGGAAAACTTAGGTGTGGCATTACCAATGACATTCATATCACTCGTCTGAAGACCGGCATCAGGATCAGCCATCTGATAAATCATGTCGCCAGTTTCCGGGTTGACACCTTTGGCTACGTAACCCCAAAACGAACCTAAAGCAAGCCCCTCTTTAGCAATGGTACTGTTTCCACGGCCGTCAATGTTACCATCATAATATGTTCCGCCATCAATATTCAGGACTTTGTTGCGATTGAGGCCAAAGGTTAGCGTTGTATTCCATTTAAAGTCATGGACAAAATTCCGGCTACTTAATTCCAATTCAAATCCTTTGTTCTGTAGATCGCCAAGGTTCCTAAGGACTTTGGCATATCCTGAGCTATAAGGTACCCGCGAATCAAGTAAAAGCCCTATCGTTTTTTTTGCATAATAGTCTGCGGCGACAGTCAATCTCGAATTTAAAAAGCTAGCATCAATACCAATATCCGTCTGGTTGGTCGTTTCCCATTTTAGGTTGGGATTATCCAATGTGATTGGGGTGTAGCCGGGCACAACTTGATCACCAATGACATAGGATCCCGTGACATCTATTAAGCCTAGGTAAGCGAATGCCGGTATCTGGCTATTTCCGACTTTACCCCAGCTTGCTCTTAGCTTCAAGTCGTTGACCGTGTTTTTCCAGGCTTCAAAGAAGCCTTCATTTGATATGCGCCAGCCTGCCGAGAAGGAGGGGAAACAACCCCAGCGGTTATTGGGGCCAAATACCGAAGATGCATCTGCCCTTAAATTGGCCGTTAATAAATACGTGCCATTATAATCATAACCTATCTTTGCGATTCCGGAAACAGTTGTTACTGCTGCATCCTTTGCGCTTGGCATTTCAGTAATCATAGATCCGCCGTTAACGGTATGGATCGCTGGATTGGCGAAATTCTGCGTGCTAATACTTGAACCTGTGGTTTGTGTTTTGGTCGTAATATACCCTAATAAACTGGTGAAGTGATGTTTTTCACTAAACGTCTTGTCGTAGTTTAATGTGTTTTCAGACATCCAATACTGATTGTCCTGTTGATCAAGCTGTGCTCTCCCTTTGTATTTCCGGCCTTCGGTGGTGCGAAACGGATCCACAAAACTACGGTATTGGTTGTTGTATTTCTCGTAGCCAAATAAGCTTTTGAACTTCAGTTCAGGAAAGATATTCGCCTCCACAAAAAAGTTTCCGGTGAATCTATTATTGACATAATAATGTTCATTTCCCGTTGCCAGTGCAACAGGGTTATCAAGATCGGTATAGAAAGGGTCCACCGTGAATGCTCCTTTGTCTCCGTATATTCCAATTACGGGCGAACCTAGGTAGGCATTCATAATGACCCCGTTTCTGGCGTTTTCGGGAATATCCACATCATACCATCTGCTATAGGACAAACTGGTTCCTACCTTAAATATCTTTTTGATCTGATGGTCGAGGTTGACTTTAAAATTGACTTTGTTGACGGTATTTGTAATTACTGTACCATTATCCTTTTGATAGGATCCCGAGATATAAAATCCAGTTTTTTCATCTCCGCCACGTACTGAAGCCTGATATTTTTGGCTATGTCCGGTACGGAACAGTTGGTCAGGCCAATTGGTGTCAGCTGAATATTTCGACCAATCGGTTGCCTCTCCAACTTCGGTCATCAGCTCTTTGTATTGTGCCGCATTCAGTACCTTTGGTCTTTTCCAGATAGTAGAAAAGCCCTGATAGGTTTCGAAGTTTACCAGCGTTTTGCCGTTATTTCCACGTTTGGTCGTAATTAAAACAACGCCGTTGGCTCCGGATGAACCGTAGACTGCCGCGGATGCCGCATCTTTCAAGACCGAGATACTCTGTATATCGGATGGATTGAGTTCCGAGATGTTCTCTGTAGGGACCCCGTCCAGAATATATAAGGGGTTGCTGCCTGCAGTGATTGTTGAGGTTCCACGGACACGGATAGAGAAACCTGCTTGTGGTTGACCAGAGGACTTGACGATTTCTACCCCGGCCATTTTTCCCTCCATAGCGCTGGCTAGTTGAGTTACCGGTCTGTCTTCAATATCCTTTGTGCTCATGGTGGCAATAGCGCCAGTAATATCCTTTTTCTTCTGTGTCCCAAAGCCTACGACAACTATCTGTTCCAATTGGTTATTGGCTGTTTTCAGCTGGACTGTTAGAAAAGCATTGCCGCTGATGGAATTGTTCACCGTTTCATAACCCACCGAGCTAAAGCTTAGTTGTTGTGCCGGTGCCGCCTCGATAGTAAATTCCCCCTGACTGTTGGTTTCCGCCTGACGGCCATTGTTCGTATTTCGGACGGTGACTCCGCTCAGGGGGTTTCCATCCATATCCACCACTTTTCCTTTGATATACTGTTGGACAGTTTTTTGATTTGCCAACGGCCTATCTATTTTTCTTTTTAATACGATGGTGTTGTTGACAATCTTGTAAGAATAAGACAGTTCTTTTAGGTTATCATCCAAAATTTCTTCAATGGATCCATCCTTATGATGGATCAGAATCTTCTGGTTGTCATTGATCTGTGAGTTGTCGTAAAGAAATACATAGGAACTTTGGCGTTCGATTTCCCGCGCAAACTTCGCAAGCGTATATTCTTTATCATGTAACTTAATTTTGGATTGGCTCACAAAGGCGATAGCCGTGTTATTTACAGTTGCCATGCACTGGATAGCCAGTAAGGCACCAAAGAGTTTTGCCCGTTTATGTGCAAAATGATCAGATGGAAGTTTATACATAATTTAGTAAGGTAAATGTGTGCTATATTTAGATACTTTAAAGTTCTACTTCGATTTTGTTATTTTTCAATTGGCATTTTATATCCAGAAAATTGAGCGTTTCGATTAATTGTTGTGCTGTGGAGTTGCGCTTTATTTTTCCGGTCAATTCACGTTTTTCATTGGTTCCTTTGTAAATGATATCTACATTATACCAACGTTTAATGGCAGAAAGTGCCTGTTTTACTGGTGTGGATTCAAAATAGAAGAACCCATTTTTCCAGGCGATAGCTTCTTCTGTGTTTACATCAGCAATAACTAAGTTATTATTGGTACTGAATGCGGCCTGACCGGGTCTAAGCATTTTAGATCTCCCAGCTTGGGTGACCTGGACTGAACCTTCGATTAAGGTCGTCCTGTTGTCCTCATTTGGATAAGACTTTACATTAAAATGCGTCCCAAATACTCGAATGACCTGTTGATCAGCTTTGACATAGAAGGGTCTTTTCTTATCTGCTGTCACTTCAAAATAAGCTTCGCCAGACAGTTTTACCTCACGGTTATCAGCTGTGAAAGATTCAGGAAAGGTTAGCGTAGATTCCGCATTTAACCAAACCTTGCTGCCATCTGCGAGGATGATGTTGTATTCCGTGCCAATGGGTGTTTCTATCGTATTGGTTTTATTGCTAAGCTTACTTTTGTCAGGAATAAATTGATATTGAACGGTACCTTCGGCTGTCGTTGTGATTTTTATCTTTCCATCTTGATGCAGCACATGTTGTCTATTATTGGAAAGGTCAATTTTTGTACCGTCAGCAAGTGTTAATATGGCAGTTTTTGTGCCCGGATGGACTTCTTTTTGGACCCGGGTGATTTGCCCTGTTTGCTCATAGTTTGTTAGCCTTACAAGATATAAAGGCAGCCCAAACAGGAGTACTAATGCAGCGGCAATTCCAGCCAATTTGTACCATCTTGGGATCCGTTTGATTTTGGAGTTTTCTATTTCCCGTTTGATATTGGACAATAACAGTTCCCTGAGTTGTTGCTCACTCGTTGCTATATCTGCCGGGATGGGTAAAGGGTTTTCGTTATTTTCCTGATACCACTGTTGTAAATATGCTTCTTCTTCTTTGGTACATGTACCCTGAAGCCATTTGTATGCTAATTGCTCAATTCGAAAACGATTGTTGTCAACCATATTTAGGGGTTATTTTCTATATAGTTCCCGAAATAGGAAAATACCCTGACAGAAAGGTGAAAAAAATTACAATGTGATCAGAAAACGTTGAATACCAGTACGTATTTTTTTTAGCGCACGACCTAATTGGGTTTCCACAGTCTTCACGGAGATGTCTAATTCATCCGCAATCTGTTTGTAGGTCATTCCTTGTTCACGGGACAATTTGAATATCAGTTGACATTTCTCTGGGAGCGCAGCGACGAGCTGGTCCAGCCGCGTCCGTAATTCTTCAAATTGAATCCAGTCTTCGGTAGAATTATCGAAATCTACCCAATCGTTGCCATGATTAAAGGCCTCCCGTTTATAACGTTGGGCCATATATTTAAAAATCTTGTATTTAACGGCTACAGCGAGATAAGATGAAACATTACTTTCTATATGTAAATGCTGTCTTCGTAGCCAAATGGAGGTGAAGATATTCTGTACGATTTCCTGTGCATCTTCAAGTGAATCTGTTTTTCGGGCAGCCTGATAGTAGAGCTGCTTCCAGTAGCGCTCATATAATGCTTCGAAAGCTACATTATCATCCTGTTGAATCAATATGATCAACTCTTCATCCGAGTGGCTCCCAATATCTTTCATCTGAGACAATAATCTGTTTTTCTTCGGTTATATTATGTGACCATGCAATTTGTGCTGTAAATGTAGCTACTAATATTCCAATTTTAAAAATTAATATTGTAAACCTAGTTCAGGCTAACCTACTATCTAATTTGATCGCTCCGACAGACGTTCGTTTTTCGGTAAATATGAAATGCGTGTGAATCGGTTCGAAGATCGCGCTTTATCTACTTTAAAGATTGTCTAGTAGTTAAAATAATCAAGGCTGCCTATTTTTGCTTTTTGCTGCTTTTTAGCAGTCAAATAGCTTGATTAAAGCACTGTTAAAGTACATTGCGCTTTGTATGAAAATAGTACTTTATCTGTGCTTTATCTGTGCTTAACAAGTGCTATATCTGTACAGGGAACTGGGAGTCTCAAAGTATGCATCGAAAAAAATAGATAAAGTTTTCTATTGTTAATTTATAGTTTTTAAATATTTCTTTCTATTTAAGGCTAATATTTCCCTTAATTATGTGAAACGGCGATATCAATTCTTATTTACGGCGGATATTTGGCTGAGCGGTCGTGGTCATATTGCCTGGATATAATAGCACAAAAAAGAGTATCTGATCTGATCGGATACTCTTTTTTGTGCTTTATCTGCTATTATAGCGATTAGAAGTTTGGTTTCAGCAAATATTTATCGTAGAAGCGGAAAATATGATCGGCTGCTTCTTCAGCTGTATCCACGATGCGAAAAAGCTTGAGATCCTCTTCACTGATATACTTATTTGACAGCATGGTATTTTGCACCCAGTCCATTAGCCCTTTCCAGTACTCCGAACCGACTAATACAATTGGGAAACGGGCAATCTTACCTGTTTGGATCAAGGTAATCGCTTCAAAGAGTTCGTCCATTGTTCCAAAGCCCCCTGGCATAACGATATAACCTTGGGAGTATTTCATAAACATTACCTTTCGCACAAAAAAGTATTTGAACTCAAGTAATTTATCCCGATCAATATATTTGTTGTGAAACTGTTCAAATGGCAATTCAATATTCAAGCCCACAGATTTTCCGCCAGACTCATAGGCACCTTTATTCGCTGCTTCCATAATCCCGGGCCCACCACCAGATATTATACCATAACCGCGTTCAGTGAGTAGAGCAGCGATATCTACAGCCATCTGATAATATTTGTGTTCACGCGGAGTACGAGCCGAACCAAATATGGATACACAGGGGCCAATTTTAGCTAATTTTTCAAACCCGTCCACAAACTCTGACATGACTTTAAAAATCTGCCATGAATCTTTAACTTTAATTTCCTGCCATGTTTTGTTCTCAAAAGCGCGGATAATTTTATCTTCTTTTGTAATGTCCATATATAACGTTATACATTTAATTTCTAAAACCCATTTTTTTTCAAAAAGGAATACAATATAGCTATTTTTTTAATACTAGCTACTTTTTGCGATTATTCTTACATTTGCATTATGAATTTTTCTTCTAAACTTCTTGAGAACGCGGTTGCGGAATTTGGTAAATTACCGGGTGTGGGACAAAAGACAGCGCTAAGGCTGGTCTTGCATTTATTGAAGCAATCCGATCCTGAAGTGGCCCGTTTTACCGCCTCTATTGACCGATTGAAAGAAGATATTCAGTACTGCCAGGAATGCTTTAATATTTCGGACCATACGACCTGTGAAATATGCAATTCTTTCAAGCGGGATAAAAGCATCGTTTGTGTCGTGGAGGATACACGTGATGTCATGGCCATTGAAAATACGAATTCTTATCAAGGCGTTTATCATGTGCTGGGCGGACTGATTTCGCCCATGGATGGTATCGGTCCAGCTGATCTTAAAATTGAAGGTTTACTTAATCGTATTCAACGTAGTGGTGTAGAGGAGGTTATTTTGGCGTTGTCAGCGACAATGGAGGGGGATACAACGATCTTTTATCTGTACCGGAAGTTGCGTGAATTTGATATTAAGATTACCACAATCGCACGCGGTATTGCATTTGGAGGTGAGCTCGAATATGTCGATGAGCTCACATTGGGCAGATCGATTGCCACGAGAGTACCCTATGAACGAAATGTAGGTTAGTTGTAGGTCAAATAGATCTGTTTGACTCCCTCATGAACTTTTCGGCCTTTCCGTATCTGTTGCTGCCTTACTTCATCCTTTAGGATTTGACTGTTTTCCTTCTTGTTTTTAAGGATGTTGAAATAGGCGATTTTGCCTATAGTCGTTTTTTCAAGTCCCAATAATGCGCAGGAATAGGCTCCTAAAAGGTAGTTGTTATAATACAAGTGCACTTCCCGCATGAGTTTTCTGCCAAACTTGCTTCTTGGATATGCCGCGTTTACCGGTTCTTCCATGAGGGCTTGTGCGAGCGCGACACTATCCTGATCGCCTTCTTTTTGGGTCATTGTCCAATAATACAGTGATTTTATGGCGTCTTCTTCCGAATCTGTAAGAAAATTCAATGGAATGCCCAATAAAGTTCCCACATATTTCCAAAGATGAAATAAGCCTTCAATTTCAGGTTTTAAAATATTGAATTTCATTTGTTTGAGTCCAATTAAGTAAACTAATGAAAAGCCCAGGTTTGTCGCCAGCATATCCCAGGTGTTTAAAGGAATGCCCCATTTGTCAGAATCCCAGTCACCATGTTTTAATATATTCAATCGAGCAAATGAATGGATGCATCGGGTCAATAGAATGGCCTCAATACCGATACCGCCTTTTTTCAATGCGTCATTGGCTGTAATATCAACCCAAAATGTGACGGTTTCTGTTAAACGTTTTACCGCACCTTTTTTCAGTGCCCCGGTAAAAATTAGTGGTTTATTGATCGCACTGGATTCGTAGCCGCCCATAAGACAGTAATCCCGTAAGACAATGAGTCCGGTTAGTCCCGAGCGTTGACTGAGTTCGACCCCCTGCTGTATTTTTTGCCAATCGAGCCATTCGGGTTCCAGGATTACTGTATCCATGAAATCCGAAATCAATCCAACATAATCGGCTTCAATAGTTTTACCACACATATAGTCCCGAATCAGTTGCTGTCCCTTTGCGAAACCAATTTTCAGATGCAAATGTTCCACCAGTTGATCACAGGCTTTGTCATATTGGTATAGCAACGGTATAAATTGTGCTGCCTGCGCTAGGTCAGGAGTGGTCGGCAATTTAGCCAGTAAGCTAGCTCCAATACCTTTTGTCCAGTAAAAGTGAAAAGAGGTTGTGTTAATTTTAAAGCGCTCGGGAATTTTCATTTTTGATAAAATATATATGACTTGAATTCACTCGTTCTGAATTCAAGATGTAACTTATTGGATTGTCCATAATACATAGGAGCCCATTATATCAAGTTTTTGCCCCCTTTTTGTGCATGTGAAGTCTATATAATCTGTCTGACAGGAAATAATGTCACTACAACAGAATTGTCTGGAAATTTTGAAATGAACGCGAAAAGAGCCTTTTGAGGTGATGGAATCAAAGGAAATGTTGCCGATGCTAAAATCGGTCAAGTTCGGAGCACCATCTTTATCTTCCAGCTGATTAACGACATGATCATCAATCTGACGTTGTTCAGGGCTTAATAGCTCCCGAAACTGGACGGGATCATCAATCAGTGCGTCAAAATTACCGTCTACTGCGACGGTGAATTGTATTGCGGTTTCTGCCATGTTTTAGTATACATTAAACTCCCTCCAATTGGGGATGTACAAGTTATAAATAGCTTCGGATTCTTTCTTCGTTTTTTTAGAAAATTTACAAAATGCTGCTAAAACAATCAAATTCAACTGTTCTTTATCAAGTTCAATCAATCGCGAAGAAAAACAGATCTCGTTGCCTTGAATTTTATAATTCGAGTTTGATCGCTTGCTTAAACGAATAGCACTGATCGCATAGTTATCCAGTTGTTCTTCCCAAAAAGATACTATTTTGATCAATTCATTGTATAAAAGATCTATACTCCATGCTTTGAGTAACTTTAAGGTGTTTACATTTTTTCGTTGATGAATCCAGATGCTGCTTGACTTAAGTTCAATGGATGCAGCAGATACCGTCGAAAAAACCTTAACAAGGTAAGGCTTCTTGAATAGATAATAAGGGTTTTCAAGATAAGAATAGGATTGATCTTCTCCCTGGTCTACTGGCGGATTGAGCTTGATATATTGCTTCAAAGAGTTAATATCGTAATAAGGCGGGGCATAGATACGATAGGGAGTATGTGTTCCCTGAATCTGAATATAATCTTTGTTCCAGCTGACGATTTCATAAAAATTATGATCAATTTCAATCTGCATATAAAAACTTTTTTTTAAAGTTATTTGAAAACCTGTCGGGCTGTTTTTCGTTCTAAACTGGATTTTTAGTCCTGCGCAACTTCCGATTTTCTATAAACTGAAATCAAAGTAACTATATTTTTGCATTAAACCCATTAATTGGGCGAAAATTCCTTCATTGGCTAAATTGCCATTTTTGTTTTCCAGGATTTATGATTTATCTTTGAATCTGTTTATGCATCATCCCACTGACCATTTCCCAATATTAAATCTGCAGAAATTCTACGATGGAATAATGTCCGACCGTGATTTACTTTTTCATGAATTAAGCGGAAAACGGGAGATTGAAGAACCTCACAAGCACGATTTTTTTATTTTACTGCTCTTCGAAAAAGGGACCGGTACGCATAGCGTAGACTTTGAGACTTTTAATTTAGGGGAGCGTCAATTGCACCTTGTATTTCCAGGACAGGTACATCAATGGTCGATGACAGACCCTACACAAGGGTTGCAATTGATGATCAGCAGGTCGTGGTTTGAAAGCCTTTTACCTGCATTGCGCTTTCCAGTATCCTATTATTTGCGGCATTTGGTGATTGCTTTATCCAAATCGGGTTATCAGGCTCTGGAACAGGAATTTCGGGCGATTTCCAAAGACTTGAAAGAAAAAGAAGTTCTATGGGAACTCATCTACGCCAGGGTCAAAGTAATTGCATTGCTGATCAGTAAATTTGTCGCTGACAATTTTAACGATTATGACCAATATCAGGATAACCCAATCATTGCGAAATTTGTGCAATTGATAGATTGTTGGTATAAAACTGAACGATCTGTTGCGTTTTATGCGGATAAATTAAACATTTCTGCCAATTATCTGAATGTACTTAGCAATAAAATTTTTCAGGTATCGGCTTCTGCTTTGATTCAGGAGCGGATATTGCTGGAAGCCAAAAGATTGCTTAAAATATCGAATAAATCCGTTAAGGATATTGTTTTTGACCTGGGCTTTTATGACAATGCTAGTTTTAGTAAGTTTTTCAAGAGCCATACCGATATGACGCCTAGCCAATTTAGGACCCAACCATAATATTTACAAATGATGTGATAATATCTACAAAGCGGAAAGCTCCAAATAGCCTAGTTTTGAAAAAAAATGATATTGTCATGAACGAATTAATTCAGCGCAATGAGCAGTATACACTGGAAAATGTACGATTGGAAACGGGTTTTCTATACCGGGAAGGACAAGTTATTGGAACTGATACCGCGCTTTTTTCCATAACGGTAACGGATGGAAAAATACAGGAAATTCGGCCGGCCCAAACCGGCGATGGAAAAGGACCATTCAATGCCAATGGAAAGTTGGCATTACCTGCATTTAGGGATATGCACATTCACTTGGATAAAACGTTATACGGTCTTCCTTGGAAAGCTGTATTTCCTAAAAACAGGACGGTGAAGGATATGATCGCACGCGAGCAGGAAATTATTCCTGAACTACTCAATACATCCTTAGAAAGAGCCGAAAAACTAATTATGTTGTTACAAGGCTATGGAACTCATTTTGCGAGGACACATTTTAACGTTGACCCAACCTCGGGGACTAAATCATTGGAACATCTGCTCAGGGCACTCGAGCATGTGAAAGCGTCTTTTGGTGCGGAATTGGTTGCCTTCCCACAACATGGATTGTATTACACGGATTCAACCGGACTGATGCGTGAAATTGCCGCTTGGGACAAGGTTGATTTTATAGGCGGTTTAGATCCTTATAGTATAGACGGAAGTATTGAAAAACCGATTGACTTTACTGTTCAGTTAGCCTTGGACAACAAAAAAGGAATTGATATTCACTTGCATGAGGGGGGAGAATCAGGTGCTAAAACCATTCATTATTTAATAGATAAAGTGCTTGAGAATCCCGAGCTACAGGGGCGTACATTTATTAGTCATGCCTTTGCATTGGGGTATATGGCTCCAAAGGATCTGCAATACACCGCCGAACGTTTGGCCGCAGCCAAAGTCGGTATTGCCAGTTCGGTTCCTTTACGAAATATGCTCATGCCATTACCGCAACTACGCAAGGCTGGAGTGGAGGTACTTATAGGAAATGATAATGTACAGGATCATTGGGGCACTTTCGGCAGTGGAAATATGCTGCAAAAAGCCAATCTTGCAGCACAATTGTATGGTTACGAAACAGAATTTGACCTATCCCGTAGTTTGTATTATGCTACAAATGGGAAATTACCTTTGGATGATAAGGGCAATAGGACATGGCCAAAGGTAGGTGATGAGGCAAGTTTCTTACTGGTGGATGCAAGCTGCTCCGCGGAAGCGGTATCGCGAATTTCTGCTGTAGACGGACTGTTGCATAAGGGCAATATCGTAAAATGGCGTAATTCGCCACCTATTCAATTTGCTTAAACGCCCCATTTATAGTACTATGTAGCCACTTTTTATCCTCAAAAATAGAAAGTGGTTTTTTTCAGATCAACTGTTTTCTAACGCCGTTATTCTACAAAGACTGTCTTGCAATAATCAATCTTATAGTTATTCTTTTCGACAGCCAGTTGTACCTCGTTTTGTGTCTTTATATCATCGCCGTAATCTATAAATATGCTGTATTTATTTGTGCCTAACTTTTTGATAAGTACATTGTTGATCCTTAGGGCATCATCATTGCCTCGGCCAAATAACCACATTTCCTGTGTTTGTAGAGGATAAATCTTTTCCCATTTGGTTTTGTATCGTGCTTTTGCGACGGGTAATTCAGCATCTGTCAGGTTAGAAGGACCATAGATTTCATTGGCATCTTGCAGGAATTCCATAAAACGTGCCGTACAGACGGTCTCTTCTTTGTCTAAATAATAACAATACTTTCCAGAATTGCCACCTTCGCAGCGAAAAATGGCCTCCAGCCATTCTTTGGCCGGATCTGCAGCTGCTTTTGACGTAACTTGATCATTGTTTTTTGTGCTGTCCGATAGCAAGATCCTTTTTTCGTTTTTACGCATTTCCCTGGCCGGATTATTTGTGTTGTCTGCGCCCGTACAGCCTGCGGTAGCAAGCAATACCGCCGATATGGCCGAAAAGATTTTTACACTCATTTTAGAATGATTTCATGTTGTTTATGCAGAGGTAAAATTAGTATTTATATCGGAAGTCGTTATCATGGATTTCAGTGATATTTTTTGCTTTCGAATGGTTCGTGTGCGTCAACTACGCTTTGGGTTCTTCTTGTCTACGCATTCTAATTGCGCATTACAGCTTGTTTGCTCTTATATGTGGTCAAATTTTAATTTTTTTATACCTTATAATCAGTGTGTTGTGTTTTTGTTTGTTATTTTTTTGCGGTTTAATTATACTGCGCAGCTTGCCTGCATATTCGCCATGCGATCTTTGTCATGTCAGCGATGATAAACGTTCTTTGATGAAAATAATAGCAAAATGCTTTTAAGATATGTGCCTCTCTGTGAAGGGAGCACGAAAATACTCTCAGGCTTTGACTTGCATCCCGGTCTCCTGTTTCTGTATAGCAGGATAGTGTTGTTCCCAATGAGGATTCAATATACTGATAAGATGAAAATCATGAGAGAAGATTGCCAAGGATGAAGGTTCGAATCCTTCCCCCGAAAGGGGTAGCTCAAGGGTAGAGCATGGCCTTTGTTTGTATCGTGTGGGTTCGAATCCCACTTCCATTTTCGGATGGAATAGCATAAGGGTATTGCACAGAATTTAGGTTCTGGATTTGAAAGTTAACCTTCTTTAAAAAGGTCAGTTAATTAAAGCTTGCTATAATTTGTCTGGTCCCGGAGAGCGCTTTGTTTCTCTTCGGGACAGTTGGTGAAGGGCCTGTGATCGGGAACATCTCGTACAGAGCCGACACAGGAAGAGGGGATAGCAGCTCGCGGTGCTAGCTGTCTTGAAGTTTCTAAGTGTAAAGGTCTGTATGGGCTCTTTTTGATTCCGCCCTGCATTGATGGACAAATAATAGCAGGTTTTTTCATTAGATAATAGTATAAAACAACAGATAGTATGAAAAGAGTACAAGTAAATGTCAATGAAATTGGATTGGTGGTTAAGAATAACCAAGTCATCCGCGTATTGGAAGCCGGTAAATACTGGTTGGGTTTCGGCGAAAAACTGGAGCTATACAATAGGGCACATTCATTTCCGTCCAACCACAACATTGATGTGCTCTTGCTGCTGGAGGGTTTTCGTGAACTGGTTGACATTGTCGAAGTGGAGGATACCGCCATTGCGCTGGTTTTCTTAAATAATAATTTTGAGAAGACATTGGCGGCAGGTAGGCATGTATTCTGGAAAGGTCTGCAGTCGCGCAAATTTCAATTGGAGGATACTTCGGAAATCGAAATACCGGCTTCTGTCAACCGTCAATTGTTTGAAAAGCAAACCTTGGCTTACTATATCCGCCAATATAAAGTGGAACCAAATGAGAAAGGCTTACTTTTTGTTGATGGTGTGTTTACGGAAATTTTGAGTCCGGGAACATATTTTTGGTGGAAGAATGCAAAAACAATCGCAGTTTCAAAAGCGGATATACGTGTGTTGACCTTGGATGTGGTCGGACAGGAGATTCTATCGCGGGACAAAGCACAGATACGAGTCAATTTCACTTTACAATATCAAATCGTGGATATCGTGAAAGCGCTGTTGGATCATAAAGAATACGAGAAGCAATTGTATGCGGTGATGCAGTTAAATCTGCGTACCTATATCGGGCAAATGACTTTGGACGAACTGATGGAGAAGAAGACCGAGATCAGCAGCTATATTTTAGAAAATACCACTGCTTATATCGCCGGACTGGGACTACGCTTATTAACTTGCGGTGTCAAAGACATTATTCTTCCCGGAGATGTCCGTGATATTATGAATCAGGTGCTGATCGCAGAAAAACGGGCACAGGCAAATATTATTATGCGGCGTGAAGAAACCGCTTCCACAAGAAGTTTGCTCAACACGGCCAAACTTATGGAGGAGAACAACATGTTGTTTAAACTGAAAGAAATGGAATATGTAGAAAAAATCGCGGAAAAGATCAATAGCATATCTGTTTCAGGAAATGGACAGATTGTCGATCAGTTAAAGCAATTGTTTGTCAAATAACGAGCATAGAAAGGAAATAACATTGGAAAAAAGAGGTGCAGGTGGCAATTGTAAAGAGGTTATTGCCACCTGTTTGGAATTCGGTTAATTCCCCTCAATAACAAAAAGATAAAAAATGGAAAATAAAAGAATCAACGGCAATGATCTGATTGCATTGGGATATAAAGAAAATCATACATTGGGTGCTGCGTTGAAAATCAATAGCAAGCGACATGGTTTGACCAAAACGGAAATGTTGGACAAATTTAAAGCTGTGCTGGAAAATCCGTCCGCATATGTGGAGGATGCGGTGTTTAGTGTACTGGCGCATGCCATACTAGGGCAGGATGCAGTAGACGCCTCCCTAGTTGCCCTAAATGAAAATCCCATGGGATATACCATTTATGGGGAGTCTGAAATTGAAGCGGGAGCCAAGGAGCAGATGAAAGTGGCGATGAAGCTTCCTGTTACCGTTGCCGGTGCGTTAATGCCGGATGCTCATCAAGGTTATGGCCTGCCTATCGGCGGTGTACTGGCCACCAATAATGCGGTGATCCCGTATGGCGTAGGGGTTGATATTGGTTGTCGAATGGCTTTGTCCATATTTGATCTGCCGGCATCCCTTTTGGATACACATACCGATACATTAAAAGAAACTATCCTGAAACATACGCGATTTGGCGCCGGTAATGGGTATCTGAAGCACGAACGTGTGGAGCACGCAGTGTTGGAAAATACCTTGTTTTCGGAGAATAATCTGCTTGCATCGTTAAAAGATAAAGCATGGACGCAGTTAGGTTCTTCGGGGGGGGGTAACCACTTTGTGGAATTTGGGATTGTGGAATTCAATAAAAAGGATGAAGTACTGGATATTGAGAAAGGAGTTTACCTGGGCTTGCTGACACATTCTGGATCCCGAGGATTGGGGGCCACCGTGGCTGCTCACTATACCAAATTGGCCAAGTCTTTATGTAAGCTGCCTTATCAAGCCCAGCATCTGGCTTATCTGGACTTAGATACAATGGAAGGACAGGAGTATTGGTTGGCAATGAATCTGGCCGGTGATTACGCTTCTGCCTGTCACGAAGTTATCCATGAAAAGATAAAAACTGCTTTGGGTGCCGAGCTGCTGGCGAAAATTGAAAACCATCATAATTTTGCTTGGAAAGAACGCTGGAATGACCGAGAGGTTATAGTACACCGAAAAGGCGCTACTCCTGCGGCCAAAGGAGTCTTGGGGATTATTCCGGGCTCCATGGCGACTCCGGGTTTTTTGGTTCGCGGAAAGGGTGAGATGGCGGCGATTCAATCGGCTTCCCATGGTGCGGGGCGTTTAATGAGCCGTACGCAGGCGATCAAAACGCTTTCGTCCGTTGAACTGAAAAATATACTGACTGATCAGGGAATTACGTTGTTAGGGGCGGGAATGGATGAAGCGCCTATGGCATACAAAGACATTCATACTGTCATGGCCTCCCAAGAGGAATTGGTGGATATTGTGGCTAAGTTCTCACCAAAGATTGTTCGCATGGCAGACGATGGTAGCCGTGAGGACTAACATGGAACTGCTTTTTTGTTTTTTTAATTGTATGATCCATTCTGGCCTTTCAGACAGGTCTTATGAATTCCTCGTGTTGGCAGCTTGTATAAAAGCAAACAAGCTGTTAACTATGGGCGACTTCTTTATAGGTGTACACATTATAAGGGTAGATCTTTTTGGCAAGCAATTTAGAGACAAGACTGGACAGCAGCAACGGTGCGAATAGTATATAACCTGAAGGAACGATACTTGCAACGATAAAAATTGCTGTAAAAGGAGCATGGATGGCTGCCGAAAGCATAGCAGCTGCGCCAAATAACGCGAAATTAATGACAATGAGCTGGGTGCCGAGATAATGGTTGCAAATCTGTGCAAAAAACACGCCGAAGAGTGCACCCGTTACAATACTTGGTGCGAAGACGCCACCATCACCGCCAGCGCCCAAGGTAAGCGCCGCCGCCATAGGTTTTAACAGCACCAACAAAAGCAATGGGAGTACATATAGCCAATTGACCGATCCATGCAAACTACTTTCCAGGATTTCTCCAAGACCATGATAACTATCACCATACAATAGCGGTAGAAAGAATATCAGCAGGCCCACACTGAGCGCTCCCAAATTGACCCGAATAAAATTATTCTTTATTCCAGCAAAGAACGATTTTGCATAGATCACAATTTTAGTGAAATACAGCGCCAATAAACCGGCTATTAATGCCAGGATAATAATATAAGGAATTGCCTGCCATTGCCATTGCTTTGCCGCGAAGTGAAACAAGGGAGCCGCATCCATACAGTAAACAAATAAAGAAGCAACAAGCATTGAACTGATACCACTTATCATTAGTGTTTTGTTGTATTTTCTGGAAATAACTTCAAAGGCAAATAATAGGCCGCCCAATGCGCTGCCAAACAATAAGGTCACTCCGGCGATAACACCGGCGCAGATCAGTTCGGTCTTATAGGCCCAGGCGGGATGGAGGCGTTTATAGGCCTGATTACCTACCGTTGCTGTTGCGACCACCGTTGAGACTTCAATCCCTGTTGATCCACCGAAAATAACGGTCAAAAAGCCATTGATATAATGGGATGGAATTTTAAAAAAAGGTAAATGATCTTTTCGTGTCTCGAGTGTCGTGTAAATCTCCTTGATCCCTTTATTTTTTCTATTTTGAAAAGCATATTTCCGGAGGAAATATATTGCTGTGATGCCTATGCTGGGCAAGATGATAAATAGTCGGCGATCTAGGTGTACAACGCGCTCCGCTATACTTTCCTGAACGTAGCCCGTGATATGTTTGAGGCTATAGGCCAACAAGCAACAGATCACGCTCACAATAACTGAGCTTCCAGTTAATTTAAGGTAGCTATATCGAACAATTTTCCTGCGATGTGTGGTGGTGCCCTGCATATTGTTTTGCTTTAAATCGGCACAAAGGTAAAAGATATTTTGGCGAAAATAAAAGCAAGGCGGCTCCGACATACCTATTGTTACATTGGCTGACAGAGCCGTTCATGTTGTCAGGGTTTAACAAATTGAGCTGTTATCGCCCCGATGGGTGCTATTCAGTTATTTTGCTTATTGGAGCGCGATGAAAATATCGACTTTAGCTTGTTCGGGATTTTGTGCCTTTTCTCCATAAACTTCAAAATCTGCTGAAAATGCGCGCGGGAGATCGGCTTCCCAAATGTTCAGCCATGCGTCGTAAACAATGCCCGCTTCCAGATTCCCTTTAGCTTCGACATGATAGTAGACATTTTCCTCAATGCGTATGCCGTCCATGTCATCCGGAACATCATCGAGGTGGGCAACCTTGCAGCCCAGCAAAGTGGTGTAGGGTAGGGTGTGATCCTTTTCATACTCGGTATAAACACAATAGAGCTCATTGGAAACTTTGTTTGGAATCCGGTTCATGATATCATTTTCAAAAAATCGAGCCCAGAGATCCGGAATATCTTTGGCGGCCTGACTGTTCTGATTGCTTGTGCGTATCGCAATTCCAATAATATTAAAAGAAGGAATAGATCTGTTTTTCATGCGTTTTATATTTTCTCCAAAAATAGATCCGCCAACTGACAACTGTCTGTCATTAGGAATCACTGAAATAAAAAATTATTGTTCCTGAAGCTTTAAGTCAATGTGATTCATGTATTACTTTATGTAAATCAAAAGTATGTCCTTGTCCGGATTTTCCCTCAACTGAGATGTGCAGACGATCACCTTCAAGTCGGGTATAGCGTATGTGTTTGGGAAAATCGTGGGCAATATTGCTAAACGAATACGTGCTGTCCTGATAGCTTAATTCGAAATCTATTTCTTTTCCATTGTTTTGACCGATCACTAGTGCCGAATAGATAATTTTATTGCCCTGTTTTCTAATTTTCAGGTACTCACTTATTATTTTCTGACCATTTTTTATCGCATAGGACATGCCCTTTAATTCACTTTCGCTGATCTGGTCCCAGTGCTCGTAACTGTCTTTACCAACTACTTTCCAGGTGCCTTGTAGAAAGGTCGGAAAGGAGCTTTGTGCGGATACTGACTTGGACAAAACGATACAGAAAAGACTAAGCCACACGATTATTGATTTTTTCATTTCTATATTAATTTAGTTTATAACAGGCTGTTGGTTTTTGTTACCTAAATGTATAGTATAGTTCTAAATCCACGTGCGGCATAATAGGAGATCGCGCCATTGTGGTAGGTGAAAACATGATTATAGCGCCGATCACAAAATAGAGCACCTCCGAGTTGGCGGATGGCTCCAGGTGTTTGTATCCAGCTTGATGTTTTCAGATCAAATTCTCCCAAAGTTTGCAGCTGTCGATATTGTTCTTCTGTCAGTAGTTCGACACCCATTTGTTTGGCTATTTCTACTGCACTGCCCGCAGGTTTATTTTCTTTTCTGGAATCCAGTGCAGCTTGATCAAAGCACAGACTCCTTCTTCCTTTTGGGCTTTCTGTTGCGCAATCGACAAATAGATAAGTATTGCTGACTGGATCGAGGCCGATAACATCAGGTTCGCCACCGCTCAATTCCATTTGCTGCAAACTCCAGGCCTTGGCCGGGTTTGCTTCGATTCTTTGCTGTATCGGTTCCCAAACGAGTTGCTGATGTCTTTGCATGTTAGCCTCAAATCTGGCCATAAGCACATTTAATAATGCAGTTTGCTCGGTCGCTGAAAGTGATTTTTTCATATTTGGTATAATTTGTATCTAAAATACACAATTAAAATAGATCTGTTTATTACTGCTTCTTGTGATTCAGCTAAATTACATAGTTGCGAATTGAATTAAATTTATATTTTTACGTTCAAATTTTAATAAAATATGGCTTCAGGAATATTTGCAATCTTAGATGATATTGCAGCTTTAATGGATGATGTTGCCGTTGCTAGTAAGATCGCAACCAAGAAAACAGCAGGAATTTTGGGTGATGATTTGGCCGTGAATGCGGAAAAGGCAACTGGTTTTTTGGCATCGAGGGAATTGCCTGTTCTGTGGGCGATTACCAAAGGTTCACTCATCAATAAACTGATTATCGTTCCGATAGCTTTGGTATTGAATGTCTTTTTTCCGATCGCGATCAAATACATTTTGATTTTAGGTGGATTTTATCTGGCTTTTGAAGGGGTTGAAAAGATTATCGAATATTTATTTCACCGTAAACATCAGGCAGGTGAGACCAAGGTTGAAGAGGTGATCGAAGAAAACAATATGGAAGCCGAAAAGTCCAAAGTTAAAGCAGCGATCACAACGGATTTCATCCTTTCTGTGGAAATCGTGATTATTGCTTTGGGAACAGTATTGGATAAAAGTCTAACCTTACAGATTATTACCGTTTGTGTAGTCGCTCTTCTTGCTACTGTAGGGGTCTACGGTATCGTTGCATTAATTGTTCGGATGGATGATGCGGGTTATAAATTGATCAGGAATGCAAAAGAAAAAGGACCACTGGCCAGTTTGGGCAAATTGCTGGTGCGTGCCCTCCCTGTTATTATCAAATTGCTGGCCGTGGTGGGTACCATTGCCTTAATTTTGGTTTCGGGTGGTATTTTTACCCATTATATAGATTTCCTACATCACGCCTTGCCGGATTTTCCGGGTATAGTTAAGGAGCTTTTGTTTGGACTTGGGGGAGGCATTATTGCGGTGTTACTTTTTACCATAGGAAAGAAAATTTTTGGCAAAAAGAAGACCGCAAGCGCGATATAATTACTGAATAAATAGTTTATAAAATAAAAGCTAGTAAGTGATTACTAGCTTTTATTTTATAAAAAATTTGTATGAATTAGATTTCCTCCGCGACAGCTTCGGCAGCAGCGTCCAATTCGACCGGTTCACCTTTTGTATTGATTAGGATAACATCATCAGATCCTTCTTTTGTGACCGATGCAACACCATCGCTGAAGGAGGTTGCGCCGCTGTAGATAAAAGGAATTGCAATTTTTCCCAGACCATTCAAATAACCGTATTTGCCGTCTTTACTCGAAAGGAAAAGATTCGGTTCTTCGGTTATTGAAATAAAATCATAGGCTGGCGTGAGGATCTTATTTGTTTTTATGTCAACCAGACTGTATTTGTCATTTTCGACACAAATGAAATGTGTGCCATTATTCTCCGAGATGAAGCTATAGCTTGCCGGTACAACGGTTTTTCCGGCCTGATTCAAGATCCCGTATTTTTCATTCTGCTGGAAAACGACGTAACCGCCATTGATAAATGAAATCATATCATAATTGGCCGGGATAAGTACTTTACCTGCTTTGTCCAGTATACCATATTTTTCATTTGTTCCAAATAGAAACTGCTCCGAATTATCGTCATAGCTTAAATAATCGTATTGAAAAGGGATCACGGTTTTTCCCGTAAGATTGATTGCACCATATTTCTCGTTTTTAAACTGAACAACGCTTACTTCACCGACAAATGGCGTAATGTAATGGTATTGTGCTGGTACAACGATTTGTTGGGCATCATCCTGGAGTCCCATAAGACCAGAAGTACTATCTTCAAATAAGTATAGATTTTCGGCCATTTGATTATTTTCTTCACCCTCCTGTTCTTCGCTGTAGATGGAATCTACTTGGTCATAGTCTTCGGGAACGATAAAATCGATGTCATTCAGCTGGCTGTTCGCTACACTTTGGGCCACAATATCTACGCCCAGCGGTGTGGTTACCTGTAAAACGCCGCCCGGAATTTTTTTGAAAATATCAAAACCTTCCCAATAGATAACTGGCAGTTTCTCACTATACCAGATGGATAAGGCGGTATTTCCTTCGATATCTTCTATATTAGGGAGTTCGATCTGCGCTAATTTGCAAGGGTAACCGGCGATATTTTTAGTTTGGCCCGGAACCAATTTGATCGAGAAGGAAGTTGCTTCTTCTTCGTGTACCGTGTATTTCGATAAGGACGGATAGAGTATGGTCGACTTATCTTCATTCTTTTTAGCCAGAAAAATAGATTCCTGTCCATCGGCTGAGGAGACTACTTTTATCTTGTCATTACTGACATAGGCTTCATACAGGGAGACCGGAGCTCCCTGCTCGGTGCCCTGATTAGCGTTTGTAAAAACAATGGCGTAATCGATTTTAAACGCTTTATTGATCTGTGCGAGAGATACCGTGCTGGCAGCCATCAAAACTGCGAATGATAAGAATGTTTTTTTCATCAGAATAATTTGCTTTTAGCGGTGAGGAAACGATCAAGAGCTTATATGGATAAGGTATATTTGCCATTATAAGTGCATGATAGGTTCATCTACCTAAAATTGATAGGCAAATATGATGATTTAGGATAAGCTCTTTTATCCCTGAAATCCGTTATTTAGTCGATTGTTGATTAAAAACCATTGCCGTGCGCGATGCTGAAAATTCTGCTCAGTCGATCAGCAATTGATATTTAGCCAATAAGCCTGGTAATTGTTCCGGTTCGAATTTACTCTTTTTCATCCGATTGGCTTCGGGATCCATTTGAATATGAACCGAAGTCCGAAAGTCACAGCCTTCCAGATTGCATTGCTCAAACCGTGCGTTTAGGAAGTTACAATTTTTGAAGATAGCCTGTTGGAGGTTGGCTTTTTCAAAATCAACATGTTGCAATGAACACTGTTCAAATTTAAATTTCTTCATATTACGTTCAAAAAAAGAAGCGTAATCCAATGTGGTATTCTTCATTTCGATATGAAAAGAGAATGAACTGCATTCGTTGAATTGGATACCTAACATCTTGCAGTCCTGAAAAATAATATGATCCAATTGTGTTCTTTTTAATTTTATATTGGATAAATTACAGGATTTAAATTCACAATTTGTAAATATCAGATCAGCCATTGCGGCGTTTTGGAAATCGCAATATTCAAATGTGCATTTATAAAATTCTGTAATCTGCTGTAATTCTTTGTTGAAGTTTACATTAGAAATAGTCTGCTCTACCAGTTCTTCCATGATTTGTCTATCTACGTAATTATCGGGATTGATTGCAGACTAAAATACAGTTTTATCATTGATAATGGAAGGATAACTGATTTAATCCCTTACATTGCCCGGAAGACAAAAATGGCTGACTTCAGGGAGAAAAATCCCTTGTTATCGGATGTAACTTTGGCAAGTCGCCAAACATCTTGGTGTGTTGGCCAGAAATATTGTCCAAATAGAACTCTGGTAGGTTTTTATATAGGTTGTGAAAGGGGCGCGATATATCGTGCCCCCTTTTATTTGCTATCGGTCAATAAGGCTCTGAATTAATTATTTTTTAAATATTGCCTTAATACATACTGTAAAATACCGTCATTTTTGAAATATTCGATTTCGATAGCTGAATCCAGTCTTGCTCTGACCTGAAACGTGATTGTTTTCCCATTGTCGTGAACAGCTTTTACATCTAGCAGTTTATGCGGTGTTAGCTCATTTGCCAAGCCAGTGATGGTATAGGTTTCAGTGCCATCAAGTCCCAACTTTTCGGCATTCTCACCGTTGATAAAGACAAGCGGTGCTACTCCCATCCCCACGAGATTGCTTCGATGGATACGTTCAAAGCTTTCGGCAATGACCGCCCTTACGCCAAGGAGAAAAGTTCCTTTGGCTGCCCAATCCCGGGACGATCCTGAACCGTAATCTTTTCCGGCCAAAACGATCAGTGGCGTATCGGTTTTTCGATATTCCATTGCCGTATCATAGACTGTTTTCACTTCATTTGTTGGAAAATACCGGCTGAAACCACCTTCCTGATCGATAATTTTGTTTTTAATGCGCACATTGGCAAAGGTTCCACGCATCATCACCTCATGATTACCACGTCTAGAGCCATAGGAGTTGAAATCTTCGCTATTCACCCGATGTGCTTTTAAGTATTTCCCGGCTGCGGTATCTTCCTTAAAAGAACCTGCTGGAGATATATGGTCTGTTGTGACAGAGTCCCCTAAATAAAGCAATACCCTAGCATTTTGGATGTCTTCGATAGGCTGCGGAACTGCCTGTAGGTTCTCAAAAAACGGGGATTCTTTAATATAGGTTGAGCTGTTGTCCCATTGGTAATTTTGGTCAAGGTTGACTTCCAGATCCTGCCAGTCCGTAGATCCGTCGAAAATAACGTCATATACTTCCTGGAAATCAGATTGTTTGACGCATTCGTTAACGGTTTTGGTGATTTCTTCGCGACTTGGCCAGATATCTTTTAAATAAACCGGTTGGCCATTTGGATCATAGTCCAATGGTTCCTCCATTAGATTGATATCCACTCGACCTACCAAGGCATAGGCAACAACCAGCATTGGAGACATCAAAAAGTTCATTTTAACCTGCGGATGGACACGTGCTTCAAAGTTTCTATTTCCTGACAGTACCGAGGCAACGATTAATTCTCCTTTCTCGACTGCTTCAGCAATTTGGGGTGGGAGTGGTCCGGAGTTTCCAATACAGGAAGTGCAGCCATAACCTACGGTGTGAAATCTTAGCGCATCAAGATCTGCATTCAGACCAGATCTTTCGAGGTATTGTGTTACTACTTTTGAGCCCGGGGCCAGTGAGGTCTTTACCCATGATTTTGTGCGCAAACCACGTTCAATCGCATTTCTGGCTAATAGACCTGCACCGATCATCACAGTCGGATTAGAGGTATTGGTACAACTGGTTATCGCAGCAATAGCAATACTACCGTCGCTGACGATATATTCCTTGTGATTGTGTTTGATGCGTACGGCATGTATGGACTCTGAAATAACTTCATGGGGAGAAGCATGCTCAACGGGAACTTTTCCAAAAGTAAATTCGGTACCCGACCCACCATCGGCCAACCAGGCTGATTCTGAACGCTGTGGCATTGGAATATATTGCCTATGGTGTTCGCTATCTAATAGCTGTGAAAACTTATTATTTAGATCCTTGACCAAAATTTTGTCTTGTGGGCGTTTGGGGCCTGAGACAGTGGGTTCTAGTGTGCTTAGGTCAAATTCCACTACCGAAGAGTATGAGATCTGTTCCTTTCCCGTGCGCCAGAGTAAATTGCGTTTACAGTATTCTTCGACAATTTTAATTTCCTGTTCGGTTCGATTGGTACTGTGCATGTATTCCAGCGTACGGTCATCTATTGGAAAATAGGTGACTGTACAACCAAACTCTGGCGACATATTGGATATGGTGGCGCGGTCTGTCACCGATAATGTATCCAATCCATCTCCAAAGACCTCGACAAATTTTCCGACAACACCCTTGTCGCGTAAGATCTTTGTAATCGAAAGAACCATATCGGTTGCGGTGCAGATATCCGGAATTTTGCCTGTAAGTTTGAGCCCGATTACTTCCGGACAGGTGAAGAAGATGGGTTGTCCCAGCATGGCGGCTTCGGCTTCGATACCACCAACACCCCAGCCCAGAACACCGATTCCATTCACCATTGGCGTATGCGAATCGGTACCCACTAAGGTGTCTGGAAAAAGCCAATTATCACGGGCAATAACACCTTTGGCAAGGTATTCTAAGTTTACCTGATGGCAGATTCCCATTCCTGGCGGAACGACAGTGAAATTTTTTAAACCTTTTTGCGCCCATTTTAAAAGCTCATAACGTTCCCGGTTGCGCTCATATTCCAATTCGACGTTTTTGTCATAAGAATACTCTGTCCCAAAATAATCCACCTGCACCGAATGGTCAATCACCAGATCCACCGGAATTGCCGGATTGATTTTCTGGCCATCCTTACCATGTCGAATAAATTCAGCCCTTAAGGAAGCCATGTCGACAACAGCAGGAACGCCCGTAAAATCCTGCATCAGAATGCGTGCCGGCTTAAATGGAATATCCTTATCAACGGGCTGCGGAGACCAACCGATCAAGGTGCTGACATGTTCATCCGTTATACTAAATCCATCATGATTACGTAATACATTTTCCAGGAGAATTCGGATACTAAAAGGGAGGTGCTCAATATTACTTTCTGGTAGATCCCTTAGGGAGCTATACTGATACACTCTTCCATCGATTTCGATTTCCTGAATTGATTTTTCCTTGCTCATATTGATTTACTTATTATATAGTATATAATAAGCATATCCGTAAATTTGTTTGTAATAACTTTTAGACAAATCATTTCTTTCAGTTGTTGAACTGCACAAAATCAGCCGTTTCAGATCAGGAATAAATTTGGGCTACGTTTTATTCGAACTAAATACCTGTTTATTCCTATATTATGTTTGATAGTTTCAAGATTTAAGTCTTTTAATCAGACGGTTTAAATCGGTTGATATCCGTACAATCATTTGTCAGATCAGACGTTTAAGTTAATGTCCTTTTATTGGAGAAAACAAGATGGAAATAAAAAATACATTCAGATTGATTACCGCTAGCTTATTGCTTTCTATACTATTCGTCGATACAACATTCAGTTATGCCCATCCCGGAGAACAGAAAGAAAGGACAGTTATGTTAAGCAAGAATGAGGAGGTTAGCTTTAAAGACAACAAAGGAAATGTTGTTTCATTAAATCAGCTCAAAGGTAAGGTTGTCCTGATCAATCTTTGGGCGACATGGTGTTCACCCTGTCTGGCGGAAATGCCTTCTCTGGACAAGCTGTATAAGGATTTTCAGGAGAATAGCCAGATCGTTTTTTTGTCCGTGGACGTTGACGGTAACCTAAAATCTTCAGCGAAATTTCTAAAAAAGCGGAAGTATAGTCTTCCGCTCTATCAACTAAATTCAGCATTGCCAAAAGAATGGAGTACGACAAGTATACCGACCACCATTATACTGGATAAGGTGGGCAAATTGGTCAACAAGCATGTTGGAGGGATGAATTTCGGATCAGTGAAGTTTAGAGAGGCCTTAAAACAATTAACTGAAGAATAAGTTGGAAGGTAATTGAATCTGCTCATTCGGTGGAAACTTAAATTTGCGGATTCATTTAGTATTCTGCCATTTTCTTGCTAATTTTGCATGCTAATTGTATAAGGAGAATTTATATATGCCCGTCAAACTTCCTAATAACCTTCCTGCGATAGAACTTTTAAAAAAGGAGAATATCTTTGTCATGAGTGACTTAAGAGCAAATGAGCAGGATATTAGACCATTACGTGTTTTGGTCCTTAATCTCATGCCGCTTAAGATCACAACAGAGACCGATTTTATTCGTTTACTTTCCAATAATCCTTTGCAAGTGGAGATGGAGTTTCTTCGACTGGAAACCCACGTGTCCAAAAATACACCCGAGGAACACTTGGAGATGTTTTATAAAAGCCTGAGTGAAGTGAAAGAGAACTTTTACGACGGTATGATCATCACGGGCGCACCTGTGGAAATGGTTCGGTTTGAAGAGGTGACTTATTGGAATGAGATCCAGACAATCTTTGACTGGGCGAGAACGCATGTCACTTCGAGCTTATATATCTGTTGGGCTTCACAGGCTGCTTTATACCATTTCTATTCGGTGGAGAAGAAACCTTTGGAAGAGAAACTTTTTGGCGTATTCAAACATACTGCGCTCGACAAAAGACATCCATTATTCCGTGGATTTGACGATGAGTTTTTTATTCCGCATAGCCGGCATACAACTATTGAAAAAGAGGATTTGCTTACCAAAAGCGGTGTAGAAATTCTTTCTGAATCGTCCGAGGCTGGCATTGCAATTGCGTCTTCGCGTGGCGGACGTGAGTTTTATCTAACTGGTCATTCCGAGTATGCGCCTTTTACATTGGATGAAGAATATAAAAGAGATTTAGAAAAAGGCCAAACTATACGTATGCCAGCGAACTATTATCGCGATGACAATCCTGACAATCAACCTTTGGTACGATGGACGAGTCATGCAAATCTATTATTTAATAATTGGCTTAACTACTTTGTTTACCAGGAAACACCTTTTGATTTAAAAGATGTCGTTCATCTGGGGGAAATCAGACAGAAGGACTGAACACAAATTTTATGCTAAGCAAACAAAATAGGCCGGCGGAGCATTCTATTTATATAAAGTAGGTCGTATGAAAAGAATGTCTGTACTATTTTGTTTGCTCTCTTCCTTTGTTGCATTATATGCGGACGTACCCATTGAGGAAAATCAAAAACTCAGAGAAGCAAACGGCACCCTATGGTATGCCAATCCATGGATTTGGCTGGCGGGTGTGGCGCTATTTCTGATTGTCTTCTTCCTTCTTCTCCGTAAATCGACGAGAAACAAGACGCAGACATAATGATATATATATATTATTTTAGTTGTCAGCAAAACTATGTTTTGTGTTAAGAACAATAGTAAAACTTTTCTTAAGTTTGTGTGGATAGATAACAAACTAAAATATTATATGAAGAGAAATATACTGTTAGCAGCTTTGTTGGCTTGCGGTTCTTTGGCCGGTTATGCCCAAAATAATGCGATCAATGTAAACTACATGGATAAAACCGTTCGTCCGCAGGATGATTTCTACAATTTTGTAAATGGTCAGTGGATGAAGACTGTTAAGATACCATCGGATAAAGCGCGTTGGGGATCTTTTGATGAGTTGCGTGAGAATACAGATATTGCCACGCTGAAGGTGTTGCAAGAATCATTGTCTGGCCAGTTCGAAAAGGGGACGGATAACCAGAAGATTGGTGATCTGTACAGATCTTTTGTCGACATGAAGACACGCGACGAGCTTGGCTTGGGACCTGTTCAACCCTATTTGACAAAAATAAATGCGATCAAGAATTTTGATGATCTTTATAAATATTTGGTAGAGGTGGCACCCATAGGAGGTAACCCTTTTTTTGGTGGATATGTTTATGCACATCTCAAAAATTCGAATGTCAATACGGTTTATTTGGGTGGGGGAAGCTTAGGCTTAGGCCGTTCCTATTATCAGGTAAAGGATCAAAAAAATGAAGAGACCTTAAAGGACTATTCAAATTATATTTCAGCGCTTTATTCCAAGGCGGGTCAACGTACGAAAGATCTTAAAGGTCCTAAAATTGTCGCTTTTGAAAAAGAATTAGCCGCTAATCTAAAAACTGTTGAACAGTCGCGAGACGCAAACGGCCGCTACAATCCGGTAGCAGTTGCTGATTTGAAGAAGATGGTAAAAAACGTCGATATTGCTAAATATCTACGTGATGTTGGCTTCAAAGCGGATACCGTTATTGTACCTGAACTGAAATACTATGAAAATTTAGATAAGATCTTCAACCCTGCGAATCTCCCGATCATTAAGGATATATTAACATTTCATCTATTAAATACCGCAGCCTCGTATACAACACAGGAATTAAATGACCTTTCTTTTGATTTCTGGGGTCGTAAGCTGAAAGGGCAGAAGCAGCAACGAGCGCTGGATAAACGGGGGGTAGAGTTCGTTAATTCTATTGCCGGAGAGCTCTTAGGAAAACTCTATGTGAAAGAGAGTTTTCCACCACAGGCGAAGGCTGACGCGGAAGAACTGGTAAGCTATCTTGTAAAAGCATTTGGGCAACATATCAATGGTTTAACATGGATGTCCGCAGACACAAAAGTAAAGGCGCTCGAAAAACTTTCGAAATTTAAAGTAAAGATTGGCTATCCGGACAAATGGAAAGATTATAGCAAACTGGATGTTGGAACTTCGCTTTACGATAATGTCTTATCATCCAGTAAATGGTCTTTTTATGAGAACCTTGCGAAACAGGACAAGCCTGTTGATAAATCTGAATGGGGAATGACGCCACAGACAGTCAATGCCTATTACAGTCCGTTGTTTAACGAAATTGTATTCCCAGCAGCAATTCTTCAGCCTCCGTTCTATGATTACAAAGCGGATGCAGCCGTCAATTTTGGAGGCATAGGAGCCGTTATAGGGCATGAACTATCGCATGGCTTTGATGACCAAGGAGCAAAATATGATGGAAACGGAAATTTGAATAACTGGTGGACGGATGGCGACAAAGCTAAATTTGAAGCCGCGGCAGATGCATTGGTGAAACAATTTGAAGCCTATGAACCAGTTCCAGGAGTTTTTGTAAATGGTCGTTTTACTTTAGGTGAGAATATTGGTGATTTGGGCGGTTCTTCTGTTGCATTCGATGCATTACAGCTTTATTTAAAAGATAAAGGAAATCCCGGTCTAATCGATGGATTTACACAAAACCAGCGTTTTTTCCTTTCTTGGGCTACTATTTGGAGAACCAAGACAACCGATGAATTTGTTGTGAATCAGGTAAAAACAGATCCACATTCTCCTGCGCAATATCGGGCTTTTGCTCCGATTATCAATTTAGATGCGTTTCATGCCGCGTGGGAAACGAAGGATGGCGACAAGATGTTTGTACCGATGGATAAACGTATTAAGATCTGGTAGGGAAATCTCCGGATCTTATTGAACGACAAAGGGGGTATTTCAACTGAAATGCCCCCTTTGTTGTCTATCGCATCCATTTTAGGACGAGGTAAAAACCAAGTCCCGTGAAGGAAAGTGTCAGCGCTGTTGCCCACCAAAGTGTGGTGAAACCAAAGGAGTCAACAATAGATGTTCCGAGCAGAGGCGAAAAAATATTTGCTGCAGAGAATGCCAGGGAATTGAAGCCCATATAGGCACCTTGCGTTTTTGGGCTAGAGCGGTTAACCGATACAGTAGCCATAAATGGCAATGTCAGCATCTCACCAAGACCAAAAATAAAGAAGGTGAAATATAGCCAGCCGAGTCCGCCCATATAATTCAGCATGGCATACGAACTAGCACATAGAAACGTCCCAAAGACCAAGGTGCTGACCAGTGAAAATCTCTTTTCCGCAAGATGGACAACAAACATCTCCAATAAAACAATTACAAAACCACTCCAGCCCAATAGGAATCCAATCTGATGGTCATCCAAGTGATGCACTTCGCGGTAAAATATCGGCAAGGTCGTAATTAACTGGAAAAAGCAAAATGAAAAAATACAGCAGAAGATATTAAATAACACAAATGGAATATCTGTATAGGGGTTGCGGCTTTGGTTTGCTACCTCGCTGTGTACTAAAGCGTCTTTTTTTGCTTTAACATCAGTTCTTTTTTGTCTTTTGTTAAAAAAGATAAAAAAAATTACCGCTGCGCACATCACGGCAAAGGAGTTTCCATAGAAAATCCAGTTAAATGAAATAGTGGCAAGGAAACCGGCAACAGCGGGACCAATTGAAAAGCCCAGGTTAATAGCCAGTCTGTTTAGTGAAAATGCGCGGGTTATATTTTCGGGCTTGGCATAGCTGGCCACAGAAACAGAATTCGCTGGTCTAAACGCATCAAAAATCAGACTTAGCGTAAAGATCATGATGGACAGGGATTGAACTTCTTTAAAATAGGGGATTAATAGAAATAAGGGGGAAGCCAACACCAGGCTCCCGAATTGCACCTTAAAACTGCCTATCCGATCTGTTAGCCATCCGCCGATATAGGAACCGCATACAGAACCTATACCGTAGCTCATCAGGACAATTCCGACTTGCTTAATATCGAAATGAAGTACTTGCGTCATATAAAGTCCCAAAAAGGGGATGACCATACTACCCATTCTATTGATCAACATTACAATGGCCAAAAGCCAGGCTGCCTGCGAGAGGCCTTTAAAAGAATCTAGGTATATGGATATAATTTTTTTCATGCAAATAATTTGCTTTTTAGACCGTGTTGATTTTATCAGCGCTTTATTGTCATCCCGATAGAGGGGGTGGCTCAGGCTTATAAAAGCGACAACTCATTTTGATAAAAAAATGCCAAATTGATTATGGTCAATTTGGCATCTATTTTAAATTGATAACATTTATGCCAATAATGACTCTTCGATTGACGGGTCAATCTCATAGGTACTTGCTACCATTTGTTTTTTACCAGAGCCGGGTTCCATAATGAAATCAATTCGGCCGAGGTTAATGCCTGCAAAACCCACTTGGTTGATTACTGTCTGCGCTCCTTTTAAATTTGTGACCAAGGTCGGTTCGTTTAAAAAAGTATGGGTATGACCGCCGATGATCAGATCAATATCTGATGTTTTGGAGGCAAGTACCAGATCTGAAACCTTATCATTCTCATATTGATATCCAAGGTGTGAAAGACAGATAATAAGATCGCACTTATGCTTTTCTTTTAGGATTTTAACAATTTTGTTAGCGATTTCGATCGGATCCAGATAGCTCATGCCTTTATAATTATTGGGATCTACCAAACCTTCGATATCAACACCAAGTCCGAATACACCTATTTTAATACCGCCTTTATGAAATATCGTATAATCCTGCGTTTTCCCTTCAAGTACAGTACCTTTAAAATCATAGTTGGCCGTCAGAAATGGAAATTTGGCGTGATCCAGATATTTTACGAGACCGTCTAGACCATTGTCAAACTCGTGATTACCGAAAGTCCCGGCATCATATCTCAATTTCGTCATGAGGTCCAATTCCAATTTACCTCCAAAAAGGTTAAAATAGGGTGTTCCCTGAAACATATCGCCTGCATCCAATAATAAGAGGTTCTTTTCCTCCTTACGGATTTTATTGATTAATGTGCTACGGCGGGCCACGCCTCCCAATCCCTGATATTTACCACCGTCCATTGGAAAGGGCTCAATGCGACTATGCACATCGTTTGTATGTAAAATGGTCAATTTGATCTTTTTATTTTCGGCAACCGCCTGAAAAGGTAATGAACCCAAAGCAAGTGCTGCGGAAAATCCACCGGCTTGCTTGATAAACGTTCTCCGATTAATTGATTTTAATTCTTCCATCTAATTCCGCATTTACTTGTTTACCTGCTTTTGTTAATTCACTTACATATTCTATTAAACCTTCACGCATCCGTTGGGGGTAGTTGGTTCTGGAGACCGATTGCGTTAATAACACGAGGTTATCACCACCATTGGCAAGATAATCATAGGTGACCAGTTTGTATAATTTGTTGTCATCGATTGCTTGTCCTTTTATTTTTATATCCTGAACTATATTGCCTGTTATCGTTAAGGTCATACCAGCAATGGGCTGGCCATGTGTGGTGGCGATATAATCAGCAAGCTGACGTACTTGACTGCCTTTTAGTTCGATAATCGTCAATGTATTTTCAAATGGCATTACTTCAAAAATATGCCCCACGGTGATATCTCCTGCCTTGAGATCGTTACGAATTCCTCCTTTGGTTGCAAAGGCCAGGTCTGCGGGATTATGGGCATAATGCTCGCTCATCCATAATAGCGCTTCACAGAAAAAATTTCCCATTAGCGTCTCGGGGGTCTTCTCTTTCGTGAGGGCCTTGTCGGCATGTCCAATAACACGGTTCATTTCAGCTTCCATCTTTTGCTTAAACGGCTCATAAATGGAAACGACAGTAGGATCTGCTTGTACATCCTTATTCATATGATATTGCTGGAAATCCTTCTGCGTAGGGTGGAGTTGCTTTGAGCAACCTGTGACCATCAAAAGCGAAGCGACTCCAAGACTACCAATAAAGGCAATTTGCTTTGATAAATTCATTATAGTTAGTTTAACAAAATATTGGGGCAAAGTTAGCCAATTAAATATGAAGAAATCTTATTCCTTAAGTGCTAATTTTGACAAAAACATAAAAACAATAAAAGCTTAACATAGATTTACGTTAAGCTTTATCATATAATTAGAAAAATAACAACCTAGTGAACCAATTCGGCCTCTGGAAGATCATCTAAGGGCATTTGACGATCCTTATTTTTCGTCAATGTATCCAATGTGCTTCCTTGAAGGATCTTTTTGTTTTTATTTTTAGCTGATAGTTTGGTGCGGTAAGCTTTCCAATTCATCAATAAAACAGAGAACAAAATAACTGCCAAACCTACAATTTGTAGAGAAGTCACGGCATGTGAAGTGAAAAAATGACTTAATATCAACGCAATGATCGGATTTACATAGGCATAAGTACTTACTTCCATCGCTGGGCGTACTTGTAAAAGCCAAATGTAAGAGCTAAATGCGAGGATAGAACCAAATGTGATCAAATAGCCTAGATTGAACCAATCGACAGGAGCAACGCTGCTTAATTCAAATGATGCATACTCGCCTGTAAAAAGTGCAGTGATATTAAAAAGGACACCTGCAGTGACCATCTGCCAGGCCGTTTTAACCATCACATGTAAGTCTTCATTTTCTTGCGTTTCTGATTTTTTGAAATATTTAGATGCCAATGAGCCAACTGTCCAGGCGATGGAGCCCAATACCAAAATACATAAAGCAATGATCTTCAAATTTCCATTTGCATTGTCGTTGGATGCCATAATCTGTTCGGCAAATAGCATAACGACTCCAACGAATCCAAGCACAACGCCTGCTACTGTTGTAATGCTGCTAAAATTCTCCTTCCATTTGGGTTTGTCGAGTAAAATAAACCAGATTGCTGCTGCTGCCGCGATAATTGCCGCCACTCCGCCCGAAACATATTGCTCGGCCCAGATGACTCCAGCCATATCGATAAAGAGGAGTAGAAACCCGACGAAGGCAGCTTCTAATATGGAACGTTTATTAAAAAGTTTATAACCTTTTATGGCACAATAACTCATCAAGATTGCACTTGCGGTGACAAACCGAAATGATCCTAATATAAACGGTGGAAAGCTATGCAACGCTTTTTCTATAAAGAAAAAGGTTGATCCCCATACCACGTAAATTATAAAATAAGCAACAACAACCATAAGTGGGCTTGCAGCTTTTTTGTGTCCTTGTAACATAATGAAACCTCCTTTCTATTATTCAGGTATAACAACCTGTTGATCTTCTTTTACCGTCTGAAGTACGATTGTGGTCCGGGTGGAAATTATTCCTTCAACTTTACTTAACGTATTGCGCATTAAATCCACTAAACCTGTCGAATCAGCGGTTCTCACTTTGATAAGATAACCATCATCTCCAGCGATGTCGTGTACTTCCTGTACTTCTGGGATTTCAGCGAGGGCTAAGCCAACGCGCTGTTCACCAATAATGTCATTCGCTTTGATGAAAATAAATGATAAAAGTTTTTGATCAACAGCAGCTGGATTGATTTTAGCACTGTATTTTAAGATCACGTCTTTTTGTTCGAGCTTTTTAACCCGCTCCAGAATTGCTGAAGGAGCCATGCCTAGTTCCCTGGCAATATCCGCATTATTGATACGTCCGTTATCCTGCATCAAACGAAGGATTTTGTAATCTACTTGATCTAAATTATATTCTAATTTTGTCATTTCGACTGCAAAGGTAAGTAAAAAAGTAGAATATTCAAAATATTAACAATAATTATGAATAATATTCTGTGTTTATCGTTTTTCTTGTGAATTTTATTCGATGAAAAGGTGGGTGTTACCGGAGTTTAAATCTAATTTATTGAGTAAAAAGGAATTGCGACATTGTTGTGGCTTACTGTACTCAACAATTATACCGATTTCTTAAATTAATAATTATATTTCGGGTGGATAAAATGACGCCCAATCCAATCAAACATCCTACGCATACGCAGCCAAAGCGGTCCAGTGCTGCAAAATAGGAACGGCTTTCTTGCTCATGCAAATAGACTATAATTAACGCGACCATTGAGGTGCGTGCCACAGCCATAATATTCAGTGCCTTACAAATAACCAGTGAAGCAAGCATACCAATAATCATCGCATAGAGTTGCGGGATGGGGACAAAGTATAGACTAAGCCCGATAGCTGAACCGATAAAATTTGATTTTGCACGATCGATAGCAATTTTTTTTGATTCATTTTCCTGTGGAGATATGACCAGGATAATAGATATAAGCGTCCAGGAGACAGAGTATTCCGGAAAGGATACAAATAGAATATAGCCCAATAAAAATCCGGCAAGTACCCGTATTGTATATATAATAAAATCTGAATGTAATGTGTATCGAAGGATAAGATTACGCATATAACAAAGAAGATGTTAATTCATTAAACCGTGTTGCTGTTGCAAAAATACGAGCAAATGATGAAGGCACGAAATAAAATTCAGGATTGTTGCATTTTGTGTATGCGTTTTTATGCGTTTTGTTTTAACGAATTGTGTGTTTTCTTGCAATTGTTCCTTTTTCCAAAAGAGAAATTTAACTAAATTTGTTTTCTACATTTAAAAAGCAAATTCAGTGAAAGATCAGAATCAATTAGCCTTATTGGCAACTCAACTGAAAGGGGAGTTGTACTATACAGAAGAAGCATCACATCAAACCATGTTGCTCGCCTATTCCACGGACGCTTCTGTATACCAGGAAAAGCCGTTGGCAGTGGCTATTCCATCTGATATAAATGATATAAAGAACCTGATTGATTTTGCGGGGACAAACCGGACAACCTTAATTCCACGTACCGCTGGCACATCGTTGGCAGGACAGGTTGTTGGAAATGGTATCATCATGGATATGTCCCGTCATTTTAACCGCATCCTCGAATTGAATGTGGAAGAGAAATGGGTGCGTGTGGAACCGGGTGTCATTCGTGATGATCTGAACAGTTACCTTAAACCATTTGGGTTGATGTTTGGTCCCGAAACCTCTACCGCCAGCCGGGCCATGGTCGGTGGAATGATCGGTAATAATTCTTCTGGTCTTCATTCTATTGTCTGGGGTGATACGCGCCATAACCTGATTGCTGCAAATGTACTTTTAGATGATAAATCCGAGGTAAGCTTTGCTGCGCTGGACGAGAAAAGTTACTTTAAAAAACTGTTACAGACAGATCGTGAGGGGGATATCTATCGTCACATGAATGACTTGTTGACTGACCCTCAAAACCTGGCAGATATTGAAGCGGGTTATCCCAAGCGTTCAATTACCCGACGAAATACAGGTTATGCGCTGGATATGCTAAGTGATCGGAGTCAGCCATTTAATATGTGTAATCTCCTGGCAGGCTCTGAGGGTACCTTGGCGATTGTCACGGCGGCAAAGCTACGCTTGATGGATTTACCACCTAAAGAATTAGGCTTGCTATGTGTTCATTTTTCTGATATGGTTGAATGTATGCATGGCAATGTGATCGCATTAAACCATAGACCTGAGGCTTCGGAGCTGGTAGATAAGTATATTCTGGATTTTACGGTTGGTCATCCTACTTATAAGTATAATCGTTTTTTTATAGAAGGCGATCCGCAGGCATTGTTAATCGTTGAATTTAGAGGCGATACAGAGGCCGAGACCGAGGCTAAAGCAATGGCTTTAAAGGCTGAGCTGATGGAAAGGGGCTTGGGTTACGCGTATCCTTATATTACTGGAATTGAGCAGACAAATCTCGTCTGGGATGTTAGAAAAGCTGGGCTCGGCCTTATCCGAAATCTCCCTGGGGACAGTCAGCCAGTAAATTTAATCGAAGACTGTGCTGTTTCTCCGGAAGATCTGCCGGAATATGTCAGCGACATTCAAAAATTATTGATTGCTGAAGGTGTACATGCGTCTTACTACGCGCATGCCGGAGCCGGTGAATTGCATATTGAACCCTTTGTCAATCTGAAAACAGATGAAGGTAAGCGCACTTTTCGCTCCATACTGGAAAAAACAAGTGACCTCGTTTTAAAGTACAATGGGTCATTAAGCGGAGAACATGGTGATGGGCGCTTAAGAGGTGAGTTTATCGGCAAGGTACTTGGCCAAAAGGTCTATAAGCTTTTGGAAGAGGTCAAGGTCATTTTTGATCCACTGGGAATTTTTAATGCCAATAAAATTGTTAACACACCGCCAATGGATGCCCATCTGCGCTACGATAATGACAAGAATAGAACGGCTATAAAAACATATTTCGATTTTTCCAAAGATGAATCCATTCTCCGCTTGGCGGAAAAATGCTCGGGATCGGGCGATTGTCGAAAAACGGAAATTACTGGTGGTACCATGTGTCCTTCTTTTATGGCGACCCGTGATGAGAAGGATACAACACGTGCCAGAGCAAATATGTTACGTCAATTTTTGACCAATTCCACCAAGAAAAATCGCTTTGATCATGAGGAAATCAAAGAAGTTATGGACTTATGTTTGAGCTGCAAGGGTTGTAAAACAGAATGTCCGTCAAGTGTGGACGTCGCTAAAATGAAAGCAGAATTCTTACAACATTATTACGATGAACATGGCGCTGGCTTCCGAACAAAATTGATTGCTAATTTTACTGACTCTCAAAAACTGGGTTCGCTGGTCGCCCCACTTTATAATTTTGTTGTGAAGAACGAATTCCTATCCGGTTTGGTTAAAAAAACGGTCGGATTTGCTCCAAAGCGTTCACTTCCTACAGTGAATGGCACGACATTAAGCCAATGGGTCAAGAAACAAAAGGTCGAACCACAGGTTAAACGCCGTGTCTATCTATTCTCCGATGAGTTCACCGAATACAATGATGCTGAGATTGGTATCACTGCCTATAAACTGCTAACGGCCTTGGGTTACGAGGTAGTTATTCCAAAACATGTGCAGAGTGGCCGGACTTTTCTTTCCAAAGGATTTGTCAAAGAAGCAAAAAAAATTGCTAACCAGAACATTAGTTTTCTAAAGGATCTGATCACAGATGACACGCCGTTGTTGGGTATCGAGCCTTCTGGAATAATTACATTCAGGGACGAATACCTAAGTTTAGTTGACGAAAATCTGCATGGCGATGCACTTCGGGTAGCAAAAAATGCACTAATGATTGACGAGTTTCTTTTAGCGGAAATTGAGGCCGGTCGTATTCACCAGGAGCAGTTTACTGCCCTTGACAGAAAAATCAAATTGCACGGACATTGCTACCAAAAAGCTTTTCATTTGGTGGGTATTACCCAGCAAGTATTGTCCTTCCCGTTAAATTATTCCGTTGAAATCATTCCATCGGGATGCTGTGGTATGGCGGGGTCTTTTGGCTATGAGGCCGAACATTATGACGTTTCGATGAAAGTGGCGGAATTGGTATTATTGCCCGCTGTACGCAAAACGGATAGCACAACTTTAATCGCAGCAGCGGGTACCTCATGTCGGCATCAGATCAAGGATGGTGTGGGAAGAAAATCCTTTCATCCTGTTGAAATTTTGTACGATGCTTTATTGAAATAAAATAAAAACATTGCCAATAGTTGTTTGTTATCAGTAATAATAGTAATATTATAAGAGCAATATTTCAATGATTACTGATAATAAACAATTCACCATGTACAAAATCCAATCTATAGCCCTTCTTGCAACAGCTACAATGATGATGGCTGCTTGTGGAAATTCCAATCAGAAGAAAACTGATGGAAGTGATACTGTGACGGCAAATACAATCGAGCGGGTAAGCATCGAAAAATTAACAAATAGCGCTCCGGGGCCTGAAAAGAAAAACTTCTTTCTGCGCATTACCGACGAAGTTAAAACAGATTCAAGCCGTATCTATACAACGAAATCGATTTACAATCAGGATACTGTAGGTGCTAAATTTGAAATTATTGATTTTATTCCCGCTGGTATTATTGATGGTCAACCAAGCGATGACGTAGGATTCACCAAAGGAAAAATCAAAATATCTTCTATAGGAACGCAATCCGATAATTTGGTCAAAGCGCTGGGTGAATTGTTTCAGCTGCCAACCAAGGATGGTTTTACAAAAGATGTTATCCTACCAAACGTATTCTCATCTAATAAAGTGAATGTTGACTTATCAAAGAAAACCGCATACAGCTTTAAGCTCTTTTTAGAGAATAAAAAAGCGGAGCCAGCGGAATTGTTTTTTAATGTGGACACGTATAAACATTCTATTGAATTTTCCGAAAAAGATCCGTCTTTCCGTGCTGGATTTTTATCCGCATTGACGGGAAAATAGGGTTAATGAATTGACAGTAGGTAACCGCTTTTGCCTGCGTTATTCGTTCAATATTGAAATACGAAACGGCTGAATAATTTGATAATTGTCCGGCCGTTTCGTATTATTTATGTCATGTATTTACGCCTGTATTGAATCAGATTGTGTTTAAATGAAAGTTTTCATGAAATGATGAAGGTTATTTTCTTGTTCTTCCTAGCGCATCGTACTCACGAGTGCTGTATTCATCATGTAGTCAACCGGGGAGATCTTCCAAAGATCTTGTTTAACAAATAAAAAGAGTTACCTTTGTGCTAATAAATTTAGTTTTTATTTATGAAACATTCAGGGACAGCAGACTTACCGCTGCACTATGGAAAGGTGCCGGCTTGGCTTTATGAGCGAATGAGCGCATTGGGCAAGTCCATTGTAGAGGTCATCCTGATGGATTATGGGCAAGATGAGGTGCTCAGGAGATTGGCCGATCCGTTTTGGTTCCAGAGCTTTGGTGCCGTATTAGGTATGGACTGGCATTCCTCTGGTATTACGACATCGGTTATGGGCGCATTGAAACGTGCTATTAATCCCTGTGCGGATGCATTTGGCCTCTATATATGTGGCGGTAAAGGTAAATTCTCCAAAGACACACCACAGGAATTACTTTACCTGGCCGATAAAACTGGCTTGGACGGCAACAGCTTGGTTCGAACGAGTAAGTTAGTCGCAAAAGTAGATAATACTGCGATACAAGATGGTTATCAGTTGTATCTTCATAATTTTATTGTCGCTAAGAACGGTCATTGGGCTGTGGTACAACAAGGTATGCATGATCATGATGGAACTGCTCGTCGCTATCACTGGCATTCGGAAAAAATCCGTTCGTTCATTGAGGAACCGCATACGGGTATCAAAGGTTGTTCACAGGGAATCATTTTAAATTTGACTGCATCTGCTGCGGCTCCGAATAGAACGGGCATCATGACGCTCGTTAACGCTTCTTCTGATGTCTTTGTGGACTTTAAAAGATTGCTGATGCCTTCTCATCATGATGTCAGGGCTTCGGATGTCGATCTCAAAAGGTTAGGAGCAATGTTGTATGTTGCACGGGAAAATCAGCCGAAAAATTTTGAGGATCTTTTGTTGTTAAAAGGCATGGGCCCCCGCACCTTACAGTCGCTGGCACTTGTCAGTGAGGTGATCCATGGAGCTCCTGCACGCTTTAATGATCCCGCACGCTTTTCTTTTGCTCACGGTGGAAAGGACGGTCATCCCTTTCCTGTTCCCTTGGATATTTATGATCAAAGTATTCAGATCTTACAAAAAGGTATTGAAAAGTCAAAGCTAGGCAATAGCGATAAATTGAAATCCATGAATAAACTGCATCGGATCATACGGGAAGCGGAGGGGGATTTTACGCCACAATTTGATATTCAGCAGGTAATAGAGGAAGAACGCAGAAATTCCTGGAAATACAATGGCCGGACAGTCTTTGGTCGCGCAAAACCTCCAAAGGCTGATGAAACAGGAAAACAGCTTTCACTTTTTTGAGTATTATTGCCGGATTGTAATCATTTTGTTAAATTGTGTTAAACCTTATTAAAATAATTTCTACGCTAGTATATTTGCCCACAAATGAAAGCGGTTATTACAATTCTGTGTTTTATAGCCTTCCTATTAATTAGGAGCGGTAATAGCCATGCTGTGCTGAACGAGTCTGATCGTCCTGCGATCAGTTTCATGTACCAGCACAATGAGGCAAATTTAAAGGACAAGATTACTTCACTAACCTCACACATTGACCCCCTTATTGCGGGATGTGTACACGATGAAAATCCCGTTATTGAAGAATTTAACAGTGAGAATTTTCAATTAACCAGAGATCTCCATACGGCTTCTGATTTTGTCGCATTATTGCTTTGTGCAGTTGTACTTTTCATTTTTGTATTTCGATTTGCAAAGAAAATCCCTTTTTGCAATTTTGTCGCTTATTTATATCCCCAAAGATATGTCCTCCAACAAAACTGGAGAATTTAATAGCCAATCCCCCGAAATAGCTTAGCCTTACTCTTTTTTATTCCTGTATCAATCGGATTTTCATTTCCCCGTGCATGATTTTACCGTTTTGGCATCTTATAGCAAGTTAAGGGTGGGTTATTTCAATTCCCATATCAAACAAACAATCAAACTTATTTTTAATTAGACGCTTACAAATGAAAAGAGTATTTATGCTCGTTAATTTGGCTATTGTATTATGCCAAATTGGGTGTACTTCCAAAAAGGAAGAGAAAGAAGAGAAAGAAAAATTCAATGTTACCTCTCCGGTACAAATGGACACGACTATCCGTAAAGATTTTGTGTCTCAGATTAAGTCTTTACGTAATATCGAATTGCGGGCACAGGAGAAAGGTTATCTGGAACAAATTTTTGTGGACGAAGGACAATTTGTACATAAAGGACAACTGCTGTTTCGTATTATGCCCAAAATGTATGAAGCAGAGTTTAGAAAATCTATGGCCGAGGTGAATGTTGCTGATATCGAAGTACAGAATACAAAGAGCCTGGCGGATAAAAATGTGGTATCCCCGAATGAACTAGCTATGGCCAAAGCTAAATTGGAACAGGCCAAAGCCGCTGCAGCTATTGCCAAACTGCACCTATCTTTTACAGAGATCAGAGCACCGTTCGATGGTACAATTGACCGAATTCCATTAAAATTAGGAAGTCTGGTGGACGAAGGGGAGTTATTGACGAGCCTTTCTGACAATAGCCAGATGCTTGTCTATTTCAATGTTTCGGAACCAGAGTATCTTAGTTATCAGACGAATGTCAGTAAACGTGGGGATACTCATGTCGGATTGTTGCTTGCCAATAATGAATTGTTGCCAGAGCACGGTGTGGTAGAAACCATAGAGAGTGAATTTGACAGTGAAACAGGTAACATTGCGTTTAGAGCCCGCTTCCCAAATCCCAACCGATTACTAAAGCATGGCGAAAGCGGTAAGGTCGTGATGAATTTTCCATTGAAGCAGGCATTGATTATACCACAAAAGGCAACATATGAATTGCAGGATCGTAAATATGTGTATGTTGTGGACAAAGAAGGCAAGCTAAAAGCCCGTCATATCACCATAGGTAATTCCCTTCCTGATCTTTATGTGGTCGCAAGTGGACTTCAAAAAGACGACAAATTCTTATTGGATGGCATACAGAAAGTGAAAGAGGATGAAAAAATCAGCTATAGTTTCGTTCAGCCAAAAGAGGCCATTTCTAATTTGAAGTTAAAAACAGAATAAATCCCCATACTCTTAAATTATTATGTTTAGTCGTTTTATAAATAGACCTGTACTTTCGATAGTCATATCACTGATCATTGTGTTTCTGGGGATTCTTTCGATGGTACAACTTCCAGTAACTCAGTTTCCGTCCATATCGCCACCTAAAGTAAATATTACAGCGGAATATCCGGGGGCGAATGGGGAATTGATGATCAAATCAGTAATCATTCCGCTTGAACGTGCCATAAATGGTGTTCCCGGAATGAAATATATGGCTTCAGATGCCGGTAACGACGGTGAAGCTAGCATACAGGTGGTGTTCAATCTGGGCACGGATCCAAATCAAGCTTCCTTGAACGTGCAGAACCGTGTGGCTTCAGTTGTTAATAAGCTTCCGCCCATTGTTGTCCGTGAGGGCGTAAAGATTACACGAGAAGAATCCAATATGTTGATGTATATCAATCTCTATAGTAAGGATAAAGAACTCGACGGAAATTTTATGTACAACTATGCGGATATGAATATCGTTTCGGAACTTCGTCGTGTAGATGGTGTTGGTGTGGCAAATATTCTTGGAACTCGGGAATTGGCCATGCGGATCTGGTTGAAGCCCGATCGCATGACAGCGTATAAAATTTCAGCGGAAGAGGTGATGAAAGCCCTCTCAGAGCAAAGTTTGGAGGCATCTCCGGGTAAAGCCGGGGAATCATCCGGTATTACTTCGCAATCTTTTGAATATGTGCTGAAATATCCTGGACGTTTTACGACGACAGAAGGCTATGGCAATATCGTATTGCGTACAAACGCCAACGGTGAAATGTTACGCCTGAGGGATGTGGCGGACATCAAATTCGGTTCGGCAATGTATGATATCTATTCCACCTTAAATGGAAAACCGTCTGCTGCAATTGTGCTGAAACAATCTTATGGTAGTAATGCTTCTCAGGTCATCCAGGATGTTAAAGACAAAATGAAAGAACTGAAAAGCTCATTTCCAAAGGGACTGGATTATGAGATCAGTTATGATGTCTCCAAATTTTTGGACGCTTCTATGGAAAAGGTTATTCATACCTTAGTTGAAGCCTTTATTTTGGTAGCAATCGTTGTCTTCTTATTCTTGGGGGATTGGCGTTCGACATTGATTCCCACCATTGCGGTGCCGGTTTCTTTAGTAGGGTCGTTTCTTTTTATGCAATTCTTTGGCATCACAATCAACCTAATCACCTTGTTTGCTCTTGTATTGGCCATTGGTGTTGTGGTTGATGACGCCATTGTCGTCATCGAGGCGGTGCATGCCAAGATGGAGGAATTGCATATTTCTGCTTATAAGGCGACGAAGAAAGCGATGCACGAAATCAGTGGGGCGATCATTGCGATAACTTTCTTAATGGCAGCGGTATTTATACCTGTTGCCTTTATGTCGGGACCTGTCGGTATATTTTATCGTCAGTTCTCCATTACAATGGCGACCTCTATCATCTTATCGGGGGTAGTGGCCTTGACATTGACGCCGGCGCTCTGTGCCATTATGTTAAAGAACAATCATGGAAAGGCACGCAAGAAATCCGTTGTGGACAAATTTTTAGATGCCTTCAATCGCCTGTTCGATAAAATGTCAAACAAATATGTTTTCTTGCTAAAAGGCATTGTTAACAAGCGTCTCTTTACTTTTGTGGTGTTGATCGGATTCTGTATTGGGGCTTACTTTTTAAATAATGCCGTACCGGCAGGTTTTATTCCAAATGAAGACCAGGGGATGATTTACGCTATTATCCAAACGCCGCCGGGATCGACTTTAGAGCGGACAAATCTGGCCGCTCAAACCTTACAAAAGGAAGCGGAGGATATTGATGGCGTACAATCCGTTTCTTCGCTGGCGGGTTATGAGATATTAACGGAGGGAACCGGAGCCAATACCGGAACTTGCCTGATCAATTTAAAAAGTTGGGAGGAGCGTAAGGAATCTTCACAGGAAATTATCGAACAGCTGGAAAAAGCAGCAAAAAATATTCCTGGAGCTTCCATCGAATTTTTTCAGCCACCAGCGGTACCGGGCTATGGTGCGGCCGGAGGATTTGAATTGCGGCTTTTGGATAAAGCCGGCTCGGGCGACTACAAAAAAATGGAGACTGTAAGTAAGGATTTTGTCCGGGAATTGAATAAACGGCCTGAGCTATCCTCTGTTTTTACCTTTTATAGTGCGAGCTTTCCACAATATATGCTCCATATCGACAACGATATGGCTCAATTAAAAGGTGTTACCATTGACAACGCTCTGAATACACTCTCAACCTTGGTGGGTAGTAACTACGAAACCAATTTTATTAAGTATGACCGACAATATAAGGTTATGGTGCAGGCATTGCCACAGTATAGAGCTCTTCCTGAGGATATCTTGAAGTTATATGTGAAAAATGACAAGGATGAGATGGTACCTTTCTCAGCGTTTATGCATATGGAAAAAGTATATGGACTTTCTGAGATCACACGGCATAATATGTACATGGCTTCGGAGATTTCGGGGTCTGCTGCCCCAGGATATAGCAGTGGTGAAGCGATTCAGGTAATCAACGAAGTCGCCGCTAAAACCTTACCACAGGGCTATGGCATAGATTGGGCCGGTATCTCTAAAGACCAAGTAGGGCGCGGTAACCAGGCCATTTATATCTTCTTGATCTGTCTGGGCTTTGTCTACCTTATTTTATCGGCACAGTATGAAAGCTTTATTATGCCCTTTGCGGTATTGCTTTCCTTGCCCATTGGTATTTTCGGTGCATTTTTCTTATTGAAGGTCCTTGGACTGGAAAATAATATTTACGCTCAGGTGGCCTTGGTTATGCTTATTGGCTTGCTCGGTAAGAATGCCGTCTTAATTGTTGAATTTGCCACACAGCGGCATGCGCAGGGACTAAGTATTATCGAAGCAGCGCTGGAGGGCGCCAAAGTGCGGTTTAGACCTATCTTAATGACATCATTTGCATTTATTGCAGGTTTGATTCCATTGGTGTTAGCCTCAGGACCGGGTGCGATTGGTAACCGGACAATCGGTACGGCAGCTGCAGGGGGTATGCTATTTGGAACTGTGTTTGGTATCCTTGTCATACCGGGTCTTTACTTTATTTTTGGAACAATTGCTTCCAAACGCAAGCTCATTAAACATGAAGATGAAAATCCATTAACAGAAGAAATTGATAACAATGGCTAGTCAAAAATATAAACACTGGGTAATAGGAATTCTGTTGTCAGCGGCAATGACCGGCTGTAAAGTTCCTAAAGCGACGCAGATTCAAGAAAATAAGCAGGTGCCGCAGCAATTTGACGAGGCATTAGCACAAGATACAACGAATTCGGCGAGCGTGAAGTGGCGCGACTTTTTTAGCGACCCCAATTTAGTCTCGTTAATTGACACCGCATTAAAAAATAATCAGGAATTAAATGTGACCTTGCAGGAATTGGCAATCGCAAAAAACGATATCTTATTGCGAAAAGGGGCATTGAAACCAAGCGTAGGATTACGAGCCGGTGGCGGTGTGGAAAAAGTCGGAAGATATACCAGCCAAGGTGCGGGTGACGCCAGCACAGACATCGCGCCTGGCAAAGAAATGCCCGATCCGCTGGGTGATTTGACGATAGGGGCGTATGCCAGCTGGGAAATTGATGTCTGGAAAAAACTAAAAGATTCCGAACAGGCAGCATTGAACCGTTATCTTGCTACAATCGAAGGTAAAAACTTTGTTTTGAGCAGCCTTATTGCGGAGGTTGCCCGTTCTTACTATGAACTGTTGGCATTAGACAACCAATTGTCGATCATCAAACAAAATATCGAATTGCAGGACAATGCGCTGGAAGTAATCAAACTACAGAAGCAGGCGGCACGTGTGACGGAACTTGCTGTTCAGAAATTTCAGGCCGAGGTACTGAAAACTAAGGGCATGGAATTCGAGACACGGCAACAGATTAAAGAAACGGAAAACCGTATCAATTTTCTTTTAGGTCGTTTTCCACAGGAGATAAAGCGCGATAAAAGCAGTTTCGTGGATATGATACCCGCAAAAGTACAAACAGGTATACCAAGTCAATTGTTGAGCAATAGACCCGATATCCGTGAGGCAGAATACGAATTGGCGGCTGCTAAATTGGATGTACAGATTGCAAGAAAAGAGTTTTACCCGTCTTTAGAGATATCGGCTGCTCTTGGCTTGCAAGCTTTTAAACCGTCCTACCTGTTTAAAATGCCTGAATCCATGTTGTACAATATTATAGGTGAGCTGGCAGCGCCGCTGTTGAACAAAAATGGGCTGAAAGCAGAATTCAATACAGCAAATTCAAAGCAGATACAGGCGGTCTATAACTACGAGAAGACGATTCTAAATGCTTATCTCGAAGTATCTACGCAGCTCTCCAATATCGAAAATCTTGGAAAGAGTTATGATTTTAAAACCAAAGAAGTTGAAGTGCTCAATAATTCGGTGACCGTCTCTGGTGATCTATTTAAGTCGGCACGTGCCGATTATATGGAAGTGCTGATGACACAACGTGATGTACTGAATTCAAAACTTGAATTAATAGAAACTAAGAAGCAACAGCTGAATGCTGTTGTCAATATTTACAAAGATTTGGGAGGAGGCTGGAAATAAGTTGTTTGTTTGAATGGACCCCGCTAGGCGGGGTTCTTTTTTGCCCTCACCACTAAATTATTTCTTGCGAAAATAGAATTAATGCTTATTTTTAATCTATATTAATATATTTTATTATCTGTTTTATGGAATCACAAGAATATTTACTTATTAACGATGAGGCTGAAAGGGGAGTTTTCTACAAGAAAACATATCTTCATGTTGCTCTTTCCATTTTGGCATTTATCGTTTTAGAAAGTCTGTTGATAAAATTAGTGCCTTATGATTTTATCGTATGGATGGTCAGCGGAAAGTTTATCTGGTTATTTCTTCTCGGTTGCTTCTGGTTAGGAGCATCGCTTTCTTCCAAATGGACCTTAGCCCAAAGCCGACAGACTCAGTATATGGGCCTGGCTTTCTATATCGTATTGGAGGCCGTTATTTTCCTACCGATGATTTTTATTGCTGCAGCGATGACTGATGGAGCGAGTATGCTTTATCAGGCAAGTATCATGACTGTTGCCCTATTTACAGCGCTGACAGCAGTTGCATTTATGTCCAATAGGGATTTTTCTTTTCTGAAAAATATCCTTGTTATCGGCGGCTTCCTGGCCTTAGGTGCAATTGTCGCTGGTGCAATATTTGGATTTCAACTGGGCTTGTGGTTTTCTGTAGTCATGGTTTTGATTGCTTCCTGCAGTATCTTATACCAGACACAAAATCTTAAATATAATTATGGCAATGAGCAATATGTCGGAGCAGCATTGCAGCTGTTTTCTTCGATTATGTTGCTGTTTTGGTATATCTTACGTATTCTAATGAGCCGCCGTTAATTCGGTTTGTTTCATGGAAAGGGGAAAAAGTATTTAGCGCACATTCAAATGTGCGCTAAATACTTTTTTTTGTGCCAAGGTTTTCTAGTTACTTTAAAACATTTTTCAGGTTGTTTAGCCCCTGATCAAAATCTTTATTCATATTCATAAATAGGTTCATTAAATTCCATGGATAAGGTGATTTGCCCGTGATACCCCAGGTTACAGCCGTTTGATTGGGGGATATTTCCTTCAAGATAAAATATCCTTTGGACGGTTCACCAAATCCAAAATCTAGCGATGTTTCGATGGTCTCGCCTTCAACAATTCGCGTAATGGTCTGCGAACCTTTTCCAACTTTTTCCCCATCCCAGCTGTACTTAAATCCAACCTGACCGTCAACACCTTTTTCGGATTTTTTCATCTGTGGATCGGAAAGTTGCCATACGCCGAAGTGATCTTGATTACGTATGATTTTTACATAGTTGAAAACTTCCTGCTTTGGCTTATCAATCGTTATCTCACTTTGAGCGGCAAAATCCTTGGGAACAAAAAGTGCCACTATCAATGGAATAGCTATAAGAATAGCCAGTACAATTAAAATTTTTTTAACGACTTTCATTTTTCTATATTTAATTGGTTAATAAACTGTTTACGAATTAAAGATAGTCGATAAATATGAATTTGGAAAGAGGGGAAGTAAAGGGGCTGACCAACTTGGATCAGCCCCTTTGTTTACGATGGCACCTTCTCGTTATACTGCATGCATAGACAATTTACAAGCTGCCTATATATACAGGACATCATACGTTTATACCGGATATGTTAGGAGGTTTTATCTGCTATTTCAATAATTCTAAATGTGTGCTTATTCCGATTCTATTCCAGGCATTGATCGTAATAATAGCGATGATAATCTGTGCAATTTGTTTTTCATCAAAAAGATTCTTTGCTTTTTGGTAGGTTTCTTCTGTCAAGCCCTGTTGGTGAATTAAAGTGATCTCCTCTGTCATCTCCAATAAAATCTGTTCTTCGGTATTAAACAATTGAGTTTCGCGCCAAGCATTCAGTAAAAATATCCTTTGTGGAGTTTCACCATATTTTAATGCGTCCTTTGTATGCATATCCAGGCAAAAAGCACATCCATTAATTTGAGATGCTCTTATCTTAATGAGCTCTTTTTGGATAGGAGTTAAAAAAGTCTCAGCAAGATAGGTTTCTAAACCCATCATTGCTTTGTACGCTGTTGCGTCTACTTTTGCAATATTTAATCGTGCTGTCATTGTGTTATATTTTTATACGACAAAGTTCATGGAAAGATTGAATAATAAACTTAAACTGGTTTAAGAATGTTCATAGAAGCCGTATTTACTATTCTAGTCCATAGGAATGATTCATGGGCGAATTTTCTTATTCAGATATCATCAGGTAATAGTTGTCCGGATCCCGAAGAATAAATTGATTTTTTAGCGAGTTTTCATTGTAATGAATTTCCTTTTCGAAAGTTGCATCGAGTTGGGTCGCATTTTCAAATACTTCTTGGAGATTATCTACCCGAAAGAATAAGATAAGACCATTTCCGGCATTCTTAGGCTGAAGTAGCGTAGGATGCGCGTGTTCTCCCCATTTGTGAAGGCATAAAATGACATTGTTATCGGCTGTTAGTATTTCAAAAGTATCGCCACCATGTGCGCTGCTGCATCCCAGTAGTTTCTGATAAAACGATGAGCTTGCTGGAACATTTTCTACAGCGATTATTGTTTCTGTTCTGACCATTGGTTTAATTTTTGGTATTTAATGATTCCTTAGCCTTCATACAGCTATGTCGGCCAAGGAATAAACAAGTGAAATAGGAATTCGGTTTTGTAAAGGGTTAATTAACAGGAGTTAATCTGTTAATCAAAAAGACTGAGCTTTCTGGCTTTGACCAGATCAAGGATCATGCGGTAACCTGCAAGCGAATTGCCATGCTGGTCTAAAGCGGGACTAAAGGCACCTATGCCCATTTTACCGGGGATACTGACCGTGATTCCACCACCGACACCAGATTTACTAGGTAAACCAACCGTACGGGCGTATTCACCACTGAATTCATACATACCGGCAATCAACATCTGTGACTGAATTAGCTGTGATAGATTTGGATCCTGATATTGTTTGTTTCCATCGTAACGGACGCAATGGTGGGCAAAAAAATAACCTATTTTAGCCAAATCCTCGACCGTAATTTCAATCGAACATTGTTTAAAATAATTATTGAGTTTTTCTTCTCCTTCGCCATCAATTAAGCCATTGTTTCGCATGATATAGAACATACCCCGATTTCGATGCCCTGTTTCCCTTTCTGAATTATAAACCGCATGGCTATAATCAATATGTTCATTTTTTGTGATGAAACGGATCATCTTGAGGAGTTTAACAAATGGTTCCTCACCTTTTCCTTTAATAAGTGATGTGGTCAGTATAGCACCCGCATTCATCATTGGATTAAGTGGTTTTCCCATCGTCTCTAGATTGCCAAAATGATTGAAAGGTTTATCTGTACCAAAATAGCCCATTTTATCAAAAACATTTTCTTCTCCATTTTCCTGGACCGCGATCATCAGTGCAATGATCTTTGATATACTCTGGATTGTAAATTTCTGTTGGATATCCCCAGCGCTGACGACAGTACCATTGCTATTGACAACCGCAAGTGCAAGGGATTTTGCATTTGCTTTGCCAAGTTCAGGTATATAATCCGCTACTTTTCCTTGTTTATAATATTGACGGTTCTTTTCAAGAATATTATTTAAAGTTGTTTGATCTAAGGTTGTTGTGTCCCATACCGTCGATGCGGTCGCAGTCCGTTGCGCAAAGCATGGGGCTATTGCTCCCGTATTGTTTAGGAAAAACAGCGTTGCTATCAAACTAAAAGTTTTATTCATTTCTTTAATCTTTTTATGAAACTTCAAAGATAGGAAAGTATGCCTATTTTAGCTATTCGAGGGTACGGGATCAACATTCCAACCTGAAAGAATGTCACCATAAAAGAAGAATGTAACATAGAAACTCTTTTTACTGACCTTATCTTTCACAAGATATTTTTTTGTTACATCGTAGCCGTCGACCTTTTTATATTTTGACAATGCGACGGGACTGGCAGTCGGATTTTCAGCCTTAACAATGTCCTGAATTTTTTGCGTGATCAATTTCATGATACCTACTTTTTTGAAGGGATCGTTTTCTACTTTATGGCCTGAGATTCGAGATAAAGTTCCATTGTTTTTTTCTTTTTTTAATTTCGCAGCTGCTGTATAGGCTCTGAAACGGTCCTTAATTTTTGGATCCTGAAGACTATGTATGGTGAAGATAGAAATACCCTGAGCACCATTGTTCAATGCCTCATCCATATCGACAAACATTTCATCATTGTTCTTGGCCATTAAACCACAATAAAGTGTGGTATGGCTTGCTTTATCACGGACATTTTCTAGGGTACAATCTTTTATAAAGCTTGGATCTTCGGTGTAAAAGTTACTATAGACCATAGGAAATACAAGATCCAGATTCCATTTCCCCCAATCCTGCCGAACCATTCGCGAAGCCATTTTGGGCGTAGGGAAAGGGGAGGCTGCCATTGTTTTTCCGTGAGCGTGCACAACATCCGCAATCATATTAGCTATTTCAGTAATCTGATCACAACGAAATTGTCTCCATTTTAAATCTTTTGAAGGATCTTTTTGTGCTCTAGGGTCATAACCGAATTGTTTTTTGAATTTTTCTATTGCAATTGGATGGTATCCATAGTCCCATGCGGCGTATTCGCGATCTTGGACGATATTATACTTTGGCCATAGCGTCGTCGGCAATACAACATCGACATAACGGTTATAGTCTATGGATATCCCCGCTAGACCTTCGACTTCACAATAAGACTGAATCTTTTGTTTAATGTAATCTTTAACTTCCGGTACGACGGGTGAAAGGAATTTATAGTAGCCCACGTACGCGGTGGTATCAGCCAAGCTCTTTCCATTTCTGTTGACACTAAACCAGTCAGGGTGTTCCTTTAGAATTTTATCGCGATCATGTTCCAGGTTCATAGTCCACAACCAAGCAATCACCTGTATGCCATATTTCTTTGCAATAGGAATTGCAATGCGGTATTCATCAGGACTTGCTGCATTTAGCATAACCCCATCTATTCCCAAATAATTCATCTCCTGACAGATGGAATCAAAATTTGTGGTTGGATTATAATCAAGCCAAGTCCAAAACATGGCCGGTTTCTCGCGCTCTGCAGCTTTGGAAATGGGAACGAAAAATCCGTAAATAATTAATAATAGACAGATACAGCATTTTCTGATTAATTGTTCTTTCATGTGATTTATTGATTATAAAATTTATCTACAATGTATTCTATTGGATGTCTACAGTTCACGAAGATATTCAAGGTTATATTGACCGTGGTTTAGAATTTAGCATTTCATTTTACATCCAACCGTGAAAATACACAAAAACAGCGAATTTACTCAACTTCAAATATATTTGGTTAGCATTTTCTTTGAGTTATAATTTTTATTAAAAAATTAAAACCAATCATCCATTTATATGTTAATAGAGCAAGAATAGATTAATACACATTATTGACATTGAAAAGTGCGCTGGGCTACCAGTGAATAAATAATTAATTTAGATATGAGGAAACTTTACATTCCAATTTCTGTCTTATGCTTATTGCTGTATACGACTGTCAAAGGGCAGGAGCCGGGGTCGGTTGAGCCAGCAAAAAAAGATTCGGTACGGCAAAACAAAGAAGACGTAGCCTATCCTAAACTACAGGTCAAAGGACTCTTTCAGGCACGGTATCTTGTGAGCACAACGAAAGATGTTGATGTCAATGGCCTTCATCACAGTGACGGCTCAGGGACAGATAATAATTTTATGGTGAAGTACATGCGAGTGCAGATGCGTGCGCAGATCAGTAAACGAACAGAAGTGGCTGTGCTTGCCAACTTAGCGGATTTTAAAAGCGACCCAAAAACTAAGGTACTCGAAAATGCCTACCTAAAATATACTTTTAGCCCTAAGCTGGCCATTACAGTTGGTCAATTCCGACCTTGGTTTGGCATTGAAGAAACCTATCCGATAGATATTATTAAATCCTTGGATTGGTCAAATCAATATCTTGAATTTGGGAAGTTGGGCTGGGCGAGCTTTCAGATCGGGATGGCTGCAACAGGGGAAGTTAACTTAGGAGATATGCCCTTCAGTTATTCCCTTTCCGTTGTTAATGGGAATGGTAAAAATCAAGTCGTTGATAATGACAATGGAAAACAATATTCAACACGCCTGGTATTCGGGCTTTCAAAAAAATATGGTGTCAATCTGGGGTTAAATGGGGGGATTGGTGAGATCATGAAAAAGCAAGTTCATGCACTGGGAGTCGACCTGAGTGGGAATGTGGATTTTGGAAAGCGATGGAACCTGGATATGCAACTGGAAGCGAAACAGGCTATAAATCATAACTTATATTATGCGCTAGATGAGGAATCGCGCACTTCAAAGCTAAGTGATTATCTCGTTCGAGGGGTCTATTTTCTTCCAAACTTGAGATATGAAGTAAACTATTACAATCTCAGTGCATTTGAGCTCTCCTGTCGTTACGAGTATATTGACCCAAATTATAAGCTAAATGCAAACGCAAGGCAAACGTTTACACCCATGTTTGGCCTGGAGTTTTTGAAGAATTATGGCGCCCGGATACAGCTCGGACTCCAGCTCGATCGATATAAAAAGCAGACTCAGAATACCAATGAATACAATAAAAATTTATTTATCGTACAAGTACAAAGTAGATTCTAATCTTTTAAATCCCAATTCTTATGAAAGAAATTAGTATCAAAAATGTTGCCATCACCTTTATTGTTGCGCTCATTTTGTGGTTTATTCCCGTCCCTAAAGGCGTTAGTCCTGAGGCTTGGCACCTGTTTGCCATATTTGCTGCTACGATACTCGGTATCATTCTAAAGGCTGCGCCAATGGGTACCATGTGTATGATGGCAATCGCTTTCACGGCACTCACACAAGTACTCGCGCCGGGAGATGCCGGCAAATCGATTACCAAGGCACTGACCGGTTTTGGAGACAAAGTTATCTGGCTGATCGGAATTTCCTTTTTCATCGCGAGAGGTTTTATCAAAACGGGTTTGGGGAATCGTATTGCATTTCTTTTTATTCGTGTATTTGGAAAAAGTTCGCTCGGATTGGCTTATGGTTTAGGGTTGGCAGATGTATGTTTGGCTCCTGCAATACCCAGCAATACAGCTAGAGGTGGTGGTATCATCTATCCGATTATGAAATCCATGGCCATCAGCTTCGATTCTGTACCTGATAAGCCTGAGACGCATCGAAAATTAGGTTCCTATCTAACATTGAACAGCTACTACATGAATTTGATTGCATCCTCCATGTTTTTAACCGGAACAGCGAGCAATCCGATGTGTCAAAAGTTCGCCGCCAATCTTGGAATTGACATTACTTGGATGTCCTGGGCTGTTGCTGGATTTATTCCCGGAATCGTAGCCTTTTTTGTTGTTCCACTGGTACTCTATAAACTTTATCCACCGGAACTAAAAAAGACGGGCGATGCGCCTAAAATGGCCGCGGAAAAATTAAAGGAAATGGGACCAATATCCAGAAATGAATGGCTGATGTTATTGGCATTTTTTATTCTTCTGGCACTTTGGATTTTCGGGGGCTCTCTGTCTATTGACGCGACCACAACTGCATTTATCGGCCTGACCTTGCTTTTGCTGACTTCGGTACTGACTTGGGAGGATGTAAAGACGGAGAAAGGCGCCTGGGATACAATTGTCTGGTTTGCCGTTTTGGTGATGATGGCCAGTTCGCTGAATGAACTTGGGTTTATCGGCTGGTTTAGTGACTTGATCAAGGTACAGATTGGGGGACTGAGCTGGCAAATCGCTTTTCCAGTAATTATTTTGGTGTACTTCTTTAGCCATTACATCTTTGCAAGTGCTACAGCCCATGTCGCTGCAATGTACGCTGCTTTGTTAGGCGTTGGAGTATCATTAGGTATTCCGCCCATGTTATTGGCTATGATGCTTGGGTTCCTCGGCTCCATATACGGTGTATTGACACATTATGGGCATGGGCCAGCGCCAGTTTTTTTTGGTAGCGGTTATGTTGATCTCAAGTCCTGGTGGTTACGCGGTCTGGAAATCGGGATTGTCCTCCTTATTATTTATATGGGTGTAGGAGGGTTATGGATGAAAGTTATTGGTTATTATTAAAGAAAAAGCTTATGCTATCGACCTTATCAAAGAAGATGCTCATGTGTTTAACAGGGTTATTTCTCGCTTTCTTTTTGCTGATTCATTTTTTTGGAAATCTGCAATTATTTTTACCCCGGGAGCAGGCGCATTTACAATTTAATGCGTATTCACATTTTTTGTCTGGAAATATCCTGATAAAAATAGTTTCCTATGTGCTTTATTTGAGTATCATCCTGCACGCTATTGATGGATTGGTCATTACGATAAAGAATAAAAAAACGGGCGGAGCGTATCAGTCAGACCGTCGTGGACGAGCAAGTAAATGGTATTCGCGAAACATGGGAATTTTGGGTACGCTTATCCTTATTTTTTTGGTGATCCATTTCCAGAACTTCTGGTATGTATATAAGTTTGGCGCTCCACCACTGGATGCAAAAGGAAATAAGGATCTCTATATATTGGTTATTGCGGTGTTTCAACAATGGTGGTATGTACTTATCTACGTTTTGTCAATGGTGGCATTATGTTATCATCTTGTTCATGGAATTCATAGCGCGGTGCGGACCTTGGGCCTGTATCATCCAAAATTTGTCCGTTGGTTTAAAGCAATTGGGATTACTTATTCGATTATTATTAGCATTGGTTTTGCATTGATGCCAATTTATATATTTTTTACTGTTAACTAAAGGCGAAGACATGACTTTAAACTCAAAAATACCAGCGGGACCTTTGGAGGAAAAATGGACACGCTATAAAAAAACGGCAAAGCTTGTAAACCCGGCGAATCGAAAAAAATTGGATGTCATTGTTGTGGGAACGGGATTAGCGGGAAGTTCGATCGCCGCATCCCTTGGCGAAATGGGCTACCAGGTCAAGTCCTTCTGTTTTCAAGATAGTCCCCGAAGAGCCCATTCCGTGGCAGCCCAGGGTGGAGTCAACGCCGCAAAAAATTATAAGAATGACGGCGACAGTGTCTATCGAATGTTTGTGGACACGTTAAAAGGGGGAGATTTTCGTGCCCGTGAAGCTAACGTCTACCGAATGGCAGAATGTTCCTTGAATTTGATAGACCAAGCCGTGGCGCAGGGGGTCCCTTTTGGACGTGAATATGGCGGCTATCTGAACAACCGTTCTTTTGGTGGGGTTCAAGTGAGTCGTACGTTCTATGCCCGGGGGCAGACCGGGCAGCAGCTGCTATTAGGAGCTTATCAGGCGTTGATGCGTCAGGTCGGCAAAAAAACTGTTCAGCTCTTTTCCCGCCATGAAATGCTAGATGTTGTCGTCATCGACGGCAAGGCACGCGGTATTATTGTTCGTGATTTAGATACCGGGGTGATTGAACGACATGCTGCACATGCCGTTATACTCGCTACAGGGGGATACGGTAAAATCTATTATTTATCCACACTGGCAATGGGCTGCAATGGATCTGCAATTTGGCGAGCACATAAAAAGGGCGCATTGATGGCATCCCCTAGCTGGATCCAGGTTCACCCAACTTCTTTGCCACAATCGGGGGATTATCAATCCAAGTTGACTTTGATGTCAGAATCTTTACGTAATGATGGACGTATCTGGGTACCGTTAAAGGTGGATGAAAAAAGAGAACCAAATGATATACCCGAAAAAGATAGAGATTATTACCTGGAACGTAGATACCCTGCATTTGGTAATCTCGCACCCAGGGATATATCATCGAGAGCTGCCAAGGAACGGATAGATGCGGGCTTTGGAATAGGTCCTTTAAAAAACGCGGTTTACCTTGACTTTGCTAAGGCAATCAAGGAACAGGGGAAGCATAAAATTGCGGAGAAATACGGTAATCTGTTTGATATGTATCATAAAATAACAGGTTATGATGCGTATTCCGAACCGATGATGATATCACCCTCGGCTCATTTTTCGATGGGTGGACTCTGGGTTGACTATGAACTGATGACAACTTTGCCGGGCCTATTTGCGCTGGGTGAAGCTAATTTTGCCGATCATGGTGCTAATCGTCTAGGGGCAAATTCGTTGCTTCAAGCGTCGGTGGACGGTTATTTTATTGCGCCATATACGATCGCCAATTATTTGTCGAATGAAATTCACGCCGGAAAGATTTCTACAGATCATATAGAATTTGAAAAGGCGGAATTAGCCGTTAAAAAGCAAATTGAAGATCTGTTACAGATTAATGGGAATAAGAGTGTCGATCATTTTCATAAGATACTTGGCAAGCTATTATATGACTATTGTGGTCTGGCCCGAAATGAAGAAGGCCTTACATATGCAATAGCAGAAATTAGGAAGCTTAAACAGGAATTTTATGACAATGTCATGGTAAGTGGCCAGTCGGACTCTTTAAATACTGAATTGGAGAAAGCTGGACGTGTTGCAGACTATTTTGAAATAGGTGAATTAATGTGTTATGATGCGTTGACTCGTAAGGAATCCTGTGGTGCCCATTTTAGAGAGGAATATCAAACAGCAGATGGCGAAGCTTTACGAAATGATGCTGACTTTCAATTTATATCCGCCTGGGCGTGGAAAGGAAACGGGGAGGAGCCGGAACTAATCAAAGAACCATTGACTTTTGAAGAAATACAACCTACAGTAAGAAGCTACAAATAAAATAAACAATTATGGATTTACATCTTAAAATTTGGCGGCAGAAAGATAATCAATCAACAGGGAAACTAGTAGCCTATGATCTACAAGGACTTAACCCCCATATGTCTTTTCTAGAAATGTTGGATACATTGAATGAGAAGCTTATTGTCAATGGGGAGGAGCCCGTCGAATTCGACCATGACTGCAGAGAAGGGATCTGTGGTCAATGTGGCGTAATGATTAACGGTATCTCACACGGTCCGTTGAAACATACAACAACCTGTCAGTTACACATGCGTTCGTTCAAGGATAATGACACCATTGTGATTGAGCCCTTTCGCTCGTCAGCATTTCCGGTAAAAAAAGACTTGAAAGTGGATAGATCCGCTTTTGACCGAATTATTTCTCTTGGTGGGTTTGTATCTATCAATACGGGGCAGGCACCAGATGCTACGGTTATTCCTATTTCACATGAACTGGCAGAAGAAGCTTTCGATTCAGCGGCATGTATCGGATGTGGTGCATGTGTCGCAACTTGCAAAAATGGGAGTGCAGCCCTGTTTACCTCAGCAAAGATTACACATATGGCTTTGCTCCCGCAGGGAAAGGAAGAGAGAAATCAACGTGTACTGAATATGGTCAGACAAATGGATGCCGAATCTTTTGGTCACTGTTCAAATACAGAAGCCTGTGAGGTTGAATGTCCGCAAGGGATATCTGTGCTAAACATTGCCCGAATGAATTTCGAATATAACCGGGCTTTAATTTTTAAGAAGAAATAACGCTTTGCTAATTCAAAGCTGAGCGAGCCATTCTAACCGTGTCATTATAGGGGTAATAAACCCTTAAGACAAATAATTTTGTCGTTTTTGTAGCTGATTATCACGGAAAACAGGGATTTATGAAATATTATACTTTTAGCGTGGGTTTTTATGGTATTTTTGAAACGTAAAAAATCACTCAAGTTATTACGATAGATATGAAGTGTAGAAGGTTGTTGATTGCATTGTTCACTGGTAGTGTGATCTTAGGTTCAATGTCATGTAAAGATTTCTCAAATAAAGTATTGGGCAGTGGCAAAGAAGGCGATAGGGATACGCTAAATGAAAAGTTGACCCATAAGGAGAAGGTGCCCGTTCTGTTGAACAAATGGGATTCTCTCCAAAGAAATCAGCTACATTTTACAGTCGATAGTTTGCACCCTATCCCTGTAAAGCAACAAAAACGTAATTTAAAGGATTCGTTGCGGAGAGCCTTTGATGCTCATCCGAAACATATTTATCTGACATTTGATGATGGTCCCTTGATCGGAAGTGCCGCCATTGATTCGTTGGCAAAAGAGAAAAATATAAAAGTAAGTGTATTTTTAATTGGCAAACATGCCAATATGAGTAAAGGTAGAAAACGGGATCTTGAAAAATATGAAAATAATCCCTTGATTGCTTGTTATAACCACAGCTATACACATGCTAATAATCAATATTCAAGATTTTATAACAATCCGGAAAAGGCTTTTGCTGATTTTGAAAAAAATGAAAAGGATCTTAATCTTAAGCATAAAATAGTTAGACTCCCGGGTAGAAATATATGGATGTACGATGATATCCGCAAGATAGATTTGAAAAATGGCTCTACGACAGCTGATATGCTCCACAAAAATGGTTATCGTATTTTTGGTTGGGATGTAGAATGGCGTTTAAACAGTATTACGGGAGTTCCTGTTCAACCTCAGGAAGCCACGTTATCCCATATCCATAACTTTATGAACAATAAGAGTTCAATGGTTCCGAATAATGTGGTGTTTTTAATGCATGATGATATGTTCCAGACGAAAAAGGGACAGCAGGAGTTGTCGACCTTAATAGATGCACTTAAAAAAGATGGGTATCAATTTGAATTTATGCAAGATTATCCCATTAAATATTAAAATAAATGGTCGGCCGGATATGTTACCAATAGTCGACCATTTTTAGGTTATTCCGAATTCTTGTGGATACACAACTGTTCCTTGTACTCCGGTCAAAGCCCGTTGACAGAGTTCAATGATCATACAATTTTCATCTGCCACCTCAAAAGGCATGTTAATACCATATTCCGCCATTGTCACATAGCCAAACTTTGGATAATAATTGGCATAGCCTAATAAAATAATTGATCCAAAATCAAGTTGCGCAGCGATTCGATGCGCTTCTGCAATCAATTTACTGCCAATTCCCTTCCTTTGAAACTCAGGCAACACCGCAATCGGTGCCAAAGCAAGAGAAGGATAATCCCGTTTTCTTGCTTTGTTGCGAATTTAAATTTTTGTAAGCAAGATGTAGCCAACAATTTCACCGCCGATTTCTGCTACTAAGGCAAGCTCTGGAATAAATCCGCTTGAAAGGCGTAATTTTTCAACGAGAAATTGTTCTTGATGGTCACTATATTTTTCATGTTCAAAAGCTTTCCGAATGAGTTCAAAAACTGACTGATGATCGACTGTGCTTTCCTGTCTGATGTGAATATTCATTATTAGTGTGTTTTTTTTGGAAACGCATATTTCTATATTACTGCTACTATTAATGTCGAAATTATGAAATAAAAAACCGTTTATCGTAAAATTACGTATCCCCATATAATTCTATTACCATAATAATTAAAATCCACAATCCGGTCTTTTCAGAATATAACAGTTCTATTTTTAGTAAAAGATTGTCATAACATGTATTAAGACGATATTTTGTTAAGACTTCCGGATATGGCTTGTTAGTGTATATTGTACGTTTAAGACTGTCTTGATATGATCAGATTTAAATGAAAAAAAACGATATCTTAAGGCGTTTATTTTGTATTAATTTAATGATAGTCAGATGTTTATATTTATTTTTTCGAATAGTGTGAAAATAACACTTGCTTTGTTTATTTATTTTTGTATTTTCATATAATCAAAAATTCAATTATAAACCGCCTTTGATAAGATGCTAAACCGGGTGTCTTGTGGAAGCAAATAAATAACTAATAAACATACAATTTAAACCATTAAACAGTTTTTATGATTAATTGCCATTATTTCTCAAATCAATGGAAGAGAGCGTTTTGGACTGGATCGTTGTGCTCTTTAGTCGCACTAAATCCCCAATCTGTAGACGCCGCGAGCTTTGCCCATTACGGAAATCTCTTTCAACAGGAATTAAGTGTTACTGGTGTCGTGAGGGATGAAGCTGGAATGCCAATTTCAGGTGTTACTGTCTCAGTCAATGGAACTAATTTAGTAACTAAAACAGACAATGAAGGTCGTTACAAATTGGACAAAGTTCCTGCCAATAGCACGGTCAATTTTAGAATGGTCGGTAAACAGACGATAGACGAAGTAGTCAATGGACGGAGGGCCATAGATGTAACACTTTTAAATTCTCAGTCAAGTCTTGATGAAGTCGTTGTGGTTGGTTACGGAAAACAACGGAAGGAAACAGTAACGGGAGCTGTGGCTACGGTGAAAGGGAGTGATCTCGCTCAATCACCAGCACTAAACATTTCCAATGCAATGACCGGAAGGATACCGGGGGTTATTGCTACCAACGGTAGTGCTGAGCCTGGAAACGATGGATCCACGATCAAGATCCGGGGGACAAACACTTTGGGGAATAGTAGCCCGCTAATAGTTATAGATGGTGTACCAGCCCGTGAAGGAGGGATTGAACGACTTAACCCCCGGGATATCGAGAATATCTCCGTCCTAAAAGATGCTTCTGCGGCGATTTATGGTGCAAGAGCGGCCAATGGTGTTATCCTTGTGACGACACGTCGGGGGAAAACCGGTAAACCACAGTTCTCTTATACCTTTAACCAAGGGTATTCTCAGCCAACAGTAATTCCTAAATTGACGGACGCAACACAATTTGCTGAAATCCGTAACGAACTTGAAATCTACAATCTTCCTGTGGATGAGTGGTCAGCAGCATTGACGGCTCTAAATGGTACAGGATCCTATACAAAAAAGGATGGAACTACTCTGGGAGCACCTTTTAAACCTGACGATATTCAAAAATTTAAAGATGGTTCAGATCCTTGGGGACATCCGAATACAGACTGGTATAAATCCACATTGAAGGATTGGTCCCCCCAACAACGCCATAACCTCCAGGTCAATGGTGGTACTGAGGATGTAAAATACCTTTTGTCATTGGGGTATCAAAATCAAGATGCTTATTATAAAAATTCTGCAACCGGTTACAAACAGTATGATTTACGGATTAACCTGGACGCCAATATCAGTCAGTATATCAAAACCCAATTCGGTGTATTAGGCCGGCAGGAAAACCGTAATTATCCAACTAAAAGTGCAGGTACAATCTTTCGGATGTTGATGCGCGGAAATCCGACCCAACCTGCAATTTGGCCAAATGGTAAACCCGGTCCTGATATCGAGAATGGCGAAAATCCTGTTGTTATCACGACAAATGCCACTGGGTACGATCACGACAAACGCTATTATTTCCAGACAAATGGACAGGTAGATATTACAAATCCGTGGGTTGAAGGCCTGAAGTTAACTTTAAACGCCTCTGTGGACAAATATGTGAAAAATCAAAAAACATGGGTGACACCCTGGACTTTATATTCCTGGCCGGGAGGTTATGAAGCCGACGGTAAAACACCTTTGTTACAGGCCGGTCGGCGTGGTCCCGCGGATCCGAACCTCAACCAAAGTAACGAAGATCAACTCAATATTCTGTTAGGCGGTATTTTAAGTTTTGACAGAAAATTTGGAGATCATCAAGTGAATGCGATTGCAGGGGTAAACAGAGAGACTATTGACAACGACAAATTTAGTGCCTATAGACGTTACTTTTTATCGAACAGCATAGATTACCTTTTTGCGGGGGGAGAGCAAGAGAAAAATAACGATGGGACAGCATGGAAGCGTGCGCGTCTGAATTATTTTGGTCGTTTTGGGTACAATTACAAAAGTAAGTATATTGCTGAGTTTCTGTGGCGCTATGATGGCTCTTATATGTTCCCGGAGCGTGAACGTTTTGGATTTTTCCCTGGAGCAATGGCCGGGTGGGTTGTCTCTGAAGAGAACTTCTGGAAAGAAAACATTCCTGTTATCAATTACTTCAAAATTCGTGCATCCTATGGTCAAATGGGGAACGATAATATTTATTGGGAAGATAAATTACAAGAATATCAATATTTTTCAACCTATTCATTCGGGACCTATATTGTGGATGATAAACTGGCTAAAACACTCTTTGAAAGCCGGGTACCAAACGAAATGGTCACATGGGAGGTCGCTAATAATTATAACTTAGGTTTCGACTTCCAATTCTTGCAAGGCAAAATAAATCTGGAGTTTGATATTTTCAAAAACCGCAGGAACTCCATTTTATGGCGAAAAAATGCGTCCGTCCCACAGAGTACAGGCATGACTCTTCCAGCAGAAAATATTGGTAAAGTGGATAACAAGGGATGGGAATTTAACCTAGGTTACAAAGGAAAGGTCGGCGAGCTTGGATATACGGTCGGTGTTAATGGGGGTTATGCGAAGAACAAAATTATATTTTGGGATGAAGCACCCGGTGCTCCAGCATGGCAACAAAGCACAGGAAAACCGATTAAAACAGATATCTACTATATCTATGATGGCGTATTTAAAGATGTAAATGATATCAACAATGATAAATTGGACTATAGTGCTATTGTTGGAGCCGAAACGCGAAAAAATGGTGATTTGCGTCCCGGTGATATGAAATATAAGGATGTCAATGGTGATGGGAAAATTACACCGGATGATAAGGTAAGGCGAGACAAAAATAGTGACCCAACATTTCAGGGAGGATTCAATTTTAGCTTGAGTTACAAAGATTTTGATTTGTCCGTTTTATTCCAGGGCGCAACAGGTGGAGAAATCCGTGTCGGTACAGATGAATCCGGCTCTATCGGTAATTTTCTTGAGGATTTTTACGATAAGCGTTGGAGCATAACTAATCCGAGCAGTGTATATCCACGACTAACGGATCGCAGTAACCAATATTACTCGTATAACAATACCTATTGGATGCGGAGTACAGATTACCTACGTCTAAAAAATGTGGAATTGGGTTACAATCTTCCATCGACGATCTGCGATAAAATCGGTATTGGATCATTGCGTGTTTATGCAAATGGTATGAATCTAATCACGTGGAGCAAGATCAAGATGTACGATCCAGAAGCGGTAAACGCGTTAGGACAGTATTATCCACAGGCAAGATTAATTAATGCTGGCGTGTTGTTATCCTTTTAAGTGCTAAAGATAATAAAGATAAACAAGGGTCCTATTAAAACTTATTCTCAGAAATATAAATCAGATAAGAAAATGAAAAAAATTGCGAATATATCTCTGCTTTTGCTTGTGTTATCGGCTGGTTTCCAGTCTTGTAATGACGATTTTGTGAATACAAAGCCACTTAGTGAGGTGCCGAATGAGTTGGTCTGGTCGGATGCCGGCCTGTCCGAAGCTTTCGTGGTCGAAATATACAATGGCTTTGGTGTTGGTGGTTTCTATGAACAAGAAATGGCATCCATGACAGATGAGGCACTATTCACTCACCCTAATCGCGGTATTAATACAGTCACAGAGTCACGTTCCAACCCAGCTGATCAAGGTTATATTATGGATACCTATGAATATGGCCGTATGTATGTGCGTATTCGCGCCACGAATATTGCAATCTCAAATTTGAAACAGGCCAAATTTGATCAGGAAAAAGCAAATAAATTATTGGGAGAAGCGTATTTCCTACGTGGATACTATTATCAGCAGCTCTTACGTTTCTATGGCGGTATACCGATAGATAATAAGATCTATACGCTGAATGACAAAGATTTTATGGTGCCCAGAAATAGTTACGCCGATTGTGTCACTGCCATTGTCCGCGATCTGGATAGCGCGAGTTTGCTGCTCAAAGATTTGCGGGCAGCAAAGGGGCGTGCAAGCGAAACTGCTGCATTAGCACTTAAATCGCGCGTACTCCTATATGCTGCAAGTGATTTGCATGACGCTAATAAGGCGGGTGCCAAATCTGCGCTCTTAAAAGCTTACACAAAACCAGAATATTTGATGTATACTACTGGCAGCCAAACTGAACGATGGACAAAAGCAAAGGAAGCAGCAAAAGCTGTTTTGAACCGAGCAGATTTTGCCTATAAACTGGATTTGACGTCTGCAGCCTCTGCTGAGGAAGGTACCGCAAACTATATGGCTTTATCTCTTGGTGGTGGAAGTAAAATGGTAGATGCCGGAGCTGCCAGGGACATGATCTTAGGGCGTTACTTTGTTGATGAAAAAGACGAACGCGGCGGTTGGGTTGGACGTGACAATGGTCCCAATGGTTATCATAACTGGGCGGGAAACACGCCGATACAATTACTTGTTGACGATTATGAAACGGTGGAAGGGCAAAAGTTTGACTGGTCAAATGCGACCATGGCCGCGGCTCCTTATCAAAAGCGTGATCCGAGATTGAAGGCGACAATTTTATATGATGGCGCCGACTGGAAGCCAAGGACAGCAGATGTAACAAAAAGAGATCCCAATAACCAAATTCAAAGCGGTCAATATGAAATTATTAATGCGGAAGGGAATAAAGTTACCCATTTTGGCTTAGACACCCGAAAAAGTCCTGTCGAAGATTGGAATGGCTCAAGAACGGGATATTACATGCGTAAGTTTGTTGATCCCGATCCTGCTCAGGAAGATCAGAATACAAGACAGCGCATTCCTTGGCCAATGTTACGTTATACCGAAGCTGTATTAAACTACGTAGAGGCTTGTCTTGAATTGGGGGAAGAGGCAGAAGCAAAAGTTTGGTTAAATAAAATCCGGTTCAGAGCAGGAATGCCCGCAATTGAAGAAACTGGAACGGCATTAAAAAACCGCTATCGTAATGAACGTAGGATAGAGTTGGCTTATGAAGAACATCGCTTTTTTGATGCAAGACGTTGGATGATAGCTGCCGAAACGATTGGACGTAAAGCCAATATCATCAATATCACCGGTACGCTAAAAGACAATAAGAAAGTAACCCTGTATAAATACGATCCAAGCAATTATACGTACAAATACGTTGTGAGTAATATCGACCCCGGAATTGAAAATAGAAGTTGGAACGATAAGATGTATTTTACCTCTCTACATCGTGACGAAATAAACAGAAACACAAAACTTATCCAGAATCCCGGATACTAAACGTCATTAAAAACAGCTCTCCAGGAACTTTGGAGAGCTGTTTTTTTATTATGCCTTTTTCTGACGTTCAATGTTGGGTAATAGCCCTGTTGCAATACCGATCAAGGGTAAATATGCACAGATGTTGAATACATGTTCAATGGAAGTTTTATCGGCCAGCCATCCCAGAAGGGCAGAACCAATTCCACCCATTCCAAAAGCAAGTCCAAAGAAGAGCCCTGCAATCATACCTACTTTGCCCGGAATCAATTCTGTTGCATACACCAAGATAGCGGAAAAAGCGGAGGATATAATCAGTCCGATCAGAACAGACAGTATCATGGTTAAAGTTAGCCCCACATGTGGTAAAAGCAACGTAAAAGGCGCTGCACCGAGTATTGAAACCCAAATAATGAGTTTGCGTCCATAGCGATCGCCAAGGGGCCCACCAAGTATTGTTCCGACCGCCACCGATGCCAGAAAAACAAAAAGGTAAATTTGAGATTCCTGTACACTAATGCCAAACTTATCGATCAAATAAAATGTAAAGTAGCTGGTCATGGATGCCATGTAGAAATACTTTGAAAATATCAGAATCAGCAAGATAACCAGCGCAAAGATAATTTTAGATTTCGAAAAGTTCGACTTTATCTGTGCAGAGCTATGTGCTGCGGCAGTAGATTTCGGCCTAAGGTGCAATTGATACCAATTTCCCACATAGGTAAGGATTAAGATGGCTAAAATTGCCAATACACCAAAGACACCGATATATTGTTGACCAAAGGGGATAACAATCAGTGCGGCAAGAAGCGGCCCGATCGCACCACCTGCATTTCCACCCACCTGAAAAATTGACTGCGCCAATCCTTTTTTTCCGCCAGAAGCCAAATGGGCAACACGAGAGGCCTCGGGATGGAAAATAGAAGACCCCATGCCAATCAGGCTCACTGAAAGTAAGATATAAATAAAGCTGGAAGCAAAGGCGATGCACAGTAAACCAGCTAACGAAAACAACATACCAACTGCCAGGGACCTCGGCGTGGGGTTTTGGTCGGTATAAAGTCCAACAAAGGGCTGCAGAATGGAAGCTGTCAGCTGAAATACTAGGGTAATAATACCGATTTGGGTAAAACTAAGTGCATAATTAGCCTTCAGTAGCGGATAAACAGCCGGAATAACCGATTGAATAAGGTCATTCAACAAATGGGAAATGCTAATTGCAAATAAGATAGGGTAGACTGTCTGGGAACTATTCCAAGAACCATCAGCTTTTAAAGATTCTGTTTTCATAAATTAATACATCAGGTCATCTGATGTCTTGTTTCGTGATCTACTATTAATTGATTGTCGGGGTCGTAAAGGAAAAATGGGTAAGACAATTATTTATGCAGGATAATTTGATTCGCTACTGCAACAGCCTGCTGGATATTTTTATCTTTAATTGCTTGCATTAGATCCTCATGCTGCTGCTGTGAGTCAAGAAAAGGCGTGGTGTCTTTATATATTTCCATGAAAAATTTATTAACGTGAACGGATAAGGTATCATATAAAGCTGTTAGAATGTTATTTCCGCAAGATTCGGCAATAGCACTATGGAAGGCAATATCTGCTTCCACGCAAGCGATAAGATTTTCAGCGGCGGCATATTTTGCTCTATTTTTAAGTGCAAGAGCCATATCTTTTAGTCCTTTTGCTGTTCGATTTACTGCTGCTTTTTCAATAATTTTCAATTCCAGGACCTGTCTTACCTCAAAAATATCGTTAAAATTACCTTTCTCAATTTTTGCATCAAGCGCATGATGGCCGGTCACACTTTTGATAAAAGTTCCCAGTCCCTGTTGTACATGCAAATAACCGGATTGACTTAGATACTTAACGGCTTCGCGAATTGTTGATCTTCCTACTGCGAACTGTTTCATTAATTCCGGTTCAGTAGGGAGTTTTGAATCTATCGGGAAATTGCCCAGTTTGATTTTTTCTTCAATCGCGGCAGCAACCTCCTCAGCCAAAGATCTTCTAACGATGTGTTCAGTCTTCATATAGTCATATCATCTGATGATTGCAAAGATAAGAGAATATTTAGTTGGGGCACAAATATTTTTTCAATTTTATTACCCTGCCCATCGCGGTAGCTCTTTAGCGACCTCAATAGTGGCTGAAGACTGTTGATAATGAAAGATGATTTCAGGTTCTATAGCGTTTTCTCTTACGTCTACACCTTTTAGCGTATCAAAAATATCCAGATTCCGTTTGAGCAATGGGAGTGTCCGAATGTATAAATCTTCGATAGTTTCCATACTACGGTGGGCTCGGCTATCTTTTCGTCCCTGTGCCCGGGCCAAACAAATATCGATATCATCCGTGTAGAAGAATAATATTTCTATTCTATTATCGGAACGAAAAGATTTTACCATTCTCAACATGTCGAAATGTTTTCTCAATCCTAAATTCACTTCTATTGCGAAGTCCCGGTTGGCGGAAAGTTCATGCTGTAGCATTTTTTCAAATCGCTTGTACCCACTCCTGATGCCGAGCTCGCGGTAACGCTGCACGATAAGATCTGGATCAAGTATTTTTATGCCCTCAGGAACAAATTCTGGTCCGAAAGTACTTTTACCTATGTTAGGTGGGCCAGCTATGATATATATTGTTGCCATCTTCAGATGCTTTGAATTGTTCCATCTCGATATTCAGCAACCATCTGTCCATTTTTCCGGTAGATCAAAGGTTGCTGCCGGGCAAAGAGGTAACTACGGATTTTCTGTTGTAACTCTTTTTTCCAAGCTGTTTTTTCTTCCATTGCCATAATAAAAGGATCTTTTTGCATCCTTCCGACCGTGATTAGTTCCCCTTCTTGAATTATTTTTTTCATTTAGTATTTAATTAATTATTGTCGCGATTGTCAGCTAAATATAAACAGATATTGTTAAATACTAAAATTATATTAATATAAAATAATCAAATCGCCGGGTATTTCTTTCTATAAAATGTCCTTGGGTTTAAAATTGAAATAACTAAAAAGCAAGTGTCGTAATCAAGGGGAAGTTGTTCACTAGCGATGTAGGCTAATATTTTTCCGAAATACGAGGCCAATGCGAGTGGGGGATATTTAGCCGCAAAAAATGCTTTTTGTTTTCTGATGAACCAATGAGAAGTAGTCAAAAGAAAACAAAATACCAAAAATATTCTTTTAGTAAATAACTAAACTTAAATAAATGATTAATTCACGTAGAGATTTTATAAAAAAAGCGGGGCTGCTAACTGCTGGTATGTATACAGGAACACGTGCATTCAGTGCTTCAAGTTATCGACGGATTATTGGAGCGAATGACCGTATTAATATTGGGGTGGTTGGGTTTTCAGATCGCCATAAAGGAGCACATGCGCCTTCATTTCTTGCGGCCTATAAAGATTTGAATTTTGACATTATTGCTGTAAGCGATATCTGGAAGCTTCGTCGGGAGGAGGGAGTGGATTTCTGGAAGCAAAAGCTGGGACATGCCATTAAGCCCTGCCTAAATAATGAAGCCCTGTACGATATCAAGGATGTCGACGCGGTATTTGTTTCAACCTCCGATTTTCAGCATGCGCTACATGCGATTGAAGCAGTACGTGCCGGTAAGGATGCTTATGTCGAAAAGCCACTGGCCGAAACGATGGAAGATGCCCGTGCGGTATTAAAGGCGGTGAAAGATAGTAAGCAGATCGTGCAGATCGGTTCACAACGTCGGAGCGGCTTAAATTACTTTGCTGCAAATGATTTTATTAAAAGAGGAAAATTTGGTGATATCGTCATGGTGGAGCTCACTTGGAACGTCAATCAGCCGGGGCGATGGCGTAGACCAGATCTCGTGGCCAAATTAAGAGAAGAAGAAACCGACTGGAAGAGATTTTTGCTTAATCGCCCGTATGAGCCTTTCAATGCCAGACATTATCTGGAATATCGATTATTCTGGCCCTATTCATCTGGTATTCCCGGACAATGGTTATGCCATCAGATTGATACCGTGCATTGGTTTACGGGGCTTCCACACCCACGTAGTGTAGCCGTAAATGGAGGGAATTACCTTTGGAAAGATGGTAGGGAAAATGCGGACACCTTTACTGCCGTATTTGATTACGGTCCATTGGATGATTTGACTAAAGGATTTCAGGTACTGTTTAAGTCCAGGCAGACAAATTCGGGCGTTCTGAACGGCGAGGAGGTGAAGGAAATTTATTACAGCAATGGTGGAACGCTCAATTTGGATACCAATAAAATATCAGCTACGGGTGGTCTGACTGACGAGTACGCTAGGGCAATGGGAATGAAGGCAAATTTATTGCCGGATATCAATTTGAATAATATCCGGGTTAGTACAGCGGCGAATACCGGTGGGGACCTTGTCACAATGGCACATATACGCAATTGGATGGAATGTGTCCGCAATCGTAAAGAACCCAATGCGCCAGTTGAAGCGGGATACAATCATTCAATTGCAGTTATTATGGCAAATGCAGCCTATAGGACAGGAGAAAAGGTTATTTTCAATGATAAGCAACAAGAAGTGATTGCAGGAGGTAAAGCATTCAAATATTAATCAAGTTTAATTCAGATCAATTCGAAAAATGAAAAAACTACTCTTATTTACCCTATCGCTAGCGGTCATTATACCCATGGTGTCTGCCCAAAAAAAACAGTTTATAGCTGTTCAGCAAGACAAAGCACGTAAGGAAATTATTATTACAGCAAATGATAGCGCCTTCACCGCATTTATCTATCCAGATAATTTGGAAAAACCGACATTGTATCCGATTTTTGCGGCCAATGGCGAAGTTATTACCCGAGGGTTTCCACTGGCTCCACGTCCCGGTGAACCTACAGATCATCCACATCATATCGGCTTGTGGATGAACTATGAAAGTGTGAATGGCCTTGATTTTTGGAATAACTCGTCTGCCATACCAGAAATTAAGAAAAACAAATATGGTTGGATCAAAACAACGGTCATTTCCGAAACTAAAAGTGGTACATCCGGTGCCATAAAATACACGGCAGACTGGTGCGACATCAAAAAACATGTGCTACTGAAAGAACATACCACATTCACTTTTACAGCAACAACGAATCTGCGAATCATCGACCGGACGACAACATTTACTGCTATGGAACCTGTTTCATTTGCCGACGTTAAGGATGGGCTATTAGGCTTGCGCGTGGCACATGAACTGGAATTGCCTTCCAAAGAAGAACGGCAGTTTACAGATATCCATGGCTCCCTAACAACAGTTAAACCTAATTCTGAGCATAATGTTACAGGCCAATACTTAACCAGTGAAAATAAAACCGGAGACGATGCTTGGGGCTCCCGGGGAAAATGGTGTATGCTGTATGGACAAAAAGGAAAAGATACCATTAGTATAGTGATTATGGACAATCCAGAGAATGTTGGCTATCCTACTTATTGGCATGCACGGGGCTATGGTTTATTTGCCGCTAATCCACTTGGACAAAAAGTTTTTAGTAATGGAAATGAAGTCTTGAATTTTAGATTGGAAAAGGGCAATTCGGTAACATTTCGGTATCGTATTCTCATTGCATCAGATAAAAAAAGATTGTCAACAACAGCAATCAACAAGTTATGGGAAGAATTTGCGCTTAACGATAAAAAGGCCAATAAGTAGCAGCAATTTGTATTAACCAACGCAGTTTACAACTATAGATTAGTCATTGCAACTATAAGTAGTGTAATAACAACTAGAAGTAGTCGTTATCTTACCCTATTCGGCCATGGCTCCGTGTATCTTTGCAGAGTCAAACATAAACACAATTACAAAGATGGACTTAAAGATATTAGGCAATAGAATTGCCAATGCCCGAAAAGCACAAAACATGTCTCAGGCTCAACTCGCTGGACTTTTATTTATTAGTCCCCAGGCCGTTGGAAAATGGGAGCGCGGAGAATCCATCCCTGATTTTATGACGATTAATCAGCTGGCTGATATTTTTGCTGTAGGATTAGACTATTTTTCTGGCGGCACTCATGTGGAGAAGGGCAGGGAGCTTCCTAAACTTACTTATTACAACGGTGACGGTACGGTAGCAGGAATGATCTGCGACATGGAGCCAACCACCGAGCCCGAACTCCCCCTACTGACTGATTTCAGCGGCAGTGCTTTAGCAGGTACTGATTTCGTTGGTGTCCATGCCCCCAAACGCAAATTCCTAGGAAGTGATCTGCGGAATGCCGATTTTTCGAACGCTGATCTCAACGGTAGTTCATTTAAAGGAAGTGATCTCTCCGGAGCCAATTTCAACGAAACCGATCTAAGCGGTTGCAAGTTTTCTACAAACAATCTCACAAAGGCTAGCTTTGATAAGACTATTCTTACGGATACAGAATTTTATGCGTCCGAGCTTACCAAAGCAAATTTTAAGGAGGTTTCATTGATCAATGCTAAGATCGCATGCATTGATCTTAAAAAAGCAGTGTTTGAAAACTGTTCCTTTAAAGGTACGACATTTAAATCCTGTGACATGAGCGGAGTTAACCTCGATGGACAGACCTTTATTGATGTAATGTTTGATCGTGTCGCGCTGACAGGTGCTTCTTTTCAGGGAGCGACATTTAGAAATGTCTCATTTCGATCTACTTCTAACTTTACAAACAGGTATTACAAAACACTCCAAACAATTCGCTTCGACGGAGCAATGATGGACAAGCTAACATTTGCCGCGCTCAAGGGGTTAGGTGTGGATCTTTCTCTTGTTAAAACTCTATAAGTGAACAGCTCTTGGTAAAATGAACCCTGTTTTCATCTGCCCTCGAAAGCTCCGATACAATTTTCGGGGATAGAAATATGAATTTCCACATTCGGGAGTGCATCATATACGTTCTGGTATAGGCCTTGTTTGAAAGAAACTGACTTTAGTAAGTTTTTTTTAAATTAGGCCATTAAATTTATCTTATGAAAAAACTTCCAATTTTATTCTTTTTATTGATTTCAAGTGTGGGCTATTCTCAAAACCTTTCACCGTATGAGAAAGGTAATGGTAATCAGTCGACAACTTTTGAGGAAATGCGTAAATTCTATCAGGGATTGGCGAATCAATTTCCCGCAATCAGCTATGAAACAAAGGGAGAGGATGATAACCGGGCTCCGATCGATGTTGTACTGTTCAATCCATCGCAGCAAAGCTTGGCGGAGGCAAGAGAAAATAAATCAGTACTATTTATTAACAATGGCATTCACCCGGGGGAGCCCGACGGAATTGATGCAACCATGATGCTTATGAGAGATCTGGCAACAGGCAGGATAAAAACACCTAAGCATGTTATAATAGCTGCCATAGCGAGCTATAATGTCAGCGGAATGCTAAACCGCAACGGGTTTTCCAGGGCGAATCAGAATGGACCCGAGGAGTATGGCTTTCGTGGAAATGCAAGAAATTATGATCTCAATAGGGATTTTATCAAAACAGATACTAAAAATTCTCAGAGTTTTCAGCAGATTTTTCAATGGATAAAACCGGATGTTTTTATTGACAACCATGTCAGCAATGGTGCCGATTATCAATATACGTTTACTTATATCTCGACCAATAAGGAACGTTTGGGAAGAATTTTAGGGAACTATTTTAATAACGAAATGCAAAAAATATTATTAAAGGATCTCGAAAAAAAAGGATTTATTTCAGTTCCCTATGTCAATATCCACCATGATATTCCAGATCTTGGTTTTCCCGTTTTTATGGATTCACCAAGATACGCAACAGGATACGCCAGTCTTTTCAACGTCATTGGCACAGTCGTGGAAACACATATGTTGAAACCTTATAAAGAGCGTGTAAAGGCAACATATGATTATATGCTAAATACGCTCGATTTTATTGAGCGAAATCATAAAGTTATTCAACAGAAAAGAACGGAAAATTTAAAACAGTATAGGATTGGAAGCAAGTATCCCATTGCCTGGAAACCCGATACAACGAAATATGAAAATATTGATTTTAAAGGGTTTGAAGCAAATTATAAACCAAGTGATGTTTCCTCTGCAAAACGATTGTGGTACGACCGAAGTTCCAAATTCTCAAAAAAGGTTAAGCTGTACAATACCTATATTCCAACGAAAGAAGTTACTATTCCGAAGTATTATGTAATCCCGCAATCCGAATGGGAAGTTATTGACTTATTGAAGCTCAATCAGATCAAAATGAATCCAATTGAGCAAGATTCCACCATTGTTGTGGAACAATACCGGATCAACGATTTCAAGACGACTTCTACTCCTTATGAAGGACATTATCTCCATTATGATACCGATGTCGTCAGAGAAATGAAGGATGTAAAGTTCAGGGCCGGAGACTTTTTGGTTCCACTGGATCAGGAAGGCGTAAAGTATCTTTTGGAGACCCTAGAACCCGAAGCGATAGATTCCTATTTCAACTGGAATTTCTTTGATGCGATCCTTGGACAAAAAGAATATTATTCTGCCTATGTTTTTGAAGATACAGCAGCTAAACTTTTGAAAGAAAATAAAGATTTAAAATCTGCGTTTGACAAAGAAAAAATAAATAACCCAAAATTCGCAGCTGACGGAAAAGCCCAATTGGATTGGGTATATAAGCATTCGAACTATTATGAAAAATCACATTTACGTTATCCGGTTTTTAGAATTGCTCCTTAATCCAATAGAGAATAGCAGAGATTCTGTTACAAATCCCAGGTTTTGGCTACTTTTTTTCAACAGTTTTCCGAGAACTTTGTTATACTAAAGGAAATGACGATGAGCATATTCGAAATCTTAATAGATGGTCATCTTTTTCAGAGGGCAGAAGCCCTTATTTCAAAGGAAGTGGGCAAGGTTGTTATCCGACATTTTGAGGGAAAATAAATGAATAATTTAAATTCAGCGATCAAGGGGGAGTAACTTAATCATTAAAAATGTAATTATGGCACAGCACATGAAGGCGGAAAACGATCCGCAAATCCTATCGGGCATCCGGGAATTTTTGAAAGCGCTAAATAATAGTGGCGGTAAACCTTTGGAAACATTAACACCGGAGCAAGCAAGACAGGTGCTCATCGATGCACAGAAATCAGTAGAAGTCGACTATTCCGGTATTATCGAGGCAGAAAGAGAAATTACGCAAGACGGAGTCACGGTAAACATTCATATTGTAAAACCAGCAGGCGCTGTTTCTGAAAACCTTCCGGTATTTATGTTTACGCATGGAGGAGGATGGATTTTGGGGGATTATCCGACACATAGGAGATTAGTAAGGGATTTAGTCGTAAATAGCGGTGCTGCTGCGGTCTTCACAGATTATACACCATCGCCAGAAGCCCAATATCCGGTGGCCATCAATCAGATATATGCAGCCACAAAATGGGTCGCTGGTAATGGAGCTGAAATAGGTGTAGACGGCAAGAATCTTGCCGTTGCCGGAAATAGCGTCGGTGGTAATATGACGACTGTTCTTTGTTTAATGGCAAAGGACAAGGCTGGGCCAGAAATAAAATTCCAATTGTTATTGTGGCCGGTTACAGACGCTGATTTTTCTCGGGAATCCTGGCAGAAATACGGCGAAGGACGATTTCTTACAGCACCTTTAATGAAGTGGATGTGGGAAAATTATTTGCCAGATACGGCAAAACGTAAGGAATATTATGCCACGCCTTTCAGTGCTTCTATTGAACAATTGAAAGGGCTTCCGCCGGCACTGGTGCAGCTAGCCGAAAACGATATTCTGTTTGACGAGGGGTTAGCCTATGCGAGAAAATTAGATGAAGCGGGAGTACCAACAACCATTCAAACTTATAACGGATTTATTCATGACTACGGCCTATTGAATCCTTTGGATCATATTGAAGCCGTGAAATTTTCGACGGAGCAGGGCGCCTTAGCACTCAAAAAGGCTTTGTTTGGAAAATAATATGTGTGAATCTGAGATTAGGGTATACATCTTATTTTAAGATCGCATTTGCAATCTTAAAATAAGATGTATACCTTTTTTGTAGGGTTCTACGATTTTCCTGGATGTTATGTGCTTAAAAATTAGTATATTAAATGGAAGATATCGTAAAGAACATCGTTAGTTTAACGATAGAAAGCGACAATTTATCATAAGCTTAGTAAACGATCTTTGCCAGATAGCGCACATTGAGGCTATCGCATTGGGCGGATCTCATTCCTCAGGGAGGCGCACAGGAAAACTCCGACATAGATATCACAATCTACTTCATACCATTATATGATCCGAAAGATATTTTAAAACGGTTAAAGCAGCTGGTGGCAATATATCCACCGGCATCAAAAGAAATACCGAAGTAGTTTCTCTCACAGCGGGGTTGTACCAACCAAAATTTCATTTTAAGAAGTAATACATCCTTGACCAACTTGAAAGTCTTTTGAAATAAGTGTTACCTTCTATATTGATTTTGTTTCGTCCGTATTGCTGCTGTTTTTTTGAGCAACTTTGCCTGCTGTTGCTGTACTTTTACCCGATGATTTTGCTGCGGTTGTTTTAGCGGCTGTTACAACTATTTTCTTTGGAGCAGCTTTAGACTGCGGCTTAGCTGCTGTACTGGTACTTTTGACTGCTATTGGAGCGGCTTTGTTTGCAGTACTTTCAACCGTTGGTTTTGCTGTGGTTGTTTTAGCGGCTAGTACGGTTGTTTTATTTATCGTGGCTTTAGGCTGCGGCTTAGCTGCAGTACTGGTACTTTTGACTGCTATTGGAGCGGCTTTGTTTGCAGCACTTTCAACCGTTGATTTTGCTGCGGTTGTTTTAGCGGCTAGTACGGTTGTTTTCTTTGTCGTGGCTTTAGACGGTTGCTTAGCTGTTGTACTGTTATTTTTAGTCGATGATTGAGAAACATCCGCTTTGATAGAACTGGATGCCATTTTATTGGTAGTTAACTTTTTTTTAGCCAAACTTTCCTTAGCTGATTTAATATGTTTTTTAGCCAAAGTCTTGTTTTTAAGTCCCTCAGTTAATAATTTGGCTGCCTTTTCTATTCTGTTGCTAAATTCCTTTTCGCTGAAATGATCACGTAAGTAAGAAATAGCATTTTGTAAATGAGTGAGTACTTGATTTTTTAATTCTTTTTTTGGAGATTGAATTTTTGCAGATTTAGCCATAATTTACTGTTATTTTGAGAATTAACATAAATATAATGTTAATTTAATTAAATACTAACAAAACTTACAGCGTTAATGTTTTTACTTTTTGGCGGTCCTTTGATTACCGACCAAAGACTTTTGCTTTTATTGGGGTTCTAACTTAATATTTAGGCTAAGTATGTTGGACAAGTACTTAGGTAATATTAATAAATTTTAATTTACCCAAAAACAACGATGATCGGTGAAAATTCCGCTATAAATAGGCATAGTGTTTTTGTTAGGTATCCCTTCCTAACAGAAGGAATACCTTTATTTAAGCTATTATGCGAATCAGTTTCCTACGCTTTTTTACAGACCGATGGAGCAAGCCTTGTCGCTAAACATTCCTCATCCTCCGTATGGGGTTTTGAGAAAGTGACAAAACTCATTGCAAATGTTACTACTAATAGCAAGATACTTACCCATAAAACATGATGTACCCCGTAGTAGACACTTATTATTCCTCCGAGAAAAGCACCTAAGGAAATTCCGATATTGAAGGATGAAGTAAGTAAGCTATTCACAAATTCAAGTGCGTGATGGGGAACCGACTGAGTTGTCCGAATATTTGAAACCAGAAATCCACCCGTATGAATCATTCCCCAAACGGAGACAATAATGACCATTGGTACAAATATTCCACCTAAGTAGTAAGCGAGTACCTGTACTGCGATCAAAGAGGCCAAAAAGAGTCTTGCCGTTAACAGCACGTTTCTATTTAACGCGAGGCCCATCAGCCAATTTCCTAGCGTTCCCATGCCACCAAAGAGAAGTAACATTACGCTGATCTGTGTGCCATCCATTTTAGTAATTTGCTCAAGATAGGCGGTAAGATAGGTATAACTGGAGAACATCGCTGCTAGTGTACAAATGGTAGAGACCAGGTTGAGCCATAAAAGCGGACTTTTCAGTATCGCGATCTGATTTTGCGTAGATTTTGTATTGTCCGCAGGAATGGATGGTATAAAAACCAACAGACCTATAAAAGCGATTAGACTTATAGCGCTGCTAAGGAAAAATGACGCCTGCCAATTATCGAAAAGATCTACCGCATAGGTTGTTAACGGGATTCCAAGGACAGTCGCTAAACTGAGCCCTAACATTACTGTAGAAACACCCTTTGCTCCGCTATTCTTAAAGGCAATAGCGATAGAGATATTCCAAAATAGGGGATGTAATATTGCAGGTAGTATGCGGGCCACCATCAGCATAGTGAAATTTGAAGAAAATGCGGAGATTAAGTTTGAGAGAACAAATATGCTCATAACTAGACATAAAAGAAGTTTCCGATTTATTTTGGTCGTGAAGGAAGTAATGAAAGGTGAGGAGACCGCGACCGTTATCGCAAAAGCGCTGAGTAGCCATCCGGCGGTATCTAATGTTACACCGAATTCACGGCTAATTGTCGGAAGGATCCCAACTATTCCAAATTCAGTTGTAATTATGCCGAAAGCACCAAGTGCCAGGACGTAGATTGATTTTTTCATTGCTATCTAAAGTTTTGATGTAGCAAATTTGAACAGAAATATTGTGAATAATCAGTACATTTTAATGATAAATAGGTACTTTTGCGTTATGAGAAGAGAGAATATAGATCAATTGGTCAAAGTGGAACACCATCAGGTGGTAAACTGCCCTTTAAAGGATAACCAGTTTTCCTTTTTCCAAATCATATATGTCATTTGTGGAAAAGGATTTCTTAAGATTAACAACAATACCGCTTCATATAGTGAAGGCAGTTTGATACTCTTGACACCAAATGATCTGCATAATTTAGAAGTAATCGAACATACAGAACTTTTGCTCGTTAAGTTCAGCGAACGGTATGTAAAAGACTATAAGTGGAATAGCATTAATTCGATGGAATGTTTATTATATGGGGCTTCCTATTTGTCCGGTTGCATTTTACAGAATAAACCCGATGTTATTCTGGTTGATTCGATTGTTTCCTCGCTTCTCCATAGCATCAATCATCCGGACCTTTTTCAAGAGGAGCTGACCTTACATTATGTAAACGCATTGATTGTCATTGCGGCAAGGAACATCTCAAAAATGAGAATAGCGCATGTGGCATCCAATACAGATAAGCGGGTGTTAGACATTATTAATTATATTCAGGGAAATATCCATGATCCGGCATTGTTAAAAGTCTCCTCAATTGCTCATAAATTTGGCTTCTCTGAAAGTTATCTTGGTAGCTACTTTAAAAAGCAATGTGGTGAAACTATCCAGCATTATATATTGAATTATAAAATGAGATTGATCGAACATAGGCTTCTTTTTAGTGACATGCGGGTCAATGAAATTGTGTCTGAATTTGGTTTTTCAGATGAGAGCCACCTGAATAAATTCTTTAAAAAGAGACACGTAATGAGCCTCACAGAATTCAGAAAGGCGAAAGGAAGTATAGCAATGCAAGTTTAAGGATCGGGAAAATTAGCTTCTTTTCCTGAAGACTCTGCTTAAATCGAAACCATTGACCGGAATATCCGGGAAACAGTTTCATTTCCCGGATTTTTTGACCATTGCTAGGCAACACAATGATTTTTTATTTTAAACAGCTAGTTCATTTTCTAAATAGACCTGTCTGAGCTGTGATCCCCACGCTTCGACAGTATGATTGTCTGCGCGGTCAGCTCGATCAAAGAAGAAATGTTGCTTGATTTCAAGACCACAATAACTATATATACCGTTATCAGAAGTCAATTGTAGGGCTTTGTCCATTCCGGTCTTTTGGTACTCCATAGTTGATTTACCGTGAGTATTGATGATGTATGCCGATTTTCCAGCCAGCAAACCTTTTTGAACACCGGCATCATATCTATAGGCAAATCCATAACTGAATACACGGTCTATATATCCTTTCATAATGGCAGGCATACCTGTCCACCAGATGGGGTATATAAAAGTAATGGCATCGGCCCAGATAATATAGTCCTGCTCTCTTTTTACGTTTTGGTCAATAACGCCCTGGCGTTGGCCGTCTATATCATCACGGGACAATACCGGGTTAAAATTTAATTGATAGAGATCTCTTACGATAACTTCCTGTCCATTTTGTAGCAAGGTGTCTTTTACGATCTGCTTAAAGTGATTATTTAAACTACCGTCAATGGGGTGTGCATAAATGATGAGATGTTTCATTTTTTTCATTTTTAATGGATTGAATAGGACAAATCTATCAGGAATGCGACCGAGAAAATTGTAAGAAAACGAAATGGTCTATCCATCGTATGTCTTGCAGACATCACGCTGAAATTTTAAAAATTTTTTAGGTGAAGTATTGATAAAATGTTTGAAGTCATGAATCAATTGGCTTTGATCATAATAGCCACATTCCTCGATTATTTCAAACCAGTTTACCTTTCCTGTTGAAGCGGCTAGTTGTTGGATGAGTCCAATCGTCTTGATAAAACGCTCATATCGACTCAATTCTTTAGCGCTGAATCCAAAATGTCTTTTATGGATGAGCTGAATATTTCTTTCACTGTGTCCGGTTTGCTCGGCAACAGATTTAACAGGATTCAGTGGTCCGGATTGAAAATTGAAAAGTAAAGCAGAAATATCATCCTGCGATCTCAAGTAAGGCTTACAAAAATTTAAGATAAACTTTACTTTTTCTGTCACATGGCCGATTTCATTTAGCTGCTGCCATAAATAGTGAAAGCAATTGTCCAACAAGAGCTCGTCAGGATCCATGGTCTGATCCCCGGAAAGGTGTGGTTTACCAAAAAAACGATAAAAAGCATCAGCTTTGAAATTAGCGATTAATAGCTGTGTCCCTGGAAGCAAAGTGTAAGAAAAGGCCTGTTTAACTGGGCCGAGTACAATGCAGGTACCAATGCTAATTTCTGCCTTTTCCTTGGAGATAAATAAGGCCGGTGTCCCGAAATTAAATACCATCATTGTCTGAAATGATGGTAACAGTGTTTTTGTAATATTGTTTTTTGATGTATTCGCTGCAAAGTAAAAATGGGAAAACACCGTTTCAAATTCCTCCGGAACGGGTATTCTATAGCTTTGATATGTTTCTTGGTCTGTGCTCATCAGTTTTCTAAGGCCAATTTAATAAAAAATACACGCTAAAATTAGACATCCGATAGTCATTTAGATAAATTGCCTGAATTTAAAACACTTGACGTCAAGTAACGGTTAATAAATAACATTTTGTTGACGTAGATCATCGTGTTGAATAATAAAAAAACAGAAATTTGATCATTTCCTAGATAGAGGATTACAGCTAAAATAATTAAACATGGAAATAGGTATAGATAGTTTTATTGCAACAGGTGCATATGAAGGTGCGTTAAGTCCTGCTAAAAATGTGGAGGCCATAGAAGCGTTGCTGACAAAAATAGAATTCGCGGATCAGATGGGACTACATGTTTTTGGATTGGGTGAGCACCATCGCAAGGAATTTTTAGATGAATCGCCTGCGGTGATACTATCCGCTGCGGCAGCGAGAACAAAAAACATCCGGCTGACGAGCGCAGTCACTGTATTAAGTGCTGCGGATCCTGTTCGTGTATTTCAAGAATATGCAACATTGGACCTTATTTCTAAAGGAAGAGCAGAGATCGTGGCTGGTAGAGGCTCTTTTATTGATGCATTTCCTTTGTTTGGGTTCGATACGCAGGATTACGATGTATTATTTGATGAGAAAATTAGACTGCTCCTTGAAATTCGGAACAACGAAATTGTGAGCTGGAAGGGAAATTTTCGGCCCGAATTAAAACAACAGGCAATATATCCGCGGCCATTACAGGAGCAGCTACCTGTATGGATCGGAGTAGGCGGCACACCACAGTCTTTCGTGCGGGCCGGACTATTGGGGCTTCCATTGATGGTAGCTGTTATTGGAGGCGAAACACATCGGTTCCGTCCATTGATTGATTTGTATTATGAGGCTGGAGAGAAAGCAGGGCATCCTCGGGAGAATCTTAAGGTAGGGTTACACTCCCTTGGTTTTGTTTCAGAGACAGGAACCAGAGCAAAAGACGTATATTTTCCGGGTTATCAGGAAATGATGGGTAAAATAGGTAAGGAGCGAGGTTGGTCGACACCAACACGTGATATGTTTGAAGCACAGGCAGGTAAGACAGGAGCTTATGTGATTGGCAGCCCTGAAGAAGTTGCTGAAAAGATACTGCGCCATAGCGAAGCCCTGGGAGGTATATCAAGATTTACTTTTCAGATGGATAATCCCGGGCTGAGTAAAGAAGATATATTCAGGTCCATTGAGCTCATTGGAACAAGAGTAATACCATTAATAAATCAATGAAGCAGATTATCTTCTGACTGAACGTGCCCGAATGCGGCTCAGTGTTTCTTTGGTAATACCTAAATAGGATGCAATCATGTGTTGAGGAAATCGCTGCAGAAATTCTGGATAGTTACTCAACAACATATTGTAGCGTTCTTCTGCTGTCATGCTGATTGCTGCATTAATTCTTCTTTGGTTAGCAAATGAATGGTTTTCATCCAATTGACGTGTCAACTCGATCATAGCTGGAAGAGAGAATACTTCTACAGAATCGCTCTTTGTTAATGTAAGAAGTGCGGTATCCTCGCAGGCTACAATATTAAAAGGAGAGGGGCTGAGTTTTGCAAAACTTTCACGGTCACCGACCCACCAGCCATCTATATAAAGATTGACAATATGTTCGATTCCCTTACTGTCCACACTATACTTTCTCATAGACCCTTTAACAAGGAAGCCCATGTATTTATTTACATCGCCTTCCTGCAAGAAAAATTCGCGCTTTTTTACTTTCTGAGGTACAAAGCTCTTTTTTAGTATGCTGATCTCATTTTCGGCCAATGGCCTGGAAATGCGTGAATTTATATATTCGAATAAAGTAGTATACATCTGTGACTGTTTTACGTATCTCAAAAGTAAAAATAGGAAAAGTAGCTATAAAATCGTAATAGCGCATTGTATGTTATTGATTTTATTGCTGCGCTTTTGATGGACAAAAAAAAACGTGTAGCAGAGATCTGCTACACGTCCTTAGAAGATGCGCCATGCAACTCCCAGATTGACTATTCTACTTAATTAAGCGATACGTACATTGGTGGCATTAATGCCTTTTTTTCCGTTTTCCAAGTCAAATGTTACGCTATCATTTTCGCGTACTTCATTGATCAGACCGGTAACATGTACGAAAATGTCTTCACCACCATCAGCTGGTGTAATAAAACCGAAACCTTTTGTCTGGTTAAAGAATTTTACTGTTCCTTCTTGCATTGTATTATATATTAGTATTAAATTATTCTGTTTACACACGTTGTATAAAGGATGCTGTCCCCAAAAACGAGAAATAATCCATTTGTTTGCAAGAAATGATGTTTTGTATTTAATGGGCTTGGGGTTATGCAAGTTCAAAAAGGTACTTCACTATTATTTTGAAAACAAAATTAGCTTCTGGAAATGCAAAAACTGAGCGGAAAGGGATACTTGACGATTTCAGAAGAGCAAAGGCGGAACCTGATTATGATACAAGTATAGGTATAAATTATTGGTATATAGCATATTTTGTGTTTTATTTTCAGAATAAATTCATTTACCGCCTTTATATAGCATTAAAGCTCCTTCTTCATGAAGAAGAAGGAGCTTTAAATTTTGTTTTGCAGAACGATATTGGATCACTCGACTAAAGTTTATTTTGACATGGCATGAATAACACCAATATGCGACCTAAACGCTGCCCAAAAAGTACGGAATTCGTTGTATTGCAATTTATATTCCTTGCAGGTCTGTTTTACAATACGGTTGAGCGCCGGATAATGCACATGGCTTATTTTGGGGAAGAGATGATGTTCTACCTGAAAGTTAAGTCCACCGAGCAACCAGGTCAGTATCTTACTCCTTGTAGCGAAATTGGCCGTGGACTGGATCTGATGAATCATCCATTCTTCTTCCACACGCGCTCCCTCAACTGTCTTAAATTCAGTTCCGGAAACAACGTGAGCCAGTTGAAATACCGTTGCCAGACTCATTCCACAGATAACGCCAGCAATCAGTAAGCCCAAAAGAGTAGGAAGCCAACCCACAAAGATAATGGGAAGAACGACAAATAGCGTGAAATGTACGATCTTACTGAGCCAAAAAATGACACGTTCCCTAACTGGAAAATGAAAACGCTCGGTTTGATTTCCCATGCGGCCGCGGAAATATTTCTCATAATCCTGATAAAAAATCCAGGCCAAATAGGAGATACCGTATAACAGTGGAAAGTAAAACCGTTGATAGCGGTGGTGTTTTTTCAACTTCTGATCATGGTGGATACGCATAAATTTAATTTCAATATCATGGTCCTCACCATCGATATTGGTATATGTATGGTGGGCGATATTATGTTTGAGTTTCCAAAAATAGATATTGCCACCCAAGAGATTGAGTGTATAGGACAATACCGTATTCAGGCGTTTGCTATCCGAAAACGAATTGTGTCCGGCGTCGTGCATGATATTGAAGCCGATAGCAGCCAAGTTGGCCCCGAAAATAAGGCATAGTACGATAGCAATGCTCCAATGAAGTGGAACGAAGACCAAGAGAATATATAAAAGGATAAAAGTGATCAAAAGAATAGTGGCTTTCAAAAATATCCTTCGGTTGCCGGTTTTTTGCTTTAATGAATTATTAAAATAATTATTGATTTTTTGCTTTAACGCTTTGGAGAACAATGTATTAACATTGTCGAATTTAACAGACTGGGACATGTGATTTCTGACGGTGGAGATATTTCTCGTATTTAATTTGCAATCTGAAGTGATTGGCTGATGTGAAGTTACGTTTTATATTTGAATCAAAAACATGCGATAACGTTAAATGCATGTTAAAGTATAGATTTTTCAATAAACTTAAGGCATTACCAATTAACCTGTACATACCTGAGCTTGTTAGATGTGCTTATTCTTTCGTGGTATAAAGAAGATATAAACAGCACATATACCTATTATCATTGCAACAGTATAGCCTATGAATGCAATAATTGCCGCTTGTTGCGCTGTTCCTCGAAGAACGGATTCTGTAAATAATCCGGTATTGTCTTTGAAACCAAAAAACCAATGTGTCAGATTCCATGCAAAATGAATTCCTGCGGACAGGGCAATATTTCCTGTTCTTAAAGTTGCAAAGCCAAATAAGATCGCTCCCAGTCCCGATCCGATGAATGCGTTTGCAGCAGAATAACCACTGAGGAGATGCTCAGCAATAAAAATAGCCGTAACGATTACCATAGCTATTAAAGGCCCATTATTTGCCTTTAATCTCCAAAGTATGTACGTTCTAAAGACAAGCTCTTCCCGGAAAGCGACAAAAAGAAACAAAGGAATATAGACGGCAAGAATAGAAGGGTTAAATGTTTGCGATCGAATAAAAGAAACGCCGCTAAAATTACTTACAATCAGTGTCATTATAAGAACCATAATTATACCAATACAAAATCCTGAAACAAAGTGCATCGGGGTCTTTTGATCAATGCCCAGTCCATTTTTTGAAAGTGAATCCTTATCATTCCGGACAAAGCCATAGACTAAGATGAAAGTGAGGATAGATGCTAGGATTATGGAAAATAGATCTGGCGAAGATGTTTGTTTGGTGATTGCTGATGCTCCGACAAAAAAGACGAGGGTGAGAAGATAAAAAACAATCACTTTGAGACAGGTAAATAATCTTTTCATTATCAAGACGCTCTTTTACATAAAGTTAGTATATAATTTGTGAAATATAGCGAGCACAGCCATAATCTTAATGATCTAATTTTTAAAGGTAATCGTTCTATCTGCAAATTCTTCTACATCTTATTTTTCCGCACATTATTTAAAGAAAAATAAAATATAGACAGACTTGTCTGTTTTGGATGGTTTTTCTATATTTGTTTGATACAATTTTAGAAAATGGATAACCCAAGAGCAAGAATTTTGAATACAGCTTCCCTGCTGTTCCATCAGCAGGGATACAACAGTACCGGAATAAATCAGATTATCAGTGAGGCAAAAGTGGCGAAAGCTAGTTTTTACCAACATTTTAAGTCAAAGGATGAGCTCTGTGTTGCTTTTCTAAAGTCCAGGCATGAGTATTGGTTTTCGGCGTTGTCGGATTACACAAAGGATTGTGTAAGTACCGATGACTTTATAATGAGTGTATTCGATTTTATCATCTATATGAACGAAAGAGAAAATTATAGAGGGTGCAGTTTCCTAAATATTCTTTCAGAACTGTCACAAGATCAGGAAGCGATTCTTTCTGTTATTCAGTCCCACAAAAATGATCTGAAGGAATTTTTCGAGAATAGGTTGGGGAAAGGGCTATTCGCAACCCATATCTATTTGTTGTTTGAAAGTTCTATTGTAGACAGTCAGTTATTCAGATCAAATGAACGTGTACAGAAATCCAAAGAAATCGTTAATCACATCATTTAAAAAATTATGGAACAGAGACAACCTTTGCCACCATTCACACTTGAAACGGCAAAACAAAAAATCCAAATGGCTGAAGATGCATGGAATTCGCAGGACCCCGAGAAAGTGTCAATGGCTTATACAATCGATAGCGAATGGCGCAATCGCAATTTATTTATCAATGGTCGAGCAGAAATTGTAAGCTTTCTGACCACAAAATGGGAAAATGAATTAGATTATAAATTGAAAAAGGAATATTGGGCTCATACAGATAATAGAATCGCGGTTCGGTTTGAATATGAATATAGAAATCAGGAAGGTCGTTGGTTTCGCGCTTATGGGAATGAGAACTGGGAATTCGATAAAAACGGATTCATGAAAAAGCGCTATGCTAGTATCAATGATTTAGAAATAGAGGAAAGAGATCGACATGTATAAGACAAAAGCCCGACAATATGTTTATCGGGCTTTTGATATTTGCTGACGCAAACCAAATTTTACACCTTAATCCAGATCTTCGATGGTAGCATTTGGGGCATTTGCTTTTACGGATTCAATTCCGTTTTCCATTCCACTTGCGCTTTCGTACATTTCACTTGTTCCGATAACTTGACCATTGGTCGCTTTCAAATTGAAGTAATGCTTACCATTTGTCGAAGCCTTTCTGTCAAATTTATCGTTGTCCTGAGCATTTCTTTTTACCGATTCAACACCGTTTAAGCAATTTGCTTTGGTTTTATAGCCCTCACTGCTCAGAATTACCTGGCCATTGCCTGCTTTTAAATTAAACTGAAACTCACCATCTTTTCTTGTTTTCACTACAAATTTTCCCATTTTTTCTATTCTAAATTTTATGTGATAAATGTGATTTTTTATACTACTAAAGATAATGTATAAAATTATTTTTATTGTGAAACAATGATTAAATGATCTGCATCAAGTTATTATGATGTTGAAATAGTAGACAAATATCTACATCATCTAATCACAAAATGTGGAAGTAGTAACTTGAACTTTAAAAATATCTAAAATCAAAAAAGCCTGCGATTTTGAGTAAATTACAGGCTTTTTAATACTTTTTAAATGCTTTTGATAGGTTAAAAAACCTTTTAAGCGGAAAGGGAGGGATTCGAACCCTCGATACAGTCATCCCGTATACAGTCTTTCCAGGACTGCTCATTCGACCACTCTGACACCTTTCCGTGTTTCAGTGCACAAATGTAGTAATTTTTTGCTTTATTGCAATACCATACAGCTTTTTTTAAGAACGATTTTTCCTATGCGATTGATCATAAGCGCATTGTTTTTATATTTTTTTGAATAAAACATATTTCTTATTTTTCAGAATGACAAATAGCTATTTAGACATAAAAAAGAATATTTTAGAAGTCGCCCTACAGCGAACAAATGATCGGATCGCGATGATCGAATCGGCGCTAGAAACCGCTAGGGATTCGAGTAGTGACGACACGAAAAGTAGCGCCGGGGATAAGTACGAAACCTCAAGGGAAATGATCCAACAAGACATCAATCGATATCAAGGGCAGCTTCTTGAAGCGAATAAGGATTTACTACAGCTCACGAATATTATGTCAGTGGTGGGGGATAAAACCGATTTTGTCAAATTGGGAAGTCTTGTCGAAACAAATGTGGGACTTTATTTTATCGCCACAAGTATTGGTGCAATAAAAATCGGGGATAATAATGTTTTTGTCATTTCAGCGGCATCGCCTGTAGGTCAGTTGCTTCTTGGTAGGAAAATAGGAGAGAGTTTTCTGTTTAACAGATTAAATCAGACCATATTGGAGCTTTGCTAATTGCCGAAAAAGAAGAAAGCTAAACAATATGTCCTCATAATTGTTTTCACTATGAACGAAAATAAAACAATACGATGAAATTAAACAGATTACTTTTAATATTTTCATTCGGTGTTTTACCTTTTGTTCACTCTTGCCGGTCACCAGAATCCGATGATAAGCTAAAGTCAAAAATTGAAGAAGCTTTAATAGATAACCAGGGCATAGCAGTGGATGTAGAAGAAGGTAATGTTACATTGAACGGGCAGTTAGGATCAGACTCATTAAAGCAAGTTGTAGAAGAGAAAACAAAGGCTGTGGGAGGTGAGAATATTAAATCCATCCACAATAATATCATGGTCAATCTTCCTGAACCTGAAGATGCACGTGAAAAATATCATGAAATAGTTGAGGGGTCAGTCGATTCCACAATTACTAGAGATGTCAACCGGGTCCTCGAAGATTTTCCGACCATTACAGCACAGGTAAAGGAAGGAATTATTATTGCAACAGGCAATATTGAAAAAACAAGAATGGATTCCCTAAAGAAAAGATTGGAACATATTAAGCCTAAGGGTATTGATATGAAAGGAGTAACCAGTCGATAGTTTTCGTATTTCCATTGAAATATAAAAGCTACTCGTCAACAGACGAGTAGCTTTTATTATTTATGCATATGTTTATTTACCCCTAATTTAAACATTTTCCATCAAATCCCGAATAGCGACTGAGGCAATTGCACCTCCAAATGCTGCGGGTAGATAAGACATTGTTCCATATGCTGACTTTTTGAAGTTACTCCCATCGGTATATAGTAAGGAGCTTTTATCCGGAAGCTCAGTCGAGAAGGCAACTTTAACACCGTCACGGATACCATGTTTACGCAACTTCTTACGAATATGTTGAGCCAGTTTACAATTATAAGACTTGCTAATATCAGCGATTTCAATTTTTGTCGGGTCAACTTTACCGCCTGCACCCATTGAACTTACAAATGGCATTTTTGCATCCAGTGCCAGTCTGATGAAGAATAACTTCGGTGTAATACTATCGATGGCTTCTACACAGTAGTCGGGCGCCATTTCCAATAAAGCCGGTATTTTTTCAGGGATAATAAAGTCCTGAATCACGGTCAATTCCAATTCCGGATTAATAGCTAAAAGACGCTGTCTCATGATTTCAGCTTTCGCTTCACCATGATTCGTTGCAAGAGCTGGCAGCTGTCTATTTCTGTTGGAAGGGTCTACAGTATCACCGTCTATTATGGTCATTTTACCAACCCCCGCACGGCAGATAAATTCAGCTGCAAAGGAACCAACACCGCCTAGGCCTAGAACCATCACGTGTGAATTTGCTAATTTTTCCAAAGCTGTCCTACCAACCAATGCCTCGGTGCGCGACAGCCAACTTAAATCTTTCATTTTTTTAATACAATCTTATAATTATGATATAATGTCTGCTTTAGCATCTCTAATGGAATAGATCGGACTTGGGCGACATATTTATATAGGGTAGCAACTTCCGTTGCTGTATAGGTATCTGTTTCCAAAAATAAATGTGTAAGGGGGATATTTCTTACGACTTCGTCCTGGCTGCCATCCAAACAATGGACACCGATCGAAAGGTAATACCCTTTATCCATAAGCTGTTTGGCCAACGTCAAATTCTTGCGATAGCCATGGAAGATAACCGGTAAATGAAATTTAGCTTTTGCCAAAGATGCCAAAACTTCCTGAAAAGCACGAACACAATGAATAATCAACGGCTTCTGAAAAACAATAGCCAATAGAATCTGCTGGTCAAAAACCTGTTGCTGTTTCTCGAAAGCAACAGCACTATTTTTGTCCAGACCACATTCGCCTAATGCGACAACATTCGTTCTTTGTATCATTGTTCGCATCAACTCTAATGCTTTTTCCGTATTGCAGTCGATGTACCATGGATGCAAACCGATAGAGCAGTCTCCCTCAATGATAGTCTCACTATGGTTCAATGCTATATTTATAACAGATCGGTTGAAACCGTCCCGTATAATATCAAGCCGATGTGTATGTATGTCGATATAGGGAACCTGCATTGTCAAAGGACAAAGGTCGAAAAAATAGTTGAAGCAAAAAATATTCTCTACAAATTTAGTCTAGTTTTATTGCTCCAATTTGCTGTTGAGTGCCTGCAAGATCGCGGAGGCCTTTAAAAGACATTCCTGATATTCTTGCTCCGCCAATGCTTGGTTGGTAAGGGCTCCGCCGGTATGAAAGGATAGGTATTTTTCGCGTTGATTGTACAGGAGGGAACGGATGACGACATTAAAATCAAATTCATCACGAATAGTATCAAAATAGCCTACCGAACCTGCGTAAATCCCTCTTTTGGAGCCTTCAATCTGATCACAAATACGCATGGCAGCAATTTTGGGAGCACCTGTCATGGAGCCAGCAGGAAATGTATGTCTAAAGACGTCCATATTGGAAACGTTGGGATCCTGTATGCAGCTGATTGTGGATATCATCTGATGTACTTGTTTAAAAGACTGGATTTCAAATAGACGTGTTGCTTCAACTGTCCCGGGAAGCGCACTCCGTGTTAAATCATTACGAACAAGATCTACGATCATTACATTTTCAGCGATCTCCTTCTGCGACTGAAGCATACGATTGATAATATTTCGGTCTTCGCGCTCAGTGATGCCCCTTTTAGCTGTGCCTTTGATGGGTTGAGAGATTAATCGGCCTTTTCTCTTGGTCAAAAAACGCTCTGGAGATGCACTCATAATGAAATGAGATCCAACTTTAAAAAAATTGCTGAACGGGGTAGGTGAAACAGCATTCAATTTTAGATAGACCTCGATCGGGGAAATATCTGCATTTTCTGCGAAGAACTCCTGACAGAGATTTACCTCGTAGATATCACCACGTTGGATATGTTGCTGCACTTTATCAAAGGCATCAAAGTATTCTTCTTTTGTCCACCGTGAGCGTACGTGCAGATCTAGTGCAGCATTAGTCTGCGGAGCTGTCGTCTCGCAGATGGATTTATACACAGCAACTGGATCGTCGGCTTGAATGTGTACCTGCATATCCGTTGTGCTTACCGTAATCGCTGGGACAAAAAAATAGGCAGATGGAAAGCCAAGCTTATCCGTTGCGCGGGTCTGTAATTCTTCAATCTCATTCTTGAGATCATAGGATAGAAATCCCGGAATAAAGCCACATGGATGTTGCAATAGGAATTGCTGTAATTGATCCAGTACATCTTCATCCGCGCAAAAAGAATGTAAGGCCTTCACCGCCAGTACGCTCTCAAATCTTCCCCATTGGTCTGGCGACCCATTGCTATTAAAGAAAGAAATTTCATCAAATTGCCCCGACCAGTGCAGCGCTTTCTGATGAAATTTATCTTTAGAATCGAGAAGATCAAAACTTTCGATCCGCATATTTTACTTTGATAAAGCCAATGTTTGTTTACGATCCGGACCTACTGATAAAATCGTGATAGGAACTTCGAGAGCTTTCTCTAAATAAGAAATATAGTTACTTAATGCCTCAGGAATCTCAGCCTCAGATGTGATGCCTGTCAAATCTTGTTTCCATCCTTGGATTTCTTCCAAGATTGGCTCTGCCTGATGTGTGATAATCTCGTACGGCATATAATCAATCACTTCACCATTATAGTTATAATGTGTACATGCGTAGATCTTGTCGAAAGTATCCAATACATCAGCTTTCATCATGATAAGGTCTGTTACACCATTGAGCATAATAGCATATTTCAATGCCGGAATATCAATCCATCCTGTACGGCGTGCACGTCCTGTTGTAGCGCCGAATTCATGACCCAATTGACGTAGCTTTTCTCCTGTCTCATCATGAAGTTCAGTAGGGAAGGGGCCTCCACCCACACGTGTTGCATAGGCTTTAAAAATACCGTATACCTTACCGATTTTGTTCGGTGCGATACCAAGACCTGTACAGGCTCCAGCAGTTGTCGTGTTGGACGAAGTCACAAAAGGGTAAGAACCGAAATCCACATCCAACAGAGTACCTTGGGCACCCTCAGCCAATACACGTTTGCCTTCTTTCAGATATTGATTGACCAAATGCTCTGAATCAACATGCGGAATGGTTTTAATGAATTCAATGGCAGCTAGGAATGCTTGCTCTTTTTCACTGAAATCAGGAATTTCACCGTAGTGAGAAAGAATGTTCAAGTGCTTTTCTTTCAACTTCTGGTAACGCTCCTGAAAGTCGGGAAGTGTCGTATCACCTACACGTAAGCCATTTCTACCAGTTTTGTCCATATAGGTCGGACCGATACCCTTCAATGTAGATCCGATCTTGCCGGCGCCCATTTTCGATTCTGAAGCGGCGTCCAATAATTGGTGTGTCGGCAAAATAAGGTGTGCTTTGCGTGCTAATACCAAATTGCCTTTACCCACCGGATCAAAACCAGCTGTCTTAAGGTTGTCTAATTCTCTTTTTAGGATAATCGGATCGATAACGACACCATTACCAATAAGATTTAGTGTACCTTCATTGAAGATACCAGATGGAATTGTGTTGAGCACGAATTTTTTGTTATCAAATTCCAACGTGTGTCCGGCGTTAGGGCCGCCTTGGAAACGAGCGATTAAATCGTATTTTGGACAAAATACGTCTACGATTTTACCTTTACCCTCGTCACCCCATTGTAAGCCCAAAAGCACATCAACTTGCATAGCTTTTAAAGTATAGTAATTAAAATGTTATTAATAAAAATAGACTCATTAAAAAAATAAAAATGTTCAGGAATTTTTCTCCTGAACATTCCTGAACAAATGTACTATTATATTTAACAAAAATATAAGATTAATTTGAAATAGCTTCTTGAGCTACGGTTTCTTCTTTTTTATTTTTTTCCTGACAATCTTGACATACACCGTATAAATTTAAAGAATGGTGCTTGATGTCAAACTTCAATAAATCCCCCATAAGGCTTTGAATCTGGTTGATACGTGGGTCGCAAAATTCAACAACCTTATTGCATTCAATACAAATCACATGGTCGTGCTGCTTGAAGCCATAGGATTTTTCAAATTGAGCCATATTACGGCCAAACTGGTGTTTGGTAACCAAGTCACAAGAAACCAAAAGTTCGAGGGTATTATAAACTGTAGCACGGCTGACACGGTATTTTTTGTTCTTCATATGAATATACAAAGACTCAACATCAAAGTGATCAGTACGTGAATAAATCTCTTCCAAGATAGCATAACGCTCTGGAGTTTTTCTTAGATTTTTATTTTCTAAGTATGCTTCAAAGATTTTTTTTACAGTTGCAAAATTTTCAGCTTGATTCATAGTAAAAATATTCTTGTACAAATTTACCAATTTAGATTGACATTTGATAGTATTTCTAAATTGTGATATTCATTTGATTAATTTTCAGACTCATAACGATTTACTCCTGTTATTCCCCGTACTTGTTTAAGGTTTTTCATCAAACTTTCCAATTGCTGCGTATCGTTGACGTACACCATAATATTCCCATCAAAAATACCATCGTTACTCGATATGGCTAGGGAACGTATGTTGACCGCAAACTCTTGGGAAATAACCGTAGTAAGCTTATTGACCAAACCGACATCATCGATACCCACAATATGCAGGCCGGTCAGGAATGCAGAGTCTTTCGTCGATGCCCAGCGTGCCTTCAAAATACGGTACCCGTAATTCGCCATCAATTTGGAGGCATTGGGGCAGCTGGTGCGGTGAATCTTGATGCCATCATTGACCGTCAGAAAGCCGAAGATGTCGTCGCCAGGAATAGGGTTGCAACAAGGCGCTAGGGTATAGTCAACTTTTTGCATATCATCACCGATAAGGATGGTATCAAATTCCTTTTTATTGATTTTCTCAACTAAACCTCCAATATGACTGTTGAACTGATTGCCGGAAGAAGACCCTGCATTGATTTCAACAGCTTTTTCATGGGCCACATACTCTCGCAATTGCTTGATATCAACAATGCCCTTGGCTACGTTATAAAAGAGATCCTGAGAACTTGGATATTTCAGATAATTAGCAATTTTATTGATATTATCCGTATTGTATGTCACTTTCAAAGACTTCAGTTTACGCTCCAGGATCTCCTTTCCATCCTCTGCGACCCTTCGTTTTTCTTCTTTGAGGGAAGATCTAATTTTTGATTTCGCTTTTGCGGTAACAACAAAATTGAGCCAGTCTTCTTTTGGCGACTGTTTGCTGGAAGTGATGATCTCCACTTGATCACCATTTTGTAGAACGTGGCTCAGTGGAACCAATTTGTGGTTTACTTTGGCCCCAATACAGCTTGCACCGATATCGGAGTGGATCTCAAAGGCAAAATCCAATGCCGTTGCATTGTTGGGTAATTGAATTAAGGTGCCTTTGGGTGTGAAGATAAAAATTTCATCAGAGAACAGGTTCATCTTGAAATCATCCACAAAATCCATGGCATTCTGATCGGGGCTGCTGAGTACATCACGTACCTTTTTGATCCATTGATCCAAGCCTGAATCGGAATTGGATTCTTTGTACTTCCAGTGTGCTGCAAAACCTTTTTCCGCAATTTCATTCATCCGCTTGGTCCGAATCTGTACTTCCACCCATTGCCCCTTAGGGCCCATTACCGTTGTATGCAAGGATTCGTAGCCATTTCCTTTGGGCGAAGAGATCCAATCGCGCAGGCGGTCCGGGTTGGGGCGATATAAATCAGTTACGATAGAATATACTTTCCAACATTCGGTTTTTTCCTTCTCATCCACCGCATCAATAACGATACGAATGGCAAAGAGATCATATACTTCTTCAAATGGAATTGACTTTTTGCGCATCTTGTTCCAGATCGAATGAATGGATTTGGGCCTTCCAAATACGGCAGCTTTAATTCCTTGTTCTTCTAAAATCTCTTTAATAGGACCGATAAAATCACCAATGAATTTCTCCCGCTCTGCTTTCTTTTCATTCAGTTTTCGCGCAATAAATTTATAGGTGTCCGGATCAGTAAATTTCATGGACAAGTCTTCCAATTCGGATTTGATTGCATATAAACCTAAACGATGCGCCAAGGGAGCGTAAAGATAACTGGTCTCTGAAGCAATCTTCAGCTGTTTATCTCTTGCCATAAATTCCATCGTCCGCATATTGTGCAGTCTATCCGCCAATTTGATAAGGATAACACGTACATCGTCAGCAAGCGTTAGCAACATTTTACGAAAGTTCTCGGCCTGCATTGAACTATTGGGATCAAATATCCCGGAAATTTTTGTCAATCCGTCGATAATACGACGAACTTTTTTTCCAAACATTTCCTCAATTTCGTCCAAGGTTACATTGGTGTCTTCAACAACATCATGGAGCAAAGCGCATACAATGGAGGTCGTCCCTAAACCGATTTCCTCGGCGGCAATTTGCGCTACCGCAATCGGATGATAAATATAGGGTTCTCCTGATTTGCGGCGCATCTCCTTGTGGCTATCCAGGGCCAAATCAAAAGCTTTACGAATCTCTTGCTTGTCCCCACGCTGCAAAGTAGGCTTACAGGCACGCAATAATGCACGGTAACGTTTTCTTATCTCTTTGTTTTCTGCTTCAATATCAATCACATAATCTTTCATAAACGTTGCAGGTAAATGATGTTTTTTTGAGTATTTTTGTTTAATTTAGTTAATGTATTTTGAATACAATTATCAAGCTAACTTATTTTGTAATAAATCTACCAAAATATAATAGCATTGACAAATTAAAAGAGTTATATAGTCGTTCAGATGAAGACAACAGTATGTGTTTTGTTTTTTCTTCTTGGGACTTTGCCAGGCGTGGCACAGGCTCAGTCTCTGGTTCTTCCTTTATATGGAGAGGGGGCCCAGGAGACAGTGACGGATTATATGAAAACAACACTGCCCTCAGGTGAGATATTGCCTTGGTTTCCCATTCCTGAAGTGGTTATTGTCAGGAAAAGAGTCTGGTCAAGCGAGGAAGCCCGACGGGAATATTTACGTTTTCGGAGAAACGTATTGAAAGTGCTTCCCTATGCCATATATGCGCAAAAAAGATATGACCAACTGGACCGGGACTTGGCTATGACATCGGATAAAAAAGAACATGAAGCTCTGGTGGAAAGATGTGAAAACGATGTGAAACAAATGTTTAATAGGGAAATTAAAAATATGACCATTTCCCAGGGTAAAATCCTAATAAAGCTGATCGATCGCTATACCGGACATACAAGCTATGAAATGGTGAAGGAAATGAAAGGTGGGATCTCAGCATTTTTTTATCAGGGAGTTGCCAAAATTTTTGGGCATAATTTGAAATCATCATACGATCCAAAAGAAGACTTTGAAATCGAAAATATCATCCGTGAATTTGAACGGTCGCGACCCAAACCGGTGATGTAAGAACCCATATATACTCGGATATATAAGTCACGAAGGTACTTTAGTTAAGATCGGGATCGTTATGTAATACCTAAATTAAGACAATATGAAAACGATATATGACTTTGATGCTTTGCAATTCAATGGAACCATGAAATCTCTTGGAGATTTTGAAGGAAAGGTTTTGTTGGTCGTCAATACAGCGAGTCAGTGTGTGTTCACAAGGCAGTTTAAATCGCTCGAAAAACTCTACCAGAAATATAGAGAAAGAGGATTTGAGGTCTTGGCATTTCCGTCCAATAACTTTCGGAATCAAGAGCCCTTGACAGGCAGTACATTGGAGACATTCTGTAGAATAAATCAACAGGTCAGTTTTCCGGTTTTTAAACGTAGTCACGTCATTGGTACCTATACAACTGCCTTGTATAGTTTTCTGTCAAATAAGGCAGAAAATGGGCATATAAACAGCAAGCCCTCCTGGAACTTTCATAAATACCTGATCAACAGGAGAGGGGAAGTTGTGGATTTCTATTATCCTACGACTTCGCCATTGTCAGGTAAAATTTGTCGTAATATCGAACGACTTTTGGAGGAGTAACCTACAAACTTCCTACCTTTGGCATCGGTTTCATAACAGTAAAAATCTGGATATGGTTGCTATCTTCAACGTAAGCCAGCACTATGAAGTGGTGAACTGCATCACGCCGATTTTTGTCGATTTTGCTGATATTGGAAGCCATAAACAAAAAAGAAGAAAAAAATATGGTAAAACTAGATTTACTTGTCATTGCCGTACATCCCGATGACGCAGAATTGGGGGCAGGCGGAGTAATGGCAAAATATATTGCCGAGGGGAAAAAAGTAGGAATTGTAGACTTAACTCAGGGTGAACTGGGTACACGTGGTACCGCGGAGACCAGAGCACAAGAGGCAAAAGATGCAGCAGCTATTCTCGGACTGTCAGTGCGTGAAAATCTCGGTTTGAGAGACGGTTTTTTTGAAAATGCCATTGAGGAAAAAATGGTCATTATAAATGCTATAAGGAAATACAAGCCTGAAATTGTTATCACCAATGCGGTTAATGACCGTCACCCGGATCATGGAAGAGCAGGACAGCTTGTGAATGAAGCCTGTTTCCTTTCGGGGTTAAGAAAAGTGGAAACCAGAGATCAAAACAATCAAATCCAAGAAGCCTTTCGTCCACGTCTAGTGTTGCAGTTTGTGCAGGATTATTACATCAAACCCGATGTAGTCATCGATATTACGGACTACTATGCCATGAAGGAAAAATCAATCTTGGCCTATAAAACGCAATTCTATACAGGTGAAAATATTAATCCCGATGAGCCGCAAACCTATATCTCCAATCCGGATTTTATGGAATCTACTGCTGCCAGAGCAAGGGAATTCGGTCGTTATATCCAGGCAAAATATGCTGAAGGATTTACATCTAAAAAAATATTAGGCGTTGATGATCTATTCGATCTAAGATAGCGGAGTTGCAATAAAAGATAGAGATGTAAAAAGCCGAGGATTTTATGATACATAGAATCTTCGGCTTTTCTATAAACGGCAGGCAATCTATCAGGAGATAAAACCTTTTACGTATTGTTTTGTGATTTCATGCTGTGGATTTAACAGCACTTGTTCAGTGGGGCCAAATTCAAGGATTTCACCACCATAAACAAAAATAATATAATCAGACACTCTTCGGGCTTGTCGTAAAATGTGTGTCACCAGAACAATGGTATAATCCTGCTTTAGTTCGATGAGTAATTCTTCAATCTTTGCTGTGGATAATGGGTCCAATGCAGAAGTTGATTCATCGCCAAGTATAATTTCGGGTTCTACAGCAAGTCCCCTCGCTAAGCAGAGCCGTTGTTGCTGTCCAATCGAAAGCCCGCTTGCGGAATGCCCCAACCGGTCCTTGACCTCATCCCATAAGGCCACATTTCGCAATTGTGTCTCGACAATCTTATCCAGTTCTTTTTTATTTTTAGTGCCATGTATGCGCGGGCCATAAGCTACATTGTCGTAGATGGACATCGGTAATGGATAAGGTTTTTGGGATAAAAGCCCCATTTTTTTACGGATATGCGTTACTTCGGCATTCTTATCATAAATATCCTCGCCGTTTACAAGCACAGATCCCGTTATTTCAACACCTTTTGTGTCGTCGACCAGGCGATTCAGTGTTTTCAGCAGTGTGGTCTTACCACAGCCTGAAGGTCCGATAATGGAGGTTACGCTATTGTTTGGTAAGGCAAGATTAATATTCTTTAAAATATGTCTCCCATCGATATATACATTGAGATCCTTGATCTGAATGTGAGGATCAGTCAAAGGACTGTTTAACGACGATTCTTTTGTTTCGATTGAAGGATATGCGTGCATACTACGATAATTAAAATGATGATAGTTAAAACCAAGGCCGAAGCATATGCCCGCCCCTGTACCTCAGGAATTGGACTGCTTAACTGAAAAAATATAGCCAAGGGAAGTGTTGCTGCCGGTTCGTCAATATATTTAGGCAAATTGTCACTGAACCCTGTTGTCAATAATACGCCCGCGACATCACCTATTGCCCTTCCGAACGCTAATAGGATAGCTGTCAATAATCCGGCACGAATACTCCGCAACATGACTTTCGCAAGCTCCCAGCGTGTGGTACCCAAGGAAAGGGTGACATTTTTCAGGTCTTCAGGAATCGTTTTGATCAGCTCGTCTACCGTACGCACCACAATAGGGATCGTCAATAGCGTGACTGTCATGATGCCGCCCAATAGTGATGCTCTAATGCCAAAATAGACCATGATACCAAAGCCGACTGCTCCATACACAATGGATGGAACACCATAAAGCACATCAAATAATAACTTCGAGAACTGCGTTACTTTGGATTTTGTTCCCAAATAGATATTAAGATAAAGGGAGATTGGGATCCCAATAAAAGCGGATAGGGCGGTCGCCACACCTGCCAGATATAGCGAACCCAGTATGGCGTTTAAGATTCCACCTTCTTTGCCGATGTAAAATCCGCCTTTGGGCAACTGACTGACCATTTCCCAATTGAGATAAGGAAGACCCTTGTAGAGTATAGTTCCCACAATAAAAAATAGGGAAGCTGTTACCGTAATCCCGGATAAATGCATAAAGCCTTTCGCGATCTTTTCGCTTATTAATCTTCTTTTGGTGTTATCCATCTAAACCTCCTTCAAGTCGTCTCAATATCAGACGTGATATTAAATTGAAAATAAATATGATGACAAATAGCAATAGTGCTGAAAACATCAAAGCAGACTCATAAAGGGGAATGGACATCATCTCACCAAAATTGTTGGCGATTAAAGCGGGGATGGGGTAACCGGCATCAAATATCGATGTGGGTACCTTGGGGACATTCCCGCAAACCATTAATACTGCAATCGTTTCTCCAAATGCCCGGGAGGTCGATAAGACTATGGCGGCGATGATACCAGGTTTTGCCTTTTTGAGAATAACATGTTTTATGGTATCCCATTTTGTTGCTCCCAAAGACAAAGAGGCGGCTTTTAATTCATAGGGAATCGTTTGAAGCACCTCCACCATAATGGAAATCATGATCGGAAAAATCATGACCGCCAATACGATGCCACCGGCTAATACTGAATAACCAGATGTCACCACACCAAAAATCGGAGCAATATAAAGCTGGATCAAAGGGACGATAAATAATACACCCCAAACACCATATAACACCGGCGGTATGGCTGCCAAAATATTGACAAGCGGAAGCATCATGTTTTTTAGCGCATCCGAAGCGTATTCGGTCAGATAAACTGCCGTCAATACACACAGTGGTATTGCGATGGCAAGCGATATCAATGTGACAGCGAGTGTACCGGCGATAAAAGGCAGAAATCCGAATGAGCCCTTCATAGGTGCCCATACTTTATCTGTCAATAGCTGAAATACGTTGCTGTATTCAAATAGTGGGATGGATTTTACAGTTAAACCGACCGCAATAATAACGACAACTGATAGCGAAATCAGTAGTAACAAAAATGTGGACCGTTTTACTAAGGTATCTTTAACTAGACGTGTATTTAGCATGCTATAACTTATTTAGTTCGTCATTGATCAGTGTTTCACTCAATGGTACATAGCCATTTTCAAGTAATTGTGACTGCGCCTGTTTCTGCAGCACAAAAGAGATAAATTCCTTCAAGAGCAGGGACTCTGTTTTATTGCGTGTGACAAATGTCAGATCACGGGAGGGGGGCGCGGGATATTTGCCTGCTGCAACAGCTCCGGTCAAGTCTGACAGCGATCCATAGAATTGCTCGTCGGCTTCAATCTGTCCATTTCTATTTAAATCCAATGGCAGTACATCGATATGGTCAAAGACTTTGTTTGTCTTTAAGTTATATACATAATTAATGTTGTTGAAGCCAATGCCAAACTTATCATCTTTAATAGCTTGCGCAATACCGGGATCTCCAAAGATTCCAACACCTTGCAGGTCTTCCTGTTTACGCCCAAAGAATTTGGCCCAGGTCTCTGCTGCTCCGGCGGCATCCGAACGCACATAAACATTAATCGGATCTGCTGTAAATTGCGGATCAATTTGATTCCATGTCCTAAATTTTCGACTGACAAAAATATCAGCAAGTTCCTCCTGTGTTAAGCCCCGTTGCAGTAATGCTTTATAATTCGGATTGCCAGGATTCAATGTGCATATTACAGCATCTTTGGCAACAATAATAGGGACTGCGCCTTTTTTGACTTCTTGTGGATGCAGATCCCGTGATACTAAACCAATGTCTACCATACCTGTTAATACATCGGCAATCCCCTTTCCTGCACCGCCTGCAGAGATATTAAAACGGACATGAGGGTGAATTTTTTTGAAGTCTTCACTCCAGATTACGGCCAAAGGGTAGAGGGCAAAAGCTCCAGATAGTGAAATATTGCCTTCAAATCCTCGCTCTTTACTATATCCATTCTTTACTTTTGGTGCGCATGACGTGATCTTAAATATGGTTATAAAGCTAAAAATCAGAACTATAAAATATCTCTTTGTCGTTACACCCATTAGTCTACAGGTTTAGTATATTAAATTTTATACGGCAAATATATATTAATTTGGTAGATATTATAGAATATTAAAAAAATATTTTTACATTTGACATCGAGAAAAGAATACTAAATCAATAGATTTTATTTGTTTTATGCAAAGCTTCCGTACAGAATTAGAAAATCCAGTCGTGGAAAAGGAGATTATTGAACTTGAAAAAAAGATTCGATTATTTCACGAAGGTAAGATCGCTGATGAAAAATTTAGATCATTGCGTCTGGCCAGGGGAGTATATGGACAGAGACAACCAGGAGTTCAAATGGTTCGTATCAAACTTCCATTTGGAAAAGTTACTTTTAAACAGTTAATCAAAATAGCAGCAATATCTGATGAGTATGCAAGTCGCAACTTGCACTTAACCACACGTCAGGATATTCAGATCCATTACGTTAGTCTGGATCGAACTCCAGAACTCTGGTCAAAATTGGCAGAGGATGATATTACCTTAAGGGAAGCCTGTGGTAATACCGTTCGTAATGTAACGGCTTCACCAACTTCAGGTATTGATCCGAAAGAACCCTTTGATGTCTCGTCATATGCACAGGCAACATTTGAATATTTTCTACGTAATCCGGTTTGCGCAGAGATGGGTAGAAAATTCAAGATGTCTTTTTCAGCAAGTGAAGAGGATACCGCTTTTTCGTATATTCATGATTTGGGTTTTATTCCAAAATTGAAATATGTGGATGGTGTGGAAGTGCGTGGTTTCAAAGTGCTGCTAGGCGGCGGACTGGGGTCGCAACCATTTTTGGCATCGCTAACAAATGAATTTCTTCCGGAAGATGAGCTTATTCCTTATATAGAGGCTACCTTAAGAGTATTCGACCGATATGGCGAACGTAACAACCGAAATAAAGCCCGTTTTAAATACCTCATTCAAAAACTAGGCTTGGAAGTGGTACTAAATCTGATCGAAGCGGAAAAAATCGCTACAAAAGTTAAGACTTTCGCTATTGATCGAACCAAAATTGAACAACCGCTACCACCTGATGACAGCAAAATTACTGTACTTGATCTGGATAGCGACTTAAACTATCAGGTATGGAAGAATACGAATACATTTGAACAAAAGCAAGCAGGCTATTATGGTGTCTATGTACGTGTTTCTACTGGAGATATCGGCACGGATAAAGCGCGATCCTTAGTCGCTGGATTAAAAAATCTCGTTGCGGATGATATCCGGATAACACAAAACCAAAGTTTACTATTGAAGTATGCAACTGAGAACTCGTTACCTCATATTTACCAATTGCTCAAATCACTTGATCTTGCACAGGTAGGTTTTGACAGTACTGCAGATGTGACAACATGTCCCGGAACGGATACTTGTAATCTTGGCATCTCAAATAGTACCGAAATGGCACGGGTTATTGAATCGTATATCGCCGAATTCCATCAAGATTTTATTTTCAACAGAGATTTGAAAATTAAGATATCCGGTTGTATGAATTCCTGTGGTCAACATGGACTGGCGCATATTGGCTTCCATGGCAGCTCGGTTAAAGCAGAGGGCAAGGTAGTTCCTGCTGCTCAGGTTATGCTTGGTGGTGGTACGATCGGCGATGGTGAAGGCCGGGTGGCCGAACGGATTATCAAAGTACCGACCAAAAGGGTACTGCATGTGGTTGAATTCGTATTGAACGATTATAAAAAGAATGCTGAAGAGACCGAGAATTTCCATGCGTATTATGACAGACAGGGTAAAAATTATTTTTACAATCTATTAAAACCACTGTCGGATCTGACGACGCTTGCGGAAGATGAGTTTGTGGACTGGGGACATGAAGGCACTTTCCAGACAGCCATAGGTGTGGGTGAGTGTGCCGGGGTGGTAATTGATTTAGTGGCAACATTAATTTATGAGGCGGAGGAAAAACTACAATGGGCAAACGAGACATTCGAGGAGGCAAAATTCGCAGACGCTATCTATCATGCATACAATGCCTTTGTTCAGGCGGCGAAAGCCTTGCTATTAGATAAAGGTATCAGCGCAAGCACACAAAATACAGTGATCAACGAATTTCAGACACATTTTGTAGAGTCTGGAGAATATAACTTTGATCCGTCATTTCCGGAGCTTGTCTTACAAATCAGTAAAAATGAACCCACCGAGGGCTTTGCAACAGGCTATCTACAAGCGGCGAAAAAGTTTATCAATGAGGTTTATCAACGTAAAAATTTAACGCCTGTATTGGCTTAGGAGGGAACGGAATGTCGATAGAAGCAAAAGTAACTTTAGTAGGCGCTGGGCCGGGAGACCCAGACTTGATTAGCCTCAAAGGGATCAAAGCAATCAAGCAAGCGGATGTTATTTTGTATGACGCGCTTGTCAATGAGGAACTATTGGATTATGCGAAAGCAGATTGTATAAAAATTTATGTCGGAAAACGTGCTGAACAGCTTTCTACATCACAAGATGAAATCAATCGCTTACTGGTTGATTATGCTTTAAATTATGGGCATGTGGTGCGTTTGAAAGGTGGAGATCCCTTTGTCTTTGGACGTGGAGGTGAGGAGATCGATCATGTGGCACAATATGGTATTGAAACAGCCGTTGTACCGGGTATTTCCTCCGCTATCGGTCTGACAGGCTTACAGCAGATTCCTTTGACTTATAGGGGGATTAGCGAAAGCTTTTGGGTGATAACAGGGTCAAAATCTGATGGCAGTTTATCTAGCGATCTATACCTGGCTGCGGAATCCAATGCGACTGTGGTCGTGCTGATGGGGTATGGAAAATTAGCTGAAATTGTAGCCATCTACCGGGATAAAAATCTTCATCATTTACCTATCGCTTTGATCCAAAATGGTTCATTGCCTAATGAGAAGGTTGTATTAGGCGCAATAGATAATATACTGGATGAATCTACTGAAAAGCGAGTCGGGGTACCGGCTATTATCATCATTGGTGAAGTGGTGGCGAAACACAGATCGTTTCAACAGATTAAAGAGAAAGCGCTTGCATTATAAGTAAGTATGAATCAGTTATTTCCCATATTCGTTAAACTTGATCAGATCCAGACCTTACTGGTCGGAGGTGGAAAAGTTGCATTGGAAAAATTCCAGGCACTGATAACAAATGATGAGAGACTGAAACTAACTGTTGTCGCAAGGGAAATTGTTCCAGAATTTGAACGATTGCTCGTCAATTATCCGCATGTCCGATTTCATATACGTCCTTTTGAGACAAATGACGTCGAAAACAAGCAACTTGTAATTGCGGCAACGAATAATATGGAACTGAATGATGAACTTCGAGAGTTAACATCACTTCACAATATCCTTTTCAATGCAGCGGATAAGCCAGATCTATGCGACTTTTATCTGGGATCTATTGTTACTAAGGGCAACCTAAAAGTTGCGATTTCCACAAATGGCAAATCGCCAACGATTGCAAAAAGGGTGAAGGAATTGCTCAACGATCTTTTACCGGCCGAAATTGACGAAACGCTTTCGCTGATGAGCGAATATCGTGAACAGTTGAAAGGGGACTTTGAATTTAAAGTAAAGAAGCTGAACGAACATACCAAAAATATATTACGTCATGAGCGTTAAGGAAATTAAAGAAATTATCGGCGATAAAAAGGGAGCGGAGATGCTGCAGACAATTGCGGCACTATATCCTGCAGAAGTTGTTTTTTCGACTTCTTTTGGGATAGAAGATCAGATTATCACCGAATGGATCGGTAAGAATAATATCGGTATCGAGATTTTTACGTTGGATACCGGGCGATTGTTCAAAGAAACGTACTCCTTGTGGAGCCGTACATTGGAACGTTATCAGTTGATTATCAATACATACACACCGGATACAGCGTCGCTGGAAGATTTTATCAGTAAAAAGGGACCTAATTCTTTCTATGAATCTGTTGAAAATCGTAAAGAATGTTGTCGGATCAGGAAGATCGAACCATTGCAGCGTGCTATCAAAGGGAAAAAAATTTGGATTACCGGCATTCGGTCTGAACAATCGGTCAATAGACATGATATGGATTTTGTAGAGTATGACGAAGTAAATGATATCATAAAAATCCATCCGTTGTTTGACTGGACCTTTGAACAGGTAAAAATGTATTGCAAGGAACAGTATATTCCCTATAATGTATTACATGACAAAGGATTTCCGAGCATTGGTTGCCAACCTTGTACGAGGGCTATTCAGGAAGGAGAAGATTTTCGGGCCGGAAGATGGTGGTGGGAAGATCAAAGTAAAAAAGAATGTGGTTTACATGCTGTTAAATCTTAATCATAAAAAAGCGTAAACCCGAATTCATTAAATCAAATTTATTATTTCAAAGAATGGACTATTTAGATCATTTAGAAGCGGAAGCAATATATATATTAAGAGAAGTCGCCGGACAGTTTGAAAAACCAGCATTATTATTCTCGGGCGGAAAAGATTCCATAACACTGGTTCATCTGGCAAAAAAAGCTTTTAGACCGGGTAAATTCCCGTTCCCACTGGTTCATATTGATACCGGGCACAATTTTCCGGAAACTATTGCTTTCCGTGACGGCCTTATTGAAGAGATCGGAGAAAAACTGATTGTGGGCTACGTACAAGATAGTATAGATCAGGGCAAAGTCGTTGAGCAAAAAGGCAAAAACGCAAGTCGTAATGCACTTCAGACTGTCACCTTACTCGAGACGATCTCGAAACACGGTTTCGATGCATGTATCGGCGGGGCACGTAGAGATGAGGAAAAGGCACGTGCAAAAGAACGTATTTTCTCGGTGCGTGATGAGTTTGGACAATGGGATCCAAAAAGACAAAGACCTGAGCTGTGGAGTATTTTCAACGGTAGGATAAACAAAGGTGAGAATGTACGGGTATTTCCGATTTCAAATTGGACTGAGCTCGATGTCTGGAATTATATCAAACGCGAACAAATCGCATTGCCATCCATTTATTTTAGCCATGAACGGGAGGTAATTACCCGCAACGGACAATTAATGGCGGCCGCGCCATTTTTAAATATGGATGAGGAGGATGTTGTTGAAACTAAATCTGTTCGTTTCAGGACGGTGGGTGATATGACCTGTACTGCGGCAGTAGATTCTACAGCAACTGCTTTAGATGATATCATCGCGGAAATCAAGGCATCAACAGTCAGTGAACGTGGGGCTCGGATGGATGACAAAGTATCCGAGGCAGCAATGGAAGAACGCAAAAAACAGGGGTATTTTTAATTCCTCAAATCTAATACTTGATATTGACAACAATGAATATATTGAAATTTATAACAGCTGGTTCGGTAGATGATGGTAAAAGTACGCTAATAGGTCGATTGCTTTACGATACCAATTCTATTTTGGATGACCAATTGGAGGCGATACAACGTGCCAATCGAAAGAATGATGATGGAACAGTAGATTTAGCGATATTAACGGATGGATTAAAAGCAGAACGCGAACAAGGAATAACCATCGATGTTGCTTACAAATATTTTCAGACCGATCAGCGAAAATACATTATCGCTGATGCTCCAGGCCATATCCAGTATACGCGAAATATGGTTACTGGCGCGTCTAATTCTGAGCTGATTATTATCTTGGTAGACGCAAGGAAGGGTGTGATTGAACAAACTAAAAGGCATTCATTTATTGCTAAATTGCTGGCGATGAACCAGGTATTAGTATGTGTCAATAAAATGGATATGGTGGATTATAGTGCCGCTGTTTTTGAACAAATCAAAAATGATTACCAACAATTGGCTGCCAATCTAGGACTTCAGGATGTTGATTTTATCCCTGTATCCGCATTGAAAGGTGACAATATTGTTCATAAATCTGAGCGTATGCTCTGGTATTCAGGAAAATCGCTATTGGACTACCTGGAAAATGTTGAAATTCACGAAAATCAGGCAGCAAACTGGAGATTCCCGGTACAATGGGTTGTAAGGCCACAAACGGATGATCTCCATGATTATAGGGGATATGCAGGTCGAGTGTTAGGAGAGGGGCTTACGGTAGGCGATCAGGTGATCATTTATCCCTCAGAAACATACAGCACTGTCAAGGCCATAGAATTTAACGGTCTGCAGGTTGACCGGGCAGAAAATGGACAGTCAGTTATTCTTCATTTAACTGACGATGTTGACATTAGTCGCGGCGACACGATTGCAAATGTTGAAAAACAACCAAAATTTGAGCGCAATATACAGGCAAATGTATGTTGGTTTGACAATAAGCCCCTGGATACCGAACAGATTTACTTGCTACAGAGCCACAGTAAATTGACAAAAATAAAGATCGTTGATGTGCTTTATAAATTTGACATCAACACGCAGGAAAAAGTCTTTGACGAAACGATCAAGCTCAATGATATTGGCCGGATCGCGATCAAATCTGCTGAAAATCTCGTATTCGATTTACAGGCAGAAAATGCTGCGAATTCGCAAGCGATCGTGATTGATCCACGGACTAATCTGACAGTCGGCGCGCTGATGATTCAAGCTGTTGATTAGTATTTTTATCTGTAAATATTCAACCTAAATATTTATTGAGGAATCCGGGCAGGTTGTTCGGATTCCTTTTTTATTTACAGTAATTCTTTTAAAAGCCGCTGTTTTTATCAATCCATATATTTGTTATAATTTATATTATGTTAAATAACAATAAACCCTCCCTATATATGGGCCATCACAATCTTAATTCAGCTTAAAATTATATCGCACAATTTATTGTGACTCCATGGCAGCCTTATAAATATTAAAATTTATAAGGACTAGAATTACACAAATCATTACGTTTAGCCTGTTCTATATAAAATCGAAAATGATTCTTTTTTTTATCTAAAGTATCGAATAAAATACGCGGATGATTTGTTTTTGGCTACATTTCGATATAATCAAGCTAAATAGCCATATTTTATAGAATTCGAAATTTCATTATAACAACGCAAAATTTATAAAAAATTAACAAAAATTGGATTTTTATTAAAAAATACATAAATTAGTGCCAGCCAAAGGGAAATTTTACTAATTAAAACATGTCAAAAAATTTTAACGAGTTCATTGCGAGCGTTGAGAAACGCAATCCAAATGAGCCAGAATTCTTACAAGCTGTAAAAGAAGTTACAGAGGATTTATTTCCTTATATCACCAACAATCATCCTGAATTTTTCGACCAAAAAATTCTTGAACGCCTGACCGAGCCTGAACGTATTATTTCTTTTCGTGTAACTTGGTTAGATGACAATCATCAAGTACAGGTAAACCGCGGATACCGTGTGCAAATGAATAGTTCTATAGGTCCATATAAAGGAGGTCTGCGCTTCGCTCCTTCTGTGAATCAAAGTATCTTGAAATTCCTTGCTTTTGAACAAGTTTTCAAAAACAGTTTAACAGGCTTACCAATCGGTGGCGGTAAAGGTGGTTCTGATTTTGACCCTAAAGGCAAATCAGATAATGAAATTATGCGTTTTTGCCAGAGCTTTATGACGGAATTATATCGTCATATAGGTGCAGATACAGATGTTCCTGCGGGGGATATCGGTGTTGGTGGACGTGAAATTGGCTTTTTATTCGGACAGTTTAAGCGCCTTCAAAATAATTTTACTGGGGTTCTAACAGGTAAAGGTGAATTATGGGGAGGTTCCTATATTCGTCCTGAAGCTACCGGATATGGCCTACTATACTTCGTAGACTGTATATTTAAACATCAAGGACAGTCTTTACAAGGAAAAGTGGCAACAGTTTCAGGTGCTGGTAATGTAGCATTTTACGCAGTTGAAAAAGCAATGCAATTAGGTGCAAAAGTAATAACCGTCTCTAATAGCCTGGGTACTTTGTATGATCCTGATGGCTTTGACACTGAGAAGATGGCTTTTGGAGCAACTCTAGGTCGCAACCTGGACCAATACCCTGCTCGTTATCCAAATGCACAGTTTTTACCAGGACAAAAACCTTGGCAATTTAAATGTGATATCGCATTGCCATGTGCGACACAGAATGAATTGGATGAATCCGATGCGAAAACACTTGTGGCAAATGGCTGCATCTGTGTTGCTGAAGGCGCTAATATGCCTTCCACTGCCGAAGCAATTAAGGTTTTCTTAGATGCTAAAATTAGTTTTGCACCAGGTAAAGCGGCAAATGCTGGCGGGGTTGCTGTGAGTGGTTTGGAAATGTCCCAAAACTCGATCCGTACACAATGGGGTACCGAGGAAGTTGATAGCCGTCTGAAAACAATTATGGAAAGCATTCACGAGACTTGTTTGAAATATGGCAAAGAAAGTGATTTTGTTAACTACTTAAAAGGTGCCAATATTGGCGGCTTTATCAAAGTGGCTAATGCCATGAAAGCCCAGGGAGTTGTATAATCAGCCTTTTTCTAATCATATCATAATCCTGAACGCTCAAATGTATTTCATTTGGGCGTTTTTTTATACTTTTATGGTAATTTTTAAAACAAGAGATTTACATGAGATTAATAGCGGAACTCCCCCATCCTGATTGCAAGATTTCCATCTTTGGAATGAATCAAAAATTCATCATCAAATTTGAACAAGGAAATCTGGAGCAGTCCTATAAAATTGCAGAGGTTGACATTATAGGTGGCGTAAATGGTGTTTTTGAATTGCTTGATGAGGAATTTCTGAAAAGTGTAATAGACCAGTTCGCGTTAATGCGTCAATCTTTTAACGGGGCTTACAGTAGATACGAATAGCGACAATTATGTTAAACTACCTTTATTTTGTGGCATTTTGGGCTTGCCAAATTGTCTCCTCCATCCTATTTAAACTCGGTGGTATTCATCCGAAGTATAAATGGGCGGCCTTGATTGTCGGCAATATTATTTTGCTTTCGGCGAGCTGGTTTCTCATTCAATTATTTAAAAATGTCTCTCAACCTATTGTTATAGCATTATGTTCAGGAGGGACTTTTCTGACCGTTCAGTTGGCAATGGCATTTTATTTTAAAAGTCCACTGAGCTGGCAGCAGGTTGCCGGCATGTTTGTTATTATTGTCGGTATGGTGATGATCACCTTTGGTGGTAAAGATCAAGCGATCTAAAAAATAAAGAGCACTCGCATGCGTGCACATGCGAGTGCTCTTATATTGCTATAAATAAGCATAAGTTATCCCGTCTCCGCCGCGGTCTTGATGTTCATCTTCAAACCGGCTGACATGACTGTATTTACGCAAGTAATCCCGAATGAATTTTCGTAGAATACCGTCCCCTTTCCCGTGGATAATTTTTAGTGATGGATAGCCTACCATAACAGCCCTATCCAGCACCTTCTCCAATTCATTCAATGCATCTTCGGTACGCATTCCTCTCAGGTCTATTTCCGGATTAAAATCCGCAACCGTTCCAGCTGACAATGACTTGGACAAACTTTTTGCCGATTTCTTATTTTCCCGTCCTTCGAGCTTAAGGACGTTCTTTCGTTTCTGTACTGTTCGCAATTCTCCCATGGCAAGAATCAAGTTGTTTTTAGCAATTTCAACAACCTGCGCTTCAGCTCCATTGTCAATAATCTGTACCCAGTCACCTACGGTCAGTTCGGAGGATTCCGTTATTTTCTCTTTGATGACTTGCTTAGTCGCCTGTTCTTTTGGCAAAACGGCTTTCAAAGCCTGATCCAGATTGCTGCGCAGTTCACGGGTTTTCTCCTTGTCAGCTTTCGCCGACTTGATCTGTGCAACCGTATTTTCAATTAATTTATTGGAGTTTTTGATGATTTCCTGAGCCTCCTCTTTGGCTTTTTTCAGTATAATCCGTTTATTTTCCTCTAGATAACTTTGCAATTCCAGGTACTCAGATTTAAGGGATTCAAGTTCTTTTTCCCTTTTATTGATGGCAACTTTCGTATCAAACACCTCTTTCTTTTCCCGTTCGAGGTCAATCAATAAAGTATCTACCTTTTTTTGTTGTACGCCGATTTTCCCTTTGGCAGCCTCCAGAATATCTTTTCCCAATCCTATTTTCTGTGCAATTTCGAAGGCATAAGAACTACCGGGTTTACCGATCTGAAGAATATACATGGGGCGCATCTCCCGGTTATCGAACAACATGGAAGCGTTCTCCAGACCCGTCGTATTGCTCGCAAACACCTTTAGGTTTGAGTAGTGGGTGGTGACCACGCCTCTAATCTGCTTTTTATTCAACGATTCCAACACAGCTTCGGCAATAGGTCCACCAAATAAGGGGTCTGTTCCGGTACCGAATTCATCAATGAGTACCAAAGTGCGTCCACTGGCAAATTCCGTAAAATATTTCATTTTCGACAAATGCGCACTATAGGTACTTAGATCACTCTCAATAGATTGATCATCACCGATGTCAGCAAATATCTGCTTAAATACGCCTACTTTCGTCGTTGGTTCAGCTGGAATCAATAAACCCGATTGTACCATGATCTGTAGCAAACCTACCGTCTTCATACAGACTGACTTACCACCGGCGTTTGGTCCGGAGACAACAATAACACGTTGCAGCTGATCGATCTGTATATTCAATGGAACGACGGTGCTTTTATGGTGTTCGTTGAGGATGAGTAAAGGGTGGCGCGCATTGATGAGATTGATCTCAGCTTCTTTGGACAGTTCCGGCATCTCGGCCTCAATATCCAAGGCAAACAAAGCTTTGGCCCGAACAAAATCTACCTTGGTCAATAAGCCATGATAAGACAGCAATAATGGGAGATGTGGACGTACTTTATCTGTGAGTTCCACAAGAATTCGGATAACCTCCCTCCTGCGCTCAAATTCAAGATCTCTAATCTTATTGTTAAGCTGGAATACCTCTTCTGGTTCAATATAAGCTGTTTGTCCTGTTGCTGACTCGTCGTGGATCAATCCTTTGAGCTTTCTTTTGTTCTCCGCCAGGATGGGGATACATAGACGCCCATCGCGTACAGTCAAATTGCCATCCGCAGTCCACCCGCTGTCCTGGGCATTTTTGAAAATACTATTTATGCGTTTGAGCGCATCTTGTTCCGCACGTTGTATTTGCTGGGTGATCTCAAGTAACAGGCGGGAGGCATTATTTTTGAGTTTTCCACGCTCGTCGATGACTGTTTCAATATCCCGGATGATTCCCTTCTCTATGGGTAGATGCTCAAAGAGCACTTCCAAATTCGGATATAGACCTTCTCTTTCGTTAAAATATCGAATGATGGCGTAAACAGTTTTCAAGGACAACAGGACACGAAAAAACTCCTCTTCAAGTAGAAAAGCACCTTCGGCCCTAGCCTTTTCAACAATGGATTTTAAAGGAAAAAAATTCTCGACGGGAAATGCGCCATCGTTGACGAGAAGATCTTTAAATTCGCTTGTCTGCCTCAAAAAACGATCTATCTGATCGAAGCGAGTTTGCGGCTGAATTTTTTCAACCAGTTCACGTCCTGATTCGCTCAGGCACTTTTGTTTTATTTTATCTTTTATCTCGTAAAAACCGAGTTTATCTATCGCATTTAATGGATATACCATAAAATTATATTCTTTGATGGTTAAAGTTCTGACACAGGTTTTAACGCCTGTGGTGGAGTAAGGATAGGTTTCTCAAGCCTTTGCTCCATTTTTTTTGGTAACGTTGCTGTGTCCTTTGCTGAAATGCCAGGTGTTGTCGCCGGGGGCGCAGGATTTCCTGAGGATGCAGGTGTTGTTGAACCGGCTGGAATATTTGAACTGGCTGTAGAAAGCTGGTTCATTAAATAGCTGTCCAAACTAATACCTGTTTTCTGCTGGAAATTTTTGTTAAACAGTGAAGATGCCTCTTTAAAGCTGAATTTTTCCTTACTTGGTTTGTAGTGGATAAGCGCAGTAATATTTTCTTGATACTGTTGTTGTTGTCGCATGATACGATTCGTACTATCCTGAATCCGCGCATTGACAATCGAATCCCTCGTGCGGATGGAGTCTTGCTTTTTACGTTCGATATCCGTATAAAACTTATTCTGCTTAGTCAAGTTATCTTCCACTTTCTTGTAAATAGCTGACATGACCTCAGCATCTTTACCATAATAGTTCAGATTTTTTTTAAAAGATACGGAGTCCAACCCGTATTTATCAAAAGTTACCTGATACAAAGGCACCATCACTTTGCGTGCACTATCAATGGGCAAAATATTGAGATACGAATCTGTCAATTGGATTTCTGTCAAAGCATTGACAAATTTGCTTTGTGAGATAATATCCTTCTCTTCTGGTCTGACACAGGAACCAAATAAAAAAATCACCGCAAGTAGATTCAGTATTAATCGTAGCATTTCGTAGTTTTGTACAAATTTACAAAAAGGACCGACATTTGGCACTTTTTACATCATCAAACTATATCGGAAATGAGTATTGCGAGTAATTTAGAAGCTTTAAGATTGGAAGCTGAGGCCAAAGGCGTTCAGCTTGTAGCAGTTTCAAAGACAAAGTCCAATTCAGAAATCATGGAAGCCTATGAGGCTGGACAACGTATTTTTGGTGAAAATCATGTTCAAGAATTAATTGAGAAAGCAGAGCTTTTACCCAAAGATATTCAGTGGCATATGATCGGACATCTACAGACGAATAAGGTGAAATATATTGCCTCATTCGTTAGCCTGATTGCTTCCGTAGATTCCTTAAAGCTGTTAAAAGAAATTAATAAACATGCGTTAAAAGCTAATCGTATCATTGATTGTCTATTGCAAGTTTATATCGCTGATGAGGATACCAAATTCGGTCTGGATCATGCGGAGTTGATCGAGCTCCTTCGTGATGAGGAATTCCTGGAACTAAAGAATATCCGAATTTGTGGACTGATGGGGATTGCATCCAATACAGATAATGAGAAGGTGATCAAAGCGGAGTTTTACGAATTAAAGATGTTATTTGACGGCATTAAAGCTAGCTTCTACCGGAAAGATGATTATTTTAACATACTTTCGATGGGAATGTCATCGGACTATAAATTGGCGATTGAAGAGGGATCAACTATGGTTCGTATTGGAAGCACAATCTTTGGTAGAAGAGTAATCAAACATTATAAAAACAATGACTAAACCAATTATACGCGCAGCAATTAAGTCTGATTGCCCACAAATGCTTGAGCTAATCAAAGAATTGGCGATCTATGAGAAAGCTCCGGATGAAGTAACGGTTTCCCTCGCGGAGTTTGAAGAAGCGGGGTTTGGCGATAATCCTATTTGGGGTGCATTTGTAGCGGAAATTGGTGAAGAAATTGTTGGAATTTCATTATATTACGTCAGATACTCCACCTGGAAAGGAAGAAGACTCTATCTGGAAGATTTAATCGTTACCGAAAAAATGCGCGGACTGGGAATGGGCAAGCAACTTTTTGACAGGACGCTCGCCTATGGTAAAGAATGTGGTTACCATGGCATGGTATGGCAAGTTTTGGACTGGAACGAATCTGCCATCAAATTCTACGAGCGGTATAAAGCTGATTTTGATTCGGAGTGGATTAATGTGTCAATCACTTATTAAATTAGAGGGGAAACAATCAATTCAATGCGGTTTTATCTTTTTTTTAAAATATTATCTATAGGCTGTTTTTTGTCTTCGTGTCAAAACAAAAGTGTATCACCTTCCCTAGCTCAGACCGGGGACACACTCTCCTATCACAAAAAAATGGTTGATGAGCATAGTAATTATTTTCTAAAAGGAGAAGATCAATTGGATACTACTTATTTCCGGGCGAGCTATCCGGTGTTCGATGAAGCAAAAATCAATGATCTTGTCTCATCTATTGTTCATCTTGAAGGAGATACCAGCATGGAAGAAGCCGCCCATCGTTTTATCAATGCTTATAATGAATATGTGGATGATAACAATGGTAAATCTACTGCGACCTGGAATCGAGATCTTCAGGTTGACGTAGTTGCAAATACGCCCATGTATCTAGCGATACGAACAAAACAGGAGGAATATACTGGCGGAGCTCATGGCGACCATGTAACCTTATATTCGAACTTTGATAGGCAGTCTAATAGTCCCATTACAATTGACGATATTATTCGTAAAGAAGATAAAGATAAGTTTATCACAATCGCTGAACAGTGTTTTCGGAAGCAAGAGGGACTGCATAACGATGATTCCTTAAATGGAAAATATTTTTTTGAAGGTGGTAAGTTTTCGCTTGCAGATAATTTTACATTTGAAAAAAACGAACTATTATTTTATTATAATATCTACGAAATTAAATCTTACGCGGAAGGCGGCACAGAGCTGCGTATTCCCTACTCAACTTTTAAAGATCTGATGTCAAAAAAAGGATTACATTATATCAATAGTATCAATTAGCAATCAACTAAACTCAATAAAATAAATGCAGGTTTTTAAATTTGGAGGTGCATCGGTAAAGGATGCAGAAAGTGTCAGAAATTCAGCAAAGATTATTTCGAAATACAAAGGTGAAGCTTTGTTGGTCGTTATCTCTGCCATGGGTAAGACAACAAACCTTCTGGAGAAATTGACCAGAGAATATTATAATAATACGGGCTTGCAGTTTCAAACCCTTGAAGAAGCCAAAGCATTTCATTTTCAAATTCTTCAGGACCTATTTCCTGGAGGTGAACATCCTATATTCGATGAAATTGCCAACTGTTTCGTCGAGATCGAATGGATTTTGGAAGAGGATCCGCAGGACTCCTACGATTACCTATTTGACCAGATCGTGTCCATGGGCGAATTGATCTCGACGAAAATTGTCGCTGCCTATGTTGCCTTTATTGGGGAGAAAGTAAAGTGGGTAGATGCGCGTGATTATATATTGACCGATAATACCTACCGCGAGGCTGCCGTGGACTGGAGCAAAACAGAAGAGAAAATCCGGGCTGAACTTCCATCCATATTGGACGAATATATTGTCATCACGCAGGGTTTTCTGGGGTCCACATCGGAGAATTTCACAACAACTTTAGGTCGTGAAGGTTCGGATTATTCAGCAGCTATATTTGCGTCATGTTTAAATGCTGAAAATGTAACAATCTGGAAAGACGTTCCGGGGGTTCTCAATGCTGATCCCAAATGGTTTGAAAAAACCGAATTGATTCCCGAACTATCTTATACGGATGCGATCGAACTTACCTATTATGGTGCGACTGTCATTCATCCGAAGACGATCAAACCGTTGCAGAATAAAAAAATCGCCTTAAATGTGCGTTCTTTTGTTGATCCGGAGTCTCCCGGAACGATAATTCGAAGTACAAATCAGACATTACCAGTCCCTTCGTTTATATTTAAAGTAAATCAGATTTTTATTTCTATTTCGCCACGGGATTTTTCTTTCATCGTGGAAGACAACCTCAGGGATATCTTTAATCTGTTTCATGAACATCGCATCAAAATCAATATGATGCACAATACGGCGATAAATTTCACCGTCGCAGTGGATGATACCGGGAAAAACCTGGTGGATTTAATTAACGATCTTGAGCAACGATTTAAAGTTACCTATGAGTCTGGTCTTGAGTTAATCACTATCCGTTATTATAACCAGGAAACGATCGACCGAGTTTTGGTCGATAAGGAGGTGATCAGTGAATTAAAGGATAGATATACTTGTCAGCTTCTTGTTAAGAAAATATAAATGAATAGATTGATTCTTCAAAAGGAGGTACAGTTGTTTTTGGAAAAAAACCTGAAGGAATCTCCTGTCAAAATAGCTTTAAAGAAATTTCCTTTTGAAGGAATATCGTCTTCTGAACTCGCTGCACAGCTCGATGGTAAACAACGTGCAAAGATTAAAATTCCACTATGGACAAAGACTCCTGGAATCTATTTCCCGGCTAAATTAAATCTAGAACAATGCTCGTCTGAAAAAACTGCATTATTTAAAAGTTCGCTTATTCAGGAAGGTACAAATTTAATTGATGTAACGAGCGGTTTTGGTGTCGACAGCTTTTATTTTTCAATACGCGCAAAGCAAGTGACTTCATGTGAGCTCAATCCCGATCTTGCAGAAATTTCTTCGCATAATGCAAAAATATTGTCCGCAACAAATATTAGCGTTGTTGCGGCGAATGGTGTGGATTACATCCTTAACCGTTCGCAGGAGCATTTTGATTATATCTATCTGGATCCTTCGCGCAGGGTTCAAAATAAAAAAGTATTTTTATTGGATGAATGTGAGCCCAATTTGGTTGCACTGCAAAACGATTTTTTTGAACGATCTGATGTTATTATCAGCAAGCTCGCGCCATTATTGGATATTTCTTCGGCATTGAGTATGTTAGTTCATGTAAAGGATGTATATGTGGTATCCTTGCAAAATGATTGTAAAGAACTTATTTTTATTCAAGAGAAAGGCTACGAAGGCGAACCAGTCATTCATGCTGTGCGGCTGTTCAGAGAGCAACAGCAGGTAGTCCCTTTCACCTATGCAGAAGAACGTGCGGCCCTGGTGGATTATAGTGTCCCCCTATCCTATCTTTATGAACCCGATGTGGCCCTGGCCAAAGCAGGAGCGTTTAAAACAATTGCTAGTCGTTTTGGGTTAAAAAAACTACACAAAAGCACTCATCTGTATACCTCCGATCAGAAAATCCCTGATTTTCCTGGGAAAGTATTTATAATTAAGCAGGTGGAATCTTTTACAGAATTTAAGAAAAAGAAAAGTCCGCTGATAGCTGATATTATCGCTAAAAATTTTCCGCTAAAAACGGAGGAGATCAAAAAGAAGTTTAAGATCAAAGATGCGGGTGACACCTTCAGCTTCTTCACAACAGTGCTGAATGATCAGCTTATTGTCATACATGCGCAGCGAATTCTAGAATAGACAATTTGATTACAATTGTCCTGTTTCTTCTCCGTAATTTTAATGCATGGATAAAATCGTATTATCAGCATTAGATTTAGCTCCTGTCAAAAAGGGAGAAAATGCAGCCAGTGCTATCGCTCGCAGTGTAAAGGTTGCCCAACATATCGAAAAACTAGATTTTAAAAGAATCTGGGTTGCCGAACACCATAATATGGAATATATCGCAAGTTCGGCAACCTCGCTACTTATACAACATATTGCATCGAATACTGACCGGATCAGAGTGGGTTCGGGCGGTATCATGTTGCCTAACCACGCTCCCCTAGTGATCGCGGAACAATTTGGTACATTGGAAACGTTATTTCCGGGGCGAATTGATCTTGGTTTAGGTCGGGCACCGGGTACTGATCAATTGACTGCAATGGCCTTGCGAAGAAATAACCTAAATACTGCATTTCAGTTTCCGCAGGAGGTCAAGGATCTTCAACGTTACTTCAGTATCGATAATTATGATGCAAAAGTGCGTGCATTTCCCGGTGAAGGACTGGAAATCCCTCTTTATATTCTGGGATCTAGTACGGATAGCGCTTATTTAGCAGCCAGTTTAGGACTTCCCTACGCCTTTGCGACACACTTTGCTCCGGCTCAATTTGCCTCAGCGAGTATGATCTATCATCAGAATTTTGTACCATCGGAGGTGTTGGATAAACCTTATTTTATTTCCTGTGTCAATGTTATCGCTGCAGATAGTACCGAAGAGGCCGAGTTTTTGTCTACTAGCTTCTATAATTTATTTGCTGGTATTGTAACGAATACCCGGCGACCCTTATCTCCGCCGACAGAGGAAGTAGTTTATAAAGGAATTCCAGCCATTGAACAAGCTGTACAGAGCATGGCCTCCTGTGCTTTCGTGGGGGATAAAAACAAGATTGCCCCAGAAATAGAAAAATTTGTCAAAGATCATAAAGTCGATGAAATAATGGCTACCTCCTATATTTTTGACGATGAAAAATGCCTGCAATCATTTTCCTTGCTTAAGGAAGCACTTGCCTAAGGCGTCTTAGAGACTTATATATTGTGAATTTTTATATATTTAAATAAAAATTCACAATATATGAACAGCTATTCTGCTTTTACCTTACTGTTTGGGCTAATATTCATCCAAGCTTGTCATAGTCCCACGACGAAAAAAGAGGATACCCCGATAGATTCAGTTGCCACGAAAGATAGTTCAACTTTATTGTCAAAAGACAGTACGGACTTGATAATTTCCGCGTCAGCCGATAGCTCAAAAGGTCAGATTTTTTTGGTGCGCAGTTACCGCATCTGGGAAAAAGAGGATCCCACCGCTGTATTGAATAAGGATTGGTTTGATCTCTATGAGCGCGAAGGAAAATATTATTTGGAGAAAGTGGATTATGAAATTAAAGATGGCTACGACGAATGTGCTCAGGTCCCTTCTAAAAGTGTCGAGTCTAAAAGAAACTCGCTTTTGTTTCTGAATATAAAGGGATTGAAACCGGGAGCCTTGGAAAATATGCAGATAAAGCATTCGGAGATATGGCCGAAAGAATCTGTAGAATATAATTTCAGAAAACAGCATATTATCCTGAAAGGGTCGGGAGATATTAAATCGACCGAAGTACAGACTGACGAAAAAGGGCATGAAAAGCTATTTCACGAAGTAGCTCATTATAAACTCAATGCCACTTTTGGAGAAACGCATGAACTGACATTATTTCAAAAGGATCAATATGAAGATGTATTTATGTCCACACAATTCGTTGGTGATATAGATCGTGACGGGCAATTGGATTTTATCTTTTCCAATCCGGGGAACTATGAGGAAGAAGTGCTGCTTTTGTTTCTTTCTAATAACGGAAAACCATTGGTTTTCGAGGCAAATGAACAGTTTGATTGTTAATTTGCGGCTATGGGAAAAATAAAGACAGTACTGCATCAAATGAAGTCCATTCATCGGGCTTTGATTGCAATTTGCGTTTTTACACTTGTATATCTCTTCTCCCCGATTAAAACTTTGACCTTGTTAAGTCTGGTTTTGTGTTGGTTTGGCTTTTGTATTTCCTATATATCGGTCTCCTGGTATACGTTTTACACCATGCCGGTGACGACAATCGCTAAGAAAGCACAACAGGAAGATGGTAGCCGGCTCTTTGTATCCTTATTTATAATATTAGTTACGGTTAGTTGCTTTATTTCTGTATTGATGATCATTATATCAACTAAGGATAAACAGCTTGATAATTCATTTATTATTATTATCTGTATGCTTGCGATGCTGGCTTCGTGGTGTTTGGTCCATACCATATATACATTCCATTATGCGCGTTTATATTATGAAAATGATTCTAATGGAAATGGGCTGGAATTTCCCGGCGATGATAAGCCCGATTATATAGACTTTGCCTATTTTTCATTTGTCATGGGGTGCACTTTTCAAGTATCTGATGTGGGTATCTCATCAAAGAAGATCAGACGGGTGGCGCTATTTCACGGTCTACTGTCTTTTGCACTCAATACATTCGTGGTGGCATTGACTATCAATATCATTTCCGGTTTGATCAATTGAGTATTTAAGCTAAAAACCGTATTTTAGTCCAAAATTTAAACACATGAAGTCGTTCAAACTCTTAGTCGCGCTCGTTTTATTCTTTATTGCCGTTGTTTCATGTAAAAAGAATGAAACACCTGATGCTGGCGCCTCCGCCGGAATTTCTGGAAGTTTTATTGGTAGGGTTCAATTTCAAGGCAACTCATTGTCTGTTGATAGATCCAATAGATTGATCCGAATTCTGCGTGAGGGAAATGTAGATTCCTATAAGATTGAGTTTTTTACTGGCGTGCCAAATATTACAGGAGTTCGCTTTATCAACGTTAATGACAGTACATGGATTTCCAGCGATACGATAAAATTGAAGGACGTAAGAATTCAAGGAAAACGGTTAACTATCAATTACCAATCAAACAGTGAAACTTGGATTGTGGACAATGCGCTTCGTAAGTAATAATCAATCTAAATTGTCATAATAAATTCATTTTTTGTTGTGAAAGTATTTCCCTATCGTTATATTTAGTGAAGCATAATGAAAAGAGAAATGAAACAAATCAAAAAAATTGGAGCAATTGCTTCTGTATTTGCCATAGTCATCGCCTTGAGTGGATTTAACTTCCAGCAGGAAAAACCTCAGGAAGAGCCCAAACCTACAAATTTAAAAGTCTTACCGAAAAATATCTCACATGACGAATTGATCGCGACAATGAAAGAGTTTAATGTCGCGTTGGGGGTAAAATGTGGATTTTGTCATGCACCTTCAAAAGAAGATCCTAAAAAGATGGATTTTGCAAGTGATGAAAATCACAAAAAGGAAATTGGTCGGGCAATGATCAAGATGACACAGAAGATTAACAAAAAATATTTCAATCGTAGTTGGGATAGCTCTCCGGCCAAAGCAATTTCCTGTAAAACTTGTCATGGCGGCAAAGAAGAACCAGAAATGGTAATAGCGAAAAACTAATCAAACTATATATTCATGTAACACCATAAGGTTTCTCTTATGGTGTTTTTTTTGCTTATTCTTTTCTTATTTGTTGCTGTTTCGCTTAGTCCGCAGGTTTTGAAACGGATCCATATGAATCTTGTCTACACGATGTCTACAAATTTTTCGGCTTGTTAACTAAATCATCCGTGTCGAGATGTGGTTTTTATTCC